>Ga0315298_1000060_pt1 | contig 198135 bp, 186 predicted proteins | sample WHS_1_MG_FD_203077 | JGI IMG/M metagenome (GOLD analysis project Ga0315298, IMG submission 203077) | Extremophilic microbial mat communities from Washburn Hot Springs, YNP, Wyoming, USA - WHS_1_MG | ecosystem: Environmental > Aquatic > Thermal springs > Hot (42-90C) | place: USA: Wyoming... | reverse complement strand
GCGAATCTGGTGGGAGAACCGAATGGTGCAGGCGGTTACTTACCCGTTAAATGAGTTCCCAAGAGTTCACTTTTGAATCGTAAGCCAGTTCACTTTTGAAAAATTCCTAACAGATAGCGCAAACAGGCACCATGACCTAAATTAGGAATTTGCACAATTTTTCCCTCAATTTCGGCTTTTCTATCTTCCCGGTAGGATTTCTTGGTACTTTATCAAATATAATCCGCCTTGGTCGGAGATGCCTGGCTAGATTCTGCTCACAAAACTTCTGTACCTCAGCTTCAGTGAGTTTTTGCCCTGGTTTAGGCTCAATAACTGCCACTGCTATCTCCCCCAGCCTTTCATCCGGAACTCCAACGATTGCCACATCATAAATCTTAGGATGCCCATGAAGAATCTCCTCCACCTCAGCCGGATATATATTTTCCCCGCCTGTTATGATAACATCCTTTTTTCTATCGACGAGGTAAATAAATCCTTCCTCATCTATTCGGGCTAAGTCACCTGTATATAACCAGCCGTTCCTTATAGTTTCCGCCGTTTTCTCGGAGTTTTTGTAATAACCTTTCATAACACCACCACCCTTCACTACAAGCTCACCGACCTGCCCTGGAGCCACGTCCTGACCTTTGTCATCTACAATCCTGACCTGCCAATTATATCCAGCCTTACCGATAGCGCCCACCTTCCTTTCATTTTCTATGCCTAGATGGACACAACCCGGACCTGTAGCTTCGCTCAAACCATAATTGGTATCATACTGCATATTGGGGAAATACTCCTTCCACCGCTGGACTAACTTTGGAGGCACTGGCTGAGCTCCTATATGCATCAAACGCCAGCAACTCAAGTCATAATCCTCCTTTTTCAGTTCACCACTGTCCAGTGCTACCAGTATATCGTGAACCCACGGTACTAGAAGCCACACGATGGTCCCTCTTTCTCTATCTACAGCCTCAAATATGTTTCTAGGATTGATCTCGGTCAGGATAGTAGCCTTGCCGCCTACCATCAGGCTGCCAAACCAATGCATTTTTGCCCCGGTGTGATAAAGAGGCGGGAGGAGAACAAAATTGTCCTCGCGCGTCTGATAATGGTGCGCTTGCTCAGTTATAGCTGCACAGACCATATTGCCATGAGTCAAAAGGATCGGCTTGGGCTGCCCTGTAGTTCCCGACGTAAAATAAAGCCCGCACTCGTCCTCGCTACTTAACTTGATACTCACTGGACTATCAGACGATTCAGCAACAACCTCGTCTAAGGATTCCATCCCCTCTACCTCAGGAGAATCGCTGCCAGCTACCATATAGTCCTGGACTGTACTTAACTGTGCCCGCACCGATTGAACTTTGTCAACAAATTCACCCCCCATGACTATCATTCTGGCTTCCGATATTTCTGCACAGTACCTAAAATCACGGGGGGTAAACCGGAAATTGAGAGGAACCACCCATGCACCGGTTTTGATTATACCGAAGTAAACCACAAGCCACTCGATAGAGTTCATCATCCAATGTAATACCTTGTCACCTTTTCGGATCCCACGCCCCAAAAGTGCATTTGCTATTTTGTTCGATCTTCTATCAAATTCCTGCCATGAAATCTCCCTCCTGAACCCCTTGCTGGGCTTCAATTCCACCAAAGCAATCTCGTCAGGATAAAGCCTGGCATTTTCAGCTAACATATCACAAATGTTGCTCACTTCCGCCTCTTTCACAGCCTGACTCCCTTTCAGTATGCTACCAGACCGGGCAAGAAAGTGGCAATCGCAGGGAACGCCATCAATATGACCACCACAGCAAGTTGCGCACCAAGAAAAGGCAAGGCTCCTTTAAAAACAGTCTCCAATGCCACATCAGGCACTATGCCTTTTACAACATACACATTCACCCCCACCGGTGGTGTAATAACACCCATGCCTGTAGCCAGTACAACCATCACACCAAACCAGATAGGGTCAAAGCCCAGAGCAGTTACTACAGGATAGAAAATAGGAATAGTTAGAACAACCAGAGCTAGAGCATCCATGAAGCATCCCCCTATCAAATAGATGACCATTATAACCCCTACAACAGCCAAAGGAGACAGTGATAAATGCACCGCCTGCTGGGATAAAAGAAGGGGTATCTTGGTAACTGCCAGGAAATGCCCGAAGACAGTTGCCCCAGCAACTATGAAAAGCACCATGCATGTTATTCTCAACGAATCTTTGACTGCTTCCAAAAACCCTTTCCATGTAAGCTGCCGGGTGAGCAGGCTGATGACCATTACACCTGCAGCCCCCATACCGCCAGCTTGTGTGGGACTAAACCAGCCCAGGAAAAGTCCTGTGATCACAAAAGTAAACAGAACTAACGTTTCAATAACCCCGGCAAAAGCGCCAGATTTCCACCCCCCAGTTTTTGGCTCCGTAGCTAGCGGGGCCAGCCCGGGGTTAAACCGGCACAACAAAGCGACTACAACCATGAATAAAGCCGCCAAGATTAAACCTGGAATGATACCGGCAACAAAAAGTTTCCCAATCGATTGTTCGGTCATCACACCATAGACAATAAATACTGTACTCGGAGGAATGAGTATACCCAATGTCCCAGCAGCAGCCACACAGCCTGTAGCCAAAGAATCATCATACCCATATCTTCGCATCTCAGGTACAGATACTTTTCCCATAGCCGCAGCCGTGGCTGTGGTGGAACCACATATCGCCGCAAAACCAGCACAAGCAGCCACGGCTGCCATAGCCAGTCCCCCACGCAATTTCCCCAATAGTAAATAGCTAGCGTCATACAACCGCCTCCCCATACCTGAAGTGAAAGCGATGCACCCCATTAGCACGAACATTGGAATAACAGTGAAAGAATAGGACGAAAATGTGTAAAAAATATCGCGGGCTAGAATACTGAGTCCTGCCTCGGCAGACACCAGATAACTGAAGCCTGCAACACCCACCAGTGCCATGGCAAAGCCAACAGGTAGGCGAAAAAGGAAAACAACAACAAGCACAATTATGCTGATAACCCCGATAACTGGCGGACTCATCTTTCCGAATTCAAATCCTTTATATACTGCACCAACAACACTAGACAAACTACAATAGCAGAAAAAGCTATACCGTAAAGAAGAGGATAAAATGGCAACCGCTGTGTCATGGATACCTCACCACTTGACTGAAGGCTATACCCAAAATCAAAGCTCTTCCAAGCTATTAGAGCAAATAACAATATCGCCAGCGGATAGATGATGCAAGCAACAGCCCTCTGGGCGACCTTGGGCAAGCGTGACACCAGGAATTCCACCTCAATATGCCCACGCATAACCTGCGTTTCTGCCACGGCGAAACTGATGACCACCACGCTCAAGAAAGTAGTAAGCTCAATGCTGCCGGGAATAGGGCTGTGAAACACTTTTGCCCCAATCACATCAACGACGATAAGGATGAGCATCAAGAGCATTGCCACCCCAGCAAACCAGTTGAGCCATTTGCTTAAGATAAGGACGACTTTTTCGAACCTGTCCATGCTAACACCCCGAGGACAATTATGGGGGTGCCCAACCCTACACCCATCGAGCACCCCCTGGAATCCTGTAATAGCGAACTTGCTATTTAACCGCTAATTCCTTTTCCACCCAGTTAACACAAAACTCCTCACTGGGTGCTTTCTCTGACCAATATCTGACGCGCTGGATAAGATACTCCTCATAGCTTGCTGCTGGCAATCCCATCGCTGTCTTTTGTTGAACATATTGATCTATCAAGGGCTTGGCTGCCGTTACCCACCGCCCCATTTCATCAGCAGGTAACTCGATCAGTTCCCTATCAGGGAAAGTGAGAAAATATTGTATCGCCACTCTGTCATAATAAGTCCAGACAATGCCATGTTTATCTACCCATTCCTTGCTGACATTCAAGAAAACTTTTTGCACATCGCTGGGAAGACTCTCCCATTTGTTTTTGTTCATGACCACAAACATATCAGTAGTATTGCCAACGTCGTAGCAAAGAGTGACATATTTCACAACCTCAGCCTGTTTCCACCCTTTGAGCACTTCACGAGGCGTAAAGCTGCCATCCATTGTCCCTTTGGACATCAATTCGTAAGCTTCAGCCTGCGAGGCACCATATCCTTTAGCCCCCAAAGCTTCCATTATCTTAGCCCCTACCCCTGTAGACCTAATCACCATACCCTTAAGGTCCTCCAGTTTACGCACAGGCTTCTTGGTGGTAAACAAAACCCCCGGACCGTGAGCATGAAAATAGAGAACCTGTACATCTTCAAACTCTTTAGGCTTAAATTCGTGATAAAAATCGTTTGCCACCTTAGTTGCTACCCAGCCATTGGGATAAGCATGGGGTAAATCCACAATCTCAGACGCAGGAAATCTGCCCACAGTGTAAGCCAAGCAGGACATACCTATATCAGAGATCCCTTTAACTACCCCATCATAGACTCCAGCAGCAGGTGTCAGTGAGCCACCTGGGTAATGTGTAATCCGCACTTTGCCATTAGTGCGCTTTTCTACTTCCTGGCAAAACTTTTCCGCTAATAGCGAATTCAAATGCGTCGGAGGGAAAAAATTGCTATAAGTTAACTCTATCACCTCCACTGGCTTTGCCTTAGCGCATGAACCCAGTCCTAAAGTGGCAGCACAAATAAACGCCACCAGCAAAAGAAAAATGCATACCCTCACTTTTTACCTCCTTAAAATCTAAGCTAACTACAATCGAGCCCGAAAGCGATTAAACGCCAATCTCTAAAAGATTAGCACATTCGACCTAGACAGGCAATACTTGGGTCACAAATCGACCTAAATGCGAATGTCCAATAAGCAAAAATAAAGTCCAGCCTAAAAAGCAAGCAAAACCAGACTGAACAAGATATTTTACTGCACCTCGAGCAATGCCTTAGACTGGCAAACAGCTACAGGACAACCAACATCACAAACCTTTACTGTTCAGTGGTCTTTTGAGGACGCCTGTGAGTTAACCACCAAGCTAGTCCCCCACCCACTAGAACCACCACTACAATACTTATCACTGCGATAAGCCAGCTACTAACGGGCTCATAAAGATGCTCGCTCGAACTCAAGACCTTAAATATAGCCTGCCTCGAATCAATGCTGACTTTGTAAGTCCCAGGCTGAGTTTTAGTCACCGTAAACTCATACCACAAAGAACTCCCGCCATCTACTTTCACCGTCTGCTTATGTTCTTCCTGCCCGTCTATTTTCACCACCAGATTATAAGCGTCCGCTACACTACTTTTGTTAACCAATTTCACGCGTATGCTCACACTCTGACCAGCGTATACCCGCTCAGGCTTAACTTCTAGCGCTTTTACTTGCAAATACCCGGGCAACTGAGCTGACACAGCCGGTCCGCCTGCCCCAACGATAAGCCCGTTAGCAATTCCATCCAGATCACCTATTCCACCGTCTGCAAGGCTTATAGTTATCACATTGTCACCATCATCGCTACCTATTGGTATTTGATACCAGCCGCTGCCGGGCTTACACTGCCAGAACTGCGTACCTTTCGGCGTCGGTGCCGGCAAAGTAACGCTTACAGTAGCTATGGAACCTGGAGCGATATCAACAACATTAAAGGAAAATAAACCGTGCAAGAAGGTAATGTTCGGTGGTCTACTGGCGCAACTCACAGCACTTTCAGAAAAAGGTGCGAGCCTGGCAATATTACCAATACTGGAGGCGAAAACGGCTTTCCCTGTACCAGTAGCCGTAGCCACAGATTGAGCAGCACCGGTGACAAAGTTGACAAGCACACACTGCCTATACTGTTCACTCGGAACTGCGGAATGGTGGGGTGCTTCAGCACATACTGCAACAGCGCCACTTACATTTCCAGAAGTTAAAACAGCTAACGTTTTCCCGTCCTTGGTCGTTTTGACTACTCTGTTATCTTTGTTGTCGAAAACGCCTTTTTCTGTAGTAAAGACGACCTCCGTGCCATCAAAAATATGCCCCTGCTCCGCCACATGCTCACCCCTCGAATTTTGGGTTATATCAGCAAATACATCAAGTGTAGCCCCTCCTCCGATAACCACGTTTTTAGGCTCTGCAATTACCTTCAGCATTAGCCAGGGCTCATACTCAACGCCGGGGGAAACACCATCCCCGGAACCCTTGCCAGTATTACTCGGACCATTGCTTGCTCCCCACCAGTTGTTAGTAGCATCTAACTGCCCACCGCTCAGATTCTGAACACCATAACCGGCATTCCCATAAATGCTATTAAAGTTAACATGAATATTCGATGCCACAGGTTCACTACCAAACACCACACAGCCGCGCGCATTGCCGGTTAAAGCATTTCCCTTGATGTAAACACCAGTTACATAGGAGACGATTTGTATCCCGTCAGGTGTCTCTATTTGTCCCCTGCTTGGTTGTGCAGTACCATCGATCAGATTACCTGAAACAAACAGCCCCGAGCCCCAACGAGGAGAAATGGTCTCAGGAACCAGAATTCCAGCGACCAAAAAATTGCTAATCCGGTTGCTCGAGATGGTCACATTTTCTGCATGTCGAAGTACAATCGCTGGACCATTAATGCGCTCAATGGTGTTGCCCGTGATCTCGCTATCAGCAAGTGTGCCCAGCCACAGCCCCGCTTTGCCAGTACCAATTATCCCATCGACCCGATTGTTAGCTATAAGCCACCTCCTGTAACTGTTACGATCGCCTGTATCATATAGAAAAATCGCTGAACCGGTGCAATCTACAAAACTATTTGACTTCACAGTGATATCATGAGCACCGACATCGCCAAAAATCACAGCCTCACCTGAAGTAACCTTCTCGAACCTGAAACCTTGAATCACAGTGCCGCTAGCAGCATTTCCTACAGTTATGAGAGCCCAACCTGAACCACTGCCAGTAAGCACAACACTGCTTGTCAAATAATCCCCTGTGGGCGAAGTTAGAATTATACTCTTGCTGATATTTAGCTGTTCATTATATGTTCCAGAACCCACAACAATCGTGTCACCACGACCAGCCCTGTCTATGGCATGCTGGATAGTACGCCACGGCTTGGCATGGCTACCATCACCCTCAACATCACTTCCACTGACAGAGACATGCCACGTATTCTGCGCAGAGACAGAGCCTGGGGACAGCGACAGTTTTATTGCTAGCACCAGCACTAAAGCCACTAATGTTAACGCTATCTTTCCAACCTTCATTGTTAGACGCTCCTTAACCAACAACTTTTTATCATAAAATAACCCCTAATATAATCTTTGTCAACAGTTATGGGCATTGACAGCAGAGAAAAATTGTGTTACGGTATCATCAAAAGCACTAAATATAGTCATACGAATTTAGAAAGGAGAGGAATAAGTGGCAAGACACACGATTGGTGTAAAAGACGAGCAAGAGGAGCCTCCTGGCTTTACCACCACTACTAGCAATGAGGTAGTGGTAGAGGATGAAGAACCTCCAAGTTCAGGAGCTGGAGCTCCACATGACAGCACAAGAAACAAACTTTTTGGCAATGTATCCGAGAAAGATTGGTCTGATTGGAAATGGCAATTCCGGCATAGAATCACCAGTGTTACAGAACTGGCAAACCTGATACCGCTATCAAAAGACGAACAAACTCAGCTCAAGTTAGTTAGTTCGAGGTATCCCTTTTCCATAACCCCCCATTACCTATCCCTCATCAATATTAGTGATCCCGATGACCCGATAAGAAAACAGGCAATACCATCATTCCAAGAAATAGCCCTATCCGATAGGGGATTCGAAGACCCCCTCGCAGAAATAAGGGACTCTGTTGTTCCAGGGCTGGTTCACCGCTACCCGGATAGAGTGCTCATGGTACTTACTAACATATGCCCTGTTCTCTGCCGCCATTGCACACGTAAACGGGAATGGCACGACGGCAACTGGATACGCACAACAGCCGAAATCAAAACCATGCTGGAATACATCCGAAAACACAGGGAAATCAGGGATGTCATAATATCCGGTGGTGACCCCTTGTCGCTTTCCACACCACGTCTTGAAAATGTGATCGCTGGACTCAGACAGATTAGACACGTGGAAATAATCCGCCTTGGTACTAGGTTCCCTGTGGTACTGCCCCAACGCATAGACGATGAACTGTGCACCATGCTATCGAAATACGGTCCTATATGGCTCAACACTCAATTCAACCATCCTAACGAAATAACATCAGAGTCTGCAACTGCATGTGACAGGCTGCTACGCGCCGGGGTACCGGTAAGCAACCAATCAGTGCTACTTAAAGGCGTAAATGACACTGTGGAAACACAGATGAAGCTTTGCCATAATCTCCTCAAAATAAAGGTACGCCCCTATTATCTCTTCCAGTGCGATGAGGTCAAAGGGGTGGAGCATCTGCGTACACCCGTTGAGACTGGACTTGCGATAATGGAGAAAATGCGAGGACATACCTCTGGGCTAGCTATACCCACTTTTGTTATCGACCTGCCCGATGGTGGTGGCAAAGTCCCCCTCCAACCCAGTTATTTGCTGACACAAACAGAAAGCGAATTGATACTTAGAAACTATCAAGGGCGTTTCTTCTGGTACCGAAACCCTGAAGCAAGCCCTAGACCAATCACTGAGGTGAATTTCTTTGAATACCACCGGACCGGCACCCAAGCTCAAAACAATAAGGAGAAACGCTGACTCCGATCCTAAAAATGAGAGTAGGACTGACTTACGATCTTAAGGAAGATGTTGAAAAGGCATTGTACTCGTCTTCCTATCTTGATGATGCCTTGGAAGAATACGACTCTCCTCAGACCATAGATGCTATTGCTGCAATTATCGAAAGCAGTGGTCATTCGGTCATTAAACTGGGTGGTGGCAAGGATTTCCTGAATAATATTCTCCGTCACAACGTAGACTTCGTGTTTAATATCGCTGAAGGGATAGGTAACTACAAAAGCAGAGAGGCACAGGTGCCATCCGTCCTCGAAATGCTTAGCATTCCTTATTCAGGTTCAGACCCACAATGTCTATCGATATGCCTGGACAAGCCTTTGACAAAAAAACTGGTAGCTACGGCGGGAATTTACACCCCCGGGTGGAAACTGGTCACCGATACTACACAACTAACGAATATAGACTGGACAGATTTTCCTTTTCCAGTCTTTGTTAAACCAGCTTACGAAGGCTCAAGTAAAGGTATCCGTACCAACTCTGTGGCCAACACAGCAACACAACTAGCAGAAATGGCGGCTTTTCTCCTCGAACATTACCAACAGCCCGCAGTGGTAGAAGAGTTCATCGCTGGCGAAGACATCACCGTAGGTATAGTGGGTAATTCACCAGCCGAAGTCTTGGGTATCATGCGCATAGCCCCAAAAAACGGCAGTCATAACTTCGTGTACTCCCTTGAAATGAAACGAAACTGGGAACGCTTACTAGAATATGAGTGCCCAGCCAATCTGGCACCAGAAATTACACAACACATCAAGTCTACCAGCCTCAAGGTGTTCAAACTCCTTGACTGCCGTGACTTCGCCAGGCTTGACTTCCGTCTCGACCGTGAGGGAAAGCTATATTTCCTAGAAATAAACCCTCTGCCCGGATTAAACCCCAAAAGCAGTGATCTACCCATCATGGCAATCAAGTCAGGCTGGACATACCAGAAGCTAATTCTGGAAATACTGAACTCAGCGTTGAAAAGGTATCCTCAATGCGTGGCCAGATAACCATAATCTACAACACACCAGACCTGAGCCGCTGCCATACCGAGGTGGAAAAAAAATGCTGCCCTTCGCATCTTTTCCGACACTCGCGCTGTTTGCCAAACACTCGAGAAAATTGGGTACCAAGTAACATGTTTGCCCCTTAGACCACCACTCCAATCAGCGCTAAGACGACTTAGGTCGATAAAAGCCGACATAATTTTTAACCTCTTCGAGGGCTTTGATTCTCAGCCAGAAGCTGAAGCTATCGTAGCTGACTTTCTATCATGTCTAGACATCCCGTATACCGGGTGTCACGGTACAGCACTATCCCTAGCTCTAGATAAAGCAGCAATGAAAACACATCTCCAATTAGCAGGTATTGACACACCAAATTACCAGGTGCTGACCCCTGATACCCTGCACCTATTTGCAATAGACTTCCCCTGTATTGTGAAGCCATGTTCAGAAGATGGAAGTGCAGGTATTTGTGAAGAGAGTGTTGTCTACGATCTCACTGCGCTGGAAAAGCAGGTCAAGGTGACAAGCGAGCGTTTCAGAGGCAAGGTACTGGTAGAAGAACTGCTAGATGGACGGGAGTTTAACGTGATGGTTCTGGGGACTAACCCCCCAACAACATTGCCCATCTCAGAGATAGTATATTCTTTGCCAGAGACAAAGCCTGCCATCCTTACCTTCGCAGCCAAGTGGGATCCGGACAGCCTATATTTTAAACACACCACTGCACATTGCCCAGCCAACATAGATTACGAGCTCCAACAAAACATGATCGCAACCTCCCTCGCAGCTTTTGGGATCCTGGGCAATCGAGGCTACGCCAGGATCGACCTTCGCCTGGACTCAAGAGGCAACCTTAAAGTCCTAGAACTAAACCCAAATCCAGACATATCACTTGACTCGGGGGCTGCGCTACAAGCCAGAACTGCAGGAATAGAATATGAGCAATTCATTCAAAAACTAGTCCAGTTAGCCCTTGATAATCATGACAGTCAAACTGACAAACAGACCTATGAAACAGAGGGACAAGCCAGCGATAATGCAGATACTGCGCAATACTCCAGAGTTTAATCCCAGTGAGATAGTTGTAGCGGAAGAGATCCTAGATGAGTATCTGCGTAACGGAACACGCTCAGGCTATAATGTGATAGTCGCAGAAGTTGGTCCTTCAATCGCAGGCTACATCTGCTTTGGGCACACACCACTAACTGAAGCAACCTGGGATATTTACTGGCTTGTAATATCGCCCAACTTTCAGCAAAAAGGCATCGGCAAAACCTTGCTGAATTCCGCTGAAGAAGAAATCAGGAAGGTCAGAGGAAAGACAATCATCATTGAAACATCTTCCAGACCTGAATATGGCAGAGCAAAACGTCTCTACGCCTCTCAAGGCTACCAATTGATATGCCAGATTCCTGATTTTTATGCCCCTGGCGATGACAAGCTCGTCTTCGTAAAACGGCTGGGATAATCACCACATCTTGCAATATCGGCTTAAAGAACTTTCGTTAATTCAGCGCAGAGACCAATTAAATGGTGTGACATCAAGTTAAACTCATCTTCAAGACAAGGCTACCTCTACAACATACATTCAGCTCGATAGGAAAATGCGCCATGCTCACTTGAAAACACGCCTGAAAACCCCTAAACTTAAAGGCGTGGCAGCAGACACAATAGAGGACAAATTATGGCAAACGGCATATCCCTTGGTAAGGCATTTGGTATTCCTTTAAGACTGCACTACACCTGGTTTATAGTTTTCGCCCTCGTTACCTGGGCGCTAACGGTCGGGTACTTCCCCCAGGCATACCCTGACTGGAATATTATGACCTCGGTAATCGCCGGACTGGTAACAAGCTTACTCTTCTTTGGCTCAGTCCTCGCCCATGAGCTAGCACACAGTTTAGTAGCACAGGCAGCAGGTATCAGGATACATTCGATCACACTGTTCATCTTTGGTGGCATCTCGCAGATGACTGAAGAGCCCAGACAACCTCAAGTTGAATTCCGGATGGCGCTTGCCGGACCGCTCACAAGCCTGGTCATCGGTGGCATATTTCTAGCTATCTGGTTTTATCTCAAAGGTATTCCTGACTTCGTTAAAGCAGTCTCTTTCTGGCTTGGCTGGATTAATCTCGTTCTCGCCGCTTTCAACCTCATACCCGGATTCCCCCTTGACGGAGGACGAGTTCTCCGCTCACTAATATGGTGGCGTACTGGAACTTTGCTCAATGCCACAAAAATCGCCTCCAATATCGGGCGCGGTGTGGGCTATTTGTTCATTCTTATCGGCATAGGACTGATATTTTACGGTAGCTGGATAAACGGGTTGTGGCTAGCTTTTATAGGGTGGTTCCTCGAAAATGCCGCTACCACAAGTTACCGCCAGATAGCACTCCTCGACATGCTCAAAGGACACACTGTCGGCGAAATCATGACCCAGGAATGCCCCTCTGTTCCACCAGAACTCGACGTCCAGAGACTGGTGCATGAGCAAATACTCACCTCAGGACGACGGTGCTTCCCGGTGGTAGAAAACGATAAAATGGTGGGGCTGGTCACAATCCACGATATAAAATCCACACCTAAAGACCAGTGGTCCATTAAAACTGTTGCCGATATCATGACCCCTGTCCACAAACTGAAATCAGTGGGACCTCACGACGACCTGGCTACAGTACTGCGAATATTGACTGAATATAACATCAACCAGCTTCCAGTTATCAGAAACGGTAACCTTCTTGGAATGATTGCCCGAGACAGCCTTCTCGCTTTCATCAGTATTCGCAGCGAACTCGGTACTTAGAATACAGCCTCGCAAGCGACCATCAGGGGGGATTGCCCAAAAGACGCCAATACTATAAAATTCTACAGGATTAGACAATTCTGCTACTGCAAGTCTGCAGTTTCGCATAAGAAGCAGAAGCGAATAGGGGCAGGACATGAAAAAGGCGAAGATTCTGGTCGTGGACGATGAATTGCAAGTGAGGGAAATCATCTCTAGGTATTTAATTAGTCAAGATTATGAATGCGCCACAGCCTGCGATGGTAACGATGCTTTAAGCAAAATAGATGCTGAGCAGTTCGATCTCGTTCTTCTGGATATCAAGATGCCCGGCAAATCTGGCATAGAAATATTAAGGGAATTGCAGGTCAAATACCCGGATACTGCTACCATCATGGTAACCGCCATAGCCGATATCGACATGGGTATCGAATCAATGAGAAACGGCGCTTATGATTACCTGATTAAACCGATAGATTTCAACATGCTTGCGCTCAGCATTGAAAGAGCGCTAGGAAGAAGAAGACTGATCCTGGAAAATAAAGAATACCGCTCTCATCTGGAAAAGAAAATAAAAGAGCAAACCGATAAGATACAGCAATCTTTTATTGGTGCTATCCATGCCCTAGTCCAGGCCCTGGAAGCCAAGGATGCCTATTCTAAGGGACACTCAGAACTGGTAGCAGAGATAGCCGTTGCTACCGCCAAAGAGTTGGGCATGCCAGAAGAAAAGATTGAAAAAATTCGGCTAGCTGCCCTTCTCCACGATATTGGCCAAATAGGCGTCAGCGAGTCCGTCCTGCACAAGCGAAACAACCTTACAGCGGAAGAATACGAGAATATGAAATCGCATTGCATGCTAGGGAAACAGATCCTGCAGCCCATTATTAAAGATGACGAGATACTAGACATAATCGTACACCACCATGAAAGATATGATGGCACTGGCTACCCCGAAGGGCTATCAGCAGCACAACTCTCGAAAGAAGCCATGGTCTTGGCTACAGCTGAAGCCTATGCGACTAAGCTTTCACAAGATGCCATGGCCTCGAGCGCTGCTGACACTCGTGCTGCAATGCATTCAGAGCACCCACATCGCCAGGCACTTTCACTGCAAACCATCAAAGCTGAGTTTGAAAATGAAAGGGGGAAACAATTTGACCCCTTAGTAGTGGATGCCCTGTTTAAAGCGCTCAAAAGGCGTGACAAGACGCTGCGCAAATGACTGGGCTCCCGACGAAAGAAATACTGCTTACTCAACTGGTGCATTAGGCGAACAAACGTGCCATTCAATACATAGATTAGCAGTCTCGCCGGGAGATAAGAATAAAGGTAGACACAAAACGAAACAGCTTGCCTGGTACAGCTTTTCTACACCACCTTCAGAATTGGAGATACTCTCCACAGGAAACTGCCATAGTCTCACACTTGGTGATACCTTCAGTTCCAATTCTATGCCAAGATAACGGTTTCCCATTGCCACTTCGTCGATGTCTTCCAGCTCATTCCAGGAATCAAGACAATCGCTAAAAGCTACTGCCGGAACCTTGTAATAAGCCTGTCGATTACGTCCCCCAGCAAGTAAGTTAATATTCCATTCATTACCAAAAACAACTTCAACAGGCGCTCTACCGGCATTCCTTAGTTGATAGGACACCTGAAGTGTCTTTTCACCATATTTGTACGAGATTCGCTTCCATACATTAAAGGCTATAGCCTCGTTTCCAAGTAGCAACTTCCCATCCCTGCGCAGTTCAAGTTTTATTTTGTCGCCATTGGTTCTCACCACAGCATCATATTGCTGATTGATGAAATCACCCAATTCCTCAAAGCGACCGTTAGCGAATTCTTCCATACTGACACCGGGAGAAAAGAAGTGGTCTTGCATACTGGAACGGGGGTACCTGTCATATACAATGTGCTTAATCACAGCTTTGTCCTTCACTCTTACCGAGTCATGTATGCTGCGCACGCTCATTTCCGGTTCACCCACCTCATCGTCACCCGCTTTAGCCAAAGCAATGTGATAAGCTTCTGGTCTCCGCGCCAGCGTGCTTAGGACATTGAAATTGTGAGAACGGATATCCCACTCAAAAATAGAGCCTCCTTCTGCCGGGCTCAGATAAAAAGAAAACTCATCGCTCTCAACCAGCAACTCATCTGCACCATCGCCGTCGAAGTCAATTTGACGCCATCTCAGCCATCTGCATCTTCGGCGCCGTACTTTGTTCCACCAGCGGTGGCACCCCTGAATAACTCGGTCAGCCTTATTCTCAGCCTGTATTAGATGCTGATAAGTGGTAGCTCTTATGTCCGCGAGGTAAATACCACCAAAAATGCCATGCCAGTAAGGGCAGTTGCATTGTGATTTCCACAACTCTTCCAGACCGCAATCGCCAGAACTCAGGGCACGAGCTTGATACACCTTTCGATGGACAAAAAGCATCTTCCTGTACATTCGGTTAATCTCCGGATACTTGACCAGGAAATTGCGCCAGAAACCACAGTACATGTATCTCTTTATGTCTTCTTGCCCATCAGTCTCCAGCTGGCGTTTTAGGTTAGCGTATTCCCAGGAATCATAAGCAGGTAACGACCATTCCATCATCTCATCGTAAGAGGCACAAGGTAAGTAAACTCTACCCAGTGGCGAGAATTTACTTATATATTGACTTAAAGGTATGGTGGAGAGCCACTCGCGATTGACTTCAAGTTGGCGAAAGAAATCCTCGACCCAGCCATCTTGCCAGCAAAGCTTATACGTTCCCGGCCACACACCGAATTTCTCGCCATCGTCGCCAAATACAGCTATTTTGCCATCGCTGATTGAAGCTTCTGCTTTCAAGAAATCTATGACCTCTTTTACAGGTTGCCAAGGAATGGAGTATCGGAGTAACTTACTTATAGGAAATAACTTTATGTGCTTCCCCTGCTCCTCTGTAATATAATAGCCCAACAAATCACGCTCTTTTAACCCCAGCGACTTAAAAGCGCCATCATCCAACAGAGCCCACTCCACCCCAGCGTCTGCCAGCACTTTGACTAAATGGGGCTCCCAGACCCTTTCTGCTAGCCAGAAACCACGAGGCGTCACACCAAACTTATGTTTAAGAAACCTTTCCATCTTAGCAATCTGTCCAATTTTGTCAGCATCAGGAATCGCTGGTAAAATCGGTTCATAATACGCTCCCCCTACAAGTTCTACTTGATGGCGCTCAACCAGCCCGGCAAGACAGGACAGGAATTCCGGGTGGGATTCTTCCAGCCAGTCAAGGAGACAACCGCTATAATGTAGAGACAAACGTATAGTAGGGTGTCTTCCCAAAGCCTCTATCATAGGCAAATAGGTCTGCCGATAAGCCTGCTCGAATACCCAGGGGAAATTACCAACAGGCTGATGATTATGTATAACCAGTCCTAGATAAATACGCCCCAAATGCTCAACCCACAGCTTACAAATGCTATTTGCTGCTTCTCCCAGCAACAAAACAACCTTTTCGATGCTCAGTCAGTGTACAACCTGTCTGTAATCTGGTCAAAAATATGCCTTGCTGCCACCACCTTATAATAATATTCCTTCTTAATAGACGGGTCGCAATTACTGGTGGATATTGCCTTATATGCATTAAGCAACACTCCTCGCTGTAGATTCAACCCCCGATATACCATGTTCACATCCCACATCGGTTTCTTACTCGCCCACCAAAACTGACAACTATGAAGAGCCGCATCAAGAGAAGATCTGGCGATCTTGGCGAAATTGCGGCTGGTATCATTATCTGCCAGTTCTACAGCTTTGCGAGCAACGTTAATTGTTATATCCAGATGTTCCCATTGCAACTGATGAATCAAATTATTTCTGTCATTCCAGAGAGGGTAATAATTCTGTGCCTTTATATCATCAGCGGAAGTGCTCCAAGATGAAGGTCTTGGTTCGATCAAGTCACCGCGAGGGAAAAGTTCCAAAAGCTGGCTGATAGTGACCATTCTTATCTGCTTATCTTCCTTTCTACTCTCGAACTCGAACAACTTACGATGGTGGTCAGCAAGCAATTTTTGCTCATGAAGAGTCTTATCACCGTTCTGCATTGGTTCCAGCGTCTCGAGAACAGGCGATAAGAAAAGCTTGTCCCAGTGCTGTATATGATGCCCAAATGTCTCCGCGTCCATAGCGGTGATCACGTATACATCGCCCTCGGACCTCCGCAATCGCCGGAGATGCTCAATAAAGCTTTCACCATCTACAGCCCTAAAACTGATCTTGTTGCTTAAAATATCGTCACGAAAGAAGACCACCAATTTACTTTCCTCTTGTCCAGCTTGGTATATAACATCCAACGGCCAGGCAACAGGACAAGCAATACCACTTAAAACAATCCATTCATGTCGAGATTCGATGACAGGGTCAATTATCGCCTTTGAATAACAGAGTTCCGGTGGGAAAAACCCGCGTGGAGCATAAACATCGCCTAAAAGGCTACGATTAGTAATGTAATTTAGCTTAATCTGTCGCTCTATCTCCTCACTAGGAATCAGAGGTAGTACAGGATGGTACATTGCCGAGCCAGTAAACTCTACCTGACCATTCTCAGCCAGTTGTCTGAGTTTAGCCAGCACATCAGAATAACCACATTGGGACAGCATTTCACTAAGCACACCACAGATATTGATTGTGGCTTTGGCATGAGGAAACTCACTGATGACTTCAAGCAAAGGACGGTAAGCCTCGTTACTTACTTTCATCAACACATCGGGGGTCTGAGTAGGTGGCTGATAGAAATGGAACAACGGTGCCCAATAGATCATTCTTACAATCTCCTGCGTTCTTGACTGAAGACATAGGCAGCAGCACCCAAAATCCCGGCATGGGTGATAAAGCGTGCTCTCAGAATACGAACAGTACGACTGGGCAACGTAAAAGCTGCTTGCTCAGCCACCTTGCGTGCTGGCTGGAGCAACATGTTACCCATTCTTGACAATCCTCCCCCGATAATGATCAATTCGGGGTTAAAAATGTTAATCAAGTTTGCCAGCCCAACTCCGAGATAACTGGCAGCACCAGCTATAACTTCCCGAGCCACTAAATCGCCCTGCTTTGCTGCCAGTGATATCGTCGCTGCGGTTATGTTCTCAATTTTGCCCCTAGCCAGTCTAATAATAGAGCTTTCCTCCCCTCGTTTCAAATGCTCAATCGCTTCTCGGGTCACTGCCCACCCAGACACTAAAGCCTCGAGGCACCCGTGGCTTCCGCATTTACATTGAGGACCATCCTTTTTTATTATCATGTGACCGATTTCACCAGCACAGCCATCGGCACCCAGGTAAAGTTTTCCGTTCGTTATTATGCCACCACCTATGCCGGTACTAACTGTAAGGTATACCATGTTCTTAACCCCCCTCCCAGCCCCAAAGCAATATTCGCCCCAAGCTGCTGCACTAGCATCATTTAAAACATAACTTCTCACGCCGAATTCACGCTCCACCATATCCCTTAGCCTGATACCAGAAAAACCAGGGATATTGGGTGACATGGTAACCATCCCTTTCCTCATATCAATAATACCAGCACAAGCAATAGCAATCCCCTCTAGCTCAGACGGCTCAAGTCTTGCCTGCAAAACCGTGTCTTTCATGAGAAGCAAAAGCTGCTTTAATACTCCCCTTGCTCCCTTGTCACTACGGGTGAGACAACGACGCTGCGATATTATCTTGCCCGCCGGACTTACCACTGCAGCTATGGTTTTAGTGCCTCCTAGATCGGCCACTAGAGCTAAACGGTGTGCTTCATCCCTCATAGGTGACCCTCCAAGGCTCGACGGTAGAGGGACTCATACTTCTGTGCAGATGCCTGCCACGAAAAGTCCCGAGACATTGCCCGGCTCATCGCCTTTCGCCAAGCCTGCTTATTTTTATAAGCATTGACCGCCGTCTCAATTGCCTCCAGTAAAGCCTTGGCACTATACTCATAAAATGCGAAGCCGGTGCCCACGCTGAGGTCATCCGCCAAATTCTCTACAGTCTCAGCCAGACCACCAGTATGACGAACGATGGGCAACGCTCCATAACGCATGGCAATCAGTTGCCCCAGACCACACGGCTCAAAACGGGACGGCATGAGAAACATATCGCACCCCCCATATATCAAACGAGCAAGTGGTTCATCAAAAGCTATCACCACAGCTAAACATTGCGGGTAAGCCATTGCTGCTTGTCTAAGCAGAGTATGATAACGTTCCTTTCCCTTGCCCAAAACCACCATTTGAACTCCTGCCCTTTGAAACAGAGAGGCAAAACTCTCGGTCACTATGTCAAGACCTTTCTGGTCATCAAGACGCGATACCATACCGATTAAAGGTACTTCCGCATCCTTAGGAAGCCCAACCTTCTCTTGCAGCGCCAGTTTATTAATTAGCCTCTTATCCAGGCTACCGACATCATAGTTAGCAACTAGAAAAGGATCAGTCAAAGGGTTGTACTCTTTGTAGTCTAAACCATTTACTATGCCAAATAACCTGTCTTGTCGACGTCTCAATAGATAATCAAGCCCTTCGCCATATTCAGCCGTTAGTATTTCACGAGCATATGTTTCGCTAACAGTTGTCACCACATCAGCCCATAGTATACCTGCCCCCAGAAAGTTTAACGGCGGCTCGGAAACAGCGGGGGAGGACAAGCGCCACCACTTTTCAAGACCGTAGTTAGCTAGAAAGCTAGCATCAAAATTCCCTTGGTAAGCTAAGTTGTGGATAGTAAAGAAAGAAACATACCTGCCACCCGCCGCTTTAAGCCCTAAAGGTATCAGCCCTGTATGCCAATCGTGGCAATGCACTATTTCAGGTTGCCAACCCATTCGAGGCAATATATCCACAACCGCCACACAGAAAAGCAAAAATCGTTCTAATTCTCCTTCGCCATAAGGCTCCCTCACCTTTCTAAAGTCCTCATTATCAACCAGATAGACCTTAAGAGCGTTTTCCAGCGTCAACATTTCTAAGGAAACCCGCTCTACCATCCCGGCAACACTGAGTTCGAACTCGTCAACTACAGGAGTTGCCTTGCACCCCACAAGGTCAATCGTTCCATACTTTGGTATCATCACACGCACATCGTGACCCAACCGATTGAGTGCTTTGGGTAGAGAGCCGATGACATCAGCCAGCCCACCCACTTTGACCAGCGGGGCAATTTCCGCAGCAACAAAAAGAATCCTCATGGCATTACCCTGTCTTCTCTCTCAGCGAAACAATGGTAATCCAGGTATGGAAATAACTTATCAGCTTCCCATAAACTGTGACACAACCGCAGAACCGTTTCATCGACCATGCCGGATTCAGCCGAACCGCATAATTGCTGAAACCTATCTAAGTGCTGCAAAAAACGGTTCTCGGCATATAAACGCGCTTGTCCGGTAGTCACCAGAAACTGCCAATCGCTGGACTGCAGCAAAAGCAATTCCCTGGCTGCTTGGTTAAGCACTTCCTTCATCGAATCCTCGGCTTGCGGGTACATAGCCACAAGCCGCTCCATTCTCAGTTCGGCATCATGGATAAGGCTCCACATCCATTCCGTATCCACATTTGACCATGTAAAGTGACCACCCCCCAATCCCCACGAGCCTTCAGGCAGAACCAATATATCCTGCGGGGGATGCTGCTCCAAATAATCGCTCACGTTGGTCAACTCGACTACGTCGCTTTGACCTAATTTGTATAATACTTGTTTTAGCCAGTCGACACCCTCAAACCACCAGTGCCCGAACAATTCTGAATCATAAGCAGCAGCAATAATACCGAATTCGCCGGTCCCTTGATAAAAATCGAGCAACAATTGCTCAACAAGTTTGGCAAAATGGGTACTGTGTTCATTCACACGCTGCTGTGCTTGATAAGGATCGTAATGCTCTTTATAAGCTAAGTCTAAATTAGCACCAGTAACTTTCCAATAGTGAAGGCCGGAAATGCCATCTCTTTTGTGGAACTCGCGGTACTGGTAGTCACCAGGATATCCCCATTCCGCAGACCACACCTGCATACTGGTCCGGTTATTCCTACCAATAGCAGCTACTTTAGCGGATTGCACCCAATAAGGTAAGTAAGTGGTTTTCCGCACGGGCTCGGCATAACTAGCCAGCGGTACCACATACCGTCTCGGAATGCTGGCATAGGGACCGATCACCTCCTCCCTCGCTTTGCCAACAGGCTCACCCCCCTCAATCATATGTGTCTCAGCAAGGAAACACTTTATGCCCATCTCCTCAAGAAAGGATTCCAGTCCCGGCTTGATGTATCTCCGCCCACTTTTTTCAGTATAGTAAGATGGGCGATAGCCACACTCCGGAAGCCAGATAGAGCGCGGCTCTTTACCAAAATGTCGAAGATAACTCGTCTTACCTACCTGCAACTGGGCATAAATGGAAGAGTCCCGTTCAAGCAGTGGCAAATAAGCATGGGTTGCCGCACTTGCAAGTATCTCTATGTAACCCTCGTCCTGGAGTTTTCTGAACGCTCCGACAATATCACGATCAAACCTTTCACTAAAACTCCTCAAGACACGGCTATAACGGTCTAGGTAAAACTTAGCCAGATATTCAAGGTGCGTTTCACCAGCAGCCTCAAACCGCTTGACATCGCTTCTGGCGCGATCGATCTTTTCTTCCAGAAACTGGACAAGGTTCGAAATTACTATGGGATCAGCTAATTGCTCCAGTAAAACCGGAGTAAGCCCCAAAGTTAGCCTGAAAAGGTAACCCCGGAGTTTTAAGTCATACAGAGCATCGAGCAAGGGGATATAAGTATCAGAGGCAGCCTCATGAAGCCACTCCTCACCGTGGGGCCAGCGACCAGCATTGCGACAATAGGGGATATGACTATGCAAAACGAAAGTAAAGGCTCCGGTCTTCAATGCTCTTCCGCCAGTATTTTGGGGACACGCCGTTTGGTTGCTTTGGCAACTACGCTCTCCCCACTGGGAATGAGCTTCGAAGTAAAATCGCTGTCACTCACCCAGCAACCGATCTTGCAATTACGCCCTACCTTAATATCGGCTGGTATCCTAGCTCCTTTACCTACAAGTGTTATGCCGCAGTTAAGGTTTTGTGGTTCATCTTTGTTCGGCGTCATATCATCGCCGAAACCGATATAGCTCCCTGGTCCTATCCAGACCTGCTTATCGATAATACTTCGGTCTACAACAGCCCCTTTTCCTACTGTAGAACCTTCAAAGATGATGGATTCCCTCACCACAGCGTCTTCCTGAACAAACACGTCTGGAAAGATGACCGAATTCTCCACTCGTCCGTTGATAATGGCGCCATTCGCAACAAGACTGCGGCTTATACCAGCCTTCGGACCTATCTTCGCCGGTGGTCTCCCGTGATAAACCGTCCTTATCTCAGCGGAGGCATCATACAGGTTTAATTCAGGCAAATCAACTATCAAATCCATGTTGGCTCGCCAGTAAGCCTCCACCGTTCCCACATCTCGCCAATAGCCTCGGAACCTGTAGCCATATACTTTATATTTACCGATAATCTCAGGCATAATGTGGCTCCCGAAATCGTGACTTCCTTTTTCCCCACACTCTTCTAAGCACTGAACCAGGACATCCTTATCAAAAACATATATACCCATGGAAGCCAAATTGCTTGTAGCTTCCTTCGGCTTCTCTTTAAAGCCAACTACACGCTCGTTATGGTCGAGGATAACAATGCCAAACCTCGAGACCTCAGCCGCAGGCACCTCAGTTACAGCTACAGTAACCTCTGCATCTCTGACCCTATGAGCATGTATCAGGTAGTCATACCGCATCGAGTAAACGTGGTCACCAGCTAAAATTAAAACCTCGTCAACTTTCTGTCTTTGTATGAAGTCGATATTCTGGTAGACAGCATCGGCTGTACCCTTATACCAGTCGTGACTCAAGCGGCTCAAAAAAGGCTGCAGGATTACAACACCCCCGCTCGTCCTGTCCAGGTCCCAGGGACGTCCCACGCCTATGTGCTGGGCTAAAGAACGGGGATTGAATTGAGTAAGTACTGCTACATTATGGATACCCGAGTTAGCGCAGTTACTTAAGGTAAAATCAATGATTCTATACTTGCCACCAAACGGCACCGCTGGCTTTGCTCTCTCTTCCGCCAGAATGCTCATCCGCTCACTGGCACCGCCAGCCAGAATCATAGCCAAAACCCGCTGCACTGTAGGTCCTCTCCAATTTCTATTCTAACCGAAACCGCAGTTCACATTCAAAGCACAAGAAGGCAACGTCGCTCATAACTCTGTCAGCAAAAGTTCAAGCGCCAAATCACCATCATACTTTCCAGTCTTGATGGCAATATCAGTCTCAAGAAGCTTCTCAAAGGTCTTCTTCACCCCTTCTAGAGAATACAGCCTGGCTTGCTCTAACGCCTTTTTCAAGCTGTATTCCGGTGCACTCTCTATAGCGCTTACTCTACCTCTCGTTAAAATCTCAACCCCCGAATCCTTGGCTAGCACTATCAAGCGTAGCTGCCTAGCGATCATAGCCAGAACATGCAAAGGTGACATCCCTTCGCGTAATATGAGACAGAGCATCCTTTGTGCTGACCTCTTATCTCGCTCAAGAATGGCATCGACCAGACGAAAGATATTAACCTCTCGAGCAAAGCTCGCTACAATTCGCACATCCTCTTCGGTTATAGGACGCCCTTGAGCAAAAGCTAACAACTTTTCTATCTCACCATTAAGTACCCACAAATCATGCCCTGCAAACTCAATAAGCAACTTGACCGCGTTTTCAGATATGGCACCACCGTTTTCTCTCACCTGCGAGTATATCCAGTTGCTAATTTGATCCCGTTTTAGTCGAGGGAAAACCCTCACCTCTGCCAAAGGTGACACCAATTTCAAAATAGGGTTACTTTGTTTTATATCTCTGGCATCTACAAAAATAAGTCTCGTAGTGGCAGGCATTTGCTTTACATAGTCTGCCAGCCCCTGCCACTCACCAGTATCAATCTCCGTTTTTTTTGACGATCCCCTCCTGCCTCGTTTTTGTGTTGATTCCTGTTCAAAAATGGCAAGTAGCCCTTCAACAATCACTATTCGCACCGAAGACATGAAAGGCACGGTGCTGCAAGCTTCTACCAGTTGAGAAAAGCTTAACTGCTGAGCATCAAATATTGTAGTGTTCGTCCCTAAGGACTCAGGATCGCCCCATGTCTTCTTTAAATCATCCAGGGCTCGATAAATGGAAAAATCATCCTCGCCGTAAAAAATATACAACATGACGTTCATATTGTAGCACAACAGCATCTTTTCCGCCCTGTTTACCAGAACCTATAATGAAGTACCAAAAAGCAAAGGAGTCAGACCTGTCACAATACCCGCTTGATTTCGCACCGTGCATTGTATATACTCAAATAGCTGACACCGCACTTCGGCAGGGCAAAAAGACCACAATTCCAATGTGAGCTGACTTGCAGCAAAAAGGAGGTTCGGATGGCTTATTCTTTTGATGAAGAGCCCGCCTTGAACGAGGGTAGAGAACTTGATCTGGCTATGCTCCGCGAAGACCTTATCGGAGAACTGCAAGCTATAAACCAGTATGAGGAACACATAGAAGCCCTTGAGGATGAGGAGGCAATAAGGGTCCTGGAACATATACGGGATGATGAAAAGGAGCACGTAGCCGAGCTGACGAAACTAATTAAAATGCTTGACCCCACGCAGGCAAAGAAATTTGAGAAGGAGGCGCTGTAAAATAGACCTTCTCAACCACAGACTTGATATAGCTGGAGGGCAACGAATACCGTGAAGGTGATGGTCATCGGGTCCGGCGCCAGAGAGCACGCTTTAGCCTGGAAAATAGCCCAAAGTTCCCGAGTCGAGCAAATCTATGTAGCGCCGGGCAATGCTGGCACCGCAGCGATTGCACAGAACTTACCCATAGATTCCAGCAACATCAGCTCTCTGGTCAAAACCGCATACGAACTTAAAATAGACCTTGCCATCGTAGGTCCCGAGGCTCCCTTAGCTCTCGGTATCGTGGACGAATTCGAAAAACACGGCATCCCCATCCTCGGCCCGACCAGAAACGCCGCCCGCATAGAATCAAGCAAGGTATTTGCCAAGCACTTGATGCAAAAGTACTCCATACCTTGTGCTAGAGGGACTGCTTTTTCAGACCATTCCGAAGCTGCAAAATACCTGGACTCCCACCCCCTGCCGGTAGTTATCAAAGCAGACGGGCTAGCCGCCGGGAAAGGGGTAACCGTAGCCTTTTCAAAAGATGAAGCCATGGCAGCTTTGTCAGCCACGATGGAGAAAAAGGTCTTCGGAAATGCTGGTGATAGGGTTGTCATCGAGGAGTTTCTTACCGGGAAAGAAGTCAGTTTGCTCGCTTTTTCAGACGGGGATACTGTGGTACCAATGGTCCCCGCCTGCGATTATAAAAGGGTTTTTGACAATGACGAAGGACCGAATACCGGGGGCATGGGCAGTTATAGCCCACCAGGGTTTTTTGACTCGAACATGGTAAACCTGGTCACCAAGACGATACTGAAGCCGGCAATTAAGGCAATGGCAAATGAAGGTAGTCCTTACAAAGGTGTCCTTTACGCTGGCTTAATAGTGACTCCTGAAGGTCCTAAAGTGTTGGAGTTTAACGCTAGGTTCGGTGACCCGGAAACGCAGGTGATCCTGCCACGCCTCAAGACAGACCTAATGGACATTATTCTTGCCGTGGTGAATAATAGGCTTGGAGAGATAACAACGGAATGGGACGATGGGGCTTGTGTAGGTGTAGTCATGGCGTCTAAAGGATATCCGGGTAGCTACCAGACCGGCTTCGTCATCGACGGGCTCGATACCGTTGACCAGGAAATTATCGTCTTCCATGCCGGAACCAGAGTCGGCGAAGATAGAAGGATATATACTGGTGGAGGTAGAGTCCTTACAGTTACTGCTAGAGGTAAAACCATTGCCGACGCTAGAAACAAGGTATATGACAACTTGCCCCGCATCCGCTTTGAAGGCTGCTTCTATCGCAAGGATATAGCCGCAAGGGAGGTCTGATTAAATGCCACTTATCAGTGTAATCGCAGGCAGTAAAAACGATGAAGCGCTGGTGCAACCAACGCTAGAACTGCTCCAGCAACTGGGCATCGAATATGAATTTCTGGTCATGTCGGCACATCGCAATCCTCAACGAGTCCGCGAGTATGTCTCCAAAGTTAAAGAGCGCGGTATAGAGGTCATCATCGCTGCCGCAGGACTCGCTGCCCATTTACCCGGTGTGCTCGCCAGCCTTACCACCGTCCCCGTCATCGGCATACCGCTCCCAACCAGCGACCTCAAAGGTATTGACTCGCTTCTCTCCATTGTGCAGATGCCTGCTGGTGTCCCTGTAGCCTGTGTTGGTATCGGCTCCTCCGGCGCCAGAAATGCTGCACTCCTAGCAGCACAGATGCTTGGAATAAAACATGAAAAAATAAGGACCGCCTTTGAAGAATACAGGAGGAAACTCTCTGAAACGTAGCCATTACACTCAACAATACCCGAATAAATATATGGAAGGCAAGCTATGATCGAACGTTATTCACGCCCGGAGATGAAGAAAATATGGTCCGAAGAAAACAAATTCGATAAGTGGCTGCAAGTTGAGATAGCCGTGTGCGAAGCTTGGGCTGAAATAGGCGTCATCCCTAAAGAGACAATCCCGAAAATAAAATCCGCAAGCTATAAACTGGAGCGCATTGGCGAAATCCTTAAGGTGACCCACCACGATATGACCGCTTTTCTTCAAGCGGTGAGCGAGACCCTTGGTGAAGAATCTCGCTTTATCCACTTCGGACTCACCTCGTCCGATGTAATGGACACAGCGCTCGGTCTCCAGCTTAAAGAAGCCACAAGGCTGCTGGCTGAAGATATTTCCTGGCTTATAACTGTACTCGAAGACAAGGCTATCGAGTATAAGACAACTCCCATGATAGGGAGGACACACGGCGTTCATGCCGAGCCGATAACCTTCGGTCTAAAGCTCGCCCTGTGGGCACAGGAGATGAAACGTAACGCCGCCCGCCTAGCTGAAGCAGAAAGGATGATAAGCGTGGGTAAGATCTCAGGTGCCGTGGGTACCTATGCTACAGTGCCACCCCAGGTAGAGGAAATTGCCTGTGCTAAACTCGGGCTGACTCCAGACCCTGTGTCCAGCCAGATTATTCAGCGTGACCGGCACGCTCACTTCGTTACCACTCTAGCCATTATCGCCGGCTCACTGGAGAAATTCGCCACTGAAATAAGACACTTACAGCGGACCGAAGTCCTAGAAGCCGAAGAGCCTTTTGCCGCCGGACAGACAGGCTCATCAGCCATGCCTCACAAGCGCAATCCCGAACTCTGCGAGCGCATTTGTGGACTTGCCCGTCTGGTAAGAGGATACGCCCTGACCGCATTGGAAAACATTGCACTGTGGCACGAACGGGATATTAGCCATTCATCCACCGAACGCATAATACTCCCTGACGCCTGTCTAGTTGTTGATTATGTCTTGAACATCTTCACTTCAATAATGCAAGGACTGCAAGTATACCCTGAAAATATGCGTCGCAATCTGGAACTCACCCAGGGACTTGTTTTTTCCCAGCGTGTCCTGCTGGCATTGATAGACAAAGGGCTAACCCGTCAGCAAGCCTACGAACTGGTGCAACGAAACGCGATGAACTCCTGGAAAAAGCGAACAAGCTTCCTCGGCTTACTTAAAGCTGACCCCGAGATCACAGCGCGCCTCTCCTCAGCCGAGCTTGAGTCTCTATTCGACTATAACTACTTCTTAAAATACGTAGATAGCATTTTTAAGCGGTTAGGACTGACCGAACATAAAAAAAGAAGAAACATAGACGCCAAAGAAAAATTGGCACCACACGCTTTGTAGTAAGCAATACGAGATTTAGATGACAACACCTTTATTGGAAACAAATTTGTCAGTCCCGTTGTTCTGCCGTGGCAAAGTCCGCGATACTTATGACCTAGGCGACAAACTCTTAATCGTGTCCACAGACCGCATTTCAGCCTTCGATGTAGTGCTGCCTTGTGCCATACCGTATAAAGGTCTGGTGCTGAACCAGCTTTCCTGCTTCTGGTTCCGCAAGACACAAAATATCGTGCCCAACCATCTAATAACGCCGGTGGACAATCTTGAAGCACTCAAGAGGTTTTTCCCTCAAGAGACTCCACTCCCCCACTATATAGTGGGACGGTCGATGGTGGTTACCAAGGCAAAGCGCGTACCTGTGGAGTGCGTTGTCCGCGGCTATATCTCGGGCTCAGCCTGGGCAGAGTATAAGGAGACAGGAAGAGTATGTGGTATAAAGTTGCCATCCGGACTCGAAGAAAGTCAACAGCTACCCCAACCCATTTTCACCCCCACCACCAAAGCTGAAAGTGGACATGACCAGCCGCTGACCAGAAGAATGTTAGAAGAACTAGTAGGCAAAGAGACAGCCAGGGAACTTGAAGATAAAAGCCTGGCTATTTATGACTACGCCAGAAAGTTTGCCCTGGAGCGTGGCATCATATTAGCCGACACCAAATTTGAGTTCGGCTTGGTTGATGATAAGTTAATCCTGATTGACGAGCTGCTAACCCCGGATTCCAGCCGGTTCTGGGACGCTGCCCGATATAAGGTAGGTGCCTCTCAACCGAGTTTCGATAAACAGCCGGTCCGCGATTGGCTCGTCCAATCGGGCTGGAATAAGGAACCACCAGCTCCTATACTGCCTAAGGAAGTTATCGAAGCCACCACAAAACGATATGTCGAAGCCTATGAGCGCTTGACTGGGGAGAAATTCTATGTACCTAGCTAAAATCTATATCACGCTCAAACCCACAGTAAACGACCCTCAAGGACTGACAATAAAAGGCGCCTTACACAACTTAGGCTTCACCACAGTAGAAGATGTACGTGCCGGCAAGTACATTGAGATAAGGCTGGAAGAGGACAACCCTGAGAAAGCCCGTCAGTTAACTGACGAGATGTGCCGTAAACTGCTGGCAAACCCGGTTATCGAAAACTATCGATTCGATATCCAGCAGGTCTAACCAATAGCTACACCAAATCAATAGACTATCCTGGCTTCTACCCAGGCTGCCCAGTCCTGACCGGAGCTTCCCTGCGCATTTACACCGATACAAAAGTCAATCGTCTGTCCGGCATAGGCGCTAAGGTCAACCTCAGCCTCTTTAACCCCATCCGCATAACCAACTATCTGGGACCAAACAGCCGCTGCACTAAGTTTATGCGCTCTGAAACGAACATTCCCGGCTGTACCACCGCTGATAAAACCCACCTTCACCTTGAGCTTAGCTCCAGGCGGTATATACACATTGGCATACTTACCTGTTATATAGCCATCATCAACCCACTTCGGGTGTGTCTCTAATACCTTGGCATAAATGAGCCCGTCATTAAGTCTAATATTGGTGACATAGCAGGCAAAGCCTCTGTTATCACCAGTAGCACCAGGAAAAGGTAATTGTTCACCAGGGGTACTCCACCAATAGGCTGTCGGTGCATTTTCGATGAAATCATAAGCTACCCTGGGTTGCACACTGAAATTCCCCTCCGCTGACCATGCGCTCCATAGCCCGACGTTGTTCTGCGCTCTAACCCTCCAGCGCCAGTTGGACAAGTAGCCATATTCGACTTCAACTACTTTAGAATAGCTGGTACCACTGGTATAGTCTTCAATGAACGGCGGCTGCCCGGCACGATACACCTGAATTTGGTACTGTTTTATCCCGCTTTCCGCATCAGACGACGCTGACCAAGAAAATTGCCAGGGTGCTGTTTTCTGGGGTAGCACCGCACCGGAGGCTGGTGATAGTAGACCTGGCACCGATGGCGGTGTCGTATCGGTGGCAGGTGGTGGCGTTGCTGATACTATAACCTGAGTAGTTGCCGTCACGCCCCCAGCCGCATTGGTCGCCGTAAGAGTATAAGTGGTCGTAGTCACTGGCGAAACTGTAGTGCTGCCTGATAACCCTACGCTACCCACACCACTTATGGTCACCCCGGTAGCATTGGACACACTCCAGCTCAGCGTCGATGTACTGCCTGCCGTAATGCTACCCGGATTCGCTGCGAAAAGGTTGATTGTGGGTAGCTCTGCCGGCGTCGGCGGTGACGGAGGTGGGGCTGGTGCTTCAACAACGATCACCTGGACAGTAGCAGTCACTGTACCTGCCTCGTTAACCGCAGTCAGAGTATAAGTAGTCGTCGAAGCGGGAGACACCATCCTCCTCCCCGCTAGCGCCACACTCCCGACATCAGGCTCTATACCCACCTTTGTTGCCCCCGATACTTCCCAGGAAAGAGTCGCCGATTCGCCAGCAGATATCCTTTGCGGGTTAGCATCAAACGAGTTTATCACCGGCGGCTGCAAGACTATAGTTGGACCACCAGGTACGCAGCTGACAAAAAACAACACCGCCAACAGTCCGATCACAAACATCAATCTTTTCATGCTGCACCTCCGAAAGTCCTGTTAAAGGGGCATCTTATTCCTGGTACTCGATAATCAGCTTTGTCTTGCCCTTCCAAAATGTCACATAGTCACCCTGATTGTTATAGAAGTACGGCTTATCAAACTGGAAACGCAACTGAAAGCGCTGGCTCCCTTCCTTAACTCGCTCCTGAATAGCCGAGACCAGAAGACTGGATGTGACCGGCTCGTCGGTAAAAAACTTGAAGCTGTAAAGCGGTGCAGTCCCGGCAGGTCCAACAACAAAGTCCCTGCTGCGAAGCACAGTGTACCGATACTCGTAGACATGCAACAGCCCCAAGTTTGTAAATGGCTCCCCAAATACAGATGATGCAGTCAGGTCAAGATATGCTGATTTGATAGTGGACCCCTGCGGGATCATCGAAATGTCAAAACTTAAGAATGCCTGCATCGATGTACCGTTCTTCATATCGCCAACCTGCGGCTCTACCCCCACATATCCATCCTGTCTTACCTGCCCCTCCTCAGTGGTGATGGAATACAGCTCCACCTTGCGTATCTGCTCAGTAGAAACTACTACTACTTGCACAGTAGTGCTGGCTGTCCCTGCTTCGTTACTTGCCAATAGCATATACGTCGTGGTTTTCTTCGGTGTGACCGCTCTGGAGCCGCTAGCGGCAACATTACCTATATCAGGTTGAATGCTCACCACATTAGCCCCTGATACACTCCACATTAGTGTTGCGACCCCACCCTCGGAAATAACCGACGGTTCAGCAGCGAACGACTTTATACTTGGCTTAAAGACACCCTGCGGGACCACCATCACCACCACCGGAACATCTGCTGACCACGCCCCTTTATCGTCCTGAACCTTAAACCAGACAGTATGAGTCCCCTGCGACAACGATGAGGTGGTGAAAGTTGCCGACTTACTTAGCTCACCATCAATACTCGACTTCCAGCTATAAGCTACTACACTACCGTCTTCGTCTGTCCCATGCCCAACGAAAGTCACCTGCCCACCCACTACCACCTCGGTAGGTGATACCGAGTCTATAATAGCACTTGGCGGCTTATTGACTGGTGGCATAACAACAGGCACACAACCTACACTTACCACAGCAATTGCTAGACCAAAGATGATCAACTTTTTCATCATTTACTCCCCCGGTTCTTCATTTAATACTGCCAACCTCTGTTTAATAACCACTGAAATATAACAACCGACCAGCTGTCAGGATAGTTTCTGCTTCACTTTTTCTATCACCTTTGGCATCACTTCACCAGCCTTACCTCTGATGAGCACAGTAGCGTAAGAATCCATAGGTGTTGAGGTCAAATTTACAATCACCAGCCTGGCACCAGCCTCTACAGCATACATTGGCATATAAGCTGCAGGATAAACAACCAGGGTCGAACCGATAACAATAAACAGGTCACAATTGCGAGCGTGAGAGATTGCAGCTTGTAAAACCGCCTGAGGTAAAGCTTCACCAAAAAACACAGCGTCAGGCTTCAGGATACCATGGCACAGAATACAATCCGGAGCAGGTTCGTATTTGACTCTTTGCAACACTTCCTCGACAGGAAAACGAACCTTACAACTCAGACACCTCACCCATCTCATGTTGCCATGCAACTCAAATACTTTTTCCGGAGAATTCCCTGCCTTTTGATGCAAATTGTCCACATTCTGAGTTATTACGCAGGTCAGCTTACCCGCTTTTTCTAGCTCAGCAATAGCATAATGGGCGGGGTTTGGCTGCACATCCTTTAGAAGACCACCTTCAGCCAAAAGCTTCCACTGCATCTCCCGTACTTCACGACTATGGAGGAACTTCTGGATGGTGAAATCATCAGGATCGAACCGACTCCAAATTCCACCGGGACTGCGAAAATCAGGTATGCCTGACTCTGTACTTATACCAGCCCCGGTAAACACAACTACGCGCCTCGCTTCGTGAATCAAAGCGGCAACCTTGTCAACTAAATAATCAATGTCCTTCGTTTCCATCCCACTGTCCGTCCAGACTGTACCTTTGCTTCAATGCTAGTTTGTCGTCTTAAAAATGTCAAGACATCCGCAAAAATACCCGCGCCAGATTCAAGTGTCCAATACCTCGAAAGCTGAGCATCATAAATATTGCCTCAATGGTACATACCGTTTTATAATTGTGATATTGACTCGTTGGTCAGCCAGTGTTACCAGATACTATGCCCACAATACGTGAACTACATAGCTGGCGATTGACAGCCAGGCAAGCCGAGAAACTTCAGCTCGACTTAGCGCCTCGGGTGTGCCGCGAGGCAAAGCTGTCAACCCCGCGCCTTATCGCCGGTGCTGATATTTCAGCACCAAATCCTTCCGGTATTGCCCGTGCTGCCGTAGTTATACTTACTTACCCTGAATTTGAGATAGTGGAGACCAAGATAGCAGAGGGGAAGCCAGCCTTCCCGTATATACCTGGGCTATTGTCATTCAGAGAATCGCCTCTGGTACTAGCTGCGTGGCAAAAGCTCTCTGTTACTCCCGACCTTCTGCTAGTAGATGGGCAGGGGATTGCTCACCCCAGGCGTTTTGGCATTGCCTCCCACCTAGGACTACTACTCGATATACCGGCAATCGGCTGCGCTAAATCACGTCTCTGCGGCATACATGGACAAGTACCTCCTCAAGCCGGTAGTTATGCTGAACTGACAGATAAAGGCGAGGTCATCGGGGTCGCTCTACGCACCAAGACCGATGCTGCACCTGTCTATGTATCTATAGGTCACAAGGTCGATCTTCATTCAGCTATAGAATGGACAATAAAATGCTGCCGCAACTACCGCCTTCCCGAACCATCCCGTCTCGCTCATCTTGCCGCTGGTAACAAAAACCTGCCTGTATCGCAATATGTATATAAACAGAGACTCTTTGATTAACCGTTTAGCATCACACTTAAATTAAAGTCAGGAGAACTTAAACTAGCCATGCAAGAGATAAAAGAAAAACTGGAAGCAATGCAGCAAAAAATAACTGATATAATGGTGCATCTTTGACATAGTCGGTAAGGAAAAAGAAATCGCTAGATTAGAGACCGAAGCAGCACAGCCCGATTTTTGGCTTGACCCAACCAAAGCCCAGTCCGTCATGCGCCAGCTAGCTACGCTCAAAGAAGTGGTTGATACTTGGCATAGCATGGGAAAAAGGAACAATGACCTCCTTGAAATGACAAAACTCGCTGTTGAAGAAAACGACCTTACTATACAAGATGATATTAGACGAGAGGCAGAGAAGCTGGCATCAGAATTAAAAGAGCTGGAAACAAGACTACTTCTTAACGGTGAACATGACCAGAGAAGCGCTATCCTGAGTATACACGCAGGAGCAGGTGGCACTGAATCGCAAGACTGGGCGGAGATGCTACTGCGAATGTACACAAGATGGGCAGAGCAACATAATTATCAGACTGAGATATTGGACATATCACCAGGTGACGAAGCAGGGATAAAAAGTGCCACTATAGAAGTAAAAGGTGATTATGCTTACGGTTATCTCAAATCTGAACACGGAGTCCATCGGCTTGTCCGCATCTCGCCATTTGATGCCGACCATGCGCGACATACCTCGTTTGTACTGGTTGAAGTCCTGCCTATGGTTGAGAGGGAAATAGACATTAAGATCGACCCGGATGACCTAAAAATCGAGACTTTCCGCTCTAGTGGACCGGGCGGGCAGCACATGCAGAAAACAAGCAGCGCTGTAAGAATAACCCACCTGCCCACGGGAATAGTAGTCACCTGCCAGAGCGAGCGCTCCCAGTTCCAGAATAAAGAAAACGCCTTAAAAGTGCTTTATGCGCGCCTTTTCCAGCTTGAACAGGCAAAAAGAGAGGCAGAGAGGGCTAAACTGAAAGGCGGACGGATTGAAGCTGGATGGGGCAACCAGATCCGAAGCTACGTCCTGCACCCTTACAAAATGGTAAAAGACCATCGCACCGACTTTGAAAGCAGCGATGCCAACTCTGTGCTAAACGGAGAATTGGACGAATTCATCACGGCATACTTACACCATATGCTAGGGAAAAAAGGTGAGTAAATATATTCTCCTGACTGTTATACTTGCCCTCTCGCTCCTTATACCTGCGGTTACTCAAGCCCAGGAAAATATAACTCTGCTCGACTCAAGCACAGAGGTGCTCTTTCCTTCAGCAATAGTATTCAAGGTAAAAGTTCAAAGCCAGAGCAACATCACCAGAATCCGGCTCCTTTATCAGACTGAGAGAATGAACTACGCCCATGTAATCAGCGAAGCCTGGCCGGATTTTGTACCATCACCCAAGGTGGAAACTCAGTGGCTCTGGGACATGAGAAAAGCCAGCCTTCCTCCAGGGGCTACCATCCGCTACTGGTGGACTATCGAGGACCAGAACGGGCACAAATTGGTCACAAATAGTAACACATTCCAGTTCCAGGACCTGCGGTATTCCTGGCAGAAATTGACCATGGATCAGGTCACTCTCTTCTGGTACAAAGGGAGCGAGTCCTTCGCCAACGGACTCCTCACCGCTTGTGAACAGGCATTAAACAGACTTTATCAAGATACTGGGACACGTCTGGAAAGACCGGTCAGCATCTTCATTTACGCTAATGCACAAGACCTAAGAGCAGCCATGATTTTCCCGCGCGAGTGGACCGGCGGAGTAGCTTTCCCTGAATTCGGCACCATCGCCATCGGAGTTTCCACCAGCCAGCTGAACTGGGGGAAAAGAGCTGTAGCACATGAACTCGGCCACATGGTAATACACCAGGTGACCTTTAGTCCCTACGGTGCTAGCCTGCCTGTCTGGCTAGACGAAGGCCTGGCTATGTACGCCGAAGGAGAAAGTGATACCTACCTTGAAGCGCTCTTAAGGAAAGCCGTCTCACAAGGAAGACTGTTCTCTGTGCGCAGCCTTTCAAGTCCCTTCTCGGCGAAACCAGAGGACGCTTATCTCTCTTACGCTCAGAGCCAGAGTCTGGTGGAATTTCTTATCCAGAACTATGGCAAGGATAAAATATTACAACTCCTGTATTTACTAAAAGAAGGTAATTCTTGTGATGAAGCCTTGTTACAAATTTACGGCTTTGACCAGGCTGGACTCGACAAGTTATGGCAAGAATATATAACAAACAAGACAAAGGGCACACCCAGTTCCAAGAATACTTCGATTAAAGAAACACCCGCCTGTAAGATAGTATCAAGCGCACCGTTGATAAGTATTGACGTATTGCCAAGCATAAGGTCAGCATTGATATGACAAAGACCTTCACCGTACATGACCTGCCAATTTCAGAACGACCAAGGGAAAGACTTCTAAAACTTGGAGTGGAAGCCTTATCTGCCCAAGAATTATTAGCTTTAATCCTCGGCAGGGGGATTCAGGGCGAATCAGTGCTATTAACTGCCCAAAATTTGCTGACCAAGTTTGGCAATCTCAAAAATATGGCATCTGCTTCTATTGAGGAACTGACACAGGTGAAAGGGATCGGTATCGCAAAAGCTACCCAGATTAAAGCTGCTCTCGAACTTGGTAAACGTCTGGAGGAATACTCAAACGAGGGTAAAAAAATTACCATCAAGTCACCTGAAGATGTTGTTAAAGCAGTCAAGAACAAACTCAAAGGCAAAAAGAGAGAACACTTTCTAGCTCTGTCTCTCGACACAAGAAACCATCTAATAAATATCCACATGATCTCTATAGGTAGCTTGGACTCGAGCGTTGTACATCCCAGAGAAGTGTTCAAAGAGGCTATCTCCTCGAGCGCTGCTTCGGTAATCTTCGTGCATAACCACCCTTCAGGTGATCCTACACCGTCTGAGGACGATATCAAACTGACAAGACGACTTTTTGAGGTCGGTGAAATAACAGGTATAGAAGTCTTAGACCACATCGTTATTTGTGACAAAGCTTACTTAAGCATGAAATCTAAAGGGTTATTCTAAAGGCTAACAAAGTATGAAAAGTTCATGGCTGCGGATTGCTCTAACTTTGTTGCTTTATATCTCAGCAACACTGCTTCCCGTTTCTGGCTGCCAGCCAAGCCAGACACCACCGACCATTACCGAAGGAGACCTCAATCTCTGGGACACAGGACCTATAACGCTTGACCCGGCGCTCTCTAGCGAGATGAATTCGCACATTTATGTGATGCAGATATTCAGCGGCTTGGTTCGCCTTGATGCTAACTCAAAACCAGCCCCGGATATCGCCGAAAGATGGCAAAGAAGCGATGACGGCAGGACATATACCTTCTTCCTACGCAAGGGGGTGAAATTCCACGATGGCAAAGAGGTAACAGCCCACGATTTCAAATATTCCTGGGAGAGAGCATGCAATCCAAAGACCCGCTCACAGACAGCAGCCACATACCTTGGCGATATCACCGGTACTAAAGATGTTCTCGAAGGAAAGACAACAGCAATAAGTGGCATAAAAGTCATCGATGACTATACTTTACAAGTAAGTATTGATGCTCCAAAAGCCTACTTTCTTGCAAAATTGACCTATCCTACTGCTTTTGTGGTCGACCGAAATAATGTTAAATCGGGTGATAAGTGGTGGCGAATACCTAACGGGACAGGTCCATTCAAACTCAAAGAATGGAGACAGGGAGAATTATTGATATTGGAAAGGAACGAAAATTTTTATCGGCAAGCTCCAGCCATCAAAAGTGTGGCTTTCCACCTTCTAGCCGGCATGCCGATATCATTGTACGAGATGGACGAAATTGATGTGACCCCCGTTTTTGAAGACTATATAGAACGGGTGACAGATGAAAGCGGCCCCTTCTACAACCAGCTATCTGTATTTCCTGAACTCAGCCTCTTCTACGTAGGCTTCAATACTCAAAAACCACCGTTTGATGATGTCAATATCCGCAAAGCTTTCTGCCACGCTGTGAACAAGGAAAAAATTGTTCGGTTAATACTGAAAGGCATGGGAATCAAAGCCGATGGTATTTTACCCCCAAACATGCCCGGATATAACAAAAATATTCAGGGATTGGAATATAACCCGGATAAAGCTAAAGAACTTATCACCAATTCAAAGTACGGTAGCCCAGGGAATTTGCCACCCATAACGCTGACTATCTCCGGCATCGGAGGAAATATCCCAGCATATGTCGGCGCTATGGTTATGGACTGGCAACAAACACTGGGCGTACAAGTAACAGTGAGACAACTAGAACCCGAGATCTTTCCCTACCAGATCAAGAACGAATTGGATAACATGTTCTTCAGCGGCTGGATAGCTGATTATCCCGATCCACAGAACTTTTTAGAAATCCTGTTCTATAGCAACACGGAGTACAATTATGGAAAATATAGCAACCCCGCTGTAGATGCACTTTTAGATCAAGCTGCCGTGGAACCCGATGAACAAAAAAGGCTCTCAATGTACCAGCAAGCAGAAGAGATAATTGTAAACGATGCCGCCTGCTTACCCCTGTGGTTTAATGAGAACTATATTCTAGTCAAACCTTATGTCAAAAACTATAGGGTGGACGCCCAGGGGGTCCCTTTACTCAGCGAAGTATATATTGAGAAAAAATAGCCACCACACCGCCACTCTTAAAACCTCCGGAGGAAACTTGACCAGTATACTTCTCTCAATATCAGTCAGCCTTACATACTGAAGAGTCCAAAACGCACTTTTTGCAGTTACCATCACACGGCTCAATGTGAATAGTAATGTTGCTTCGTGGAAGTTTTGACTTGATATCTTGCTCCAGCAAATCACACATCTGATGAGCATATTCCAGACTTACATCCTTGGACATCACTAAATGTAGGTCTATATACCGCTGACTGCCGGAACGTCGGGTACGCAACTCATGAAAACCGACCACTTGATTCCCATAAACTGCAAGGCATGACTCTATAACCGCTTGCTCAGCCCGAGGAAGACTGGCATCCACCAGCCCCAGAAACGGCTTCCTTGCCGTCTCATAAGCCAGCTTGACCAGATACACCGCAACAGCAATGGCTATCAAAGGGTCAAGTACCACTACCCCAGTTACACGCACCAGCAGAAGTCCAACCAATACAGCAGCAGCCGAGTATATATCGCCCTGTATGTTACGTGCATTAGCTTCCAGCACTATCGAACCAGTGATCTTGGATACCCTGAGTAAATAACGGGAGAGACCCAAGCTCGCTATCATGGAAACCACCATAACACCAATTCCAGCCTCGGCTAGCTGCAGTCCTGTTTTGTGGATTATACGCAACACAGATGCATAAACTATCATCCCGGCAGCAGCGAATATAAGTATCCCCTGTACCATGCCGGCAATATCTTCAACTTTACCATGACCGAAAGGATGTTCTTCATCAGCCGGTCTGATAGCAATACGAACAGCAACAAAAGAAAGTACGCCAGCAAAAAGGTCGAGGAGACTGTCTGTCAGCTGGGCAAATACACTTATGCTACCACTGATCAGCCCTGCTATGATTTTGAGGACTATCAGCCCTATTACTACCACAATAAGAAGAGTGGACGCACCCTTTTCTGTTGAAAGTGCTGGCATCGCTTATCTGAACGGTTCCCCTTTAAAAACAGATAAAGTTTATCACTTGCCCCCAACTGACACAATAAAGAAATACTCGCGAAAATAGCATAAGTTGCTTAGCCATTTACCCTTTGGTATTATTTAAAAAGCTTCAACACCACTAACGTCAAACAAAGGCTTTAACTGTGATTCGAGTCGGTCTGGTCTACGACCCTGTTTATCTAGAGCATGACACAAAAGACCACGTTGAAAACGCGCAGCGGCTGATTGTTACCACAACTCATATCCAAGAGACCTTTAAAAATAAACTTTACTATCTCTCACCCCGCCCTGCTACTCTTGAGGAGATATCCACAGTCCATGCCCCAGAATACATCCGCCACATTGAAGAACAGGTAAGAAGAGGCGGTGGTTGGCTAGATCCAGACACTGTGACATCGCCCGGCTCTTACAACGCAGCCATCTATGCGGCAGGAGGTGTCATCACCGCCGTTGATGCGGTGCTGAATAGACAAGCTGACAATGCCTTTGCTCTGGTCAGACCCCCCGGACACCATGCCACATGCTGGCAAGCCATGGGCTTCTGCCTTTTCAATAACATAGCTATAGCTGCAAAATATGCGCTGGCTAACTTCGATATTAAACGAGTGCTCATCATCGACTTCGATGTCCATCACGGTAATGGCACCCAAGACGCTTTCTATGCTGACCCGCAAGTTCTTTACTTTTCAACCCACCAGTACCCGTTATATCCCGGAACAGGCAGCATTGACGAGACAGGCACTAAAGATGGCGAAGGGTTCACCATCAACGTGCCACTGCTCGCCGGCTGGGGTGACGATGAGTATCAGGCAGTGTTTGAGGACATCCTGGCACCAATAGCACGCCGCTTTGAGCCTCAGCTCATAATGGTGTCTGCCGGATACGATGCCCACTGGGCTGACCCGCTTGCACAAATGAGATTAAGCGTATCTGGCTTCGCACGCCTTGTAGAAATAATAAAAACATTAGCTGACATGCTCTGCGAGGGTCGATTGGTTCTAGCGCTAGAAGGCGGCTACCACCTGAAGGCATTGTCTCTGTCAATAGGAGCTACACTCGCGGTATTATCAGGAACACAGGATTTCGATGACCCCTTGGGTAAACCTGAGACAGCTACAAAACCACCTCAATTCCACAATTTCATTAAAATGGTCAAACAAATACACCATATAAGTTAAAACTGATGCCATATTGCTAAGCAGTCCTTTTAACCGGCCTCATCAAGCCTAAGAACCGGCCCCACTCGCCTTTGTCCCACACCACCAGTAACTGCCCTGCGACGCAAATAGAATCATACGTACCAGCAACTACTCCGATAAATAGCACTAGGACAAAATACCGCAGGGTAATACCACCCAAAAGAAGAAGGGCAACGATAGCAAACAGCGTTGTCAGGCTTGTGTTTAGACACCGCCCCATCGTCTCCAAGATGCTCGAATTAACGGTAACTTCGAAATCCTTGCTTATGCCACGACTCACATTTTCTCTTATGCGGTCAAAAACAACGACGATATTGTTGATGCTATAACCGACCACCGTAAGGATGCCAGTGATGAATAAAGAATCGACCTGGACTCCAGCTGCCCACCCCAATATCGAAAAGATGCCCAAGACCACCAGTACATCATGGGCAAGGGCGATCACAGCAACCGTCCCCCAGCGGAGAGGCTTAGGCATATGCCGAAACGCCCAAGCAATGTAAAGCATCATGAATATGGCAGCAATAAGAACTGCGATGGCAGCATTCCTTGCGGTCTCTGCAGCCAGAATCGGGGAAACCAAATAGGCATCGCGCAAGGTCACATCTGCGCCTAACTTGTCCTTTAGTCCAGACAATAAAGTCTCTCGTTCATCCAGTGAAAGTTCTCTAATGCGGACAAAGAAATCACCTTCTTCAGTACGCTGTATCACTGCCTCCCTATAGCCCAGGTCTATCATAGCTTGACGAAACTGTTCCTGGCTAACCTCGGTATCACATCGAAGTGTCATAGTTGTGCCGCTACTAAACTCTACCCCCCAATTCAGACCGTACACAGCTAGTGAAATAATACCAGGAATAATCACCAGCGCGGATATAAGAAAGAACCAAAACCTTTTTCCTACAACGTCCATTTTTCTACACTCCATAAGCACCAGGTATGGCAATCACGCGCACGACCGGGCGCAAAAATGAACGGGTAACCACAATCGCAGAAAACATACTCAGAGCAACACCGATAAACAAGACCAAGGCAAAGCCCCTTACCATAAAAGCCCCGAACGTGCCACCGAACCAATAGAGTATAAAACAGGCTATAAAAGTTGTAATATTGCTGTCGCGTATAGCAGGCCAGGCACGGTTGAAACCTGTCTCCACCGCTGCAGTTAAAGTCCGCCCTGCCCTTAGTTCCTCCTTCATCCGCTCAAAGATAAGCACATTGGCATCAACAGCCATACCTATAGACACGATGAAAGCCGCTATCCCGGGCAAAGTCATCGTCACCGGTAATAGTTTAAAGACCGTCAATAGCAAAACTACATATATTACCAAAGCACAGCTGGCAAGGACACCAGATAGGCGGTAGTATGCAATCATAAACAGCACGACAAGAATTGCGCCTACAATCCCCGCGATCAGACTCTTTTTTAGAGAGTCAGCACCCAGAGTAGCATCAACACGCTGCTCCTGAATAATCTTCAGCGGCACGTCCAAAGCACCGGAATTGAGTTGAATAGCCAATCTCTTTGCCTCTTCAATACTTAACCCTGTAATTACACCTCGCTCTTTTATAACAGCCTGAACGGTGGGCCATGAGATAGGTTCCCCATCAAGATAGATACCGAGAGGTTTATGAAGATTACGCTCTGTAATCTTTTCAAAAAGGACAGCACCCTCCTCGGTCCATTCAAAAGCCACTTCTGGTTCGTTGGTCTGTGGGTTCAACACAACTTTAGCATTTGGCTTCAAGTACTTGCCGGTGAGTTCTTTCTCAACCCCATCGCTACCCGTAGCTTTGGCTACCGCCGTCCATTTCGGTTTCCCTTCTTCATCAAATACCAGCCGCCCAGTAGCATCTAACTCCATTTCCCTAAAATCAAGCTGCGCTGTTTGCCCAATGAGTTTAATAGCCTCATCAACATTCTTCACCCCGGGAAGTTGCACCAGGATCCTATTATGTCCCTGACGCTGGATTATGGGCTCGGTAACACCGTAAGCATTAACACGCCTCTCGATTTTGCCCAACACCCCTTCCATAGCATCATCATCGCTCTGCGATGGGTCTTTCTGCGATAAGTCAGCCTCATAGACTAAATGGGTACCGCCCTTGAGGTCCAACCCAAGGACCAGACCATGTCTCCCCAACCTTTCACTGTCCAACGGGAATAACACCCAGAGTCCAAAGGCGAAAAGGGCTAAAATAAATAACAGAACAGAGATATTGCCACGAGTCATTTCTTCTCCTTAACGACTTTGCTGGTTTGCCAATATTCAGCTTTGCCACAGCGTGCTATCAACAAGCCGCACCACATTGCCGTGTCCCTAGATGTTTGCGAACAAACTCTATGGCTTCTTCCTTGGTAATCACTTCGCCATTTACTTGCGCTTCACGGACCTCGTTCAAAAGCTCACCAATAAGACGTCCCGGCTTCAAGCCAAAAATATCCATCAAATCGTGCCCGTCAATCAATTTAACCGGTAAGATAACGCTTTTTTGTTTCTGGTGCTCAGCCAATATATAGCTGATTAATTGATTGTGTCGCTTCCATTCATTTATATCAATGCTGGGTCCCCTTGTAGCTAAAAAATCAGCTAAAGCCAGGAAAAGAACATCAATACCAGCCCCTTCCGTATCTCTGAAAAAGCGATAAATAGCCCGGCTTGTAGGCAAATCTCCATCTGTCATCTGGGCAGGGCGCAGATGATGATAGACCAGATTTTCTACCAGCCGCGTCTCGCGATTGCTAAACCGCAACCGTTCCATCACTGTAACCGCCATAGCAGCACCCTGCTTTGCATGACCCAAAAATCGTATTCTTCCCGTATCATCAATTGTCTTTGTTGCTGGCTTAGCCAAATCATGTAATAGCCCACCTAGTTTCAAGAGCAATCGACGGGTGCTACCATGAGCCACCTCTTCATCAAAATGCTCCCTCAGTTCGTCTGACCAAGGTGTCACACTCAACAGCTCATCATTACCGTATTTCCACGAACTATCACGAAGCAAAAACTCGACTGCCGCCACAGTCTCTATCGAATGCTCAAAAACGTCCCAGTAATGTTCCTTTGGCTGCCCTACGCCTTTCATGCGCTCAAGTTCAGAGATAATCCGGGTAAGCAGACCGAGTCCATCCGCATACTTTAATAAATCAGCACTGCCAGGGAAAACCAGCATCCGCACCAGCTCTTCTCTGACCCGCTCGCCCGGTACTGAAGCGACTAGCTCGCAGTTCTGACGAATCAAATCTTCAGTACCGGGCTCAATTACAAATTGGAGTTCTCGCGCCAGCCTTAACGCACGAAGCAGCCGGGCAGCATCTTTCTGAAATGCATCTCGTCCTACCGCCCGTATTATTTTAGCCCTCAAGTCTTTCTCGCCTGAAAAGGGGTCAATGATCCTCGCTACGCCAGACGAGACAAACTGCTGTAATTCTGCCGCCATAGCATTTATGGTGAAATCCCGTCTTGCTAGGTCATCTTCTATACTACCAGAGAAATGCGTGAAATCTAAATGCCATTGCCTTTCACCGTTTTTGACCATAACCCTGAACACTCTGTTGGCGCTATCCAGCAAAATAGACTTTCCACCCACCGCAATAGCTACACTGCCAGCAATATCCTGGGGGTCACACCCAACCCCAACATCGATATCGGTAGTCTCCTTTCCTAGCAGCAAGTCCCGAACAAATCCACCGACAAGATAAGCCGGGCAGTCCCGCTGTGATGCAGCGATCGAAACGCTCTTTAGTAGACTGAGAGGACCTTCACCAACAACAGACATGTCAACAAATTATATCCCGAGCTAGGCTTACTGTAAAGACAATACACCCATGAAGAAGTATGTTTCTCTAATGTGCACCCAGTTAGCTCTTCAACTGACTGAACATGGATGGTATAATTAAGAAACCACCACAGATTTTCCGGGAAGGAGTGTAATGAAGCAGGACGCAAAATACATTGTTTGGTTTAATGAAGTAGATAAAAATGATATCCCCCTTGTAGGGGGCAAAGGGGCAAATCTAGGAGAAATGACACATGCCCAAATTCCGGTGCCTCCGGGTTTTATCGTTACGTCTGAAGCCTACTTCAAATTCTTGAAGGCAAGTAAGTTAGCAGCAGACATCGAGCAACTCCTCAGAAATCTTGATGTGAATGATAGCAAGAAGTTGCAAGAGGTCTCCAACCTTATCAAAAGCAAATTTGCTGCACAGTCTATGCCAGCTGACCTGGTCAGCCAGATCAAAGAGGCCTACCGGAAACTGGGAGGAGGATTGGTAGCAGTCCGTTCCTCAGCAACGGCTGAGGACCTGCCCGAAGCTTCATTCGCCGGGCAACAACGTACCTTCCTGAATGTAAAAGGCGAGGATGCAGTGGTAGCTGCAGTACTGGGTTGCTGGGGTTCTCTATTCGAATCCAGGGCTATATTTTACAGAGAGCAGCAAGGCTTCAGCCATTTCAAAGTGGGTATAGCAGTTCCGGTACAAAAGATGGTGCAATCTGAAACCTCAGGCGTTATGTTTACTACAGAACCGGTAGCTAATGACGATACAAAAATCCTTATAGAAGCGATTTATGGACTAGGAGAAGCTATTGTCTCGGGAGATGTCACTCCTGACCTTTACTTGGTGGACAAAAACAGGTGGGAAATCGTTGACAAAAAAGTAAAGCGTCAAGAATGGCAGCTGGTAAGAAACACTCAAACACCACCAACGTCACCCGAACAGCTTGAGTTTACTGTCAAAGTTCCAGTACCTGCACCCAAACAAAACGAGCAGAAATTGTCCGATGACGAAATCATCACCTTGGCAAAAATAGGCAAGACTATCGAGGATCATTACAAGCTCCCGCAAGACATCGAGTGGGCAAAAGAGGATAGACACCTGTTCATTCTCCAGACACGCCCCATAACCACGCTGAAACCACGGAAGGAAGCAGCAAGACCCACAATCGAAGCCAAACCAATATTGACCGGTCTGTCAGCCAGCCCTGGTATAGCCGTTGGTCCCGCAAGAATTGTCCCAGATGCTTCACAGATAGACAAGGTCCAACACGGAGATATCCTAGTAGCCGAAATGACAACACCTGATTTTGTACCGGCAATGAAACGCGCTGCAGCGATAGTTACCGATCGCGGAGGCAGAACCGCACATGCTGCTATAGTAAGCCGCGAACTCGGAATACCCTGCGTGGTTGGCACCGAAACAGCGACCAAGACCCTTACCGATGGGCAGGAAATTACGGTCGACGGTTACGAAGGTAAGGTCTTTGCCGGCAAAGTAATCGAGCCAATAGCAGCGCCATCCGTAATTACGCAAGAACACGTAATAACTCGAACAAAAGTCTATGTAAATCTTGCCGAGCCTGAACTGGCAGACTCGGTCGCCAGACGGAATGTGGACGGTGTGGGGCTGCTCAGGGCTGAATTCATGATCGCTCAGATAGGCGCACATCCCAGGTATATGTTACACGAAGGCAAGGGAGAACAATTCACCGAAATGCTAGCCAGGGGTATCACAGCCTTCACAAAAGCATTTCACCCTCGACCTGTAGTATATAGAACTACAGACTTTAAAACTAACGAGTATAGAAACCTCCGTGGAGGAGAAAAATATGAGGAATTTGAAGAAAACCCTATGCTCGGTTATCGCGGCTGTTCCAGATATACACACGAAATCGAAGTCTTCAGGCTCGAAGTGGAAGCAATTAAGAAGGTTTGCCAGAGCTACGATAACCTGTACGTCATGATCCCGTTTGTCCGCTTCGTGGATGAGATGGCACGGATAAAAAGATTTCTTGCAGCCGAGGGGCTGTACCAGTTTCCCAATTTCAAACTTTGGATGATGGTCGAAGTCCCTTCAAATGTGTTCCTGATAGAACAGTTCATAGATGTCGGGATAGACGGCATCTCCATCGGCTCGAACGATTTGACTCAGCTTATTCTGGGCATAGATAGAGATAATCCCAAGCTAGCACCAGAATTCGATGAAAGAAATGAGGCGGTGCTTATCGCCTTAGAAAAGGTCATCAAAGCAACCTCCAGTAGAGGGATCACTTCATCTATCTGTGGACAGGCACCCTCTGTATACCCCGAGCTTACGGAGAAACTGGTAAAATGGGGAATAACCTCAGTCTCAGTGAGCCCAGACATGATCGAAGAGACAAGGCGCATAATCGCAGCTGCTGAGGCAAAACTGGGCCACTCCTGATAGCGGTTACTCGGGACAACAAAGAAGACCGGAATTGATGACAGAGTTAAATATTCGGCAGCAAATAGAAGAGTCCGAGAGGTGTCTCTCCCCCTTCGCAACACAAAGTAGATTTAGCCGCGGTAGACTCAGGTGGGAAGAACCATGCCCCATAAGGACGGCTTTTCAGCGAGACCGCGACCGTATTATATACTCCAATGCATTCCGGCGCCTTAAACATAAGACCCAGGTATTCATCATGCCTTTAGGCGACCATTATGTTACACGCCTGACGCATACCTTAGAGGTCTCCCAGATCGCCCGTACCATCGCCAGAGCCTTGAACCTTAACGAGGACTTGACAGAAGCCATCGCCCTAGGACACGATCTGGGACACACCCCCTTCGGTCATATCGGCGAACAAGTACTGAACGAACTTTGCCCGTTCGGCTTCAAGCACAACGAGCAAAGTTTGAGAGTAGTCGATCTCCTGGAGAGAGACGGACAAGGACTGAATCTGACTTGGGAAGTACGAGACGGGATCCTGAACCACTCAAAAGGTAATATTGAGATACTCGGGGAAGGATGGACAGAGGTGGGCACCCTCGAGGGTCAGGTGGTAAAAATCGCAGATGTGGTTGCCTATGTCAACCACGACACCACCGATGCTATCAGGGCAGGGGTCATCACCGAAAGCGACCTTCCTCCGTCCGTAATAAAAGTATTGGGCGAAACCCTCTCCCAGCGCATTAACACCCTGGTCACCGATATCATTAGCTATTCGTTAACCCAAATGACCCAACCCGGAATCCAAAAGCCGAGCATCGGTATGTCCACCACCATCCTCGAAGTGACCAATTGCCTTCGCGAATTCCTCTTCGAAAGAGTCTATAACTCAACTATCTCCGACGAGGAGGCAAGAAGGGCACGCAAGACCATCCAGCTCCTGTTTTCCTATTTTCTGAAACATGAGAACCAGCTACCAAAAGAATATAAAATGCAGGGCGACCCTGCCGAGAGAAGAGTGGCTGACTACATCGCCGGAATGACAGACCAATACGCTCTCCATATCGCAGAAGCAATCTCCAGCTGTTGAATTTATTGTGGATATTATGTAAAATAGTTGCTAGGACTAGGGTATGAGTGTTATTGACGAAATAAAACAAAGGCTAGACATTGTCCAGATTGTATCTGCATATGTAGCTTTGCAGAAATCAGGGAGGAACTATCGTGCGCTATGCCCCTTCCACACTGAAAAAAACCCTTCTTTCTTCGTTTTCCCGGACAGGCAGAGCTGGCACTGCTTCGGAAGCTGTAATACAGGTGGCGATATCTTCTCTTTCATAATGAGGAGAGAGGGGGTCGATTTCAGCCAGGCACTTAAGCTCCTTGCTGACAAAGCAGGCATCAACCTGACTGCGCCATCCAGCTACGGCAGGCAAGACGTAAGAGAAGAAGAAAAAATCCTCAAGATCAACGAAGCTGCCGCTAATTATTACCACAACCTGCTATTGAATGCCGGTGCAGGAGAAACAGCGAGACGCTACCTTACACAAAGGGGGCTGTCGATCGAGAGCATCAAAAACTTCCAGCTAGGCTTTGCCCCCGAAGGGTGGGAAACGTTAAAGAATCACCTGATAGAAACAGGCTACAATGAAACCGACCTGCTGCTCGCAGGCTTACTTGTCGAACAAGAAAACAAACACACATATGACAGATTCCGCAACCGTCTCATTTTCCCGATACGGGATGCCGGTGGTAAGTTAGCTGGCTTTGGCGCCAGAGCATTGGATGATTCCCAACCTAAATATCTCAATTCGCCACAAACCGCAGTCTTTGATAAAAGTAGCATTCTTTATGGCATCGATCGAGCAAAGAATGCAATCCGCCACAGCGATCAAGCCATCATTGTAGAAGGCTACATGGATGTAATAATAGCCCACCAATATGGATGGCAAAACGTGGTCGCCTCTATGGGTACCTCTGTTACCGAGAAACAACTGCTCACACTCAAAAACCTGACCCGAAACTTGGTCTTCGCCTTAGATGCAGATGCAGCCGGGACAGAGGCTATCTTTAGAAGCGGGGAGCTGGTGGACAAAGTAATTCCCTTCTTGCCATCAATTTATGGCTGGGTCAAGTATGAAGATGCATACAAAGCAGAAGTAAAAGCTATGCTGCTTCCCCAAGACAAAGACCCTGACGAGGTGATAAAAGAAAACCCAGACCTATGGCATCAGCTGATAAAAAGCGCTAGACCGATCATTGACTTCATCATCGATGCTATCGTTACCAAAGTCAACCTTGAAAGCGCCACCGAAAAGTCACTGGCGGTGGAAAAACTCACGCCGTTACTCTTGGAAATAAAAGACCCCGTAAGGCACGCTCACTACGTAGAAAGGCTTGCTCACTATTTAAAAATCGACCCACGTGCTCTGGAAGACGCAATAAGAAAAACAAGAACAGTACGAAAGGCACCAACTAAAGCGGCAGCAACAGGGCAGACAACTGTAGTCCCGCCTCTTTCCAGCCCTGTCGAGCAGTACTGCTTAGCGTTGCTACTCCGGTATCCGGAACTCCAAACAGAAGCCACTGAGTTGTCACCCGAATGCTTCGAACAAAGTGAAAACAGAGAGCTTTTCCTTAGATGGCAGCGAAGCACTGAGCTTGCTGACCTCAAAAAAGAACTTGACGCTCCCCTTCGAGAATATATGGAAGGTCTTCTGTCCAACGAGATACCAGACATCGTCCATCAGAGCGAAGCCCTACGGCGTAGCGTTCTCCAAGACTGCATCATCCGCCTTCACGAAAAAAGACTAAGAAACCTGGAGATAAAAAAACAGGAGTTGCTGGCTGCAGAGGCTGAGACCGGTGGCATAACCGCACAACTAGCGAGACTCGAAGAGCAAGGGGTAGAAATTAGCAAACAACTAAAAGAAATCTTCAAGAGACAAAGCTACTTACGACAGCAACTGACCGGAAGGAGCAGCGTATGACAAAGTTGAGCCGCGAAGAAGAACTGCTATCGTTCTTCCCCTCCAGGGGCAATAGAGACGAAAATTCTGCCAGCACCCAAAAACCCACCACAGACGGGGCTCCTGAGTTGGACAACAACGAACAGGATCTTGTAAGCAGAGTCGATTCTGCAACGCAGATCCCGTGGGGAGCAGAAGAGGTTAATGAAGAGCCCGATAGCGAGTGGATAGCTGGACTGGAAAAGGAAGATAAGGCTCTTTTAGATGCTGAAGTAGAACATGTCGAGCACGAAGCAATCGATGACCCCGTCCGAATGTACCTACATGAAATCGGCAAGGTTGCCTTGCTCACTGCAGAAGATGAAAAGGTGCTAGCCAGCAAAATCGAGGAGGCTAAATATCTAGAAAAAATTGAGCAGCTTTATCTTCACCAGCACCAGGAATATCCTTCGCCTGCTGATATGGTAATCTATCTGCTACGCCACCTACTGGCAGCGCAGCCAGTAGTAAATGCACTGGCTAAACAGCTGGGTATAAAGCGTCACGACAACTTCGTAAAGAGCCTTACCGACCCAAAGCTCCGAGCAGCTATTGATGGAGTGATAGACCCGGTCATTGTTGAAAGCATTGCCACAAAGCTCAGCAAAGATAAAGCAGAAGTTGAACAAAGCCTTATAGATCTTTCAATAGATAGCAGACTCCTGCCTCCGCAGGTGCTGGAACTTCTGGCTAACAAGACCTCATGGGGGCAACTGAAAGCTTTGGTCGCAGAACCTGTTGACACCGAATTCTACTCTAGTCTTCAGTCGTTGAATTATGAACTTAAACATCACTTTGACCGCACTAAAGGGGAAGCAAGAAGGGCAGAAAGACATCTCACCGAAGCAAACCTGCGTCTCGTGGTCAGTGTGGCTAAGAAATATGTCGGTCATGGAATGCCCCTCCTGGATCTGATACAGGAGGGGAATATAGGACTGGTCAGAGCTGTGGAAAAATTTGAATATAGAAAAGGCTATAAATTCAGTACCTATGCTACCTGGTGGATCAGACAGGCTATCACACGTGCTATAGCCGACCAGGCACGAACTATCCGTATCCCGGTTCACATGGTGGAAACGATAAACAGGCTACTAAAAGTAAACAGGCGCCTTGCTCAGGAATTCGGGCGCGAGCCCAGCTACGAAGAAATCGGTAAGGGAATGGAAATATCTTCGGAAAGAGTAAGAGAAATTATGAAATTGTCCCAAATGCCGATATCTCTGGAAATGCCGATAGGTGAGGATGAAGACAGTCACCTTGGCGACTTCATCGAGGATCGTGCTACCTTACCACCAGCCGATGCTGCATCACAAGAACTGTTAAAAGCACAACTGAATAAGATCCTCTCTGAGCTTACTGAGAGGGAAAGAAGGGTTATCGCCCTGAGATTCGGGCTCGAGGACGGGCGTGCTCGAACTCTGGAAGAGGTGGGCAAAGAATTCAATGTCACCCGTGAACGAATCCGTCAGATAGAGGCAAAGGCTTTGCGTAAATTGCGCCATCCCACTCGCAGTCGCAGGCTGAAGGATTATCTAGAGTAAACTAGCTTAATTTTCCAAGGAGACACGATATGAGCTTATTAAGAGGTCTAGTCGTAGCTTTAGGTTTAATCGGGATACTTGTCCTCATTATCTTACTGGCTGGGTACTATCTCTACTCGCTGACACCGCAGATCCAGACAAGAGTAACACCCATCCTCCCGGACGAAAAGGCAGCATTAAGCTTCGAAGAGAAAATCGCTTCCTTCGAGATTGAAATTGAGGATGCAGTCAGCGCCGGGCAAAAGAAAGAAGTTAACTTACAGCTCACAGAAAAGGAGATAAACGCGAAGATAAGCAAAGAGCTAGCTAAAGCTAAATCAACAGGCAAACCACTCATCGAAAAGATGATAGTCAACCTGCGTAACAGTAATGATGGCGAATTCCTTGTTTATGCCGAGCTGGAAGTACCGGGGATTAACGCTAAAACAGGCCTGATCGGACGAGTAGCAATAGTAAATGATAAACCCAGAGTAGCGGTTAGCGACCTAGATCTCGGTAAACTTCCCCTGCCTGAGTCATTAAACAATACAATAGAACAACTATTAAACTTCGTAGTCGATATTAAGCTAGCCGACTTACCACTGACGGTAACCAGTGTCGAGATCAAAAACCGTCAAATAACCATAACAGGATTGACCAAGACCGTTAAATAACTGGCTACTTTGCTACTTCGGAATGCCGAAAGGTCCGTAAGGCATCTTGCCTTTTGCTGCCATCATGGTCAACTTCCGCGCCTGATAGTACTGATTAAGGAGTTGATTGACATCGCGAGGAGTTGTCCCGCTGCCTTGGGCAATACGACGGCGTCTGCTGCCGTTTATTATATCTGGATTACGTCGTTCCTCGGGTGTCATTGAAAGAATAATGGCTTCGAATCTTCGCATCTGGTCCTCTTCGTCGCCTCGAAGGACTTTGGAGGATATATTTGAGAAACCGGGTAACAACTCGGCAATCTGTGCTATCGTCCCCATCTTTTTCAGCTGGCGCAGTTGCCAGAGCAAATCCTCGAGATCGAATTTTGCAGCCCGTAGTTTTTTTTCTGCTTGCCGTAATTGCTCGCCAGCAAGCAATTTCTCAGCTTTTTCGATCAGAGTTAGCACGTCACCCATACCCAGGATACGGGATGCCAGACGGTCGGGGTGAAATATCTCTATAGCGTCGGCTTTCTCACCGGTACCTATGAATTTAATTGGCAACCCGGTAATGAACTTGATGGAAAGCGCTGCACCACCACGAGCATCACCGTCCATTTTTGTTAATACCAGTCCAGTTAGTCCCAGCCGTCTATTGAACTCCTCAGCAATATTGAGCGCGTCCTGACCACTCATAGCATCAACCACCAATAAGACCTCCGAGGGTTGAAGCTCCGCCTTGAGCTGGACTAATTCCAACATCATAACATCATCAATGTGAAGACGTCCTTGAGTATCAATGACCACCCAGTTAGCACCTATCTGCTCAGCCGATCTTAGTGCCTGCTTACATATAGCTGGAACCGCCGCCTGCCTATTATCAGCATGAACCGGGATGCCAAGTTGCCTACCGAGCAGCAATAATTGTTCGATAGCAGCAGGACGGCGGATATCTGCAGCCACCAGAAGAGGACGTTGCCCGGAGTTCTTAAGGTGCAGGGCTATTTTGGCTGCCGTGGTAGTCTTTCCACATCCCTGCAACCCCACAAGCATTATTATAGAAGGTGGTCGCCGACTCGCTACCAGATGACTGGGTGCCCCTCCTAAAATATTAGTAAGCTCCTCATTAACAATCTTCACAATCTGTTGAACCGGGGTTAAACTGTCCAATACATTAACACCCAGGGCTCGCTCTCTGACCTTTGACAAAAAGTCTTTGACCACCCTGAAGTTAACATCTGCTTCCAATAGAGCCAGACGTATTTGCCTCAGCGCCTCAGCTATATCCTTCTCGCTCAGCTTTCCTTTACTGCCAAGGCTCTTAAAGACCTGAAAAAACTTTTGGGTCAGAAAATCAAACATGGCAAATCACCACGATTCTACACAGAGCCAGCAGCTCAGTCAATCTGACCACGCCAGAAATAGTCACACTGAACCATCATGGATATATTTGACTTGGTTTCCTGTTGGAGCTAACATTTATGCTTGCAGCACAAATTTTTACTGCGCACATTGGGGCACAATCAATTGCCGCAGGAAACGAATGTGAGCATCAACAACAGCATCTACGAAATCAGATGGCACGGTCGCGGTGGGCAAGGCGTCGTCACAGCAGCAAAAATTGTAGCTTATGCAGCTTTTCTGGACGGATATAGAGGTGTGACATCAGCACCATTCTTTGGTGCCGAAAGGCGAGGCATTCCAGTAAGTGCTCTGACCAGGATTTCGTTTGAGCCTGTACTTATCGTATCCCAAATAGAGTCCCCGGACACCGTGGTAATCTTGGACCAGACTCTCCTCAAATATAATGAGGTTCTTAGCGGGCTGAGAGAGAAAGGTTGGGTCATAGTAAATTCGATACGACATCCAGCTGAATTGAATCTGCCAAGCAGCTATAATGTGGCAGCCGTGGATGCCACAGGAATATGTAAGGAATTGGGGTTGGTTGTTAGCGGGGTTCCTGTTGTCAACACCGCTATTGTCGGAGCGCTCGCTCATGCCACTCGAATAGTAAGTCTGCAAAGCCTGGAAAAGGCGGTTAGAGAAAAATTTGCAAACGATACCTCACAACTTAACGTTTCAGCCCTTATTAAGACCTACCAGTCCACAGTCATATTTACGAAATGCTAAGGCGGGACACAATGTCAGCTATGCAGACTAGAAATTGTGGTCATCTTTGTGGAGAATCATCACCAGCTATTGGCGAAGCTGGGAAAACAGGTGAATGGCGCACTGAAACTCCATCCATCGACCACAATAAATGCATCCCGTCAAAGCGCAGCAAAGCATCCTGCTTTATTTGCTGGCTGTATTGCCCGGAAGGAGTTATTAAAAAGTCGGTCCCGGTTGAAATAAACTTGGAATACTGCAAAGGATGCGGTATATGCGCACAGGTATGCCCAACACAAGCCATAACCATGACATGACTATTACAGAACAAAAGGAGCAGGCTAGTGACAACACAGAATAGCGAAACCAGCGTAAGGCTACTGGATGGAAATCACGCTGCTGCCGAAGGAACAAAATTATGCCGCGTCCAGGTTATCGCCGCTTACCCAATCACTCCCCAGACACCACTTACAGAGCGTCTTTCCGAGTTTGTCGAAAGCGGAGAACTAAAGGCAGAGTACATCGCTGTAGAGAGTGAGCATAGCGCACTGGCTGTTTGTGCTTCTGCTTCCATAGCTGGTGCCAGGGTTTTCACTGCCACTAGCTCGCACGGGCTCGCTTATATGCACGAAATGCTTCACTGGACTGCCGGAGCCCGCCTCCCAGTTGTTTTGGCATGTGTCAACCGAGCCATTGGCGCCCCATGGAATATACTTAACGACCAGCAGGACTCACTTTCACAGCGTGATACCGGCTGGATACAGCTATATGCTAGAAACAATCAGGAGGTGTTAGACTCTATCATCCAAGCATACAGGATCGCTGAAACGGTTTACATTCCTGTCATGGTCTGCTTTGATGGGTATCTGCTTTCCCATACCGAAATGCCTGTGGAAATCCCGTCACAAAAGGACGCAGACAGATTCTTACCACCTTACAGACCTCATACAGTTCTAGACCCTGCAGACCCCAAAAACTACAACCTGGTCACACTTGCGGACCCGCGACCGAATGCCATGGGAGTACTATGCCATGGCTACATGGAACTGCGATATCTGCTTCAGGAATCATTGCAAAATGCAGCACACACAATAGTGGAGGTGGGACAAAAATTCGGCGAGATATTCGGCAGAGACTATGCCAATCCAGTTTGGGAAGATAACATCGAGGATGCCGATATCATCATCACTGCTATGGGCAGCTTGGCTATGGAAGCTAAAGTGGCCGCAGCAATGCTGCGCCAGGACGGTTACAAGGCAGGTGTGCTCGGGCTGAGGGTTTTCAGACCCTTCCCGAAAACCGCCGTTATCAAGGCACTCAAAAACTCCAGCCTTGCCGTTATCCTCGACAAAAGCGTTAGCTACGGTAACGAAGGCATCATCTCATCAGAAATCAAATCAGCACTTTACGGAAATAATACCCACACAGCGATAAGAAACTTTATCGTTGGACTGGGCGGGCGAGACGTTAAAGCCAGAGAAATAGCAGAAGCAGTTAAAAGGTCGGTAGACTCACTCAAATCCGACATCCTCAATATAGAACATCCAGAATGGATTTGTTATATCTGAAGGAGCTTTTTGATCAACGCATTAAGTCTGACAGAAAAAGAATACGTATTGCCTGGTACTAGAGCTTGCCCGGGTTGCGCTCTTTCCCTTGCTTATCGCCATATATTAAAAGCTCTCGAGGGACAAGTAATCGTAACAGTTCCGGCAAGCTGCCTCACTGTTCTGCATGGAATGTACCCCATTACACCGGTGAATGTTCCCTGCGTGAACACACCCTTTGCCTCCACTGCTGCATCAGCCACTGGCATACTTGCCGGGCTGAGGGCAACTGGTAAAACAGGACTGACTGTACTCGCTATAGCCGGCGATGGTGGGACACATGACATCGGAATTCAATCACTCAGCGGTGCTGCAGAAAGGAACGAGGACTTTATCTATATCTGCTATGACAACGAAGGTTATATGAACACGGGCAATCAAAGGTCAGGCTCAACTCCAACTGGGGCTATCACAGGTACTACGCCTATACTAGGCAAGCAACAGAAACCTAAGGACATAGCCTCAATAATGGAGGCACATGCCATACCCTATGTCGCCACAGCCAATGCTTCCTTCCCGCTAGACCTCTACGAGAAGGTGAAGAAAGCTAAATCAATAAAGGGTACAAAGTTTATACATGTTTTCACCCCCTGCCCTCCAGGCTGGCAATTCCCGCAAAGTCACACAATCAAAATCGGCCGACTTGCAGTGGAAACGGGGATATCTATCCTCTACGAGGTTGAAAATGGTCGTTTCCGCCTTACGGCTGCCACCAAATCTATCGCACAAAGAGGCAACCTGAGACCAGTGCTGGATTACATTGCTATGCAAGGACGATTTAAAAAAATGACTCAGACACAGATCGATCTTCTCCAAGAATGGGTAAATGCTCGGTGGAAATCATACCTCCGGCGAGCTACAACCGGTTAAAAACTACATCAATTTAACGCCAGCTATAGCAGTCCAGATGCGGCAATAGTATAATAATCACTGACCACCTCAATGCAAAAAGAGATTTCAGCTAAGCTGTCATTGTTCCCGATAACGAAAGAGGTCAACAGCCAAGACCATCTGTGTATAGGCGGCTGTGACTGCGTTGAACTTGCTAAAGAATTTGGAACCCCTCTGTACATCTTTGACGAAATTACGATCAGAACCAAATGCCAGGAGTTCCACAAGGAGTTTACTAGCCGCTACCCCAGCACACTGGTAGCCTATGCATCTAAAGCATTCTTAAATCCAGCACTAGCCATGATCATTAAGGAGGAGAGTCTGGGGCTCGACGTGGTCTCTGGCGGTGAACTAAGCATAGCACAATCTATAGACTTCCCAAAAGACAGGATATACTTCCATGGCAACAACAAGACTGTTGAAGAACTGAAACAAGCTTTAACATGGGGGGTTGGGCAGATAGTCGTAGACAACTTCAACGAACTGGAGCTACTTAATGTACTAGCAGGCAAGTTAGGCATCAAGCAAAACATTTTACTCCGACTCACCCCGGATATAGACCCGCACACCCACCAATACACAACCACCGGAGTACTCGATAGCAAATTCGGCTTTCCATTGACCACCGGGCAGGCTGAAGGGGCTGTAACAAGAGCGCTATCCGCTCCTAATCTCGCTCTCAGAGGGTTCCACTTCCATCTTGGCTCACCGATCACAGATACTTCTCCGTACCAGATAGCTGTGGATATCGTGCTGAACTTTGCCAGAGCGATGAACAAAAAATACGGAATTCCGCTCCACGAGCTTAGCCCGGGGGGTGGCTTCGGTGTTAGATATACTATGGACGCTCATATACCAGAAATAGCAGAGTACGCTGAGGCAATAACCTCAAAACTTAGTAGCCTCACAAGTGAACTGGGACTAGGCTGTCCCAAACTGATCATAGAGCCGGGAAGAGCCATTGTGGGGCAAGCAGGAGTAGCCTTATACACAGTTGGTGCAATCAAGGAAATCGCAGGCATACGCACTTACGTCTGCGTTGATGGTGGCATGGGAGACAACATCCGACCAGCCCTCTATGGTGCACGATACGAAGCTCTGGTGGCAAACAAAGTGCAAGAAAAGGAAAGCGCTAGAGTAACTATTGCCGGCAGATACTGTGAATCAGGCGACATCCTGGCTAAAGACCTGATGTTACCCCCTGTCTATCCCGGAGATATTATTGCGATACCGGTTAGCGGTGCTTACTCCATTCCTATGTCAAGCAACTACAACCTGGTACCGAGACCAGCAATCGTAATGGTCAAAGATGGCAAAGCCCGCCTTATCCGCAGACGCGAAACCTATCGCGACTTAACAGGGCTGGATTTGATTTAATGTCCAGGGTGCAAAATGTGGCAGACCATCGGTCAACATAAAACGCTGGAACTACTCGAACGCAGTATCAAAAACAATGAGCTGTCACATGCCTATCTAATAACAGGCCCTCCCCACGTAGGCAAGATGACTCTCGCCCTTGAGTTAACCCAAGCAATAAACTGCGAAGGAGACCAGCCACCCTGCAAGGAATGCCAGCCGTGTCACAAGATTGCTAATAGAAAACACGCCGATGTAATGATCATTGACGATACCGAAAGTAGTCCATCAGACTCAAAAACGAACTTAGAGATCGGCAAAGATGAGATCAAGGCACTGCAGCATAGTGCCAGCCTGCCACCTTATGAGGGCAAATACAAAGTATTTATAATCAATAGGGCTGAAAATTTATCACACGAGGCTGCTAATCGCCTGCTTAAGACACTGGAAGAGCCCCCGCCTCACGTCATCATCATCCTGGTCACCTCTAATGACTTGCTGGTGTTACCCACCATAACCTCTCGATGCCAGCGACTGGAATTAAGACCCTTACCCCTTGAACAGATCACTAAATTACTTACTAGCTCCTATAAGGTCGATAACCAAAAAGCGAGACTCGTAGCTGGCTTGTCACAAGGATGCCCCGGCTGGGCGATTAACGCCGTACTGGACAACGTCCTCCTGACACAAAGGGCACAGTTTATTGAAGACATGCTAGCCCTACTCGAAACCACTTGGAATGAGCGTTTCGCTTATGCTGCTAAACTTGGAGATAATAAGAGGCTGGCTGAAGAAATACTGAAAAGCTGGTTATCTTGCTGGCGTGATATAATGTTAATTAAATATAACTGCAAAGAGAAGGTCGTCAATTCCGATTATCTGGAAGCCTTTGAGGAATTGTGCCAGAAGTTGACATCCAAAGAAGTGGAAAATTTCATCGACAGTTTGAACCAATCCTTAGGCTACATTACCACCAACGCCAACCTAAGGCTTGTTCTGGAAGTCACACTGCTTAATATGCCGAAAATTGGAAAAAACAGCGGAGGTTAATATAAACCCAACCTCCGCTACACAGCAGACAATGTCAGAGATAGTTGGTGTTCGGTTTTACCAAGCGGGCAAAATATACTATTTCGACGCCTCCGGAGTACCTGTGGAGACAGGTGACTATGTAGTGGTCGAGACAAATCACGGTAAAGCACTTGGCAAAGTGGTCATTTCTCCGAGGCAAACCATTCTCAGTGAAATTTCGGAACCGTTGAAACCGATTATCCGTAAGGCAACTGCCCAAGATATAGCAACGGTAAAACGCCAAGAAGATGCAGCCAAAGAGGCGCTACAAGAGTGTCGTGAATTAGCTAAGAAATTACAAGTTCCCATTAAACCCATCCTAGCCCACTACGATTTTGACAAAACGCGCCTGACGATCTTCTTCACTGCCGAAAAAAGAGTCGATTTTCGCGAACTCGTCCGACAACTCAGCCACATGCTAAAAATCAAGGTAGAACTTAGACAGATAGGGGCTCGAGATGAAGCCAAACTTCTGGGTGGCGTGGGCAGATGTGGCCTGCCGCTGTGCTGCACCGCATTCCTTTGTGAGTTTACCCCTGTGTCTATCAAGATGGCAAAGGAGCAAAACATAGCACTTAACCCGATGAAAACTTCAGGGATGTGTGGTCGTCTCCTCTGCTGTTTGGGCTATGAGTATGAGCAATATAGGGCTGTGAAAGACAAGCTGCCACCTATAGGTCAAGAGGTATCCACACCATTAGGAAAAGCAAAGGTGACAGCCTGTAACCCCCTAAAAGAAACTGTGACATTAGAGCTGGACAGTGGTGCTGTAACAGAGCTACCCTTAAAGCAGATAACCTGGCATAAAACGCCTAAATAGCAGGATACGCATTCAAATGGGGTAGATATTTCCGCCACTCGGTGTGTGCACGCAAGTAATGATAGGGTACATAGAACCCATTATGTCGAGGTGGTTTCGGTTCCCGTAAAAGTGGCATCCCGGCTTCCAACGGTGTGCGCCCGGCCTTACGGCGGTTACAAGGTATACATGCTGTGACCACATTTTCCCAGCTATGCTCCCCTCCCCGCCGCCTGGGGATAACGTGGTCTAATGTGAGTTCCTTACCCCCACGACCACAGTATTGACAAGTATATCCGTCCCGACTAAAGACCTCCAGCTTAGTCAACCTCCGTGGTCGCTGATGATGTCTGATAAGGTAAACAAGACGGATTACCGAAGGGATATCGAACTCACCGTTTATGGAATGGAGACTGCCCCGCCCATTCTCCAGAACCTCGGCTTTGCCACGAAATAGTAAATTTAAAGCCCTCCTCACTTTGCAAACATTTAGAGGCTCATAGTTCTGATTGAGTACCAGAACTGGTGAATTGACCAAGGTTCTTCCCCAAAGAATTTAAGCTATTTTAGCAGGAAAATTACACACCCTCAACTAAAGTTAAGAAATGCGACCACGCCTGGGATACTTTTGCTGAGACTTAGCCTCACGAGCTCGCGCAGCTCTTATATCACCGCGATAATCGGGCGCATTGATATTCAACACCAAACTAATGGTAGGGTCGACCATACGAGAACTGATGCGACTTTCAATTTCGTCCAGCGAAAGACAGGTGGTGATCACTGTAGCCAATCTTGCATTGTAACGATAGCTAATTAGTTGATAAAGCTTCTCTTGAGCCCACGGGGTAGCTGACTGCTCGCCAAAGTCGTCCAAGATCAAGGTTGGCGCTTTCTTGACTCTCTCAAACAGCTCATCGTAATGCACTCTGCTCTCAGGGCTAAAAGCAGAGCGTAAATGATCAAGCAGTTCAGGAACCATTATAAAGAGGACTTGTCTCCCTTCTGCCCGCAAGTGATTAGCGATTGCTGCGGCTAGATGTGTTTTCCCACATCCGTTAACCCCCATTAACACAAGCCAGCCCTCCGGACATCTGGCAAAATTAATGGCACTACGATATGCCTGCTCCAGACTCTGGCGCTCTTCAGGCTGCAGGTACAGTAACTTGTAGTTGAAGTTGTCAAAAGTCTTTTCTCTCAGCGATTCCAGTTGAAGCTCGCTGAATTCTTCCAGCACGGATGGCAACTTTTCTCGAACGACGCAGACGCGACTAAACTCTGCATCAGCCAGATGTCCTCTTAAATTATCGTCAAACTCTTCTATTGGTACAGATGTGGTAATCACCGTGGGCAAACGAACATTAAATCTGTAATCCAAAAGTTGCTCCAGTTTCCCGCGCGCCCAGGGCGTGGCACCTGCCATGTTCAAATCGTCCAATACCAACAGCGGTGACTTCTTAACACGCTCGAACAATTCATCGTGAGTGATCTCACTATTGGGACTAAAGGCATAACGGAGATGGTCCAACAGGTCAGCCACGCCTATATAGAACACCGGGTTACCACGGCTTATCTGGTGATTGGCAATCGCACAGGCAAGATGGGTCTTGCCACACCCACTCGGACCAACAAAAACAAGCCACCCCTCAGGATTATCTGCAAAACTAACGGCAGCTTCGTACGCAGCCCTGAATTGACGCTGTGCTTCCTCTTCAGTTACACGACCTGTGGGCACCAAGCTATCAAAAGTGAGACGAGCTAAAACACCAAGATTGCTATACCTGCGCAGTTGTTCCACCCTCTCCCCTTTCAGCCCCTGACGGGTGCACTGACAAGGCACCACTCTACTAAAGTCAGGACGTCCTGACGCTGACAATGGGTACACAAAGCCTGCACCCTTACATAAAGGACAACCTGCCTTGACCAAGCCTTCCTCAGCAGGTTCAACGTTTAACGAGGTGTCCGTACCTGCCTCTGACATATTTTTCGCGGTCAGTCCTTTTCTCAGGATATCGCCCAATCTTTCCATTGTCTTTACCTTCTACTGCCCACCGCTCCAAAATGCGTGATATATATCTCCAATTCCGTTTGTTTAAAGCAACAGCCTCCCTGAAAGCGCTCTCAATCCAATCTCTGGGATAGAGTTTCTCAGCCTCACGAAGTTCGTCAGCAATCATGGGAGTAAGCAAACCTATGTTCTGCTCATAAAGCCTGAAAATATCTGCCAACTGAGCCCTCTTACCCTTCTCGCCGCCCCTTGGCACCAGATGCACTTTCGGGACCTTCCCTAACCGAATACCATCCATCGCTCTCCTGCCGGCAGCATCATTAACGAAATATAGCTCCTCGGTTGTGCCATCTACTTCCACCTTCAACAAAAGCAACACCTGACGCTCTACTGCCTTCTCCAATGCCCGTCTTAACTCGCTTTTACCCATGTCAGTATCACCATCTGTACCGGTAAAGAAAGTCAGGTCGGAAGACAACTCTGTATAACTCACAAAGCGATTATAACCCCGTCGACGACTTACCAGCCACAAAACGTGCAATATCGTTTTCATCTCAGCAAGGTCATTGATCTCAGGCAAAACTGTAGCAAAAAACAGATTGGGCACAGGAGTAACGTCCGCCTGCGCTGGAAAACCTGAAAAGCCTTTTTCTGCCATTTCTGTACGCCCTGACCTCTAAGTCGTACTTAATTCCACTCCCAGATCTTCAAATTTAGCCGTTTCACGTATAAAGCGAAGCTTGACTTCACCCACAGGACCATTCCGATGCTTCGCTATGATAATATCAGCTATACCCTGCGGATAAGGCTCTGTTTCGATATCATGTTCTCGCTTCCACTCCTCTTCCTTGAAATAAGCATCATCCCGATAAATGAAAAGGACCACATCAGCATCCTGCTCGATACTACCACTCTCTCTGAGATCAGCAAGCTGTGGTCTATGAGAAGCCCGCGCCTCCACAGCCCTGCTAAGCTGGGAAATAGCTAGAACCGGGGCATTTATCTCACGAGCCAAAGCCTTCAGCGAACGGGTAATCTCACTGACCTCCTGAACGCGACTTTCGCTCTTTGCCTCCCCCTGCATCAACTGGAGATAGTCAACGATGATCAGGTCAATTCCATGCTCGAAGTGAAGCCTCCGTGCTTTACTTCTCATTTCCACTACCCGCAACTGAGGTGAATCATCAATATAAATGGGTGCCTCTGACAGAACCCCACTGGCCTCCATAATCCTTTTTTCCTCTTCTTCCGTATAACCCCCCAAACGACGAAGCCTCTTAGAATCTATGCCAGCCTCACTGGCTAGGAGCCGTTGCACCACCGCCTGACGCGACATTTCAAGACTAAACAGGGCAACACAGGCTTTTTGATTTACAGCAGCATTCCGCGCAATATTAAGAGCTAAGCTGGTCTTACCCAAACCTGGTCTCGCTGCTAGGACAATCAAATCTGAACGCTGTAACCCGCCCAGAGAATCGTCGAGGGCAACAAAATTGGTAAATACCCGCTCGACCCGTCCAGCAACCACTGACGCAGGACCAGCTTCCTCAAAATACTGGTCGAGAACCTGGCGAATAGGTACAAAATCTTGTCGACTCCGCTGCTGCCTCACCCTAAAAAGGATATCCTCCGCCCTGCTTAAAGCCATATCTGCGTCTGCATCAGCTTCATAGCCAATAGCCGCAATTTGGCTTGCAGCGCTGATGAGCCTTCGCATCACCGCCAGCCTAGATACAATCTGCGCGTAATACTCGACATGAAGAGAAGTTGGTACTATTGAGACCAGATAGCTTAAATAGGCAGCACCCCCGACCACATCTAACTTTCCCTTTTGCGCCAGTTCGCGCGCCACAGTTATCTGGTTTATAGCTTCATTGCGCTGGTAAATGTTGAAGCAAGCCTCGTATACCCACTGATTCTCAGGGACAAAAAAGTCCTCTGGTCTAAGAAAAGTAGCAACCTTAAATATGCTATCCCCGTCTATCAGTAGAGAACCAAGGACTGCCTTTTCAGCTTCTGGATCGTTTGGTGGCAGTTTTTCACTCACCATCGAGGACCTTCTCCGCCTCCACAGAGACCATGATTCTGACCTCAACCCCACGAGTGAGATTGACCAGCACCTCATAGTTACCTATTTTATGCAGAGGCTCACTGAGCTTGACACATTTCTTGTCAATACGGTGTTCTACCAGCTTGGAAAGCTCCTCAGCTATGTCAGCACTGGTAATCGCACCGTGGAGGCGCCCCCTAGCACCAGCCCTAGCTCTGAAATGCAATTCCTTCCCTTCCAGCAATTTGGCTACCTTGCGTAATTCTTCCTCCTCACGAGCCCACCGCTGTGCCCTTCCCTCCTTCACAGTCTCAAGTGCCCTTACAGCCCCGGGACTTGCCAGTACTGCTAAGCCACGTGGAATAAGATAATTCCTTGCGTAGCCATCTGCTACTTCCTTAACCTCACCTTTCTTCGCTTTGGGCGAGTCCTTTAAAAAGATAACCTTCATTCGGCGTCTCCCTGGCTATAAGCTTGTCTTGCTCACAAAACCATCACATTAGCACACTGACCACCGAAAACAGCAAACCACTGCTCTAAACCTAATAGCAGAGACGAGTTCTTTCCTTCGTGCCCCTTGACCCAATATTCCAAACCTTTTATTCTATTTTAAAATTTTTGCCCCCTGATTTCTATATTTCGTATAGACCGCTCCGACATCGACAAAGGCTCAAAAATGCAATATTGTAGAACCACTACGCCTGTGAAGAACGCCCGTAAAACTCGTCTTTTATCTTGGATAAAACTACCGGTTCGCACACTATATCAACAATTGTCATAGCCATAGCCTTTGCTGCATCCAGCAGCCCTTTATTACCTTGCTCAGAGGCAGCAGCAATTGCAAAATCTGGTGAGTGTACCAGCACATCTGGAGTTGCGATGGCCACAGTAGGATGAATCGCTGGCACTGCTTGACTAACATTACCCATGTCAGTGCTGCCAATACCAAAGTGGCGTGAAAATGACTGCACACGGCGCCCCAAAGACTCCAGATTCCCTGCAAAAATCTGCGCTAAAGTAAGATTGTTTTTCATCGGTGCATAAACTATATCACTCCACTTATACTCCAGTTGCGAATTTGTAGCCAGCGCAGCCGCCTTAAAACAATTCAATACCTTTACCTTCAACTCCTCCAAATAGCTACTATCCAAAGCGCGTATCAAAAATGAGGCTGCAGAGCGCTCAGGGACCACATTGGCAGCATCACCACCGTAAGTGATGATGCCATGGACCCTGGCATCACTCCTGATGTGTTGCCGTAATGAATTTATGGCATTGAACGACAGAACCATTGCCTCCAAGGCATTTATACCGCGCTCAGGATAAGCAGCGGCATGAGCTGCCTTACCAACGAACACAACATCAAGCCCAACACAAGCCAGTGCTTCAGTGATAACTACATTCCGTACCCCTGGGTGCACCATCATAGCTACATCTAAACCTTCAAAAACACCGGCACTCAACATCAACACCTTGCCTCCGAACACCTCCTCCGCTGGTGTGCCCAAAACAACCACTGTACCACCATAAGAGTCGATAATACGCCTGCTAGCCACCCCTGCACCTGCTGCTGAGACACCTATTATATTATGCCCGCAGGCATGCCCCACCCCTGGCAGGGCATCATATTCAGCAATCAGACCGATCACAGGCTCGCCATGTCCATATGTCGCTTTGAATGCAGTGGGTAGGTTGCAGATGCCCTTTTCCACACTGAAACCATTCCTACTCAAATAGCGAGTTAACCATTCCGATGCTTTTCTTTCCTTGAAACCAATTTCAGGGTTAGAATGGATTTTGAGGCTAAGCTGGATAAGTCTACTACGCTGACTCTCTACATCAGCACACACCTGTGCTTTCAGGGCCTCTTTCGTCAAATCCTTTCCGTCCACCTTTTGCTTATACCTCAACCATTATACTCTAAGCACCTTACAGGTTCTATATCGAAGATAAAATAAAGCACGCAGTTAAAAGCCGTTCGGTTCTATCCATGCCCTAGCCACCTGGGCAAACCCCGAGTAGCTAACTTTACTCAGAACTCTAAAATGATAGCTACTAAAGTTAGAGTTGCGTAATAGCGCTATAAGCTATAATTGGAAAGTACATCTACTTGACATTCAGAAATGTGCGAATTTATAATGAGCCACAAATATAGTTGAGGTAAATCAATACAAGTACAGCAATGCGTATAAATGTCGCCCAGCTACTCAAGGAACCGGTAGGTTCCAGCCGCAAATATGAAACAGACGAGAGCCCTGGCACGGATAATGTAGAATCCATAAAAGGCAAGCTCGCACTGGTGCGCACTAATAGAGGTCTTATAGTTAGGGGGAAAATGACAGCCAGAGTAGTCGGTGCCTGCAGTCGGTGTTTGAGACCTATGGTTCACCAGGTAGATTATGATTTTGAAGAGGAAGCCTTCCCTACAATAGATATATGCACAGGGCTGCCACTATCTGCTGAACCCGAGAGCGTCACTATAGATAATAACCACACGCTCGATTTGACCGAAATGTTGGTTCAGTATGCCCTTCTGACTATGCCGATCAAACCACTCTGCCGACCAGACTGCGCTGGGATCTGTCCTCACTGTGGCACCGACCTTAATTATTCCACCTGTGAGTGTCATTCTGAGCCCGTCGACGAGCGATGGTCAAAGCTGACCACCCTGAAAAAGGAGGAGAGCTACTGAAATGCCATTACCCAAACGCAAGTACCCGAAATCACGGCAGGGCAAGAGACGCAGTCACTTAGCTTTGAACACCCCACCACTGGTCGATTGCCCCCAATGCCATACACCTAAATTGCCCCACCGGGTATGTCCCACATGTGGGACATACGAAGGCAGAGAGGTGATCAAGATAGAGCGGAGGGGAAGATCAACCAGCTAAGCAAGCTCAGCAAATGAGTGGTATTATGTCAAATTTCTAGGGGAAAGAGCAGAATGGAAGCACAAGGAGGACGAAATGGCTGAACAAATAAAAACAGCTTATGTTTTTCCAGGACAGGAATCACATGCTGTGGGTATGGGGCTGGATCTTTATGTACACTATGCTTCAGCAAGAGAGGTGTTCGACGAGGTTGACAGAACATTGGGTTTTTCCCTTTCTCGCCTGTGTTTTGAAGGACCAGCTCAAGACCTCCGTCAGACTATCAACGCCCAACCGGCGGTCCTGACTACAAGCGTCGCCTGTCTCAGAGCAGCCCAGGAGGCCAGCAGCAACAGCCTGCCACAACCTACATTTGTAGCCGGACATGACATGGGTATCTACACTGCATTGGTTGCCTGCGGAGCCCTCAGCCTCTCGGATGCAGTGCGATTGATACGCGAACGCGGGCGACTGATGAATGAAGCAGGACAAAGAACACCCGGCGGGATGATATCCATGAGTGGCTTGGATATCGAGACATTCGAGGGCATCTGCTTTTCAACAGGTGCAGAAATCGCCTTTGTTGATGCCCCCGATCAAGTTGCCATCAGTGGTACAGAAGAAAGCCTGACCAAAGCTAGAAGACTAGCCCAGATAAAAGGGGCGCGCAGAATAGTCCCACTGAAAGTCAGCGGTCCGTTCTACTCTTCTTTGATGGAAACAGCCCTGGAGAGATTGAGAAACGCTATTGCAGAGTACCAATTTAACAAACCTTCAATTCCCATAATAGCCAATGTCACCGCCCAGCCACTGGTCGACCTCGAGGCTATAAAAGAAGAACTGATAAGTCAAATCGTTCGTCCGGTCCAATGGCAACAAGCAGTAGAGAACATGATCGCTCGCGGTGTGACCACCTTTTTTGAGTTCGGACCTGGCGATACACTGACCAGATTGATCAAAAGGATCAGTCCAGGTGCACAAGCATTCGCAGTAAACAGCGTCCAAACCGTTGGCGAAATAACAAAGTGGCGCAAAGGATAGTTGCAGACTATTTGCAACAACCAGGCGAATATTCGCAACTTTATGTTCACACCGAGCATTTTAGTAGTGCAACACACTCAGAAATGATAAAGGTTGCAATGTCACGGACTTCTCTCTTGACTCCACTAGACTAAGAAGAGATGATGTCCCCAGGGTCGCCCTTTCCCATCAGAAACAGTATCGCGTGCAGCTATTGTGGTAAGAGTTCTACACCGGTCTCAAAATCGCTCGGCCTGTGCCTGAGCTGCATCCGTCACGAGTTCAAAGCGGTAAAAGCACTCATTCACCAGTCCCACCGAGCCTCCCGCCTATCCTACAATCTACCACCTGAGCCACCGAAGGCAGAAAATGGGCTTGCCTGTCATCTCTGTGTAAATGAATGTCGGCTTTCCGAAGGTCAAAAAAGTTACTGTGGCTTGCGCTCAAACGAAGGGAACAAACTTACCGGCGCCACAGCAAACAAGGGTAACCTAAGCTGGTACTATGACCCGCTCCCCACCAATTGTGTTGCTGACTGGGTTTGCCCCGGCGGCACCGGATCGGGATATCCAGATCTTGCATACCGTCCTGGCCCTGAGTACGGCTACAAAAATCTGGCTGTTTTCTATCAAGCCTGCTCCTTCGATTGCCTCTTTTGTCAAAATTGGCACCACCGTCTGGCGGCTACCAAGGAAGCTCGAACCAGCCCTGCCGAATTAGCCGCTGCCATCGATGACCACACAGCTTGCATTTGCTATTTCGGCGGTGACCCTGCACCTCAGCTACCCCATGCCTTAAGCACCTCCCAGCTTGCCCGTAGCAAAAACAGGGGGCGCATTCTTCGCATCTGCTGGGAAACCAATGGCTCAATGCACCCTGCTTTACTCAAACGAGTCGTTTCGATATCATTACAGTCTGGTGGCTGCATAAAGTTCGACCTTAAAGCTTGGAATGAAAATGTCCATATCGCACTTTGTGGCCTATCTAATAAAAGGACATTAGAAAACTTTGCTATGGTGGCTGAATATATTAATCAAAGACCAACACCACCGCTTCTCATCGCAAGCACTTTGCTCGTCCCCGGCTACATAGACGAGGAGGAAGTCAGTAATATTGCCAGGTTCATTGCTTCTCTCAATCCGAACATACCATACACCCTTTTGGCTTTCCACCCCGATTTTTTAATGGATGACCTGCCGACCACCTCCCGGCAACAGGCTGACTGTTGCCTTAAAGCAGCTTTAGATGCTGGCCTACAGCGTGTCCATATAGGAAACATCCACTTATTGAAAAACGAGCAGCAAGTTGCCTAACCCGAGACGCAAAGCCAGAATCGTCGCCCTGCAAGCCCTTTACGAGGGCGATTCATCTGGGCACAAACCAGAGAGCGTCATCGCGCGACTATTGGCAGAAAGACCACTTCCCGAAGAACTAGCCGTTTTTGCCCAGAATTTGGTCACCGGGGTTGTCCAGCATAAAAATAGTATTGATGACATTATTAAAAAGCTCGCCCCAACCTTCCCAATAAATCAGATAGCTACTATTGATAGGAACCTGCTTCGCCTTGCTATTTTTGAAGTTTTGTTTGATAATAGAGTCCCGGTTAAGGTAGCCATTAACGAGGCAGTAGAACTGGCAAAAATGTTCGGCACCAGCAGCTCGCAAAAATTCATTAATGGCGTCTTGGGTACAGTGGTAACATGCTATCTTACGAAAAAAGAGGAAGGCTCCAGCAATAACGAGCACCGGAGTAACGAATGACTTCTATATTGAAAAGACTTAAGCAAATCATTGCCGAGCAACTCGGTGTGGACGAAGAATCGATAACGTCATCGTCGTCTTTTGTTGAAGATTTAAACATCGAACCATCTGACCTAGCAGAACTTATTACAACAATTGAGCAAGAGTTCAGTACACCGAAGCGAAAACTGCAAATACAGGACGAGGACATCAAGAGACTCGTTACAGTGCAAGATCTTGTCGATTGTCTTCATGACTACGGGATAGAAACCTAAAACCTACCACCTCTTTTCATTACCTACATAAAACGTATCTTAAGTATGTTCCTCTTCATCACCATTTGCTAGAGATCTCAGTACTTCCTCCAGTACATCGCCCCATCGGTCACCCAGTGCCCTAGTATCTATCCTTATCTGGGTCTCGCCAACTCTCACTCCTGGACCAAAGTTACACTTTGTTTTTATCTTTCCACACCTGCTGTCGAACTGGACAACAATGTGCCTAGCCACAGTAAAAATAGACTTCGCTGAGGCTCTCACAGCAAGCTGCTTTACCATCGCTATATACAGAAGATTCCTCACCGATTCCGGCATATTCCCGAATCTATCAACCAGTTCTCTCGCTATATCCAATACGTCCCCTTCCTCCTTCGCGCTAGCCAGCTTACGATAGAAGTCCAATCTAGCACCCAAATCAGGAACATATTCCTCGGGAATATACGCCGAAAGTGGCAAATCCACGCGGAAAGTCGGGGGCTGCAGAACCGTTGACTTTTCACCGGCTATCCCACCCATCTTCAGTTCCTCCACTGCCTCAGCTAGCATGCGGCAGTACAAGTCAAAACCAACCGCAGCCACATAACCACTTTGCTCCACCCCCAGCAAGTTACCCGCCCCTCTAATCTCCAGATCCCGCATTGCCACAGTAAACCCGGCACCAAGCTCAGTAGCCTCAGCAATCGTCTTTAAACGCTTACGTGCTTCAGAAGTCAATTCCTTGCTTCCATCATAAAAGAAATATGCATAAGCATTGTTACATCCACGCCCGACCCGTCCCCGCAATTGGTAAAGCTGGGTCAAGCCCAGCGAATCTGCCTGATCTACGATTAAAGTATTAACATTTGGCATGTCCAGACCAGACTCAATGATCGTCGTTGTTACCAAAACATCAGCCTTATGAGCAGCGAAATTAACCATGACTGCTTCAAGTTCATCTTCGGGCATCCGCCCATGAGCAACCAGAATCCTGCTTTCAGGAACAAGCGACCTCAGTCTTTGAGCAACAGGGTAAATATCATAAATCCTGTTATGAACATAGAAGACCTGCCCGCCCCTTTCTATCTCCCGCAGTATCGCTATACGGACAAGACATTCATTATAAACACCCACATAGGTCCTTATTGGTAACCGTTCGTCGGGCGGAGTCTCGATAATGCTCATGTCCCTGATGCCGGTCAAAGCCATATGGAGGGTGCGGGGAATAGGAGTAGCGCTAAGAGTCAGCACGTCCACTTCCTGCCTTAGTTTCTTAAAATATTCCTTGTGTACCACACCAAACCGTTGCTCCTCGTCTATGATCACCAGACCTAAGTCTTTGAACACCACGTCCTTCTGTAGCAAACGATGGGTGCCGATACATATGTCAACAGCACCAGTTGCCAGACCGGCAATTACCCTTGCCTGTTCCTTCTCGGTACAAAAACGACTTAACATCTCAACCCTAACAGGAAAAGCTTGCAACCTCTCGCAAAAAGTATTGAAGTGCTGTTGTGCTAGCACAGTGGTCGGCACTAGCAAAACTACCTGTTTGCCATCCATAACTGCCTTGAAAGCAGCCCGTAGCGCTACCTCGGTCTTACCATAACCGACATCTCCACAAACAAGCCGGTCCATGGGTCTTGGCTTCTCCATATCGCTCTTGACCGCGTTGACAGCCCCCACCTGGTCGGGCGTCTCAACATAAGGAAACGATGCTTCTAGCTCCTGCTGCCACAATGTATCCCTAGAAAAAGCAAATCCTGGCGTCACTTCTCTTTTCGCATATAACTCCAGGAGCTCCCGCGCCATATTTAACATGGATTCTTTTACTCGTTGCTTGGTTCGTGACCACTCTTGCGTCCCCAACCTGGTGAGGATAGGTTCCCCCTCACCAGCACCAATATACCGACTGACACGCTCAGCTTGTTCCACAGGCACATAGAGTTTGTCATCAGCAGCGTACTCCAGAACCATGTATTCCCGCTCTACATTATTGACGAGCATCCGCGTCAGACCAACAAATCTCCCTATGCCATGTTCCACATGCACAACATAATCGCCCGGAGCAAGCTCTGAAGTAAACCAGTGATAACGTACCGGGCGCTTCCTGAACACCCGTAGTTGCTTGACGAAACCGAATATCTCACCGTCAGTGAACAACGCCAAATTTTCTCTCAATATCCACCCCGCATTAAGCGAGCCACGGACTAACGTCACGGAGCCACGAGATGGTATTTGTGCTATCTCAGATACAACGCTGGCTTCTATGCCCTCGTCTTCAAGAAACTCCGCCAGCCGCTCTACCTGCTGACTGACAACGACCACCCGAGCATTCTCCTTTAACCTCCTCAATTCATTAGCCAAGAGTTGTAACTTGCCGCCGTAGCTTGGCATTGACACCAAAGGCAAAGACTCAATCGTCTCGGCGTCACTCTTGTGCACACTACCAATGCTTAGAAACAAACGGCGTCTAGCCATTTTAATCTTGGCATCCAGCTCCTCCCAGAAGACACCTGCCGATGATTCGGCTCCTTTCTCTATTTCTTTCAGGCGCGTTTCATCAGCAAGACCAGCCAGCTTTTCGACTGCAGACCGGAGTTCATCGATTCCATCGATGATAAGAAACCCGCTTTCACCTATGTAGTCGAGCAGATTCCCCGAACGCGACCCTTTCTCCATAGCTGGCACTATCCTTACCGAAGTCACCTGCTTTACCGAGCACTGTGTCTTCGGGTCAAATTGCCTTATGCTTTCTATTTGATTGCCACTTAATTCGATTCGCACCGGAAGCTCGGTGTCTGGCGAAAATATATCAACAATGCCACCCCGCCGGGCTATCGAACCTGGAACCTCAACTAAGCTCACTACTTCGTAGCCCATAGAACGCCATCTCTTGAGTAAATACGGCAGGTCAATAGTCATACCCACCTCTAACACAATACATGACGAGATAAACTCATCCCGGGGTATAGTCCGGCTTGCTATCGCCTGCGCGGAAGCTACCACCATGGGCCAGGTAAACGACCCTGCACGGCGAAAACAGAGTGCAGAGAGAACGCGCAACCTTTCCGCAGTTTTATAAGAATCACCAGCACGGCATTCATCAGTCGGATGGTCCGGCTCAGGGAAAAATTGTAACCAAGCCGAATGTGGACACCAGACCCCCAGTTCCTCGTATAACCTCCGCGCGTCTTGGGTGTTAGCAACAACGAGTAGCACCGGCATACCCAGCATCAGGTAAAGAGCTGCTGCAACATAAGCCTTAGCCCCATCGGGCACTGTTAACCAACACTCCCCACCTTCTCCAAGGATTAACCTGTCCTTTAGCTGCTGATAGCCGGGGACATCTTCGAGTAAATTCAGTAGAAGAGACAGATTCATCTCAACTAGCACCAACTGGCGAGGCGATACCCAACACTAACATACCCTATACGCATGTGCCTCAGGAAACACAATAATAACTTTTCGCCAGCCTACTGGAAATAAAGAGATACAGCTTACAAAGGAATAGCGATTGACCAATCAAACGCAGACACTCACAGAGGTGCTTTTACAGTGACCGTTGTCCCCTTTCCACTCTGAGACTCCACACTTAGGCTGCCATTCAGCAGCTGCACCCTTTCCTGCATCCCTGCCAGACCCATTCTACCATCTTTGAGTAATTCCCCCACCATATCCGGCACCCGAAAGCCTTTGCCATTATCCCTGATTGTTATTCTTGTCTCGCCCGTATCGAATTCCACAATGACCTCAGCACTGGTAGCCCCGGAATGCCTCCACACATTCCTCAACGCCTCTTGAACGATGCGGAAAAATATTAGCTCCACTTCGGAAGAAAACCTCCGTACAGCACCACATACTTTAACATTTATGTTAATCCCTGAATGTTTTTCAATATCTGCAGCCAGTCCTTCAAGAGCAGGTATTAGACCAAGTGTGTCCAGTGCAGGAGGGCGAAGATCCTGGCTCAGACGCCTCACATCTTGTATTATGGACTCAATCTGGTCCCTCAAGCTCTCCAGCAGGATCTTCTTATACTCAGAGATACCGCGATCGCCAGAGACAATCTCATCGATTTGCCGGGTTAGAACCACCAGGGACTGAATGGTCTCATCGTGGAGTTCCCTGGCAATGCGCTTCCTTTCTTCCTCCTGTGCCTTGGTTATCTGACTCAAATAAAACCGCAGGCTTTCCTGCAACTTCTTCTCCTGCGTGACATCTCTAGCAATATGCTGGAAGCCAACAGGTTTGCCATCCTTGGTGATAAGATTCGTAGTCAACTTCAACACAGCTTCTGTACCTGCCTTTGTGAGCAGCTTCTGTTCATAAGGCTGAGGTACAGATTGCCCCTGAAGTAACTTGCTTCTAATCTCCCGGGCTAGATTTAGCCCCTCATCTGAAAGGAAAGCCCTGACATTCATACGCACCAACTCGTCTACCCTATAGCCCGTGAGCCGGGCAGCCGCAGCATTACCAGAAACAAGGTTCCCTTCCATATCGTGAATCCAAATAGCATCATGGGCATTCTCAAAAATCTGACGGAATTTCTCTTCAGAAGCCCTCAATTGCTCTACCAACTTTCGCTGCTCATCGTAGAGGTTGGCATTTTCTACCGCCACACCAATCTGCCCCCCTATAGCTACCAGCAATTCTACCTCTTCAGGAAGAAACTTCCGCTGACGGCGCATCGCTACCGAGAGAGTGCCCATTACTTTACCTTTAGATTTCATAGGCACTATAACTTGGGAATGTATTCCTTCCTCTTTCACCACCGCCTTGGTTACCCGCGGGTCTCTCGCAGCGTCCTTTATCAGCGCCGGTAACCCTGTAAGGGCAACTGTCCCGTTAAGACCTTCTCCAATTTTCAACCCGTCTACACTCTTCACAAATGTGTCTGAAACCCCTCTGTAAGCACGAAGGCGGAGTCCTCCAGTCTCCCTATCCAACAGGAATATCAGCACTGCATCAACATCCATGACATCAAGGATACTACTAATACTACTCTCAAGAATTTGCTCTAACTCCAGTGATTGCGACACCGTGTTGGAAACATAATTTAGAGCAACCAACCGAAGCCGCTGCTGGTACTCTTTCCTGAACCATCGCACGCCGAGAGCCACCAGGCAGCCTACAGCAGTTACCACACCTACTTCAAGCAGGGCACTAAAAGGTGACACCGACTTCAGGACAGCATTTGGTAACATGCAAATCAAAGCAGCTATGGCAACGACTAAACCTTCCCAGCCGCGGAACAAGAAGCTAGCCAGAATAATAACTATCAGGTAAAGTATTCTTTCAAGTGTGCCCGGACCTAAACCGAGTTTTGCCAGAACATCAGTGAAAAAAACAGGATACACCGCATCCCGGTAATGGATAACGGTTACCACAGTAAACATAACTGCCACTAGCCAGAAACTTGGATTGAAGATGACACCTCTCCACCAGCCTCGCTCAGGCACAAATCGCTTCCACAACCAGTGCAATGAAGAGAGCAGACGCTCTTCAAGAGACATCATTCAATGTAACCCAGCCTTCCTTCAAAGCATAGACTGCAGCTTCAGTCCGTGAGTTTACATGGAGCTTGTTAAAGATGTTGGCTAAATGTCCCTGTACCGTTCGTATACTCAAACAAAGCTCTTCAGCAATCTCCTTATTGCTTAGCCCCTTAGCTACCAGCCCCAGGACCTCCATCTCCCGATCGGTAAGCGGCTCTGCAGGCTTCTGTTTCCCTCGCACACTAAGGATGCCAACAAGCCGTTTGAGCACCTTTCTGGTGACCGAAGGGTGGAGTACAGAATCGCCAGCGTAGACTGCCCGCACCGCGTCTACAATCTCGTTGCCTCGAACACTTTTCAATAAGTAACCAGCAGCCCCCGCCTCAAGCAAACTGAACACAAATTGGTCATCATCATAGGCAGTAAGAACCAAGACCGCCACCTCAGGGCACAAACTCTTTATCTGCCTCGTTGCCTCGATACCATCTAACTTGGGCATGGCAATATCGACAATAGCAACATCAGGCTTCAATTCGCATGCAAGCCTGGCTGCTTCCTCACCATCACCCGCCTCAGCAACGACTTCCAGATCCGGTTCCTGCTCCAGAATCCGCCGTGTCCCCTCACGAACAAACGCATGATCATCGGCAATTAAGACCCTTATCTTTCCCAAATACCTGCCTCCTGTGCCTTATTATAGCAAATCCTCACCAAAACCACCGCTTGAACCAGCACGATTTGCCCCGTCTTGCTTAGGCATAAACGCCTATCATCAGCATGTTAACTCCAAGACTTCTGCACGGTAGTAAAACAGGCAGCAAAACGCAAGTCAAGTCCATAGGCTGTCTGTTACTCTTTAAGGCGTGGGGGTAAGAGTCCATTCCCGACCTGCCTGAAAACCGGCAAAACTTCACCCTTCCTTTAAATTCCCACCTCTTACCCTCCCAATTATAATATAACAGGAGGTTACTAGATGACAGGAGGAATTATCGCAGCAATCGTCGTTGCCATCGTTATGGGAATTGCCATTTGGTTCCTGAGCATCAGCGGCGTCTATCAGGTTCTGCAGACATCTAGGGAACGTCAACGCAGGAACAACCGAAGTTAAGCGACAAGTGCATCTAGAGAAAATCCAAGCCACCTTCTCAATACCCACAAAAATATCCCTTGCCAGCAGAAGGTGTCAAAGGGGGAGAAGTGTGGGTGTTGTTATATGCGCAAATGACATATAATATACATAGACCATGACCAGAGGACGTGAAAGAATATGGTAACAACAAAAGTACATGGCGTCAATGACTTTATTCAGGAAATATCCGCCATGCCGGGCGGCGAGAAAATCAATTTGTGTATCCAGTGTGGAACCTGCTCAGCCTCGTGCCCCAATGCTAACAAAATGGACTATACACCTCGTGAGTTAATTGCACTGGCACGGGCTGGCATGCGCGATGAAGTCCTTTCAAGCAACTCTATGTGGCTTTGCCTCTCCTGTTACATGTGCACTGTCCGCTGTCCCCGGGGCATAGTACCCACTTACATTATGCACGCCTTAGAGCACCTTTCAATGCGTCATTATCGCACACACCCCCGTGTGGGCACAGCCAAGCTCTACAGACTATTTAGCGACACAGTACATGCCTTCGGCATGATACCCCGTTTAGGCTGTATGATGGCATATTTTCTACAGACAAACTTGCTTCAGCCACTTAAGATGATACGTCCGGCTTTGGACCTACTGCTGCACGGGCGCATGCCCATCAAAGCCCATAAGTTAAAGCCCGAGCCAATGAAGCAACTGAAGACAATTCTTGATAAAGCTGAGGCTATGGGAGGACTGTAAATAATGAAATACTACTCCTATTTTCCCGGCTGTTGTATGCATGAAGAGACTCCAATGTATGATTCCTCTGCTCGAGCTGTAGCCAAAGCTCTCGATGTGGAACTAATCGAGCTTGACGACTGGAATTGCTGTGGTTCTACGCCATACACAGTGGTGGATGAACTGGCTGCCTTTTGCTGCTGCGCCAGGAATTTGGCTCTTGCCGAAAAAAGAGGGCTTGACCTGGTAGCCGCCTGCAGCGATTGTTACCTTATCTTGAGCCGAACAAATCAGCATTTTCAGCAGTATCCCGAGATCAGAGCGAAGATAACTGAAGCACTTGCCGCTGGTGGTTTAGAATACCATGGCACAATCAGAGTCCGACATATCCTCGACGTTTTTGCCAACGATGTTACCGCTGAGGCAATAAAGTCTCGCGTAAAAGTCGACCTCGGCAATCTCAAAGTAGCTCCATACTACGGATGTCAGGTCATCCGCCCGGCACCCAGCTTCGATGACCTTGAAAATCCCCAGTCACTTGACCGTCTTACAGAGAATCTAGGAGCTAAGGTCGTACCTTACCCCATGAAAGCTCGCTGCTGCGGCGGTTCGCTTATCCTGTCAGAGCAGGATATTACACTAGGACTCATCCGAAAACTTCTGGAAAACGCTCAGGCAAACGGTGCGGACTTGATAGTAACTGTTTGCCCATTCTGCCAGGTAAACCTTGATGCTTACCAGAGTGCAGTAAACAGAAAATTCAAGACTAAATTTAATATACCGGTATTGTTCTTCACCCAGTTGATGGGTATCGCCTTTGGTATCGACCGTAAAACCCTTGGACTACATCAGAATATCGTGTCCGCAGAAAAAGTGCTAAAGGCGCTGGCAATAGCATAAGGAGGCACATTATGGAGCCCAAGATCGGCGTTTATATCTGCCACTGCGGAGCTAATATTGCAAGCACAGTAGATGTTGAAGCTGTTACAGAATTTGCTAAAAGCCTTCCTTTCGTCACCGTAGCCCGCAATTACAAGTTCATGTGCTCAGACCCGGGACAGGAGCTGATAAAAGATGATATCAAAGAGCTGGGGCTAGACCGTGTTGTTGTTGCCTCATGCTCTCCACGGCTACATGAGCAGACCTTCCGTAGAGCAATTAGCGATGCCGGGCTAAACCCCTACCTATTCGAGATGGCAAACATTAGAGAGCAATGCTCCTGGGTGCACGAAGACAAAGCAAAGGCAACCGAGAAGGCTAAGGCACTGGTCAGCGCTGCAGTTAAGCGTGTCCTTCACCATGTACCGCTGGAGACGAAGGTGGTACCTGTCAACCCACATACCCTCGTGGTTGGAGCCGGTATAGCTGGTATACAGGCAGCTCTAGAAATCGCCGACGCCGGATATAAGGTGTACCTAGTAGAACGGGAACCCTCCGTCGGCGGTCACATGGCACAGCTTGATAAGACCTTCCCTACATTAGACTGTTCTGCCTGAATACTGACCCCGAAGATGGCCTCGGTGGGGTCACACAAAAACATCGAACTCCTGACTTACAGCGAAGTAATGGAGGTCTCAGGCTACGTTGGCAATTTCAAAGTTAAAATAAGGAAGAAACCGCGTTACGTTGACGAGACTAAATGCACCGGTTGTGGCACCTGTCAGGAGAAATGTCCTATAAAGGTAGATAATGAATTTGATGTCGGATTAGGCAAAAGAAAAGCGATCTACACACCCTTCCCCCAAGCAGTACCTAATATCCCTGTTATTGATCGCGAGCATTGCACCTACTTCCTCAAAGGCAAATGCCGCGCCTGTGAGAGGTTCTGCGAGGTCAAAGCCATTGACTTCGAGCAAACCGAGCAGATTCTGGAGTTAGAAGTCGGCTGTATAATAGTCACTACGGGGTTCGACTCATTTGACCCCGCACCAATGACACAATTTGGCTATGGGAGATATGATAACGTTATCACCAGCCTCCAGTTTGAAAGAATGACCAACGCCTCAGGTCCTACGAATGGCAAGATAGTACTAAAGGACGGCAGAGAACCTAAAAGCGTCGCTATCCTTCACTGTATTGGCAGCCGCGACATAAACTACCACGAGTACTGCTCGCGTGTCTGCTGCATGCACTCGCTTAAATTTGCCCATATAATAAGAGAAAAAATCCCCGACGCCACGATTTATGACCTCTACATCGACCTACGCTGCTTCGGCAAAGGCTACGAAGAATTTTACAATCGGTTGCAGGAAGAAGGAGTCAACTTCATTCGTGGGCGTGCCGGTGAAGTTACCGATATTGTTGAAACTCCAGAAGAGCAGGGTAAACTAATCGTTGTTTGCGAAGATACTCTCATCTGTCGACAACGCCGTCTACCTGTGGATATGGTTATCTTAAGTGTAGCCCTGGAACCCAGAGCAGACGCTGCCGAAACGGCTAAGTTGTTCTCCATAAGCCGCAGCCGCGATGGCTTCTTCCTTGAAAAACATCCTAAACTTGACCCGGTAGCTACCACCACAGAAGGCGTGCTTATCGCTGGCTGCTGCCAGGGTCCCAAAGATATACCGGACACGGTTGCCCAGGCTTCAGCGGCTGCTGCCCGTGCTATGGCGATCATCGCTAAGGGTAGCGTCGAAATCGAACCTACCACGGCTTTTGTGGATGAAAAGCTGTGCTCGGGATGCAAGACCTGCGTCTCTATTTGCCCCTACAATGCCATTTCTTTCGACGAAGGTAAGAGGGTTTCAGTCATAAATGAAGCAATGTGCAAGGGCTGTGGCACCTGTGCCGCCACCTGTCCCAGCGGCGCCATCACCGCCAGACATTTCACCACCGAACAAATCATGTCAGAGTTGGAAGGAGTCTTAATATGAGCTTCGAACCTAAAATAGTGGGCTTTATGTGCAATTGGTGTGCTTATGCTGCCGCTGACCTTGCTGGCACATCGCGAAAGAAATATGCCCCCAATGTTCGAGTAGTCCGTGTCATGTGCAGCGGGCGTGTCGAGCCAACGCTTATAGTCAAGGCGTTTGAGCTGGGTGCAGATGGTGTCCTGGTCTGCGGCTGACACCCAGGAGAGTGCCATTACCTGGAAGGTAATGTAAAGGAGGCTCGACGAATCCCACTGCTGAAAAAGCTGCTTACACAGTTCGGCATTGAAGAGCAACGGCTAAGGCTTGACTGGGTATCAGCTTCAGAAGCTGACCGCTTTGCCAAAATCGTTGACGAAATGACCGAAGAGATACAGAAACTGGGACCACTGAACTTCAGCCCACACACCAAATAATAAACACCCTACTTTCGCCCACAATACATTTGGGGATAGATCATTTTTAGTTCTTACATCCCCAAAACTCTTGCAACATTCTGGAACATGCTATATAATCTTGAGGGCTTTTCAACAGCCAAATCATTGAGCCAAATGCAGAAAGGAAGGGTGACATATGGAAATCGAACTGCTAACACCATCCAAAGAGACCACTGATATCATTCTCGAAGAGGGCGGCGATGCGCTTAAGTCGTGTTTTCAATGCGGTCTCTGCACCGGCATCTGCCCCTGGAACAAACTCACCGCCTTCTCTCTTCGTAAGTTGATCCACAAGAGCCAGCTCGGCATGGTGGACTTCGAAGATGAAGAGGTATGGAGGTGCGTCGCCTGCAATGCATGCGTACAAAGATGCCCCAGAGATGTACAGGTCCCTGTTCTCATGCGCGCTATCCGCCGCGTCATCATGGAAGTAGGTGCAGGCATAGTGCCACATTCACTGCGCATCTCAGAAAAGAATATCTCCGCTGTGGGCAATCCTTTAGGGGAGCCTCCAGAGAGGCGCATGGACTGGGCAAAAGACCTTGACGTCAAGACCTTTACCAAAGGTACTGAAATCCTCTATTACCCTTGCTGTTATCAAGCCTATGACCCGCCAGCAAGAAGGGCTGCAATAGCTACTGTCAACATTCTGAAAAAGGTCAAGGCGGATTTTGGTATCCCCGACAGCAGTGTAGTCTGTTGTGGAGAAAGCATCCGTAAAGCAGGAGCCGAAAGCCTGTATCGCAAACTTGCCGAGACCAACATAAAGATATTCAATGAGCTTGGCGTAAAGAAAATTTTAGTCACCTCGCCTCACTGCTATCACACTTTCAAAGATGAATACCCTGAATTCGGCGGAAATTATGAGGTCATTCATTTCTCGCAATACCTGGACCAGCTAATTCAACAGGGGAAGCTGAAGTTCTCCAAACCGCTGGTCAAGAAGGTGACCTATCACGATTCTTGCTGCCTCGGTAGATATCAAGGAGTATACGAAGAGCACAGGCGAATATTGTCCAATATCCCCGGCATCGAATTTGAGGAAATGCGTGATAATCGTGAATACTCTTTGTGCTGCGGTGGCTGTGCTGGAAGGCTGTGGATGGAGACCAAAAAGGGGGAGAGGTTCGCTGAATTGAGACTGGAGCAAGTAGACGAAGTCGGGGCTGAGATACTCTCTATAAGCTGTCCCTATTGTATGGCAAACTTCAACGATGCTGTGCTCACTACAGGAAAAAGCGAGACAATCGCTGTAAAGGACCTCTCCGAACTGGTCTGGGAGGCTTTGTAATGAAGTCACGGCAGGTCAAAGGAGGAAACGCGATGGAAAAACCAAAGATTGGAGTATATGTGTGCCATTGTGGCTCTAACATAGCCGGCACTGTGGATGTCAAGCAAGTGGTGGAATTCGCTAAAACACTGGATTCGGTAGTAGTAGCGCGTGAGTATAAATTCATGTGCTCAGATCCCGGGCAAAATATGATAAAAGAGGATATTAAAAACCTGGGACTTAACAGGGTGGTAGTCGCTTCCTGTTCGCCTTTGCTCCACGAGCCAACATTTCGACATGCTGTACAGGAGGCTGGTCTAAACCCGTATCTTTTCGAAATGGCGAATATCAGGGAACACTGCTCCTGGACTACTGAAGACCATGATAAAGCCACAGAAAAGGCAAAGGCGCTGGTGAGCGCCGCGGTAACGAGAGTCCGCTATCACCAGCCACTAGAGACAAAATACGTTCCGGTCAATCCAGCCACCCTTATCGTCGGCGGGGGCATTGCCGGCATCCAGGCTGCTCTTGAAATAGCTGATGCTGGACACAAAGTCTACCTCGTGGAAAAAGACCCGAGCATTGGCGGGCATATGATACAGTTCGACAAGACTTTCCCCACACTTGATTGTTCCGCCTGCATCCTCACCCCGAAAATGACATCAGCAGGTTCACACCCCAACATCGAACTGATGACCTACAGCGAGGTCGAAGATGTCTCCGGTTTCATCGGCAACTTCAAAGTCAAGGTCCGCAAGAAAGCCCGCTTCGTCGACGAAGAAAGATGCAACGGCTGCGGAGTTTGTATGGAAAAATGTCCATGGAAAGCACCCAGCGAGTTTGACCTGGGGCTAGGGGAGCGCAAAGCCATATATACGCCGTTCCCGCAGGCGGTCCCCAATATCCCGGTGATAGATAAAGAACACTGCGTTTACTTTCTTAGAGGAAGGTGCCGTGCCTGCGAGAAATTCTGCGAACGAGGCGCTATTGACTTTGAACAGCAAGACAAAATCGTCGAGATTGAAGTGGGAAATATCATAATTACCACAGGTTACGACCCCTTCGACCCCACACCTATCGTCAAATACGGCTACGGGCGCTATCCCAATGTCTACACTGCACTAGAGTTCGAAAGACTGTGCAATGCTGCCGGTCCTACAGGTGGCAAGATAGTACTCAGGGATGGCTCTGAGCCGAAGAGTGTTGCCATCATCCATTGTGTTGGCAGCCGAGACGAAAATTATCACCGTTACTGCTCCAGAGTATGCTGTATGTACGCCCTCAAATACTCTCACCTCATCAAAGAGAAGACAAGCGCCGATGTGTACCAGATGTATATCGATATGCGCTGCTTCGGCAAAGGCTACGAGGAGTTTTACGAGAGACTGTCCAAAGAAGGCGTCAAATTCATCCGTGGCAAGGTAGCTGAAGTCACTGATAGAACATTGACCAATGAAGAAAAGGGGAAACTCATTGTCTGTGGCGAGGACACCTTGCTCGGACAGGTAATTCGTGTCCCGGTGGATATGGTCATCCTCTGCATAGCGCTCGAGCCGCGTTCTAATGCTAAACAGGTAGCCCAACTGTTCCGCATCAGTCAGGGCGCCGATGGTTTCTTTATCGAAAGACATCCTAAGTTAGACCCTGTGGCTACCATGACAGACGGCATTTTCATCGCTGGATGCTGTCAGGGTCCTAAAGATATTCCAGACACGGTAGCCCAGGCTTCAGCCGCAGCTACCAGAGTGTTAAGTTTGATCAGCAAGGGCAAGGTGGAACTTGAAGCTACCATAGCCGTTATCGATGAAGAAAAATGTTCCGGATGCAGGATCTGCAACCTCCTTTGTCCTTACAACGCCATTGAATTTATTGAGGACAAAGAGGTCTCCAGGATCAACGAGGCATTATGCAAAGGTTGTGGCACCTGCGTTGCTGCTTGTCCCAGCGCGGCAATCTCTCATAAACATTTCACCACAGAAGAAATAATGGCAGAAATCGAGGGGGTATTAGTATGAACAACTTCGAACCAAAAATAGTCGGCTTTTGCTGCAACTGGTGCTCCTATCGAGGAGCCGATCTGGCAGGCACGGCGAGGATGAAATGCTCGCCGAATGTCCGCATCATTAGAGTAATGTGCAGTGGCAGGGTAGAGCCAACTTTTATCCTCAAAGCCTTCGAACTGGGGGCTGATGGCGTTCTCGTCCTGGGCTGTCACCCCGGTGACTGTCATTATGTAGAAGGTAACTACAAGACAGCGCGCCGTATCCCCCTGCTCAAGAAAATGCTCACCCAGATGGGGATCGAAGAAGACCGGCTACGACTTGACTGGGTATCAGCATCCGAAGGTGACCGTTTTGTCGCCATCGTCGATGAGATGACAGAAAAAATCAGAGCTTTAGGTCCTTTTAAGAAGAACTCCAAGGAGGCAAAGCATGGCTAAACTAAAAGTGGCGCTCTACTGGGCAGCCAGCTGCGGTGGTTGTGAAATCGCGCAACTCCAGATTGGCGATAAACTGCTAAAGCTAGTTGAAGCCGCAGATATTGTCTTCTGGCCCGTGGCTATCGATGTGAAATACAAAGATGTAGAGGCAATGCCCGATAAGAGCATAGATGTCTGTTTGTTCAACGGTGCTATCAGGAACTCTGAGCAAGAACACATCGCCAAGATGCTTCGGGAAAAGTCCAAAATAATGATTGCTTACGGTTCGTGCGCTTATGGAGGCGGTATACCCGGACTAGGAAACCTGTTCAACCGGGAGTTGATTTTCCAGCGGGCTTATGTTGAAACACCATCCACAGACAATAAAGAAAAAGTGTTCCCTCAAACAAAATTCAAAGTACCTGAGGGTGAACTCACACTTCCCGAATTTTATGACACAGTAAAGACTTTAAGACAGACTGTAGACGTGGACTATATCGTCCCCGGTTGCCCGCCGGAAGAGAAAACAACCTGGCTCGCTTTAGAAGCCTTGATCCAGGGTAAACTACCCCCCAAAGGTACAGTGATCAGCCATAGCATTAAAGCTGTCTGTGATGACTGCCCACGGAAAAAAGATGTGAAGAAAGTAAAGAAATTTTACCGCACATTTGAAATCATACCGGAGCCAGAAGTGTGTTTGCTGGAGCAGGGACTCCTCTGCGCCGGCGTTGCCACCCGTGGTGGCTGCGGCGCACCCTGTCCTCAAGCCAATATGCCCTGCACCGGCTGTTACGGTCCAGTGGAAGGCGTGATCGACCAAGGCGCACACCTTCTTAGTGCAGTCACCTCAGTAATTGATTCCAATGACCCTGAAGAAATACAGAAAATTATCGATGATATCCGCGACCCGGCAGGCACCTTTTATCGCTACAGTCTGCCTGATTCGCTGCTAAGGAGGGCTAGGATAAAATGAAGAAAATCACTATAGACCCAATTACTCGTTTGGAAGGACACGGTAAGATAGAGATCTTCCTTAATGATGCTGGTGCTGTGGAGAACGTCTATTTCCAGGTTCCCGAATTAAGAGGTTTCGAAAAGTTCTGCGAAGGGCGTTTAGCTGAAGACATGCCACAGATAACCCAGCGTATCTGCGGTGTCTGCCCCGAAGCCCACCACATGGCATCTACAAAATGTCTGGACGACCTTTTCCATGTTGACCCGCCAAGCCCAGCCAAAAAGCTGCGTGAACTGTTCTACAGCGCATTTTACGTCACTGACCACACCACCCATTTCTATATTCTCGGTGGTCCAGACTTCGTCATGGGTCCTGAAGCCCCAGTAGCTGAACGCAACATCATCGGGGTCATCAATAAAGTAGGACTGGAGCTAGGTGGGGCAGTCATTAAAACACGAATGCAGAACCACCGCATCATCCACATGCTCGGCGGCAGAGCTGTCCATCCGGTCTTCGGCTTACCTGGTGGTATTAGCAAAGGTCTCAATGAAGAGGAGCGAAAAGAAGTCGAGCAAATCGCCAAAGACTCCGTGGAATTTGCCAAGCTATCTCTTAAGGTGTTTGATGACATAGTCCTGAAAAACAAAGAATATGTCGATATGATTCTGAGCGATGCGTACACCCACCGTACTTACTACATGGGCTTGGTAGACGAAAAGAATAAGGTGAACTTCTACGATGGTAAGGTCAGGGTAGTTGACCCGGATGGAAAGGAATTCGCCAAATTCTCTCCACGGGAATACCTCGACCATATCGCTGAACACGTCGAGCCCTGGAGCTATATCAAGTTCCCGTTCCTTAAGAAAATTGGTTGGAAGGGTTTTGTCGATGGAAAGGACAGCGGTGTCTACCGCGTGGCACCTCTCGCTCGGCTTAACGCCGCCGATGGTATGGCAACGCCTCTAGCCCAAGAGGCTTATGAAAAAATGTACTCTACTCTCGGTGGCAAGCCAGTCCATCATACTTTAGCCATGCACTGGGCTCGCCTCGTCGAGCTCCTCTACGCCGCTGAAAGATTGCTGGAACTCAGCAAGGATCCAGAAATCACCAGCCCTAATATTCGCACCATACCCACAGCCACCCCCAATGAAGGAGTGGGTATTGTAGAAGCACCTCGAGGCACGCTTATCCATCACTACACTACAGATGACAAAGGCGTTATCAAGAAGGCAAACTTAATCGTAGCCACTGTGGGTAACTCGGCTGCTGTCAACATGTCCGTCAAAAAAGCAGCCATGGCGCTCATCCAGCCAGGCAAGAAGATAACCGAGGGGCTGCTCAACCGCATAGAGATGGCATGGCGCCCTTACGACCTTTGCCTTGCTTGTGCTACCCACTCCCTGCCCGGGCAGGCACCTATGGAGGTAATGATCTATAACAGCCGGGGTGAAGTAATCGAAAGACTGAAGCGCTAAGAAAGGTACTTCGTTGCCTCTGAAATCCAGATTTAAGCTTTATACTTGGGCAAGCAACAGAAGATACTGATACTGGGAATAGGCAACCCGCTCCTCAGCGATGACGGAGCCGGGATATACGTGGCTGCAAAGCTAAAAGAAGAGCTCGATCGCCCGAATATTACTGTTATCGAGACGGCGACAGCGGGTTTGTCACTGCTCGATTTTCTCACAGGTTATGACAAGGCTATCATTATAGACGCCATCCAGACAGTGGGGGGTACACCCGGGCAGATCTACAAACTGACACCGGAAGCCTTTGATACAGCCCAGCACATAACCTCACCGCATGGCATTGACTTTAGAACAGCCCTTGAACTGGGACACAAGCTAGGACTCAATTTACCTTCAGAAATCATTGTCTATGCCATTGAAGCCCGGGATGTCACCACCTTTAGCGAAAAATGTACCACATCGGTTAGAAAAGCAATATCAGCTTGTGTTAATATGATTTTGCAAGAGCTAGAAAACAATAACAAACGCCAGCAATAAAAGCTGTGAATGACAGACAAACCGAACAGCTGATTGAACAAGCGCTTGATGAAGACCTCGGTCACGGAGATATCACCACCGACTCGCTGATACCTGAATCCGAACACGGTGCTGCATCAATTATAGCTAAGGCTAATGGTGTCGTCGCTGGTACTGAAATAGCAAAAAAGGTCTTTCTAAAAGTCGATCCCGGACTTAAGGTCGATATCATTACTGAAGACGGAACTGAAGTCAAGCCCGGAGATGTGATAGCAAGAATCGAAGGGAAGGTAACCAGTATTTTAAAGGCCGAGCGCTTGGCTTTGAACTTTTTACAGCGTTTGAGCGGCATTGCTTCTGAGACAGCCCGCTATGTCCATGCAATCGAAGGGCTACCGGTTGTGATAACTGATACCCGAAAAACTACCCCTGGTCTACGTTCTTTAGAGAAATACGCCGTTCGAGTTGGTGGTGGTAGAAATCATCGTATGCACCTTGGCGATGGTATCTTGATAAAAGACAATCACCTGGCAATACTCCGCCGCAAGGGCTGGAGTATTAAGAAAATCGTCACCGAAACTCGCCAAAAGGCACCACCAGGCTTGAAAATCGAAGTCGAGGTTAGAACACCGCAAGAAGCTGCAGAAGCTGCTGAGTCCGGCGCCGACATTATAATGCTGGATAACATGAGCCTAGAAGACATGCGACAAAGCGTACAACTTATACGAGGTCGCGCCCTTGTAGAGGCATCTGGGGGGGTCACGCTGGATAAAGTTCGGGCAATCGCCGAAACTGGCGTGGATATGGTATCGGTCGGAGCCCTCACTCACTCAGCAAAAGCCCTGGATATTAGCCTGGAACTGCTCTAAATTTCAGGCGCTAGCCCATGCGCTCTCAGTAACGAGATGTCATTGAGTATCGCATCTGTTGTCCCGTCAGCCACCACTGCCCCATTGTCCAGAACCACAACCCGTTGACACAAAGCTCGCACTAAATCGAGGTCGTGGGTCGCAATTATCTTTGTCACAGGAAGACCTTTTAGCAACGCTACAAGCGACCACTTACTTCTGGGGTCTAAATTACTCGTTGGTTCGTCCAGTGCCAGGATCTCAGGGGTGAGAGATAATACGCTAGCTATCGCTACCCGCTTCTTTTCACCAACGCTCAAATGGTGTGGTGACCTTTTCTCATAGCCCTTCATATTCACCCACTCCAGCGCTCCAGCCACACGCTCTATCACCTCCGATTCGGGATAACCCATATTCACAGGTCCGAAGGCTACATCATCAAAAACCGTGAGGGAAAACAATTGGTCGTCCGGGTCCTGGAATACAAGCCCCACCTTCCTTCTTATTTCCCTCAGGTTCTCTTCTTTAACACGCATCCCACAGATTTCCACAAAGCTATTTCCACGAAGTATGCCATTGAGGTGAAGCAACAAGGTCGATTTCCCAGCCCCATTAGGTCCGACTATGGCTACACTCTCTCCAGAACACACGCTGAAATTGATTTTTCTCAGTCCAACAGTACCATCTGGGTAGGTGAAAGATAAATCCCTAATCTCGATTACTTTGTTCCGCATCCCAGTTCACCAAGGTATGATATGGGGCAAAACGAGCATGATACCAAAAGCTACACCGAAATAGACATCGGCTCTCTGCAAAGTTAACTTGTTCAGCGTCCGAATTTGCCCATCAAACCCCCGCGATGACATTGCCATGTAAATCCTCTCTGCTCGCTCATAGCTCCGTAGAAAAAGCACCCCGATCATGTTACCAAACGCCTTCAATCTATGCAGTAGACTGCCACCGACATTGCGGCTCTGGTAGGCACGCTGCATCCTAAGTGCTTCATCTGTGAGGACAAAAATATAACGATACATAAAAGAAACAATAAGCACCAGCGTCCGTGGAACATGGAGCTGACGCAAGCCTTCAAGCAAATTAGAAAACTTCGTGGTAGCTGATAACAAAATGAGACTTAAAATACAAAGCCAAGCCTTTATCAATATATTTGCTAGAATGAAAAGTCCGTTATAGGTTATCGATACCTTCCAGAACCAGATATTATAGCTGCCAGCTATCTCGCCTTCCTTAAAAAACGGGATAAAAATGCTAACCAGTAGCACGAAAGGGATGATGACAAACGAGCGCTTCAAAACATAAACAGGTGGCAACTTCGAAAAAGCAAAAAGCCCGACCATGATACACAGATATACTGCAAAAATACGCCATTCCCCCGGCGGGGTAAGCAGTACTGCTAAAATAAATGCCAGACTGACAACCAGCTTGGTTCTAGGGTCAAGCCTGTGTATAAAACTGTTTAGCTCGGAGTATTGATCGATAAAACTATGCTCCACCTCTTGCCTTTAACAACTTAGCGATCCCATACCCTATACCAAACAAAAACGCTGTGCCAATTATACCGGCAACAACGGTAGCCAGCGTCTGATTGCTGACCCCAGGCACAACATAATCGGGTATCAATTCGTAAAAGGCTTCGCGAGCTGCACTCATAAAGCCTGTGTCCTCAGCCACCCTCTCCAACCCGTCAGGAGACGAAGATGCCAGAGGCGACAAAAGCGCTAAGACAAAAGCTACAATTAGAGCACCATGCCACCATTGAAACTTCATTTTCTAACCTCCTTAACTAGGCTTTTTGAGTTTGCAGTCCTAGAAGGTCTGGCCTCGTAGCTACCACCAGAGCCATCACCGCCGCCGTTATCAGACCCTCTCCAATACCAATAAGCGCATGAATCCCACCCATTGCCGGCAAAGCCACATGCAAAGGCACCGTGCCTGATATACTTAGCTCAAGTGCACAGAAGATGGCTGCAGCAACAGTGGACACCCAACCGGCAAGACCGCTTCCAATTAAAATTCCAGTCTTGCTACGGCTCGTGACCGCATTCACACCACGGTACACGTAATAGCCCAAAAAACAACCAACGACACCCATATTAAAAATATTGGCACCAAGGGCAAGAAGACCACCATCCTGAAAAACCAGACACTGTACCGCCAGTACACAGGTCATTATTAAGACCCCAGCCCACGGTCCCAGTAGTATCGCCGCCAGCGCTGCGCCAACAAAATGTCCAGAGGTGCCGCCTGCCACGGGAAAATTCAACATCTGCGCAGCAAAAATAAATGCTGCCAGAACCCCCATCAGCGGGATTTGCTTCTCACCTAGCTTTTTATTAGTCGCTTTGACAGCATAACCGACTGCACCAGTAGCCACTGCAATACCTCCCACCGCCACCGGAGTGCTTATAAAACCATCTGGAATATGCATGCTGCCCCCTTTCAAACAAAATGCAATCACAATTGATTGCAGTTAGCCCTGTAAATATAAAATCTGCATATCTGCGTGATTAACTCAGGCTTTCCTTTCTACACTTGGCACACAGACCGAAGAGTGCTATATGCCGCAGTTCCGCCTTAAACCCGTACTCCCGTTCCAGACTTTCGGCAAGCGGCGCCAGCGCGGTTTCTGGCACATCGATTATCGTCTGGCACTTCTGGCACACCAGATGATGGTGACGCCCTTTATCTACAGGGTGAAAACGGACACACCCATCGCCCAGCGCAACTTTGGCAACCAACCCCAGCTCTTCTAATAAGTCAAGAGTCCGGTAGACTGTCGAAATGTTAGCGTATGGATATCTGGCTTGTACTTGAGCAAAAATTTCTTCCGCACTCACGTGCTTGTCAGCACTATGAAGCGCTTCTACCACCATCATTCTCTGCGGCGTTAACCGATAACCCATGCCTCTGAGTATTTGTCCGCAGCTCATATCGCTTCTGATTATAGCAGTTCTTAGGAATTTTTGCAATTAATTGCTAAAGCAAATCATCGAAAATAATTCACGACACCTTCTCTTTGCTATCCAAGGCTATTGTTACCGGTCCGTCATTATGTATCTCCACCAGCATGTGCTGCTGAAAACGACCTGTCACCACCCTTAGACCACTGCCCTTGAGGTAATTAACAAAAGAATTAAACAGCGGCTCTGCTTGCTCCGGTGATGCTGCCTCTTCAAAACTTGGTCTGCGACCTCTGCGAACATCAGCAAGTAAGGTAAATTGACTGACTACTAACATCTCTCCTCTTATGTCAAGTAAAGAAAGATTGAATTTACCCGCATCGTCGGAGAAAATGCGCAGGTTAATTATTTTGTTCGCCAGATAGGCAGCGTCTCTCTCGCCATCGTCTTTAGCCACGCCTACAAGTACCACTAACCCCTGCCCTATCTCGCCTACCACGCCGCTGTCAACAGCTACCGAAGCTCTCGTTACACGCTGCACCAGTGCCTTCATAATATTCCCACCGCAATTTCCGTATTATCCTCGTGCACCCTATTTTACGCAATAGCACCCGCGTAAAACAAACGGTATTACCAATTTGAGAAAAGTGCCACGTCGACCTATCTCATTTACCTAAATTGACACCCAAGGTCTGATGCAGTAGAATGATTTTCGTAGCAGAGACGGAGGCGCGAGCATGATCGAAATGACCATCGATAGCATTAGAGTAAGTTTGATGAATTACCAGCATGTGGTGATCCTGAAAGAGAAGAGGTCAGACCGCTATCTGCCCATCTGGATCGGTCCGGCAGAAGCAGATGCCATTTCACTAAAACTGCAAAATGTTGACCTAGCGCGCCCGATGACGCATGACTTGCTCAGAAACGCCATACTTGCCCTGGAAGCAGCTTCAGAAACTACAGTCAGCAGGATCGTGGTCAACGACCTCCGTGCCGATACATTCTATGCCCAGATTATCTTCGAGCCTACCGAGAGCCCCAGCCCCGTGGGTATAAAGTTCGCCCGTGAAGGCAGTGCACACCGTGGATACGACCAGGAAACCCCGATATCCATCACCTGGCAGGGTAGAGGGTATAAAGGTAAAATAATCAACCAGTGGCACGAGAAAGACCACCGCTTCTTGGAGATAGCAACAGAACACGGTCTAATTTTTGAAGTTTGCTCCCGCGAAAACAGCAAGGAATGGCTACTTAGCAAGATGAAACTCGATTCTCGTCCCAGCGATGCCATTGCTCTAGCAGTTAGAGCCACCGTACCTATCTTCGTAGAAGAATCAGTCTTAGATAAAGCCGGCATCTTTCTCGATCGCGAGACCGGGAAGCCTATACTGGCAGATAGAACTAGCGATAAGGATAAATCAGAGGATAGTAGCAAAGTCGACGAGCAAGAACTTAAAAAGTTATCAGCATTTTACGACTTTATAAATACCCTTGACCTGGATGACTTAGGCAAGCGCAAATCCTGAACAACTCTGTTCTCAGATAACCAGATTGCTTTGCAAGCTGGCTTCCCTCTAGTACAAACAGAAAATCAGGCTTAAGTCCGATGAAGAATCGTGGCTATCTGGTAAACTAAAGGTGGTTGGGCACAGCAGAGCTTTACTGATAAGTAAACTCCCGAGCCCGAAATACCTTAAGTGTACAGGTAGTCGGAAAGATGATATCAGTATTGTTAGCTAGAGGAGGAGGTTGTGGCTTGAACGGAAAAGGCGGGCGAAAAAATCGGGAGACAAAAGAATGGGTGCGCCCGCTGTGGTTCCTCTTTAGCGTTGGTTGGTATGTAGCTCTCAGCTTGGCAATCCCAACCGGCATCGGCTTCTGGCTCGACCGACCGGAGGTTTTCGATACGCGCCCCCTGCTTACCCTAGCGGGGTTCGCAATAGGAACAGTGACTGCATTTTACGGTCTTTACCGCATGCTCCGACAATTCTATTTGGAACAACGAGAGAGCGAGAAAGGCAAAAATAAAGAGCAAACATCATGAATATGGGACTTGGCTGCTCTTTCAAAATACTAGCCGGGGTGGCTTTAATTCTCCTGATATTGTTAGTCCTCGGGTTTATTATCGGTCCCATAGGCTCTAAACTGTTAGGCATCCAAGCACCCAGCGCTCTGGGTGTCCCCAAGCCCCATGTAGAATTACCCTCAGAAAAGGTCCTCCATATAAACGAGGTGTTTGCCATCACCAACACACTCCTCGCATCGTGGCTTACCATAGTTGTGCTGGTTACTATCTTCGCATTCTGCACCCGCAGGATGAAGCTGGTCCCAGATAGACTTCAGAACTTTGCCGAGCTAATCGTGGAAAGTCTGCTCAATTTTATCCAAGGGGCAGCAGGAGAAAAGAACGCCCGGACTCTCTTCCCCGTAGTGGCAACCATATTCCTTTATGTCATCACCAATGCTTACATGGCCCTGCTCCCCTTCTTCGGTACCATCGGTATTAAAGAAAGCACCGGTGCTTTTGTGCCACTCTTCCGTGCTGCGAACACAGATATAAATGTTCCCTTATCTATAGCTCTCGTATCCTTCCTATTCGTAGAATACTGGGGGCTGAAATCTCTAGGGGTTTTCCGTTACCTGAACAGTTTCTTCAATCTTGGCCAATTGCGCGATGGTCTCGTAAACTTATTTAAAGGAAAAATCAGACCTGCTATCACAGGCATCGCTTTCGGCTTCATCAACCTGTTTGTCGGTTTCCTCGAAGTATTTAGCCACTTTATCCGCATTATAAGCTTTACCTTCCGTCTTTTTGGCAACATGACGGCAGGCGAAATACTGCTTCTTGTCGTTTGTTTTCTAGTCCCCTTTATTGCCACCATCCCATTCTACGGACTGGAGCTACTCATCGGGTTCATCCAGGCGCTTATCTTTGCTGGACTTACATTAGTATTCGGCATTATTGCTTTAACCCCTCACAGTGAGGAGGAACATTCTTAAAAAGGAGGTTTATAAATGGAAGCTGAAGCAATGAAGATGTTGGCCGTAGGACTAGCTGCAGGGCTGGGTTTCCTGGGGCCAGGACTGGGTCTTGGGCTCATCGGCTTCGGTGCCATGCAAGCCTTGGGGCGCAACCCTGAAGCCAGAGGACCAATCCTGACCAACATGATCTTAATCGGAGCCTTAGCCGAAGCTATCGGAATTTACGCTCTGATCACAGCCATAATCCTGGCTATAGTTGTCTAGTCAAACCACAGGACAAGATGGAGGAAAAGCTGATATGGAAAATGGGAATTTGCCAACTTCTCTTAGCGTCATCATCGGAGCCATAATAGTTGGCGCAATAGTCTTTGCCGGTCTCCTTATTACGGCATTTATCATCGGTTCATTTATACCAAAAGGCTAAAGTGTCGAAATAAATTCAAAATGGAGCGAGATGGAAGGTATTGGAATAAATCTGCCGCTTCTACTAGCTTTCTTAGTAAATTTTATAATTCTGTTCGTGCTTTTGAGTATCCTCCTTTACAAACCGGTACTCAGAATGCTTGATGAGAGACAGGCTCGAATCAGAGATGCTATGGAACAAGCCGAGCAGATCAAGCAACAGGCAGCACGCAGCGAAGAGGAGATAAAGGCACAGCTAGAAAAGGCACGCCAGGAGGGGCAAGCCATCATCGCCCAAGCAGCCCAGATAGGAGAAAGGATTAGAGAGGAAGCTAAGGAAAGTGCTCGGAGGGAAGCTGAAGCTATCATCATTAAGGCGCGCGCTGAAATACAGCAAGAGCGTGACAGGGTGATTGATGAACTGCGTCGCGAATTCGCTGATATAACAGTCCTGGCTGCGGAAAAGGTGATCAAGGAGACACTGGATAAAGAAAGACACCGAAAGATAATCGAACAGACCCTCAAAGAGAGCACATTACTTAAATAACCAGCATAAGGTAATCTATGGTAACAACTTTTGCCAAGCGCTGTGCCCAGGCTATCTTCGAACTTGCCAGAGAAAACGGCAAGCTCGAGGAATGGCGCTCGGAGTTAAAAGAAATTGCACAACTGGCTACAGACCCAGAAATCGTATCATTTATCGAGAACACGAAAATCTCTACGGAACTTAAGATGAAACTCTTGCGCGAGAGACTGGCAAAAACAAGTCAGCTACCTCTAAATCTTGCTTACCTACTTATAGCTAAAGGGAAATTCAGAGAGTTCGACCAGATTATTCAGGCTTACGAACAGTTGCTCAATGAGCAATATGGAATAAAGCACGCTGAAGTTATCACCGCCACTCCACTTACCGAGACAGAAAAGGAAAATATTAGGCAATATCTGGAATCTGTGATTGGAGAGAAGGTGGTCTTGACCTTGGAGGTGAACCCTGAAATCATCGGGGGCTTCATCGCCAGGGTTAATAGCAGCTTAATCGACGGCAGCATCCGAACCAGATTACAAGCTCTGAGGAAAAATTTAATTGGAGCCGGAAGATGATGCCACTCAGGAGGGTAGTATGACAACTAGAGAACGAGACATAGTCTCCATAATTAAAGAACAAATCAAGCAGTTCGGCACTACAGTGACTATGGTTGATGTAGGCACTGTGATCGAAGTCGGTGACGGGGTAGCTCGTATTCAGGGGCTTCACGGTGCTAAGTACAATGAGCTACTCGAGTTCCCGAATGGCATCATGGGCTTAGCCCTCAACCTCGAAGAGGACTGCGTCGCTGCTGTCGTCCTCGGTGACTGCAGCCAGATTAAAGAAGGGGACGAGGTAAAAAGCACCGGCAGAGTAGTTGAAGTACCAGTAGGCGAGGAGTTGATAGGAAGAGTTATTGACCCTGTGGGCAATCCATTAGATGGACTGGGACCTATCAAAGCTACAAAAACCCGTCCTGTGGAGAGAGTCGCACCTAACGTGGTCATGCGACAGCCAGTTAACACGCCAGTCCACACCGGCATAAAAATAGTCGACGCACTGATCCCTATCGGACGAGGGCAGCGCGAACTAATCATAGGTGACCGCTCAGTCGGTAAGTCAGCCATAGCCATAGATACCATAATCGCCCAAAAGGGTGGTGACCTTATCTGTATATATGTTGCCATTGGACAAAAGACATCCAAGGTAGCCCAAGTGATAGACATATTCAAGCGGTACGGTGCAATGGAGCACACAGTGGTGGTAGTAGCTACTGCTTCTGACCCGGCGCCGTTGCAATATCTGGCGCCCTATTCAGGCTGTGCCATCGGCGAGGAATTCATGGAGCAAGGTAAAGATGCGCTGATTATCTACGACGACTTGACCAGACACGCTTGGGCTTACCGCCAGATTTCACTCATATTACGACGCCCACCTGGCAGAGAGGCTTATCCTGGCGATGTTTTCTACCTGCACAGCCGTCTGCTGGAGCGCGCTGCTAAGCTAGCACCAGAGTACGGAGGCGGCTCTCTCACTGCCTTGCCCATTATTGAAATTCAGGCAGGTGACCTTGCTGCCTATATTCCAACCAATGTTATCTCGATCACAGATGGGCAGATATATCTAGAGACTGACCTGTTCAACGCCGGCATTCGCCCTGCACTAAATGCCGGACTCTCGGTATCACGAGTGGGAGGCAATGCTCAAACAAGGGCGATGAGACAAGTAGCCGGCAAGCTGAGACTTGAAATGGCACAATACCGCGAGCTGGCAACTTTTGCCCAGTTCGGCACCGCAGATTTGGATAAAGCAACCAGAGCTCAATTAGAACGTGGACAACGCATCACAGAGGTACTTAAGCAACCACAATACGTACCGATGCCTCTGGACAAGGAGGTCACCATCCTGTACACCGCTGTAAATGGCTATCTAGATGACATCCCCGTGGGCAAAATCGCCTCGTTTGAACAGAACTTCCACAACTTCATGGAAACCAACTATCCAGAAATCGGCAAACGGATTATTACTGACAAAGAGATAAAACCTGATGTCGAAGAAGCTTTAAAGAAGGCAATTGAGGCATTTAAACAAACTATGAGTTATTGACATGATCAGTCCTCGTCTTCTGCGCCGACGTATTCGTAGCGTCCAGAACGTAGCCAAGATTACACGGGCTATGGAAATGATAGCCACAGCCAGAATGAGGCGCGCTCAGGAACAAGCATTGTCAGGACGACCGTACAGCGAGAAGATTAGCCAAGTAATTGCCGACTTGGCAGTTGCAGCCTCAAAAAATGGGGCTTTCCATCCACTACTTGAAAAAAGACCGACCAAAAAAATTGCCATTGTCCATATCACAACCGATCGCGGCTTATGCGGTGGGCTGAACACAAATATGAACCGTCTCACCGCCAACTTTGTGCTCGAGAAAAAAACACCGGTAACTATCATCACCGTGGGACGCAAAGGGCGAGACTTCATGCACCGCAATCACCTCGATATCCGCGCTGAATTCACAAACCTTGGTGATCGCCCTTCATTGCTCGACACGCTTCCTATATCCCACATCATAATCGACGATTACACCACCGGGCATGTTGACCAAGTATATCTGGCTTACCCGCGATTTGTTACCACAATGGTGCAGAACCCAACCATCGAACCCTTGCTCCCGGTCGAGCCAGCAATGCTGCCAAAAACGCAGACCGCAGAGTACATATATGAACCAGACCCTAGCTTTGTCCTGAATGAACTTCTACCCCGGTTCATCGAGATGACTGTGTATCATGCCATACTCGAAGCCATTGCTAGCGAACAGTCCGCGCGCATGGTAGCTATGCGCAATGCAACCGACAACGCTAATCAGGTTATTCAAGAATTAACTCTGGTCTTGAACAAAGCAAGACAGGAAATGATAACCAAGGAGCTTCTCGACCTCACAGGAGGCGCTGAAGCCTTGCACTCTTAAAGGAGGTGGCAAGTGACCAAAGGCAAAGTAGTCCAGGTGATCGGAACAGTGGTTGATATCGAGTTTCCACCAGACAAATTACCGGCAATATATAATGCTATCGAAATAAACCAAGACGGTCAGAAAATCGTCCTTGAAGTCCAGCACCACGTGGGCAACAACTGGGTCCGTTGTCTTGCCCTTTGTCCCACAGACGGTCTCCAGAGAGGAGTCGAAGCTGTAGATACTGGAGCCCCTATAACTGTTCCCGTAGGAAAAGCTACACTGGGTAGACTATTCAACGTCTTCGGCGAACCTCTAGACGGCCTCGGACCTGTTGAGACAACTGAGCGTTTACCGATACACCGTCCACCTCCACCCCTTGAAGAACAGGAGACTACCACGCAGATGTTAGAAACCGGTCTTAAAGTGATAGACCTTATTACTCCCTTCACCAAAGGTGGGAAAATCGGAGCCTACGGTGGCGCTGGTGTAGGGAAAACAGTCATAATCATGGAACTGATCCACAATATCGCCACAGCCCATGGTGGCTACTCAGTATTCGCCGGTGTCGGCGAAAGGTCTAGGGAGGGAAACGACCTGTGGTTGGAGATGAAACGCTCTGGCGTACTCGATAAAACCATGCTCGTCTTCGGACAGATGAATGAACCACCCGGGGTACGCGCCCGTGTCGGTCTGACCGGGGTTACCATGGCAGAGTATTTTCGCGAAGCAGAAGGACAAGATGTCCTATTATTCATCGACAACATCTACCGCTATATACTTGCCAACATGGAGGTCTCGGCATTGCTCGGGCGCATGCCGTCAGCCGTTGGCTATCAGCCCACATTAGCTACCGATGTAGGTGAACTCGAGGAAAGAATAACCTCGACAAAAAGAGGCTCCATCACCTCATTTCAAGCTATCTATGTGCCTGCTGACGATTATACTGACCCCGGTATCGTTACCACCTTTGGTCATCTCGATGCCGTGATCTCCCTCGAGCGGTCAATCGCCGAATTAGGCATCTATCCAGCTGTAGACCCCTTAGCCTCATACTCACGAATCCTCGACCCCAAAGTTGTAGGCGAGGAACATTACGAGGTTGCCCGTGGAGTGCAGCGCGTCCTGCAACGCTATAAAGACTTGCAAGACATAATTGCCATCCTCGGGATAGAAGAACTGAGTGAAGAGGATAAACTCACAGTGGCTAGAGCACGCCGCATACAAAGGTTCCTGTCACAACCTATGTTCGTGGCTGAAGCTTTTACCGGAACTGAAGGTAGATATGTACCGATTAAGGAAACAGTTCGTGGTTTTAAGGAAATTCTGGAAGGTAAACATGACCATCTCCCTGAAGCCGCCTTTTACATGGTCGGAACTATAGATGAGGCTGTCGAAAAAGCCAAAAAACTTGGAGTAGCCTGATGCCAACTATGAAACTAGAAATCATTACTGCAGAACGTCAGGTCTTCTCTGATGAAGTGAACCTGGTGGTAGCTCCCGGAATTGAAGGGGAGCTTGGCATACTGCCCCACCACGCTCCATTGATGACAATCCTCAAACCTGGAGAACTCTTGATAAAAAAGGACGATGAGGAAATATATATGGCTGTCTCAGGCGGCTTCCTGGAAGTAAGACCAGACAAGGTCATAATCCTGGCAGATGCTTGTGAACGCGCTGAGGAAATCAACATTGAGCGGGCTGAAGCAGCTAAAAGCAGAGCCGAGCAATTACTGAAGACTCGCCCCCCTGGGAGCGATATGGCACAAATAGAAGCCGCCCTGCGCCGCTCACTTGTCCGCTTAAAGGTAGCTGAAAAAAGACGCCGTAGACCTACTCCTCCCACCCCACAACCCTAACTCACTCACAATATATATTGCCTGTAACCAGCGCGACCCATGTCTATAACAGGCTAGGGTATCACACCTATAATATTTCAAGACGCGTCCTCACACCCTCTTTGGTCCCAACCACCCTTAAGAGCGTCCGCATCGCCTCGGCGACCCGCCCCTGACGCCCGATAATTCTCCCCTTATCAGCTGCCGCCACCTCCAGTTTTACAATAACCCTGCTCTTATCGTCAGCTTCTTCGGTAACCCGGACCTCGTCAGGCAAAGTGACTATTGACTTGGCAATATATTCGATAAGATCCTTCATCTCACTAACTCCTCAACCGTCATTTATCCACACATTGACGTTCTTTTCCAGACAATCTAATACTTCGCTAATTCTTTTTGACCTTTTCCACAACCCCGGATTTGGCGAGCAGTCTTAAAACCGTATCTGTCGGCTTGGCACCAAAACTCAGCCACTTTAGAGCCTTCTCCCTGTCGATGACAAAGGTCTCTGGATCCGTTAGCGGATTGTAATGCCCGATAACTTCAATAAAATCCCCATCACGCGGTGACCTGGAGTCAGCCACCACCACCCTGTATAGGGGACGGTTCCTTGAACCCACACGCCGTAATCGGATCTTCACCATACCAAATATGACCTCAAAATCATCCTGTTGTTCTTTTTTGCACCGTATTATGCACCAACACGGACTTTCTGTCAATAGATGCTGAACCTGAAAGTACCAGCGCACGTATTTTGAAGCTGTGCTATAATTTTAATAGCGTAAGCCATGTTTGAAAAGCTAGAAGCTATAGAAAAGCGTTACGAGGAGTTGAACCGCTTGATAGCTCAGCCCCAGGTATCGAGCAATCCGTCACGCCTTCAGTCATTGGCTCAAGAACGAGCCAGTATCGAAGAAGTAGTAGAGAGGTATCGCCACTATAAAGCCATTGTGAAAAGCCTAGAAGAAACACAGGCAATGCTTAATGATGGGCTGGAGCCAGAAATGGTGGCTTTAGTAAAAGAGGAAATAAACAGCCTCAGAAAACAACAGGAGAAAGTACTCCACGACCTGAAACTCTCGCTACTTCCGAAAGACCCTAACCAAGACAAAGATGTTATCATGGAAATAAGGGCAGGCACTGGGGGTGAGGAGGCTTCCCTTTTTGCCGCTGACCTTTTCCGCATGTACAGTCGCTACGCCCTGAAAAAGGGGTGGCAGACCGAAATCATCGATTGCAACCAGACAGACCTTGGTGGGTTTAAAGAGATCGTCTTCGAAATCAGAGGCAAAGGGGCTTTCAGTCATCTGAAATATGAGCGCGGTGTCCACAGAGTCCAAAGGGTCCCGGTCACCGAAGCATCAGGGCGAATCCATACCTCAACAGCTACCGTCGCTGTACTTCCAGAAGCTGAAGAAGTAGAAATATCCATTAATCCCGATGACCTCAAGATAGATTTTTTCCGTAGCGGTGGAGCCGGGGGACAGAATGTAAACAAAGTAACAACTGCAGTCCGTATTACTCACCTGCCTACCGGGATAGTGGCAACTTGCCAGGATGAGCGTTCACAATTGAGAAACAGGCTGAAAGCCATGGCAGTGCTCCGTGCCCGCCTTCTCGATAGAGAACAACGTAAGAAAATGGATGAGATCACAGCCCAGCGTCGCTCACAGATCGGTAGCGGCGAACGAGCCGAAAAAATCCGAACCTATAACTTCCCCCAGGACCGGGTCACAGACCACCGCATAAACCTGACACTTCACAACCTGCCGCGCATTCTCGACGGCGAACTCGATGAACTGATAGAAGCACTCTCCACTGAAGAACAGGTTAGACAACTTGCCAAAGTCGAACTATGACTTCGTTAAGACAAGCCCTCCACCGCTCTATACATCTCTTGAAAGACCACGGCATCGAGGATAGCCATATAGAAGCCAGAGCCTTGCTGCAATTCATTACGAACTTGTCAGCAGCTGAAGTTTATGCATCACCTGAACGGATGCTGACTAAAAAAGAAGAGGGACTGCTGAAAGGACTTTTACAACGGCGCCTCCGCCGCGAGCCTCTAGCCTATATTACAAACAAAAAGGAGTTTTATGGGCTGGACTTTTATGTTGACCAACGTGTTCTGATCCCCCGCCCAGAGACGGAACTCCTTGTAGAAAGCGCTATCGAATTCGCGACAGGCAAAGCTAACCCAGATGCAAAAACAACTACCATCGCTGATATTGGCACTGGATGTGGAGCCATTGCCATTAGCCTGGCTGCGAACCTGCCAACTTGCAGAGTTTATGCCACAGATATATCGCACTCGGCTCTGGAAGTCGCCAGCATAAACTGCCAGCGCCACAATGTTTCCGACCGGGTCATCCTCCTCCACGGCAATCTTTTGGAGCCATTGCCCCACCCTGTCGATATTATAGTCGCAAATCTACCATATATCAGCAGCATGGAACTACCAACCCTAGAGCCAGAAGTCAGAGAATTCGAACCAGAAATAGCTCTAAATGGCGGCAACAGCGGTCTGGAACTCATTCAACAACTGCTGTCACAGGTAGAACAGAAAATAAACCCTGCAGGCTGCCTCCTTCTAGAAATAGGACAACACCAACATGAAGATCTGGCTCCTATACTACATAGTAACTTTCAGGCTATTAGACTCGACTTTATTGCAGATTTAGGCGGAGTAAAGAGGGTAGCTAGGATTATTTTTCCATAAAGCCAGATTTGACAAAAAACAAAATTTGTCCTAAAGTAAATCTTCGGTCAGCCACGAAGGAAAGAAATCTTTAAGGAGGTGAAAAATGCCAAACATGGTGGTTTGCTGCAAGCAAGTGATTGACCCTGAGGCACCACCCGCTAGCTTCAAGATCGACCCGTCCACCAACAAAGTTATCCCCCCTGCAGGAGTACCCCCGGTTATCAGCCCTTTTGATGAACAGGCAGTTGAGGCTGCATTGCGAATTAAAGATAAACATGGAGGCAAAATTACTGTCATAAGTCTCGGCAACAACCTGCTACGCGACGTAGTGAAAAAACCGCTTTCCATGGGCGCCGATGAGCTGGTTCTCCTAGAGGACGCAGCTTTCGAAGAGGGTGATAGCTGGTCCACCGCCTATGCTTTGTCTATGGCAATTAAAAAGATAGGCGAATATGACTTAATCTTCTGTGGTCGCCAAGCAGCCGATTGGGATGCTGGGCAGGTCGGTTGCGGTATTGCAGAGATCCTCGGTATCCCCTGCGTCACCTTAGCCAAAAACGTCGAATTCATAGATGGTAAGGCAAAGGTAGAGCGTGTCATTCCCGATGGCTACCAGGTTATCGAAGTCACACTGCCCGCAGTGATAACAGTGAGCAATGAGCTTGGCGAAGCTCGCTATGCTACCCTCAAGGGTATAATGGCAGCTGCTAAAAAACAGCCCACCGTCTGGAAACCAGCCGATATCGGTGTCAACCCTTCAGAAGTTGGCGCTGCAGGGCGACGCACCAAGCTCGTCAAACTCTTCCAGCCAGTCAAGGAAGGTAAGTGCGAACTTATAGAAGCAGATAGCCCGGCAGAAGCTGGTGCAAAACTTGCCCAACGCCTCAGAGAAGCAAAACTAATTTAGTACTGAAAAAGATTGCAAGGAGGTTATCAATGGCTGATTACAAAGGCGTTTTAGTGTTCGGCGAGATTGCAGACGGGAAATTAACTTCGATTACAGCAGAACTTTTAGGTTGTGGTCGCCGTCTTGCTGATGAACTGAAAGAAGAACTGATTTGTATCTTGGTGGGCGATAAGGTAGCTGATGCTGCCAATAGTGCCATATCATCTGGAGCAGACAAAGTCTATATTGCGGAAGACCCTCTGCTGAAGGAATATCAGACGGATGCGTACCTCGCAGTGATGGAAAAGGCAACAAAAGATATCATGCCCCGCATTCTGCTTTTCGGGCAAACAGCTATAGGGCGCGACCTTGCTCCTAGATTGGCTTTCAGGTTAGGTACAGGACTTTCCATGGACTGTGTCGAACTCAACATCGACCCCGGGACAAAGCTGCTCCAGCAAACTCGCCCCGTCTACGGTGGGAATGCCCGCGCCACATTTACCTCCGAAACTTTCCCCCAGATGGCAACGGTAAGGCAAAAAGCGATGACACCGCTAGAACCCGATGCATCAAGAAAAGGCGAGATTATCCCCTTAAAAGTAGAGATTGACCCGGCAAAAATAAGAGCCAAAGTTGTACAGACAGTTAAAGAGGAAGTGGTCGGAATAAAGCTGGAAGATGCACAGGCAGTAGTCGCCGGGGGCAGAGGCATAGGTGGCCCCGAAGGTTTCAAACAACTAGAAGAACTCGCCAAATTGCTTAAGGGTGCGGTGGGAGCTTCTAGACCCCCATGTGACAATAAGTGGGTACCGGAGACCATACAGATTGGCTTGACTGGCAAGATCGTCACACCCGAACTCTACATTGCCGTGGGTATCTCAGGAGCCAGCCAGCATATAGCCGGGTGCTCTGGAGCTAAGAACATTGTGGCTATCAACAAAGACCCTGAAGCCAACATATTTAAAGAAGCCAGGTTTGGTGTAGTGGGTGACTGGAAGCAAGTCCTGCCAGCATTCACTGAAAAAATAAAGGAACTGCTAGCCAGCTAAAACAAAAGCCTTTAGAACAGAAAATACAGCATTCGATAGCCTATTGAGGTCGAGTGCGCTGTGCTATGATCTTCTGCGCTATTTGATGCGGCACCTCTTCATAATGGCTAAATTCCATCGTGAATGTGCCGCGTCCTTGTGTTATTGACCGCAAATCAACTGCATAACGCAGCACCTCTGCCAACGGTACCTGTGCCTGGATAACATTAAAACTATCCGCTGGTCGCATACCCAGCACACGCGCCCGCTTGGTATTGAGGTCACCAATTATGTCGCCCGTGAACGACTCCGGTACTGTAATTGTCATATTCATGACCGGTTCAAGCAGCACTGGTTGTCCCTGCGCTAGCCCTTTCTTTAGTGCCTGCGCCCCGGCAATCTTAAAAGACACGTCCGATGAATCAACAGGATGCGAACTTCCATCATATAGCGTCACCCTTATGTCGACCACAGGATACCCTGCCAGCACACCCTCAGCCTTTGCCTCATTGACCCCCTTTTCAACAGCCGGGATATAATTTCTGGGTACAGCCCCGCCAACCACCCTCTCAGTAAACTCAAACCCTGAGCCTCGGGGCAAAGGCTCCAGCTCCAGAAAAACATGACCATATTGACCATGCCCACCGGTTTGTTTTTTGTGCTTGTATTCCGCCTTAACAGGTACCGTTATGGTTTCCTTATACGGAACCTTGGGCAATTCCAAATTGACCTCTACACCATATTTGCTAGATAATTTTTCAGCAGCAACCTCGAGATGCGTCTCACCCATCCCACAAAGCAGTATCTCGCCGATCTCAACCTCCCGTTGCACCTTCAATGTAGGATCCTCTTCGCAAAGTTTAGGTAGAACGGTACTCATCTTGTCCAGATCAGCCCGCGATTTAGGATGAACCGCCATGTTCAGCACCGGCTGAGGAAAACTGATAGGAGATAACTTCAAGGGGTGTTCACGTACACCAAGAGTATCTCCAGTCCCGGTTACCGCCAGCTTTGCTACAGCACCAACGTCTCCGGCAACAAGTTGGGACACCGGCTCCTGCACTTTGCCACGGACAACAAAAAGTTGACCCACCCGTTCAATGGCACCTCTCTCAGAATTCCACACCTGCGAGTTACTGGAGATAGTCCCAGAATATATTCGAAAGTAACTAATCTTACCCACACGTGGGTCGTTAACAGTCTTGAATACCAGGGCAGAAAGCGGAGCCTCAGGCGATGGTTCCACCATCTCATCAGTACCATTTGACACATTGATGGCTTTCACCGCACCGCATTCCACGAGCGACGGTAAATAGTCAACGACAGCGTCTAGCAGCAAATTTACCGCAACATTCTTAAGAGCAGAGCCTAGGAACACGGGCACTACCTTTCTTTGTCTCACAGCCTCCCTCACACATTTATAGACCTCCTCATCACTGATCTCGCCCCCCTCTAGATACCTGTTGATGAGTTCGTCATCCACCTCAATCACAGCTTCGACCAGCTTTTCACGGTATAAAGCAACATCATCCAGGAGCGACGATGGAATTTCTGTTTCTTGTAACTGACTACCAGCATATCCCTTCTTTTTAATCAGATCCACTATGCCTCGGAAGTCTTTTTGAGAGCCTATAGGTAGCTGGATAGGTACGCACTTAGCCCCAAGTTTAGCCTGAATATCCTTGAGCACATTGAAGAAATTAGCGTTTTCACGGTCCATCTTATTGACAAAAACGAAGCAAGGCAGTTTTGCTTCATTGACATACCCCCAAACCTGCTCTGTCCCCACCTCCACGCCGGAAACAGCGCATACCACCACAATAGCACCTTCACTGACCCTCAAACCAGCTTTGACTTCGCCGACAAAATCCGGATAACCCGGAGTATCAATTATGTTTAATTTATGACCTCTCCACTCACAGGGCAACAACGAGAGATTGATACTAATCTGGCGTTTGATCTCAGCAGGGTCGTAATCAGACACAGTGGTACCATCGACTACACTGCCCAGCCGGTTGATCATCCCAGAATTGAAAAGCATTGCTTCAGCTAACGATGTCTTCCCAGCACCGGAGTGAGATAGCAAAACCACATTGCGAATCTTTGACGAATCAACATGATGCACGGTCTTACACCCCTTATATGGTAATACGCATTGACAGTGAATTGTAACAGTCTCTTACTCCGACCGTCAAGGCGAAGAGCCATGATAACCGCTGCATATTAATACGGTGGCGCTCTCTTTATTCACGCTCCCCCGCTTTCAGCAGAGAGAAAATACCCCTGTTGTGCCCTTGTGCTATAATTTATAATCTATACCATGGGTAGGCAACGGAAATGAAACTAACACGTGAAGAAGTACTACACCTGGCACGCCTTGTTAGGCTGGGACTGAGCGAAGAGGAGATTGAGAAATTTAGCGTCCAGCTATCCAATATTCTGGACAATTTTGAAATACTAAAGCAGGTAGACACCACAGACCTACCTCCTATGGCACAATCCATCAACCTGCAAAACGTATTCAGGGAGGATAACGCAACCCCTTCATATGACCCAGAAGAAATCCTATTTAACGCCCCCCAGCGTGAAGGGGGTTACTTCAAAATAAGAGCAGTACTTGAATAGCTATGGTCATGAACGGACTGCATCAACTGACGATCAGTCAGGCTTCTCGCCTACTCAGACAAAGGAGTCTATCCTCTGTCGAATTGACTGAAGCTTGTCTAAGACGCATAGAGCAAGTCGAGGACAAGATACATGCCTGTGTCACCATCTGCCGGGATAGTGCCCTAGAACAAGCCAAAGAGGCAGACAGGGCTATAAGCAACGGCGAGGATGACCCTTTGGCTGGCATACCTGTACTGATAAAAGACAATATCTCCACTAAAGGTGTACGCACAACATGCTCGTCAAAGATGCTGGAAAACTTTATTCCTCCATATGATGCTACAGTCGTAGCCCGCCTAAAGTCCAGAAAGGCAGTGATACTGGGAAAGACCAACATGGATGAGTTCGCTATGGGTTCATCCACTGAGAACTCTGCTTTCTTTCCTACCAAGAACCCCTGGGACTTGGAACGGGTCCCCGGTGGGAGCAGCGGCGGGTCAGCAGCCGCTATAGCCACAGACGAGGCAATCTATGCGCTCGGCTCAGACACCGGCGGTAGCATCCGCCAGCCAGCTGGATTTTGCAATGTCGTAGGATTAAAACCGACCTACGGAAGGGTAAGCCGGTTCGGGCTGGTTGCCTTTGCCAGCTCCCTAGACCAGATCGGCCCGATAACCAAAGATGTCACTGACTGCGCTACAGTACTGAATGCCATTGCCGGCAATGACCCGAAGGACTCGACCACAGCCCCCTATCCTGTGCCTGACTATACCAGAACCCTGATCCCAGACCTCAAAAAGATGCGCCTTGGCATTCCTAAGGAATACTTTGTGGAGGGAATGCAACCAGAGGTAAAAGCGGCTCTGGGAGCAGCTATAAAAACACTTGAGGAGCTTGGTGCAGAGATAGATATTAATGCCTCGCTACCCCACACCAGATATGCACTTGCCGTCTATTATATCATAGCCCCTTCTGAAGCCTCGGCAAACCTTGCCCGCTACGATGGGGTAAAATATGGCTATTCATACCAGCAGACTGAAAATATGTGGGAGGCAATGGAAAAGACCAAACAAATCGGCTTTGGGCCTGAAGTTAAAAGACGCATAATGCTGGGTACTTATGCCCTGTCTGCAGGTTATTATGATGCCTATTACCTTAAAGCACAGAAGGTTCGTACATTGATCAGGAATGAATTTGAGCAAGTGTTCCAGAAATATGATGCTCTCGTCACCCCCACCTCACCCACCGTGCCCTTCAAATTAGGCGAAAGAATAGACGACCCTTTGCAAATGTACCTCAGCGACGTTTGCACCTTACCCATAAACATCGCTGGTCTCCCGGCTATCTCCATACCCGCTGGATTCACCAATGGTCTACCAATTGGTATGCAGATTATAGGGAAACCGTTTGACGAGGAGACCATACTCCGCATTGCATTCGCCTATGAGCAGGCTACACAATGGCATAAGAGTAAACCACAAATCTAGGTGTCCTATGTACCAAAAGAGACCCGCCCAGGTAAATTGCTATTCGGGCTACACATACGCCGAGAGACCTTATTCTTTCCTGTGGCGACAAAAGACGTTCAAAATAGCACGAGTAGAGAGCGAGTGGCTTGAACCGGGTGGCAAGTTTTTCAAAGTATTGACTGATGATGAGAAGCTGTTCGAACTCTGTTATAATGAGGGCGAAGACAAATGGTGGCTTGTAGTACTGGAGACAAAGGAGCAGATATGAAGCAGATCTTTAAAGCACTCGAGGGAGATGCCCGTCTGACACCAGAACAAATCTCGACAATGACAGGTATCCCAGTTGACGAAGTCAAAAAAACCATCAAAAAAGCAGAAGAGGACAAAACGATACTTAAATACAAAACTGTCATAAACTGGGCTAAGCTAGGCGAGGAACAGGTATGGGCACTCGTTGAAGTCAAGGTCACACCACAACGCAACGTAGGCTTTGACTCTATAGCCGAACGCATATACCAGTTTCCTGAAGCACACTCGGTGTATCTCGCTTCAGGCACCTATGACCTGGCTGTTCTTGTGGTCGGTAAAACTATGCAAGAAGTTGCTATCTTCGTGTCAGAAAAATTAGCCCCCCTGGAAGCTGTCCAGGGCACAGTTACTCACTTTATACTCAAAAAATACAAGGAAGACGGCGAAATCTTGGAAGGTGGCGAAGGGGTCAAGCGTCTACCGGTAACTCCGTAACGCCGAGAATATAACATGCACTCAAGCAGTTCCAGCCAATCGAAGACCACTACACACACCTATATCTCCGATAAGGTGCGCACTCTACCACCCTCGGGGATAAGGAGGTTTTTCGACCTGCTTGCATCCATGGAAGGTGTAATATCCCTGGGTGTCGGAGAGCCGGACTTTGTCACCCCATGGCATATTCGCGAATATGCTATTTACTCACTGGAAAAAGGCTATACTATGTATACCTCAAACAAGGGTATGCCCGAACTGCGAGAGGAACTGGCAAAATACCTCTATTCCCAACATGGGTTGGACTATAACCCGGAAGAGGAAATCCTGATTACAGTTGGTGTGAGCGAGGGGCTTGACCTCGCCCTCAGAGCTATACTCAACCCTGGCGATGAGGTTATCGTACCTGACCCCTGTTACGTTGCCTACCCCGCTTGTGTCACCCTAGCTGGAGGCGTACCTGTCCCCGTGTCAACTAGCGAGGATAACGACTTCAAAATAACTGCTAAGGATATAGCCCGGCAAATCACGCCAAAAACCAGAGCGATACTATTTGGATACCCTGCCAACCCAACCGGTGCAGTCCTGAGCAGAGAAGAGTTGCTGCAAATCGCCGAACTCGCCAAGCAACATAACCTACTGATTATCTCCGACGAAGTTTACGGGCGCCTTGTCTATGGCGTTGAGCATACCTGTGTTGCCAGCTTACCAGATATGAAGGAGCGCACCATCTTACTGAACGGGTTCTCTAAAGCTTATGCCATGACAGGATGGCGAATTGGCTATGCTGCGTCGGGGAGCGAAGTCATTGCAGCTATGACAAAAATCCACCAGTATACTATGCTCTGCGCCCCGATAATGAGCCAGATGGCAGCGATAGAAGCCATCAAGGCAGGGGATAGAGAGGTGGCTGGCATGGTGGAAGATTATGACCGCCGGCGAAGAGTTATGGTAAAGGGGCTTAGAGACATTGGACTACCATGCTTCGAACCCAAAGGAGCTTTTTATGCATTCCCATCAATAAAAATCACAGGTATGACCTCGGAAGAATTCGCCGAAAAACTCCTTAGGGAAGAGCAAGTGGCGGTTGTTCCAGGTTCGGCTTTTGGTAACAACGGCGAAGGCTACATACGCTGTTGCTACGCAACCTCACTAAAAGAAATTGAAGAGGCTCTCAGAAGAATAGAAAGGTTTGTTCACAGACGCCTCAAAAGGCCGTCTGGCTGAAAAAAACAGCTTCGCGCCCAATCCTCAACACCATAATCACAAACCACAAAAGACCGCTTTACACTTATAACCTATCGCGCACTGCCGCTATAACGCGATATAAACTCTCGACAAAGGTTCTCATTGCCTGCAATTATCTCACGGCAAAAGAGCCCTGCAGGTTTTCCTTCCCAGTCCAAGACTTTACCCCCAGCTTCACTTATGAGAGACAGCCCGCTGGCAATATCCCAGGGATAAAGATAGCGATGGATATAAAGATTAAACCTTCCGCAAGCCACATAAGCTAACCCCAGAGATGCTGACCCCACAAGTCGCAAGCAATGGACCTGCCACCACAGCGCATTCGCCACCTGTAGCAATTCCTCACCCTGCTCCTGACTGTAACCCAAGTCCAGACCTACCAAAGATTTCCGGAGCGAGCTTTCCCGGGAAACTTGAATAGCAGAACCATTAAGAAAAGCCCCCTGCCCTTTCTCGGCTACAAACAGTTCTCTCCTGAGCGGGTCATAGGTGACTCCCAGAAGAACATCTTCATCGTTGACCAGCGCAACATTAACACAGAAAAAAGGAACGCCAAAAACATAATTATTTGTACCGTCCAGAGGGTCGATAATCCATGTATAGCCGCTAACCGCAGAGGACGAGGCTGATTCTTCGGACAGAATCTGGAGGTCAGGGTATTCTTCTTTCAGAAATTCGATTGTACTCTTCTCGACCAATATATCAGTGCCAGTAACCAGATTGCCCTGACTTTTTTGGCTAACCTCTTTCTCGGAACTAAAATCTCTTAGAAGGATTTCCCCTGCTCTCTCAGCCGCTTCAATAGCCACATCCCGACAGGTCTTGCCACTCCGAGACAAAGGTAAATTAGCCATGTATGCCCTTCATAGAATTTAGCTACTGCCGTGCCTATGATAATGAAAACAAAAGACCAATTACAGTAAAGCTGTCATCCACTCTCAGGGAGAAGCCCCATCTTTTCCTTGACTTCAGCTAGTGTTTCTCTGGCAATGGATTGAGCGCGCCTGGCACCTGTAGCAATGACTTCTGTCAAATATCTTGCATCACTTGCCAATGTAGCCCTTCTTTCCCGAAAAGGTGCTAGCATGGAGTTAATCCCCTGAGCAAGCAATTTCTTACAATCAACACAACCAATGCCTGCTGTCCTGCACTCGGCAGCGATCTCATCAACACGCGCTGAATTAAAAAAGCGATGAAGACTAAACACATTACAGACTTCAGGATGACCGGGGTCAGAGCGGTACTGCCGGGCAGGATCGGTTACTGCTGTCATTACCAGCTTTAGCGTTTCCTCAGGCGAAGCTGCTAGCTCGATGTAATTACCGTAACTCTTACTCATCTTTTGGGCACCATCCAGCCCCATGACCAGAGGAAAAGAAGTAAGCTTGGGTCGAGGCTCCGGAAAAGTAGGACCAAAAATGTTATTAAACCGACGGACTATTTCTCGTGCTAACTCAAGATGAGGCAACTGGTCCTCACCTACCGGGACGACCTCAGCTTTATACAGAACAATGTCGGCAGTCATTAGTACTGGATACCCAACGAGACCATAATTCACATTGTGCGGCTGCATCCTTGCCTTCTCCTTAAAAGTCGGTACACGAAGTAACCAGCCTAAAGGAGTAACCATGCTCAGCAAAGTATGCAGTTCCATCACCTCAGGCACGTGTGATTGTACAAAAAGGATGCTCTTTTCAGGGTCCAAACCGGCAGCTAACCAATCAAGTATCATCTCGCGTATATCTAGTTGAAGGCGGCTCGTATTCTCCAGCGTAGTCAGAGCATGTATATCGACTACGCAATAAATGCAATCATATTGGTCCTGAAGGGCTACGTAATTCTGGATGGCGCCAAGATAGTTACCGATGTGCTGCCTACCGGTAGGGCGAGCACCGGAAAAGACACGCTGTTTCATAATCTTTTGAAGTTTATCACAAAGTTGCTAGCAGCTACAAACAGAATTACCTTAGTCACTTACAACGCTTGACCTACATTCTCTCCGGAGCACCTATCCCCATAAGGTTGAGGGTCCTAGCCAGAACGGTCTTTGTTGCTTTAACCAATTTGAGCCGGGCAAGCGTTAACTCTCGATTCTTGGAAATGACCCTGCACTGCTTGTAAAAGCTATGGAATACAGTGGCTAAATCCTGAGCAAAATATGAGAGATGGTGAGGTTCCAGAGTGCTGGCTACCAATTCCATCACCTCTGGCAACAAAATCATCTGTCTTATCAACGCTTGCTCAGGCTCAGTAACAAGTAAGGAAACATCGCCTGAGGAGTACTCGATTCCTCTTTCTTTAGCCAGTCGCAAAATACTGGCTATGCGCGCATGAGCATACTGGACATAATACACAGGATTATCTGCCGATTGTTTCTTGGCTAGCTCGAGATCAAAGTCCATTTGCGCATCCGCTGAGCGGGAAAGAAAGAAAAACCGACAGGCATCTGCCCCCACTTCCTCCACCACTTCCCGCAAAGTTATAATGTCGCCACTGCGTTTGGAAACTCTTACCACCTCCTGCCAACGGCGCAAAGTGACTAATTGACAGATTATGATCTTAAGCTGCTCGGGAGGTAAACCTAAAGCGCTCATCGCCGCTATCATGCGAGGTACATGACCCTGGTGGTCTGCTCCCCAAATATTGACCACAATATCAAATTTCCGCTCCACGAATTTGTTGAAGTGATAAGCGATATCAGAGGCAAAATAAGTGGGAGAACCATCACTTCTCACCAGTACATTATCTTTGTCATCACCAAGTGCAGAGGAGGTAAACCAAATAGCGCCCTCCTTCTCCACAATATACCCACCGTCTCTTAGTAGCTTCATGACTTTTTCATACTGTCCGCCGCTGTACAGGCTCTTCTCACTGAACCAAACATCAAATTCTACACCAAGCAACTCTAAGTCATGCTTTATGCGCTGCAAAATCCTGCGCACACCTATCCCGCAAAGCTCCTGAGCAGCAACTTCCGCAGGCATAGCTAGGAAACGCTCGCCTTCCTCGCGAGCAATTTCCTCAGCCAGGCTCACCATATAGTTACCAAGGTAGCCGTCGCTCGGCATCTCAGCCTCTTTGCCAAAACATTGTAGATAACGAGCATAAAGCGACCGGGCAAAAGCATCCAACTGACTGCCAGCATCGTTGATATAGTATTCCTTCTGAACTTTATACCCGACAGCACTCAGCACATTAGCCAGAGTACTCCCCAAAACAGCACCCCGCCCATGTCCCACATGGAGAGGTCCAGTGGGGTTAACACTCACGAATTCAATCTGGACAGACTTTCCTTCACCAAGATCGACATTGCCAAAAGAAAACCCCCTATCAAGTACAAGTTGCACCTGCTCACACAGCCACTTGGGACTCAGCTCGAAGTTGATAAAACCCGGGGGTACCACAACCACACGACCCACCTCCACCAGAGGAGGGATAAACTTCGCAATCCTCTCGGCAATAGCTAAGGGGGTTAAATTCTTTGTCTCAGCCCTAGCCAGCTTCAATGCCACACTCGAGGCATAATCACCATACTCGGAGTTCTGAGGGCGCTCCACAAGCACTTCAGGCACAGAAGTCGCCGAAAGTAATCCCTCCTGATAGGCACGGCTTATCGCCTGCTGTAACGCATCCGCCAGTTTACGCTTAATAAGCATTAAGATTCAGGAAAAAGGAAATTCAACTCTTCTTGCGCGCTTTACATCCTCTGCTAGTTGTTGACTTCTTGGCTACTTGGCTTTTCTTTTCTTTTGAAGGTGTTCCCTTTTGACTTTGTTTCGCCATTGTTCAGCGCCCTCCTTTCAGCTGCTCTACTGCTCTATATTAAAGCTATCAACACAAACTTGCAACAAATAGATCAACTCAACTCGCCTTTAACCTGCCAGACTCTGGCTAACTCTAGTGCTAAAGCACGATGCTCTGGCATTTTTAGGCAAGGGTCTTTCTCAAAAAGCATGCTAGCTTCATTCCGCGCCAGTTCCAGCAATGCCACATCTGAAAGCTTAGCCATACGAAGGTCAGGAAGTCCGCTTTGTCGTGTGCCAAAAAACTCCCCCGGACCCCTTAACTCCAGGTCTTTCTCCGCCAAGGTAAAGCCATCATAAATTTGCTCTATAGCCTTCAATCGCTCAATTCCCCCGAGCGAAGGGTTCTCTGCAAGTAACAGGCAAAAGCTTTGCTTACTCCCCCGTCCCACTCTGCCTCGGAATTGGTGCAATTGCGATAGACCAAAGCGGTCAGCAGCCTCGACAAGCATCACAGTTGCATTAGGGACATCAATCCCCACCTCAACAACAGGCGTTGATATCAGGATATCTAGCTTGCCATCACGGAAGAGTTGCATCACTTTATCCTTATCCATAGCTGTCATGCGCCCGTGCAACACACCAAGTCTAAGGTCAGGAAAAACTTCCCTCGACAGTCTCTCATATTCGTCCAGCGCCGCTTTAGCCTCAATATTGTCCGACCCCTCAATAAGAGGGCAAATAATAAACGCCTGTTCCCCAGCAAGGACTCTACGGTGGATAAACTCATACGCCCTCCCTCTTTGCTCAGGACTGAGCCATCTAGTCTGCACCTTCTGCCTGCCTGGTGGCAACTCATCTATCACCGTAAGATCAAGGTCGCCATAAAGTGTCAATGCCAAAGTGCGAGGGATCGGTGTAGCCGTCATGACTAGCACATGTGGATTAAACCCCTTCTGACGCAAAGCAGCACGTTGCAAAACACCAAAGCGGTGCTGCTCATCAATGACTACCAGTCCCAGTTTGCCGAATTCCACACCCTTTTGAATTAGAGCATGCGTCCCAATAACTATGTCCACTTTCCCTGCTTTAATCGCCCTATACAAGGCACTTCTCTGCTTTTCATTCAGACTTCCAGTCAGCAAGGCCACTCCAATTTGTCTGGAAATGAGCCCGTGATAATAAGCCACATTTCCATCTTCACTAACCTTGCTGCTCACTCGTGAAAAAAGGAGGCAAAGATTACGAAAATGTTGTTCAGCCAGAATCTCCGTAGGCGCCATCAGGACACCCTGATAGTCATTAGCTGCTGCCATCAACAGAGCCACTGTAGCAACCACAGTTTTCCCACTACCCACCTCGCCTTGCAGGAGCCGCGACATAGCTCTCGACTTCTGTAAATCATGGAGAATGTCCTGTATGGCTCGCTGCTGAGCCCTTGTCAAACTGAAAGGTAGAGAATTAATAAACTTCACCACTTCCTCTCGTTCGATATGGAAAGCATTGCCCGGTTGCCCTTCTTGCCACTCACGTTTCTTACTCAGCACACCTAGTTGAAGAAAGAATAACTCATCAAAAGCAAGGCGTCTTCTAGCCTCAGCTTTCATTTCATAGCTATCCGGGTAGTGCGCCTGAACAACAGCTTCAGACAAATCGAGGAGACGACACCGCTGCTTGATGTCCTGCGGTAGAAAATCTGAGACCAGCCATGCCCACTCATCTATAGCTCTCCTGACCAAGCTCCGCATCTGCCTGGGATATAACCCTCTGGTCAGAGGATATACCGGCACCAAGCGCCCGGTATGAATCAGTTCCTTGTCCTCCAGCAATTCCCACTCTGGAGATTCGAAGACCTTCTGTCCTTTGAACTCCGTAACCTTACCGCTAATGACTACTGTAGCGTTGGTACGAAATCTCTTTGCCAGGAAAGGCTGATTGAACCAGACTGCCCTTATGTTCCCTGTCCCATCACCAAGAATGACCTCTGTGCTTCGTAGAGTTCCCAGCTTCGTCACATGTGATTCCCACACTGTTGCCAAAACAGTTTGTTCTTTATCAATCTCAAGTTCTGAAATCGCCCGTCGCTGGCTGTAATCAAGGTGGCGTCTTGGGAAAAAGTAAAGTAAATCGCGTATCGTTTTTATGCCCAGTCTAGCCAGCCTGGACGACAAGATTGAAGAAACTCCCTTAATGCTGGTTACAGTAGAATCAAGCTCTAAGCTATTGGGATAAACTGCCGACTTCGGACGCCGTGACCGCTGTTTGCTAACCACAGGCTCTTGTTTAGATATTTCCACTTGTTCACCCACAGGTAACTTCTCAACCTCATCAAGCCAGTCCAGCACTTCATGCACCCAAACCTCTCGCCTTTTTCTGTCCCAAGTGGCATAATCAGGCTTAGCGAATAAAGAATCAAAACGAGCCAGCAAGGTAGGCGAACTTATCTCCCCTCTATTCTGCCCACTCCAGTTGAGAAGGTACTTGTCCAGCCCCCCTATTACCGAAGTGTTGGAGTAACCCCTCCTGCACTCCAAAAGAAGAATGGTACGAAGTGGTTCAACTTCCATAGTGAGACTTCCAGGCTTACTCTCCTCTGAGAGCAAGTATCAAGGCGCCGGGTCCACCATGACCCCCTAAAGCCGGACCAATCCTCAGCACTCGAGGATGGATATGCGGCAATAGGCTACGCAACCTCTCAGCCAATTTCTGAAGCCCGTCCGTTGGCGTGCTGTATCCCAGACCTACATCTTGTATATCAGTCATAGCCCTGGCAGACTCGCAAAGCCTGTCCAGTCCCTTCTCTAGAGTTCGCACTACTCCAAGCGGGTGTATTTCTCCGTCCTTCAAAATAAGCAACGCCTTGACATTGAGCATCGCACCTAATAGGGATGCCGCTTTACCCAGCCGCCCACCTTTTGCCAGATATCGCAGAGTGTCCAACAATCCAACAAGGCGGACTTGTCTCGTCGCCTTTTGGACAACTTCCAGCACCTGCTTCAAACTGCTACCCCGTGCTGCAGCTTGTGCCGCAGCTATCACGATCAGTCCTAACCCGGTTGTAACCGATTGTGAATCGACGACCTCAATTCGGCATTTCGTGCCTGCAAGTTGCTCCTTGCCCCCCAAAGCAGCATCATACGTAGCACTCAGCTTTTTTGAGATATGAATGGAGATGATCTCATCATTGTCCGCAGCCAGCTCCCTATATACACTGGCAAAATCACCCGGCGATGGAGCCGAGGTGGTAGGATGTACATGCTCATTTACCAGCCTGGCATAAAACTCATCAGCTGAGATATCAACACCGTCACGATAAGTCTTCTCTCCAAAAGCTAGATAAAGAGGCACTACGGCTATGTCCAGCTCTCTGGCTAACTCTGGGGTTATGTCTGAACCGCTATCGGTTACAATTTTCACCATTTACCACTGAATACCCCGTTTCGAAATTACTCGAGAGAGACAATATAATAGTAATGGGGCTGTCCGCCAAATACCGATTCAATCTGCTTCTCTGGGTAGCGGTTACGCAGTTCCGCAACTACCTGTTCTGTCTTAGAAATTTCAATCCCATTGCCATGGTACAGCGTAATCACCTCCGCAGACTCAACACCAACCCTCTCCAGTGCCTCGAGAAGAGCCTCATTCACGTCATCAGCGGCTGCCACCAAATCGCTATCATCCAGAATAGCAATCGCCTGCCCTTCCTTCACCTTAACACCTTTGATTTGAGTGTTACGCACAGCATGAGTAATTTCCACGGTTTTCACTGCGCGCATAGCTGCTTCCATAGCACGCACATTCTCCTCCAGCGTTCCTTCGTAGTTGAAAGCGATAAGCGCCGCTACACCTTGTGGTATCGTCTTGCTCGGCACCACAACAACCTCTTTGGAGGTCAACGACTGAACTTGGGTAGCAGCCGGAACAATATTCTTGTTGTTGGGAAGGACAATTACCCTTGGAGAAGGTACTGACTCTACAGCCCTGAGTATCTCTTCAACACTAGGGTTCATCGTCTGACCACCTAGCACGATAGCTGCCGCGCCTAGACTCCTAAACACTTCGATCAACCCTTCCCCGGAGACCACAGCAACTATCCCGATCTCAAGTTTCGATGCTCTCTCTTGTTGCATCTCTAAAAAGCTAACATGCTGGTCATCCATATTTTGAATCTGTAATTGGTGGAGAGTACCTAATGATGTAGCATACCTTATAACGCCTCCGGGGTCATAGGTATGGATATGAACCCTGACCGTGTTCTCATCACCTACGACAACAACGGACTTACCCTTCCGCTCCAACCTCCTCCTGATTCTGTCTGGGTTAAGCTTGTTCCCTTCGAGTAAAAAGTTAGTGCAATAGCCATAAGCCTCTTCCGTCTCATCGCTGATTCCGCTAATAATCGCGCTCCCCGCTAACCCACTGGTTACTAACTCGGGTCTGCGGTACTTCATACCTTCTAACTCACCTTTGAGATAATATAAAACACCTTCCAATAGCACGTATATACCTTGCCCGCCGGCATCCACCACTCCGGCCTCGCGCAATACCGGCAATAGAAGCGGGGTCCTAGCCACCGATTCTTTAGCAGCCTTAACAGCAGCTTCAGTTATGCTGATGATATCCTCAGGATTGGTAGCAGCAGCTTCTTCAGCAGCTTTAGCTGCTTCCCGAATCACTGTCAGCATCGTCCCTTCTACCGGTTGTGATAGCCCTTTATATGCAGTACGCGACGCTTCATTGAGAGCCGCTGCCCAATCACCTCCATTAATGGACTCCTTACCATCGACGCCCCTGGCTAGACCACGGAAGAACTGGGACAAGATCACTCCTGAATTCCCTCTAGCACCCATCAGTGCACCTTGTGCCATCGCCCTAGCCATAGCAGCAACATTCCGATCAGCAACTCGGTCAGCCTCCTCCATAACCGCACACATGGTAAGAAACATGTTTGTCCCCGTGTCCCCATCGGGCACAGGAAAGACATTAATTGCATTAATATCAGGAACGCTCTTCTCCAGCCAAGCACTGCCTGCAGCAAACATATCCCTTAGCTGCTCCCCATCACAGACTATACTTTGCTTCATCCTCTCTCCTTTGCTTAATCTCTAGATTGTGGTATTATTTTATATTATTGTCAAGACCAGCTGGTATAACAGGACAGCAAGACTTGGTCTATATTAAGAATATCGACATTATTGCCTGAAAGGAGCTAAGACTTGGCTACAAAGTGTGAATTTTGTGGCAAAACAGGACACTTCGGCAACAAAGTGAGCCACTCGCTGCAACACACAAGACGACGCTGGTTGCCTAACATCCAGCCAGTCACTATAAACATGGATGGTAAACGCCAAAGGCTTTATCTGTGCACTCGATGCCTGCGTACTCAGCATAAACTAACCCGTTAAACCAAGCAGCTTCTTCATTTCCAGTAAAGCTGCCTTGGGTCCCTTTTCAGTGTTGAAAATAGCCGCTCCGGCAACCACCACTTCAGCCCCTGCTTCAACAACCTCGCGGATCGTGTCCATATTGATTCCCCCGTCCACCTCCAGCTCCGCAACATATCCCTCTTCATCCAACCATTTGCGGAGCCTTGCCACCTTGCCAAGCATGCCTCTGATCATATTTTGACCCCCAAAGCCCGGGTTAACAGTCATCACCAGCACCAGGTCAAGTAACGGCAGAACCTCTCTTAACAACTCCAGCGGCGTAGCCGGGTTTAATGATACCCCAGCCCTGACTCCAAGACCTTTTATCACCTCAACGACCTTATACAGATGTGGGCAAGCTTCAACATGCACTGTAATTATGTCCGCACCTGCCCTAACAAACTCAGATATATGGAGTTCAGGACGTTCGATCATCAAATGCACATCCAGAGGCAGAGGCGTCCAAGAACGGAGCGCAGCTACTACTGGGGCACCGATAGTTATATTAGGCACAAAATGCCCATCCATGACATCGATATGAATATAGTCAGCACCTGCCTCTGTCACCTCTGCAACCTGTTCCCCGAGCCGACTAAAATCGGCAGACAATATCGAAGGAGCCAGTTTTACACGCCTACTTATTGTCATGTTTCTCTATAAGCTTTTTCGCTCTAACGAGAGCCGTAGCCACTTGCTCTGGTGCCGTACCTCCAATTATATTCCGCATCTTAACAGAAGTGTCCACTGTAATGTCGTACACATCCTTATCAAATAATGAGGAAAAACGGCGGTACTCCCCTAAGCTCAACTCACCCAGAGTCTTACCAGCATCGATGGCATACTTCGTCAATTCCGCCACAATACCATGAGCCTCCCGAAAGGGCAACCCCTTCTTCACAAGATAATCAGCGATATCTGTAGTAAGAATATAGCTGGACATTGACTCTCGCATCCGTGTACTATTGACTTTCAAAGTACTCAACAAACCAGATAACACTTCCAGAGTTGAAACAAGCGTGTCCACACTATCAAAAAGCCCTTCCTTATCTTCCTGCATGTCCCTGTTGTAAGCCAGGGGCAATCCTTTCATGACCGTCAAAATAGCAATCAGATTGCCATACACTCTACCTGTCTTACCCCGAGCCAGTTCTGCAATATCGGGGTTCTTTTTCTGAGGCATTATACTACTCCCAGAAGCATAAGCCTCGTCGATGTCAACAAAGCTGAACTCATTGGATGACCAGAGCACTATTTCTTCAGCTAGACGAGATAAATGCATCATGGTAATAGCCGCAGCAGCCTCATACTCAATCACAAAATCACGGTCAGAAACAGCATCAATGCTATTGGCACTTATCTGAGCGAAACCAAGTTCCTTAGCCACAAACTCTCGGTCAATGAGATAAGGGACCCCAGCCAGTGCCCCACTACCTAAAGGCAGCACATCAGCTCGCTTCAAACAGTCAGTAAACCTCGCGATATCTCGTTCCAACATCTCGAAATAGGCAAGCAAATGGTGAGCAAAAAGGACAGGTTGCGCCTGCTGTAAATGCGTATAACCCGGCATGATCACAGTTTCATTGGCTTCCGCAATTTCCACGATGACTCGTTGAAGCTGCCTTATCTTACCAACAGTTTTTGTTATAGCCTCCTTAACAAACAGACGCATATCCAGAGCTACTTGGTCATTTCTGGAACGAGCAGTGTGGAGTTTGCCAGCTACATCCCCTATCTTTTCAAACAGTCTATCTTCAATACTCATGTGTATGTCTTCACACTCGGGCTTAAACTTAAATTCACCTCGCTCTATTTCCTCTTTGATTGAAGTCAGACCGGAGATTATAAGCTCAGCCTCGCTATCTGATATTAAGCCCTGTTTTGCCAGCGCCTTTGCATGTACAATGCTACCTTCTACATCTTGGCGGTACAGGCGGCGGTCAAAACCGAGAGATGCAATATAGTCCTGCACAGTCCCGGCAGCCTGCTTGTGGAATCGGCGCCGTAAACGACCCTGCCCTTCAGATTTCCGATTCATCTCCCCCAGCCAAACTGAAAAATCTCTGGAACAACAGAAACAACCTCACTCAGGACTACCCTGCACCTTCGCTTGAATTCTAACCGGTAAGCCCCAGATATGGATGAATCCGGGCGAAGCGCTCTGATCGAACACATCACCTTTGTCATAAGTAGCTAAGCTGTAATCATAAAGTGAGACCGAAGACTTTCTGCCAACGACCATACATGTACCCTTAAAAAGCTTCACCCTTACAGTGCCAGTGACATATTTCTGTGCGCTGTCTACATAAGCGGCTAGGTCACGACGTAAAGCTGTAAACCACAACCCATTATATACCATATCCGCATATTCACAAGACACTTTTTGATTAAAACGAAGCTGGTCCTTGGTTAATGTCATTGCTTCCAAGGCTTGATGGGCTTTCAGTAACACCACAGCTGCCGGAGCCTCGTAAATCTCCCTCGACTTTATCCCCACCAGCCTGCTCTCCACATGGTCAATCCTCCCCACACCATGCTTGCCTGCCACTCCATTTAGCTGCTGAATAAGCTCCACCCCGTCCATCTCCTCGCCGTTAAGGCTTACAGGTACACCGCTCACAAAACCGATCTCGATATACTCCGGTTGTCCAGGACTCGCTAACGGTGATTTCGTCCAGGCAAAAACTTCCTCTGGGGGTTCAGCCCAAGGGTCTTCCAATACCCCACATTCTATGCTTCTACCCCAGAGGTTTTCATCAATTGAGTAAGGACTGGCAACTTTGACTGGTATAGGAATATCATGCTTCTCAGCGTAGGAAATGGTTTCTTCACGCGTCATCCCCCACTCGCGTGCTGGCGCCACTACCTTCAGCTCGGGAGCTAAGGTCGCCACACTCACATCAAAACGGACCTGGTCATTACCTTTGCCAGTAGAACCATGCGCCACAGCAATTGCCTTTTCCTTTCTCGCAGTCTCCACCAATAATTTGGCTATCAAAGGACGCCCTAAAGCTGTAGCCAGTGGGTACTGCCCCTCGTAGACAGCGTTAGCCTTAAGCGCCGGAAAGACAAAGGAATCCACAAAAACCTTCTTAGCATCCACCGTTAATGCTTTCACCGCTCCTATCTTAAGAGCCTTCTGTTGGATTGCCTGAAGGTCACCAACGCCACCTATATCTACAGTAAGTGCAATAACATCCGTCTTGTACTTTTCGGTCAGCCACTTTATTGCAACAGAAGTATCTAACCCACCACTGTATGCCAGGACTATTTTATCCATAATCGCGCTACCTCCGGCTCAGAACTTTGTCCAGAATTTTTACAGCCTCATCCGCATCCTTCTCGGTTATAATCAGGGGTGGCATAAAACGAATTGCATTTGGTTTGACCATGTTGACCATCAAGCCCTCTTCCAAACAGGCTAAAACCACCTTCTCAGCTATATCGCCCGCAAACTCAACTGCCAGCAACAAGCCTTTGCCCCTGACCTCGGTTATAAAATCAAATTTCGCTTTAAGCTTCTCCAAACAAGCCCTGAGGTGATTGCCCACTTTTCTCACATGACCTGGGATATCATTCTCGATAATAAACCTCAACACCGCCAGACTAACAGCACAAACAAGCGGATTACCACCGAAAGTGGAACCATGCTCACCAACACTAAATACCGAAGCTTTCTCCTTAGCCAGAAGAGCCCCGATCGGTACACCACCCCCCAGTCCTTTAGCCAGTGTCATCACGTCCGGCTCCACACCGGCTTGTTCATAAGCAAAAAGACTGCCGGTACGAGCAATCCCGGTCTGGACTTCATCAAATATAAGTAGGATACCCCTTTCATCGCACCAAACCCGCAACTCCTTGAGGTACTCATTACTCGGCACGTTAACACCGCTTTCACCTTGAATCGGCTCCACCATTACAGCACAGGTTTTACTCGTAGTCGCCATTTTGACAGCATCAACACTGTTATAGTCAACATTTACAAAACCCTCAGGCAATGGAATATAAGGCTGCTGAAACTTTTCCTGCCCTGTAGCTGCTACTGTAGCCAACGTGCGCCCATGGAAAGAGCCACGTGCAGTGATAATTTCATAAGCACCGTTAAGCCGCAATTTGCCATATCTGCGAGCCAGCTTGATGGCACCTTCGTTAGCCTCGGCACCACTGTTACAAAAGAACACCCTGTCGAAACAACTGTTATCAATTAATAACTTAGCCAGCTCTATCTGCGGGATGGTATAAAACTGGTTAGATGTCTGAATCAGACACTTAGCCTGCTTTGTCAATGCCGCCACCACCACCGGATGACAATGCCCCAAGCTATTCACTGCCCAACCAGCGACAAAATCAAGATATTCCTTCCCTTCCGCATCCCAGACCTTCACCCCTTTCCCCCGCACCAGCGTCACCGGAAGTCGCCTGGTCGTCTGCATAAGTAGCTGACGCTCTAGCTCCTGCCATTTATCTGTAACACTAACCGATTGTGGTTCCATCATGTTTCCCGTCTATCTCGTTCAGCAACGCGTGGGGGTGTGTCCCATCAATTATACGCGTCACCGATACTCCGGACAGCGCCACGAGACAAGCCTCTATCTTGGCAACCATTCCACCTTCAACTACACCCGAATCAATAAGACCTTTCGCCTCATCAGGGGTCAGCCTGCTTATTAATCTCTTAGAACTGTCATAAACACCGGGTACATCAGTCAAAAAAATCAATTTATCTGCCTTTAACGCCGCAGCAATATGCCCGGCAACTGTGTCACCATTAACATTCAGTAAATTTAAATCTATTTCTGATTCCGGAGAGTTCAAGCTTATAGGAGCAATGATAGGCATATAGCCAGACTGCAGCAGTGTGCTCAACAAAGCGACATTCACCTCCAATTCCTCCCCAGTATATCCCAGTTCTACAGTCTTATTGCGCGCTACAATTAGCCCCCCATCCGCGCCACTCAAACCTACCGCCCTGCCACCTAAACGCCATATAGTCGATACAAGCTCCTTGTTGACCAAGCCAGCCAGAACTGCAGTCACCACTTTTAGCGTTTCCCTATCCGTCACTCTCAATCCACGTATAAAAGTGGTAGCTATGCCCAGCCGCTCAAGCCAGTCAGAAACTGCTTTGGCACCACCGTGTATCACCACCACCGGTGTGCCACTTTTCTGCAGCGTGACAAGGTCCTCAAGCGTAGTGTCAGCACTCCCCAGAGTACTGCCGCCTATTTTGACTACCAACGGCTTTGCCATGACAACCTTGTTCCCTTCCAGACCACGTGACACCTCTGAACAGGACCTACAAAAACCACCACCCTCTCACCACCTTAAAAACGAAAAGATATTACATTGAAGCTAGCTTGTATAAGCACTATTAATGGTAACATATTCCTCAGATAAATCGCACCCCCATGCCACAGCCTTCGCTTGACCTAGGTTCAAGTTTAATTTGAGAGACACCTCTTTACTAGCCAGCTCCTTGCTCAACCCATACCTGTCGAAAGGTTGTGGTTGGCCCTGCTTCATCACGCATACATCGCAGAGATAGACATCTAACCTTTTTTCCTCCACCCGAATACCACTCCGCCCCAGAGCTGCAACAACGCGACCCCAGTTAGGGTCGTTACCATGTAAAGCAGCCTTCACCAAGGGTGAACCTGCAATAGCACGTGCAGCCATGCGTGCTTCAACCACGCCAAGTGCGCCATCAACCGTCACCTCTATAAGTTTTGTCGCGCCCTCGCCATCTCGGGCAACACATTTGGCAAGATAGAGGCAAACCTCGTTCAGCGCTTTCTGAAACAACCCGGTATCCTGTACCTTGATTTTGCTACCTGACACACCATTAGCCAACAAAACCACCATATCATTCGGGCTGGTGTCGCCGTCCACAGTAATCATGTTAAAAGAAATGTCTACAGCTTCCTTCAAGCAAGACTGCAGGTGGCTAGCTTCAACATCAGCATCGGTAGTCAAAAAGCAAAGCATGGTAGCCAAATTGGGGTGTATCATGCCGGCACCTTTAGCTATACCCCCAATGGTGAACACTCCACAATCAGCCTCAATACGCAGGGCTACTTCCTTGGGAAAAGTGTCGGTGGTCATGATCGCCCTTGCCACCTCATGCCCGCCATCCGGTTTAAGGACAATCCGCTCTACCCCAGACTGGATACACCGCAGGGGTAACCTAACACCAATCACCCCGGTACTGGCAACTAAGACATTATTCGCTGAAATTCCCAGCTTCCTTGCCGTCAATTCAGCCATCTCCTCAGCATCGGCAATCCCCGCTTCGCCAGTACAGGCGTTGGCACAACCTGAATTGACTATGAGACTTTGGGCCTTTCCACTGCGCACGCGCATCTCAGAAATGACCACTGGTGCTGCTTTGATAGCGTTTGCTGTGAACACACCAGCCGCCGCACAAAGCTTCTCCGAGTGCAGGATAGCCAGATCCAAACCCCCGCGCGACTTTATACCGGACTCTACCGCACCAGCCAAAAAGCCATGCGCTGAGGTAACACTACCCGAAGCCAAAAACTCAAACATTGACCTTTCTGACCTTGCCATCGCAACTATTTTCCCTTCCCTCGTTCATCTCCACTACGCTGAAGCCAAATAATAACCTAAAGGGACCAGTTTTGCAAAGTCGCCACCCTAAAGAGCACAACCAGACCAACTTCCGTACCCAAAAGCTACACGCTCGCCTCATCGATTGAGCAAGCTGCATCACGTTGAACAAGCCAGTCTGACTATACCGTAACTAACTTCAGTTCGATGAAATCGGAGGGAATAGTTTCTGCTTTCTTGACTTAAGCAAGTTTTCCGAAATGTAGATGAGAGGCTTCCTTGCAAGATTGAATTTCTCGTGCAACTGCCAAAGTATCTCTGAAAGCCCCAGGACTTCTGCCTCTCTATGTGAGCCAGCCAATTTATAAAACCGCCTTCCTTCTTCCTCATATTGTTCAGCAGACCGAATTAATTTTCTGAAAACCATCCGCTGTGTCTCTACATTCGAGACCAGACCGTAGTCTGAAGTCACATACTCAGGAAATATGCCCAGGATAAACAGACATAAATCGGCTGCTCGCTTATAAAGGGCGAATCTGCGTTCTTCATCCACGCTTTCACAAAGCCTGACAAGGCTATCTAGGTCTATATCACTAAACCTGAACTTGCGCCATATACCTTTCCTCAATCTAACAGCCACAGCAAAACTTTCGGTCTTGGTAAAGGAGGACAGCATGTCAGCTAAATAGTCTACGACCTTATCGTTAGCCAGAAACTTGACCACTTCTTGAGCATCAAACACCGGCACTTTCTGAAAGCGGGTTTTTTCTACTGTGTAGCTTTGCGCTTTTAAGTCCCTGAGAGCCTTCCTCAGCAGTACCTCGAACAAAAACCGGGTAGTAATAGAGGTCATTATTTGCTCCTCACCCATGAGCACTATTCGCTCAAAAACTCTTTCTGCTTCCTGGTTCAGCATGCTCTGAATGAGATCAACATCGTCCTTTATTACATTCAATCTGCCAAGAAGTTGAGGGGCAACAGTCTCAACCAGAAATCTAATATCACCGTCTGAGAATCTGGCAATCCTTCTTCCAGACATATATGACAGCTCCTTTTGAAAGCTTCAGTGAAATTTTACCCCGCCGGGAGACGCTGCACCACAATCTCTAGCAAAAACGCATCGCCTTCGCACACTTCTACACCACTACCGTCCAGCCTCCTGGGCTTTCCGCTTTAACTCATATAGCTTGGCTATAGCCTCCAGAGGCGTCATCGAATCAACGTCAAGTTGCACTATCTCTCTAATAAGTGCTGCGTTGTTGTCAAAAAGAGGTAGCTGTCGGGAGCCATCTTTCCCACCTCTGATATCCTGACTTCGCCTCAAGCGTGCCTGCTCACCTTCCAACTGTGCCAGGATCTCTTGCGCCCTTCGGATTACTGTTTTGGGTAACCCAGCCAGTTGGCCAACATGAATACCATAGCTCTTGTCAGCTCCACCCGGAACGACCTTTCGCAAGAAAATTACCTTGCCTCCCTCCTCCACCACAGCTACATTGAAATTCTTCACCCGTGGCAAAAAGTTAGCCAGTTCCACCATCTCGTGGTAATGTGTGGCAAAAAGAGTCTTAGCTTTAAGACCGGGGTGATTATGGATAAACTCCACCACTGCCCAGGCAATAGAGAGCCCATCATAAGTGCTTGTCCCACGTCCTATCTCATCCAGAATTACCAAGGATTTTGAGGTGGCATTATTGAGTATGTTAGCTGTCTCGATCATTTCCACCATAAAAGTCGACTGTCCAGCTACCAGATCCTCCTGAGCTCCAATCCTAGTGAATATGCGGTCGACGATGCCTATCATTGCTGATTCGGCTGGGACAAAGCTTCCAATCTGCGCCAGCAGAACAATCAAGGCAACCTGCTTGAGGTAGGTCGATTTTCCCGACATATTGGGACCAGTCAAGACAACGATTTGTGTATCATCGCTGCAGAGATACGTGTCATTTGGCACAAAGCCATCGAAACCCAGACTCCTTTCTACCACGGGGTGACGTCCTTCTCGTATAACTATAGCTGTACCTGTGTTTAATACCGGTCTTACATATCCATATCTGGCAGCCGCTTCCGCCAAGCCCAAAAAGACGTCTATTTGCGCCAGAGTTCTGCTTGTAGTCAATATCTCGTCACCGGCGCCAGCTACCTGCTGGCACACTTGGCGAAAAATCGCCATTTCAAGCTCCACCATTCTTTCACGCCCGCTAAGTATCACTGACTCATACTCTTTCAATTCTGGTGTAAAAAATCTCTCAGCACCAGCAAGAGTCTGTTTGCGGATATAATCCGGTGGAACGAGGCGGAGGTTAGGTTTAGATATCTCTATATAATACCCGAATACCTTATTATAGCCCACCTTCAAAGACTTGATTCCCGTGCGTTCCCGCTCTTGCTGTTCCAAGTTCGCCAGATACTCTTTTGCCCGTCTGACAGCCATTCTGATCTCGTCTAACTCGCTAGAGAAACCGTCCTTTATTACGCCACCTTCTTCAAGATTACCGACCGGCTCTTCAACAACTGCCCGTTTAATCAAATCCACAATATCAGGAAATGACTTCAACTTTTCATCCACCCATTCCCACCGCCAGTTAACTCTTTCCAGCTCCTCTCTTATCTCAGCCACCTTCTCCAGTCCAGAGCACAAGGCAACAAGGTCCCGCGGGCTTGCCGTACCTCCTCTTACCCGATTTATCAGCCGCTCCAAGTCAGGAACATCCGCAAGCAGCGAGCCTAACTCACGCCGTAACAGCGTGCTCTGGTAGAACTCTTCTACAGCATCTTGTCGCCTTTCAAGCTGTCCCACATCAATAAGGGGTTGCCCCAGCCACCTTCTAAGTAGCCTGCCCCCCATAGACGTCTGTGTCAAATCAATAACCGAAATCAAAGAGCCAGCACCCGTCCCATGCCTAGCGCTGGTGAAAAGCTCCAGATTGCGCCGCGTCTGCGCGTCCAAAATCATAAAGGACTGCGGTGAATATGTCGCTAGCCGTGTTAATCGACTCAGGGCTGATTTTTGATTCTCCTTAAGGTAATAAAGGACCGCGCCTGCTGCCCGCACCGCCAGAAGCAAATGTGCACAGCCAAACCCTTCTAGCGAAACCACCCCAAAGTGGTCGACCAAAACTTTGTGCGCCACATCGAAATCGAAGCAGTAACCATCAATCTTGCTTACCGGGATAGATGAAACCAGCCAATCAGCCCGAAAATCCTTGGGAATTATAAGCTCAGCCGGCTGGAGCCGCTCCACTTCATTAACAACCTGGCTCGACGATAACTGCGTGGTAGCAAATTCACCGGTGGTGATGTCAGCGTAAGCCACCCCAGCCTCATTCCCATCGACAACTACGCTAACCAGATAATTGTTGTTTCTATCACCCAGGAGAGCAGTCTCGGTCACTGTGCCCGGCGTCACCACCCGTATTACATCGCGTTCAACCAGCCCCTTACCCGGCGGGCTCAATTGCTCACATATGGCTACCTTGTAGCCACTGTTGATTAGCTTGGCTAGATAATTATCAAGAGCATGAAACGGGACCCCCGCCATAGGTACTCGCTGACCTTTCCCCATCTCCCGTGAGGTTAAAGTGATCCCAAGTACCTTGGATGTAACCCTAGCATCTTCATCAAAGGTCTCATAAAAGTCCCCCAGTCTGAAGAAAACTATAGCCTCCGGATATCGCTGTTTTATCCTTAGATACTGTCGGCGAAGTGGAGTTACTGACATTTTTTGCCCACCCAGTCTATTTTACCCGCTCCAGCGACTGGCAACAAAGCCCTGCTGCTACTACATGTAGCTTTCATAAAGACCAACCTCTCACCTTGCTGCTGAGAAATCGCCAATTGCGCTGGATGGAGTAAATCTTACCCTGCAAGAGGGTGAGTTCTACGCCCTTATGGGTCCAAATGGTTCGGGCAAGACCACGCTTGCTTCAATAATCGCCGGAGTAAAGATGCCGAGCAGTGGCATCGTGGAGATTTATGGGCAGAAACCCACGGAAGCCAAGTCACTTATTAGCTATGTACCACAGGAGAATTTCTCTTCACCCAGGCTTTCAGGAAGAGAAAATCTAAAATATTTTACCACTCTCCTCGGCTATTCGGGTGACCAGAGAACTCGATTGGTGGACGAGATTTTGAAACGCGTCGGGCTTTCTGAGGAGGCAGATAAGCAGGTTGCCAAATACTCTGGTGGAATGAGAAAAAGGTTAGAGGTTGCCACAGCACTTTTCCCTGGTATCAAAGTCCTTATCCTGGATGAACCAACCACCGGGCTCGACCCCGCCGCCAGAAGGGGGGTCTTCAGCATGGTTCGAGAAATCGTGGATAATAAAACCACAATCCTGCTGATCACCCACATCGGTAGTGACGCGGAGCTAGAATCAAGAATGGGGCTTATAGATGATGGCAAAATAGTGGCTGAAGGCACTCCTGACGAACTTAAGAGAAAATACGCCACTGAAGACGCAATCACTGTAGAGACTGCTGAAATGACTGATAGTGCGTTCAGCATATTAAAAGGTTTCAGCGTAAGCGGAAACGTAGCGCAAGTGTCTAGCGGCTATAAGATCCATGTACAAAATGGGGACACAGTACTTGCAGAGGTGATAAGAGCCCTCAGCCAAGCTGGGCACACGGTCCTGCGTGTAGAAATGACAAGACCAACTCTCGAAGACGTCTTCTTCAGGCTGGCAGAGAAAAGTATGCAGGAGGCAACTCTCTGATTGAGCCAGATATCTGGAGCTTTTGACAAAACAGCTAAAGAATTGCTAAGAGAGCGGGCAGCATTATTCTGGGCCATAGCTTGGCCCATCATTTGGGTGGTCATCGGAAGCTTTTCATTCACCGGCGGTGCTCCGAAAGAAATAATTCCCTATGTCAAGGGTTCACTTACTATGTCGATGATGGTCTTTGCACTAATGATAGGCTGCATGGCTAATCTTCCCGCCAGTATTGCCGGGGATAGGGCAAACGGCCTTCTCGCCAAGTTGAAATCCATGCCGATAAAACCTTATAAAGATTTCATCGGCAGAATCCTGGCCGTGGTTGCAATCTCCTGCTTAGCAGCAACCTTAGTTGTGGTAACCGGTGTTGCCCTTGGGGCACGTTTTACAGGTACTCATACCCAGGTTCTGCAAGGGATGGGCTTCATTTTACTGGTAATCTGCGCATCTGCCGGTGTAGGACTAATAGCTGGCACGCTAATTAAACACCACCAAGGCGCAATCATGACCGGCGTTGGCATAGCAGTAGTAACATCTGCTATATCTGGCTTATTCGCGCCATACGAGTTTCTACCAGCGCCGCTTCAAATATTTGCGCGCATTTATCCTGTTTCATCGGCACACACGTCAATTATACACCTAATAGCGGGACCGAGCGTGGCAGCGTATAACCCTCTGACTTTTGCCCAGATAATCTCGACAACATTCTTCTCTCTCGCATTACTGATAATTGGCGTGGTGCTATATTCACGACTTGGCTGGAAAGTCGAGTGACTATCACTGCGTTGACTTAAACTAAACCTGTGTACTAAAATATCCTCTGCCGATGTGAGGCTACAAAGCCCTGCATAGATATGTGGTTGTTCGGCCAATATAATACCACCTAGACTCTCATAAGCCTATTTAAGGGCCCGCACTGCGGGCTTAAAATGCTGTCAAAGGAGGTATCAATGGCACAAATTCCAGGAATTTTCTGGGTGGTGGCAGTAGGTTGCGCTATCGGCATCGTATTCGCACTGGCACTAATAAGATATATCCTGCGAGCTGATAGCGGGACACCTGAAATGCGAGATGTAAACTCCAGAATCGCAGAGGGTGCTTGGGCGTTCATCCGCCGCCAGTATTCCACCATCGGCATAACTGCCTTATTAGTAGCAGCGATAATCGGATTCATACTTGCCAAGTTGAGCAGCCCCGCTGAACTGGATATGCTGGGAGTCTCAGCGCTCGGTCTAGGATGGAGGACAGCTTTAGCCTTTCTTGTCGGCGGGCTTTGTTCCTGCGTCTCTGGCATTGTAGGTATGTGGATCGCAGTGAAGTCGAATGTCCGCTGTGCAGCAGCGTCGCACCGTGGTCTGAACCAGGCTATCAAAATAGCACTACGTGGTGGGGCTGTCTCCGGCTTTCTCATCGTCACTCTCAGCTTGCTCGGGGTAACAATAATGTTCTTCGCTTATGGCGGAGCAACTCACCCCCAGATCGCTCCTCACCTCATCGTTGCTTTCGGTTTCGGCGCTAGCATGGTAGCCCTCTTCGCTCAACTTGGCGGCGGAATTTACACTAAAGCGGCTGATATGGGTGCTGACTTAGCTGGTAAAGTAGAAGCCGGTATCCCAGAAGATGACCCTAGAAATGCAGCCGTCATCGCTGACCAGGTTGGCGACAATGTGGGCGACTGCGCTGGTCGTGGCGCTGACCTATTTGAGTCCACAGCCGCTGAGAATATCGGCGCCATGATAATCGGCACCGCTTTATATCTTCTCTCAGTTAAAGCCGGGATGGCGCCACTCACTGCGGTCGGCTGGGTGCTCTTTCCCCTGGTTATCCGCGCCTGCGGTATCATTGCCAGCATGATTGGCATACTGGCAGTGTATAGCCGAAGTGAAGGCGAAGACCCGATGAATGCCTTAAACCGGGGCTACTATGTGGCACTGGCTATATGTGCCGCTGCAATGGTCGGCATCTGCAAAGTGATGTTCGGACCACTGGCACAAGGGTGGCTATGGCTTATGGGAGCTGGGCTTGTCGGCATCGTCACCAGTATAGTCGTAGTCTATATCACGCAGTACTATACAGAGTCCAGGTTCAAGCCCACAAAGAGCATCGCTGAAGCTTGCCGCACCGGTCCAGCGACAACCATCGTTACCGGTATGTCTGTCGGGTTTGAAACCATAATGCCTACAGCGTTGGTGATTTGCGCTGCCCTGGGACTCACCTACTGGTTCGGCACCCTTTCAGGCCTTGACTTACCATGGTGGATAAGCGGTGCTTACGGCACTGCAATCGCCACTATGGGTATGCTTATGACCTGCCCATTCATTCTCGCCGAGGACACATTCGGTCCGATAACAGATAATGCTAACGGCATCAACGAGTTTACAAAAGCAGGCGAACACATAAGAAGAGTCACTGACCATCTGGACGCTGCGGGTAATACCACCAAAGCCCTTACCAAAGGGTATGCTATGATATCAGCAGGACTAGCCGGTTTCCTGCTCTTCCAGGCTTACTTCGATAGAGTGCTACTCTTCCAAGGGAAAGAGGGACAGTTATTCAATATCAATCTGGTCATTCCTGAAGTGCTTATCGGTGCTGTGCTAGCAATAATGATGGTCTTTCTGTTCAGTGCCTGGTCACTGCGGTCAGTGGGTAATGCAGCCAGCAAAATAATCGAGGAGGTACGCCGTCAGATCAAGTCCGACCCCGGGATTATGGCAGGTACTTCTCGCCCAGATTATGCTCGGGCTGTCGACATCACCACCAGGGCAGCATTAAAAGGGATGATCGCCCCGGGACTTCTCCCGGTCCTTCTGCCAGTGGCAGTCGGAGTCATATTCGCCTACCTTAAGATAAGTGGCTTCAGCGCTCCGGCAGCCGTCGGCTCGTTCCTGATGGTGGGAACTTTCTCAGCTATCCTTCTAGCCTCCTTCATGAACAACGGTGGTGGTGCTTGGGATAACGCCAAGAAATATATCGAGGACGGGCAGCTTAAAGATGAAGCGGGGAATATCCTCGCCAAAGGTTCATTTGCACATGCTGCCGGAGTGGTCGGTGACACAGTCGGTGACCCATTGAAAGACACGGTGGGCCCTTCACTCCATATCGTCGCTAAACTCATAGCCACAGTAACACTAGTACTTTGTCCCTTGTGGATAATCTAGAACTTTAGAAGACGCGCTCTGAAACAAAGAGAGGCAACCCCTAAAGGAAGGGGTTGCCTCTCTTTTCCTCGCCGATAGTGGTAGGTGGTCCATGCCCGGGGTAGACAATGGTATCATCAGGCAACGACATCAGCTTACGCTTAATGCTGTCAATAAGCTGCCTGTGACTACAGCCGGGGAAATCACTCCTGCCCACACCATAATTAAACAGGGTGTCACCAGTAAACACCATACCGTGACCGTATAAGCTTATGCCCCCGAGGCTATGCCCTGGAGTATGTAAAACAGTGAAGCGCAAGCTATCTATTTCAATCACATCACCATCTCTGAGCAACCTCTCAGGCTGAGAAGAACGGGAAAAAGAGCCCCCGCTTATTGAAGCCATCATACGAGCAAATGGTCCCAGGCGCATTGATGCATCCGCTTCGTGTATTGCCAGCTGAGCACCGGTTGCCTCCTTGACTGCAGGGACTGCACCAACATGGTCAAAATGGGCATGAGTGACCACAATCAACTTGATAGACAGCCCCAGCTCACTAACAGCCCTTAGAATAGCCCTGCCTTCAGCACCAGGGTCGATGACCATCCCCTGCTTTGTAGTTTTATCACCTACGATATAACAATTACAGGCTAACGGTCCAACAACAAGATGTCTGAAAATCATGTTTCTGCTCGTCGGTTGATAACTTCAATAGCTAGCGCGGCTTAAGTCGATCTTATCTCCTCACGCATGAACTTGATGTAAGAGGCAGCAAAACAAAGCGCACTGAGAGCAATCAGACTGGTCACCTGCGGCCAGACAACCAGCAGGCTCTGTCCCAGTGATAATGGTGTTGGCATCATGCCAGCAGTATAAATGCTTATCAGCATCAGGGTTGAGCTAGGGTTACTCAGTTCCGGCATAAGCAATACCTGCACACTCTCACCATATAGCGTGCTGGGTGAGATTCTGCTGATAGTACGATAAATTTCGTCATTCCGAGCTATCACTTCCACAGTCGAACTCTGGTCAACGGGCACAACCGCACCGGCGATAACATTGGCGACCATAGTGACAAAGAGGAACATAAAGATCCACAGCGCTACAGAGGCTAATGCTGAAGTTGCTGTGCGATTAAACAAAACCGAAAAAAGCACCGATAGAGACAGCCAGAAACCCCCGTAAACGATACTGATAAACATGAAGGCAAATAGACGCAAGACTTCTTCTGCTGTCGGGGGTACACCTATCATACGCAACCCCATTCCGGCCACAAGAGTAACTATGCTCACTACCAAGATAGACAGGGTAACCAGCCCGGCAAGGAACTTCCCGTTTATCACTGAGTCCCGATATAGCGGTTGTGACAGGAGACGGCTTAGATTACCGCTGGTACGCTCGCTATTCACAGCGTCAAAACCCAGAGCGATACCGATGATAGGGATAAACAGTGACAGAAAGAAAGGAAAGGAAAAGGGGATATTCTCCCCGGAGACGATAAAGAGCCTTAGAAAGATAAATCTGGTTGTCCCTGTCACATCTGCCCGTATATTTTGCGCTGCTACATATATTGTGGCTACACCTGCCAGATAAATAAGTATGGAAAGTATAATAAAACGCAAACTGCTGAAATGGTCGCTAAGCTCTTTCCAAAAGACAGCTCTCAAGCCCGTCATCTCTAAGACTCCCGGAAATATCTAAGATAGATATCGTCCAGGCTATACTCCTCGATCTTCATCTGGACAAGCAGGCTCTCACTATCAACAATGACACGCGCAATTTGTGCCCTTATGTCCTCATCGCAGCTAATAAGCAAGCGGTCGCCGTTGACCTCCACATTGCCAACGCCTTTAACCCCCTTTATCGCATTCACAAGCCTATCACTGGGCTGAGATACCTGCACTTCTATTCTAAACTTGCCTCCCCCGATAACTTGCCTCCCAAGCTCATCCACCGACCCCTCGGCTACCAGACGTCCGTTAGCCATTATGCCCACCCTCGTACACACCTTCTGCACCTGGTGCAATTGATGGGAAGAGATAACTATGGTCACCCCCCGCTTAGCCATGCTCTTGATCAGCGTCAACACCTGGTCCGTCCCCTCAGGGTCTATGCCAGCCGTCGGCTCATCAAAAAAGGCTATTTTAGGGTCTTTAACCATAACATCGGCAATACCCAGACGCTGCTTCATACCATGAGAAAACGTGCCAACCTTATGCTCTGCCACATCAGCCAGCCCTACTAGCTTTAACAGTTCCTCGATCTTCTTCTCAGCAACCTCTACAGGAATACCATTCAGGGCAGCAGTGTATTCCAGATTTTGTTTCGCTGTCATATCATCATAGAAGCCGACTTTTTCCGGCAAGTATCCAGCAATCCGTTTCACCTTCAACGGTTCCCTGGTAGGGTCATTACCATACACACGAGCACTGCCAGAGGTGGGCTCAGTCAATCCCAGCAACATTAGTATCGTCGTCGTCTTCCCAGCACCGTTCGGACCTAGAAAACCAAAAACCTCCCCTTCAGCAACACGAAGATTGAGCCTGTCCACAGCTACTTTTGCGCCGTAGACTTTTACCAGTTCCTCAGTCGCAATAGCGTACTCAGCAGACATAAAACTTTCACCGCCTGCCCAGCCGCATAAACAGGACTGCGAGTCCAGCAATTACCAGCACTATAATGCCAACACCCACCCACCCCCAAATCGTAGGCACAAGAACAGTGACCCTTATACTGGCACTACTGAAAGCATTCTTCGCCTCTGTATCAGCCGAAAGAGTTACCATATAATCACCAGCTATCGTCTTCCGTGCTGGTTTTATGTTAACCTGCACCTCACGCTTGTCACCAACAGCCAGGGTATCAATCTTGTCAGGATTGAATGTAATACTCCAACCAGAGGGACTGCCTGTTATGCTAGAACTAAACCTGACCTTCTCCAAAGGTGCTGTACCTGTGTTCTTCACCGTAATCGAAAAATAGTTGTCACTGCCGGCTGTAGCCTCGGTATTATACCGTCCTCCAGTCGGCTCTAGCGCCATATCGTATTTTGCAGTCACTATGGCTTTAAGCTCAATGCTGCTCTGGAGAGCCCCTGAGCTGGCATAGACCTTCACCGTATACTCCCCCGGCTCAGGCGTTAGCCAGGTATACGGGCGTATTGTGACCTTTATTGTTTCCGGGTAGCCCTTATTCGGGTCAATGCGTATAGCCGCTATTTCCGTTGTTTCATACCCCGGGGTAATAGAACAGGTAAAGCCAGGAGGTGCTTCAGCTTTAAGGTCAAACAGCCTCGGCTCTTTACCCCCTGTGTATTGCAAATCAATGCTATAAGAGAAATAACTTCCCGCATAACTGCTGAGTACCGGATACCTGCAGGTCATGGTCAACTCCTCGCCCGCTGGTGATTTCTGAGCAGGCGGCTGAACAACCGGGCTTAAGTCTTCGATAGTTTTGGCAGCCGCTACAGAGGAGAACGCCAATCCGCTGCATACCCCCACGAGGAGTACAGTAAGAAGCACACCTGACCAGAATGTGAAGTTACGCATGACATATCCCTCCATCAAAGCAAGCTTTGCCGTTCACAAGCATCAACTCGCTCCTGAGCCAGTAGCTCAAGATATGCATTTTAGACCAAACAATCGCGGCTGTAAAGATTGTACTTTACTCTCTTACTTTTAACAAAGCTAGCGCATCTTCTTCGCTTTAGCAAGAAATTCGCTCAGGTTCTTACGGATGGCGATCTTATCAAACTTGCCTACACTGGTCCTTGGTATAGCGTCACAAAAGGCTATGTAGTCCGGCAGCATCCACTTTGTTATTTTACCCTTTTCTACTCCATGAACCTCGAGGAACTTGTAAATATCGTCCTCGGTCACAGAAGAACCTGGTACAGGTTTGACAAGCGCCATAGGCCGCTCACCCCACTTCTCATCAGGTACGCCTACAAACGTCGCTTCAAGGACATGGTCACAGGTAGCCGTCAGATTCTCCAGCAGCACAGTAGGCACCATCTCCGAACCGCTCCTGATCACATCGGTTATCCTGTCAGCAATAATGATATAGCCCTCCTCATCTACTTTAGCCATGTCACCAGTATGGAACCAGCCATCACGCCAGGCTGTTTCTGTCTTCTCTGGGTCCTTAAAATATTGTTCTAGTATCCAGTGCCCTCTAAGTACTATCTCACCAAGTGTTTCGTTGTCGTGAGGCACCGGTTTCCCATCTTCGCCAAGCACCTGAACTTCGATTCCTAATGGTGCCAACCCTGTCTTGACCCTGACCTCGTCCTGTTTCTCTTTGGGCCAGTCGAGCATATAACGCTTCAAGATAGCCAAAATAGCAGGACCCGCCGTCTCCGTCATTCCATAGCCCGAGCCTGCTCTCATGAACGGGAATATCTTCTCTGCTTTGGCTTTGAGCCCTAACGGTAGAGCAGCACCCCCCGTGCCAATAGTGCGAAGGCTGCTCAAGTCATACTTCTTCAAGTCCTCAAATTCAATCAGCATAGCCAGCATGGTTGGCACAAGTGCAGCCGAAGTGACCCTCTCCGTCTGAACAACCTCGCAGAAAGCACGAGGGCTGAACCTGCCTGGAAACACTATTTTGCTGGCAGAAACAACATTGTACCAAGGAGAGCCCCACCCGTGGATATGGAAGAGCGGGATATTTACCAGAGGTACATTTACCCGCGGTATACCAGAAACCAACTTCTCGAGCAAATCATCCCACCGTCCACCATCAGCTATTACCTTATCAACCGTTTCAGCCCTCGTGGTCATCAACGTCTCAAGCATTTCAATCATCGTGTTCGCCATTGCCATCCCACCTAAAGCTAGTAGATGTATGGACTGTAAATAAAGTTGCCGGTGAGTGAACATCACCCCTTTAGGTATGCCGGTCGTGCCCGTAGTATAATAGAGAGCCGCACAGGTATCCTCATCCAGCAGTGGCCAGTCGAATTCGTCGGGTTTTCCCTTGATCAACTCCTCATACTCATATAAAGGCTCTATTCGCGTTTGAGGTTTTCCGGGGCGGTCCGACATATAAACAAACGCTTTTACCGTCGACTTTATCTGGTCGTATATCAATTCAAGCAGAGGCAGGATAGCATCATCGACGAATATGATCTTGTCCTCGGCATGGTTTATAGTATGTACCATATGCTCCCGGGAAAGCACCACGTTAATTGGATGTGAAACCGCCCCCAGACAGGTCCCGGCATAGATTAATTCCAAATGGCGGTGATGATTAAGAGCCATAGCCCCTAGCCGGTCACCAGGTTCCCCGGGCTTCCCAGGCTGCACTCCGAGCTCCTTTAGGGCATGAGCAAGTTGACAGGTACGCTTGTACCACTGCCGCCAGGTAAACCGGTAATACTCACCAGCCTCATTACGGTAGACAATCCCGATATCATCTGGATACAAATGGACTGGTCTCTTCATAAAGTTAGTCAGGAGCAATGGATAACGACTGCTAAACTCGGGGTATGTCTTGACCTGCATTCTTAACTCCTTAAATTTTTATTTCCAACTTTAGCCCGATACAAACACGATGAAAAGCACCGGCAACTATATTTTGCTGAAAAGCTTCGCCCCGTTTGACCAGGCAGTAAGCACTTTTATACCACCACATTTAACAAACTGTCAAGTAAATGAGCCCGCATTTTTATGATCCTTCGCTCCAAGCTGCTACAACAGTGCTGGAGCAGGTGACCTCTTCCACCACGACACTTTCCTTATATAGCCATGCAGAAATTTGGCGGTAGTTTCCCCCGGGGCGATCCAGACCTAATCTGTAGAGCGCCTGGACAAGGTAAACTTGGTCGCGCCAGGACTTCTGTCGGTCTCATAAGCAAACAACTCAACTTGTGAAGTCCGTCCACCTAGCACTTGCCAGCCGTGACCCAACAATATATCGCAGATGATGATTGCAGGACAAATAACAATGTTTTAAAATGGGGCTATCTTTGGGACAAACAAATTCACAGCATACCCACGGCAATATATAACATAAGGGAGGGTGAACAATAGTAGCAAAAAGCCGGGTTTTGGTCAGTCTTCTCATTGTAGTATTCATTATCGCCCTGCTGGGTGGTAGTTGCGCCAGGGGAATCAAAGAGGGGGTGAGCGTGGAGAAAGAAAGACCGGTCTATGGTGGTATCATCACATTAGGTGTAACTGCTGACCCTCCATCATTTGACGATGCTATCCAACCCCAAGCATACTGTGGCACACTCGCCTACACACATGAGGATCTACTTATGGGTGACTGGACAAAGGGGAAAGCCGGTGGCTACGGCACCGGGGAATGCGCTTTCCAGGCCAGCTCAAACAACCGTCTAAAATATGCAACAGGCTGTCTCGCCGAGAGCTGGGAAATACAGGGGAGGGACACCATAGTCCTTCACCTCCGCAAAGGTGTGAGATGGCACAATAAGCCGCCGACAAATGGACGAGAACTCACTGCCGACGATGTTGTTTTCTCTCTAAAACGTCAATGCACGCTACCGACAGCATATTTCAAAAGGACATACCCCAGAGCAGCCGAGTCCACAGAGATATCAGCTACCGACCCTTATACAGTGGTCATCAAGTGTAGACCTGAGAATTTTGTTGATGTAGTCACCGTAATGCTTGACTTCATGAAGATATATCCCCGCGACGCTATAGAGCAGTTTGGCGATATGAACGATCCCAAAAACAGTATCGGCAGCGGTCCGTTCGTCCTGACCGAGTTTGTAGCTAGCAGTGTTGCTTCATATGTACGCAACCCAGACTACTGGGGGAAAAACCCCATCGGTCCCGGAAAAGGTGACCAACTGCCTTACGTGGACGGTATTAAAGTGCTAAATCTCGGAGACGAGTCAACCGTTCACTCCGCTTTTCGCACCGGTCAGCTCGATTGGGTCGCCGCCGACTGGGAACAAGCACAGGAATACTTGCGCATGCCCCAGCTCAAACATATCAGTTACATCCCCGATGCCGGCCAGGCGTGCATCTACATGAGGACAGATAAGAAAGACTCCCCCTTCGCCGATAAACGAGTAAGGCAGGCACTGTGGCTAGGCATAGACCATAAGAAGATAGTCGACGATTATTACGGTGGCAATGCCGTACTACTCAAATGGCCAGTTACACCCGCAAAGGAGTTTGCGGATATTTATGTGCCCTTGGAGCAAATGCCAAGGTCAGTGCAAGAGCTTTTTGAATACCATCCAGACAAAGCAAAACAACTGCTCGCTGAGGCTGGTTACCCCAATGGTTTCAAAACAAAAATAATCTGTTACAACAGCCGCGTGTACATGGAGCCGCTACAACTGGTAAAAGATATGTGGGCTAAAATAGGAGTTGAATTGGTGATCGAACCTAAAGACCTCGGCACACATACCAGCTTATCGATAAGACGTGCCTACGATGAGATGTTCTTCGGCGGCTATGCCGGTGCTGGCACCTACATGAAGGCAATAAACTACACTGGACCCGGAATGTATAATGGAAGCTATGTCAATGACCCGATATTAAATAAGGCACGCGATGAAATGCTGGCAGCTTATCCGGATGAGGCTAAAGTGGCTGAAATACACCGACAGATGCTGCCTTACCTTTTGGAGCAAGCATATGTTATTGCACTACCAGCACCATACTGGTATGTGTTCTGGTGGCCATGGTTGAAGAACTATGATGGACAACTTTCACTAGGATACTACAACGGAAGCGGACTCCAGTACGCCTGGATCGACCAGGAACTGAAAAAATCAATTCTGGGTAAATAACAGTTTATACAGTTGGCACCGGACATGTTACTGAATAAATAAGACGGGGTAAGAGGTTAGCGGCACTTGTAAAATCTACAACAGGCACAGCCGTGTAGGTGGGGCTACTCGATGGCATATAGAGCCCCGTCATCTGAACCAATATAAATCACCCCCTGGCTCACGCTCGGAGAGGAAGTAATCGCACTGCTAATGTTAAATTTCCAGAGCACCTCGCCGGTCTCAGCATTTATAGCATAAAGGTTGCCTCTCCCGGTGCCAAGGTAAATATTGTCCCCACACTTAGCAATACAGCCCACTATTACACCATCCGGTACAAACTCCCAGCGCTTCTGGTGAGTTGCAAGGTCGATGGCAACCAGCTTGTTCGTAGCACCGATATACAATGTGTCGTCTGTCACCAGCGGCGATGACTCCACTCTGTTCGCTATCTTGAACTCCCACAGAAAACCCGACTGGGGTGAAGGCTTGGGTACAGGCAGTCCAAAAGCATAAGCCTGCAGCCAGTAAGGTCTGAGTTCATGTTCCCAGGGAGAGCTACGCGCCTTACCATCGAATGCAAATAAGCGCCCGCTGAAATTGCAGCAATAGACCACACCCTGGCTCACGGCTGGCGAAGCTGGCACGGGAGAATACGCTTTGAACCGGAGGCGGAGCCTCCCACTCAACCCATCCAGGGCATAACAAAAACCGTCGTTTGAGCCAACATAAACTATGCCCTCAGCCACTGCCGGTGACGATGCCACATACCCGTCGGTTACAAACTGCCACAGCTTCACCCCTTTTACTGCATGCACAGCGTAGACAGAATAATCATCGGCACCGAAATACACAGCCTCGCCTGCAACAGCAGGCGAAGACCTGACCGGATATCCTACCGCAAACTCCCAGAGCTTTCTCCCTGTTTCCGCCTCGACAGCATGTAGCTTGCCATCATTCGAACCGACATAGACGACTCCATCAACAACAGCCGGTGAAGATTCGACCCATGAGCCTGTCACATATTCCCACCGCTTTGCTCCGGTCGCTGCATCGATGGCATACAGTCTGTGGTCTCGTGAGCCGAAATAAACAGCATTGCCAGCTATCGCCGGTGACGAGTGAATCGAAGCGCCGGATTGGAAGACCCATCTCAGGTTTCCCTGCGGCAAGATACCGATTGAGTCACAACAGCCTGACCGTCTTAAGCCGTGGCGAAACATAGCCCAATCCCCTGCAGAAGAATCAGAGTCCAACCATGCTGGCGGCTTGACCAAAAAGTCAGTGCCATAGTACAAACTCAGACAGGTAGTTAAAAGCACGACCACAAGCACAACCAAACCTATGGTCAATAGCCTGACCTTTCTTCTCGCCCTCAGCCGCTCTGCCCCTTGTTTCACCATCTCCTCCAACTGTCTGGCAGAAACAACATCGCCACGTAGTACCGACCAGCAGTATTGACAGAATGTTCTGCCTACAGGAGTCGGTCGCTGGCACACCGCACAGATCACCATAAACTCATTATTATTGGGCGCTCGGCTCATATTCCCACCATTGTCCCCTTTTCCAAGGACCTGCCTGGACACTTAATTATATCAACAAAGTCCGGCTAGACGCTCTCAAGATATACAAACTCACTAACTCGAAACACTACTCGTTTAGGGCGAAAGCAGCACCCAAGAAACTGTGGGAAAAACACGCAGCCAAATTATACTCTGGCTTGACAAAGAATGCATGTAATGGCTAACATTACCTTGCCCTTGGACTAATGCCGCCCCGGGATAACCCGACAGTCCCGTCGGCAATGTTTCAAGACCAACAATAAGCAAGGAGGGATTTATGACTACCGAATCAGCAAAGCTTGAGGCATTTCGAAAGGAGGTGCGCGCCTGGATAAGACAAAACCTCCCTAAAGGATGGGGGACACCTGAATACAAAGCACCGGACCCCCTCAGCCGCGAAGCCCACGAGCTTGGTAAATGGTGGCAGAAAAAACTGTATGAGGCAGGATATGTGGGCTTCGGCTATCCCAAGGAATACGGCGGTATAGAAAGACCCCCCGAGGAAATAGCCATCATACGCGAAGAGCTAGCCAGGCATGAAACCCCACCCGGACCTATGTCTCTCGGGTTCCTTGTAGCAGCACCAGCACTCCTGGCACATGGTCAGGAATGGCAAAAAAAGCGTTTTATACCGAAAATATTAAGTGGCGAAGAGAGCTGGGCTGAGTACTTCTCCGAACCAAATGCTGGTTCTGACATCGCTAACATTCAGACCACGGCAGTTAAAGACGGCGACGAATGGGTAATAAACGGCCAGAAAATATGGACAAGCATGTGGGAGTTCGCTAATTTCGGTCTTATAGCCTGCAAGACAGACCCGAATGCCCCCCGCCATCGCAACCTCACCTGCTTCATTGTCGACTGCGAAAGCCCTGGCATAACCAGACTTCCGCTTAGACAGATGACCGGGAATGCAGAGTTCGGTGAGGAGTATTTCGATAACGTGCGTGTCCCGGATAAGAACCGCGTAGGCGAGGTTAACCAGGGCTGGGGAGTGGTCCTCACCGCTCTCATGTCGGAAAGAAGTGGCGGTGGCGCTTTCTGGGGTGGCGGTGCTGCAGCAATGGCAGGCACAGGACTGAGATCCGCCGCAGTCAGAGCAATCGTCGACCTCGCCAAGGAAACACGCCGCTTCGGCAAAGTGGTCTGGGAGGATCCGGTCTTCAGACAGAAGATCGCTCAGATAGCTATTGAGGCAGAAGCTATGAGATGCAGCGGAATGCGCATGGTCGCCAGAATGCGCAAAGGGTGGAGACCTACAAATGAAGCTTCGATAGTAAAGAACTTCCAAGCTGAGATGAGAGTACGAAATGGCGATATTGTGATGGAAATCATCGGTGCCTACTCCCAGTTGAATAGGGACTCAAGGTTAGCCCTCAACGGCGGCGACTGGGTGTACCAGATGCTTAGAGCCAGAGGCGCTACCATCGAGATGGGCACCTCCGAGGTCAATCGCAACATCATCGCCGAGAGAATACTAGGACTACCCAGGTAGGATAAATATAAGGACTGGATGAAAGGAGAACTACGATGGAATGGGCACTTACTGAAGAACAGGAAATGCTGAAGACTATGGCACGTGACTTCATGGAAAAAGAATGCACCAGGAGTCATGTTCGGGCAATGATGGAAGACGAGGTCGGCTATTCCCCTGAACTATGGAAAAAGATGGCAGACCTGGGGTGGCTGGGGCTCATCTTCCCCGAAGAATTTGGCGGTGGAGCAATGAGCTTCAGGGATTTGACCATCCTGTGCGAGGAGATGGGACGCTCCCTGCTACCCGCCCCATTTATCTCCACCGTCATCCTCTGCGGTCTACCCATCCTCTTTGCCGGCTCACAAAACCAAAAGAAGGAGTTCCTCACAAAAATTGCTGAGGGAAAGGCTACCTTCGCTCTCGCCGTTCTGGAGCAAGACGGTGACTTCTGGCCCCAGGGTATCAAAATGCGGGCTGAGCAGCGCGGCGATGAATACATCCTCAACGGCACAAAGCTGTTTGTCTGGGATGCTAAAGCTGCAGACTACTTCCTCTGTGCCGCCCGCACAAAGCACAGCCCCAACCCGGAAGAGGGGATCACGCTCTTTATCGTAGACGCCAAAGAATGGGGTGTATACATCAGCCCGCTGAACAACATCGACGTTTTGAGAAAACAGTCCGAAGTGGTACTGACCAACGTACCAGTATCTGCTGATAACATCGTCGGCGAACTGCATAATGGCTGGCCAATATTGAAGAAGATGTCGCTCTACGCCATAGCTGCCCTTTGTGCTGAAATGGTGGGCTGCGGAGAAAAAGTGCTCGACATGACCGTTAGCTACGCTAAAGAGCGCATAGCCTATGGTGTCCCCATCGGTAGCTTCCAGGCAATCAAGCACAAGTGCGCCGACATGCTCAGCGGACTTGAGTACGCCCGCTCACTCATGGAATGGGCTTGCCTGGCACTGAGCGAGGACTCACCTGATGCCCCCTTAGCTGTCTCCATGGCTAAAGCCTATTGCGGCGATGTCTGCAAAAAGGTCTGCGACGAAGGCGTCCAGATCCACGGTGGCATCGGCTTCTCCTGGGAACATGACATGCACCTCTATTTCAAGCGGGTAAGGACAAACGATACCGCTTTCGGCAGCAGCGTCTTCCACCGCGAACTGGTCGCCCAGCAACTCGAATAGGACACGCACATACTTACAAGAATCCAGTGCCCAGCCTAGCAGTGAGGCTGGGCACTGGTACTATTATGGCAAGCTTATGCCGCTGCCAATTCCTGATGTTGTGGCACTTTAGGCGGTCGGATAAACAAAGCCACCAGACTTCCAAAGGTCAGCAACGCCGCCACTACCTCAAGCGCCACCATATAGCTGCCCGTCCTGTCAAACACCCAGCCAGCCCAGATAGGGGCAATTATGCCCACGGGCAGCGAGATAGCAGTGCCAATGCCCATTATCGAACCAATCGCCTTTCTGCCGAAATAGCGCACTCTTACTGGCATCATCAGTCCGAAACCCAAGCCAAAACCGAAACCATAGGTTATATACCAGGTGTATATCATCGCCTCTGTCTGGTGCAGAAGGAAGGAACCAAATCCCAGAGCCTCGAGGGAATATGCTCCGAATATGAGCAAATTGAGATGCTGCTTTTTCATACGGTCCACCAAATACGCACCAAGGAACCTCCCTGGTATGCTCACCGTCACCATTAAGGACAGCATCTGTGCCGCCCGTACCGGGTCAACCCCCCTGTCCGTTAAAAACGGGACGCTGTGGATATTGATCATCGGCGCCGCCAGATTGTGGCAGGCAGCTGATATCAAAAGCAGCCAGTATGTTGGCGTCTTCAGCACCTGTGAGAGAGTAAAATCGAACTCGCTCACCTCGGCAGCGTATTTCCGCCCCTTTTCTGCCATATCTTCGCCTTCAACGTCTTCCACACTCGCACCGTCTGGCAGCATACCGTAGCGTTCAGGCGGGTATTGTCTCACGAAAAGCGACACCAGCGGGACACCAATAACGAGCATAACGATACCGCCAATGAGGACTGTCATCCGCCAGCCGACCACTGTTATCAGCCACGCGACCAGGGGCAAAACCAGCACGCCGGAGAGCCCTGAGAAGAACACCTGGACACCACTTGCCAGACCTCGCTTTTTCACAAACCACCGTGCTATCGCCGCTTGTAACGGTACCCCTAAAGCAAGGTCTATACCGATGGGTAGAAAAACACCCCAAACCACCAGAAAAGCCCAGAATGAGTGTACCAGACTCATGAGACTGAAGCAGATGGCTACCATAACTGCTCCCAAAAAAATCAACCACCTTGGACCAAATCGGTCGGTAAGCCACCCTGCGATCGGAGACAGAATACCCCCCTCCATCCTGCCAATACTTGCTGGTATGGTGGTGGCAGTACGACTCAGCCCTAGCTCCCGCGATATAGGCTTGAACAACGCCGAAAAACCATAAGCCTGATAGCCATAGCCCCACAAAGCCAGAAAACCACCGGTAAGAACTAGCCACCATCCCGGGAAAATCTTGCGTAATGCCGTTGCTCTATTAAGCACCATCGGCTTCTCTACCGAATCAGTCGCCCGAGAGGATTCCTTGCCAAAGTTGAACCGCATGACAGTGTCTGCCTTTCTCTTGCTTGTCAATTAAATTTACTAGCCACTGTGCCCCGGCAGCCGCACAATTACGGCTAACATCTTTCCAGATAAATGGGCTTGCATATTTTATTCCTTACGCGTCCCGTCCTTCAAGTTTTGCATCAACCTCTCCTTGTCCCAGTCAGCCCGAAAAGCTATAATCCTTGTCATCGACAGTAAAGGTTCAGCAAAAATGGCACAGTCTCCTCCCACTCGAGATTTTGCTGTCGAGTAACAACCATGCCACAAAAAGAGGCCTGTATAGTCCTGCCCGCCTTGAATGAAGAGGCAACCATAGGGAAGGTCATCGCCGAGATCCCGCAACACATTCTTGAGGAAAAGGGCTACCATACCACTGTTCTGGTAGTCGATAATGGCAGCACCGATAGCACCAGAGCAATCGCCTCGGAAAAAGGGGCTAAGGTAATAGCCGAGCCGAGAAGGGGCAAGGGTAGAGCAGTAAAAACCGCCTTCGAACAGGTTGAGGCTGACTTCGTCTTTATGCTGGACTCCGACTATACTTATCCCGCCACTTATATTCCAGAAATGCTCACTCTTCTGGAACAGGGCTATCCTGTGGTCATTGGCTCAAGGCTTAAAGGCAAAATAGAGCCCGGAGCTATGAGCCGCCTCAATCTGATAGGTAACCACATCCTCGCCTGGCTGGCAACCATCCTCTACTGCAAAAAAATCAGCGACCTATGCACCGGTCTCTGGGGTTTCCGCGGAGAAATCATTAAAACGCTAAACTTACAGGCGCACGGCTTCGACTTCGAAGCTGAGCTGTTCACCCAAATTGCCAAAAACGGCTACCCCATAGCCGAAGTCCCGATCCATTACCGCCCCCGCCCCACAGAAGCCAAACTGAAATCGCTCAAGGACGGGCTCAAAATCGGTTGGAGACTGCTCACCCGCCGGTTTTCTCACTGAAACACGGCGCCGATATCAAGCCATGCCTCAGAAAACACGAAGGCACGGACTTCATCACGCTGCACCAGATAAGCAATGAAGCTTCCCAGATTGTCCCTCTCGCCTGTAGCATGATAATGGGATAACACAGGGAAAATGCGAGGTGGTAGGACATAGACCGCAGTGGCAACAAGACTGGATTTCGGCTCAGACGGCTTCTCCTCAAACTCTATGATGCGACCGCCTTCCAGCCTGACGACGCCAAACCCAGTTGCCTTCCTTCTATCACCGATATCATGCACCGCCACCAGAGCATTCCTGCCATCGTAAGCAGCGATAAACCTGCTCAAATCAAATTCAAAATAATTGTCTCCGGCGATAACTAGCAAGTCATCAGCAAAATTCTTCTCGATGACCCAGAAATTCAGCGAGCCAATAGCCCCCTTCTTCTGCTCTTCAGTCCACACATCCTCAACACAGATTTCAACTCTTCGCCCCAGCCCGTTCTGCCAGTTACGGAAATCAGCCTCAAACTTGCGGTTGCAGCAGACAAAGACCTCGACATTGTCCGGTACCCTCTCCACAATATGCGTCAGCACTGGCTTGCCCCTATATTCAAGCAAAGCCTTAGCTCTGTCTATGGTAAGGGGATAAAGTCGTGTGCCGAAGCCGCTGGCAAGGACAAGGCACTTCACAGCGGCATTATACAGAACCCCACATAGCTCCAGCAACCTCCAGCACCTGCAACGGCTATGACAACCGGACTTATGTCCTCCACAACCCGGCCACCGCCAAGCCACACAACCCCACCCCAGCAATCACCGCACCAACCCAGCCCAGAAGACACAGACAAGTAACAATCACACCAGCAATAACCACACCACACGCTATAGAAATCAAAGCATACTTGAAATTCAGCCCCAGAAGAAAGGCTGCTATCGACCCTGTCCAGGCACCGGTCATCGGCAATGGTATGGCAACAAACAGCGCCAGCCCTATCCTCTCGTACTTTTCGATAATCTGCCCTCGGCGTTGCGTATATCCAAATACCCACTCCACCAACCTCCTGCCGATGCCAACTTTGCTAGCCCACCTCGCCAATGATTCCAGAAACAACAGCAGGAAGGGCACCGGCAAGAAGTTGCCAATAATAGCCAGACCAAGTGCCTCGTACCACGGCATGCCAAACAGGTTAATCGCCACAGGCAATGCGCCTCGAAGCTCCACCACGGGCAACGCAGAGATAACCAGGACCACCAGTTCTTGCGCCAGCCCCGACTTTAGCAGACTATCGACCACTTTTGTCAGCCCTTGCCCCGATAGTTTAGCGCAATTATATCATTAAACCCGGCCGCTCCCACGCCCACGTCACGCTTTTGAGCCTGCTGTCTCTTGCGCCAACAGATGCAAAGATATAATATATACCTCAATGAAAGCGCTGGTATTGTCCGGTGGTAAGGGAACAAGGCTCAAGCCGCTGACCAACACCATAGCCAAACAGCTCCTGCCAGTGGCAAATAAGCCCATACTCCACTATGTCATGGAACAAATCGCCGAGGCGAAGATAACAAATATCGGCGTCATCATCTCCCCGGAGACAGGGGATAAAATCAGAGAGGCGCTCGGCGATGGAACTCGATGGAATGTCCAACTCACCTATATAACCCAACCCCAGCCCCTCGGACTTGCCCACGCCGTAAAAACAGCCCGACCATTCCTCGGCAATTCCCCCTTCCTCATGTTCCTCGGCGATAATCTTATCCGGGGTGGTGTTACCGACTTCGTCGCCGAATTCGAAAAACACCATCCCAGCGCCCTGGTTCTGCTCAAAGAGGTGGCTGACCCTCGTCTCTTCGGCGTTGCCGAGCTCAATGGCACGGGGAAAGTGGTCCGCCTCGTAGAAAAGCCGAAAGAACCTAAAAGCAACCTGGCACTTGTCGGCATCTACCTCTTCACCCCGGAAATCCACCAGGCTATAGAGCAGATAACGCCATCATGGCGTGGCGAGCTGGAGATAACCGATGCCATCCAGAAGCTTCTAGATAGCGGTAAGACCGTGCACACCCATATCTTAAAAGGCTGGTGGCTGGACACCGGCAAAAAGGATGACCTTTTAGAAGCCAACCGTGTGGTGCTCGATGACCTCTTACAGCGGGACATCAGAGGTGAGATAGACAGTGATAGCAAGGTCATCGGCAGAGCGGAAATCGGCGAAGGTACCAGAATCGAAAACAGCACCATCAGGGGACCGGTCTCCATTGGCAGGTCGTGCCACATAAAGGACTCCTATATCGGTCCCTTTACCAGCATCGGCAGCGGCAGCAAGATCGAAAACTCAAGCATCGAACACTCGGTAATCCTGGAAGACTGCTCCGTCTGCCACATCGAGCGCCTGGCAGACAGTGTCATCGGCAGGGGCGCCAGGATAGTCAGAAGGGAGCATGGTTTTAAAGCAGTCAGGTTGTTCATCGGTGATGACACCGAGATCGAGCTATAAATCCCGTACTTTATACAAGGAAGAAGGAGACACATGATCAAACAGTACCCGCTCGAAGGAGTCAAGACGTACGAGTTGAACATAATACCTGACGAACGCGGCTTCTTCGCCGAAGCGTTAAGACAGGACTGGAAGGATTTCATCGACGAATGGATTGCGCAGGTCAACCTCAGCTATAGCTCCCCTGGCATTGTCAGAGCCTGGCACAAACACCTCCGTGGTCAGGTGGACTATTTTCTCGTGGTAGAAGGTGCCATGAAGGTCTGCGCCTACGATGAGCAGACCGGCAGACTGGCTGAAGTAATCGCCAGCGCCCACAAGCCCTCACTGGTCAGAATACCGGGATACTACCTTCACGGGACCAAAACGATTAGCAGCCAGCCATCCCTCACAGTCTATTTCGTCACCCGCCTGTACGACTACAAAGACCCCGATGAAGTGCGTGTCCCTTGGGACGATGCCTCCATTGTCCCATCAGAGATAAACGGCAATAGAAATGACCCGCGTGTCGGCAAGCCTTGGGACTGGTTTTATCCACCGCATAAATAGGAGGTAGGCTATGAGCAAGAAAATACTGGTCACAGGTGGTTGTGGCTACATAGGTAGCGTCCTCGTGCCTCTCCTACTGGAACGAGGCTACCAAGTACGTGTCTTCGATAAGCTCTACTTCGGCGAAGAGCCTCTCCAACAAGTCCGCGAAAAGATAGAACTCATCCCCGGCGACGTGCGCAATCTCGACCCTTCGGTCCTGGATGGCATTGCCGGGGTAATTCATCTCGGTTCCTTGAGCAACGATCCCACCGCCGCCTTTGACCCCCAGGCTAATCAAAGTATCAATTATGAGGGAACGATTAAGCTGGCAAGAGCTTGTAAAGAGCGCGGCATTGAAAAGTTCACCTTCGCCTCCACCTGCGCTATATACGGCTTCCATATTGAAGGAGTGGCCGATGAGGACTTCCCCGTCAATCCCCAGAGCGACTACGCCAAGTCCAAGCTGGATGCAGAGATAGGCTTGCAGGGACTGGCTGACAAGTACTTCTGTCCCATCATCTTTCGTCAAGCAACGGTATTCGGTTTCTCCCCCCGGATGAGATGGGATATAGTGATAAACGCCTTTGTCATGCACGCCTTTAAAACGGGTAGGCTTGATGTCTGGTTTGGAGGCGAAGCTTGGCGCCCGGTGGTGCACGTGAAAGACACTGCTGAAGCCCACATTCTTGCCCTGGAGGCTGACCCGAGTAAAGTACGCGGTGAGGTTTTTAACTTGGTCTACAAGAATTACCGCATCCTGGAATTGGCACACCGCGTCCGCAGAGCCCTAGCCAGCATGGGCATCGATGTCGAAGTGGATGTGAATTATGACCAGGAGGACAATCGGAGCTACCGAGCCCATGGGGAAAAACTAGCCAGGACGTTAGGTTTTACCCCCAAAGTATCGGTAGAAGAAGGAGTAAAGGAAATTGTGGATATGCTCAGAAGTGGGCGGTACCGCGATTTTGACCACCCTGTCTACTACAATATGCGCTGGATGAAACTTCTTGTCGAAGTCGAAGACAGACTAAAGAAGACCGGTAAGGTATTGTAGGAGACTCGTGTGAAGGTAGCACTAATCGGCGCCAGCGGACAGTTAGGGAACGACCTCTGTAAGGAAATCGACACCAAAAGTTTGATATCCCTCACCCATTCCCACATCGAGATAACTGATCTCGATTCGGTAAAACAAGTTCTCCACAAATGCCATACTGACATCGTCATCAATACCGCCGCCTTTCACCGCGTCGATGACTGCGAGACCGACCCGGACAAGGCTTTTCTGGTAAACGCAATCGGCGCCCGAAACGTCGCTGTGGTGGCGGAGGAGATCGGCGCTAAGCTCGTCCACATAAGCACCGACTATGTCTTCGGCGGCGAAACAGAAACCCGCACCACCCCCTACACCGAGTTCGACACACCTGTCCCACCCAATATCTACGGTAAGTCCAAGCTCGCCGGCGAACAGTTCGTCCGCCACCTCTGCCACAAGCACCTCATCGTCCGTGTCTCCGCCCTCTTCGGCACCGCCGGCTCCAGTGGCAAAGGCGGCAACTTCATCGAGACCATGATACGGCTGGCAAAAGAGCGCCCGGAACTCACCGTGGTCAATGACCAGGTGTTCTCCCCCACCTACACCAAAGACCTCGCCCGCAAAATAGCCTGGCTCATCACCACCGAATACTACGGCACCTTCCATATCACCAACAGGGGCACCTGCTCCTGGTACGACTTCGCCGTGGAAATATTAAAGCAGGCGGGCTTGTCCACACCTGTCAAGCCCATCACCTCAGACCAGTACCCCCAGAAAGCCCGGAGACCGCGCTACTCCGTGCTGGACAATTACCACCTCCGACTCCTCGGTGCCGACGATATGCGACCGTGGCAGGAAGCCCTCACCGACTATCTAAAAAGCAAAGGGCACATCCCTTGACGACAGCCAGTAGGAACATAGCGGATATAGTCATCATCGGCGCCGGCGTGGTCGGCTGCAGCATTGCCTTCCACTTGGCAAAGCTCGGCTGCCACGACATAATCGTGCTGGAAAGGGACGATATCGGCTCCGGCTCCACCGGCAAATGCGCCGGTGGCATCAGACAGCAGTTCTCCACCGAAGCCAACATTAAGCTTTCCATCGAAAGCGTAAGGTTCTTTGAGCGCTTCGAAGAGGAAACGGGCTATCCCGCCGACTTCCGCCAGCACGGCTACCTCATGCTGGCAACCACCGATGACGAGGTCGCCGCCTTTCGCCAGAATGTGGCACTACAACAGGAGCTGGGGATAGATGTCAGCCTGCTCACCCCTGAAGAGGTGAAGGAACTTGTCCCCAGCCTCAACACCGATGATGTGCTGGCAGCAAGCTACTGCCTTTCAGACGGCTACGCCGACCCTTATTCCGTCGTTCAGGGCTTCGCCCGCGCTGCCAGAGAAATGGGAGTGAAGTTCCGCCGCGAGACGGAAGTCACCGCAATCGAAAGAAAAGGCAGGTCCTGGCAAGCCCGCACCTCGCAGGGAGACTTCCATTGCTCAATCCTGGTCGTCGCCACCGGTGCTTATAGCGGACCCATAGGCAAAATGCTCGGGCTGGATATCCCGCTTCAACCCCATCGCCGCCATCTGTTCATCACCTCCCCGTGCGACCAGATTCCCCGAAACTCGCCTCTGGTTGTGGAGTTCCGCACCGGCTTCTGGTTCCGCAGGGAAGGTCTGTGCCTCATCTTCGGCATGCGCAATCCCGACGAGCCTGAAGGGTTCGATACTACCGTTGACTGGGGCTTTCTCCCCGCCATCGGTCTTGTGTCCCAGAAACGATTGCCGCTGCTCAACGAGCTAAGTATCACCGCCGCCCAGGCAGGTCTTCACGATGATACTCCGGATAGCAACGCCATCATCGGCAAAGCGCCTGGTATAGACAACTTGTATCTTGCCTGTGGCTTCAGCGGGCATGGCTTCATGCACTCTCCAGCCGCAGGCAGGATTATGGCTGACCTGATTACAGGCAGAATTGAGACTGCCCCCGCCTGCTTCAGCCTCCACAGGTTCCAGAGCGGCACCGCAAAAGCTGAGAGGTGCGTCATATAACACGATGTCCGTCTCACAGCTTGCCATCACCAGCGCATCCCTTCACCATACGGAGATAGCTTTCGTTGGCTCACGGGGCATCCCCGTCGGCTATGGCGGCGCCGAGACCTTCATCGAGGAGCTGGCACCACGCTTGCTCGAACACGGCTTCACAGTATCAGTAACCTGCGAGTCCACCGGTTTCGGTGAGGACGACTACGGCGGCATCACCAGACTCCACATCCTTGCCATCCAGGGCAGGACCCTCACCATTCCCACAATCAACGATATAGTGGCAACCACCTATCTCCTGTGGAAGCACCCTGAAGTCCGGCTGGTCTATTATGTAGCCCCCGATGGCGCCCCGGCAGCACTGCTTGCCCGCTTGTGTGGTAAGAAAGTGGTGGTCAACACCGACGGCATTGAATGGAAACGCCCCATCCTCAGACGCCCTTACTTTACACCCCTGTGGAAATTCATCTCTTTTTTCACCTCGTGGTACCTGAGATTCTCCGAATGGCTGGCGGTGAAGATAGCCCACGCCGTCATTGCCGACTCGAAAGCCATCAAGACCTATCTGGAGAGAAGCTACCACACCACCAGAGCCGTTTACATCCCGTACGGTGCCAGAAAACTGCTCACTACCACAACTACGTCCGGGGAGGAAAAACAGGTGCTGGACAGCTTTGGGTTATCTCCGGAAACTTACTACCTCACCGTGGGCAGAATTGTAGCCGAGAACAACATCCACCTTGAACTGGAAGGCTTCAAAAAGTCAAACTCCAGCCGCAAGCTGGTGATCGTCGGCAACTTCCATCCCAAAGACAGCTATAACCGCTTCCTTGAGAGACTGAAGGGCGCCGACACGAAGATAATGTTCCTGGACCCCATCTACGATAAAAAGGTGCTGGGCGTCCTCAGAAAGAACTGCTTTGCTTATATCCACGCCTATGAACTCGGCGGCACCAACCCCTCCCTCCTGGAACAGATGGCGTTCGGCACGCCCATAATCGCCTATGATGTCCCCTTCCACCGCGAGGTGCTGGGCGAGGGTGGCATCTACTTCACCACCGCAGTCGGGCTGGCTCAGTGCATCACCGCACTGGAAAACGGTAGCTACGACCTGCACCAGCTTGCCGCCTGCTGCGCCCGCCGCCTTGCTGAAGACTACAACTGGGAGATTGTGACACAAAAATACAGCGCCCTTTTCCGAAATCTGCTCCAGCCACTAAAATAGCGCAAAAACCGTGTAAATTTCCATAACCATGAAAGCCAGCATCATCGTCCTCAGCAAAAACGCCGGCGAGAGCTGGGAGAGACTGCTCCAGCGTCTCTTCTCTCAAAAGTTCAACGGCGAATACGAGGTCATCGTCATCGATTCCGGCTCCTCCGATGCCACTGCGGAAATTGCCCGCCGCTATCCCACGCGGCTGGTGACCATACCGCCCGAGGAGTTCCACCACGGCAGGACGAGAAACCTCGGCGCCGGACTTGCCCGCGGCGAGATACTCGTCTACATCACCCAGGACGCCTTACCGTTGCAGGAAGACTGGCTACAAAAACTTACCGATAATTTCAGCGACCCTGCAGTAGCCATGGTCTGCGGCAGGCAAATGCCCTGGCAGCACACCAAGCCGCCGGAGAGGTTCTTCTATCTTTACAACTTCCCCGATTTCAAAGTCCGCATCACCGCTCACGATACCGACTACTACCACGACAACCTGTTCATCTCCGATGTCAACTCAGCCCTGAGAAAGGACGTCTGGCAGCAGTTCCGCTTCTCCGAAAAGGTCATCGTCGCTGAGGACAAAGAGCTCGCCGCCCGCCTGCTTGCCGCCGGCTGGACGCTCATCTATGATCCCGGGGCGCCGGTATACCACGCCCACGAACTCACCCTTAGAGAGACATTCGACCGTTATGTAACCTTCGGCGTCGCCTTAGCCCAGGGCTCCAGCGGTCTCCCCCGCTCCAAAAACTGGCTTGCCCACCGCCTTGGACATATCATTCAGGAGATGAAGTTCGTCCTTTCCCAGGACCGCTGGTGGTACTGGCTGCCCTACTCCATAGCCTACGAGTTGAGCAAACTCCTCGGCATCGCCTGCGGCTTTATCAAAGGTATGCTACAATAACACGCAAGATGTGGCAATATCGGGAACTCATCAAGAACCTCACCCTGGCTGAGTTCAAAAACCGCTACCAGAACACCACCCTGGGCTTCTTCTGGTCGCTCCTCAGCCCCCTTCTCCTCTCCCTCGTCCTCTGGTTTGTCTTCCGCAACCTCTTCCACCAGGAAGAAAACTTCGCCGCCAACCTCCTGGTGGGCATCATGGCATGGCGCTTCTTCGCCACCGGCACCTCCGCCGCCCTCGGGGCAGTGGTTAACAAGCCCAGCCTGGTGACCAAGGTCTACATACCGCGCCAGATACTTGTCCTCAGCACCGTGCTGGCTAACCTCATCAGCTCCCTCCTGGAATTCCTCGTCCTCCTGCCCATCCTGTTTGCCCTGCTCAAGCACCTTCCCCTTACCATAGTCCTCTTTCCCCTGGTCCACATCCCCTACCTGCTCTTTATCTACGGCATCGGTCTCCTCCTCGCCGCCCTGTTCGTCTACTTCCGCGACCTCAACCAGATATGGGAGGTGCTGATAAACGTCCTCTTCTTCTGCTCGCCCATCATCTACCCCCTGTCCATAGTCCCGGCATACCTCATGCCCTACTACACTCTTAACCCTATAACCCAGTTCATCATCGTTTACCGCAATCTCATGGTCGCCGGCACATCCCCCTCGATGTTCGGCATTGCCGGCATCACCGTCGTAGGCATCGTCGCCTGGCTTATCGGCAACTACGCCTTCAGCCGACTCCAGCGCCGCTTTGCCGAGGAGGTATGACCTGTGCCCTTGACAACAGCACCCTCTCCTTCTACAGTAGTTCCCTCTCCCTGTACAATAGTTCCCTCTCCCTTGAGGGAGAGGGTTAGGGTGAGGGTGCCAGCAGTACTACCCTCTCCCTGTATAATAGTTCCCTCTCCCTTGAGGGAGAGGGTTAGGGTGAGGGTGCCAGCAGTACTACCCTCTCCCTGTACAATAACTCCCTCTCCCTTGAGGGAGAGGATTAAGGTGAGGGTGCCAATAGAACTAGCCTCTCCCTTGAGGGAGAGGATTAAGGTGAGGGTGCCAATAGAACTAGCCTCTCCCTTGAGGGAGAGGGTTAGGGTGAGGGTGCCAGCAGTACTACCCTCTCCCTGTATAATAGTTCCCTCTCCCTTGAGGGAGAGGGTTAGGGTGAGGGTGCCAATAGAACTAGCCTCTCCCTTGAGGGAGAGGCTAAGGTGAGGGTGAAATGCCCGCCATAGTTGCTGAAAACCTGTCCAAAAAGTTCCGCATCCCCAGGGAAAAACGCACCACCCTCTTCCAGAACCTCGTCGGCGTCGTCAAAAGACAGCTCGAATACGAAGAGTTCTGGGCGCTTCAGGATGTCAGCTTCCAGGTCGAAAAGGGGGAGACCTTCGGCATCATCGGCAGGAACGGCTCCGGCAAGACCACACTGCTCAAGATACTGGCAAAAGTCCTCTACCCCGACAAAGGCACGGTCACCATCAACGGCAGGGTCGCCTCCTTCCTCGAGCTCGGCGTCGGCTTCCAGCCCGAGCTCACCGCCAGAGAGAACGTCTATATCTACGCCTCCATCCTCGGCATGGGCAAGAAGCAGGTGGACGGGGTATATAACGACATCTTCGACTTCGCCGAACTCAAAAAGTTCCAGGACATGAAGCTCAAAAACTATTCCTCCGGCATGTACCTTCGCCTCGCCTTCTCCACTGCCATCCATGCCCACCCCGATGTCATGCTCGTGGACGAGGTGCTGGCGGTGGGCGATGAAGCCTTCCAGAAAAAGTGCCTTGCCAAAATAGAAGAGTTCCGCCGCCAGGGCAGGACCATCATCTTCGTCTCCCATTCCCTGGGGATGGTCAAACAGCTCTGTCAGCGCTCCCTACTCCTCGACAGCGGCAGAGCAGTCTCCTTGGACACCACAGAAAAAGTGGTGGCCGACTACCTCTCACTCGTGGGACAGAGCGCAGCAGGAACCATCTAGAAGACACACCCCACCACTACTGAACGCCAGCCACCAAACAGGCAGAGCTTGAAGGCAACTAAGCTGACCGCGCACCTACCCCTTCACCCGTAGCTTTTCAGAAAATTGACCACCTCATGCTTCAGCACATCAAAATCGCTCAGCCTGGTCTTGGCTATCTGATACACTATCTTGTCGTCTATCCGGGTGTACTCGTGGACGAGTATTTTCCTGAACCCCCGCATTTCTTTCAGGATACCGACCACCCGCGGAGATAGCACATGTGCCTTCTCCAGTTTATCGAGCAGATCAACTTCTTCCGCGGGGATACCCAGCCGCAGCCCTGTCACCAGCAGGTGACATATATCAAGCGCAGCTTCGACGGATAGCTGGAACAACCTCTCGCAGGTGCGCTTCCTTTCCACCCTCCGGTACAGGGCAAAATCGTCAGGCAAGACCTGGCGCAATTCACCGAGGTAACCATCAAGCTGGTCAAGCCTGGCTAGAATCCGCTCCCGGTCAAGCACTGAGCAGCGCCTCCAGATACTCGCGGTACATGTGTCTGAAATCTTCAAATTCCCTGGCAGTGCGGAAGGCGGTCTCGTATAGTTCTTCTTCGTCCTTACATAAAAGCACCCGCCCCTCTTTTAGTACTCGCTGGCGGATATACAGTGGCAATTGAGAAAAAATGTGAATATCGCCAGCCCCCAGTGCCAGATAACCCAGCCTTTTCTGAAACAGGTATTCGCCGGTATATTCCCCGGGGCACAGCACCAGACATAGATCGGTGTCCGAACCCATAGTGGCATCTCCCCTTACCCGACTGCCGAAAAGGATAACAGCCATCACCTCGGGGTCTTCCATCGCCTTTGCCAGTATCTTCTCCATTTGCGATTGATTATAGCATATAAAGCGTCCGGGCACTTCCCTCGGGCGCCATAGAAAAGGTGGCAGCCGACTACCTCTCACTGCTGGGACATAGCACATCAAAATAGGTCTATAGTTGTAACATCACAAATCATGCCTCAGAAAATAGCCCTCTTCTTCAGTCGGGCTCGGTATGAGCACCTCAAGGACAGCGACCACGATATCATCCTTGTCAGCTATCACTTTGAGGGCTATAATTTTCTTGATATGCTGGCGATGTTCCACGAACTGCGGGGCGACGTTTTTGCCCGCGATGTATCAGCCTGCACCCCAGAGGAAGACCGAATATGGCAAAGACAACTTCTCGCCAACAAGCCAGACCCAGAGCCATTATCCTTATAACACTGGACGCCCTCAGGGCTGACCACCTGGGCTGTTATGGTTACCCGCTTGCCACCAGCCCTTTTCTGGACAGCCTGGCGCAGGACAGCGTCCTTTTTGAAGGCGCATTTTCGCCAGTACCTTTTACCCAACCCTCCCACACCTCCATCCTTACTGGCAAGTACCCCAGGTTCCATTCCGTGGGCTTCCATAACGGCGATAAGCCCTTGAGTAAAGAGCAGGAGACCACCCTTCCACAGATATTGCGCCAGCTCGGCTACAGCACCGCAGCCTTCGTCAGTATCGCACCGCTGCTCAGGCATACGGGACTCGATTCGGGCTTTGACTTTTATGATGACGAGCTACCCCAGCGCGAACTGAACCGCCCTTCCGAGGCAAGGCGCAGTGCCGACCTCACTACCGCAGCCGTGCTCCAGTGGCTAGAGGAACACCACCACCCCCCGTTCTTCCTGTGGGTCCACTACGCAGAGCCCCACGGTCCCTATACCCCACCACCTCCTTACCATAGCCTGTTCATCGGCGACCCTTCCTACGGTCCACCGCGCCTTCTGGAGGTAGTGCCCGACTGGCAAGCTGGCGGTATACCCGCCTACCAGGTGCTCAAGCCCCACCGCGATGCCGATGGCAACTTGCTGGACTACGAGAAGGATCTCGCTTTCTACCTCTCCCAGTATGATGGGCAAATTCGCTTCGTGGATGACCAGCTCAAGCTCCTGGTGGAGGGGCTGAAGGACCGGGGTATTTACGATGATGCCCTGCTCATCATCACCGCCGACCACGGTGAGGCACTGGGTGAGAATGACGTCTTCTTTTTCCACGGTCTCACCGTTTCCCTGGAACAAATACGCGTCCCCCTGCTTATAAAGCCGCCTTCATCAAGCCGGATAAAAAGCCGGCGCATCGCAGGACCCGTTAGCACCGTTGACATTATGCCCACAGTCCTTGCCTGGCTGGGGCAGGAAGCCCAGTACCTGGGGCTCCAGGGCGTGAACCTCCTTCCTTTGCTGGAAGATAGTCACGTCTCTCTACCAGAGCGGTACATTTTCTCCGAAATCCCCACCCAGCTTTCAGTCATCCACGGTCGCTTCCAACTGCTCTACGGCAAGGAAAAGGAGGACACCGCTTACCCCCATATAGCGGCTGTAGAAGGACTAAAGCTCTTTGACCACATCGTCGACCCTACAGGTGAACACGACCTGTCCGCCGAGCAACCTGACATCGCTGGCAGGCTGAAAACGGTAGCCGAGTCCTACCTCAGAACGCCTCCTCCATCCTATACTGCGCATGAGCTTTCTCCGCAGGACAGAGAGGATATACAACGTCGGCTAATGCAGCTCGGCTACCTCCACCAGACAGCCCGGGAAGATAAGCCTACGCTAGAATGGACAGGCGAAAGGTTCCTGCCCTGGATATCCGGCGCCCAGATCCACTATGAGCACCTCCATCGCTACGCCTTCGCCACGCATTTTGTTAGAGGCAAAAAAGTGATAGACCTCGCCTGCGGTGAAGGCTATGGCTCCAATATGCTCGCTAAAGAAGCTGAACATGTCGTCGGCATCGAAATCGATAGGGACACCGTTGAGCACGCCAGGACAAAGTACACAAGAAACAACCTGGAGTTTATTCAGGGCTCTATACTCGGTGTTCCCATAGAAGGCGAGAGGCTCTTCGATGTCGCCGTCTGCTTCGAAGGAATCGAGCATGTGGCGGAACATGAAGAGCTCTTGTCGGAGGTGAAGCGGTTATTGAAGGAAGACGGCATCTTCATCGTCTCCACGCCCAACAAGGCACTCTACTCCGATGCACCAGCCTTCAATAACCCCTACCATGTCAAAGAGCTTTACCTGGACGAGTTTGAAAGTCTGCTCAAGCGTTACTTCAAGTACTTACAACTATGGGGACAGCGTGTTTATGCCGGCTCCAACATCTGGAGCATTGCACCTGCAGAGCCCGTGGGCTACAGCGAAGCCGTGATAAAGAAAGGTGACCGGGAATTCTATTTCACACAAAGAGAAAGCAAGGAGCCTATGTACTTGGTAGCCATAGCTTCAGATGCGCCTCTGGAAGCCGACAAATACCAGCGCGATAGCTGGCTTGTGGACGCCTCCAGCATCCTCCTTAAGGACTACGAAAAACAAATCGCAGAACTTGCTAGCTTAGTCCGGGTTAGAGACTCGCAAATCGCAGAACTTACTAGCTTAGTCCGGGTTAGAGACTCGCAAATCGCAGAACTTACTAGCTTAGTCCAGGATAGAGATCTCTCGCTAAGTGCCATTTACGGTTCCCGCGGCTGGATGGTGCTCTCATCCGTGCGTAAGGCGATTGACCAGCTTCTACCGCCAGGCACAATGAGAAGAAGACTGTCCAGCCGGGTATTCGACACGGTGTGGAGCTTGCTGCGCGTCCTCAGGGGAAAATCACAAAAGCAAGCAGGCGAGTCCGTATATACTAGGGCTGGCGATTTGTTCCGCAGAACGCTCAGTTACTACAGGAAACATGGCTTGCGCAGAACAGTTGCCCGGGTGTACGCCGAACTCAGAAAAAAGAAAGCGGTAGATAGTGCCATCGCTGCATACTTACCGGAACTATATGCACCGCTAGCCCCAGAACCTGCAAGCACTAAGGTCAAGAAAGTGTCATTCCTAATAGGCTGCCTCGAAGGCGAGTCCAAGAGGTACAGAGTCTACAACATTGTCGAGGGGCTGACCAAAAAAGGCATTGAGTGTAAGGTCCTCTACGAAATCAATCTGGATAGGTTGGAGCAGGTGACGGATTGCGACCTTCTTGTTCTGTTCCGTGCGGCTATGTCTCCCAATTTAGACACCGTAATCCGTAGGTTTAGGAGCCGTAACATCCCGATCGTTTTCGATGTAGATGACCTCATCTTCGAACCGCAGTCGGTACGCTATGTGTACGAGGTGCAGACGTGGCCCGATGATAAGAAGGCTGAGTACATCGATGGTGTGAAAAGATATCGTCAGACTCTGGAAAGCTGCGATTTTGCCACCTGTACTACAGAGTTTCTGGCGAACAGGATCCGCGCCCTAGGTAAGCGGTGTTTTGTCATCCCCAATACCATCAACCACGCCCAGTACGAGCTTGCTCAAACTCTGCGTCAGGACCACCGCAGAAAGAATAATAAGGTGAAGATAGGTTACTTTAGCGGGACAAGAACGCACGACAAAGATTTCCTCGAAGCAGCTGGGGCGCTGGAGACAATCCTGGAAAAACACGCAGATGTCGAGTTGCACATCGTGGGTCCGCTACGCTTGCCTGACCAATTGAAGAAATTCGGCGGTAGAGTAGTGACGAGACCTTTCATGCCCTACCTAGAAATGCTCAAGTATCTGTCCGCGATAGACATAAATATTGCGCCGCTGGAACAGGACAATCCCTTCACCGCAGGAAAAAGTGAGCTGAAAATCTTTGAACCAGCGTTGCTGGCAGTCCCAACAGTGGCTTCCAGGGTTGATAGTTACAGCAGATGCATCAAAGACGGCTTCAACGGCTTCCTCGCAGGGTCAAAGGCAGAATGGATCCAAAAACTGAGCTTGCTTGTAGATAACGAGGAACTCCGCACCAGTGTAGGTGCTAATGCTAGGCGCGATTTTGTACACCGCTTCTTCATAGAAAATGTGGCTGAATACGTAATCAGAGAGTACGAGCAGATTGTGGACGCCCATTGCAGTAAGAGAATCGACTTGAACCACATAGACATCGCCTGGATAATACCTGAGCCGTTCGTCGGCTCAGGAGGGCACCGAATGGTGTTCAGAGCCGTTAAGAAGTTAAGCGAGTACGGGCACAGACTGACCATGTACTTCACTGGCAACGCCGGAATAGAGCAAATAAAGCGCATTGTAAATAACTATTTTTACGACCTCAGCCACGTCCAATTTATAAAATACAACGGGAGCCTGGGCTACCACGATGTCTGCTTCGCCACGCACTGGACTACCGTCTACCCGTTGATGCACAACAAACATAAGATAAAGCACCCTTTCTACTTCGTGCAGGACTACGAGCCCCTTTTTGCTCCCATGGGGACGGAGTATATACTTGCCGAGAACACATACCGGATGGGCTTGACTTGCATATGCGCCGGACCCTGGATTGCGAAAATACTGAGGACCAGGTTTAATGCAGAGGCTGATTTTTTCCGCTTCCCCGTGGACAAGAGCATATACAATACCGATATAAAGAGGACAAACAAGGAAAAGAACATCATTTTCTTTGCCAGACCGGAGATGCCACGGCGGTGCTACGAGCTAGGCATAATGGCGTTGCAGCTTGTAAAAGACAGGTTGCCCGATGTGGAAATAATATTGTTTGGCTCAAACAGGGTTGACAGCAAGTCTGTCCCCTTCCCCCACACCAACCTCGGGGTTATCAGCGACCTCAAGGAGCTAGCTGAGCTCTATCGCAATGCCGACCTTGGAATAGCATTCTCAACCACGAACCCCAGTCTCGTGCCCTATGAAATGATGGCATGCGGCTTGGCTGTTGCTGATTTGCGATTAGAGGAGTCGGTGGTGAATTATGATAGTGAAGAAAATGTTTATCTTCTGAATCCAGTACCAGAAGCAATGGCACAGGAAATAGTAGAGATTATGAATAACGACGAGGAAAGGCAAAGGAGAGCCTTGAATGGCTATAACTTTGTTCAGAGCTTTCCTGATGAGGAGGGTATGGGTAGAAGAATAGAGGAGCTGATAAAAAGGAAGCTAAGTGTGGGTAACCTCCATCATGACATGAGAGAAAAGACGCGCTAGCTGTGGGGCATTGGGTAAAGCGACAACAACAAGGCACTAAGCCAAGCTGTTAGCCCAAGGTATCATCCTATGAACTCTATGAAAAAGAAGGCGTACATATACTACAAAGAACACGGTTTCTGCAAAACCCTGCGGAGAGCCTGCGCTGTTGCTGGTGATATGCTAGGTAGACGCGCAAAAGAGTGGGCGGAAAGCTGCGCGCTTAGGACAAGTTGGTTGAAAAGGAGAGCGGGAAAAGCGCCGGATAAGGCTGTCTCGGAGGAAGCCTTCCTCTCAAGGTGCGCTGACATATTAGTGGGGAAAGAAAAATTCGAGAGGGCTGAAGAAATTCTGCCCGCCGCCACCATGCTTTGTGGGATTTTTCGCAGAGCGCCTGCACTTGCCCGGACACAGTGCCTGAATGATTCTTTGGAGTGGGTAGAAAAGATCGGCAATATGATTGTACAGGGTGTCAACCCCGACCGGGCTGTCAGCCAGGACAGGAGTGAAATCCGAAAGCGCTTAGAGACCACCCTCTACTTCAAGAACATCAGGCATCTGGAGCTGGGAACATACAAAGCATTCCCGGATGACCGCGTCCTCGCACTGAAAAAGGAAAGAGGTATCGGTGAATTCATACGGCTGGACATTGACCCCACGTACAACCCCGACGTGGTCGCCGATTGCACCAAACTGCCCTTTACTGACGAGTCCATAGACTCGATATCTTCCAACAGCCTTTTTGAGCACGTAGCTGACCCACATGAGATTATCACGGAGAGTTTTCGGGTACTTAGTCCTGGGGGGGTAATGCAAGTTACAATGCCATTCCATTTTGTCCAACACTTCTGCCCGAAAGATTATGTGCGCCTAACACCGCAATGGTTCGAGGACACGTGCAAGCGAGCAGGCTTCGAAGAGGTATACACCCATGTCAATGATTTTGGTGGTCTTTACTACACCATGCACCAAGCAAGTAAGGCGGCTACAATTGACCCAGCCGTACCTGACGAACTGTACAGAGTTGCCCACATTCTCCACCGAAATGTGATCGCCCTGCTGGCATTGTCCACAGTGTTCGACAGGTATTTCATCGGTGGTGCGAGACAGTTCTATGTGTCCGTTTATTGCGTGGCATTCAAGGACGGACAATTGAGACCGCGGGAACCGGTAAGCACGGACAAGCCGACCGTCATTCGCCTGCTCCCATACCTTGCTTGTCCAGAGTGTTTACAGTCACTCTGCATAGACGAACAGGGAAACCTCAAAACAAAGGATGGCACACACGGTTACGCCATTCGCAAAGGTATCCCTTTCTTACTGCCAACGTGGCGCACAGGCACTTGTCAAACGAGGGATTGGGGTGCCCAGCACAATGTGGAAAGCTAAGATGTTTCAACGACGCGCACCGGCTCCGGACAGCACACGGGAAGACGAACTACGATTAGCCAGAATACAGAGAGGCTTTCTGTCAAAGGAGACTGCACCGTATAGGCATCTTCTCCCCCGCCGAGTGTTGCGAATCTTGGACAAAATGGTTTACGACGAGAGCTTTTTGGGGGCAACCGATTTTTCAGCCTTATCTATCCTGTGTACCCTGGTCAAGCTCAAACAGCCAGACCGAGTGTTGCAGCTGGGAACTTACATAGGCTTCTCTGCCATAGTCCTGGCTGGAGTTTTGGCCACCAACAGCAAGCCCGGGAAATTGTGGACCGTCGAGCCCAACGCAAAAGCACACGATAAGGCAAGGCGCTACGCACAAAGCGCTGGTATCACAAACTTGATGGAATTTCTGGATGGCTCGTCTGATGACCCGGAGATACACGAGAAGCTACGACGTTCAGGCCCTTTTGATCTAGTCTATATAGATTCTTCCCATGAGTATCATCAAACGCTCAAGGAGCTGAAGAACTACGTTGAGGACGAAGCCATAACCACGACTTCGACAGTAGTCACACTACACGACGCCGGAACCCAAGCCGCCTGCTTTGACCCTACAGACTGCGGTGGAGTCAGGCAGGCACTTGAAGAATGGTTCAATTGTGACGACAACAGGTCGAGATACATGCTGTTCATTTTCGAGCCACCAATGTACCCGAATCCATGCGGGCTAGGAGTGATCAGAAAAATTTACTAAGACTGGCACGATGAAACGCCTTTCCATCGTTGCTCACTACGACAAAGACGATTTGATCGACGAATATGTGTGGTACCTTCTGAACAGACTGAAGGAAGTATGTAGCGCCATCGTCTTTGTGACCGCCTCACAAATCAGCCCCAACGACATCCTCCGCCTGGAAGAAACATGTTCCAAGGTGATTATCAGACAGAACATCGGCTACGATTTTGCCAGCTGGAAGAGTGGTATTCAGGCAATTGCGAACATTGCCGATTTTGACGAGCTTGTAGTCTGCAACGATAGTGTGTACGGACCATTTTACCCTTTACCCGACATTTTCAACATTATGAGCCAGAAGGACTGTGACTTCTGGGCAATGACAGACAGCTATGAAATAGCCTACCACCTCCAGAGCTACTTTCTGGTGTTCAAGAAGCGGGTAATAGACTCTACAGCGTTCAAAGCCTTCTGGGGCTCGGTGCAGATTGAAGAGACAAAGGCAGAAGTAATAAAAAAGTACGAGGTCGGGCTGACACAGCACCTGCTCGCCGCCGGCTTTAGAGCCTGTGCATACGCACCGTATTCTTTCTCACAGATAGAGGTGCTTGGAGCGAAAGCCAGCCGTGCCCTGAGACAGCCAAGGCTTGTGCTGAAGACATTGAACAGAAGACTGCGGCGAGAGGAACTGGCAGACCTTGCACGGGCAAATCCGACTCATTATTTCTGGAGAGAGCTTATCACCGAGCACAAGATGCCTTTTATGAAGGTAGAACTCCTTCGAGATAATCCCCTGGGCATTGACATATCGGACTGGGAGGAAGTTGTAAGCAACAACTGTAAATACGATGTGAACTTGATCAAGCGACACTTGGCAAGAATAAAAGGTACGTCATGAAGTCACCTCAGTCTGCTTAGTGGCACCGATCATCCATAGAGCTGCCGCCATAAGGCTATCAGCAACATAGTCTGGCGGGTCAGAGAGTGCCACTGGTGTCTCTGGCCCAGTGGTCACAAGAACTGTCTTGCAGCCCAGAGCTCTGCCTGCCTGTATATCCATCGGCAAATCGCCGACAACATAGGATAGGCTGAAGTCTATATTCAGCTCCCGAGCGGCACGGTGGAAGAGCGCCGTCTTAGGCTTGCGACAGTCACAGCCATCATCCGGATGATGCGGGCAATAATAAACGGCGTCTATCTTCGCGCCATGCTTAGCAAGCTCACGGTGCATTTTTTCGTGAATCAGAGCCAGCGTGCCCTCACTAAAGTAACCGCGTGCAATCCCTGACTGATTGGTAATCACCACCACCTTAAAACCGCTGTCGTTGAGGAGCTTTATGGCTTCAGGCACGGTGGGGAGAATTATGAAATCGGCAGGTCGCCGGCAATAGTGCACGTCCACCGCAATCGTGCCATCCCTATCCAGGAATACCGCCCTATTGCCCATACCTTAGCCTCACCTTTCCCGCTGCCACATCTTCATTGGCTCTTCTATATTTCTCCATACTTCCAATGTCAACAAGATAGTCCTCGGGTCTCAGACGATAGCCATAAACAAAGTAACCAGCCTCAACTAACCGGGGGAAGACCTCATAGGCGAAATCACAATACCTTTCATCCGGGATAAACCGGAAAATTTCTCGTTCCAGGATATAAATCCCTCCGTTAGCCATGTCTCCCGCCACTGCTCCCCCCGGAGGTTTCTCCACGAAGGAGACAACCCTGTCGTGCTCGTCCAGTCGAACAATGCCCGTCTCCCGCGGATTTGCCACCTTTGTCAGCGCTAGCGTTGCTAGAGCTTTCTGGGGCTGGTGGAACCTAACCATGTCTGAAAGGTTAAAATCAGTAAGCACATCCCCGTAGACGACAACAAAGGTATTAGAAAAGAAACGCTCAGCCCTCTTTACCCCACCGGCAGTGCCAAGCAGCGTTTCTTCGGGCGAATAATGAATGCTGACGCCAAACCGGGTACCATCGCCCAGAAACGCCTTTATCTTCTCGCCCAAGTGGTGGAGATTAATAACCACTTCTCTGATGCCGTGACTCTTGAGCCAGATTAAGGTATAACAAATTAAAGGTACCCCGCCGATAGGCACCAACACCTTTGGAGTTTCCAGCGTGAGCGGTCGCAGCCTGGTGCCCTCTCCAGCAGCAAGCATCATCGCCTGGGTAACGCTACCACTACTCATACCCATAGGGATGGTCTTTCAACCATCGCCAGGCATCTTCAACAATCTTAGTCAGCTCAAAAAATTGTGGCTTCCAGCCCAGTCCGCCTCGAGCACGCTGCCAACTAGCTACAAGGACAGCAGGGTCTCCAGCACGGCGCGGGCACAATTTAACCGGTATTTTCTCGCCAACAACCTCCTCCGCAGCCCTGACCACCTCGAGCACCGTGAAACCGGTGCCGCTTCCTAAATTGTAGACGCTACCCCTCAAACTGCCCATCTTTTTTAATGCCAGTACATGCGCTTGAGCAATATCCACTACATGTACATAGTCACGGACACATGTCCCATCTTTTGTCGGATAGTCTGTCCCGAATATCGAAACCGTCCCGTTTCGGTGCAAGGCTACTTTAAGAATGTTCGGGATGAGGTGGGTCTCAGGACGATGGTCTTCACCTAGAAGTTCAGTAGCCCCAGCCGCATTGAAGTACCTGAAGGAAATGTGCTTCAAGCCGTAAGCACAGCCATACCAAGCCAGTATGCGCTCAAACAGCAGCTTGGACTCGCCATAAGCATTCACAGGGACTGTCCGATGGCTTTCTTCAATAGGTACACTCTCCGGCTCACCATAGACCGCAGCGCTTGAAGAAAAGACAATCTTGAAGACACCGTATTTCAACATGACATCGAGGAGATTGACTCCACCAACCACATTGGTCCGGAAATATCTCGCCGGGTCACTGATTGAGTATTCCACCACTGTCTCCGCAGCCATATGTATCACCGCATCAATGGGGAACTTCTGGAATACAGCCTCAACGTCTGCCACATTGCACACATCGCCTTGAACAAACTCAGTTCCCACCACCACCGCCTGCCTGTGCCCCTGCTGGAGGTTGTCGAACACAACAACCCGGTAGCCCTGCCTGACCAATTCTTCGGCAACCACGCTCCCCACATAGCCCGCCCCCCCGGTGACCAGCACTACTTCCATCTCACACTGCCTCCCTCAGACAGGTAGTGATAACATGCTCCAGAAGCAGGTGTATATCCTCAACCTGCTCCATATTGTAGCTGGGCACTATGACAGCGATGTCCACAAGGTCTTTAAGCTTACCCCCGCCAAAACCGATCAAGCCGATGGTGGCTGCACCTTTAGCCCTCGCTACTTGCATAGCTCTGAGCACATTTGGTGAGTTGCCACTGCCGCTGATGCCGATGGCAACGTCACCGGGTTCAAGGTAGTTCTCCAACTGCTCGGCAAAAATATTCTCATAGGCTGTGTCATTAGCCCACGCTGTCAGCAAAGGTGTGTTGTCAGTGAGTGCGAAAGCCTTCATTCTCGGTCTACCCTCGGAGATAGCCCTTTTGAGAGGTCGCTGGCGAAGTGTGAGGCGGTAGCCGCTGACCCTCCGTTGCCAAAGATGTAAACCCTCTTGCCCTCAGCACGGGTTCGCTCCAACAAACGGACAATCTCCGCAATCCTCTCCACTGGGGGCTTTGTGAGTGTAGTTCCTACCTCAGCAACATATTTCCTTATAGCTTCTTCCAGCCCGCTCACTACCCTCTCCTGTAGTTAAATATCACCTTACTTCCATCCTGCTCAAAATTGAACGGCAGCTCCCGAAGCTTCAGGGCTCTCCGTACTCCATCCTGCTTTTCTTTGGGACAGTACAGAAGCAAGAAACCCCCTCCCCCAGCACCGGTGATCCTCCCGCCGATAGCACCCGCCTTACGAGCCGTCTCATACATTTCGTCTATGTGCGAATTCGTTATTTTACTGGCAAGCCTCTTCTTAATCTGCCAGCCAGCATGGAGGATCTCCCCAAACTCGTCAAAGGCTCCTCTGGCCAGGACATCCCTCGCCTCAAAGACAAGCTGTTTCATTTCTTGCAACACATGAAAATTGCTGCTTATGTTGCCCTTCTGCTCTTCTAAGATCTCTTCCGCCTTCCTAGTGATGCCCGTGTAGAAACAAATAAGGTTTCCATTTAGCCGCCTCTTCTGTTCAGTAGACAGGGCGACTGTCTCCACGCTTATACCATTGCCGCTGAAAGTGATGAACCTAAAGCCTCCGTAAGCCGCAATGTACTGGTCTTGCCTTCCGATCGGCTTCCTCAGCCTTTCTATCTCAATATGACACGCCTGCTCGGTTAACTCCTTCGCGGTTTTCAATTCGCCCTGGTAAGCATAGAAGGCGTGCAGCAACCCCACCGTAACACTGCTGGATGAGCCAAGACCGGTCCCTTCCGCAGGCACATCAGCAAGCGTGGTAATTTCTATCCCTCCAGTAACCCCCGCAATCTTCATCGCCTCCCGCACCAGCTCATGGCGAAGTTCATCTACCTTCTCCACCCTCTCACGCTGTGTATAATTAACACAGATCAGGTCGTCAAACCGCTCTTTCACCACAACAAACACATATTTATCAATAGCTGTGCTCAGGACAGCACCTCCATGCTGAAGGTAGAAGTCCTCAAAATCAGTGCCGCCGCCAACAAAGCTTATTCGCAAAGGAGTCTGCACTATTATCATGCACTCCCCCTTTTCTCATAATTATACATCACGAGTCAAAGGTACCAAATAGCCCGCCAATAGCATAAAACACGTCCTGCGGTTTTTCTATGGGATGGCTGATGTTGTGCGTTATCAGCAGCGCATTTTCATGGTGGTCACCTTTTATCACTCCCTGCTCCGTCTGGCGGGGTAAAGTCTGCACCTTCGCCTCACCGAAGGAGCAGAAGCCGTGGTCGGAGACCACGATCAGCCGGTTAGCTCTGTCCTCTAGAAAGCCACTGTCAAATAGAAGTTCGCCTACCTTGGTATCCAGCCTGCGGTACCACTCCAGCACGGTACCCTCCCCCCAGTGGAAATGTTGTACCCTGTCCAGTAAAGTATATACAGAGATAAGCAAATCGGGCTTTTTTGTCAGTAGCTCTTTTGTCTTTTCAGTCACCCGTTCCAGCTCCTCCTGCCATTCCCGCTCATTGGTCGGTAGCCCGAACCCCACCGGTCTGAAGTCAACATTGAAGCAGTAAGGCGGCACCACAAAAGGAACATTGAGCACATAGACCTTCTTCCCCCACCTTTGCAGTATGTCCCAGATAAATTCCACTTTGATGTCTTCACGCCTGACGAGATTGCCGTTTACCACAAAGCTGTCATGCCCGTGTTCCTCGTAGGTCTTGCCGCAGAACATGCCGCACCATATGGAAGGCGAAATGGGCTTTTCCCTGATGACCAGGTCACGACAGTTAGCGATTTCCGTCAGCCTCTTGAATGAAGGTAACAAATTGAGGTTGGGCTTTATCACCGTCCAGGTGGCACCGTCTATCCCCAGAACGAATATCATGCCATCGTCTCCAAAACTATTCCAGCGCCGATGTTTTTGCCCCGTGCCAAAATAAACCTGCCCAGTTCCGGTATCTCAGCAAACCTCTCCACCACCAGCGGCTCGGTCTCAAAAACGATGCTCGCCGCCTCGTGTTCGCTGATATAGTCAGGGCTCTTAGCCACCACCTCGCCCGTCTCCGAGTCTATCTTTTCCCGGAACTCCTTTATCCGGCACGTCACCCTGCGGGTGCCGCACCTCAACTCCAGTATATCATCGGCACGGAGCCTGCCCTCAAGCAACACGGCTTCACCGAGGAACCCCGTGGTTACCACGGGCGGGCTCTCAGAAGGTCCACAAACGTCGCCGCGCACCGCTTGGCAGGCGATGACCAGACCGATGCTGTCACCTTCCTCAGCCGTCTCCAGTTCCCCTCCGAAGACCTTTATCTGTTCTACCTTTCCCCTGACCCCTGAAGGGTAGAACACCAGCTCTTCGCCCCGATGCAGCATGCCCGACACTACCCTACCTACAACGACCCGCTGCCCATCAACCAGGTAATTGTCCTGGACAACGAACCTCAGCACCCTCTCCCGCCGCTCTGGCAGCTCCACGCTGTCCAGCGCCTCTATCAGCGTGGGACCGCGGTACCAGGGCATCCTGCCCGATTTGCGGTAGATGTTGTCCCCCTCTAGAGCCGAACCGGGGATGAAAGGTACATTCTGGTAGTCGAAAGACGCTAGCAGGCTGGAGACCCTGCTCATAACTTCATTGAGCACCTCCTCCTTGTAGCCCACCACGTCCATCTTGTTCACCACCACGAACAACTTCTTCAGCCCGAGCATTCTTATTAAAAAGGCATGCCGCCGCGTCTGCTCCTGAATACCTTCATCGGCAGCCACCACCAGCACTGCCACGTCAGCCCGCGAGGCGCCGGTGAGCATGTTTTTGATGAACTCTTTGTGACCCGGGACATCGGTCACGGTGTACAGGTTCTTGCCTTTAAACATCACCCCGGTGGTGTCGATAGTGCGCTCTTCCTTGAGTTCATCATCAAAGGCGTCTATGAAATAGGCAAATTCAAACCTCCTTTTGTATTCCTCAGCCAGCTTCTGTATCTCGTCCACCCGACCTTCGGCAATGCTGTCAGAGTCGTACAATAGCCTGCCTATCAGGGTTGACTTGCCGTGGTCTACATGACCGATTATCACCACATTTACATTCATGCCTGACTCCTGTTTGAACAGTAGGCTTTATCCCGCTAGCCCTCTACATATACCCCAGCGCCCGCAACTTCTGCATGGTGAACGCCCGCTCTTTGTCCTGTGCTCTGCCCGATCTCTCCGCTATTTTGGTGACCTTGAGTTCCTCCACAATTTCATCGATGGTGTCGGCACTGGAATCGATAGGGCTGGTGCATGGCTCACAGCCCAGGCTGCGGTACCTCCTGCCATCTTTAGCGAAGTACATGGGATTGACCGGCAGCCCCTCCTGCTTTACATACTCCCAGACGTCCAGCTCTCGCCAGTGCAGGATGGGATGTACCCTGGTGTGGGCTTCGTCTCCAGCATAGGTCTGGTACTGGTCCCACATCTCCAGAGGCTGGTTCTTGTAGTCCCATTTAAAGTCCCTGTCCCGCGGTGAAAAGTACCTCTCCTTCGCTCTTATCCCGTGTTCGTCTCTTCGTATCGCCAGAATGAGGGCATCGAACCTGTGCTGTTCAAGGCATTTCATCAGTGCCTGTGTCTTAAGCACTGTGCAGCATTCGAATTTGCCCTCGTGGGGACCAACGCCGGCATTTATCGCCTCCTCGTTCCGGGCAACCACCAGCTCCAGCCCCCACTCCCTGGCAAGGTTGTCCCTGAACTCATACATCTGCTTGAACTTGTAGCCAGTATCGATGTGGATCACCGGAAACGGGATCCTGCCGAAGAAGGCTTTTCGGCACAGCCACAAAGTGGTCGTGCTGTCCTTGCCTGTGCTCCACAGTACCGCTGGCTTCTTGAACTCGGCAAAAGCCTCTCTGATGATGTAGATGCTCCTGTTCTCCAGGTCTTTCAGCTCCATCAGCCTGATTCACCTCCGTTTAGAATACTATCGTCAACAGCGTCCTCAGATTGTAGATGATCAGTACCACGCCAACTACTATGCCCAGCATCCGCGCTGGTAACCTCCTGCACAGATAAGCAGCCAGCGGTGCCGCTATGATACCACCTAAAAGTAGCATACCGACCATTCCCCAATCATACTGCCCGCTACCCAATGCGCCGAAAAAGGTACCGGCTATGACCACGGTGACAAAAAATTCCGCCATATTCACCGTGCCGATGACTTTCCTGGGCTCGGTATTTTCGGTAAGGATCAAGCCCGGGGTGGCAATGGGTCCCCAGCCCCCGCCACCCACAGCATCGAAAAACGCCGCTACAAACCCCAGCACACCAACTCTGTATCTGGAGGTCTTAGAAGCCGGCACGGCAACAGCGGTCACAGCCGGGCTCGGGTCATCTTCGATTTTACGGCGGGCGAACCTGCATACAATGATGATGCCCAGCCCCGAGAGAAAAGCGGCGACAAACGGCTTCACCGTCTCACCCGCCACCCAGCTCAGAAAATAGGCACCCGCAGCACCACCCACAGCCCCCGGAACAGCTAGCAATATCAACCAGTCCCTCTTTACGTTACCGAACCCCCAGTGGGATACACCCGAGATCAGAGAGGTGAACACCTCCGCGGTGTGTATCGAAGCGCTGGCTAAAGCAGGCATAACCCCTATGCCGATGAGAAAAGTTGCCGAAAAAGCCCCATACCCCATGCCCGCCATGCCATCGATGAACTGGGCAAAGAAGCCGATGACCAGGAAAACCGCAAGTGCCGTCACTCCCTGCACCTAACATCCCTCCATGTCGGATATCTGCCAAGTCTCAGCATAAATAGCCCTAACCCGAGTAACCTAACTCCTCCAGCCGTCTCTTAACTTCCTGCTCCTCGTCATTCGTCCTTGAGGTACCCCAGCCTTTTCAGCCTTTCCCTGATAGCCCTCACCTCCTGCGCAGTGAGCCTGTCCTCCCCTTGTATTGGTCCCCCCATCGCCAGTGTGCGCAGAACAAATACAATGAACTCGGTGACACTGGAAAAGCCAGTCCCTTCTATCATCTTCTCCAGCCTCAGGTAAAGCTCCCGGGGTATCTTTATGGTCACTCTGTCTGGCATCGCACTCCAATTTGAGTGCAATTGTAGCCTAGCGCCACGGAAAAGTCAACCCTTGGCTGACCCGGCAACGCATCCGGTGGCGTGCGCCTGCGGGTGACCATAGAATAACTGGCTGGGGCAGAGCCCCAGAACCCGCAGTCTCGACTCGAAGTTGTCTATGCCGGCGAAGGCGTAGCAGGAGCCGCACCACCCTTGGTCTTTCACTGATGGCACGAACCAGCGTTCCCGCCAGTCAAACCGCCTGGGAGGTGCCGACACTCCCTCTGCCCGCAACCTATCTTCAAACACCCTCACCCCTTGGAGTGACTCGCCGCGGAGGTGAGATAGGTCGAGTGGGGGCGGTACGAACCCTGTCCCGTGCCCGTTTATTACCGGCGGCACGCCACCAGCCAAATTGACCACGGGTGCCATCTGAGGTCTGGGGGGCTCTTCGGCTGACACCGTCGGTCTGCCAAAGTAGACCCCACCGGCAATACAAACGACAACAGCCATTGTGCTCACTAGAGCGACTAATTGTTTCTTCATCACACCTCCCTTCTATGGCTCATGTGTCATTGCTAGCTGAAACCTTCCCTGTGTTTGTGATTCCTTTTCTCTACCGCACCTCCTTCCCGTGGCTTGTTTACCACTCTACTGTCGGATGCAAAGAGCCCTGTCAAACGCCATTCCGGATAGCTACTCCTTGATATAGACGGTGAACACGATTCGCTTGGCGACCTCCTGCTCCCACGGTCTTTTGTAGATGAAGGTCACGTCAGTGGTTCCGGCTTTAAGCCCACGGAAGGTAAACCTCTGCTCCCCGCCTACTCCCACCATCCCCCGTGGCGCTGCAGCCTGCCTGAACTCGCTTGTCACCAACTGAAGTAGATCGCTATCAAAATCAGCCTACCAGGTGCAGCCCGTGCTGGGATTGGCATCAAGAAATATGCTAAACTCGTCACCAACCTTGGTCTCAATCGCCTGAGCGCTCTCTGAATATTGATTTGCTATTACAGGGGCCTGAGGAACAGACGGCTCTGTTTGGGGAGAGATACACGATACAGCCAGACAACTAACAGACAGGAGCTGAAATAACACCGCCCTGCACACAGTCCCTAACTCCTGATTTGGCAATACATTATTACACAGACTTGGTGCCGTCAATACCCAGTACTGTGTGTTTGTCCGGTGAAGGCTAAAAGCGTCTCTCACAAGGTACGTGAGCCGTCAGCTTTACCCCGTGGAAAAGCTGGATTAAGAAGGATGTTGCCTAAAGTTTGACAAAACTCCTGACCAACGTCTATGCTCAACAGGAACCGTGAAACTGGTCAGCGCCTGTCTGCTGGGAATAAGGTGTAACTGGAAGGGCGACGAGAGTTACCTCGACCATAAAGTGCTGGCACTGGTAGCGGAAGGACTTCTGCTGCCGGTCTGCCCCGAGCAGCTCGGCGGGCTGAACACGCCCAGAAGTCCGCAGGAGATACAGGGCGGGGACGGGGAAGCTGTGCTAGATGGTAGGGCGAAGGTGGTGAACAGGGAAGGCGTGGATGTCACCGCCCGGTTCATCAGGGGTGCCGAGGAGACGCTGAAAATCGCCAGACTTCTGGGTGTCACCGAGTTTGTGGGTAAATCGGGAAGCCCCTCCTGTAGCTGCAACTGGATATATGATGGCTCTTTTTCCGGAGGGCGGGTACCGGGAAAGGGCGTCACCGCGGCGCTGCTGGGGAGGCATGGCATCAGGCTGACGAGCGAAGACGACTTTGCCGTAGAAAGATAAGTCAGGAGACCGCCTTAGAGGCAGTGATGGTCTGCGTTCTGCCGTCGCTGCGGCATTCCACAGTCACTTCCCCGGACGGAGCATCAGAATAGCGCGCCGTAAGGCTGGCGGCAAATTCCAGCGCTTCCGGCACTTTACTGCCCCGGAGAAGTGTCACCGGACCGGCATAGCCCTTCGCCTCCAGCACATAGTCCTCAGGTCGCTCCAGTTCAAGGAGTAGCCTGTTCTCCCGTTCGTTCCTGCCCACTATAATGTGGGCACCCTGATGAAAGAAGTGCCTGCCGATTTTGAGTAACTGGACGTCTCGGGCAGAGACCATTTCCTGCATGTGGAACAGCGACTTTAACCGCGCCGAGAACTCTTTATTGGTCAAGAGGCAGCCACCGCCGGGTGTGCGAAAGCCGGTGATGCCATACCTCCGCGCCAGCTCAAGCTGTGGCGTGCGCCTCCTGCCCTTTATGGCAAGGAGCTTTTCCCTGTCCACCCAGCCCTCCCCCTCCGGCACCGTCTCAGGAAGCAGCCTTGCCGAAAGCGGTCGCAGGACAAGCCCCCGAAGCCCGGACTCCCTTTCCTCAAGCTCCAGCGCCGCCCGGTGCTGGGTCATCGGTCTTTCACCCAGGACATCGCCGGTGACCAGGAAGCGTGCGCCCATGCCCTCAGCCACCTCCCACGCCCTTTTGAGCATGTAGATGCGGCAGTCAATACACGGGTTCATGCCGCTGCCGTAGCCATGCCGGGGACGCCTCACCAGCTCGATGTAGTCTTCGCCAGCCTCTATTCTGATAAGCGGCACATCGAGCTGGCGGGCTAGACGAGCCGCGTAGTCCTCCCTATCGTCTGCAAAAGGGAGCACGAGGTTTACCGCCACCACCTCTATACCCTGCTCCTTCACCAGTCTTATCGCCAGCGCCGAGTCTATACCGCTGGAAAGCAGTCCCACAGCCTTAATGCGCTCAACCATAGCGGTCAAAAATCTAATCAAAAGGCTGGGCGCTCTTCAAGAACGCCCAGCCTTCTGGTGGGGGTTCAGAGCCTGGGATTATCCCTTGCCGATGCGGAACATCTTGGTGCCGCATACCGGGCACACGCCCTGGGTAGCTGGCTTGCCGTTCTTCATTCGGATGTTGCGGGCGTCCTTCATCTCCCTCTTAGTGCGGCACTTCATGCAGTAGGCTTGCATCTACCCACCTCCTTGTTTAGCATTGCCAATACAATAAACCATTCTGTCTCGAATTGTCAATAGTACAAAAGTGATAATCGCAACAAAATTTTCAATTCTTGCTATTTTTTGCTATCCTCACCCCCAATTGGTAAAATGTGGGGCAACCCAATAATAAGACAGGGGGTAAGGAATATTATGCCAAAACACAATAGACCAAAAACGCTCGGTGAGCTCAAAGCCTCGGGGTACCAGCCGCTGAGTGTTAGGGAGGAGATGAGGCGTAACCTCATCGCCATGATAAAGGAGGAAAAGACCGTGTTCCCGGGGATAATTGGCTACGACGATACTGTCATCCCCCAGGTGGAAAATGCCATAATCTCCGGTCAGGACATCATCTTCCTCGGCGAGCGCGGGCAGGCAAAGTCACGCATTATGAGGCTTATGGTGAACTTGCTCGACGAGGAGATACCCGTCGTTAAGGGCTGTGAGATAAATGACCAGCCTCTGGCACCGATCTGTAAGCGCTGCCGCGATAAGCTGACAAAGGAAGGTGACGGTCTGGAAATAGACTGGCTGCCCCGCTCGGAAAGGTACGGTGAAAAGCTGGCTACGCCCGATATCACCGTTGCCGACCTGATCGGCGATATCGACCCGATCAAAGTGGCTGAGGGGAGATACCTCTCCGACGAACTTACCATCCATTACGGCATCATCCCGCGAACCAACCGCGGTATCTTCTGCATCAACGAACTGCCTGACCTGAGTGAGAAGTTGCAGGTAAGTCTATTTAACCTGATGGAGGAGGGAGATATACAGATAAGGGGCTACCGTGTCCGCCTGCCGCTGGACATAGTCCTGGTCGCCAGCGCCAACCCGGAGGACTATACCAGCCGGGGTCGTATCATCACCCCACTCAAGGACAGGTATGGCGCCCAGATACGTACCCATTATCCCGCCTCCATCGAGGACGAGATCACCATCGTCGAACAGGAGAGAAGACGATTCCGGGACGATAAGCCTGAGCACTATGTGCCCCAGTATATAAAGGAAATCATCGCCGAAATAACCCAGCTCGCCAGAAAAAGCCCCGAGATAAACCAGCGCTCCGGAGTCAGCGTGCGGGTGTCCATCGCCAACTACGAGACCGTCCTCTCCAACGCCATCAGACGCGCCGTCGTCCTCGATGAGAAATTGGCTGTCCCACGTATCAGCGACCTGCCTTACATTATGTCATCTACCAGCGGCAAGATCGAGTTTGAGGGCTTCGAGGACGCAAAGGAGGAAAAGACGATAGACCAGCTGATAAAAAGAGCGGCGCTGAGCACATTCAACCGCTACTACCGTTCGTACAACTTCGAAGATGTGGTGTCGCGCTTCAACGAAGGCTTCAGCTTCGAGACTTCGGACATGATGAGCGCTGAAAAATACCTGCGCCAGGTAAAGGCACTGGGTGGCATGATGCAGGCGATAAGAGTGGTCGCTGACTCTGAAAGACCCGAGGTGATAGCTTCAGCAGCAGAGTTCATCCTTGAAGGTCTTCACTTGAACCGGAAGCTGAACAAGGAACAGCTCAAGGGCAAGACCGTATACGGACGGTGATATGGCTGTATACCGGTACTCAGAATGGGATGGGACTCAGGACATCTTCAACCTGGATGCCGATGAGTTAATGCAGCATCTGGAGCGCCATCTGATGCCCTACGGCGACCTGTCATATGCCCTGCGCTCCCTGCAGCGCGGCGGCATCACCGATAGACAAGGGCGGCGCCTCCCCAGCCTTGAGGAACTATTGCAGAGGCTGCGCCAGCAACGCCAGCGACAACTCGAAAGGTACAACCTCAGTTCCATACTTGACGACATCCGCAAAAGGCTTGACAACATAGCGAAGACGGAGAGAGAGGGCATCGCCCGGCGGCTCAGTGAAGCAAGACAAAAGGCAGAAACAGAGCACGCCGAACTAAGCCCGGAGGAGCGCGAAAAACTGCTCAAGGCTCTCGAAGACAGGGCGGCAAAAAACTTGGAGAAACTGGATGCCCTGCCACAGGACATCGGCGGACAGATTAGAGAGCTTTCCCAGTATGACTTCATGGATGACGATGCCAGACAGCAGTTCCAGGAGCTTATGGACATGCTGAAGAGATACGCCATGCAGCCCTATGCCCGAAACCTGATGCAACAGCTTAAGAGCCTCCAGCCGGGCGATATGGCAGCCATGAGACAACTGCTCCAGGCGATAAACCAGATGCTGGAACAACGCCTCAGGGGGGAAGAGCCCGACTTCCAGCAGTTCCTCCGCCAGTTCGGTCACTTCTTCGGTCCCCAGCCACCCCAGGACCTGGACGAGCTCCTGGAATATCTACAAAATCAGATACGACAGGCACAGTCCCTGCTCGATAGCCTGTCACCCGAGGACAGGCAAGCCCTGGAGGACATGCTGGACTCAGTCATCGACGATGCCACTCGCCGCGAGCTGGCAAGACTCAGCGCCAACCTTCAGGCGCTCAGCCCGGAGTTTTCTCTGCACCAGCGCTACCTTTTCTCCGGGGAAGAGCCGATATCCTACACCGAAGCCCTCAAGCTGATGGAAATGCTGCATAAGATGGACAAGCTCGAGGCACAGATGGAAGACGCCCGCTACAGTCGCTCCACAGATGCCATCAACGAGGAACTGGTGAAGGAACTGCTCGGCGAGCGGGCTGCCAGGGAACTGGAACAGTTGCGCAATATCACCCGTGTGCTGGAAGAGGCTGGCTATATTCAGCGGACTGAATATGGTTATGAACTCACCCCCCGCGGTATCAGAAAGATCGGACAAAAAGCCCTCCAAGACATTTTCGAAAAGCTGAAAAAGGACGCCTTCGGAGGACACAACCTCAGGCGGAGGGGGACAGGTGGCGAGCGGACCGGCGAGACCAAAAAATATGAGTTCGGCGACGAGTTCCAGGTGCACATCCAGAAAACCGTCATGAACTCCATATACCGCGATCCCAGAAAGCCACCACTGCGTGTCGCCGCTGAGGACTTCGAGGTCTTCGAGACCGAAATGCTCACCCGCACAGCTACCGTACTGATGCTCGATTTAAGCCTGTCCATGCCTACCAGGGGTAATTTTGAAGCAGCAAAGCGGGTGGCTATCGCACTGGACAATCTTATCAGGACCCAGTACCCTAAGGATGTCCTCCATATCGTTGGCTTCTCTACCTACGCCCGGTTGATCAAGAGGGAAGAGTTACTCTACATAAGCTGGGACGAGTTCGACCCCTATACCAATATGCAACAGGGACTGGCTTTAGCCCGACGTCTGCTGAACAAGGATAGGTGCACCAACAAACAGGTAATCTTGATAACCGACGGGGAACCTACCGCCCATATCGAAAATGGCCGCTTGTTCCTGCAATATCCCCCCAGCTTGCGCACGCTCCAGCTAACGCTCCGAGAAGTAAGGCGATGTACCCAGGAGGGCATTGTGCTTAATACCTTTATGCTGGACACTTACCAGCTCTACACTTCTTTCGTCACCCAGATGGCACAGATAAACAAGGGAAGGGTATTCTTTACCACCGCTGACAGTCTGGGGCAGTATCTGCTCGTGGACTACGTGACCAGCAAGAGACGTCGAATATAAACAAAGGAGGAAAAATGCGCGCAGCCTTCGCGGTCAATAACAAGCTCGAAATCAAGGAGGTGCCCAGACCAACACCGGGGTATGAGCAAGCTCTAATTAAGCTTACTACCGCCGGTGTCTGCCATTCGGATGTCCACATAGTTAAAGGGGACTGGACTAAACTACCGCCGACGGTCCAGATCCCTGTAGGACATGAAGGTATTGGCGTGGTAGAAGAGCTCGGTCCCGGCGCTGAGAAATTTGTCCAGAAAGGGGACCGAGTGATAATGGGGCTCGGTGGGTTTGCCGGCAGCTACTGGTGTGGTGCCTGCGAATATTGCCTCAGTGACAGACCGAAACTCTGCCTGCAGGCAAGACCCCTTAGTGGTACTTATGCAGAATACATCTCCGTCTGGGTAAAAGCGCTGGTAAAACTGCCCGATGCGGTGCACGATAACGAAGTCTCACTGGCATGCGGTGGACTCACTGCCTACAGCGCAGTAAAAAAACTTATCAAATATGCAGTGACACCGGGAAAGCCCATAGCCATCGTCGGCGCTGCCGGTGGGCTGGGGCACTACGCCATACAGGTGGCGAAGCTCTTCGGCTATAAAGTCATAGGAGTGGATATCGGTGAGGAAAGGCTGGGATTCGTAAAAAGCATGGGGGCTGACTATGCCGTGGATGTCAGCGAGGCACCACAGTTCGTCCGCGACAAGATCGGCGGGGCGTATGCCAGTATAGTATTCTCACCCAAAATAGCCGGCTTTGAACTGGGACTCACTTTGCTCAAGCGCGGTGGTATATTTATCGGAGTAGGTATGCCCGCAGCAAGCGAAGGGGGGTTTACCGTAATGCCACTGGACTTGCTGAACAGGGGCTTGCTGATAATGTCCTCGGCAGCGGGCACAGTGGTGGAAATGGGAGAACTCGTCCAGCTTGCCGCAGAGGGTAAGATAAAGAGCCACGTGGCGAAAGTTGTCCCACTTGAGCAGGCTGCTCAGGTGCTTGAGGAACTGGAACAGGGTAAATACACTGGCAGGGCAATTTTAAAAATATAGACTAGACCGGCGGTGCATCCTTCGGCGAAGCTGGCATCACAAAAATAGCCGGTATGCTAACGAGCATCACCGCTGCCAGACCGGTAAATACGATAAAGAAACCCAGCGACATATCGCCCACTCGTTGCAGCACCAGCGAAGTCACTGCAATGCTGACCGCCCCACCGATCTGGCGGAACATTCCCCTCACCCCGGTGATAGTAGCCACACGGTCCGGCATCAACTCGATACAGGCATTATTGGCAGCCGGAGCGGATACACCCATACCAACACCAGCAAGTAACATTATTCCGGAGACCAGCACTATTTTGTTGATATGCCCCCACACCGTGCCCAGACCCACAGCACTGAAGGCAAGTAGCAACAGGCTGAGCGCCGTAAACACCGTACCCACCAACATCGGTTGCCGATAGCCCCACCTTACCAGGAACAGACTGGTCACCGTCGAAGCTATAATCATAGTCACCGACCGTGGCGTAAGGATAAATCCGCTTTGAAACACCGTCATGTCAAATATGGAAACAGCATAAAGGGGAATGAACGCCATTACGCCCATAACACAGGCGCCCATCACAAAATTGAAAATATTTGCCGCCAGAAAAGGTCTGTCCCTGAGTACTTCAAGGTCAATTATCGGGGTCTTAGCTCGCCTCTCGTGCCACAGAAACATGGTCACCATGACCCCTGCAGAAGTAAACAATGTCCCGGCTCCCAGCCACGAAGTGCCCCCATTACCTATCTCGGTGAGCCCCGCCAAAAGAGCAAAAAGGGATGCCACAAGTAGTCCCGCCCCCACTAAGTCCATCTGACTCTTTTCCCCTTTATCAGTCTTTAATAGAAAAATTGAGGCTACAAGAGCGACAAGCCCTAAGGGTACATTGACCCAGAACACGGACTGCCACCCAAAAGTCTCGACCAGCCAGCCGCCGAGGTTGGGACCTATTATCTGACCGATAGGGAAGATGCTGGTAAATAGCCCGATCGCTTGCTGCCTTGAGCCCGGAAACTCCCTGGCGGCAATACTTGTAGCTACAGGCAGAAAACTCCCGGTGCCTATGCCCTGGATAGCCCTGAAGAAAATGAGCAATTCGATGTTCGGAGCTACAGCACAAAGTAAGGAACCAATGGTGAAGGACAGGAGTGAGACCATAAAGACCAGTTTCGTTCCGAAAATGTCCCCAGCCTTTCCTGCTAGAGGCATCGACACGATAGCAACCAACTGAAAAATCGTCAGCACCCACCCCGCGACGACCAGTGAAACACCGAATGAACTCGTAATGATGGGAAAGGCAACAGATACAGCGGTGCCGCTTATCGCCACCATCAGTAGCCCCAGAGAGATGACCACGAAGATAAGATATCGGGACATGGCTAATTATTTTATCAGGCAAGCCACAGCAGCACCAAAACAACCCAGCCCGATATGAGCAACACCTTTCAAGGCGAATATAAAAGCCCCAACACGGTCAGGGTAAAAAATTACAGCAGCACAAGAACCGCTGCTTTCCGCATGTTTTGACAACCGCCCAGAATATGGGCTAAACTTCACCAAAAATAGAAAAGGTAGGTGCACTATGTGTGAGTTCTGCCATCAACATGGGGAAGGTAAGAAGTGGTACCTGCAAGCCAAGAACTACTCACTGGAGTTGCGCAGCGACCTCAAAAGGCGCGGTATCGTTTTCGATGGTGTCCTTTTTGCCAAGAGCTTGAGCAAATGGGAAGAAATAAAGAAAAGACCCCTTTTGATAAGAGCCCTGATGGAACCTGGCATCAGGAAGCGCGTCAGGCAACAGCACTCCGGTCAGGTCCTGCCGATTGAAGATGTGGAGAAGGTCTTTGATATCGTCAACAGCGTAGTGCGCGTAGACTGCTGGTGCCGTAAAGCAAAGCACGTCAAGGACCTGCGCTACTGCTACGGTGTGAGCATATTACCACCCGATGAACACGTTAGAAGAGTGGCAGGCAGACCAGGGGCTGGATTCCTCTCAGGCGCTGAGACAACTGGTCTGGAAAGACTGACCAAGGAAGAGGCGCTGAACAACATGAGAGAGTATGAAAAGGACGGACTGGTCCATTCGGTCTGGGTAGCACCGGAGCCGTTTATTATCGGAATTTGCAACTGTGACCGGTCGGACTGCGGGGCGCTATCCCGCACGGTAATGCAAGGGATAGATACCCTCACGCGTGGCGAGTATGTGGCGGAAGTAGACCCCGACTTGTGCAACGGCTGCCGCAACTGCATGCGCGTCTGTCAGTTCGGAGCCATCGGCTACAGCGCCGCCAATAAGAAGGTTTTTGTCGACCTGACACGGTGTTTCGGCTGTGGTATCTGCCGGTCGGTCTGCACCAAGGATGCTATACACCTCCACGACCGTGCCAGTGTGCCCATAGCCGCCAATCTGTGGTAAAAATAGCACAATAGCGCAGTACCACTGCCACAAGGGCAGAAAACACCATAAAAGCTTGCTTTAGCAGTACAGAATGTGGAGCAAGTATTGTGTTGTGTCTTTCTAGCACATCCGCTCAACTAAGCCCCTTACAGACTGAAGTGTCTCCCTGAAACCCGCACACTCAAACCCCCATTTCCCTCTCAGCCTCTATCCCCACATGTCATACCGCATTGCCGCCATAGAAGCAGCTACATTACCTTTTTCGGTCGTCATGTTTAACCATTTGGTACTTTCCTGAGAAAACAGCAGGAAATAACATCTTCTTAGGGTTATCTGTCACCCTTGAAGGGGAAAGCCGGGCAGCTCATCCTGCCAGTGGCTTTTTCTAAGCGCTGACCAGAACTCAGAGCCGACAGGAGGTGCAAAATGAAAAAATGGAACGACCTGAAAATAGGTATCAAATTGCTCCTGGGATTTTTAATCATCGGTGCACTGGCAGGTGTACAAAGTTATTACAGCATTGCTTCGGTCTCCTCCATCAACAGGGCAAAGGAGATTCTATCGGCTGCCCGTGAAGCAGATTCACATCTTTATAACCTCTCACTAGAGAGATATCAGTATATGGCAGACAGCGACACAAGCCATACGTCCAACATCGAGACCGGACTGGCTGACCTCAAACACGACCTTGAAGAGATTGAAGCACTCTTTCGCGACCCGCAAATTTCACAAATCTGCAAAGAGTCTATAGCAAATCTTGGCGTTTACGAAACAGCTTTCCTTAACTATCTGAATGCCGTTGAGTCAAATGAAATAATATTGCAGGACTGGCGCCAGATCGGCAACGATTTCACCACAAAAATTCAAGCTTTCAAGGACAATGTAAAAAGAGGGGATGAAGAATTTATCCAGGCGGATGCGCTGGAAAAAAGTTTCCTGTTTATGAGAGTACAGGCACTTTACTTCATCCATTACAGTACCGAAAAAAGCTGGAACGACTTTGTGGTAGCGATGTCAAATACAGAAGCTGAAGCCAAAAAACTGGCGACCATGGCAACCGGCAATCCAAAACTGACCTCTATAGCTACTGCAATCCTTGAACATGTCAATACATATATCACCCGCGCTGATATGTACCACAATAACGTACTTACTCAACAAGCCGGTGTGAACGCACTGGCAAACCTTGAACGTAAGATCTGGGGCAACCCCGAGAAAACGAGCCAGAACTACGGCGGGGTAGCCCTGCTAACAGCCATCGCAAACGACCACATGGAGACCACCAGCAGGTCAGTACTATTTGTCACGCTTGCTTTGGTAATAGTAGCAATTGCTGCTACCATACTGGTCATCCTCGTACTCCTGCGCAGCATCACACGCCCGGTCAAGCAAATTGAAAATGCTTTAAAGAAAATAGCCATTGGTGATATTACCGAGAAGGTCGGTTACACCTCTAAGGACGAAATCGGTCAAATGGCACAAGCATACGAGGACATGCAATCGTACCTTCAGGAAATGGCAGTGGTCGCCGGCAAAATAGTTGAGGGCAAACTCAACGAGATTAACGTTACACCTAGATCAGAGAAGGATGTTCTGGGGGGTGCCCTCAGCCAGATGGTCAAATATCTACAGGACGTAGGCTCCCAGCTTCGCAAAGCCGCTGCCGAATCAAGAGCTAAAGCGTATTATCTGGATAAGCTGCCAACACCGGTGACAGTGATAGACAAGGAATTCAACGTCATCTTCGCCAACCTGGCTGCCGCCCAAGCAGCCGGACTGGAGCCCGAACAATGCGTCGGTAAGAAATGCTACAGCCTCTTCAAAACCACTCACTGCAACACCGAACGTTGTGTAGTCGCCAGGGCATTCAACACCGATTCGGTAATTACCGATGAAACAATTGCTGAGATGCCATCTGGCAAAGTTCCCATGAGACAGTATGGCGCACCTGTCAAGGACAATAAAGGCCAGCTCATTGGAGCTTTAGAATACGGAATCGATATAACCGATGAGATCAAAAGCATTCAGGGTGTGCTGGAGCTAGTTGAAGCCGCCCAGGAAGGCAAACTGACCGTCCGTGCTGATGAGCAGCAGTACACCGGCAACTTCCGTAAGATCATCAGTGGTATCAACAGGCTCCTCGACACCATCACAGAGCCCATAAATGAAGCTGCGCAAGTACTGTCAAGAATGGCAGAGAAAGACTTTACTGCAAAAGTAATGGGCAACTATAAGAATGATCTGGCAAATATTAAAGACTCCGTCAATAAAGTCATCGATAGCGTGGGTTCCTTGGTCGCCCAGCTAAAAGACAGTGTAGACGAACTCTCCGCTTCCAGCAACCAGCTATCGGAGGCTGCCCAGCAGTCCGGCTCGGCAACTTCACAAATAGCCAACGCAAGCCAGCAAATAGCTAAAGGCGCCGAAGAGCAGTCCAGAGGAATTGGCAAGGTAAGAATTTCCTTGGAGCAGCTAGCTAAAGCCATAGACATGGTGGCTAAGGCTAGTGGGGAACAGACAAAGGCTGTAGAGCAAGCCTCCCTGATAGTACAAAAGGTAAGCAAAGCCGCCGATCAATCCGCTAAGAATGCCCAGGAAGCCGCCTTGAATGCGGAACAGGCTACACAATTAGCCAAAGACGGGAGCCTGGCTGTAGATGCCAACATCAAGGCAATGTACAAGGTCCGCAATGTAGTCAACGAGATGAGCGAGAAAATAAACGAACTCGGGCGCCATTCTGAAGAGATCGGCAGAATGATATCTGTCATCGAGGACATAGCAGCTCAGACCAACCTCCTTGCTCTTAACGCAGCTATCGAGGCTGCCAGGGCAGGTGAGCAAGGTCGCGGTTTCGCTGTAGTCGCTGACGAGGTAAAGAAACTCGCTGAACGGACCGCAAAAGAGGCTAAAGAAATCGCCAGCCTTGTCAGCACAGTACAGAAAGGTGTTGTTGCATCGATCGAAGCAGCCAGGGAAGGCGCTAGCCAGACTGAAGAAGGCGTGGGCATAGCCAACCAGGCAGGGCAAGCCCTAAATACGATACTCGATGCTGCCAGATCTGTATCTGAGCAGATCGAACAGATCTCCCGAGCCGCCAGCCAGGTCAGTACTTCAGCAAGCGAGATGGTCCGAATTATTGACAGCGTGAGCAAAGCTGCTGAGGAGAACTCTGTTGCCGCTACACAAATGGTGGCAAACAAAGAAGAAGTCCTTGACAGTCTAAACAGCGTCTCCAGCGTTGTAGAAGAGAACAGTGCTGCCGCCGAAGAGATGTCAGCCTCTGCTGAGGAAATGAGCGCCCAGGTACAGCAGGTTGTAGCCGCATCTCATATGCTCACAGAAATGTCAAGAGGACTCCAGCATACCGTCACATTATTTAAAGTAAACAGCAACGGTGGTGGCGATGGACACGGTCGGAAAACAGGACAAAGACTGCTCAAAGAAACACTCGCTGAAATCAAAGCGCAGTCCAGTCCACTGCCACCAGCCATAAATTAGACCACCAGGAAAGGGGGGTTCATATGCCAGCAAATAACCGAATAAGCGAGAAACATCTGGTCCTGTTTACTATAGCCGGTGAAAAGTATGCCGTAGACATTAATGATGTTTATGAGATCATCAGGACACAACCGGTTACCCGGGTGCCCAAAGCCCCTTTCTTTGTAGAGGGCATCATCAACCTCAGGGGGAAAATTGTCCCTATCATCGATATGCGGAAAAGGTTCGAATTGCCAAATGCTGAACAGACAAAAGATAGCCGGATTATGGTGGTGGACAGCAACGGGGAAAGCATAGGCATAATCGTCGATGCAGTCACAGAAGTCCTGCGTATACCCGCTGATGCCATAGAGCCACCATCAAACATCATCGTAACCAGTTCATCCGACTATATGCTCGGGATCGCCAAACGCGACGGGGACATGATTGTTCTCCTTGACTTAAGCAAAGTCCTCTCCAAAGACCAGGTGTCTTCGCCTGACTTTGAAAAGACAGGGCAGCAACATGCCGAGACTCACATGACTGCTGCTATAGGACAGTAGCTTGCAAAGTCTCGGAGAGCGAGCGTTGACGGTTTTGATGAACAACCTCGATAAAGAGGAGGACCCGTTTGAACTTGGCGGCTAAGACAAAAAGGGCAGACCTACTCATATTCTTGCAGGAGACCGACGAATTACTCCAGCTACTCGACGAGGATATAGTGAAACTGGAGCACGGGGGAGTAACCCCCGACCTCCTGAATGAAATCTTCCGCGCCGCCCACACAATCAAAGGCTCTGCAGCCATGATAGGGCACCAGCGTATGTCTGAGCTGGCACACGCAATGGAAACTGTGCTTGATGGACTGCGAAAAGGTGCTCACCAACCCAACACAGAGCTGATAGACGCACTTCTCGCCAGCCTCGACACCCTCAAAGCTCTCAAGGAAGAACTGACTTCACCACAGCGCAAAGAGGTGGACATTTCATTACCTGTCTCAATGTTGAAGAGGACCCTGGTAACTACCGAGAGCACCGTCTCAAGCACGAAACTGCCACAAGAAATAGAAAACAAAATATACCTGAACGAGGAAATCAAAGAAAAGATACAATCGACACTAAAGAACGGCGAAAGGGTCTTCCTGATTAATGCACACATAGACGAGAATAGCTCCTGGAATGCTGTGCGCTGCTTTCAGATACTGACCACAGCATCTAAGTTGGGGAAGGTCATCCATTCCGTGCCTGCACAAAAAGAAATAGAAGAGGAAAAGGTAAGCTTCCAAATTACGTTGTTACTTGCCACCTCGCATGATGAAGCAGAACTGCGTCAGGAGATATTGCTAATACCAGAACTAACAGACTTGCAGATCACTGTCCCAGATCTGACAGAACAGACCAACGCAGCCGATGATAGCTCCTCACTGACTGAGAATCAACTAACACAGAAGCCCACCGGCAAGAAAAAACAAACAATACGAATAGATATTGAACGCCTGGACAACCTGATGGAACAAATAGGGGAACTGGTAGTAAATCGCAATCGTCTAGCCCAGCTAAGCAAACTCCTGGAGACAAAATACAAGGGGGACGAGACCATCGATGAGCTGGAAAAAAACATGATCCAGACAACAAAAGTGGTAAACATGCTACAGCAGGATATTACAAAAATCAGGATGCTCCCTCTTGAAATAGTATTCAACGGGTTCCCACGAATGGTCAGAGACCTGGCACGAAAAGCGGACAAGAAGATAGATTTCTTCATCGAAGGTCAGGAGACCGAGGTTGACCGTAGCATAATTGAACATATTAAGGACCCGCTGATACACCTCCTTAGAAACGCTGTCGACCATGGGATCGAGCCACCGGAACAGCGCACAGCCGCGGGCAAACCGGAAACCGGCACAATCGTCCTCTCGGCATACCACGAACAAAATCATATCACCATCACTATCACGGACGACGGCAAAGGACTGGACCCGGTGAGCATCAAGCACGCAGCTGTCCAGAAAGGCATCATCTCACCCGAAAGAGCAGCGCGCCTTAGCGACGCCGATGCAATAGAATTGATATTCCTACCCGGACTGTCCACAGCCCAAAAAGCTACCGAAGTCTCAGGAAGAGGCGTCGGCCTGGATGTGGTAAAAACGAATATAGAAGCCCTGCGTGGCTCAGTAACAGTTAGTTCAGAAAAAAACAAGGGCACCAGGTTTACTCTGATGCTACCACTAACACTCGCAATTTTGCCAGCGCTTTTGCTCGAAGCTGAGAAGACTCTGTGCGCTATACCACTGGCAGACGTCATAGAAGCCGCAAAAGTGCGTACCCAGGACCTGAAGACTATTAGAGGCAACAGGGTAATAATGTGGCGAGACACTGTCCTGTCGGTACTTGACTTAGCCATGATATTCGGCTGGAGAAAGCCGGACTATAACAAAAACGGTGAAAGCGACGCAGTTATCGTGAAAGCTGGAGGACTCAAAGCCTGCTTGATTGCAGATTCTCTGAAAGGTCAACAAGAAATCGTGCTGAAACCACTGGGTAATTATCTGGGAGATACCAGAGGTATAGCAGGTGCCAGTATTTTGGGTGACGGGAACGTGACACTGGTGCTAGACGTAGCAACGCTCCTGAGTTCGGCGATCGGAAATAAAAATTATGAAAAAGAATATGCCCTTTCCTAGAACTTTCAAGTCAGGAAAAGTGCTATGACAGGCATAGCTAAGTAACAAGCTCTGTAAATCATGTGCTGGAGGGGAAAATGACAGCAGAGACTGTCGAACTTGTGAGTAAAGCAGTAACCAATGCCATATCTGGACTTTCGGGAATGACCGGTAAACAGTTCCGTGTCTTCAGCTTTGATCTTAAAAAAGTTAAGGTAAAAGAGGTGCCCTACGAATTCGGCGGACCCGAAGCTTTAATAGTAGGTGTCTACCTCAAAATCAAAGACAAAAACGGACACATCTTTGTGGGATATAAGCCTGAAGTCGCTGCTGAACTTGTGGGTATGGCATTAGGACAAGAACCAAACTCAACGCTCGACCTGTCTGAACTGGAGCAGTCAGTTTTGGGTGAGATAGGGAATCTCGTGGGCTCATTCTTTCTAAACACCCTCGCCGAGGGAATAGGAATGTCATTACTCCCCTCACCACCAGCGGTGATAATAGATATGGCAGGCGCAGTCTTAGATACACCTTTGTCACACATTCTTGAGCACGAGGAGGAAACACTTATCTTAACTACAAATTTTGGCACACAAGACAAACAGATAAACGGTAAGTTTTTGATAGCCCCTATGCCAGCACTCGAGCAGCGATAACCAGGAAAGTCAGCGCCAGGGGTATAAAAATATGGACACACAAGGTCAAAATAATAGGGAAATCATAATTGGCATGGGCGAGCTTGCAGTGAGCAGTCAGCCCTCTGCAGTACTCACTTGCCTGGGTGTCGGCTCCTGTGTCGCACTATGTGCGTTCGACCCGGTAACCAAAATCGGAGGCATCGCACATGTAGTGTTACCTCACGGGGATAATGCCAATGGTAGCAGCCCATCAAAGTACGCTAATTTTGCAGTCCCGGCATTGCTGACAGAAATAACCAGGCACGGTGGGGAAAAATCGCGACTGGTGATAAAGGTTGTCGGAGGCGCTCAGATGTCCACAGCATTCGGCTTTGATGGCACATTCAAAATAGGCGAAAGAAATGTACAGGAAATTCTCTCGTCTCTGGAAAGAGAAGGCATATCAGTATTCGCTATGGACACAGGTGGGACCAAGGGACGCACCGTCCGCATGTATCTGGATACTGGCAAAGTCATCGTGCAAAGCGTCGGCATAAACCCGAAAGAGCTGTGATATGTTAAGCCAAAATTCCACTTACAAACTTGACCAAATGAAGGAGGATATGCCATGGCTACGATAATGATTGTCGACGATGCCGCATTCATGCGCTTGAAATGCTCCCAGCTATTAACTCAAAACGGTTACAAGGTCATCGAAGCCTCTAACGGCGCTGAAGCTCTAGCCAAGTATAAAGAGTTCAAACCGGATGGAATTTTGTTGGATATAACTATGCCGGACATGGACGGATTAACAGCACTTAAAGAACTGATGGCTTTAGATAATAATGCTAAAGTAGCCATGGTCACAGCTATGGGACAACAATCAATCGTCATAGAAGCCCTTAAATCAGGGGCTAAGGATTTTGTGGTGAAACCGTTCGACCCGGACAGAGTGCTTGCTGCGATTAAAAAAATGCTCAGCTAGATCTAAATCTCGCTCATGGGTGAAAACTTTATGGACGATAAAATAAGAGTACTGATAGTAGACGACTCAGCCTTCGTACGCTCCATTGTAGCTCAGGAACTGCAAACAGACACTGAGATAGCAGTTGTTGGCTTCGCCAAGGACGGCATCGACGCCGTGGAAAAGGTGAAGAAATTAAAACCAGATGTGGTCACCATGGATATTATTATGCCAGAAATGGACGGGCTAACAGCTTTGGAGCACATCACCAGAGAGACCCCAACTCCTGTGGTGATGCTCAGTGCACTCACTACCAGCAGCGCTGAAGTGACCATAAAGGCACTGGAACTGGGTGCTGTCGACTTTTTCCTCAAACCGTCAGTCCTTAATCCTTTAGGTGACCAGCAATCAAAAGCAGAGCTGGTCGCCAAAATAAAACTGGCGGCTAAGACCGCAATTACAAAGAGACACACACCAGCAATACACGGCGACACGAAGCCAGTCAAAGTAAGCCATAAAATACGAGGTTCGACGAAGCCAGGTCGAGTAGTGGTCATCGGCGCCTCCACCGGTGGACCACGGGCTTTGATGCAGGTGATCCCAAACCTTCCCACAGACATTGAAGCGGCAATTCTGGTAGTACAACACATGCCGCCTCTATTCACAAAATCACTCGCTGAAAGACTTGATAGCCTGTCCAAACTCGATGTCCGGGAAGCTCGAGAGGGCGACGAGATACAACAACATCAGGTACTGGTGGCACCAGGTGATTATCACATGGTCATCAACGATGGACATATAAATCTGTATAAAGGCACTCCCGTGCTGGGCGTCAGACCGTGCGCAGATATAACCATGGAGTCCGTAGCAAGAGCTTATGGAAGCCGTACACTGGGTGTAATCCTTACAGGTATGGGCACTGACGGTACTAGAGGAGCGTCCTTGATAAAGGCAGCCGGGGGTAGAGTCCTGGTAGAAGATGAGTCAACATGCACTGTCAACGGTATGCCCATGAGCGTAATCAAAGCAGGCTATGCCGATGACATAGTCCCCATCCACCAGATGGCTGCCAGAATTGCAAGCATGTGTACCGACAAAGTTCCAGCACATACAAAACTGCGGTAGAAAGACCATGACTGACGAAGAGTACTGCTATCTCACCAGAAAAATACGGAAACTAACAGGAATAGAGCTAAACAACTATAAGAACAGACAAATGCGCCGGCGCCTGGAACATCTCCTGTTAAGTTCAAACTTTGCCGATGTTATCTCCTACTGCTCCTTACTTGAAAACGACCCGACTATGGTGGAAAAACTGAAGGACTTCCTGACGATAAATGTATCCGAATTCTTTAGAGACCCGAAATATTTCCACCTGCTGATGACAGACATCCTGCCAGAAATGCTGAAACAGCGTACCAGACTGACTATCTGGAGTGCTGGTTGCTCGAACGGCGCCGAACCATACTCTGTAGCTATGATCCTGGACCAACTTTCACCATTTTCACACCATCGCATACTCGCTACCGACATCGACCAGAAATGCTTGGAAAAGGCAAAAGATGGTGGACCATACTACCCCAACGAAGTCAGGAATGTACCCGCGCACTTCTTCGGCAAATATCTGGTAGAAACAGAAGACGGCTACAAGGTGACAGAGAAAATACGCCAGAGCGTCATCTTTAAACAGCATGACCTTTTGCAAGACCCTGTAGACGAGAAATTCGATCTTATCCTGTGCCGCAACGTGCTTATCTATCTTACCGAACAGGCAAAATATAGCACATACCAGAAGCTTCACCATGCTTTAAGAGAAAATGGAATATTATTCGTGGGTGCCGCCGAAATTATTCTCAATCCAGCCGCTGTGGGATTCGAGATATACAGCCCTCTCTTCTATCGGAAGTTAACAGCCAGCCAGGTCTGCCTGGCAACGGTAAAGACAGCGGCACTGCTATCAACAAGGAAGAGCCTCATATGAGACGCATATCTATAAAATATGCCAGACCAGGAATGATACTGGGATACCCGGTATTTGACCCCTACGGGGTCAAGCTGTTAGACACAGATGTTAAGCTAGACGAGCACAACTTGAAAACACTGACCAGCATGAAGGTGCATGAAATATTTATCCAGGATAAACGTGTCTACGACATCGTTTCGCTGCCTATTATGCCGCCGGAGCTTGAAGGAGCAGCATCCGCCGCACTACGAAAGCTGATGATTGAGACCCGCTTGAGCGGTCGCTTGACAGTGGAAGCAATACGCAGCATCAACAACATAGTGAACTCTATGGTGAACCACCTGTCCTTTTCTCTTCCAGGAGAGCCATCTGTCGCCGGTATCACCTCTAGCGAGGACTACATTTACACCCAGCCGGTAAAGACCGCTATCCTTTCATTGATAGTGGGACATAAACTCAAATGGGACAAGAACCAGCTAATCAATTTAGGAATAGCAGCTATGCTCAAAGATATCGGTTACGCAGAACTGCCCGAGGAAATTCTGCGCAAGCCAGGTGAACTGACGAAGGAAGAACTGGCAAAAATCCGAGAACATCCTATGCGGGGGTACAAACTACTAAAACAATTTCACGGCAAAGACACAGGCATCGGAATCGCTATCATGCAACACCACGAGCGGTGGGATGGAAGCGGGTACCCCCTCGGGTTGAAGGGCGCCAGGATATCGCCACTGGCACAGTTGTTAGCCATTGCCGACAGCTATATGGAGCTGATCTCAGTAAGCCCCGGCAAGAGCAAAATCTATATGCCTCACGAAGCTATTGAATTTGTCATGGCATATAGCAAAGAATACTTTAACCCTGAACTGGCAAACGCTTTCGTTAAACAAATACCCTGTTACCCCGCCGGATTGACCGTCGAGCTAAATACCGGAGAAATAGGCATCATCTCAGACTCTAAACGCGGGCTTGTGGGGCGACCTGTCGTTCGAATATGTTATGTTCCGAAAGAAGGCATGCTGGAAAAACCGTATGATGTAGACTTGTCAAGACCGGAATTTCAGTCCAAGTTCATAAATAAAATTCTGGACTACTACTAATGTCCGACGACGAATTGCTATCACAAAGTGATATAGACGCCCTCGTAGAATCGGTTGCCTCTCGGTCAAGAGCAACTGGAGAAAAGGTCATATCTGCCAGGACGCCCAAAGCAAGCAGGGAAATCGAACCTGAAAGAGCTACTATGCCCCGGTCTCCATCACCTTCTCCCCCGTCTCCTCGTGACATCGAAGCACTCAACGATAAGATAGCAAAGCTAGCAGACCGCCTGGACAAGTTGGAAAAAGCACTAAATGGCAACTTCGGAATGTCCCAGCTCGCCCAAAACTTTCGGTGCACATCGTGCAACAGTCAGGGCTTCATCGCCTTCTTTGTGAAATGCACCCGCTGCGGACAGGTCAAGCTATGGGGCTCCTGGCCCCAAAAGTAGCCGGCGTCACAGCATAGCATGTGTCGCCCCACCTCAACCCTCAAATAACATAGCATAACTTGCTACAGCATAAATTGACATTTGCAACAGCCAGCCGTATACTGTAAAATATTACAGGTTATATTAATAATTGAGGTAACATTAAATATGTCTGGAGCAGACTTGCTGGCAAAAGTGCTTGAACTCGAGCATCGCTCCCACCAGCTCATGCGGCAATACTCGCTTGATGCCTGGATGGGGTTGAACCTGACTGTTCCCCAGCTCAAGAGCCTCTTCTTTATTGCAAACCATCAAGATACCAGCCCGGGCAAGTTAGCCGTAGCCCTGGGTGTAACACCAGCCAATGTTACCGGCATTATTGACCGTCTCGTGGAACAAGGACTGGTCTTCCGCAAGGAAAATCCGAATGACCGCCGCGCCCTGGCACTCCGGGTTACAGAAAAGGGAGAGGCTCTTCTTGCCAACCTTAGAGAGCGGAGAACAAACAGGATGCTGGAAATCCTCAGCCGCATGAATGCCGAAGAACTCTCCTGTCTGGCAAGAGGGCTGGCATCTCTGGTAGAAATTGCCGAGATAATGGATAGAGAAAAATGGCAGAACAACCAACAATTGAAGTAGCGGACCTGACCAAGCGCTTCGGCAACTTTACTGCGGTAGACAGCATATCTTTCCACGTCGATAGAAGAGAAATATTCGGACTGCTAGGACCCAATGGTGCCGGCAAGACCACTACCATAAGATGCCTGCTCACCCTCATCAAGCCCACATCTGGCAGCATAAAAGTCTCAGGCATAAATGCACTGAAAAACCCGCAGCAAGTGCGCCAGTTATGCGGCTATGTGCCCCAGGAAGTCTCAGTGGATGGTGACCTCACCGGCTATGAGAACCTCCTCCTTTATGCAAAGTTATATGGCATACCCCGCACATTGCGCAAGGGGCGCATCGAGGAGGCTTTGAAATTCATGGGGCTAGCCGACCGGGCAAACAGTCTGGTAAAGACCTATTCGGGCGGCATGATGCGCCGGCTGGAGATAGCCCAGGTGCTGGTCAACCAGCCCCGGGTACTGTTTCTGGATGAACCGAGCATCGGGCTTGACCCGGCAGCGAAGCGCATGATCTGGGACTACATCGTCCGCCTCCGCGACGGACTTGATGCCACGATTTTGCTTACTACACACGACATGCTCGAGGCTGACGAACTCTGCGACCGCATCGCCATCATGAACCTGGGCAAAATAGTGGTCACTGGCTCACCGGAACAACTAAAAGCAAACCTGGGAGGCGATGTGGTCTCAATTGCCACCACTGATGCAGACTGTGCTTCCATCCTGAGCCAGTTAGGCTACCAGCTGCTAGCCCGCTCAAGCAACTGTAATTGTGACCTGGTCATCAACAACGGCGAACAGGCGATACCACGTATCCTCGAAGAATTGAAGCGACACGGAGTTACAGCGCAATCCGTATCCCTTAAACGCGCCACACTGGATGATGTCTTTCTCAGCTACGCCGGCACCCGCATCGACGAAAGCGAGACCACATGGCGGACGGCGAGACTGACCCGCCGCACCATAAGGAGGCTAAGGCAATGACCGCAGCAGCAAGAATGCTAACCGACATTTTCACTATAACCGAATTTGAATTACGAAAGGTCTTCCACGATAGCTCTCAGATTTTCGTCAGGGCGATACAGCCACTGCTCTGGCTGGTGGTCTTCGGTGGGGTATTCGGTAAGCTCCGGGTCCTGCCAGGTGGCAGCTACAACTACCTCCAGTTCCTCACCCCTGGCGTCCTGGCACAGTCCGTTATTTTCATCGCCGTCTTCTACGGCATAACCCTGGTCTGGGAGCGTGACCTCGGCTTATTGCATAAACTCCTGTCTACTCCCGCCCCCCGCTCCAGCATCATCCTGGGCAAGACCTTCGCCGCCGGCGTACGCTCCATACTTCAGGCGCTATTGATATTCCTGCTGGCGTTGGTAATCCACGTCCAGCTCCACATAGACCCGCTCAGCGTACTCGGTGTCCTCTTCGTAATCATTCTCTCAGGCATGTGCTTCTCCAGCCTGTCCATCGTTCTGGCTTCTTTGCTCAAGACCCGAGAGCGCATGATGGGCATCGGGCAAGCAATTACCATGCCACTATTCTTTGCCAGCAGCGCCATTTACCCCGTCGACCTGATGCCCGGCTGGCTGAAAGCAGTAGCAATCGTCAACCCGCTTAGCTACACCGTCGATGCCCTGCGTGCCCTGCTGGTCACCGGCAACTACAGCAACCTCCCCCGGGACGTCGGCGTTCTAGTACTGGCAGTAGCCATCCTGGTGACACTAGCCGTCTTCTCCTTCAGGCGCATTATCGAGTAATAGAAGCCCTGCTAATTAAATCACGCTTTCCCCCCTTCCCCAAACTATTACCGCCAGAGCACCCCCAGGGAGAAGTCCACCGCATTTGACATCTCTTATGGAGCTTAATGTTTTTCGGTGAACGATGTGACGAAATTTGCAACCGCAAACATCCCACAAAAGGTCGGTATCACTTAGAGCGTTGGAGTTCCCTTTGTGGTGGAGCTTACTGGACAGAGAGAAGAACTTTCGCCCTGGCTTTCCGCCTTGCCACTTAGCCTATCAATCTCAAATTGCAGCAACGAAGTCTCTCAAAGGCAAAACGGTTCTTTGCGTTGAACTTTCCGATGGATTGTTCAGCAGTTCCCTGACACCGCACAATTCCTACTTGACAGCTCCAGGTGCGGGAG
>Ga0315298_1000059_pt1 | contig 198729 bp, 141 predicted proteins | sample WHS_1_MG_FD_203077 | JGI IMG/M metagenome (GOLD analysis project Ga0315298, IMG submission 203077) | Extremophilic microbial mat communities from Washburn Hot Springs, YNP, Wyoming, USA - WHS_1_MG | ecosystem: Environmental > Aquatic > Thermal springs > Hot (42-90C) | place: USA: Wyoming... | reverse complement strand
TCACCTCCGGCAGCTCTCCACCTCGTGTTGCCACGACGCAGTAGCCTTCGGTTACAGGCCGGTGAACGCTCGGCCTGGCGGGGACTTCCACCCCGCTGTGTGGGCGCCTTCGCAGGCGCACTAGTACCGCCTTTAGGCGGCGGCAGGCTAAAGCCTGCACTACGAACCATTGCGGTTCGTAGTCCCGCCTTTAGGCGGCGGCAGGCTGAAGCCTGCACTACGAACCACCGCGGTTCGTAGTACCGCCTTTAGGCGGAACAAGAGCGATTGGGTAATCGTGACCTTCGAACCGCGCTTACCCTTTGAGGAAATAGCCGCGATGCTTTTCCGTCACGGGCAAGCCCAAGCGTTGCATCACTTGCATCATGTCTTCCCAGACCTTGCGTTTCTCCTGGAGGGACTGGTTGCGCAACAAGTACGCCGGATGATAAGTGGGCATCACTGGAACACCCTGAAATTCCAGCCATTGTCCGCGAACCTTTGTGATGCCCTGCGTTTTGCCGAATAAGCCTTCGACCGCAGTGCCGCCGAGCGCCACTATGATTTCCGGTTTGATGATTTTGATTTGCTCGAGGAGGTAAGGCAAACAGGTCGTCATTTCCGTGGGCGTTGGTTTGCGGTTGCCCGTTGCCTGACCGGGTGTGTCGGGCCTGCATTTTAGAATGTTTGCGATGTAAACCTCTTCGCGTTTAAGGCCCATGGTCTGGATTATCTTGGTCAATAACTGTCCGGCTTTCCCGACAAACGGCTCGCCTTGCTCGTCTTCTTCGGCGCCGGGTGCCTCGCCAACAAACATCAATCGGGCGCCAGGATTGCCGACGCCGAAGACAACATTGCGTCGCGATTGAGCAAGGTGCTGGCATTTTCGGCAGGAAAGAACGCGCTGGCGCAGCGCGTCAAGGGCGGCTTGTTTGCCTGTGATATCGGCTGATGTTGCCGACGTGTCCATCAGCATGCCAGCAGGTTTGGGAGCGGGAACCGCTGCCCTTGGTGCGGACGCAGCGGCCTGACCTTGCGGTTGTGCGGCAAGCGCTCTGCGGGCAAGGCCGGCCGGGGCAAAAAGCGCAGTCAAAGTCCGTTGCGACACAGGAACGAACTTAACGCCTTTGTCGCGGAGCTCCTCCAAGTGCTTGATTGTTGCTTCAAGCAATTCGGCGTAGGTGTTGCCAGCCGGGTTGTTCATCAAATTGCGCGCCAAACCGGATTGATCAGAATCGGTTCAGAGCCCTTTGACCTCCCAACCTTTTCTGTAGGTACGACGGACGTAGCGATTTGCGTCGTTGTTGTTCGTGAACTTGAGCGCGCCCGAGTCCCATTCGAGCGTTGTTTGCGGGAAATGGGTTGCAACACCGCCCAGCAACACCGTTTCTGTCAGTGGACCGGAATAATCGAAATTGGCAGAAGCTTTGCCCTCGCCCCTGCACGCGTTGACCCATTGAATCCAGTGGTTGTCGCCCTGGACACGCGGAGTGGGATATGATTCGAATTGAGCTTCGGGCAAAAGGCGGGGCGGGCCGATGTGCGGCAGCAACATGACGCCTTTTGTGCCGATGAAAATCGAGCCTTGATCCGGCATTGGCTCTTCACCGAGCAGCGCCTGCACGTCTTTGGGCGGGCGTTCGTCACCGTCATACCATGTCACACGAACAGTGTTGCCGTCGGTGTACTTCGTCCCGGGGAACACGTAATGGATGCGGGCGTTGATCGCCCAGTTCCACTGGTTGGGAGCCGGCCCTTCGGAGCGAACTGACAACGGAGCGCTCAAAGCCAGCGCACAGAACACCGGATCGTATATGTGGCATCCCATGTCGCCAAAAGTGCCGGTCCCGAAATCGAGGCGTTTGCGCCAGTTACCCGGATGATAATATCCGTCGCCGATAAACGGGCGTTCTTCTGCGACTCCGAGCCAGAAATCCCAGTTCAGCCCGGGCGGCACTGGATCGACGCGGTTTGGTCTGGGCGAAGGATCGCCCCACTTCTTGTTGCTCCAAGTGTGCACCTCCTTCACTTTGCCGATCGCAAGATCCTGGATCAGTCGAACTGCCAGCCGATACTCCGAGGCAGAGTGAATCTGGATGCCCATTTGCGTGACGACCTTTTTGTCGCGCGCGGCCAAGGTCAACTGTCGTGCTTCGTAGATGTCGTGCGTGAGCGGCTTTTGGCAATGAACATGCTTGCCGAGTTGAATTGCCGACATCGCAATGGGCGCGTGCATGTGGTCCGGCGTCGAGACATTGACAGTGTCGAGGTCTTTTTCCTTTTCCAGCAAAACGCGCCAGTCCTGGTAAATCCGAACGTCCGGGAATTTCTGGCGAACCGCTGCGGCGCGGTCCATGTCAACGTCGGCCACTGCGACCAGTTTTACTGCTGGATGCCGCGTGATCGATTCGATGTCGGCAGCAGCCATGCCGCTGGCGCCGAAACTGGCATGTCGGATCGTTTCATTGGCAGCAGCGCGACCGATTCGGGCCGTGACCCACGGCGCTGTTGCGCCAATCAATCCCAATCGTTTCAGAAAACTCCGGCGTGTATGTGATGCGAGAATATTCATGGCCAAACTCATAAGCTCCTGCCGCGCCGGAAGCAACTGCGAAGTGAAAGTTGTTATTCCCCGCGTAAACGCGGTGCGGCGCGGATGCAATCAGATGATCGCTGCGAGCCACTTTGCGGTCGCGGGCAAAAAGCCGCAAACCGAAATCAGAATATACAGCTTTGCGCTCTTTGCAGCGTTATGTCGGACGTTATTCCGCCCGAAGATCAACGCACTTGAGCTGGGAATGATCCCGAATGACGAGCCGGCCATCCGCAAGGGCCAGCGGCGCCCAAATGTCGCGACCGTCAAGCAGCTTTGCTTTGCTGAGGGACTTGAATCCGGTTGGGGATGGTTCGACGATATGCAGCTCGCCGCTCCGCCCGTCCATTATGTACATGACGCCGTCTCCGGTGAGGATTGAACCACCTTTGCAGAGATATGGGTCGCGTTTCGTTTGCCACACCAGTTTGCCTTCCGCATCAAAACAAACCAACCCGTCGTTGCGTTCGTTGGTGTTGCAGAGGACGTACACGTGGTCTTTATAAACCAGCCCCTGGTGGCAATGCCCCCCAATCTGCGGGATGCGTGAAATCTCCTTGACGGTCCATGCCTCGCCGTTTCGTGAAACCTCGATGACAGCACTGCCCGAGTTGTAACCGGCGGTGACGAACAGACGTCCGGGAGCCAACACACTCACATTTGGCACCGGTATTATGCATTTGTGCTCGTACTGCCATAGAACCTTGCCATCGCTGGCCGATACCGCCGCAACCCCATTCGGGCTCACACAGACAACCTGTTCTGTTCCTTCGATTGTAATGATTCGCGGGCTCGCATATGCCATCGGGCCGATTGCCGCCGAGCGCCAGCGTTCCTCACCGGATTGCTGGTCAAACGCAACCACACCAACAGTCGCGCTCTGTGGGGCGACGATCACTTTGTCGCCGTACAACAACGGGGACTGGGCGACAGCCCAGTTCGGGCGCTTGCCGTTGTAGTCGCTCACGATGTTCTTTTGCCACAGCGGCTTGCCTGTCTTGCGGTCAATGCAGTAAAAGTGGCCGAACGGCCCGATCGTATAAACTGTCGATTCAGTCACCGCCGGCGTGCTTCTGGACCCGTCGTGATCAATCGAGCCCGGCGCGTCATACGCAAAAGACCATTTCTCCTTGCCGGTGGCCAGATCAAAACAGCGAAGGACGTCTTGTTGCTGGTTCGGACGATCGAGGATGAAAACCTCGCCTTTGTGGATTGCAGCGCCGCCGAACCCTTTGCCCACCGACGCAGTCCAAATGACCTTTGGCCCGGTTTCAGGCCACGCTTTTATAAGCCCTTTTTCAACTGATGTGCCGTCCCTGTTCGGTCCCATGAACTGCGGCCAATCAGCGGCGCCGATGTTTTCTGCCAGACCCAAAAGACCGATTGCCAGCGCCATTCCAGTCAGGAATTGGAAACTCGAATTCGTGATTTTACCCATATCAACATGCTCTCGTCCGATGTACTTCATAGTAATTTTGCCAATTACGAATGAAGCAATTCTCCCAAAATGGACCGAGACTTGTCCAATTGGAAAATCTCGCTCAACGAACTTCAACTCAGACGCCGCAATTCCCCTTGCTATTCAAGCCGCGGCAACATACGCCTTGCGGTCCTCGATCATCCGACGAAGCTTGTGCAAGGCTTCGTTCTGCACCTGGCGAATGCGTTCTCGAGTCAGACCGAACTCGGCGCCGATTTCTTCAAGGGTTTTCTCGGAGCTGCCGTCAAGGCCGAACCGCAGCCGCAGTATGGTCCGCTCACGCTCGTTGAGCCTTGAAAGAAGTTCATCCAGCATGCTGAGTATGTTGGCTTGTTCGAGAATCTCATAAGGGGTACGCGCGGCTTCATCCCTGACGACCTCAGCCAGCGCATTGCTGTCCTCGCCCAACATGGGTGCGTCAAGTGACGCGGGGCGCAACGCCGCAGTTCGTATTTCGCTCAACCGCGACCTACGCACGCCAATCGCGTCGGCCAATTCCTCGATGGACGGATCGCGCCCCAGCTCTTCGCGGAGTGCCCCTGAGATTCGATGCGCTCTGTTAAGCTTGTCGAGAGCATGTATTGGGAGGCGGATTGTTTTGGCCTGATTGGCGATTGCGCGGCGGATTGACTGTTTGATCCACCATGCGGCGTATGTGGAGAGTTTGCCGCCTTTGGCGGGGTCAAAGCGCTCGACGGCTTTCATGAGGCCGATGTTCCCCTCGTTGATCATGTCGAGCAGCGGCAATCCAAGGCCCTCGTATTCACGAGCGATTTTGACGACCAGCCGGAGGTTGGCGCGGATCATATGTTCCCGGGCCTGGTCATCGCCCTTTTTAATCCTGGCTGCCAGCTCGTTTTCCTGCTCGATTGTGAGGAGGTCCACTTCGGTCATTTCGCGAAGGTAGCGTTGGAGAGCGTCCTCGGTTCCCTGCCATGCCGGACGGGGTTCGGTCTCGGCAATCGTTGTGGTAGTGTCAGTGACGCGGTTGACCGGTTCATGGTTCCGCTGACGGGTTGGGGCCGCAGAGCTTTTTGATGGGCTCTTCGAGCTTTTCTGGCGTCGGCTTACTTTAGATGTATGTCGCATAACGATTCTGTTCGCGTTCACTTTTAATAGGAACTATTCTAATTCCAGTTTGCTGTCAACACTTTTTTTAGAATTATTATTAGGACCATTCTAATCAAGGCGATGCACCACCACCCCACCGCCACCGCTGCGTTCAAATCCCAGTAACTGCGAATGGCGGGGACAGGCTCGTAGTCTCCAACGCACTGGCAGGAGCAATGCCATTCTTGGCCCCACCAACCGTAGTGGGGACAGACACAGAGTTCACATTCACCCCCCCCATTTTTCTGCCATCCATTTTTCTGCCACTGGAAGCGAAGTGGGGACAGGCACGTAATTCAGAGCCGGTAGAGATTCGCTCGTCGGATCGGCGTTATCGAAACCGGTCCGACATCGGTGGTCGGATTGATGCGCCCGGGGACGGGCGCGCTCCCGCCACGATTGCTTCTCCAACGCGCTGGGACCACCGCGACGATCTTTCACCCCCCCATTTTTCTGCCATCCATTTTTCTGCCATGAACCGGAATGGCGACAGACACGTAGTTCAGAGCCGGTGGACATTAGGCCGGCGGATCTGCGTTATCGAAACCGGTCCGACATCGGTCGTCGGATTGATGCGCCCGGGGACGGGCGCGCTCCCGGCACGATTGCTTCCTCCAACGCGCTGGGGCAACCACCCCCATCTTTCACCGCCCCATTTTTCTGCCATCCATTTTTCTGCCATGAACCGGAATGGGGACAGGCACGTAATTCAGAGCCGGTAGAGATTCGCTCGTCGGATCGGCGTTATCGAAACCGGTCCGACATCGGGGGTCGCATTGATGCGCCCGGGGACGGGCGCGCTCCCGGCACGATTGCTTCCTCCAACGCGCTGGAACAACCTCCACCATCTTTCCCCACCCCATTTTTCTGCCATCCATTTTTCTGCCATGAACCGGAATGGGGACAGGCACGTAGTTCAGAGTGGACATTCGCTCGCCGGATCTGCGTTATCGAAACCGGTCCGACATCGGTGGTCGGATTGATGCGCCCGGGGACGGGCGCGCTCCCGCCACGATTGCTTGCTCCAACGCGCCGGGGCAACCACCCCCATCTTTCACCACCCCATTTTTCTGCCCTCCATTTTTCTGCCATCCATTTTCCGACCAAAGTTCATTCCAACCAATAATCTGCCGGGCGGGACAAAAACTCCTCCAACGGGATGCCCTGTCCACCAACGACCAGTGGGGCGCGACGTTTCGGTCGGCACCGTGAGTGGGACGAAACGACGTCGGCAACACAAGCGCAGGAAATGTACTTCCATGGAGGTTTGGCGTGCATCCGCAGCGTGGTACCATACTCGAAAATCTGCGCAAAAGATGCAGATTAGCGGATCGTTCAAGAGTTTTCGGGGCAAACCGTTCCTCCACCTGTGCCGACTCATCTCTCCAGTAAACGACGAAGTCGCCCCGATCAGCGCGGCACGACAGAGCGGTATTCCTGAAACCAGCGCCGTTGTTACAAGACGATCGATCGGTCGAGGTTGCGCAGCACTGGACCACACCAGCAGTTCGGTTTCGATGACTGCGGCGGATCTGCTTGACGGCAGACTCCTACCTTGGTAGAATGTAGATCATGAAACCAAGAGAAGGAGATTTCGCGAAGTCAGATGGTGGTTTTACTCGGGCTGAATTGCTCGTTGTTTTGTTTACGCTCGGCTTGATCGGAGTGGTAACCCGGCCCGTATGGGCAAACGCCATTGCCGTCAAAAGCCTTGGCTGCATGGAAAACCTTCGCCGGCTGTCGGCTGCCTGGCTGCTCTACACCGACGATAACGCGGGCAAGTTCGTTGGCAACTACCACGGCGGGTTTGTTCCGGGTACCAGCGGCAAGGAATCCCCTTGGGTCACAGGCTGTCTTGACTGGACAACAAGTTCGGACAACACAAACACGGTGTACCTGACAAATTCCCGCTACGCCGCGTTGGCTGTGTATTTGGGACAAGACACGACGGTGTTCAAGTGCCCTGCAGACGATTACCTGAGCCGTGCCCAGGCCGCGCGTGGTTGGTGGGGACGAGTACGCTCTTACTCCCTGAACTGTGCCATTGGCGAAGGGAACTACTACACAGGGCCTATCAATCCACGCGTCAGGCAAATCACGAGCAACTCGGAGTTCGGAAGACTTGTACCCCAGCAAACTTTCCTATTTTTGGATGAGCATCCAGACAGCATCGATGATGGCATGTTTTTTGTCCCAAGCAGCGAGACAAGAATGCCCGAATTACCTGGTTCGCTGCACGAAGGCGCTGCTTGGATTAGCTTTGCCGACGGCCACCTCGAATTGCATCGGTGGGAGACCTCTGAAGTGAAGCGTCCTGTCTCTGCGACTGACTATCAGTATCTGAACAATGTGAGCGTCACGGCCGGGAACCCTGATGCGGCGTGGTTGCTGGCTCACACGCCGCAGAAGTGAGAACAGCCGCAAACCCAGATACCTCATGCCTATGAAGACAAATCGCGTTGTATTACTGGCGTTGCTCGGCAGTGCTCCCTTGCTTGCCATGGCGGGAACCTCGGCGCCACGGCTTCTCGGAGTTGCCACCCCTGCTGAGGAAGCTGTGCCCGGCCCTGAAATTGAGGTGTTACACGCGCTCTCAGACGATGGCCGTTGGCTGTTGATCACGTCCACCCGCGACCGTCTGAAAACCAACGATCTGAATGCGGCCTCGGATGTTTTCCTAATCGACTGCGCCAGCGGTACGGCGACGTTGATCAGCACAGCCGGCGGCGATGTTCCCGGCAACGGCACATCGATCGGCGCGGGCATGAGCGGCGACGCCCATCGTATCGCTTTTCTGAGTCGCGCCACCAACCTCGTCAGTCCGGATACCAACGGCACTTGGGACGTCTTTATCCGCGACATGCCTGCCGGGCCAACAAGCATGGCCAGTTTGGCGGCAGATGGTGGTAATTCCGCCGGTCCAGCTTCTGAAGCGCTCATTTCCGTGGACGGTCGCTATGTGGTTTTTCGGAGCCCGGCCCCTGATTTGGCTCCGGACGCTTTTCTGGCCGGCTACAATCTTTACCGGCGAGATTTGGCCGAGGGCCGGACGGAATGCTTGACGACGAATCTGCCAACCCCCTTGCAGGCCACATGGCGCCTGACAGCTTGGACCGCTACCCCGGATGCCAAGGTCGTTGCTGTTACTGCAAATACGGTGTCGGGGGCAATCGCTGCGAATTTGGTTGCGTGGCTCGACCTTGCCAATGGGCAGTCCGTCAACTGTTCAGACTTGTTGCCACCAGAAGTCCCGTCGCGCCTCGTCGTGACATTTGATGTGCCGGCTTTGAGTGGTGACGGGCAGTTTCTTGTGTTTCGTGCCAGCTGGTTACAGCGCAGCGGAGCTATAGAGAATGCACTCTGTCTTTGCAACGTTGCGCAGGGCACGACGAGTTTACTTGCTTTCCGAACCAATGCCGCTGATCGCAGTGCTGTCACGGCGTCACCGTTCCGTGCGACGCTCGATAGCCACGGCCAGTATGTCGCATATTCGGCCCCTTTGCCTACGTATGACTCGTCAGCCGGGATCACCACGAACGGTCTTGCCCAGGTCTATTTCTTCGAGAGGGCAACCGGGGCCACACGCATGGTCAGCGTTGGACCCGACGGCGTCACACCCGCGAATGCCGATTGCACGGATGTCCAGATGACACCCGATGGGCGCATGGTGCTCTTTGTCAGCCGCGCGACGAACTTACTGCCAGACGTCGTGACGGAAGCCGCCCGCCTTTTCGTATGGAACCGTGAGACGGGTACCTTGCAGGTGGTTGCCGAGTTGAATGACGGTGATTCGCCCGGGCAGTTTGTTGTCAGTCCAAATGGCCCGTGGGTCGCCGTGCTGGGACGTGAGGCGGGCGTGCCTGCGATCCATTGCCTCAACACCATAGAAGGCACGGTCGCCCGCGTGCCTTTCCCGGTCGCAGTTGAAGCATCCCAGTCCGGCAGGGGCTGGGTCAGTGTGACACCGGACGGCGTCAGCGCAGATGGCCGTTATGTGGCGCTCATGGCATTCCCGCCAGGGCCGGTCGGTCACACAAACCACATGCAAATATATTTGTTGGACACGCACACCGGCGCCCGGCAACTGATGACGCAAGGAGTGGATGGCAATCTGCCATTCTTCCATCCCACCCTGCCGGTGCTCAGCCCTGACGGTACCCAACTTCTGTTCGCCAGCGCTGCCACAAACCTTGTCGCAGACGATACCAATGGCTTGTCGGACGTAATTATCCAGACGATTGGCTCAGGGGCACGGACATTGCTGCGCGGAGCGCCGATTCCCATCGACGCTACGCCGTACGTTTTCGGCCCTATCAGCCCCGATGGTCATTTCGCCTTCGTGAGTTTCTGGAAGGCCGGGGAGACGAACTTATACTTGGTCGGCCTGACGAGCGGCCAAATCTCCGCCGCAGTTCCCGGCCGGCCCACCGGCCTGCCGAGTTTCAGCCAGACAGGCGGGAAAGTCGCTGTTGGTATGAGCCAGAAAAGTGGAGCCAGCTCGAGTGTTTATGTTTACGACGCTGGTGCATGGCTTGAAGCTGGCAACACACCACCCACCCCCCTTTGGGTTTCTTCGGCGAATGGGTGCGATCCGGTGCTGAGCGCCGATGGTAGCCGACTGGCTTACTTGTATGTTCAGACGACTGGCACAAATGCGGTCGTGGTCGCTGATTGGGCACGCGACCAATTCGTGTTCAGCAAAGAGCTTGGGCCGTTGCCCCCTTCGAGTCTTGCCTTCAGTGCAGACGGTCGTTTTGTTACCTGGATTTCGCGTGGCTCGGTCAGCAACACTGTCAACCATGTCTGGCGCGCCGACGTGAACGACGGAACTGTGGAACTGGTAAGCGTCGCCGCAGACGGCACAAGCGAGGCCAACGGAAATTGCAGGTTTGCCACCATGAGCCCAGACGGGCGGTTTGTCGCGTTCGCCAGCCTTGCCAACAACCTTGTGCCCGACGATACAAACAACGCCATGGACATATTCCTTCGCGACATGGTTAATCGGCGGACCATGTTGCTCAGTCGAACACCGGCTGGGGCGCCAGGTGGGGGTTGGTCGGTCCGACCGTTTTTCAGCGCGGATGGGCGCAGCCTGTTCTTCCTGAGCCATGCGCCGGACCTTGCGCCCGGCGATTACAATCAAGCTGTGGACCTTTTCAAGGTCGAGATCGTCACAGACTCTCCCATCCTGATCCTCATTCAGCGCAACCTGAGCAACGGCCAGTCCACCCTACGCTGGCAGGGCGCGCCGGAAAAGACCTATCAGGTACAGTTCAAGAACGACCTCTTCGACAAGGATTGGGTAACATTGCCGGGCTCGTTCACCGGAGATGGATGGGTAAACATCGACACGACAGCCAACGTTCACCAGTTCTTCCGCGTTGTGGAAGCGCCGTGACCCGGCTATTGCACGCTTGCCTGAGCGAACTTCCCCAGCCCCAATACCGGTTGGACAAACGCAATTGACAACGAGCCTGTCCCCGCCATTCACACCCGCACGGCCACCCAACAGGTTCCACAAACATCAGCGTTGAACGTTGGGAGTTGAACGTTGCACGTTGAACGTTTCACCTCCTCAAGCGCGCCCGTCCTCAAGCGCATCAATCCGACGACCGATTTTAGATGGGATTGGACAACGCCAATCCGGCGGCCCAATCTGCACCGGCGCCGAACAACGAGCCTGTCCCCATTCCGGCTGGAAGCGGCCAAGAATCGTCGTGAGATAAAAGCGTTCGTTGCAAGCCGGGCACGCTGTCCCACTCCGCCGCCCGGACCGAGTTCGTCGAATGCGGCGAAAATGAGGCCGGGATCAGTGTTTGAACAGTTTGCCGCCAAAAGTCTCGGATGATCGCTTTTTTTTTGCGATTGCTGCGCAGAGTTTCAAGAATAGTTGTTTACTGTGCCACGCTCATGGCAATGGCTTCGGCGACGGTCTTCCTTCCGCCGGGCTGTTTGTCATCGAACGGACCATCGACACTGCCGGGCGGCCATGTGGCGGGATCGGCGTATTTGCCGTCGTCCTTGTACTCCTTCTGCAGTCGTGCAATTTCTGCTTTCAACTCCTCGAACTTGGCGGCTATTTCGGGTTTGCGAGCTTCCTCCTGTGAGTACAGGAGATTGTGCTGCTCAGTGGGATCGCGGACCAGGTCGAACATTTCATAGGCGTCTTTTTTCCAGTAGTAGATGAGCTTGTGCGTGGGTGTGCGGACGCCAAGATGAGCAGCGGTGTTGTGATGGCCCGGATCGTGGTAATAGCGATAATAGATGCTGGTCCGCCAATCGGCATGTGCCATTCCACGGAGCAGCGGGACCAATGACCGCCCTTGCATGTAATCGGGCACGGGGACACCTGCGAGATCGAGAAACGTCGGCGCGAGGTCGATGTTGGCGGCGAACTGCTCAAGCACGCTGCCGGGCCGGATGCCGGGGCCACGGACCAGCAACGGGACGCGCAGGCCCGGTTCGTACATGAATCGTTTGTCGTACAGGCCAAGATCGCCGAGGTACCAACCGTTATCTGACGAGTAAAACACAAATGTGTTCTTTCCGAGGCCGGTCCGATCGATGTACTCGAGGATTGTGCCGACGCCATCGTCAACGCCTTGCACGCAGGCGAGATAATCCTGCATATAGCGCTGGTACTTCCAGCGAACGAGTTCCTTGCCGGTGAGAGTTTTGCCGTCAACGGTTACATCTGTTGGCTTGACATCGAGCCACCGCGCGCGCTCGGGGCCGGTGAGATCCGACGGCGGTTCCAGTTTCAGATCGCGGCGGGTGAGATCGCGTGCGACCGTCTGTTGGTTGAACGGCAACGCTGCGGGCCGGGTGGCATAATCGTCCCAGAATGTGTCCGGCTCGGGGAACTGTTTGTTTTTGAACAGAGCCTTGTTTCGTTCGTCGGGTTCCCATGAGCGGTGTGGGGCCTTGTGATGGAGCATGAGAAAGAACGGCTTGTCTTTGGGGCGCGTGTTCAGCCATTCGATGCCGAGCCGGGTTGTAATATCTGTGCAATGACCCTCGATCGTGATTCTCCGGCCTGGAACGAGAAAAGCCGGATTCCAATACGCGCCCTGGCCGGGCAAAACAATCCACCGGTCAAAACCTGTCGGGTCCGATCCGAGGTGCCACTTGCCGATGATGCCAGTGTGATAGCCTGCGGCCTGCAATCGTTTGGCCACGTTGTCGCGCGTGCCATCGAACCGGTTGAACACGGGCACGCCGTTCAGGTGCGAGTATTGGCCGGTCATGAGCGTGGCGCGGCTGGGCGTGCAAATCGAGTTAACGACAAACGAGTTGGCAAAACGCAGACCTTCATTCGCAAGACGATCTATGTGCGGTGTCTGATTCACCTTCGAGCCGTAAGCCGAGATCGCATGCTGTGCATGATCATCGGAGAAAATAAACAGGATGTTCGGTCGCACAGACTCGGCAGCACCAAATGCGGTCGATGCGAACCACAGCAAACCAAGCAACGCACAGATCGTCGGTTTCATGAATTTGGATTCAAATTTGCCGGCTTGTTCTTTATGACGGCCAACAAGCGCAATGTTTTCCCCATACGAGTATCTGGCGCGCCGTTTGTCAAGCGTCACTGTGGAACACTTTCCGGTCCGCAGCGCGGCGTGGCACAGCGATATTCCTGCAACCTGCTCAGCGCGGCGCAGCCGCAACAAAACGCTCGAGGCGTAAACATTGTCCTGGTTGCAGGAATACCGCCGGATCGCACCGTGTTGACCGGTACGACCCCGAAACGAAACGCCGCGGTTCGGTTACACACCGTATGGGTCAACCGGGACGGTCTGTCATTAAATACTCGCATGACCAAGATAACTTAAATTTGGCTTTGAATTCCGGCCAAATGCTCTCCAACATCCGGGCTGCAGTGTTTAGAGCATGAAACGTACGCATCATTGCAACGAGCTGCGAATAGAGCATGTTGGACAAGTGGTAACGCTGTGCGGCTGGGTCCACTCCAGACGTGATCTCGGCGGCGTCATCTTCGTCGATGTCAGGGATCGCGAAGGACGCACTCAGGCCGTGTTCGATCCATCGCTGCTTCCCCGGCACGTGTTCGACCTTGCCTCTTCGCTCCGAAACGAAAGCGTCATCCGCGTCACAGGCAAGGTCCGGAAACGCCCCGACGGCACCGACAACCCAAAGATCGAAACGGGCCAGATCGAAATAGTCGCCGCCGAATTGGAGGTGCTGAATCAGGCCGATCCCCTGCCCTTTCAGATTGACGATCCCGACAATGCCGCAAAGGTCAACGAGGAAATGCGGTTGCGATACAGGTACCTTGACCTGCGCCGACCCGAGATGGCAAGGAACATCCGGCTTCGCCACAAGCTTGCTGCTGCGACACGGCGTTACTTCGATGAAAACGGGTTCATCGAAGTCGAGACGCCAATGCTTTTCAAATCCACACCCGAAGGCGCAAGAGAGTTCATTGTGCCATGCCGGACCAACCCCGGTCTGTTTTATGCACTGCCGCAGTCGCCGCAACAATTCAAGCAAATCCTGATGGTGGCGGGCATCGAGCGCTATTTTCAGCTCGCGCGCTGTTTCAGGGATGAGGACCTGCGCGCAGATCGCCAGCCCGAATTCACGCAAATCGATGTCGAGATGTCGTTTGTTGAACGCGAAGACGTTTACGCATTGATCGAAGGCCTGCTGAAGGTCTTGTGGAAGGAAGCGCTGGGAATTGACGTCGCGACCCCTTTCCCTCGCATGCCGTACAGCGAGGCAATGAACCGGTTCGGCATTGACAAACCAGACACGCGATTCGGCCTCGAACTGGTGGATTTGAGCGATGACTTCAAAACCAGCAGTTTCAGACTGTTCAGTGGCGCGGTTGCTGCCGGCGGCGTTGTCAAAGCGTTGAACGCCAAAGGACTTGCCTGCGCGACACAAGGCCAGTTGGAAACGATGACGGCGATCGCCACTGATGCAGGAGCCAAAGGGCTCGCGCTTATCAAGGTCGAAAACGGCGAATGGAAATCGCCAATCGTCAAGTTCTTCACCCCTGCGGAAAAAGAAACATTACAGCGGCGTCTCGGAATCGAGGAAGGCGACCTCATCCTATTTGCCGTCGGCGATTGGACAATGGCGTGCGAAATCCTCGGTCGGATCAGGCTGTACGCTGCAGAGATTTTGAAAGCCCAGGGCAAGCTCTCGATTCCCGAGAACCGATACGATTTTCTGTGGGTGGTGGATTTCCCACTGTTGAGTTTCGACAAAGAACAGAATCGGTGGTACTCGAGTCACCATCCGTTTACCGCGCCGGTTCCTGAAGACATTCCGTTGTTAACCAGCGAACCACGCAAGGTCCGCGGTCAGCACTACGATATCGTCGTCAACGGTGTCGAACTTGGCGGCGGATCAATCCGGATACATCGCCCGGACGTGCAAAAAACCGTCTTTGAAGATGTGCTCCAGATTCCGCCCGACATCGCAAAAGCCCGATTCGGTTACATGCTCGAGGCGTTCCGCTACGGCGCTCCACCACATGGCGGAATTGCGCTCGGGTTCGACCGCCTTGTCGCGATGCTTTGCGGCACCGGCAGCATCCGCGATGTCATCGCGTTCCCCAAAACCGCCAAGGGAACATGCCTTATGACCGATTCACCGGGTCCTGTGGACCCGAAACAATTGCGCGAGCTTCGGATCGAACTCAAAACGCCGAAACCAGAAGCCTGAGGATTGCTATAACACAATCTTGGCTTTAGGATCGGGGGCATGCGCGCTCGGTCCATTCAAGTGGCTTTCCTCGGCCTGCAGATAGTTGCGCACGCGCTCTTCAGCGGGACTGCATTCGCAGCCGCACATGAGCAAACTCGGGCGATGCCAGCCGTTCCCGGCCCACAGATGCAAACCGAAAAGGTGCAGGTCCCTGAGCCAACGCCAATCGCCGTCAAATACCACAACGGCAACATGGTGCTGTGGGCTGTTGGCGTGGTCCTTGGGATTGCCGTGCCGGCGATAATCCTGTTCTCGGGTTTTTCGGCGCGCCTGAGGGATTTTGCCCGGCATTTGGGGCATGCATGGTTCTGGACAATCAGCATCTACGTGTGCCTTTTCGTTGTGCTGCTCTGGGCGATCAACCTGCCGCTTGATTTCTACCATGGCTTTGTAAGGGAACACAGTTACAGCCTGTCGAACCAGTCATTTGCAAAATGGGCGGGCGACTCGATCAAGTCGCTTCTTGTGTCGATTGCGTTTGGTGTTGCTCTCGGATGGATACCCTACCTTGTGCTCCGGGTGAGCCCGGCGCGATGGTGGATCATCACGAGCATACTGGCCGTGCCGGTATTCGTGTTTGTGACGTTGATCGAGCCGATCTGGATTGCCCCGCTGTTTAACAAGTTTGAGCCGATGAAAAACAAGGCGCTCGAACGCGAAATACTTAATCTCGCCGAACGCGCCGGAATCGAAGGCAGCCGCGTCTTTGAAGTCAACAAAAGCGTGGACACAAAGAAGATCAATGCCTATGTCACAGGAGTGTTCCGAACAAAGCGCATCGTGCTCTGGGATACGCTCATCGCAAAACTGAATCGCGACCAGGTTCTTTTCGTCATGGCCCATGAAATGGGGCACTATGTCCTCGGCCACATTTGGAAGATTTTGGTCGCGCTCTGCCTTTTGACGCCGGTAACCCTTTACCTCGTTCACAGGTCAGCCAAATGGATGATCTCGATGTTCAAGCTTCAGCTCGGCTTCCAGACCTTGCAAGACGTCGCGTCACTGCCGCTGTTTCTGCTGCTGCTCAATCTTTTCTCGCTGTTCCTCGTCCCGTTTCTCAATGCCTTCAGCCGCAATTTGGAGAAAGAAGCTGACACATTCGCCCTCGAACTCACACAAAACAATTATGCGGCTGCAAGCGCCTTTGTTGTCCTCGGAAAAGACAATCTGGTTCATCCTCGCCCCGGCGCAATATACAAGATTTGGCGCGCCAGCCACCCGAGCCTCGCCGAGCGAATCGAGTTTTGCAACAACTACGCCCCATGGCGCGAGGGCAAACCGCTCCGGTACGCTGGCAGGTTCCGAACCAATTAACCCGAAAATCTGCTCTCAGCGCGGCGCGACGGAGTGCCAAGCCCGGAACGAACGCATTTATCTCGCCGCGATGCTTCGGTTGCGGCTGCGCCGCACTGAGAGACTCCCGGGTTGGCCATGCTTGCGTTCCGGCGATCAACTTGTAACATCCAACCACGAAGTCCGGCTCGATCTTTTATCAACAGCTCACAACACCGCAGCATATGAACAACACCAGCATCTCGAAAGCTCCATCGGTTACCCGCAGACATTTCTTGAAGACAGCGACGGCCACCGGCGCAACAGTTGCAGCCGCAGCAGCCGTCGGCGTTGACAGAGTATTCGCCGCCGGATCCGACGTGCTCCGCGTCGGCCTCATTGGCTGCGGCGCACGCGGCGTCGGCGCCGCAATGAACTGCGTTTTGTCCTCCCCAGGCGTCGAGATCGTAGCCCTCGGCGATGTGTTTGCCGACCGCGTCGAAGAAGCACGCAAACGGCTCCTCGACGACACACAGGACAAGGAATGGAGTTGCTCCGTTCCGTGGCGACACTCGAAGTCGGTCAAAGTAACGCCCGACACGTGTTTCAGCGGCTTCGACGCTTACAAGAAGGTAATCGCCAGCGGCGTTGACATGGTCATCCTTGCCGGTCCACCGCATTTTCGCCCGGAACATCTCCGTGCTGCCGTCGATGCGGGCAAGCATGTTTTCATGGAAAAACCCGTCGCAGTTGATCCCGTTGGAATCAGATCGATCATCGCATCTTCGGAAACCGCAAGACAGAAACGGCTTGGCATCGTCGCAGGCACACAGCGCAGGCACCAAAACAGTTACACGGAATTGATGAAGCGAATTCGTGACGGTGCAATTGGCGAGATTCTGGCGGGCGAAGCGTACTGGAACGGTGGATGCGTTCGCCATTACGGCTTCTATCACCCGCGCCAACCGGGTTGGTCCGACATGGAGTACATGCTGCGCAACTGGTACTTTTTCGTGTGGCTGTCAGGCGACCACATCGTCGAACAACACGTGCACAATCTCGACGTGGTGAATTGGGCGATCGGGTCGCCACCCGTCGAAGCGCTCGCAGTGGGCGGCAGACAATGGCGAGTCGAACCCCAGTTCGGCAACATCTACGATCATTTCGCCGTCCGATACAGGTACCGGAACGGCGCTGTTGTCGTCAGCATGGCCAGACAAATCGATAACACCCAGCCGCTAGTGGCCGAATCAGTGATTGGCACCAAAGGCCGCGCTTCAGCAGGCCGAATAGACGGCCAAAACTCATGGAAATGGGAAGGCCCAAACCCGAATCCGTACGAGCAGGAACACGCCGACCTCATCGCAAGCATTCGCAGCGGAAATCCGTTGAACGAAGGCCGCCAGGTGGCCGAAGCCACACTAACCGCCATCATCGGCAGAATGAGCGCTTACAGCGGCCAGGCGGTAAGCTGGGATTTCGCAATGAATGAGTCGCAGTTGGACCTGACTCCGCCCGAGATCAAAGCCGGCGGATACAAACTTGGCCCCGCTCCGAAAATGCCGCCGCCGGCTTCCGGCAATGCGGAGCTGACATGATCACGGTGCATCGCAGCCGCAGCCCAACGCGCTCCGCGCGCAGCATTACTCGGCGCTGCGCAGCCGCAACCGAATGTCCGGCTCGTGATAACTGCGCCGGTTGCAGGAATACTGCTGTGTCGCGCCGCGCTGAGCAGATTCTCCAATACACCACTGCAATGCGCCACACAACCGAATCATGAGAATCACCGGAGGCATTTACGCAGGCAGAATCTTGCGTGCACCGAAAGGGCACGACGTGCGGCCTGCCACAGACAACGTTAAGCAGGCAATTTTCAACAGCCTCGGATCGAGGATTGAAGGCGCGAGCGTACTCGAGTTGTTCGCCGGGACCGGCGCCCTCGGGCTCGAGTGCCTGAGCCGCGGAGCGGTGCATGTTGTCGCCGTCGAGAAATCGTCCCGGCACGCATCCGTCATCATGTCCAACTACGAAGCGCTTGGTCTTGCGCGGGAATATTTGTCGCTTCGATGCCAGGACGTGTTCACTGCAATCCGCCAGTTAAGAGAGGAAAAGCGCGTTTTCAATCTCATTTTGGCCGATCCGCCGTTCGGCGAGAAAAACGTCGGATACAGGTCCCGGTCAGCGGCTCAGGCGTTGCTTGATAATGAGGACCTGCCATGGCTGCTTGTCGAAGCCGAAGGCCTGTTTGTCCTTCGCCACACATTTCGGGAGACGTTGAGTTTGTCTGCCGCATGGGAGGAAAGACGGGTGTTGCGACACGGCGATTCAGTTATTCGGTTTTTCAGGCGAGCCACGCGTTCACAGTAAAACATGGCCGTTCGGCAAATCTCCAGCTTGGGGAATATGCGCGGAAATCGCAGATTACGGGTCGTTTAAGACTGTTGTCTCCGGGAATTGATTTGCTTATCCCAACTCATCGCGGCCGAGGAGAACGAAGTCGCCAAGGTCCGCATGGCGCTGGCTTGTTAACGCTTTGGGAGCCGCCGACGCCTGAGCCATGATTGTGTCCCGGCTATTGCACCCGTCCACAGCAGCACGTTGCCGCCCAGCTTGAGCGGATCAAGCACTTGATTGTACTGGCCTTCGACTCTTCCTATTGCGGCGCGAGTGGCTCCGCAAGAAGGACAAACAGCCGAAAATGGTATGCCACGTCCATCTCCATTTTGGCAATAAGTGTATGGCACAAGCATGGTGGCACCGGTAATAGCCAAACCCGCTACAAGACTTGTCGCAAATCCACTGATGCTCATAGGTTGCAGTTTGTTACAACAGGTTGTCCTGGCGAATCACTGGTGCGCGAGGTAAATGAACACTTCACCGTAATAGCTTCCACCGCCGCTGCCGTACATGTCGTATTTCACCCGGCCAAGGCTGTCCCAAAAGGCCCAGTTGCTTTGCGACGGGCCATCGATCATGAGACTCAACCGATAAGCATCGGCGACCGAAATGCCCTCGATAACGATTTCGGCCACGGTAGCAGGATATGCAATCTGGCTTTTAACGGATGTCTGATCGGTGTGCCGACCGCCGCCCCCGCCGGCGCCGGGCGGGCCTGATGGCGGGGTTGATGTTGGTGGCATCGAGTAGCAGGCCAGCACTGGTCCGACGCCTCTTGCGCGCAGATTCAAAAGCCCACAGAAGAGCGCATCACGTAAAGCAGCATACGCTGTGCGAAGTGAATTCGGTTTGGATAGTGCAGCATATTCGGTCGTCAGGTTGTACAGACCATTGTTGGCGTTGTGGCTCGGGAGATGGCCGACCTGCCCCGGTGCGGAAAGAACCGTGGTGTTTGTCGTGGTACCGCTGTAAACGCTTACCAGCCTGATATAGGCATTTGTGCCAAGCTGGCTCTTGAAAACGCGCTGGATGAACCCGTCGTTGTACAGAACATTCCGATCCCAGTACTCGTACGCATGGTTGGTGAATGTCACCGGCGCACCTCCAGGGCCGGCAAGTTTTGCGTGCTGTCGGAAGTACTCGGCGGTCGCAGCCTCCAAAGCCTTTATCGAGCTGACCTCTGATGCGATTCGCGAGTCATCGATTGCATTGAGCACCACGGGTACCAACGTCGAAGCCAGGATCACTATGATACATATTACACCGATCACCTCGATCATAGTGTTGCCGGCCCGGGCACAACCTTGCACAGCCTGTTTCGATTTGGTTTTCATGCTCTACCATTGTCCTGTCGTTCAACTAAACCACGCCAACCGGTGAACCCGTTTCACGCTTTGCCCTTTTAGCTACGCGTGTCCGGCAAATACACAAGTCACGTCCGTCTGGTTTTTGTGTAGGCAAACATAAACTGGTTCTGTAAGGTCTTTTCCTACAACAATACAATTCTCTCCGCTCTACTCGCCGCCCGCACAGTTCCCAGCCCGGCGTAGCCGGACCAAATGCGCGAGGCATAAAAACTACGCTGGTTGCAGGAATACCGCTGTGTCGCGCCGAGCTGAATAATCCCAGTGACAAATCGATCATATTTGCGAAGATTTCCAGGCTGCGAGTTTCCTCAATTTGTCAGTATCTGATTCTCTGGCAGCGAGCAGTGCTTTCACGCAGAGCGGCCTTTTGTGTATTAATCGCATGATCTGCGTGGCAATTCGCAAAGCTGAGAGAACAACGTGCCTGTCCCCATTCCGGCTCGGCGGGCGTCCAGGAATGGCCGCGCTCCTGCAACACGCCGTTGGCGCTACGATCACAGCGCATTGACACAAATGACACAAAGGACCAAAGGCCCGCTCCATACAGGCATGGGGCAACGCCCCAGGTAAAGTGCGCCCAGCGAATGAGGATAAGGGCTGAAAGCCCGCGCTAATGCCGGTTGATAAGCGGGGCGGCGCGGCTACACCAGAACGGTCGCGGCGCGATGATGCCGCCTTTTAGAGGCCTTGTGCTCCGCCGTGCCACGCTGCTTTGGGCGACGTCGTCGGCCACGGCGGAGATCAGGTCAGGATCAGTGGCCGAACAATTCGAAGGCCGAGGTCACGAAGGATCTGCTGATCTGCAGTATCCGCGCAGATCATCCAATATTATACTCCAAAGGCCGCGCTCTGGTGACAAACTGAGCAAACTCGCAGCCTGAAAATCTTCGCAAAAACGATCGATTTCTCAATATAGTTATGCAGTCTGCCAATTTGCGATTATTTTGGCGATTCTCCAGGGCAGTGGTACAACACCGACGGTGACAGTCGTGAGTCAGTACGGCGCTGGTCAGACCGAGACAGGCAAGGTCTTTGTGCCGCCGAGCACTGAAACATTCACACACGATGCCGGCGGGAACTTGACCGCGGACGGTCGTTGGACATACAGTTGGGATGGAGAGAACCGGCTGGTGCAGATGATTCGTGACAGTGACAGTCCAACAGGTGTGCGACAGAAACTGGTGTTCGAGTACGATCATCATGGCCGGCGGATACGGAAACAGTTTTACACGTAGAACAACGGCTGGCAGGAACAGACCGACACGGTTTTCCTGTATGAGGGCTGGGATCTCATTGCCGAGCTGAACGCCAATTCGAGCAACGCGCGGGTGCGGACGTATGTCTGGGGCACTGACCTGAGCGGTTCGATGCAGGGCGCCGGTGGTGTTGACGGTCTGCTGAAACTGACATATTACGGTACTTCCACCATAAACGCCTTTGGTGCCTACAACGGCAACGGGAACGTCACAGCATTGATCGAGGCGGCCAACGGCAGTGTCTGTGCCCGATACGAATATGGTCCGTTCGCCGAACCGATCCGGTCCTCGGGTCCACTGTGCAAACTGAACCCGATCCGTTTCTCGACCAAGTACACCGACACCGAGTCGGGGTTCCTCTACTACGGTTACAGGTACTACAATCCGAGCACAGGGAGGTGGCTGAACAGGGACACCGTTGGCGAACTGGGAGGTGTGAATGTGCTTTCTTGGCTGGTCAACGACGCTGCGAACCATAGCGATGCTGAGGGTTGGTTCCCGATAGAAACTTACTCCGAAGGGCGCGCTTACGTGGATCCCGCGTTGATCTATTACCTACCGTGGAACTGGAGCAAGCTTTTGAAGGCGGAGTCGGGAGTGAAGTGTTCCACAGATGCGTGGTTTGGTACGTTTGCAGAGTACTGTAGAAATGGTCGTGGGATCTGCAACAGCGGAGACGTGGAGGTTGGCGCGAGCTAGTTCGTTAGCGCCTTTGCAGTAAATCCGCGCCTGAACTGTTGCCACCGGTATGGTATCCTGCTGGAGCCGGTTCGCCGCTTCGATCGCTTCAGCTTGTTCATTGGGATTACATGGGATTTCCCCACGCATTGGCTGCACTGTCAGGCGAGGTTGACGAGACGATTAGGAGAGTGAAAGCCGGGGGTGCGATCGATGAGTCTGTGTCAAGTCACTGCCGGCGTTGCCCATCAGCCTCGCTTCAACTCTTCAAGTCTGCCTTGACATAACTCGCCACCGCACGAGCTCCGCCTCGGCCCATCAATGGCCCAAAGCAATTCCGCCAGTCGCGAGCCTTCCGTCCCCTCCTGTGGGGAATCCGCGAAGAAACGTACCCGGGGACGCCAAGGAGGAGGTTCAAATCCTTGCGCGGGCCGGTGGGGCAGGCGCCGAGCCAGCGAGGCGCCTGCGGCCCGCGCCAAACTCCATCCTCATCCGCCATACCACCTGCCTCCCTTCAGAGCCAAATCAGTAGCATGGCACACGCAGCTTGCCGGCAATAAAATACAGAATCGCTAACTCTCACCAAGCCCCAACAACTTCTCGAATGTCTCTTCAGGTGTCGCCATACCCACCCCCTTTCAACCCAATCCCCCCCCATTTCCACCGAAAACGTCGAGGAACCGAAAATGTCCAGCCTCAGGTCTCCTGAGGCCGTGGAATTAGTCTGGCCCCGTTCCTGAAACCACCAAGCGATGGATTCCGCGTGTAATCCATTGATTTCCAAGGCTACTACAGGCGCGGTGGTAACAGGAAAATTCCACGGCAGTTGAAGTCACAGCCTCGGTGGTCAGGAGTTCTGAGACTACGCTCAGCGCGGCGCGACACAGCGGTATTCCTACAACGAGGGCAGTTGTGACGCCTTGACCATTTGGTTGCGGTTGCGCTGCGCTGAGAATCATTCTGGCTGCAGAAAGCCGCCGGACCCACGTCAAGGCAAGGCCCACAGCTCGCCCGGGGTCTCCTTGAGAGCCCTTGGCGGACCAAGAATCACGGCAGCTATGAGCGCCTGGCTGGCGCTGCGCGGGTTGCCAAGCATCTCCCGAACCTGCAGCACTTCTGGAGATACACCGCCCGTCGGCACTCGCGAGCGCTCATATCCACCGACACCCCGCAGCCGCGCGATCTCCTCGAGTTTGGCCGCAGTTTGCGCGGCAAGTTCAGCAGCGCGCTTGTAGGCCGCCGCCGACGCTTCAAGCTTTGCAAGCTCGCTGGACACGCTGGTGCCTGTGTAAGACTGTTCGGATTGGGGATGCGGGGATGGAGCGGGTGACATCGGCGCCGGCGCGGCCTCTGGCTGACGAGCCGGAGCACCCGACACGGCTTGTGGCCGCTGAACATGTTCCTCTGGCTTCATCGGCCCGGTTTGAGCGATCAAAGGCGGCGGAACCGCTTTCTTTGGCGGAGGCTCCGCACTTGTCGGCGTTGGCTCGGGAACAACTTCAGGTTCGGGTGCGCCGATATCGCCTTCGAGCAACCGCCTTAATTGTTCTTCCCAGTCGAGCTTCGGTGGCGGCGCCGGATGTGTCGGTTGGCCCGTGGGCGGCGCCTGCGCTTGCGGCGACTGTTTGGTCACCATGGAAGGGCCCGGCAGGTTTCGTCGCCGTTGTTGTTCCAGTTCTTTCCTCTGCTTCAGCCAATTCGAAACTGCCGACAACAACACGATGACGACGAAAACCAGCAGGCCTTCTATGGATGCGATTATCGTCAGCGAGGTCATTCTGATGATTCCTCTGTGCTGTTATGATCCGGATGTTTTCTGTCCCGCGCCGGGTTGCGGTGCCGAACCGCCGGCGATGCTTTCGCGCATCGTCGTATCGGCCTGGATGTTTCTCAATCTGTAGTAATCCATCACGCCGAGATTCCCGCTGCGAAGAGCGTCTGCAATGGCAAGCGGTATCTGCGCCTCGGCTTCCACAACGCGCGCGCGCATTTCCTGTGTTCGAGCAACCATTTCCTGTTCGAGAGCGACAGCGGCTGCGCGGCGCATTTCGGCCTCGGCTTGAGCGACCAGCTTTTTTGCTTCCGCCTGTTCGGCCTGGAGTTTTGCACCAACGTTTTCGCCAATGTCAACGTCGGCGATGTCGATCGAAAGAATCTCGAACGCCGTGTTGGCATCAAGAGCCTTGTCAAGGACGGTCTTTGAAATCCTGTCCGGCTGTTCGAGAACATCCTTGTAACTCTCGGAAGAACCTATGGTGGTGACTATCCCCTCGCCCACGCGCGCAATGATTGTCTCTTCGGTCGCGCCGCCCACAAACCGATCAAGGTTCGTGCGCACGGTTACTCGTGCGCGCGCCCTGACAACGATGCCGTCCTTGGCAACGCCATCGATTGTCGATTTCCCCGAAGCCGGGTTCGGACAGTCGATCACCCGCGGGTTAACCGAAGTTTTCACGGCATCAAGCACGGTTTTGCCCGTGCCCTTGGTGGCAAGGTCGATCGCGCATGCCCGGTCAAAGTTCAGATGAATACTCGCTTTTTGCGCCGCGATCAGCGCCCTTACGACCATCTGAACATCACCGCCCGCAAGAAAATGCACGTTGAGCTGGTCAACCGTGATCTCCAGACCCGACTTTCGCGCGTTTATGTAATTGTCCACCACCAGTCCCACGGGAACGCCCCGAAGCCGCATCGCCGCCAACTCAATCAGTCCAACATATGCGCCCGATACCCACGCGCGTATCCAGATACCGAAGAAATTGAACAGCAGAATCAGCAATACAAGCCCAACCACGGCCAGTATCACCCAGAACGCTGTCCAGAACATTCCCGGGATTTCCGCCAACATCGAGTTCATAGCATTCATGGTCAATCACTCATTTTCAAAACGCTGGTGGCACCGAACAGATCATACCTTTCGAACCACCACGCGCATGCCTTCCACCGCCACAACCTTGACCTGGGCGCCGCTTTCTATCCACGGTCCCTCGGTCACCACGTCAACACGTCGTCCGTTAATAATTGCCGTGCCCGACGGACGCAAAGCCGTCAAGGCTTTTCCTGTCTGATTCAACAGTTCCGGTTTCTCCACACCGAGCTCGCCGACCGTCTGTCGCGTCACGAGCATCTGCCCGAACCGGCTCCGCGGGAAAAACCGAATCCACAACACCGCCATCACCACCAACCCGAGAATCACGCCGAACAACACACGGTTCCCCACAGAAGCACCAAACCGCGTGTACGCAAGAACCACGCCCCCAACTATGCACAAAAACCCAACCACCCCGGCGACCATCCCCGGCAACACGGTCTCCAAGAGCAGCAGAACAACCCCTATTACCAGCAAGGCACCGACTGTTTCCACGCGCACAGCATGCCCCGAAACCCGCTGTTCGGCAAGCCTTCTGCACAAATCACGCAAATAAACGCCCGGCGCCGTCTCATTGTTTGAACCAAACTCAAACGCAGCGCGGCGCGACACAGCGCCATTGCTACAACAGGCGCAATGGTTACGCCTCGGGCGTTTGGTTGCGGCTGCGCCGCGCTGAGGAGATGATGTTGGCATGGGGAGCAAACGGTGCGCCGGCAGAGGTCTCGAAGGATCCGTTAATCTGCGATTTCTGCGCAGATTCTCCAAAATGCAGTTCACAGCTTTGTGGACAGCGGCTCTTGTTCGCTCTAAACTGGCCGCGTATCTGATTCGATCTTGTTTATGGTGCGGGTGTTTTATTTCACCGCAAACGGTGAGGACGTTGCGCGGGCTGCCGAAGTTTTAACCGCCCCCGAGTTCAGCGTCACCACTCCGCCAACACTCGAACAACTCCTTCTCGACCTCACCGACGCGTCCGCAGAACAAACTCAACGCATGGTGCTCTGTGCCATCGAGCATCCCTGCATGCCATCCGTAAGACTGATCGACACGCTTCGATCGTGTTTCCCGGATGTGCCGGTGATCGTCGCGCTAAAAGCCGAGCATGCACCGGCGCTGGCCGAAGCATTGCAACAGGGCGCATCAGGCTTCGCATTGGTCGGCGAACGGTACTGGACCAAACTCCCGGACATGATCCGGGAGGTTCTGGGCAAAGTATCTCGCCGCTGCACAAGGCCGGACATTCGCGGCCCAGCACAGCCCAATGGTGGAATCACCGGCGAGTTCCATGCACCCCCCGCAGGTTCCAACGCCTTGTCCAAACAACTGGTCCGGTTGCGAGAAGAAGAAAGCGCTCGAATCGCCCGCGAACTGCACGATGAACTCGGCCAGGCACTGACCGGGCTCAAACTCGACGTTGCATGGTTGCAGCGGCGCCTTGACAAACTCCCGCAAGCGCCTGTGGTCTCAGAAATGCGCGCCCGACTCGAACTGATGCTGAAATGCATAGATGGTACAGTTGCGATCACCAGAAGAATTTGCACCGAGCTCAGACCCGCCATACTCGATGATCTCGGACTGCTGGCGGCAATCAATTGGCAAGCCGACGAATTCAAAAAGCGGACAAACGTCCCGGTGGAACTTTCATTGCCGGCTGCGGAACCCGCCCTGGACCCGACATGCACAACAGCCGTTTTCCGAATTTTTCAAGAGATCATGACCAACATCGCACGTCATGCAAATGCAAGCCACGTCCGCGTCACACTGGCCGAATCGGACAAACATCTCCAGCTCGAGGTCCGGGACAACGGCAGGGGCTTTGATCAAACTGCGCTGGCTGGCAGGGAAGCACTCGGAATATTGGGCATGCGAGAAAGAGCCCGGGCCTGTGAAGGCGTTCTGACAATCCAGACCGCGCCGGGACAGGGTACCATGGTGCAGCTCCGCATCCCCCTTGCTCACCGGCCCCACAGTTGAAGGCATCGCACATTCTTTCAACAAAAATGAGAGTTCTTATCGCCGATGATCACGCCGTGGTACGCCGCGGCCTCAGAGAAATCCTCCAAGACCATTTCCAGCAGCTTGTCGTGGGCGAAGCCACCAATGCCGCTGAAACCATCGACGCCATTCGACAGCAACACTGGGACATCCTGCTCCTTGACCTGAAGATGCCGGGGCGAGGCGGGTTTGAGGTGCTCCGTGAGGTCCGGGCCACACAACCAAAACTGCCCGTCCTGGTTCTCACTGTACAACCAATCGAACAGTACGGACTCCGCGCCATGAAAGCCGGTGCAGCCGGTTACATCACCAAGGAAAATGCGCCCGACGAATTGATCGCCGCCGTGAAGAAAATAATCGACGGCGGATTGTACGTGCCGTCTCAATTGGGAGACGTTTTGGCAACACGCATTGCCCCGGGTTCAACCACGCCACCCCATGAAACCCTTTCCGACCGTGAATTCCAGGTCCTCTCGTTGCTCGCCTCCGGCAGAACAATAAAGCAGGTCGCACTCGAACTTTCTTTGAGCATAAAAACCGTCAGTACCTACCGCGCGCGACTTCTGACCAAGCTCAACCTGAAATCCACAGCAGACCTTGTTCGCTACGGCCAGCTCCACGGGTTGGGCGGGTGATCCCCCAACCCGGATCTCTCACCGGGCAACGCCCAAGGAGCATAAATACGTTCAATCAGGTGAGATTTCCGGGTATTGAAAACCCGCGCCCAGAGCCAAGAATCTTGATTCTCCAAAGTTAATGCGTGGGTCTGTCAGTTGGGGGATTTCGCCGAGGCGGATGCCGACACACTGTCGCGTGTTTCCACCCTCCTTTAATGTGGCGCGGGGTTCCTGAAGCCCGGCACAGTCACAACCGAATTGGACTCCTTCCACCGCAAACCGGCTCTCGCCCGCTCCCGCCATGTTTGTAGGACAAAGTCTGAACCATTTTTAGGACCGCTGGATTACAGACAAACCGTGCCCTCACACAGATTATTGTGTTGATGTGTGCAAGATCGGAATCTGAATCAATATCAAGATCGGTCCGCGTATTGTTGGCTGACGACGCACCGGTCGTTCGCCGGGGAGTCGCAGATCTTCTGGACGAAATTCAAGGCGTCGAGATCGTCGCTCAAACCGAAGACGCCCCCAAAACAACCTCCGCCATCATGGAACATCACCCGGATGTCGTCGTGCTCGACTTCAGAATGCCGGGGGGCGGTGGCCTCGCTGTGCTCGAAGCAATCAAGAACGTTGACCCGCACCCTGTTGTCATCGTGTTAACCAACTACCCGGAGCCAGCATACCGCGCCAGTTGCCTCGCTGCAGGTGCAGATTACTTCCTTGATAAATCGACACAGTTCAACCTCGTCGCCGACATCGTCAGAAAACTGGCAGCCGGTAACCCCGCACAAAACCAGCAGACACCGTCACCAAAACCTGTCCGAATCATGGTCGCTGATGACTCGCCCACAATGCGGCGAATGGTCATGGCCGTGTTGCAATCCCTCCCAGAGGTAACCTTTGAGCAGGCCGCAAGCGGATTGGAAGTAATCGAAAAGCTCGCCCTCGCACAAGTCAATCTGATCGTACTTGACCTGAACATGCCCGACATGCACGGATTCGAGGTATTGCAGTTCCTGCGCCAACACCAGGCTTACAAGGACCTTCCAACAATCGTCCTGACAACCCGCGGCGATGAACTGAGCAAAGCCACGGCAAATTCCCTCGGTGCCTCGGCTTACCTGACCAAACCCTTCCAGCCCTCTCAGCTCCTCAATTGTGCACGTCAACTCCTCAAACTCAGTTAGGCCATGGACCCTGACACCAACATTGATGCGCGTGAGTTCTTCGCAAAGTTCATCGACGATTATTACGCCGATTGCGACGAGCATCTGCGCTCGGCCCGACGCGCGCTGATAGAACTCGACCGCATAACCGGACAGGGCAAACCCGACCGCAAGCTCCTCGATGAGTTGTTCCGTAATTTTCATACGATTAAAGGCTTGTCGGGAATGGTCAGCCTTGTGCCAGCAGAGAAAGTTGCTCATCAACTCGAAGCGCTCCTCGGAGCACTGCGCGACGGTCGTATCGAGTTCTCGCCATCTGTTGTTGCGGGTATCGAAACCGGCGTACAGCAACTCGAACAGATAATAGCCGCAAACAAAAGTGGCAGCCCCGGCCCGGACGTGTCCGAAACAATGAGCAAATTGGCCGCGCTCATGCCCGCTCCGCAATCCCCCCAGCCATCCCCAACTGGCGCGCAAACTTCGACACCCCAACCACAACAGCCCGGTACAGACCAAACCCAACCCTGCGAATCACGTTGGCTTGTAACTTACGTTCCATCGAGGGAATTGGCCGAGCGCGGCCTGACTGTCGATAAGGTCCGATCGCTATTGTCCAGCCTCGGGCGCATCCTCAGCGCCACTCCCCGAACCGAAGGCAAAGGAGTCGCATTCGAGTTCACCGTCGCTTCAGCCGCCGGTGCCGACGCCTTCGCAGCCCTCGAGTCAAACGGCCTGAAATGCCAGGTCCTTCTGACCAAAGCCGAGCCGACACAACCACCGCCACAGACGTCAGCCCCGCCACCTGAAACGGCGACCGCTTCACCCCCGACAAACCCGCCCGGACCCGAGGATCACCTGACCCGCTCGAGACCAGCCGCCCAGGCAATTATCGTCCGAGTCGATCTCGCGCGTCTGGACAATCTGATGCGACTTGCCGGTGAGCTGTTGACCACAAAAGGGAGACTCTCTGAACGATTGAAGGAAATTGAAAAGGTCGTGCCCGGACCGGCATGGTACGCCTTGCACGAAGCCAGCCTCACCATCGACCGCCAGTTGCGTGACCTCAGAGAAGCAATCACTCGCACACGCCTTGTGCCGGTCGGCGAAGCCTTTGAACGAATGCGGTTCGTTGTCCGGGACCTGATGCGCGAAACGGGCAAACGCGTCAAGGTCGAAATCTCCGGTCAACACACCGAAATAGACAAGCTCGTCGTCGAGAAAATGATGGAACCCTTGCTGCATCTCGTTCGAAACGCCGTCAGCCACGGCATCGAATCCCCGGAAGAACGGGCTGCTGCCGGTAAAGCCGCCGAAGGCAAGCTCCGCCTATCGGCCGCCACAGCGGGTGACACAGTTGTTATCGAAATCGAAGACGATGGGCACGGCATCAGGTTTGACAAAATCACCGTCCGGGCCAGAGCAATGGGGCTTATCGACAACAAAACCAACGTCGATGAGTCATCGTTATTGTCCATATTGTGCGCCCCGGGTTTCTCCACGCGAGAGGAAGCCGACATGGCCGCCGGCAGGGGCGTGGGAATGAACGTCGTGCTCAACACCGTCCGTGAGCTGGGCGGAAGACTTTCACTGCATACCGAACCGGGCCGCGGAACCCGCTTTACAATCGAACTGCCAATCACCTTGCTGATAACAGACGTCCTGATTGTGACAGTTGCCGGCCAAACACTGGCCATCCCGCAGGCGTCCGTGCGCGAAGTCATCAAGACGGACCTGTCATCCATCATGAGCTTGCAGGAAAGCGAACTCTTGCCACACCGTGATACCCTCATCCCCTTGCTTCGCCTGTCACGGCTGTTCGGATGGCACGCACCTGAAACTGACTCCGTTCACATCCTCATCGTGGCGAGTGGCGGAGTAACGGTCGGGCTGATCGCAGACCGGATACTGGGACAGCGCGAGATCGTGGTGCACTCCCTTGCTGATCCACTGGTCTGCGTGCCTGGGGTGGCAGGCGCAACCCAACTCGGCGACGGCAGAGCGATCTTGATTCTCGACGTGGCCGAATTGGTGCGCACTCAGCAAGAGCACGCCTCCAATCGCACCACCGATTCCCTCTGCACTGTCCCAACCAGCTTCGACAACCAAAAACAAGCTTGAGAGCATATGTCAGACGTTGCATCCATGAATGTCGCCGAACCATTTGTCCTGTTTCAGATTGCCAGCACAACGTACGCAATCAGAAGTCGGGATGTGCAACAAATGGAAATGATCGAACACGTCACCCCCGTTCCGAGCACGCCGCCTTACGTCGAGGGTGTTGTTTTCCTGCGCGGCCAGGTCATCCCGGTTCTCAATTTGCGCCTCAAATTTGGCCTGCCAAAGGTCCCGTACAATCTCCAGACAAGATTGCTCGTTGTCCGGCACAAGGATCGCATGGTCGGACTTGCCGTGGATACATGCCGCGAGTTTGTAAGAATTCCGCCCGAGTCTTTCCAGCCGCCACCGGAGGCCATAAGCGAGTTCAGCAAACGGTATTTGCAGGGTTTTGCCATCTTGAACCAAAGACCCGTTCTGATTCTCGACGTGGGCGCAATCCTCGAAACACCGGGCCCGTCGCCCAGGGAACAAACCGCCCACGGCAACTAACCCCAACCACCAAGTCTTTTCGACTATGAAAACCCGAAACTCAATCAAAAACACCAAAACCGGTCAGCTCGACAACCTCCTGACACGGGGACACAACAAAGCCGTTCAGCTCAAAACAAGTGCTGAAGAAACCAGCCGCCTCGCCGAGGTTCTTGACTCCGGCATCGACGCGCAGGTCCGGTCACTGGAAACCGCCTCAAGCGAATCAAATGAAATGCAGGCTTCGCTCAAGGAGACAATGACGCACATCGAGGCCCTCACCACGCCAACCGAGGAACTGACTTCGTCAGCCAATGAAATGGCTGCCTCGATAGAACAGGTAACTGCCAACGCCGTTTCACTTGCAAACTCGATAGCAGAAGCAGGTGCCTCCATCGAGGAAACAACCAGGTCGATCAATTCTGTGGCGAAATTCAGCAACGAAATGGCCTCCTCGGCCGCCGCAGTAACCAGTTCCATGACTGAAATGGCCGCTTCCATCAAGAACGTAAGCCATGAAACAGCCGAACTTGCCGTTTCAGCCAATCAAAGCGCGGCATCGATCGAGGAACTTGCCCATTCAATAAAGGGCGTGGCGGACAACGCAGCACAGCTCGCCGGCGCAGCAGAACAAACAACCTCAGCCGTCAACGAGATGGCTGCCTCGATAGAGGAAGTCGCGGCAAGCGTTGAAAATCTCAATGCACATGTCGATCAGGTCTCAACAGCAATCGAGCAAATCGCGCGTTCGGTCACTGCTGTCGCACAAAACGGCGACAGAATCGCCCAACTGGCATCATCGTCGGCAACCAGCACAATGCAGATGGACCGGTCAATCAGATCAATCGCAAGTGTCACAAGACAGGCCGACGAAATTACAAAACGCGCCGCACGCGAAGCCGACCAGGGCGGCGAAGTACTCGAAAAAGCAATCCATGGTCTGTCTCGCGTGCGCGATTCGATGGGTCAGGTTGCCAATGTCGTACGCGAGGTCGGCAAACGCTCCTCAGAAATAGGCGGAATCGTGGATACCATAACCCTTCTGGCTGAGCGTACCAACCTTCTCTCACTGAATGCATCCATTGAAGCCGCACGTGCCGGTGAGGCCGGTCGCGGCTTTGCCGTCGTCGCCGAAGAAATCAGAAATCTCGCAGACCGCTCGGCAAAAGCCACCGCCGACATTGCCGCAATAATCAAGGCTCTCCAGGCGGTCGCTCAAGAAGCGGTCACTGCTTCTGATTCCAGCCTGCGCGTCGCAGAAGAAAGCAGCAAGTTTGCTGAAAGCGGTTCCGCTGCACTCAAGAAGATTCTCGCAGGCATTCAAGACACAGCCGGACTTGTGACCCAAATCAGCAAGGCCGCCGAAGAGCAACTACAGGCCGGGCAGGAGCTCGTAAAAGCAACCAATGCAACCGCCGCCGAAGCAAAACAGGTCGCCACTGCCACCGCCGAACAGACCAAGTCAGCCCAATCCGTTGTGCAGGCCGTAGCCCAGTTGCGTAAAATTACTCAGCAAGTCGCCCTTGCAATGAATGAACAGGGCCACGCCGCACGTGAAATAATCAAAGCCGCGCAAAACACAACAACTCAGGCAGGGGCGGTCCGCAAGGCCACAGGTGAACAGTCACAAGCTGTTACTCAGGTCGTCCAGGTGGTCGAAAGTATCCGGAAAGGTATTGCCAACATGAACCGCGCTCTGGCTGAACAAAGCACCGCCAACGACCAGATCGCTCACGAAGCGCAAAGTTTGACGCAGGGAATCGGCAACATATCCAAAGCCGTTGGCGAGCAGGCCTCCGCAGCAAGCGAAATCAGCAAAGCCGTCGAAGACATGCGCAAACAGTCCAATCAAACCGCCAGAGCAATGGCAGAACAGGCCCGCGCAGCCAAGGAAATTTCCACTGCCGTTGCAGGCATTTCGAACCACGTCGGACTGATCGCCCGAGCCACCCGCAATCACATCGCTCACACCACACATGTTGCAAACAGCCTCGCTGAAGTCCTGCGCGCCGCACAGCAAGCCAACCCGAACATCAAACAACTGCGGTCAACTGCAACGGTTCTGAACGAAAATGCACGCGAGCTCACCGAAATCTTCGAGCAGCTCGCACACCGGACAGCATAAACCGGTATGACCACAGCCGACGGTCACAACACATGCCCATCAGACAGCCGCCCCGCCCCTCTGGGAGGCAGCGGAATAAGTGCCACCAGCGCACCTTCCGAATATAACAACCAGTGCCTTGGCGCGGCGCAGCAGAAACCAAACGATCCGCTGATCTGCGATTTCTGCCGGGATTTTCCATGATCGAGTATGATGCACGGCACAGCATTGAATTCCATTCCAATCCGGAACATGGCTCAGCGCGGCGCAGCAGAAACCAAAGGACCGCGGCGAGATAAATGCGTTCGTTGCAGGCTTGGCACTCCGCCGCGCCGCGCTGAAAGGGGCGACTTCGTCGCCAACGGGGGTGCAGATGCGACTGGGATCAGTGGCCGAAAAGTTCGAAGGCAAAAGTCTCGAAGCACGCGCTGCTCTGCAATTTCCGCGCAGATTACCCAGTATTATACTCGACTCCAAAGGCCGCACTCTGGTGGCAAATTGAGCAAACTCGCAGTCTGAAAATCTTCGCAAAAATAATCGATTTCTCCATATAGTAATACAATGGTTGCACCCATGAGCAATCCCAGTCAGAGACTCGGTAACTGCGGTGTCCTGACCACGGACGAATCGTTGCGCGTGCTCTCTTGGGATGATTGGCTCTCCAGGGCCACCGGGCTCGGAGCCGACCTCGTCGTGGGACGCAGACTCGATGAGGTTTTTTCCAAAACGGACCCGGGCGGTTTGCTCCCACATCTGCATCGGGTGCTTAATGAGGGAAAAGAGGTGGTTTTGACACCTGGTGCATGCGACTGTTTCATCCCATGCCACCCGACGCGCGCAACCAAGCGATTTTCCCAAATGCAACAAAAGACCCACATCGCGCCGATACGCAAGGCAGATCAAATCGTCGGTACAATCATCACCATCGAAGATGTCACCGAACAGTGCGAACATCAATTGGCCCTTGCCGAGCAGTTGTCCAGTGAGAACGAATCGATCCGGGTCGCGGCTGCAAGGGAACTCGACCCCACCTACAAGGGAGCCCTTCCCGCCTTGCTCAAGGCAATCTCAGATCCAAGTTGGCGTGTCCGCCGAGCTGCTGTCGATGCCCTCGTAAAACTCCACGATAACGGTGTCGTCACCGATCTCCTGCGCGGACTCCGCGAACGAAACTGCGACCCCGGATTCCTTAACGCAGCACTGAGCGTGCTTGCCGCCTCGAACCTTGACGTTTTAACCCCACTGATAGAATTGTTGACCGACCCGGAGCCGGCCACCCGCACATACGCCGCCCTCGCTCTCGGCCTCTTGAACAACAAGGCCGCAGTACCTGCCCTCATGCATGCACCGCAGGACCCCGACCCCAACGTTCGGTACCACGCAATAGAGGCTCTCGGTCGCCTCCGTGCAGGTGAGGCAACAGAAGAACTTCTGAAAATCGCCGAAAATCGCGATTTCTTTCTTGCTTACCCGGCAATCGACGCCATCAAGTGCATAGGCGATGCCTCGGTTGCATCTCGCCTTGTGCCGTTGCTTGAAGATGAAGTGCTCTGTACCCCCACCGCCGAAGCCCTCGGGGAAATTGGAGACGCGCGTGCGATTGAACCGCTCGTCGCTTTGCTCTGCAGACCAACCTCGCAAATCTCGCCAATCGTCCATGCCATCTTGGCAATTCACGACCGCTACGACACCGCGTACCAGGAAGGGCAATACATCGCCGATCTATGTCGCAAGGCGATCTCCGACGAAGGCATCAAGCGCCTGCTCGCAGCAACCGAGCAGGGCGATCCGGAAGAAATACCGGGTATTGTACGTATCCTCGGCTGGCTCGAATCGCAAAGTGTCGGACGCAAGTTGGCCTCGCTGCTGGCCGAGCCGCGCGTCAGACATGAGGTCGTAGAAGCCCTCGTACGACACGGACCGAAAGTGACAGACCTGCTGCTCGAACAGTTGCGGTCGGCCGACGCAGACCTTCAGCATGCCGCAATCGTTGCTCTTGGCCGCATCGGTGACACACGTGCCGTACCAGAGTTGCTCAAAATGCTGGATTCACAACAAGAACTCCTTGTTGCCATCGCCAGCGCACTGGCACGCATCGGTGATCACCGTGCTCTGGATGGCTTGCTGGAGCTTCTCGCACACCCAGACGTAACCGTCCGCATGGCCGCCATAGGCGCAATCAACTCCCTCGGACACCCGGACCTCGAAAACCGTGTCTCAGCGCTCTTGTACGACCCAAACCCCCTCAAACGCGAGTCGGCGACGCATATAGCGGGTTATTTCGGCTACCAGAGCTGCGCAAACCGCCTCTTCGAGCTCTGCCAAGACCCCGACGAAAATGTCCAACACGCCGCAGTCAAAGCGATCGCGTACCTCGACGACCCTCGAGTAGCTGACACCCTGTTGTCCGTTTTGGCGCAAGGTAAACCGCACCTCCGTGCCGCAGCAGTAAAAGGTTTCGCACACCTGCCTCATGGGCAGGCTGTTGTCGCGCTCCTGCCCACCCTTAATGACCCGGATGCGTGGGTCCGCTATTACGCAGCTCAAACCCTTGGTAAGATCGCAGCCCCAGAAGGCCTCGAACCATTGGCCGGACTCGCAGCCTCGGACCCGGCCCCGCACGTCCGGGTTAGCGCCCTGAAAGCGCTCAGCCAAATCGGCGGTCCTCCTGCTGTCGCCGTCCTCGCTTCTGCAACACGCTCAGACAACATGGACATCGCCACGGCGGCAATCGAGGCTCTTGGCGAGCTCGATCACCCGGATGCATTGACGCCCTTGCTGGCCGCGCTGAAGTCCGGTGACGACGCCAAACGCCTCAAGGCGGCCCACGCCCTCGGCAAACACCCTTGCACAAATGCGGTCGCCGCCCTCAAGTCGGTCGCGGAAACCGATGACAACCCCGAGGTCATTCACGCCGCCCTGGAAGCCCTCGCCAGCCATGCAACTCCTGATTCAATCAGAACCTTGATTTCCCTGTGCACGGATGATTCTCGGCGCGACACCATCGTCAACCTGCTGGCCAAAACAGGCGAAAATGCCGTCGATCTGATCGCTGAAGGATTAACCCATCCTCAACCTGCAGTTAGAATCGCAATTGTGTCTGCACTCGCACGCATGAAATGTCCCCGCGCCTCGCGAAGAATATCCCATGCCCTCGACGACCCCGACCGCCCCGTTCGCCTCGAGGCAGTGAACACCCTTGCAGCACTGCAGAGCCAGGAAGCCGGTCGAAAACTTGCCAGAATCGCAGCAACAGACCCTGACCCCCTCGTGAAACACGCCGCCCAAAACGCATTCAAGAACCGCCTGTGAACAACCAAGGTCAATATCCACTTGTCATGCCATGATCCCTCGGCCACTGCAGAATAGGTCACAGACCCGGCATTCGCCGCCCCGGCCAGAATGCAGCTCCGCAGTGCCACCCCTGTCATCAGACCGTTTGGGATGCAGCATTACATCCTGCACAGACACACTCGGGCTTTCAATACACGCTTTTGCCCTTCTACGCGATCTGATACACGAACGAACCGGGATCATGTTCGACGACGACAAGCGCGATATTTTGGCTGACAAATTGTCAACCCGCGTAATCGAGTGCGGGTTTAGCTCGTTCATGGATTATTACTACCTGCTCAAATACGACCCTGCCGCCAAAGACGAGTGGCCGAAGGTCATGGACGCCCTCGCCGTCCCGGAAACGTATTTCTGGAGGGAGGTTGATCAAATAAGAGCACTTGTTGATCACGTGGTCCCGGAACACTTCAAAAACTCCCCCGCCACCACGTTCAAAATCTGGAGTGCAGCCTGCTGTACCGGCGAAGAACCCCTCTCCATACTCATCATGCTCAACGAATCCGGCTGGCTCGAGCGAGCTCCCATTCAGGTTTATGCCAGTGACGCCAGCCCCGCACTCGTCGCTCGTGCCAAAACCGGCAGCTACCGCGAACGTTCCCTTCGAGCACTTCCCACGGAGCTCAGGGAAAAATACTTCACCAAACACGGCGATTTATGGCAGGTGTCACCAGACCTCCTCGCACGGGTAAAGTTCGCCACCGCCAATCTGCTTGACCCGGAAGTCGAAAACCTCGCCACCGCCCATGCAATTTTCTGTCGAAACGTGTTCATTTACTTCTCGCCGCAAGCGATTCGGAAGGTTCTTAATGTGTTCCATGCTCGAATGTCGCCGCCCGGATACCTTTTTGTTGGCGTGTCCGAATCCCTGTTGAGATTTACAGACTCTTTCCGATTGCTTGAGCTTGGCGACGCCTTTGTGTACACTAAATGCTAACAAGGTTATGGACCGGATCATTCGTGTTCTTGTTGTTGACGACTCGGCGTACATCAGAAAAGTCGTTTCACAGATGCTCTCCCGCAGCCCTTTTATCCAGGTAGTGGGCACCGCCTGCGACGGAGAAGAGGCCCTCGAACAGGTCGAGAAACTCGATCCCGACGTCGTCACTTTGGACCTGATGATGCCCCGGCTCGACGGCGTAGGTTTCCTCCGCAAACAAATGGCCCGTCGCCCCATCCCTGTGGTCGTCGTAAGCATTGCAAGTGAATCCAGTCAGCTCGCACTCTCAGCGCTCGACGCCGGCGCCGTTGAGTTCGTTCAGAAACCAACCGCACTTGCCACCGAGAAAGTCTTTGAAATCGCTTCTGACCTTGTACGAAAGGTCAAGGCCGCAGCCGAAGCGCGACTCCCCAAACTCGTTCTCCCCGATGGTCCCCGACCCAACCAACTTGCTGCGCCTGTCCCAGCTTCTCCGAAAATCGACATCATAGTGCTGGGCGTGTCAACCGGTGGCCCACAGGCTTTGAAGTACCTCATCCCACAGTTACCTGCAGATTTCCCGGTGCCAATTGCCATTGTCCTTCACATGCCGGTTGGCTACACGGAACTTTATGCCAAACGCCTCAATGAAGAGGCAGCAATCGAGGTACACGAAGCCTGGGAAGGCGAAGAACTTCGTCCCGGCCTTGCACTATTGGCATGCGCAGGCAAGCACCTCACACTGGCACGGCAACCCGATGGCCGGGTTCTCGCTCATCTTGACACAGTGCCTCTTGATCTGCCACACAGACCGTCGGTGGACGTACTGTTCAGGTCGGCCGCCGAAACATACGGCCCGCGCGTGCTGGGTATCATCATGACCGGCATGGGCAACGATGGCCTTGCCGGCGCTGCCGCCATCAAAAACAAAGGCGGGCGCATCATCACCGAGGCCGAAGAGAGTTGTGTCGTTTATGGCATGCCGCGAAGCGTGGTGGAAGCCGGATTGAGTGACCGTTCGGTTGCACTCCACCAAATGGCGCCAACAATTTTTCTGGAAACAATGGGAGAAAAATCATAGCTTCAATAAGTCATTTGTAATCGGCACAAGTCGTGGCATCGCAACTGAGAGTCACATTAGAGCAGAACGATGGCGAAAAATTTCGTTCACCGGAGATTTCCTATGGCAAACATCCTGATTGTCGATGATTCCAACTTCTCGCGGCGCACTATGCGCGCCATTCTCGAACCGGCAGGTCACACCGTGCACGAAGCTGCAGACGGACTCAGCGCAATCGAACAGTACACCCTGCTGAAACCCGACCTCGTGTTGCTGGACCTCACTATGACAGACATGCATGGGTTCGACGTCCTCCGCAAAATCAAGGGCATGGACCCCGCCGCGCGCGTTATCATTGCCACCGCAGATATCCAAACCGCAGTCAGAGCTGAAGCCCATGCCGCTGGCGCAGTCGGTTTTGTCAGTAAACCGTTTCAACCGCAGGAAATCCTCGCAACCGTCAAGTCTGCTGTGGGGGATCAGCCACCATGCAACTGACACCAGACCAAAAAGACACGCTAACCGAGCTCGTCAACATCGGCTTTTCACGCGCCGCTGCTTCCCTGTCGGAACTCACCGGCAATCGGATCGTGCTTGGCGTACCCGAAGTCTCAATTCACCAGATGCACGAGCTGACCCGTCTCCTCGAAAGCCTTGCTTGCTCATCTTTCACGACTGTTCACCAGGTGTTCAAGGGTACGATTTCCGGTGATGCCGTACTGCTCCTGCATCCTGAGGGAGCGGTACGGTTGGTGAACCTTGTTTCAAACCTACCAGTCAAGCCGGACGCCCGTCTCGATGAGTCATCCCGCGAAGTGCTTGCTGAAGTGGGAAACATTCTACTCAGTGCCTGCCTCGGCGTGTTTGTCAACATGCTCAATGTGCGGGTATCATTCTCTGTTCCGCATGTGGAATTTGACGCCATGGACACGATGTTGCAGACATTGACCGTGGATTCCGAAGAATTACACTATGCGCTGGTCCTGAAAACGGTGTTCCAGCTCTGCAACAGCACAATCCAAGGTCACATCATCATCGTGCTGGGTGTCTCTTCACTCGACCGCCTGCTCGAGGCCGTCGCGCAATTGTACAAAGAGCCCATAGCCGGGTTCGATGAGTCCAAATGAGTACTTCCTTCTTTTCACATTTCATGAGGTTGGTTCCGTATGCCTAAGTATTCGCCAGATTACCAAACCTCAACACACCAGTCCGCCACCGCATGGGAATTGGATGACCTCGAAGTTTTCGGCTTGATCGCCACAGACAGGTCACTGGTGATCCGTTTCTGGAACAAATGGATGGTTCAGCACTCGGGCCTTTCCCCCGCCGAAGTCATTGGCCGCCCATTGTTTGATGTTTTTCCATACATCCCAGAACACCATTTGGATAAGCTCTACGAATTCGCACTCGCCGGACAGCCAACAATCCTTGCGCAGCGACTCCATAAATACCTGATCCAACTCCCCAGACAACTCCGCCAGCATGAAGAATCCACCCCGGCGGACAAATACATGTGCCAAAAAGCCGCTGTCCTCCCATTGGTCCGCCACGACGAAGTCGTTGGCACATTAACGCTCATCGACGACGTAACGGAACGCGTGTTGCGCGAAAATGAGCTCGAACAAACAATCGCAGCCCAAAACGCCCTCATCGAAACCACCAGAGGCATCCTCACATTGGACCTCAAGGAATGCCTCAACCGCATCGTGAAGGAAACCTCGGCCCTTCTGCGTGCTGCAGCCACCGCAGTCGTTCTCCGCGAAAACGATTCTTTAACCGCGGTCGCATGTCTGATCGACGGCAAATCGTCTGACATCAAAGAGCCAATCCCCGTCCCAAAGCTCGACTCTCCAACACAGTTGCCTGAAGGTTCACACATCGCCCAGTGGGTTGCTCTGTCGGACCACATGGTACGATTGGACGACCTCAGCGTTTCTCCCGGGAGGGATAATATTGTTTCTTTTCACCCCCAAGCCAGATCGGTCCTCGCAGCACCGCTGCAAATCGGCGGCCAGTTGCAGGGTGCAATCATAGTCGAATCCACCCGACCAAAAGCTTACACCAAGAACGACGAGACCTTGCTTCTCGGGCTGGCACTCAACGGCTCAGCAGCCCTCAAGAACGCAGAATTGTACACCGAACGGGCTGAGAACGAAACAAGACTTCGCACACTCATGGATACTGTGCCAAGTGTAATAGTGGCCCTCGACGCGAATCGCCGCATAATCGAATTCAATCCCACTGCAGAGAGTGTTCTTGGGTGGAAAAGAGAAGACGTGCTGGGGCTGGACTTCATGAGACTTTGCATCCCCGAAAGTCTCTGGGGCGCTTTTTCATCAGATATCAACCTTACTCTGACCACCAATACGCCCGTCAGAGGACTCGAAGCCGAAGTCCACAACGTTCGTGGCGCGCGCATGGTCGTGTTGTGGAATATGGCCCGCTGCGTTAACCCTGCCACCAAACAGTATTGCATCATTTTGTCCGGGCAGGACATCACCGCACGCAAACAGGCGGAAACAGAACGTGAGAGGTTGATCGATGAACTGCGTAAAGCAATGTCAGAAATAAAAACACTGAGGGGGTTCATCCCAATCTGCGCAGGTTGCAAGAAGATTCGTGACGACCAAGGGTATTGGATCCAGGTCGAACAGTATATCAGCAGCAGATCCGACGCCAAATTCACGCACGGGCTTTGCCCAACCTGTGCGAAAAAGTATTTCCCCGACGTTGAAATCACCGGCGAGCCCGGTGACGCCAAACCCGAAGCCACAAAATCGGAAACCGCCTCAGAATGAACGCCATGCGCCCTCCAAAATCGAGTTTTTTCACCTTGACCGGGCGTGCACGGTTACGCGATCTCGTCGCCCGCGGGGGCAGTGATGTCGGCGTGGCTGGATGAACAGTTTGACAGCAAAGGTCTCGAACAAACCGCTGATCTGCGATTTCGGTGCGGATTTTCCAATATGGCACCATGGATCACACCGCACTTTTGGTCTCGCACAGCGTGACGGTCAGGAACAGCATCTGTCCAATTGTTGAAAATGAGCTGCAAGATGCCCACGCGAATTGACCAGACCGAGCCAGCAGTCCAATCCATTGCGAAGGTTCATGTTCTCGCGCATTCAGTGCGGGCTTTTGTTTACAGCCTTTTTGCGCTTGTTCCCGTGCTCGGCTTGCCATTCGCGGTCAGCGCGTTTGTTTGCGCCAGCCGTACCAAGGTCGCGAAATCCGGCTGGGTTAACCCCGCACAACGCTACGTAACCGCCGCAAGGGCGTTCAGTTCAATCGGGCTGATCGTCAGCGTGGCATTTGTTTTGTTTTTTCCCGAGGTGCAAAGGTTTTTCACCGACGCAAACTGCGGTGGCGGTGGCGGGTGAGGCCCATAGTAGATCAGCCACATGGCGTGGCTCCAACAAAGTCACAGGCGCTCATTTGCAGTTTCAACCCGAAATCTCCGGAGACATCTACTAATAGCGAAATCCAATTACCGCTGGTCACAAACTGGGGACAACGGACAACTCAATGGTTGGAGCACTCGACGCCCGACTCGCAAGGATCAACGGGCCGGACCAGACATCGAGCCCGAGATCACGCTTTCATGTGCTGATGCTGGAAAACGGCGGCAATGAACCCGCGAAACAGCGGATGCGGCGCGTTCGGCTTGCTTTGAAACTCGGGGTGAAACTGGCAACCAACAAAGAAGGGATGATCCTGTAACTCGATCAACTCGACCAGCTCGCCATTGGGCGAGGTACCGCTGCAAATGAACCCGGCTTTCTCGAATTGTTCCCGGTAAGCATTGTTGAATTCGTACCTGTGCCGGTGCCGTTCGCTGGCCATAAACGCTCCGTACAGTCGCGCCGCTCGACTTCCCATTTTGAACTGAACCGGCTGGGCACCCAGCCGCATGGTACCACCGAGATTCTTGATGCCCTTCTGTTCTTCGAGCATTGCTATGACCGGATGCGGAGTCTCTTTGTTGAACTCGGTCGAATGCGCGCCTTTGAGCCCAAGGACGTTTCGGGCGAACTCGACCGTGGCAACCTGCATTCCAAGGCAGAGCCCGAGGTATGGCACCTTGTTCTCCCTTGCATACCGGGCTGCCATGATCTTCCCTTCAACACCGCGCTCTCCAAACCCGCCCGGCACGAGGATTCCCCCCAGCCCCTTGAGCAGCTTTTCCGGGCCTTCCTTCTCGATTTGTTCGGCTTCGATCCTTTCGATTTCAACGCCGCAATCGTTTGCCACGCCGCCGTGGCTGATTGCTTCGTACACGGACTTGTAAGCGTCCGGCAAGCCGATGTACTTGCCGACAACACCAATCCGAACGCGATGTTGCGGAGCAATCAGTTTTCTCAAAACGTCCTGCCAATGGGTCATGTTCGCTGGCGGAACGTCCAGCCGCAAAAGCTTGCACACAAGGTCGTCCATCCGCTCGCGCTGAAGCATCAATGGAACCTCGTAAATGCTGTGGTCAACGTCTTTCTCCTCGATCACCGCCTCATAGGGCACATTGCAAAACAGGGAGATTTTCTGGCGCAATTCCTTGCTGATCGGGCGGTCTGACCTGCAAACAAGTATGTGCGGCGTTATTCCAATTTCGCGCAGCTTGGCCACCGATTGCTGGGTCGGCTTCGTCTTGAGCTCGCCAGCAGCCTTCAGGAACGGAACAAGCGTCACGTGAATGAAGATTGCGTTGCTGAACCCGACTTCGAGTGCAAATTCACGTATTGCCTCGAGAAACGGCAACCCCTCGATGTCGCCGGTTGTTCCGCCAATCTCGGTGATCACAACGTCGCATTGGGTCAGTTCACTTATCTCGCGTATCCGCAATTTGATCTCGTCGGTGACATGTGGAATCACCTGGACGGTTTTGCCGAGGTAATCCCCGCGTCGTTCGCGTTCGAGAACGCGTGCATAAACCTGGCCGCTTGTCAGATTGTGTTTGCGGGTCAGCTTTGTGTTGGTGAAGCGCTCGTAATGGCCAAGGTCAAGGTCGGTTTCAGCGCCGTCATCCAGCACATAAACCTCGCCGTGTTGAAACGGGCTCATCGTTCCCGGGTCCACGTTGAGATAGGGATCGAACTTCTGAAGCGTGACCTTGAGCCCCCTGTTTTCCAGAAGCGTCCCAAGCGAGGCCGCAGTCAGCCCCTTCCCAAGGGAACTCACAACTCCGCCGGTTACAAATATGTACTTCATTTTGACGTTTTCCCGACCACCCTGTTCTTCACAATGAAGATCGTTCGTTGAGCGCAGTTTTTACTCACCCATCTCGGCAAGGATGCGTTCGATTCGCGCTACATCGGTTGGCACGTCGATGCCCACACTGTCGTATGCGACTTGCACCACAGTGATGGGTATCCCGTTCTCGAGCGCGCGCAATTGTTCAAGGCGCTCGGCGCGTTCGAGTGACGATACCGGCAATTGCACAAACCGCATCAACGTCCTTCGCCTGTATCCGTAAATCCCAACGTGCTTCAGAAATGGAAAAGCAGCCAGTTGATCGAGAAATGGCTTGTCCGCCATCTCCCTCAAGTACGGTATTGTCCGTCTGGAGAAATAAAGTGCGTGTCCAAAAACATCCACCACAACCTTCACCACGTTCGGATTGCCGTAATCGGTCGGGTCTCTGATCGCTACCGCTGCAGTTGAAATCTCGGCAGTGCCAAGAGCATCCGCCACAGCATCAATAACCGAAGGCTCAATCAACGGTTCATCCCCCTGGATATTCACCGCCGCATCGCAAGATGTCCGTTCAACAACCTCTGCGATTCTGTCGGTCCCGCTCTGATGATCGGGACGGGTCATCTCGACCTTGCAGAACGGAGCCGCCACGGCGGCTATCCGCTCGTCGTCCGTGGCAACTATTACGTCAGCCAATGACCGCGCCAAACGGCACCGCTCAACAACACGTCGGATCAGCGGTTTCCCCGCAATCATCGCAAGCGGTTTTCCCGGAAACCGCGTGGATGCGTATCGTGCCGGCACTATTCCCAATATGCGCATGCGCAGATTTAGCCACGCAGATCGGTCATGGCAAACTGTTTTTTATCCAGGTTTTGATCGACAACCGTTTTGGCTCTCATAACAATTGACGCAAAATGCCAGGTTGCCGACAGTTTGCGCTCCGGGCCAACACCAAGACTGACAACAGCTCAAAGCTCGAAATCCGGCGCAGCAAAACCCGGCAAACGCTCAAAAAATGAAAACATATTCAGTTCTCGTCGTAGGAATGGGAAAACGCGGCATGCACCACGCACTCGCGTTCAACGCAAACCCCCGTTTCACAGTAACCGGCATTTGCGATATCGACACCGCCCGCCTCGAGACGGCAGCCGCCAAACTCGGTCGGCCAAAAACAGGCACCGACGCCGCTGTGCTCGCGAAGGACATCAAACCGGACGTGTTCTGCTTCTGCACAATGCCGCACCTGCGCACCGATTTCATCAAAGCCGGCATCGACTGCGGCGCAAAACTCATTGCATTCGAAAAACCCGTCGCCCTCACAAGCAAAGAACTCTTCCGAATCCGCGATCTCATCAAGCAAAGCGGCGTCAAGGCCGTCGTCAGCCACCAGCACAGATACGGTGAGCATTATCGGAAAACCAGGGAAATCATCGCCAGTGGCGCACTCGGCAGAGTGCATACCGTCTATGGCACCGCCACGGGCTGGATGACGCATATGCTCTCGCACCTGATAGACTACACCTGCTGGTTCAACAACTACGCACCGGCCCAATGGGTCATGGCTCAAGCAGCAGGCAAATCCAAGCTCACCGACAACCACCCTTCTCCGGACTACATCGCAGGCTTTGTCCAGTTCGCAAACGGCGTCCGCGGAATTTACGAGTGTGGCGCAGGCGCGCCCGATCAACCCGAAGTCGCCAAATGGTGGGGCAAGAACCGCATCGGCGCCCAGGGCACCGAAGGTTTCGCCGAATTGCTCACCAACGGCGGCTGGCGCGCAGTCACAAAATCCGGCGGCTTCCAATCAGGCCCCGGCGCCATGAACTACGATCTCGACATGCCACCGTACATCCAGGACATGGCAAACTGGCTCGACAATGATCAAAATGTTCATCCATGCGCCTTCGATTACGCCTGTCTCGGAGCGGAAATAATGCTCGCGTTGCAACGCAGCGCAGTTCAGGGCGGCCAAATCCCTCTGCCGCTCTCCACCGCCGAAGACGAACAGGCAATGTTACGGTCCGGACTGGCCGAGAGACCGGTACTGGCATCCTGCGACCTGAACCTGAAGGAATTCGGTTTGCCGATTCCCCCGAAGTAACAACGGCAGGGCGCGCCGGAATCTGGGCAGAAACTTCCAACATTTCCGCGTAAACCAGGTCCACGCCGCGTCAGAGTACCGCCTTCAGGCGGAGCACTTTCATTCGGTTGCGGCTGCGTCGCACTCTGCAATCTGCGCGCCCTTCCCCGTTAGCCCGCGCGGAGCGTCCCCCTGCCATGTCAAGGTTTCATGAAAGGCGGGGTACGTCACGCCCCTCACTTTGTGCAACGCGCAAAACGACGTGTCGCTTCATCTGTTCTGTCTCCACTCGAATTCGGCCACCAGCGGCAAATGATCTGAGGCGGGCGTCTTGATCACCCATGCCCGCAAAGGCTCGATCGAGCGCTGTTCTTTATGCAGCCAAATGTAATCGATCCGTTTTGTCGGATTCGTGCTTGTAATGGTGTAGCCCGGGCCGTCGCCCACCTTTACCCACACGTCCACAAATTCTTCAGCCATGTTGGCGTAAGTCCGGCTGCCCGGCGTGTCATTGAAATCCCCGCAAACGATCACCGGCAACCCGGAATATCGCTTCACTATTCTCTTGAACTCGGCAACATTCATGATCCTCTCATCATCTTCACGGCGATAATCAATGTGCGTTGCCATGAACACGAGCTGGCTGCCGAGCACTGAAACGGTCGTTTGAAGTATGCCTCGCTGCTCGCCGTTCCGAATCATCTGCAAATGCGTGTTTGTCCATGTAACGACGGGGAACCTGCTGAGGATCGCGTTTCCGTATTCGCCGCCCTGGAAGTGGTAATTGTTGCTGAAAACGCACGTCATGCCGGTCAACACGGCCAGTTCAGCCGGAAAATCCCTCCGGGCGGTTCTGGCGACGCCTTTGTCAACCTCCTGCAAAGCAACAAGATCAGCACGCTCTTTCTTGATAACATCGGCTATGCGCTCGAGGTCAATCCGCCCGTCCACGCCTTCGCCATGATGAATGTTGTACGTCATCACACGAAAGGATTTCGCCGACTCGACCGAACGCGCGGACAAGTCTCGCTCCTGTCCAATCGCCGGCAAAAAGAACCCGCCCACGATCAAACACCAAAGCACACCACGACCCACCAAACACAGTCTTGCCCGTGCCAACATCGCAATTCTCTGTATTACTATATTAAGAAATCGATCATACTTGCGAAGATTTTCAGGCTTCGAGTTTGCTCAACTTGTCACCAGAGTGCGGCCTTTGGAGCATAATACTGGATGATCTGCGCTGAAACTGCAGAGCAGCAGATTCTTTGTGACCTTTGGCTTCGAATTGTTCGGCCGCTGATCCGACTTTTGCATCGGCGCCCCCATTGGCGACGAAGTCGCCCCTTTCAGCGCGGCGCGACACAGCGCCCAGCTTGGAACGAACGCATTTATCTCGCCGCGATCCTTCGGCTGCGGCTGCGCCGCGCTGAGCCATTTTCAGAACTCGATCACGGTATTCCGCCATTTCGCCGTCGTCGCCCACAGGTTAACAGGGACAAACGCTTTCCCGAATCTGACAAACCTTGCGCTCCCATCAACAAAAGCATGGTTTGATCCGCCGCCCCTCGAGTTCCTGACCGGATTCGAGTGTTTCGACTGATCAACTTCCGTGACATCGTTGCCCACGCCCTCGAGAAAATCCATGTAGTAATGCGGCGATGGATTGTCCTTCTCACCTAACAAAACGGTCTCGGATGGTTCCTGAATCGCGGTCTGGCGCATCGCGCGTCCTGCAATAAGCCCCATCAACTCGTTGTTCGGGACCGACCGGCCCAATTCGGCTTCGAGTTGTTCCTTGAACCCGTCATTCCAACCGTTGATGATGTAGCTGCGGGGCGAAGCATCCGCGGGGAACCCGTTTGTCCCGGACGTGCCCGTGTGCGGAACCGCTGGGCCGTCACTCGGGCACCTCAACAAATGCAAATCCCGGTAGATCGGCCACAACCGTTGCGGCCAGCGCGGACCAAGGGTCCGTTCGGGGTAAAACTCGTTGTTCTCGTCGGCGTACATCGTCGCTGAAACTGCCAACTGCCGCATGTTGCTGCAGCAGGCAATACGTCGGCCGGCTTCCTTTGCGCGGCTCAAAGCAGGCAGCAGCATTCCGGCCAGAATGGCTATGATCGCAATCACAACCAACAGCTCGATGAGCGTAAATCCAGCAACCCGAGATTTTCGGTGAAATCTCTTCATTTTCACCACTCCTGTTTGCAGACCGAAGTATGCACCTGCACCGACCTTCAATGAATACGACGCTGCGCCGGCCGTCTTTCTTTTTATCTGCTATGACGCGAAAAGCGTGGATTCTGGTTCTGCTTGCCGCTCTTCTGGGCAGCATCTACATCTACTATTTCACAGACTGGCTCAGCGCCCCTACTATTCAAATCCTCAAGCTGGACCGACCTGTCCCATACGGCAGAACCACCCCGGCTTCGCTGCCGGTCACATTCACACTCGAAGACCGTTACCGGCTCACCGAAATCAAGGTTGTCTCCGTAGATGCTCTGGCAACGAACAAAGACCCGGCGCCGTTGTGGCACTTGATAAGCAAATCAAATTCCCCGCCCATCAAAGGTTTCGCATACGGCCAGCCAATCCGCGGCATGCAATCCCCCTCAGACAAGGCCCGCCCACAACCACTCAAGCCGGGTGTGACATACCGGTTGTACGTCAAAGCAGGCCGCGCCCACGGCGAACTCGATTTCCAAACCAAACCCGCCTCCGCCAACAACTGAGCCGCGCCCATTACCAGCACCCAGCCCGCAGAAAATGCAGGCCGCCGCAGATTCTCCGAGGTTATTCCCGGCGGTCCATTCCTTCGTGACGGGCGTGCGCTGCAGGCTCTTTTTCTGGTGCTGACCATGCGCCCGTACTCGAGACGACGGCAGCGACCAAAGTTCACCAACAGTGCAAACCCCGGAAGGCCAAACACCGTCTGGTTCTCTGGCAGGGAGTAGTGCGGTCACCACAGCGCGGCCTTTGGAGTATTCATGGTATAATCTGAGCGGAAATCGGAAATTAGCTGGTGGTTCGCGACTTTTGGCTGGAAACTGTTCGTCGCCTGATATCACTCCCATCTCTCCCGTAGGCGACTTCGTCGTACTCGGCCTCGATGAGTTTGGATGACCAGATGAATCCCTCGAGACGAAGGTCCTGAAGGATCCACTGATTTGCGATCGCCGCACAGATTCTCGGACATAATACTATCGGGCGAAAAGCTTACTGGCGTTGCCCCCAAGGACCTTGGTCTCCTCATCTGCGGGCAACAGCATACTTCGCAAGCCGTCGAGAATGTCCGTTGGACTTACCCAAGGGCGGTCACTGGCATACAGAAAACGATCCGCGCCCATGAAGTCGTAAGCGGCTGCCGGCCCGCCCGCAACCACCAGCACGCCGCCGCGTCGCAATTCCGCGCTGTTGCCGCAAATGGGAACGTCAAGATACGCCACACCGCGGGTGGCCATGCTCCGTCTGGTGGCTTCCGCCACAGCAGGTGCATCGGTTGTGGTATCAATGAGCGTCTGCTCGTTTTTCAGATGTGGTGTCGCTTACCCGCTTACAGTTTGGACTGCCACGCTATCCGGCTCAATCACCTTGGGGAATGCGAAAATTGACAATATTTGCCCGTAGTCGCGCGCAGAAAGGGTCGTGAAAGACCTGTAAATCGATTTCGACACCCTGTCCCGGGTTTGGACAAAGCATTTGACTCGTGTGTCTAACCTACTAGAATTCGGGCTGCTGATTTTACAGCTTTTTGGAAGACCGCGAGGAAATCACCGATTACCCGCGGGTACAGGGTCGCGGCAGAATGCTGAGCTTGCGGTGAACGCCCTTAACTCACCGGGATCACTTGGCGGCGGCCGCGGGGCACTGTGTGTCAAGCAGTTGGATGGTCTTCTCGACTGCGATGGCGAGACTGGCGTTCAATAGTGGACGATGTATGGTGAGCCCTGCTGAATCACGTAGCTTTTCGTTTTCTTGATTTGATTGGTTTGCCGCGGTTGTGTTTGGTGGTTTGAGTCGAGAAAGAATCGGAAAACCATGGTAAACGGACCTATGAGGTTGTTTGTGACGAATCGGTTTTCGGCACTGTTGCTCGCAATGGCGAGCGCCCTCGGACTTGCGACGTTGGTTGGATGGGGCGGTGATGCGGTACCGGCTGTTGCGCTCAATGTCCAGCCGTCGGTGCTTCTGGGGCAGAGTTTCACATTTACTGTTAGCTTCGATAACACCTCGGATGACACTACCGGTTACGGGCCATTTATCGATATTGCGTACGATGCCACCGGCCCGGACGGTGCGGTTTCGGAGCCTTACGATGGCTTGGTTGTGTCAACGAGCGTGAGTTATCTCGGAAACACACTGCCGGCTTCGTACGTGCACGAACTTACATTTGATGACAACGCAAACGGCGGCCTCGGTATTCGGCATCCTTTTGCGAAGGACAACTCTGGTAATTACGTGTATGTGAAGACGACCGATTTTGGCCCGGTCGGTCGGTTTCAAAACGGCGACAAGCTGCTTGTGGTTCAACTGCCGTTTGGGAGTTTTACTCCGGAGCAACCTGTTGCGGTTGCCGAACTCACGGCCACTGTGAGCAGTCTGGCTGACGTTGGCTCGACTTTGGCCATTTCAGTGCGCGGCGGATTCATGTTTGGGAATGACCCATTGGATAACCCGACGATCGATCCGACAGTTTTCGGTGAGCGGGCAGACAGTGATCCATACCCGGTCCTCACGAACTTGCGCCTGAGGAAAACCTATATTGGTCCCGAGAACGAAACAGCGACCGGGCCGAACTTCCCACGCCGTTATCGTTTGACGGTGGATGTGGCCGAGGGGCAAACCATGGAGAATTTGCACGTTGTTGATTTGATACCCAACACCGAGCAGTTCACCGGGGTAATCACAGCCACTCGCGCATCAGGCTCAGGTTCAATAACGCCGGTGACTGTTCCTTCGACCTCAACTCCGGGTGGGACATTGGACTACAACTTCGGCACTGTTGTGGGAACATCATCTGAGGCGGACGTGGTGCTCGAATATGAATTCTTCGTGCCGCGCATCGACAGCAACGGCGATCCAGTCCTTGACGCTGTTACTGGTGACGACAGGATGTTGTGCAACCAGGCACACGCGTATGGCGATTGGACGCCGATGGACCCGCGCGATTCACAAACCCGCGTCGCCGCAGAAGCCACTGTGTCGGGCGAATGGCCAAACCAGATTGTTACCCCCGACGAAGACTGCGAGCACCAGCTCGAAGCGCAGTCGATTGCCGTGCAAAAGAGAGTTGCGATCGTCAACGACGTCCCGCCATCCGGTCTGAGCCCGGGTGACACCTTGGAATACACGCTCGAGTTTCAGGTTTCTGACTATTTCGCCTTCACTCAGGTGCGGATTGACGACGTGATTTCAGACGGCCAGCGTTGGGACACAACGTTCACCCCCACCATGACAGTGACCGAACATGACACGACGTTGCCAGCGCTTGCGATGAACCCTGGCAATTACACCGTGACTCCGAACTACTCAGATCCCCCGGCTGCCACGCACCTTCAAAATTGGCCCTTGGACGGCACGACAGCAATCCAGTTCAGAATCTCAGACGAGCTCGTCACTCGCGGCACCAACCCGAACCTTGTGGGCGGCGGCATTCACAGCGACGTCACAGGTCTTGAGCCGGACGACAATCTCCAGAATAATCCCCCACTGCCACACAGCGGTACGGTGGGCACCATCAAGTTCCACACCGTTGTGCAGGACAGGTATTCCGATAACTTTCCCAGCGGCAACCCCAGTCTTAACCCGCGCGATGGTTTGGATAACAGCGCCGAGATATATGGCGAATTGCTGGCGCCCGCAGACCTTTCCACCCTCGGCACTTCGGAAACCGACGACACCGGCGCGAGCCTTGCGACCGCCTCCCCTCAACTGGCCAAGAGCATTTACGCCATCAACGGCAGCACCAGCTTGCCGAACCCTCTGAGCGTGCGCCCGGGTGACACCATCACTTTCCGGCTCGAAATGCCATTGGTCACCGGCGACGTCGAAGTATTCAAGCTGTCCGATTTCGTTCCATTGCCGATTCTGGATGTGGGCGATCCGGACGCCGATGGCAGCTCCGGCCCGGCATGGAGCAAAGACAGCAGCGCTGGCTCGGTGCCACCTTCAGGCCAGTGGAAGTACGGACCGACGGATACATTCCACGAAGGGTCAGATTTGACACCCGCATTTGCCGACCCGACCGTTACCATCAACAATTCCAGCGGCAACAACACGATCTTCTGGGATTTCGGCACTTACGACGATACCAGCAACGTTTCCCGCAAAGTTGACCTTCTGTTCACACTCACTGTCAACGACCGGCCTTTCGCGGACAATCTCCTGCTAATGAACCAGGCAAGGTCGCAGGAGCGTGACACCGGCACTACGATCAGCAACACTGACTCAATCACGCCTTTCTATCTCCAAGAACCTGTCGTTACCATTTATAAGGGTGTCATCGCCAGCGACCAGGGCGGAGGGCGGACGCTTGGCGGAGTCGAGTTCGCTGCTCCAGGCAGCAGCACTGCACTGGCCCCGTCGCAGACCCTCACCACCGCAGAACAGGCCGAGGCAGTTGGTGCTGCTGACCTCACCACCAATCCTCTGCCCGATGCAAATGATCGCGTCAGGTACGGCGTCGTTCTGTTTAATTCAGGTCGGTCCGATGCCTACGACGTGACCATGACCGACACGATTCCCGACGTGTACGTTCGTGATTTTGCGGATGCATCGGCTTTTGCCAGCGGAGTTAACCTCATCGTCCAACGCGGCAACGGCACTGTGCTGACAGCGGGTATTGATTACCTGGTGACCTGGGACAACGGAACGAAGGTCTTCACGGTCGAATTGGTTGACAACTATTCTGGCACAGAGCCGGGGACGGGGGCATTGAACCGAGGGCGAAATAACAACGGCGACCCCACCATGGACGGTTCCAATGTGGTGATCGTGTCTTATGACCTGACCCTTGTGGCTGATGTTCCTGCAAACTCGGTCATCAACAACACGGCCACGCTCACCAGGTACGCTGGTGCCGATGGCGGGCCAAATCACATCCCCGGTGGTCTGACTGACGATGCCCATGTACAAACGCCGCCACCGGCCTTCGTCAAGAGCGTGACCGGGACCGAGATCACCAGCACGGGCAACGGCCAGTTCCAAGCCGTTATCGGGGAGAAGGTGACCTACACGCTCACTGTGACGGTGCCGGAAGGTCTCACGCCGGGTGCCCAAATTGTAGATACGCTGGACCAAGGGCTGGCTTTCGTCCAACTGCTTACCATGACACCGTCCACCGGCATCAATGTGCAACACAATCCGCCGATTGTCACCATTCTTGATCCGGGTACAGCCCGCCAAGTGCGGTTTACCATAGGCGACATTCTGAACTCCAATACCGGAAACTCTGGCGGGGACTCCGTCACGCTGGTTTTCGAAGCAATAGTCCTGAACCAAAACACCTTGCCAAGTCCCCCTGGTAACCAGGCTGGTGTTACGCTCGATAACACGGCTCAGTTTTCATACACTAGCGGTCCATCGCTGGACAGTTCACCTGCCCAGGCAATCGAGATCGTCGAGCCCGCACTGAGCCTGACCAAGCAGATCGCACCTGACAACGGCGGCGTGCCCGGCAGCTATGCGAACACGCTATCAGGTAAGGACGCAGGCGACACGGTTTACTACAAGGTCAGCATCACGCATACAGGCGGTCCCGCAGCGTTCGATCTCGGTTTCGGCGACACGTTCTCGTCAAAGCTGACATCGCTAACGGTCTATTCGGCAACGTCCACCGGAACGTCAGTCGGAGGAACGCCGCAAACACTGACAACCAGCGACTTTTCCTTCACGGGCCAGACACTGAACTTCGTGCCGACTGATATTGATCTTGCTGTCGGCGGCAGCATCGAAGTGGTTGTTCGCGCCACGATCGACCTGTCCGTCTTGCCCGGCGAGGCGATCAACAACCAGGCCACTGTCACCTGGACCAGCTTGGACGGCGACTTCACCTCACCGCGGACGAGCAACAACTCGAGCAGCACCGAGCGCACCGGCGCGGGCGGAGTCGGTTCGGACACGGATGTTCTCAACAACTATGTAGCGCAGAACTCGACGAGCACGGGCGTTCTCAACGCCGCCGTGCCGATGCTTTACAAGGAGATAGTGGCGACGTCCGAATCCCACACGGCAGAAACCCGCGTGTTGGTTGATTTTACCAACACCGGCTTTGATGGTTGGACACCTGGCAGCGATTTCACCGGCGGCGTTAACACCTGGCAGACCCCCGGCAACACCACGCTCTTCCCCCAGTTCATCCGCATTGGTGGCACGGCGACTGAACGCGGTGGGGGTTTCTTTAACTATAGTGCACCCAACTACCTGGATTTGCGTGGATACGCGACCATCGGCGCCATGCTGCGCGCCAACACCGGCAATGCAGCCACGCCGCTCTGGATTCAACTGACCGATGCGGATGGCACGGTTTTCCGGTTGGCGCTTGCCACCTCGCCCACGGCCGGTCTTCCGGGATTCTCGCAGTCGGTCTCTGCCAGCCTGTTGTCACCTACGGCGGTTGTGACGCCCGGATCCACCACCGGCTTGGACCTTGCTCGAATCGTCAAACTCGAGTTGCGCGGCGACGGCGGCACAAGCGCCATGCACATGGACATCGATCGCATCTACGCCATGCGCACTCTGGCTGCACCGGGCGAGATCGTTAGGTACCGGCTGACGGCTCAAATTCCGGAGGGCACACTGCCGGATTTTGCCATTTCCGAGATTCTCCCGCCCGGTCTGCGCTTCATCAATGACAGCAGCGTGCGTGTGGCGTTCGTGGCCAATGGCGCTGGCATCGCTTCTTCTGGCGCTGGCTCTGGCGGAGCGGCGGTTCCCGGCCTTTCCGGCACCGGTCTGAACCTCACGGGGAGTGGCGACGATGTGTCCTCGTTCAGCCTTGCCGTTGGGGGCGCAAATGGGCTGACAATAGGAGAAGGCACCCCCTTCGATGCCAATGTTTCGAACAGCCGGACCTCGGACGCCGACACCTACACTGACGGCACCGATGTCTGGTTCCGGCTCGGCACCTTGGTCAACAGCGACAACGACGCGGACGCCGAGTACGTCGTCATCGAGTTCAATGCCCTTGTTACCAACGACCGTGATGCCACGGCAGGCAACGGCAGCGCACAGCAGGCCGGCGTGGGGCTTTCCAACACCTTCCAGACCCGCATCAACTCGAGCACGGACAACACCCAGGTCGGCTCAACCTCGACTGCCAACGACTTCCAGGCCGTGGTGATCGTCGAGCCGCAGATCAACAACCTGAGCAAAACCATCACCACGATCCCGTTGGATGCCGGCGACCCCATCACATACCAGATCAAGTTCTCTAACAACTCGGCGCATCCCGCCCAGTACGCGCCGCATGTCCGCGTGGCAACAACTACCGACATTGGGGCCTCTTTCAACTCTGCAGGCGGCACCGGCGGCACCGGTCGGTTCACAGGCGCTCCCGGTAGTATTGACGGAGTTGCATTGGCCGACGGCGATCGCGTGCTGGTCAAGAATCAAAGCACTGCCAGCCAAAACGGCATCTACAAGGTTGTGGACGCCGTCAATAGCGTTTGGGACCGCGCGACAGACTTCGACACTGCGGCTGAAATGAACCTTGGCTACAGGGCTTACGTTGAGTCTGGAACTGTCAATGGTGGCAAGACGTTCGCCCTCGATGCGTCGGTGACCACAATCAACACAGACCCGGTGAACTTTTCCGAGGTCGCCGCAAACCCCGCAGTCGCTGCGGCCAGCACAGCCAACATATCGAATCTCAGCAGCACTTCGCGAACGGTTGATGGTGTGACCTTGAACGAGGGCGACCGGGTCCTGCTCAAGAACCAAACAACCGGTTCCCAGAACGGTATCTACCGGGTAACGGTGATCGACGGAAGCACGATGTCTCTGGCGCGTGCCACAGACTATGACGCATCCGGTGAGGTTGTTATCGGCTTCCAGGTGTTTGTCGTCGGCGGCACACTCAACGGTGGAAGGACCTTCGCCATGTCCGCTGGGAGCCTGGGCAGCAGCCAGACTTGGACCCCTGTTGATCCTGTTACCGCCTTTGACATCGTTTTGACCGATCCGTTGCCATCGGGAGTTCTGTTCCAGAGCCTCACAATCACCACGCCCGATGTGCCGGCCGGCCAGACATTCACGGCGAGCGGTTTATTCAGGGGCGGGTCCGTCACCGTGCCTTCCGTCGGTTCGAGTGGAACAATCACTGTCAACCTGGACGCCCTTGCGCCGGAATCCAAGATCGCAGGCTCGGTCAAGGATGTCACCGTCGTGGTCAACGGGGTGGTCGTAAACACCAGCGTGGCCAGCACGGAGTTAGTCAATACGGCGAAGCTCGCCTTCACAAGCTTGCCGGGGTCCAAAGGCACGGCAACCAACCCCACAGGCACCGATCCGACCACCAGTGGCTCCGTGGACAATTCTGGCGGCCAGTACGGTGAACGCAACGGCGACGGTGTGCCTTCGCCGACGGACAACACCGCAGTGAACTACCGGACCACTCAGCGCAACAACTACAGCGTGGCTTCGACGGCCATCACCACGCTGAACTCCGTTACCGTTGACAAATCATTCAAGGACGGCAGCCTAAGCCCGGACGACACCAGTCTCGCCTCCACCACCGGCGCGAATGTCGCCATCGGCGAGCAAGTTACCTATGACATCCTTGTCACCCTGCCCGAAGGCACAACACCCGATGTCGTGCTCAACGACGTCCTTCCTGCCGGTCTGCGCTTGGACAGTTACTCGGTCATCACAACCACCAGCGGCAGTGCTCGACTGGTCAAGAACTTCGCTGGTTCATTCACTCTAAACCCGCCTACCGTGGCGCCACCCTTGCCAGTAGCCGGCCCGGAAACGGTGTCGTTCTCGTTCGGCGATTGTACGGCAACTGCCGATGGCGATTCGGACAACAACTCGTTCGTGGTCCGGGTCACTGCAACGGTTCTCAACATTGATGGCAATCAGGAGGGCGTCACCCGGGCCAACACAGCCACGGTCCGTTTCGACGACCCGGCCATCCCGGACCGCATTGTTCCAGACAACAATCCTGCCAATGATCCGGTGGTCACTGTGGTCGAGCCCAATCTCACCATAGACAAGCAAGTGGACGCCGCGCTGGTCGATGCCGGCGACGATGTGACCTACACGTTCACGATCAGCAACAGCGGTTCCCAGGCGGCCTACAATGTGTCTCTGCTCGATGCCATCCCGGCTATTATCCAGAGCCCCGTCATTCTCACGGGTGTCGGCGACTTCTCAGCAACCGGTTTCTACGACGCCACCGTGGTGGGCGCTACCACGGCAGACCTCGGCGCCACCTTCTACCCAACCGGCGGATCGCAGAACAAAGGCTCCTTCAGCGGTGCGCCGACAACACTCGACACGTCGGTCACACTCGCGGACAACGATCTTGTCCTTGTGAAGGAACAAACTGCACCTGAACAGAACGGCATCTACCTTGTGGTCCATGCGGCCACAGGCGATTGGGAACGCTGGACCGACTTCGACGAGAACACCGAAATGCTCACCGGCTACCACGTGCATGTCGCCGGGGGAAACACCCACGCCGGCCAGGTGTTCGAGTTGATCTCCACCGTTAACAACGTGAATACTGACCCGGTTAACTGGGCGTATTACGCCGATGTTACGGCGCCAACGGTGAACGATTTCGAGATCAGTGCAGGCACACTTCAGGTGAAACCATCGTTCACGCTCAACGTCCCGCCCAACGCCAGCATCACGCTCAAGGTCAAGGGTACGGTGGCCAACTCGATTGCCCCCAGCCAAAGCATCCCGAACACCGCCAGCCTCACGTGGACCAGCATGCAGGGCAGCAGTCCCGACGAACGCACCGGTGCCGATGGCCCCGGCGGCGCACTGGACGATTACGCAGCCAAATCGGTCGTCACCAGCACCGGCAGGGATGCCATCTTCGCCAAGACTTTGTTCAACACGGATCAAACTGAAACAAGCGATCCGAATGTCACGATTGGTGAGCTTGTGACCTATGCACTGAAAGTGACCTTGCCCGAGGGAACCACACCGGATTTGACGGTAACCGACCATATTCCGGCCGGAATGAAATACGAGTCATACATGCTCATATTCAACCATGCGCAGAGCGGCGGCCTGTTGACAAAGGACTTCACCGGCAACGTCCCAACCCCAGACACCAACGGCGGAGGTGCTAGCGGCGATGATATCACATTGACCTTCGGCGCAATCACTGTTGCTCCAAACAATGATCCGGATGATAACGCGTTCCTCATTCTGTTGACTGTGCGCGTGCTCGATGAGACCGGCAACAAGGGATTCCTGCCGGATCAGACAGTGCTTCAGAACAACGCTACTTTTGAGATTTCCGGCGACGGCTTGGATCCGTACACAACTCCGGCGGTCAACACACCGGTGGTTGAGCCACACATGACCATTGCCAAGAACATCGTTCAGACCGGGGCCGATGCCGGTGATACCATCGACATCGAGTTGGCGGTCAACAATACCGGTCTCCTCACCGCCTACGACGTGATCGTCGAGGACCCCTTGAACACTGCGAAGTTCGATCCTAACACAGTGAACTTCGGTGTGGCTGGAACTGACTACCCGATCGGGTTTACGCCATCGGTCAACACCGGCACCGGCTTGATAACGTACACCGGCGGCAATCTCGCCGTTGGTGGCCCTTATGTGTTCAAGTTCAAAGTGAATCTGACGACCACCGTTTCTCCGGGCGAGGCCGTCAACAACACTGCTACGGTTGCACAGGCCACAACATTGGAAGGTACAGTTCCGGGGGAACGCAACGAGCCGCCCGTGAACGCCAACGATAACGTAACAATTTATAGCCACGGGCTCAGCGGGTATGTCTATCACGATCCCAACAACAACGGCCTCAAGGAAACCGCTGAAAGCCCAATCGGCGGCGTCACGATTACTTTGACCGGTACCGATCACCTCGGCAATCCGGTCAGCCACTCCACAGTCACAGGGCCAGACGGTTACTACGAGTTCACCGGCTTGCGCGCCGGCACCTACACAATCACAGAGACACAACCAGCCGGCTGGCTCGATGGCAAGGAAACCAGCGGCACACCATGGACCGGCACGGTCGATAACACGCCCGGCAGCCAGACCATTAGTGCCATTACCATCCCGACCGGCACGCCTCCCACTATGGGCCAAGACTACAACTTCGGCGAACTCAGGCCTGCCTCGATTGGCAATCGTGTCTGGCTGGATGAGAACTCCGACGGTTATCAGGACGCCGGAGAGCCCGGCATCCCGAATGTTCAGGTCAACCTCTACGACGCCAATGGCAACCTGGTCACCACCACACTCACCGACCTCAACGGCGGTTACCTGTTCACTGGCTTGCGACCCGGCACTTACTACGTCGATGTGCTCGACGGCACTGGCGGCCAATCCTACACCCTCCCATTCGCCGGCATGACCCAGACCCCGCCCAGCACCTTGCCCGGGGCTGACTTCGGCAACCAAGACCACGGCACCACGTCCATCCCCAACACCTCCCTCACTGGTTATCAGGTCAACGTGGGTGACAGTGGCGAGAATCTAACCGCCGACTTCGGATACAATTACAACCCAGCCGCCGATGTCAACGGGAACATCGGCACGGCGGCGTTGGGTGATCGGGTATGGATTGATGCCGACGGCGACGGGTTCCAAGACCCCAACGAGGTCGGGTTGGCGGGTGTGACCGTGAATTTGTACACCGCTGGGCCTGATGGCATTTTCGGCACAGCAGACGATGTATTGGCCGCGAGCACGACCACAGACGCGGCTGGGCAGTACATTTTCACTGGGTTGGCGGTCGGCGCCTATGTTGTGCAGGTGGTTCCGCCAGTCGGCTTCATGCAGACCGGCGACCCGGATCACTTCGGCGCCACCAGCACCAACAACGACAACCAGACAACGGCGCCTGTTGTGCTGTGTCCGGGCGACGTGTTCCTGAACGCGGACTTTGGTTATCAACCGCCGGCGTCGCAGAACAACAGCGTGGGCAATTACGTCTGGTTGGATGCCGACGCTGACGGCGCGCAGGACGGCACCGAATATGGTATCCCCAGAGTAACAGTAGCGCTGGTGGCCGACCTCAACAGCAACGGCGCATGGGACATGGGCGAACCGATTATTGGCACGACGGTGACCGATGCCAGTGGCGGTTATCTGTTCGCTGGTTTGCCCGACGGTAAGTACCTTGTGTGGGTCAACGACACCGACAACGTGCTGGCCGGCAAAGCACAGACATACGACAGCGACGGCCTCGGCACGCCGCACATTAGTGCGGTCGATCTGGACAGCACAGGGGTCAACGCCGTTCCGGTCAATAACACCGACCAAGACTTCGGCTACAGGCCCTTGGGCCAAACCGCAACCGCAGGTTTGATCGGTGATCGCGTCTGGTTGGACATTGACGGTGACGGTGTCCAGGACGCTGGCGAGCCCGGACTCGAAGGTGTGCGTGTGGAGCTTTACGGGCCTAACCAACTTTTCATTGGTGTAACCTACACGGACGAAAACGGTTATTACTACTTCGGCGGTCTGCCGGCCGGTACCGGGACAGTTGTGGTTATCCCGCCGGCTGGTATGACACAGACCTACGACGCTGATGGTGTGAGCACGCCAAATCAATCAACGGTAACCATTGCCACCGGTGAGATTAATTTGCTTCAGGATTTTGGCTATCGTGGAACCGGAACCATAGGCAACCTTGTGTGGGCAGATCGGGATGCGGATGGCTTGCGTGACGCCAGTGAGTCTGTCATTGGCGGCGTGACGCTCGATTTGTACTGGGACCTCAACGGCAACGGCGTGATTGATCCGGGTGAACCGAGGGTTGGGAGCACAGTGACAGCCTCGGACGGCAGTTACCAGTTTGGTGGTCTGCCGACTGATGACGGCGGTGGCAATGCGCAGTACGTGGTTGTTGTGACCGATACAGCCGGAGTGCTCGATGGCTGGTGGCATTCGCTGGGCACGCCTGGCAGCGACAACAACAGCCAGAGCGATCCGTATGCGGTTGAGCTTACACCATTGGCGCCGAGCAACACGACTGCTGATTTTGGTTATTTCATCGAACCGGCTGGTTTGGGCAACCGGGTTTGGAATGACTCGGACGCTGACGGGGTCCAAGATGCTGGCGAGCCCGGCATTCCCGGCGTGGTTGTGACGCTGCGAATCGAGTATGAAGATGGCACTGTAACGGTCTTGGTGACAAAGACCGACGCAACCGGGTATTACTGGTTTGGGAATCTGTTGTTGGATGAGGATTACAATGGTATCGGCGCCGGAGAACCGAAATTTACGGTAAGCGTGAACATCGGACAGGAAAGTCTGGCGGGTTTGATACCGACCCTTGTTGATAATCCTGCTGCTGGTGAGGAGACAGACAGCGACAATCCTGCCGGTGTCGAGGCGGCAGTGATGCGCGGGGTTGAAGCTGACTGGTATGATTTCGGGTTCCGAGCGATTCCGCAAACTCTGGCGATTTTGGACAAGATATGGTTGGAGGACACGGGCGGTGTTGGTGAGGTAGTATGGCGGACAACATCCGAGGTTGGAACAGTTTGGTATGATTTGTATCGTGAGATTGCAGGTGCTGGCTGGGTACTGGTCAACAGCGAGCCAGTTTTGGCGGAGAACTCGCTTACCGGTGGAAAATACAGGGTGGTGGACGAAGGTGCGGTGCCGCCCGGGCCTTACAGATATAGGTTGGTCGAGGTGCAGAGCGATGGTACAGAACGTGTAGTGGGTGTGTATGAAGTCAGGTTCGAGACTTCTGGGGGTGCCGGCGGCAAGGTCCGGATTGATCGGATAAGCATCAAGGGACGCACAGCGGAGATTGTGTGGTCTGGAGGAGTTGGACCGTACGTGTTGGAGAAGCGTGCAGGTTTTGGAGATGGTAGTGAGTGGCGGCAGGTTGGGGTGTTCGATGGCGGCCAGAGGCGTGCCCAAGTAGCCGTTGATGATGACACATGTTTCTTCCGTGTACGGAGTGCCGGTACTGATTGATCTGTCCGTGTGCTTCGAACGAATCTCAGGATGGATTTGTTTGGACGAGCGAATAAGACGGAGATTTTGGCGGTAATATGTGTATGCGACAGATGAAGCTGAGTTTGGCAGCAGCGGTGGCAATGGTGATGGGAGTAGTTCTGGTTGGCCATTGCCAGTCAGTGATGACCAGTTTTACAGGACCAACAGCGCCCGGGAACTGGGAGTTGGTGGCATACAATCCAAGCGGGAACTACTGGTTTGACGGTGTCGAGTCGGCCGGGACGTTGACGATTGGAGGTGCAGTTGGGGTGTCCGGGGAGTCGCTGACGACGGTTCAGATGCGGGAGAACGCGGCGTTGGGTCAGTCCGGGTATTTGGTATTCAACTATCGGGTCGAGCAGAATCAGGCCACATCAGCGAGTTTGAGCGTATATCGATTATATTGGACCGGGAATGATTGGGCGAGCCAAGGTTTGGGAACGTTGACCGGTGAGGGGAGGTACATGACAGGGAGCGTGTTTGGGCCTGCAGATCGTGTTGGGTTCGTATTGACAAGCACATTAAATCCCGGCAAGGAGTCTGGTGCGGCCTACGCCCAGATAACGCCGATACCGGAGCCCGAGGAATGGGGAGTGATGGCTTGTGCGGGGCTTTTGTTTTACGGGGTGTACCGGCGGTCCAAACGAGAAACCCAAAGGGCGAGGTAATACAATCCACGCGCGTATTTGGGAGACGCAGTGCGCCTTGCCGCTGTTGCGGATTTGGTGTACCAGCCTTATTCTGGGGCGGATGTTTGGCACGACGATCAGCGGACGGTTGACACGGCATTTGACCAACCTCCCGATGCTGGTTTCTCTGCCGCGAGTGTTGACCTTGTGTGCCCTGGCCGCTTACTCCGGGTTTGCCGCTGAGGTGTTCTCAAGGCCCATTGGCACGTGGCTGGCGGATGTCAGTGTACATAGCAAGGATACCTGTCTGACTGTCCGGTGGCGGACTGTGAACGAGGTTGGCCTGATCGGGTTCGACGTTTACCATGCTGTGGCCGGTGCGCCATGGCATCGCCTCAACGAGGATATTATCCCGGCTGCCCAGACTGAATACGGGCAGACCTACATGCTGACTGTCCCGGGAATTCCCGGGGATGGCATTTGTAATTGCAAGATCGTGGCGTGGGACAATGACCTCAACCCCCACGAGGAGATACGATGCGGGATAAAGGTCGGGTCCGGGGAATTCCATGCCGAGTTGCCTGTTATTCCGCGGTTGACACGGGCACACTGCGAACTCCCGACGTCGATAGTCACTGCGAAAGGTAACATCACCAATCAATCTGAATTCGGCCAGAGTTCACGTGTATGCCTCATCACAAGGGAGGCCGGGTTACATTGTGCCTCGAGTCGTGTATTGGCTCAGTTGACGGGTCAGCCAATCTCACTCATACAAGACTCCATTCGAAACGGACATTACGCCCTTTTGAATCGTAGCAAGCAGGTGGGTTATGTTCCGGCACCGACTGGTGAAGACCTTGTGTTCTGTGCCGAGCGACTTCGCAACAATTACACTGAGGAGAATATTTATTGGCTTGTGGCGGGAACAAATCTTGCGATGCCCATCGTGAGTGGTGGCGGGCCAGCACCTTCCGGTGCAGGGTTCTATCTCGCCTCGGTTGACTTCGAGATGGACCGCATGGTGCGATACGAGTTGGCGACAGACCCGGACGAGGACTATTGGTTTTGGGAGCGGCTGGTCGCAGCACATCCGTTGCTCGGCAAGGTTACACTGCCGTTTGCGGTTGATGGTTTGGCACGAGTTGGGCAACCGGTGCAAATCCGGGTTCGACTGAAAGGCGGCACCAGTGCCGATCATTTGGTCTATCTTGGTGTGAACGGATGCACGCAGCAGGAATGGCGCGTGACCTGGCGCGGCAAAGAATGGGCTGAATTGTCGGCGAATGTACAGGAATCGTGTCTGGTGGATGGCACGAATTGGTTGACGCTCAAGGCCGAGGGAACCTCAACGAGCCATGTTTACGTGGACGGTTTTGGTGTGCATTACGCGAAGCGCCTCGAGGCTGTTAACAATGCAGCCGAGTTTTCGACTGGCAGCCCTGATGTGGCAACTGTTCGCGGCTTTTCAAGCCCGGATATTCTGGTGTTTGACGTGAGCGAGCCGGCTGTTCCGAGAATGGTTGTCAACACAACCGTGGACATCGAGGACGGCAAATACAACGTCAGCTTTGTGCCCGCGTCCGGACAGCACAGGTATGCTGCCTTTGCAGGAACGGGAGGTTTGTCAGCCCCGGTCGTTCAACTGCGGCCGGTAACAAACCTTTTGTCACCTACGAACCGGGCTGACATGGTAATGATCGGGCCTGAGGAATTTCTTACAGCGGCCTTGCCATTGGCGGACCACAGACGTCAGCAGGGTTTCGAAGTCAAGGCGATTCCAGTCGAGTCGATCTACGATGAGTTCAATCACGGGGTACGGGAGCCGGAGGCGATCAGGCATTTTCTCAGGTACGCGCGGGCCAATTGGGAGAGAGCACCCCGGTATCTGTTGCTGGTTGGGAACGGGACCTATGACTACCGGAATATTTTTGGCCATGGCGACAACAAAATGCCGCCGCTGATGATACCGACCTTGTCGGGCCTGTTTGCATCTGACACTGCATTTGGCGATATCGAGGGAAATGCCGCGCCCGAGGTTGCCGTGGGCAGGCTTCCGGCGCGTTCCGCTGCCGACGTGGCAACGATGGTGAAGAAGATTATTGCATATGAGTCGGGGGGGATACTTTCGGCGCCGGTAGCGCTGCTGGTTGCAGACGCGCCGGATCAGGCAGGCGATTTTGTGAAGAACATTCAGACCGTTGCAACCGAATTGCCCGACGACTATTTGAATCGCATTGCATATCCGGGACCGGAAAGCGACGTCCGCAACGAAGTGTTGAATGATCTCAGACAAGGGATTGATTTGCTATGTTACATTGGTCATGGTGCGATCGACAGGCTCGGGGGCTCGGGATACCTGACGACTTCTGACGTGCCGGCCCTGGCGAACGATGCACGATTGCCGGTTGTAATCGCAATGACGTGTTTGGTCGGCCAGTTTTCCGTGCCGGGGTACGATTGTCTTGGTGAACGTCTTTTGACCGAACCGTCGGGCGGAGCTGTTGCGGTTGTTTCGCCGACGGGGTTATCCTACAACGAGGAAGCCGTTTCATTGAATTTCGAGTTGGTACGAAGCTTTCATGACGGTCACCGATGGCGATTGGGAGACTACCTTTTGGAAGCAATGGTGCGCTACAATGCCACGGGCACGCGGCTGACGCCTTCGGGAATTTACGGAATCATCGGGGACCCAGCGATGCGTTATGCCGGCGCCCTTGTGTCTCCCCCTGCCATCGAGATGCGAAGTGGCGACCGTGGGACCATGCTCATTTCCATTTCCGGGGTGATTGGGCAATACCATTCCATCTGGGTTTCGTCTGACATAACCTTGCCTTTGAGTGGATGGATTAACCTGACCAATTGGGTTTTGAGTGGTCCGACCTCGACGATCGAAGACAGCAGTGCCGGAGTGTTGCCTTTGCGTTTCTACCGGGTCGGTACCAGATAGTTGAACGCGGAGGTTGTTCGCGAGAAGTCGAGAACCGAGGTTTTGGTTGCGCACGCGCGGGTTTGGCAGTTCCAGAGATTCCGGATCGCAATGCCATGCAGGAAAATCTGCGCGGAAATCGCAGATCAGGGTTCGGTTCGGAACTCTTGCCTTCGCACTGTTCGTCCGGTGATCTCAGTCGCATCTGCCTCGTGAGCGACGAAGTCGTTCTGTTCAGCGCGGTGCGGCATAGCGGTATTCCTGCAACCAGCACAATTGTTACGCCTCGATCATTCGGTTGCTGCAGAACCGCGCTGGGCAGGTTGCTGCTTGAGCTGTTTTTGTAGTTTTTCCAGCCACTCGCGTTGGTTTGGGAAAAGGTGTTTCCGGTCTATCATCCGGATATCGGCTATTGCTTCGTCATGGAGCGAAAGGCCGGAATTGATCTCCGCCGAAGCAAGATAATATGAAGTTCGGTCGGGTTCACACAGCCCGGAGGGATCAATGGTTGCGAGAACATGGCGGGCTTCGTGGAAACGTCGGGTTTGTGCGAGGCTGAACGCATGGTTTATGCGGGCTTGCAGAAGCTTTGGCTCGCGTGCGAGCAGGTCGCGAGTCAGGTTGATTGCCTCGTCTGGTTGCCAGCGGTTGATCAAGAGTGCGGCGGCATAGTTGTTAATGCAGGTGGCGTCGTTGGGTGCGAGTTTGTAAGCGTGCTGAGCAGCCTTGTAGAACTCGACGCTGTCGTTTCTTAACATCACTGTGACTTCGAGCAAGGCCTGCCAAAGGCGCACGTCATTGGCCAATTCGTCCTCGAGTTTGATCAGGATCGCCCTCGCGTGTTCGGGGTAACCAAGTTGAAGCAGAGTGATACCCACTTTGAGGGCGATTTCTGGCGTTGGGAAATCCTGATGGGAAGCGTACTCAAAGCATCGGGCTGCCGGTTCTGCGGCACCTTGGGCAAGCAACGCCCGACCTTCGAGGAAACTGATGTAACCGCGTAATACCAGTAACGCTTCAGGAATACGCCGGACCATTAGCGTCATGTCGAGAAGCTCATCCCAGCGTCTCAATTCGGTCAGCAATTCCCCGTACGTGATCCACATGGAAACTGACCAGCCAGCAGGTGAACACCCGAACTCCGGCACATAACGCCGCATGAAGCGGCAGGCGAAATCATCCATGCCAAGGTCAAGGTACGCGGAAGCTTGGTCGAGAACCTCCCATGGGGTTGTTGGTGGGAAGAGATAATTCTCGGCGAGGAGCCGCGCTTCTTCTTTACGTCCGGTGTTGGCGAGCAATCTCCAGTAACCTTTTGCATCAGCGATTCGCGCGGCCCTGGATTCTTCGAGTCTGCGCAGTGACTTTTCATAGCCTGCTGGGTCCAACAATGCCGCGCTGACAATCAAATTCGCTCTGTGTGCGAGTGTGGCGTGCACGGGATCATCCAGAGCAGCAGTCAAAAGACGTCGTCCTTCGGCGGCCTTTTCAGGTGGACCCCATGCGGCCATGTATGCGAAGTGGCAGATGCGCAACGCCGGATCGTCTTGAAGTGAGTATGGCAACTTTTCCCATGCCCGGGCGAAATCGTCGATTTTCCCCAACCAAAACAATGCGGCGACGTAGTCGATTTGTTCTTCGGGGTTCAAGTGTTCCAGCCGGGGCCGAAGCAATTCCTCGATTTCGACCCATCGGTGGTATTTTCTTAGCAATTGGGTTGCGATGTGGAGATCGGTTTCGTTTGTTTGTGTCAGGCGCAAGAGCCATGGGATTTGCGCCAGAATTCTGGCGGCGCTTTGGCCCTCGAGGTTTTCATTTCGAGCTGCAGCATGGAGACAACTGCGTAACAGCGAAACATTGGCGCTGTCTTGGGCAACCGCACCAATCAATGCTTCGAGCGCTGATTGCTTGTCTCCGGTTTTTTCGGCGTGCTCGGCGGTTCGGCGAAGAGACCATGCCTGGGCCAGATCCAGGGTGCTGACCCGGACGACCGGGCGGAAGCCGGGCGGTGTTCTGACCCAAATCTTTTGCATCGACAGGATTGTTAGTCCGCCAAAAACAACAATGACGAGCACCACTGCTGTCCAGCGCAAGTCCAGCAGAAGGAAGTGCAAGAGTGGGTATTGGAGAAACAGATGCCTCATGCGCTCAAACAAGCCGGCGGGCGGTTGCGGACCTGTTGGCGTTCGAATGGAAAGCGGCGCCGAATCGTCGGCGCGCTGTCGAGTTGAGTCGGAGCATCGCACTTCAGGGCTATTACGCAACCGGCGGTTGTTTGTGTTTGGTGTGGCTGCGGAGTTTGGATCAAACCCTGGATTGTGCATTGCGCGGGGCGGCAGGTTTACGGCATGCCAACCGCCAACTTTGCGAGCTCGGCAGATTCAGCTTGATTGGTTGTGATCCGGCTGGCCGTTCACGTATTCTGTTGTGGACGAGCCTCGTCGAGCAGTTCGGACGTACATGGTGCCGGACTGACCGGTTGTTGCTTGCAGGCGAGTGAGATACCGTTCGGCTGATGCGCATACGTTTTGTCCAGCAACTACTGTCATGCGAACATTATACCCGTGAGCATCAGGTTCTCAAATGAGATTTGCGGTCGGCTCAGAACCGGACGTGTTCATTTTGCGTCTTGCCGACGTACGTCCAGCCAGTAAGAAAACCTGCTTCGAGCACATCCTCAACCTGGTGGATCAGTTCTGCACGGAGCGCGGCCGTAGGGGCCTCCGGGATTCCACTTGGCACGGGAAATTCCCAGGCGTAGCGGTCCACGTCCAACGCCGGCGTAGAGACAGCGAGCAAAGCCGACGCAGCCACAGTCGCGCACAAAGTTCCAAGCCGCCGGGCCGATGAGCTAATCGCTTTCACAAGAGTATGTCTTCCACATGGTTATACTGAAGAATCGATCATATTTGCGAAGATTTTCGGGCTGTCAATTTCCTCAATTTGTCAGTATAAGCTTCTTGGCCGGGAGTAGTGCGGTCACGACAGTGCGGCTCTTGGAGTATAATATTGGATAATCTGCGTGGAAATCGCAGATTAGCAGGTCGATTTAGACTGTTGCCTTCGAACTGTTCGCATCCTGATCCCACTTGCATCTCCCCCCCGTGGGCGACGCAGTCGCCCTGTTCAGCGCGGCGCGACGGAGTGTCAAGCTTGGAACGAACGCATTTATCTCGCCGCGATCATTCGGTTGCGGCTGCGCCGCGCTGAGCTATTTGTGGCCCTGGCCCGGAGTGTGGACTTGCCGGCGTTCTACGTTCACGTGGAGCGGAGATGGAAGGCTTTTTGGCCTTCAAGCAAGACCAGTATGAGCGGGCAATCGAGTGGCTGCGCCAGGCGGTCAGGGCAAACCCCGACGATGCCAACACACGCCTGCTGCTGGGCCTGGCGTTGTTCCGGACCGGCAAGCACGCCCAGGCTCGCGAAGAACTCATGGCCGGGCTGCGACGAACAGTGCGACCCGGCAGCGACATTGAAAGGCACGGACGGGAAACGCTGGCGGTCATCGAAGAAGCACAAGGCTCCAGCACCGATGTCCTCACCACGTCTCGATCTGCCGTGGACGTCAGCAAGTATCACAACCTCGCAGTCTCGATGATCGCGCGCCCAGTCCCTGACTACGCCGAGGCGGCAAAGTGGTTTCGCAAGGCGACGGAGCTTGGCGATCCGGGCTCGCAGCTTGCGCTGGGGATGCTTTGCTGGACCGGACGCGGCGTGCCAAAAGATCCGGTGCAGGCGGTGCACTGGTGGCGCAATTCGGCGGAAGGGGGTAACCCTACCGCGATGAGACTTCTGGGCATGGCCCACGGCCTTGGCGTCGGCGTGGAAAGAAGTATCGAGGAGGCCTTGCGGTGGATCCGGCGCGCCGCCGAAGGCGGAGATGCCGAAGCTCAGGCCACCCTCGGCAAGGCCTGCTATGAGGGCAAGGTGGTCCCGAAGAATCCGGTCGAGGCGCTCTGCTGGCTGACCTTGGCGGTCGAAGCGGAGGCCAAGACCGCCAAGGACGACGGTGTCGAGTTTGCCGACCGAGAGCTGGTTTCCGCTCTCCGCCAAGCCCGGCACTTGTTGAAAGAGGTCGAACTGTTCGCCACGCCGGAGGAGAAAGCTCAGGCCAGGGCCATGGTGGAGAAGTTCAAGGCCAGCCGCGCCGCCCAGGGCGACCTGCCGCGACCGCGCCTTCCGCTCCGCAACTCCCGGGGAAGCTGCGTCCCCGCTCCTAGGTGACCTTTAGCCCGCATATTTATCAGCGCGGCGCAGCCGCAGCCGAACGCTTGATTCCGCGCCAATGCCTGTAGGCGTGGCGGTAAAATTCGTCGGTCGGACGATCGTGGATTTTTTCGATTCTGCACGCTCTACAAGCACGGTTCCCTCCAAGTAGAATGTCAAAGCGCAGCTCCGCAAGCGCCACTGTCTGGATGACCGTGAACCCCTTGTCGCGGCGGTCGGCGAAGTAGCGGCCCATTTCAGCTTCATCGAGGTCATGTATGAGCTGCCAGGCCGTGTCCGCCAGCCAGAAGAATGGTCTCCCATCGACGGTGACGAGAAACCGCTGGTTTTCGCTGACCTTGATGGGCGGAAGCGACTGGGCGCGCAAGTCAATGGTGGCCTGGCCAAGTGTGAGCAGGACGAGCGGTAGTAGCAGGGAAGTAATTCGGGTGGTCTTCATGGTCACAGGGTCAATCACGGTGCGGCTGATGTATTCATCAAATACAGAAACACCTCGGCGGCATGCCAGGTATGGGGCGCTGCGATCTTCTCGCGGACAAAAACGGGGTCCAACACGTCCAGCATGGCATAGTTTGCCTGACTGGCGTGCCGCTCCCAGGTGAGCGGGTAGTCGCGATTGCTGATGGGGCTGCCTTTCTCGCCATGGAAATGGTCCACCGCCCAGCCGAGGTACGGGTAATTGTCGCGATCGCGCGTGTCGTTGCCTGGCACATACGCATCGCGGTAATCCCACCAAACCATCGCCGAGTAACTGTCGTTCATTTGCGGCACGGTGTAGGGGTCCGGCAGCCCCAGCGCGCGCAAACCATACTTCAACCATTTGGTCTGATACACCGGGTGCGCAGCAAAATCCGATCGACCCAGAATGAATTTGCGTCCGTCCTTGATCACCTCCCAGCGCGGTAGTTCGGCCAAGATTTTCTTCACCAGCGGATGCGTGCGGTCGGAGACGAGCGAGATCAAATACAACGCCTGGCCAAGGTTGTCGGCCTCTTCCTCGCCGGCGTTGTTGCGGTCATAAACTTCGCGCAGCCCAAGAATCCAGTCGCGGATGACATGCAGATTGCCCGTGGCCTTGAAAGCCATGCCCATCATGGCCCCATCCCGCAACCACGGTTTGGAATAGACAAACAGGTTTGGCACCGGCTGGCCGTTGATGACGTTGACCAGCAGTTCCTGATGCAGCACCCGCAACACTCGCGGAAAACAATGCTCCGTAAACTCGGGAAGGTTCACCCGCGCCTCGGAGCCGGCGAGTCGCAAGCGCCGCCCCTTCTCGGTAATCCAGATACCCTGTTCATCCTCGCGAATCTCCGCGGTACCACCATCGTTCAACTCCAGGACCACCCGGTATTCCGGCGGCACAATGATCGCCTCGCGCACTGCCCACTGACGAACAACGCGGCCCGACGGCGCCTCGCGCAACTGGCCGGCTTGATACCAGTACTTTGCCCGCGCACCCATACCAAACAGGAAGAACGGAACGTCTGGCACGCGGTCGCTGACGGCGAACCGCTTCCGCAACTCGTCCAACTCCGCCCGGTACAGGGACAGCGCCCTGCGCGCGTCGTCCACTCCTACAAACGATACACCGCGTTCCGTGTGGCCGCGATCTCCAGTGTTGGTGAAGGAGATTTGAGAGTGTGCCCACTGCGAGCTGTCCGCGGCGGAGATAACCGGTGGTTCCAGCGCGACGACGACCATGCCGGCAAGACCGAGTACAATGTGGAAAAATCTGCGCAGCAGTCGCAAATCAGTGGATCGTCCGAGACTCCTGTCTTCAACCTGTTTGGCGAACGCTCCCAATCTCATGTGGTTCGTGGGCGACGAAATCGCCCCGTTCAGTGCGACGCCGCGGAGTGCCAAGCCCGGAACGAAAACATCTATAGTGCCGGGAGCATTTGCTTGTGGCTGCGCCGCGTTGAGGAGTAGTATTTTGATTTCTACCTGAACAATCGCTCGTGACACTCGAACCAAGGTCGGGTTAATGGTCTTTGAGGATTCTATTCCGTGTCAAGGGCAGCGTTGAGGCTTTTCCTGCGAAACCGTGGCAATCTTTAGCCACCCCATTTTTCTGCCCTCCATCTTTCTGCCATTCCCTCTTTCGCCTCCTTCTCATCTTTTCGGCTATTCCCAAAAACCCACTCTTCAAACCGGAATGGGGACAGGCACGGAGTCCAGAGCCGGTACGGATTCGGTCGTCGGATCCTCTTTATCGAAACCGGCCCAACATCGGTCGTCGGATTCATGCGCCCGAGGACGGGCGCGCTCCCGGCACGATTGATTCCTCCAAAGCGCTGGGGCGACCCCCGCCATCTTTCACCAGCTCATGTTTCTGCCTCCCATTTTTCTGCGATCCCTTTTTTCGTCCTCTTTCGTTTCTTTCGGCTATCACCGAAAAACCACTTGTCGGTTCTTTCTGTTAGCCGAAATAACAAGAAGACGACGAAAAAACGGCCTGAACCCCGCCGGTAATTTTTTTCGTCTCTTTTTCCTTTTTTCGGCTATTCACCAGAAAACCACCGATCACTTTGTGGTTGGCGGAAAGGAGCAAAAGAAAGCCAGAATACTGCGATCGCTGGATTCTCGCTCTTTGCGGTCCCGATCCTGCCTGCCCGGGGCTGGTCGCGCTGTTTGGAGAGGACCATCGCCCAGCATTCACCGGTGCAGGTTGAACTTTCCGAAAACCTCGGGATACTGTGCAATCTGATCCTGGATGCTGCGGTCATAGCGGATCACAATTATCCTGTAACCCCGGCGGATAAGTTCAGACCGAACCTCTCGGTCCCGAGCTGCCTGCGCGGGTTCATCATGGACCGACCCGTCACAGAACACGCACACGTTCGGCGCATAGAAAAAGTCGGCAATGCACCGCGGGTCGGGGATTGCCTTTTGTGCTTCGTCTGGCAGGCGGTGTAATCCCGATGCTAAAACGTCTAGAAAACGCCGTTCCAGCTCGGAGCGTGAATCAGTGAGGGACCGCAGCCACGCCAAGTGTTGTTTCCAATCGCGGCCGGCGATGCGCGGCAAGGTTCGGCTGTTGACGAGGTCGAGCAGGCGCGGCCTGAGCTTGCGGCGATCCAGCAGCAGCGCTTCGTGCTGGTTGCCGAAGCTCATCAAGCACTCATAACACGCAGCCAGGCAGGTCGGCTTTAGGTCTTTGCCAGCAATATCGAAGTGACACCGTTCCAGTGCCTCGACGGCGAGCCGGGCCATGGCGTCGGCCTCATCAACAAGGCGGCGCAGAACACCCACGCCGCCCTCGCCGGTTTCGTAATACATGATCGCGCGGTGCTCGCCCCGACCAACACGCTCGGCACCCAGTTCGGTCTCTTCCAACTGGAACAACTGTTCCATGGCACGCTGCAGGGCATATTGGAGTGTGACCTCAACGCCGGGCTCGCACAGTTCTGGTCGCAGCAGACGCACAAACAACAGGTTCTGTGTGGATTGCACCGCCAAATGGAGGCGTTCGTATCGGCGCGGACGAGCCGGTGCGTGTTTATCTGGAGGCGGACTGCTGTGTGCTTCGCCACTTTCGAGGTCCACGAGAAACCCGGGTGTGGTTGCGCCGCGCCAGCCGTGGTTGACGCGGACCAGCGTAGCTGCTGGTGCGTAAACCAGCCACATCACAGGCGTCTGGCCAACCAGTACATCTGCTTCCCGCCTGCGTGCCCCGCCTGGTTCGCTGGCGAATTGCCATGCCACGCCAAGCTCGAAGCCATGGCGTCTTCGTTCCTCTTCATCGCAAGTGATTCGCTCCCGCCGTCGGCACCGGACATTGGGCTGTTCAAGCAAGTTCAGCAACGTGCTGTTAGTGGGGTTAAATGGTGTGCGGCAGTTTGGGCACAAATCCAGACCAGCCTCACAGAACGCACCGCACTCCTGACAGAATCGTTTCTGGCTGCGGCGTTCCTCAAGACCACCTGGCGGCGACTGAAAGCCGGCGATTTCCCATTTTGTGCCCTCGTGGTAGATGATGTTCAAGGGACCAAACTCGCGAATGGCAAGGAAACGAGGACGCGCGATAAATTCTCCCTCGCCCCGGGGCACCCAGGCTCGCACCGGCAAGGCCGGGAAATTGTAGCCCGGTAGGAAACCCTCGCTGGCCAGGTAACGGTAAGGATAAAAATCGCCTTCCTCCCTGTTGACCGAAATCTGGCGAAGCAAATTGAGCTGGCGGAGGGCCTCTTCCTCGCGCAGGCGCGCTTGTGCTTGTGTGTCACGGTCACGCGCCCGCATCAATTCTGACTGTGCCTGCTGCATTTGGCGTTTGGCGGCGCGATAAAGCTCGCGCCAGCGATCAAAGGCGCGGTCGAAATTCGCCGGCGCTTCGTTGATTGCGGCTTCGAGCCATGCGTCGCTGAACCAGCCCGAGTCATCGAGTGTGGCCTTGTCAGAGGCCAGCATCTGGTGCAACCTTTCGCGGAGTTGGGCGTTTGCGGGCTGCGACAGTCGAATGGCTGCAGCGGCTTCGTGGCGCAGTGGCAGTTGGGCCTCATTGTCGGTGTCAATGACCTGCTCGATGCTGTCGCCCAATGGTAGCCTGACAACGGCCAGCCATTCAGCTTGCACATGCGCGCGCACCAATGCCTCGTTGGCGAGGTCGAGTCGGGGTGGCCGCACACTACCGGCGACCATTTCAGTGCGATGTTGGAAGAAGTACTGGTCATGGCTGTTGGCAGCACCGCAGTATGTGAAAACCAGCCCTGGCTGGCCCTGCCGACCGGCGCGACCGCTTCGCTGTGCGTAATTGGCTGGCGTCGGTGGCACGTTGCGCAAGTGCACCAGATCGAGGTCAGCGATGTCCACGCCCAACTCCATTGTGGGTGAACAAACCAGATATGGCAGGCGGCGCAAACCATCCTGCTCTTTACGTGTGTCGCTGTCTTCCCAGCGGAACCTGCGTTCACGGCGTTCGCGTTCGCCGGCGGCGACCACTTGGGCGGTGTGCTCACGCGCCTCGAGTGCAGCCAAGGTCGCAGCCGGTTCACGGTAGAACCGTTGGAAGAAGGTATTGACATGCCGCTCCCGGCCGCGACCGCCGTCAGGCGACGGAAGAACATCCGCCTCCTTGCCTCGGCAGCCAATGCGATTGCGGCGGCCGCGGACGTAGAGTGGATCGGGCTCGGGTGGACTGCCGTCTCCCAACCGCCACCGCAGGCACGCCGCATCCAGTTGGTAGAGCTGGTGATCGTCAACCGGCTCGAGTCGTCTAAGCAGACCCTGAGAAACCAAAAGGTCAAGGAAACCGCCCAGGAAGCTCTCGTACGCAGTGGCGTCAAGCTTCAATTCAGCGCACAAGAATTGGCCCAGCTTGCTGCGCGCACTCAGGCTGAACCCCTCGACGAGGCGATTCGATTTGCCGAATCGCACGAAGCGGTTTGCGATTCGGAGCTCGGCGGTTTCATCGTCGAGTCCCCAGAACTCGTTCAGATGTTGGTCGGCTCGTCGCCGGATTTGCTGTTGATGGGTTTCCTGCAAGCATCGGGCGGCAATGGCCAGCTTCCGACGGAACTGGTCGAGGAACACGCGCGTTATCCGCTCGCGCTCTGTTGGTGAGAGTGCAGCCGCGGCAGGATGAAATTGCCAGCGAGCGTCGTCTGCAGACAACGTTTCCAGCCCGCGGTATCCCACTCGGAGCAGACCGACCTGTTCCAGATTTGGCTGCAGAACGCGCCAACCACGGCGCAGATCCTCGTAAAGCCGATACTCGGTCAGTTCGATGAACGAGCGCATGACCTCGGCTGCAGCGGGCGAGGTTGGATCGAGCTCAGGGTTTTTTGCGACCTCGTGCGTTGTCAGGCCACTGGCGGCAACCACCGCTGTGGCAACGCGGTCGAAGGTGAGCTCATTTTCCCGCTGCAGTGCCGCATGCAGTGCGCACCGGAGCAGCATCACGTGGATGAAATCGTTGAAGTGCCCGGCTTGCAGGGAAGCATCTTGGCGGTCGTCGGTAAACGTCAGGAGCTTGTCTCGCACGGTGCGGTCGGTGGCTGCACGCCGGAGCAGGGACGTTGCGAGCGCAGTTGTTGCACTTGTACGCGCTTCGCTCGAGAGCGTAGCGAGCTTGGTGAACTCACGCTCTCGAGCGGCGTAGAAATCGCCACAACTCAGGCAGAGTGTGAACGGCGCAGGCTGCCACCACATCTTGATCGCGCCCGGCTGCGGGGCCGTGTAGCAGTCGCCGCTGGGACTGACCCAGACGGCTTGGGGGACGCGGTTACGCCAGTTCCTGCCTAATCGCCCGTTACGGTCACGCCATTCCTCGGGGATACGCGTCTCGTCCCAATCATTTTCCAATGGCGCCAACATCAGGTAACCTGCTTCAGCTTCGTCGTCGATGACACCCAGCCCAACAGGATGGGCTTGAAAACTTGAGCCGTCCCTGGCTCGGACCACGTGATAGTAATCCTGGCCGCATTGCCGACAGAAGCGAAGTGGCACAAACAACTTGTTCGGCCCGGCAAACGCCTGGCCTTCGAGCGAAAACTCGCGTTGGTCCGATGGTTCAAGTGTGGCATACACCGCCCGCCCCTGGCCGATGAACTGGTGCAACTTAAACGCAAACGCACGTCCGCCATCGTCCTGTGGAAGTTCACCGCCACACCTGACCAACTCACGCAATTTGTCGCGGCAGACGTCCAACGCCACGCCGGTTGCCTCCGCCAATCGGGTCGCCGCCTCGGTGAGGGTGCAGGGTAGCCGGCGTCGCCACCGCCCACCCTCTTCAGGTTCAATTCCGAACTGCAACTCGGCCCACCTTGCCAGAGGATGACGTCGGAAGTCTTCAACAGACCATGAATCTGGCAAAGGCGAAACAACAGCGGCGCGGAGTTCATCCGTCGTTGGCGGACCACCCAGGGTGAAAGGCTCAAGTGTTTCTTCGATGACCTGTGAAGCGGTGATCGACTGGCCGAAAATCTTCGTGGCGAACTCCGCCACCGCCTCCCGGCGTTGCTGCGGCGTGGCGTCCCGCCGGGCTATCATTGTTGCGCTTGTGCCGACGCATACCGTGCCCGGGGACGCGCACCGCGCTTTTATGCGCCGGACGAGCATGGCGACGTCGGCTCCCTGTCGGCCCCGATGTGTGTGCAGTTCGTCCAACACCAGGAAGCGCAGCGCAGCTTCTTCTCCTTGTTTTTCTCTAGTGGGCAACAGGCCGTAATCTTCCGGGCGAACCAGCAGCAGTTCTCCCATGACATAGTTCGTGAGCAGAATTTGTGGCGGGTGAACCTGCAGCTCTTGACGCGCCTCGCCCTGGACATCGCCGGTGTACTTGGCAAACCGGATTGGGAATGTCCGACCGGTGCGCTGCTCGTAATTCTGCTGCAACTTTCGCAACGCCTGAAGCTGCGAATTCACCAGCGCATTCATCGGATACACAACCAGCGCGACCACGTGCTGGCTCTTTGGCGGTCGGCGCAACAGCGAATCCACTATCGGCACGAAATACGCCAGGCTCTTGCCTGAGCCTGTCCCACTGGTGACGACGTAACTTTCGCCGCGCGCAGCCAATTCCAGCGCATCGACCTGGTGCTGATAAAGGTGGAACGGGCGACCGTCCTCGGTGCGGAACATTTGTGCTGTTTCCTGCAGAATCACGCCGCGAACAGCCAGCTCGTCAACAGTGGCACTGCGGCGGTAGGCCGGGCTGACCTGGACCATCGGCTCCGGCCAGAGCCGCTGTTCACTGTCCAGCTCCCTGTCAATGAACGCGCGGGCACGCGCATCAGCCACGGTGATAAACGACCGCACAAAATCCCGGTAATCGGCCAAAACGCTCGAATGAAGTTGGAACACGCTCATGAATTGGTTTTTGATCGTTCCGGATAATTCCCGGCCAAAGTTTGCCGCCGTCAATACTCTGCCGGCCGCGACAAAAACTCAACCCTTTGACAGCCCTGGTCGCCTCCGATCGAACCGCCCAAGGGATTTTGCCGCTTCGCAACCGCCTTCATGCCAAACGAAGCTTTCCGCCGGCCAGTTGGCTCTGCTGCACTGTCCTTCGGGAGCCAATAGAATCTTCGGCTCTCCGAAAACGGTCGTTTTCGGTCGCAAGAAATCCTTGTCACCAAGCTTGGCTTCGGCTAAACAAATCCAAAACCTTTGAGGTGATTTATATGCTCCCTTGCGAAACTGCCATTCTCGTAGCAGTGGACGCTGCTGGCTGCGTTGGGCGCACCGCCTTGCAGAAAATCATTTTCTTCGCGAAGGAGGCGGGCCTGACGGAAGCGGATTACAAACCGCATTACTATGGGCCTTACAGCCGCGAAGTTGCCGCCAACCTGCTGAGCCTGGTCGCTGCAGGCTGGATTCAGGAAATCAGCGAAGCCTGGCCCAATGGCAGCGTATTCGGGGAACGCCATCGGTACACATACCGCCTGACTCCGACGGGACAAGATGCTTTGAAAAAATTGGTTGAGGGCAACGATTCGGCAGCGGAGGCGTTGCGTAAGATTGTCCGGCTTTGCCAACAAAAAACCGGCTTGGATTTTCAGATGCTCTCTTGGGCAGCGAAAATCCATTTCCTGAGTAACAAACGCCGCGAGCTGCATAGCGCGAGCGACGTTGCACAGGAAGCCCGGAAGTGGGGATGGGAAGTTCGTGAAGAAGACGTGCCCAAAGTAGCCGGCTTGCTGGAGGAGCTTCAATCGGTCAAACCCAGTTGCTGAGCGCGCTACCTAAATCGAGCCGTGGACTCCAAGCGGGAATTCAAGATCATCCGTGACCCTATCCACGGTTACATCGGGCTGACGGAGCAGGAGGTGAGGCTCTTGGATACGCAGCCCATGCAGCGGCTGCGCCGGATCAAGCAACTGGCCAACGCCCACCTTGTCTATCCCGGGGCAATCCACACCCGCTTTGACCACAGTCTGGGTGTGCTGCATGTCGCCCACCGTTTGGCCTGCCAGCTCGATTTCGATGACGATCAGAAACGATTGGTCCGCCTGGCCGCCTTGGTACACGATGTCGGCCACGCCGCCTTTTCCCATGTCGGCGAGAAGGCGCTGCATTACTCCACGCCGAACGCGCCCGAGGATGTTCATGAATTGGTCACCCGTGAAATCCTGCTCAGGCACCCGGAGGTTCAGGCGGTTCTCGGTGAATCGGCACAAGAGGTTGCCGACCTGCTGGCTTCCGAAGAACCATCCGTGCAACAGGCCGTGGTTTCCGGACCATTGGACGCCGACAAACTCGATTACCTGCTGCGCGACAGCTACTTTGCCGGCGTTCAATACGGGCGATTCGACCTGGAACGTATCCTTCATACGGTGCGGGTGATTCGCTCCGGCGACGAAAGCTACCTCGCCGTCACCCGCAAAGGACAGGAGGCCCTAGAAAGCTACCGCCTCGCCCGTTACCTGATGCACGCTCAGGTGTACCAACACCACGCCCGGTTGGCCGCTGACGGCATGCTCATACGGGCCATTCGCTTGGCCTGCCAGCGGGGTAAACTGCCGGACACTGCCTTCACGTTCAAGCAAGGCGACCCGGATTTCATCGCGGACTATCTGCGTTTTGACGATTTTACCCTCCTTTCGACGCTTCGTAATTGTGATGATCCGCAGGTGGCGGACCTGGCCGGGCGCGTTGAACGCCGCGCCTTGTTCAAACTCGCTTGGAGACAGGACCTGACAGATCTCAAACGCCGGGACGCCCTCGCCTCCGACCGCTTGAACAAACTCTTGGCAGACCAGGAGCAAATCTTCCGGGTGGAGCAGAATCTCGCAGCGCAGGCCGGTTGCCAGGCCGAGTTCGTCATCCTGATGCCTCAAACCATCAAGAACCCCCTTTACCGACTACCCGGCACGCCGATGGGCGACTTGAGTGAACGCCTCCTGATTCTCGATGACAAACAACGCGCCGTGCCGCTTGACGAACTTTCGCCGCTGTCGATCAAGTCAGTCCTTTTCTCAGAACGCCTGCTCGTTTACGGGCCAGCCGAAGTGCGGGACAAGCTTCGGGAGGCAACTGAGAAATGGATCAAGAGTCTGTAAGGCAGTCTATTCCACGCCTCCAACACGATACGCCGGATGCCGTATTCGCCGGACTTGGCCAGTTCCTTTTCATTCAGCACGCGGAAGGCGTCGCCCGGCCAGTGGCTGGCTCGGCAACGGGCCGCGCAACCAGCCGGGTCGAGCGGGTCGATGATGTTCTGCCCCTTACACCGGCGGAAGATAGCGTTTCGCGCCCGGCGGCATCCCCGCCGCTGTTCGTCCGGCTGCAATGATGCGTTCGAGCACAACCGGGGGCGGCGACGGTATCTCCGTGAACAAACCCCGAGCGATGGCGTTTTCGAGGGCCGGGCGCGCTTTGCCGAACTTGCAGGTCGAATAGGCAACGGTGCTCGGATGGTCGAGCTGATCCCAGTCCGCTGGCGTCAGGAGACAATCCCGATCCGGCCAAGACCCGTCGTCCGTCGTGATACGCACGAGCACCACCACGCCCCGCAAGCGTCGGGGTCGGAAATGACCACGCAACGGTGATACGGGTATTCCGTGCTCTTGAGGGCTGTGCCAAGGCGGATCATGCCTGGGCGAAAATGTCACCCAGCATGTTTAGCTCCGCCACCTCCCGTCGGAGCCGCTCGATCGCTTCCGGCCCTTGGCCAAGGGCGTTAGCGATCCGCTCCACGGCGATGGGCGCACAGCCGCGGCTGACCGGCGTCCACTCGGGGCAGTGCCGGTGGCACCACTCGACCAATTGCCACTGGTCTTTGCCGCCGTGCTCAGCCCAAATCTCGTCGAGCAAGGTCACCTCCGCGTCCGACACGTGTTCGCGCTCCGGCATGCATTCCAGTTGGACCTCATGATTACGCCGGTCGCTGATGCACTGTTCCCACCGCATTTCGGGGTCTCCGAGCAGCCGCCCGGCGTTGATCATGTCGAGCAATTCGCTCGTGACCGGGCCATTGCGCATGGACAGATAGTCCCCGCCGACGACCGGGATGCCACGCCGGTCCAAGGAGAGACGATCCAGCAAATAGACCAGCTTGACCAGCTTCAAGATGTTCATCCGTCCCCCGGCCTTTTCCAGGAAGAGGCACGCCACTTCGGTTGCTTTCGCCGCGTCGAACCGGAAGTTCATGCGCCCAATATGCTCCTTTTCGGATTCGGTGTAAAGCCAATCCCCGTTCTAGCCGGTGTGTAACCGCGCCCACGCCTCCAGCACCAGCCGGCGGGTGCGGTATTCGCCGAAACGGGCCAGCTCCTTTTCCTTGAGCACGCGGAAGGTTTCGCCCAGCCAGTGGCTGGCTTGGCAACAGGCCGCGCAACCGGCTGGCTCGAGCGGGTCGGGCACCTCCTCCGACGGGTCGAGGATATTTTCCAGCTACCGCGTCGTCAGGTCCGCCGGGTCGAGAACGTAGCGGAGTTGCTTGCGCGTCAGGCCGTAGGCGCTGGCATACCAGGCGTCCATCTCGGCCTGCGGCTCGACCAAGATCGCGCCTGTGTTCAGGGGCAATTCGTGGTTCAGATGATGATGTCCGCGTGCGCCTTCAACTCCCGCCGCACGCCATGGCCCATGTGGTCGAGATACACCCGCACGCCTTCGCGCCGGGCAAACCGGAACGCAGGCACAAGGTCGCTGTCGCCCGTGACGACGACGATGATGTCCACCATCTCGCGCAAGGCCAGCCGTGCAATGTCCAGGCCGATGCGCAAATCCACGCCCTTCTGCTCCAGGTCTGGCACGATATCCTGGGCGGCGGGGGCGCGCGGGGCTTTCATCATGTTTTGGAAGGCCCGGCTGCCGAGCTTCCAGCCGTGGGCCACCACCTCGCCGCGCCGCACCGCGAAGTTGGGCGTCAATTCCAGTGTGTCCAGCAGGCTCATGTGGGCGCGGAATTCCTGCGTGGCCGACAAATCCAACGCCGAGCCGTCAATCGGATTGGTCAGCTTGTCCTTGGCCGGCGATGCGTCGTAGAAATAAATCCGCAGCAGGTCGCGGTTGGCGAGTAACGGGTGCTGGGCAATCCGCTGGCATTCCTTCTCAACATCCGCCGCCGTGGGAAAGCGTTTGAGTTGGCCTTGCAGCTTCTTGGTCACAAAGCCGCCATCCAGCAGGATTGCGTATTTCGAGTTCATAAAAGAATGGCCCGGATCACTCGTGACGCCTTTCGGCGTGCTTGGATCAAGGACGAATGAACGGGCCTTTTTATCTGCACGAAACTATCGGTGGGATCCGGTTTTCGGTCAAGCGCATAATTTGGCAAGTTGTGGCGGGCTGCGGCGGAACCAGAGCTGCAGAATCAGTTCCTCGGTCACCTTCCGCCCGTAGTGCAGAACCTGGTCAGCGCCGCCGGATTGAGCGATGTGGAGTTGGAGTTGGCCGTTCATCATGCGATGCAGCATTTTGAACAGCCCAATGAAGCTTGATTTGCCCGAGCCGTTGGCACCTATCAGTACGTTCACTCGCGCGAGGGAAAGTTCCAACTCACGGAAGGATTTGTACCCTTTGACAAGAATTTTTTCCAACATACTAGACGGCATATTTGCCTACCTTTAATCGTTTTGATCCTATTCTATCAACCCTGCTCGCCAAACATTCGCTCCCACGTCTCCAGTACCAGCGGGGAGAATACCCCATGCACCGAAGCTGGGCAGTTCTTTTTCACTGAGTAGAACGATGGTTTCACTGGATAAGGCCTCAATGCTGAAGCGCGTTGGGTCGGCGACCTCGCACTGACGGCCGAGCCAATTCAACGCTTTTCGGCCAATGATCAACGGGCAGCCGCCAGCAGATTGACTTTCTCAAACTGGGTGCCATGCGAACACCTCATTCCCCACCTCTTAAGCATTACTCAGCGGGGGATTAGCCTCTTTACTTGATTTCCAAGCATCTAGAAATACCCGTGCCGCTGCTTTCTCGTGGTCTGTCCACGCAGTCATGTCGGCATTCCGGAGACTTGTGTATGCCTGGCTTAAAAACTTATCGGGCACTTTCGCTTCCCGAATAAGGTCTGAATCCATCTCTCTTGTTCCATCACTCCACCATAGCACGAAAATGGACAGGAACTGGACCCAGCGGCGAGGGTTGTTTGCCGCCGCCTTTTCGATAAACTCATAAACCTTATCTGGTTTTGAATGTCGCAGAACCATAGTTGCGAACCATTCCCGAGGCTGGTCGAATACAGCCTCACCAAGACTGTTAAGCTCAGTTTCAATTCGCTCGTCAAACCGCGCGGAACACTGCTCAAAGTCTGGACGTCGGGGAAGGAAAGCGTCTTTTTCATGCAAAATGTAGTAGGCGTACATCCCTGCAATTGGCAGAGTCGTCGTCTTCGTGAGAAGTTCTTCGAGCACAGATGTGGCTTCCTGATCGGAAGGCAGTCGAGAGACCAGCTCAATGTTCAAGCGTACCAAATTCCTGACTACGTTGGCCACGTTCGCGCTGGCCCAATTCAAAGCGGACGCCGAACCGTCGCGCAACCCCTCGATGACCGCGCGCACTTTGGGGTCTTTGATGTCATCGGTAAACTGGCCCAGAACGCGAATCCATTCATCCACAGAAGCTGCATTGACAACCCTATCGATCTCCCGCTTTACGAGTTCGACCGTGGCTTGATGATCCTTCGCTTCATTGACACGCTTAGTAAATTGCTCGATGCCATCGCATGTTTTTTGGGTCTGGGATGCTTCGCCGAGAAAGTAGGAACCGAAGAATGTCTCGTGGCAAATGCGTCTTAGCCTGAAGATTCTCGTCGTTTCGCGCCCAAACTCAGACCTTGGGAACAGGTTCCAAAAGAGCTCCCGAACTGCTTCCGGGTGCTCGCTGCGGTCTATGGCATCATTGATTCTGCGCTCGTTCCTTTCCTGGTACTCTTTCTCAAAAAAGAACTTGTGCATCCAATCGGTTTCGGACCAACTCTCCGGCCGCACAAGCCAAGGCGCCCGTCGTATGAGATCATACACTTCAGGAGCCCGCTGCCGAACAATTTCCCAAGCGAAGACATCAAATCGGTTTAACCTTGAAACGATCTGAGACCGGTGTGTCAGTGCGATTTCCACGCGCTTCACGTGCCTTGGCGTGCCGAGAAGTTCCCGAATCGCCCACGAGCATTGTTTGAATCGCTCGTCGAAATCTTCGGAGAAGCGCTTGTGTGGTGCATGGTCCGCTCCGGGAACATGCTCACGAATAAAGCGAAGGTGGCTTTCGCACTCGATCAGCGGCAGTGGCCACTCGGCTTCGACGATCTTGTCAATGAATTCGCTTGCTGCTGCTGTACCAGCACGCTCTACGATGCCGCACAGTTGGCGACGATCGTAGGCAATGACATAAACAACTCGCGGAAGGGACGCGCACAGTCGCACGGCTCTGAACAGGTCTTGGAGCTCGCCGTGGCCAAGCCGGTCCGCGTCGTCGATTAAGACAAGATAACGCTCCGGAGCCGAGCTAACAGCCTCCTCCAACCGCTTCTTCAGACAATCCAGTTCATTGGAATCCGCCAAAGCTCTCGTCAGGGCTTCAAGAACGCCAGATTGTTTTGCAACTGGCGAAATGACCGATAAGTATCGCCTCAGTATTCGCCTCAAGTCAGGCATTAGATAGCGGTTTTGGATTTCCTCGATCAGACTCTGCAGAATTACTTCAGTCAGTCGGCCCGTTTCCCGGAAGGCCCAAGATGGAATCCGAATTACCCAGAACTTTGTTTCGAGCCGCTTGGCAAGGGCATTCAGAACACTGGTCTTTCCCGAGCCCCATGACCCGACCAGCCCGAAAACATGACAGGAGCTAGGATCCGTTTTCTGGATGGCAGCAGCGAACGTTTCCACGAAGGCAACACGGTCCAAGGGGTCGCTTTCGGCTGTCAAATCTGGCAAGGGTTCATCGGCCGGTACCGATTCCGGTTGAGCACACCGCATTTCGACCCGCGATAAAGCTTTCCGCAGGCTGTGCAACCGGAGGAAACACCCCAACAGCGCGACGGCCCACAATACCACGAGCGGTACGGTACCGGAGTCGAGCGCCGACCGGTGCACGAAGTGCGTAACTGCTGCAAGGACAACTTCCACGGTAAGCCCTGCGCCAATGCCTAGTAGGCAGATGTCTTGGAAGATGGGCCCAGGAGTATTGGACCATCTCCGGAATAGAGAACGCCACCAGTCCCAAGAACAGCCAGCCGCTCCGACGAGAATGAACACTATCCCTATCAAGAATCCTGGTTGTTTCGTCAATTGGGGTGGTAAACGTAGATTCGCCAAAAGGGGCTTGCTTGCTTCGGACAAGCAAATGACGAAACCAGCTACCAGCAAGACCCAGAACCAGTAGTGCTTCGCGAATCGCAACTTGAAGCAATCGGAGTCCATTTGGTCCTACGTCAACCGTGCCCATGCTTCCAACACCAGCCGGCGGGTGCGGTATTCGCCGAACTTGGTCAGTTCCTTTTCCTTGAGCACACGAAATGTTTCGCCCGGCCAGTCGCTGGATTTGCAACGCGCCTCGTATCCGGCCGGATCGAGCGGGTCGGTTACCTCTTCCCACGGGTCGAGGATGTTTTGAAGCTCGCGCCGCGTCAGGTCCGCCGGGTCGAGGATATATCGCAGTTGCTTGCGCGTCAGGCCGTAGGCGCGGGCATACCAGGCGTCCAGCTCGGCCCGGAGCAGGGCGCGACGTTCTTCGTTCCAAATAAAGGGAGATGGGAGAGTGGATGGGGAAGATACGGAGACCGGTTTATGCGGAAACCACGAGTTCCAGCCTTCGACGTCTATCTGGGCGAGAATCGCCTCGGCCAGCGGGCGCATGTCCTCCGCCGTGTAAACCAGCTCCAACACCCGCGGCACAACAAACGCCAACGCCTCCGCTGTGTAAAACGACGGCGGAAGGACAGGGAGTTGGTTCAGGTAGTTGTAGGTCAAATGGGTCCCGCCGATTTTCTGCCGCGCAACGAAATCGAGAACAACAGTGTTTAAATTCGCGCAAACACAAAGCTCCAACTCAGGCCTGTGATTTGTGAAGACCAGCGGCATTGTGTGGCCCACCCCCACCATGGGCAAGAAGCTGAAGATGGCGGTGCGTTCGTCCGTGGCGCGGCAGATGTCGCGGAAGCCCAGCAGCCACTTGGGCATGTGGCTGACGCTGTCGTAGCCGGCGATGTCAGTCGGCGGACCATCCACTACGTCACCACAGTAGCAACCAAGGCGCGCGTACACCTCGGTTTCCGCCACCCAGTAACGGGGCTGGACGGCAAAGGCCGGGTCGGCTTTTTCCTCCGGGGTGGTTTCGCGCGTTTCCACTCGCCATTCGCCACTCGCCATTCGCTCCCCTTCGTAGGTGGCGAACCGGTGATCGAACTGGTGCATCAGCTTGGCCTCGTAGAGTGGTGAATAGCGAATGGCGGAATGCGACCGGGGATCGCCTTTGACGAAGACATTTCCGACCAGCCGGAAGCCGTCCTGTTCCAACTGCTCGCGGGTGCGGAACAGGTGGCTGTCGTTCGACATGTGGAACATCGTCATGAACCGGATGCCCCACGGGTTGCCATTTGGCTGGCCTTCGCGTACGAGCACAGGCACGCGCTGGTAGATGGCGCGGGTCAAATCGGCGTCAGCGCGAGTGCGGAAGACGGGGCAGGTGCGGGTGTTGGGGTTGAAGAGGGCAAGGTCAGCAGCGCTGAGGCTGAAGCGGCGGCGCGTGTCGCGGAGCTGCTCGGCGCGAGTGAGGAAGAATGCAAAGTCGGCAGCGCGGGAACCGGCGGGATCCGTCGCGGGACGGTCCGCCAAGTCAGACTTCTTACTGGGACGGTCGCCGACCGAATCTTTTGTTTCCACAGCGTGACTGCGGCGACTGACGGCGGTTTCCTGATTGCCGCCTCTCCCAATCTGCTCGTCTTTGGTTCCACCCCTCAACGTGAGCAGCACAAACTTCATGCGGCTGTCAATGGCAGGGAACAGGCCCTCGCGGTTCTCGAAGTCGAACAGGCTGACAAGCCGGCCCTGCTGGTTGAGGTCGGCGAAGAAGTCCTGGCAGGTGGCGTCGGTAGCGATGCCGGTGGGCAGGATGACGCCGCCGCGGCCGGTCGGGTTGAGCAGGCGACGGATGGTCTCGGCAAAGACGGCGTAGGTGTTGATGTCGCCGCGGGCGGTGAGTGGACACCTTGAACTGTTCCGCAGGAACTTGCTGGCGCAGTCTGCGGCATGGACGGCGGCAGTGAACTCGGCATGGAGCCCTGGATTCTTCTGTGGCAGTTCTTTGATGAGTTTTGCGCGTTCGGCCTTGTTCGGGGCGGAAGCGATCTGCGGGTCGCGGGCGGCGAAGAATTCCTGTTCCTGCAGTTTGATGCGTTCCCAGGGTGGGTTGCTCAACACGACATCGAAACCGGGAACAGTCGGATGGTGACCGGGGAATGTCGAATGTGGCCTTTCGCTATTCGCAATGCGCAATTCGCTGCTCGCAAACACCTCGGGAAACTCCAAGGGCCAGTGGAAGAAGTTCAGGGCTCCTGCCTGGTCGTCGGCTTTCTTAAGTAGGCCTGCGTCAATGGGCCGGCCAACGATGTGATCAGCAAGGGCGGCAGTGGTGATGAGCGGCGGATGGTGAGTGGTGGATGGTGAATCGCGAAGGGCGAACGGCGAATCAGATGCAGGGCTTTTCTGGCCATTCGCTATTCGCTGTTCGCTATTCGCCAACCGCAGGTTTTGGAAGAAGGCCGCCGTCCACAGGTCGCAGGCCTGTTTTTGCCGCAGCCATGCAGGATCGCGGTGGCTGCCGTCGAAGAGCTGCTTTTTGCGGCGGATGAGCTCCGGCGAGTCGTCGGGGATGCCGTCCAGCTCGCGGCTGTGGCGGGTGATGACCTCGACGTCCCCGGAATCGCGCAGAGCGAACAGGTCCTGCAGTGCGCCACGGAGCTCTTCCTTGTTTTTCTTTGCAGCGGCGCGGGCGGCGGTTTTGTCGTCGCCTTCGCAAGCGTCGAACGCCTTGTCGGGGATGCCTTGTGCAAGCACGTCGAGGTCTAACACGCCGACGAGAGAATCGCCGCAGCGGATGCGGTGGTCGAGGAAGGTGAGTGGTTTACCGGCGGTGTGGCTTTCGAGCCAGAGAGCGACGCGGCAGAGGTCAACAGCGAGGGGGTTTTTGTCCACGCCGTAGATGCAGTGGGTGATGACGTCGCGGACGGCTTCGCGGACGCGCTCCGGGGCGGGTTCGTCCTCGCCGGTGCGGAGGCGGGCCAGTTCCTTGCCCAGGCGGCGGGCGGCTGCAAGGAGCATGTGGCCCGACCCGCAGGCAGGGTCGAGGATGCGCACGCTCAAGAGAGCGTGTTCGGCGAATAGCAAATGGCGAACGGCGACCGGGGTTTCGCGCCAGAGGCGTTCCACTGTTGCTGATGACGCTCCGGGCTGCGTCCCAGACTGCCAAGCTTGTTGCCCGGTACGACTGTCTCCTGAAGCGGGACGTCCGCCTCCGCCCGTCGCAGACAACCCGGGCCCGCGCCGGGGATCGGTTGGGGTTCCGCTTTCGCCCGACCGAGCTTCCAGACCGTCAAGACGAGATAATCGTTGATTCGCATACTCACGAAAGACATTCTGTAACGGTTCTTCCACCGTTCGCCATTCGCCGCTGGCGATTCGTTTTGCCTCATCAAGACGCTCGCGAATGACCGGGACAAGCGCGGATTCGATCAGCTCGTTCACCAGCTCGGGCGGCGTGTAATAGGACCCCGTGGTTTTGCGCTCGGAGCCGGCCAGGAAATCGAATGCGGGAATGGCTTTAGAGGTGTCAAAATGCGGGTGAAACTCGAGCAGGCTTTCATAGACAGATCCGAGCTCCTCGACGTCGAGGGCGGCATAATTGACGCGCCGGGGCGGTGTGGATGGGCTGTCCTTGTAGTAGGCCAGATGCCAGAAAGCTCCGAGCAGATCGCGGTTGGTGATCAGGCAGTCGTCCAACGTCTGATTCTCAAAAAGTTCGCCGTTGAGCGGGGCAAGGTCGAGGATTGCAGCGAGGCGGTCATCCCGGAACAATTGAAACAGGGTGCGCAAGCTCAGCCACAGGTCGGTGTGGTCGGTCCATGAAGCGCAGCGGTCGAGCAGACGGCGAAGGCGACCGACGCCGTAGTGGTCGCGATAGACATGGTTTGGGCTGATGAGACCGCGGTCTTCAGACACCAGTAGGAACAGGAAACGGTAAACGAGTCGAAGCAGTTGGCGGTAAAACTGCGCCGGTAAGAGTTCTTTGTCGCGGATTTTCTGGCGGAGCGTGTTGTTGGCCGGGTGCGCAAGGAACGCATCGCCGAGTAGTCTGAGACATTTTTCGACGCCGTCGCGGAGGTGTTCGCGCACTCGACCGCCCTGTTCGATGGTTTGCGCGTGGTATTTCTCGAGCAGACATTCGTGGGCGTCGGTCGTGCCGCGTGGCAGGCGGGTGCGGTGGAGCAGCCGGTAGAAAGCAACAAAGTCCGGGAAACGTTGTTCCTCGAAGATGGCTTGAAGATCGAACTCGACGTAAGCTTCACGGCGCAGCAGGGCGGAGTCGCGCAGCAGGCGCAAGGTCAGGCCGTTGGTGACGATGCCCCAGAGGTGCTCGGTGTGGTTGAGGTATTCCTGAACGAGCGCGTGCGGCGAAAGCCGCGGCCTACCGCTCGGCGGGAGCCGGCCAAGTTCCTGGCGCGCGCCAACGATGTGCGCTGGTGGCGCCTCTTCGGAGTCGCCTGCGCGATGTGAGACTGCAAATGTGAGGCCGTCCACGTCGTGGGCACGTGAGTTGTACCGCAGCTCGTAGCCCAGCAGACCGAACAATGGTATGACCCAAGCATCGCGGGTTACGCTGGTGGCAGTGTCGTTTTCGGATAGACGGGCGAGGCGGTTTTTGAAGACGCCCCACAAAGCCCGTGCGTCGGCGAACACAGCGGCGATTTCGTCGGTGAGATTGCGGCGCGGGTCGAGACGAAAATCGGCTGGTTTCTGACCCGGCAAGTCACCAGCCAAAACCTGGTCGAGCACTTCAGGCCCGAGCAGACCACCTTCGATTCGGATGGATGGTAGCGCGGTCATGGTGTCACAGTTGGCTGGAGAACAAGAAGACCGAGAAGGTCCACGGGTAACTGGGGCCTGACCTTGAGCTGGCGAACGCGCATGCCGACGGCTTGTCGGACGCGTTTGTGACTGTTTTCGAGGTCTGCTGCGCGCGCTTCGACGTGCGGCTTCAGCAGCGTCTCGGTCACAGACCATGCGTTCAGTGCTTGCTCGACCAATTCCTGCTTTTCGGAGGAGGGCACATTGGCATCTGGTCTTGCCGAAGTGAGCAACTGCAGCGCCACTGCGTCGGGCAATTTGGTCGGTGTGCCTTTTCCGGCTTCGAAACCTGTCACCAAAACCTCCTCCGCCAGCATGGGAGCCCGGTCGGGTTGTTCAATCAGAAACCGTACGCGCAGCAGGTAAAGATAGGTCAGTTTCGACACTGCCCGTGTGCGGAGCACCCCGCAACGGGATGCACGCGCTGCTTCACCTTTGGTCAGGGCTTCTTCCATTAGGAACTGGGCCAGCGTGGATACAAAACGATGGTTGCGTCCAAGGTATTCAGCACCGTCCGGGGTGGGGGACCGAAAACTGACCAGCCACTGTCCGGATTTGGTCTGGGGCAGGACGGCGTCGATGGCGGGAGGCAGTGTGGCGCGTGCGGTGTCGTCGCATGCGATTTTGTATGCGACGGCGTGTAAACGGACGCTCTGGGGGAGAGGTGAAACACCCGGCCCTTTGAGGCCATGGTCCGCATGATTAGTTCGCGACGCGTGGGTGGCAGGCCGCAAGTCCCTGACGGTGATGCCGAGGCGCTGGCAAGCGTTCAGGACAAACGACTCGACAGCGTCCGGATCGCCCAATACGGCATCCGTTGCTTCAAGCTCCCGGCGGACTTCGTCGGGTTTGATTGCGCGCTGGGCAAAGCGAGTGCGGTTTTCTTTTTCGCGGGCAGCCTCGAAATTCCAACGCTTGTGCAGGGCGAGGACCTCCGGTACTTCCAAGCCAAGTTCGAGTTGAGCTTCCTGCTGCGCACGTCCGCCACGGAAAAACAAGGCGTTCAGAACTGCCTGGGTGACCGTTTCGCTTTCTTCGGGGACAGGCACGTGGGTGCCAAGTGTCCTGTGGATTTCGCGGGCCTTATCGAGCAAAACGCTAATGACCACGCCGTCAACGGGATTGTCCGGGCTGAAATAGCGTATTGCTTTGACGACGTCAGCAGTTTGGCCGAACCGGTCCACACGACCTTCGCGTTGTTCAAGCCGGTTGGGGTTCCATGGCAAATCGTAGTGGAGGACAGCGTTGAACCACGCTTGGAGGTTGATGCCTTCGGACAAACAATCGGTTGCCACAAGCACACGCAAGCGTTCCTGGCCAAGCTCTTCGACCATGGCGCGGCGTTCGTCGTCGCTAATCAAGCCCGTAATGGAGACAACGCGCAGGTCTGGGAATTGAGCTGAAAGAGCGCTTCGTAATCCCTCTGCAACGTAGTTGGCGGTCTGGATGTATCTACACCAAACGATGGGCTGAAAACCTTGCCGAAGGAGGTCGGCAACCAATTGCGAGCATTTGGCAAGCTTTGTGTCGCTCGGTGAATGCGCCAAAGCCGCCGCAAGGCGGGCAAGCTCGCGCAGCTTGCGGCGGTCGGTGTCGGACATGGTCTGTTCTGCAGCTTCGACGGGCGGCGCGGGCTGACTATCGTCGGTCTTGTCGTTTGAGGACTCGAAAATGTAGGGGCCGAACTCCACATCGTCCTGCGCGGTACTCGAGTCTGCCGGCTGCGGAGAGGGCTCGGCTTCATCATCACCAGCGCGGCGGCTGAGCGCGGCTACGGCGGCTGCAGGGCTGGACATGACACAACGCAGGAGCGCCAGGGCCGCCCAATAGCGGACCCGTTGCCGGCGTTTTTCAAGCGATTGCCCTGTACGGACCAGCTCGGTGCAAAAAGCGTAGGTCTTGTCGAAGAGTTGCTGGTATTCGGGCGACAGCAGGTAGTGCTCGTCAGTTGAATTACGGTCAGGAAAGCATCTCTCGGTTTCCCAGTCTGCTTCGATGTCTTTGCGGGTGCGTTGAACAAAGTGGCGGGCCAACTCGATGCGTTCAGGCTCGGAGAGGCGGCTGACCTCGTAGATGGCGAATTCGGGGCGGAGTAGTGCGAGCAACGATCGGAAGGCTTCGGGAATGCCACTGTGCGGTGTGGCTGTCAGGAGGACGAGGTGGCGCGTGGGTCTGGTTGCGAGGTCCTTCAGGAGTTCGTGGCGCTGTTGTTGGTTGCTGTTCGTGGTCTCTGCACAGGCAGCACCATGCGCCTCGTCCACAACAACGAATTCCGGGCAATGCTGCAGGAAATTGGCCCGTTTCCGATCGCTCTTCACAAAGTCGATACTGACAACCTGCACCGGGTAGTGGCTGAAAACACTACCGCCACCCGCCGGGATTCCACGTTCAAGCTGGTTAATTGTTCCCGACCGGATTATCACAGAGTCCAGATTGAATTTCCCGGTCAACTCTTGTTGCCATTGATCACACAGATATGGCGGACAGAGCACACACAGGCGTTTGATTTCGCCACGGTCGAGAAGTTCACGTGCGATCAGGAGTGCCTCGATAGTTTTGCCAACGCCGACGTCGTCAGCAATGAAGAGTCGGACCGGGTCGAGCCGCAGTGCCATCAGCAATGGCACAAATTGGTACGTACGCGGTCGGATTGAAATGCGGCCGAGGGACCGGAAGGGCGTTGCGCCCTCTCGGAGTGTGAGGCGGGCCGCCTGCCAAAGGAGATGCGCCCCGGCGGCGTCGGAAATGTCGCGCGGCGTGGGCGGCGGGAAAGTCGCGGGACGTAGCCGCTCCTCTGGAAACGTGTATCCGATCAGCTCTGAGATTTTTTTGTGGACTACAACGAGTTCGTCAGTGGCGCCAGTCAGAGGCCGGAGCAACAGAAGGTCGGGTTGGTCGCTCGGCATCAACACCCATTCACGATTACGGCATTGAACAATGGAACCCGGCGTCATGGAGTGAGTCTGGAGCCTGGTATTGTTTGATTCCCGATGATTTCTCCGGCCTTGGGATTTGGCTCGGTGCCCAAGCATAGCCCTATTCCATCAACCGACAGGTCAAGTTTCTCTCCCATACGCTTCCGTTCACCCGCAGACCATGGTCCATTTCTTGCCAAAAAAGCCGCGAGTTTGAATTGGATCGTAAGACCCTTCTTAATCGAAGACCAGCCAAAATCCACGCCGACCGGATTTGTTTGAAGGTGAATCACCGTTCGAGTCCGGGGCATCTGTTCTTCAAGAACGAGTTTTGCGGTGCGGCGTCGCGCGGGTCGGGAAAGTGTCAAAACGCGTCGCAAAGCTTGTAGCCAAAAACAACCGACCATGCTTCAATCAGAAGCACATGTCGCGACCATGCAGTCATTCTTGCGGCGGACCGGTCGCCGGAGCTTGGTCGGCCCGTCAAGCCGCCGGAACTCCGCCCATGAGAATCTCGAATCTGAAATTCATCATCCCATGAACAGCCTCGCTCTCCATGGCGGGTCGCCCGCCGTCAAAGACAAGTTGCCCCATTGGCCCAGCTTCGACGAATCGGCAATCCGCGCCGTAGAAGCCGTGCTCAGATCCGGCAAGGTCAATTACTGGACCGGCAAGCGCGGCATGGAATTCGAGAAACGCTTCGCAGAATGGCAGGGCAGCAGGTTCGCCATCAGCACCACCAACGGCACCGCCGCCCTGCACGTCGGCCTCACCGCACTCGGCATCGGCCCCGGCGACGAGGTCATCGTACCCAGCTACACTTTCATAGCGTCCAGCTTCTCCATCGTACAAGCGGGCGCCATCCCGCGTTTTGCCGACGTGAACCTCGACGATCACTGTCTCAGCGTCGAATCCGCTGAAAAGCTCGTCAACGAACGCACCCGCGCCGTGATGGTCGTCCATCTCTACGGCAACGTCGCCGACATGGACACCATCAACGCCTTCGCCCGGCGGCACAAGCTCTTTGTGATCGAGGACAACGCCGAGGCCTTCGGCGGCGTGTACAAGGGGCGCAAGACCGGCACGCTCGGCGACATCGCCGCCTGCAGCTTCTGCCAGAACAAAACCTTCACCACCGGCGGCGAAGGTGGCATGGTCACAACCGACAACGAAGACCTCGCATGGCTGGCCCGCAGTTTCCGCGACCATGGTTACGACGTCAAAGACCGCCTCAACCTGCTCGAACTCGAACAAAAGCTTTCCTACATCCACAACATGGTCGGGTGGAACTACCGCATGACCGAGATGCAATCCGCCATTGGCCTTGCCGAACTCGAACGCATGGACACATGGAACATGCCACGCCGACGCCGCAACGCCCGGATCATCATCGACGCGCTCGCCGACGAACCCATGGTCAGGTTCCGCCCCGTTGACACCCCCGAGCGCCAGAACGGCTGGTACGTGCTGGCTTTCTCGCTCGACATCGAGAACATGCGCTGCGACATCACCGAGTTCGTCAAGGCCGCTGCCGCCGAAGGTGCACCATGCTGGCGTGTATTCTGGCCCCAGTGCCACACGGAAAAGGCATTCACCGCCCGCAACGCCTTCGGTCGGTCCGGCTTCCCATTCACCTCGAAGGAATACACCAACCCGGCCAGTGTCGATTACTCCCGGGTCGAGGTCCCAAATGCACTCTGGCATCAATCCCACACATTTACATGCTTCGCCTATCCAACCTACGAACCGCACCATTGCGAGCAGATCGCCGACGCGCTCAAAAAGGTGATCCATGCATACGCAAAATGAAGAATGAAACCAGAAGCGAAAAACCAACCTCAGCTTCCACCCACGCAAGAGCAGTGTAGTACAATATTGGAAAATCTGCGCAGAAATACCAGATCAGTCGATGGTTCGAGAGTTTTGTCTTCAAGCTGTTCGGGCATGGATCCCAGCCTCATCTTCCCTGTGGGCGACGAAATCGCCCCGGTCAGCGCGGCGCGACAGAGCGCTGGGGTTGCAATTAACGCCTTTATCTTGCGGCGATCATTCGGTTGCGGCTGCGCCGCGCTGAGTATGTTTAGTGCCTTGCGAACCTACCAACATCAGTTATGAGCACATGTATCAAATGGGGCGTTATCGGTTCCGGCGGCATCGCCCGCCGCCGCACAATCCCCGAAGGCATCGTCCCCGCCGTTAACGCCAAACTTGTCGCTGTGTATGACGTCAACCCCTCCGCCAACGCCGATGTCGCACGGCAGTTCGGCGCCACTGCGGTCAACAGCCTCGAGCAGCTCCTCAGGTCAGACATTGACGCCGTCTATATTGCCACCCCGCCAAACGTCCATCGCGAGCAAACCATCGCCTGCGCCCGCACCGGAAAGCACGTGCTCTGCGAAAAACCCCTCGGCCTCACCGTGGCCGATGCCGAAGCGATGATGACGGCCTGCGCCGAAGCCAAGGTGCGCCTTGGCACTGCGTTCATGATGCGGTTCCACTCACAGCACAAGGCCGCACTCAAGCTCATCCGCGAAGGGGCTCTCGGCCAACCCGTTTTCGGGCGCGCACAACTTTCGTGTTGGTATCCGCCGATGCCCGGCGCGTGGCGGCAAGACCCGGCCCTCAGCGGCGGTGGTTCGCTGATTGACATGGGCGGCCATTGCATTGATCTGCTCGAAATGTTCTTCGGCCCGGTGAAAAGCGTGAGTTGCTTTACCAACCGGATTGTTCACAACTATGCCTCCGAAGACAGCGCCGTGGTGAATCTCCGTTTTGCCAGCGGCGCCCTTGGCGTGGTGGACACATTCTTCTGCGTGCCCGATGCGGCGAGTCAGAACCGACTCGAACTCTACGGGTCGCTCGGCAGCATTCTCGCGCAAGGAACCATCGGCCAGGGCGCGCAGGGCGAAATGACCGCATTCCTCCAGCGAGACGTCAGCGGGTACGACGCTCAACAGGCGCGTGCCACAAACGGCGGCATACGAATCAGCCCGCCGCCGGTCAATCCCTATCGCGCCGAGATCGAGGAGTTCAGCAAGGCGCTCCTCGAAAACCGCGAGCCATCGAACAACGCTGTCATCGGTCTGCAAAGCCAGCGCGTGCTTGCCGCCTGCTACGAATCGGCCAAAACAGACTGTGCCGTTCAATTGACGCCCCTTGGCACATAAAAGCCACTGACATTCTCTCCACGCTGGCGAGAATCTCAATTCCAACCGCCGCAGGCACGCTACAGCGAACTGCAAACCCGAGCGCGCCCGTGGCGACCGCCAGTTAAGGTCAACAATTCGTCGAAGCCGTCGTCAAATTGCTCAGCGCGGCCCGTACCAGTGTTGCGTGACGCCCCACGAGAAGGCTCGCCAACATCATCCTCCACCATCCAAGAGCCCAAAGACCGGCCTGTGCGCGCGAGACGTTCGCGTTTCATTACGCTTCGGATGTTGATCGGCCCATGGCGACCGCACTCCCGGCACCGTTGTTTTCCAAACGCCCTCGCACGTCTGATGCGGGACATCACCACGGTAATGACAGCCCGGTCGATTGGCGGCGATAAGTGCCCAACGCCCAATCCAGACCGCGCAGCAAACCTGCTCACCAACGTTCGTGATGGACGTACCTGTCCGAGTAGCGCGTTCGAGGTTCTTTTCGTTCCGCCGGATAACCAACGGAAATCATCGCAACAGGCAGAATGTTATCCGGCAGACAAAGTATTTCCCGAATCCTTTTTATCCGGTCTTCACGGGGGTGCACACCGAGCCAGCAGGCGCCAAGGCCAAGAATGTTGGCTGCAACAAGGAGATTCTCAATCGCGGCCGAACAATCCTGCAACAGGTAACTCAGTTGCCTGTCATGGGCAACCTCGATATCGCCAACCACGGCGATGCCTACGGCGGCCTTCGCAAGGAACCTGCCGTTGGGAAGTGCGGACGCAATTGCTGCCAAAGTTGACTGCTGGCGGACAACAACGAAGCGCCACGGGTCTTTCGCCACAGCCGACGGGGCTGCCATCGCAGCTTCAAGGAGCAACCGGAGCGTGTCGTCGTCAACTTGGGCGTTCGTGTACGCCCTGACACTTCGACGTCCGAAAATGCACGCAAGTTTCTCGCGCTGGTTATTCGTGATGTTGTTCATGGGACAAGATCATAAACTCGCACGTAATCCACGTAGAAGTAATCGGGCAACTCGGCTTTGCGGATATCGCCTCCCCATTCGCCGATCTCCTCTGTCAATTTGACAAACTCCGGCACCTGCGAAACGCCGCCGGCGGTCGTTCGCCAAACTTCTTTTCCATCGACATAGAACACGTATTCGTCGGTCTTCCACCAGAGCGCGAATGTGTGCCAGCCCTCTTGAACGCCTTGGACGGTGAACTTGATCCCGGCTGTCTGGTGTGCCTTGCCGTATCCATCCCAGTGCAAGTTGCACGTGAGCCGCCCATCGCGCCATGGAACCTCGATAATGTCGATCTCAGTCCCGTCTCGGCCGTCATTGCCGATCTTGTTTACGCCGTCGCACATGAGCCAAAATGCCGGCCAATGCCCTTCATGGCGCGGGAGTTTGCACCGCACAACGTAATATCCAAACGCATGCTCGAATTTGCCCCGGGTATTGACCGCACCGCATGTGAACCTCGAACCATCTTTCTTTACGCGCAAGACAAGGTTGCCCTTGCCATCGACATACGCGTCTTCTTTGACCCAATAACCATCCCGGCGTTTCCAGTCGCCCAGCCGATTCCATTTCGTTTCGTCGAGCTGTGCGCCGTCGAACTCGTCACTCCAGGCCAGTTTCCACTGTTTGCCGGATGGCGGGACCGGCAATTGATCGGCTGTTTTCGTTTGTTCGCCTGCCTTTCCGCAAATCGCGCAAAGGGTAAACGTGGCAACGCCCACGGCAAGTTTTTCTCGCATACCTCTCATGGCAGAATATTGGTCTCGAACGGCTCCGTTTGTCAGCTCAAATCTGTTGGTCGCCGCCAAGCGAGCGAGCTTTCTCCAGCAGCATCGGACGCGCCTCTTCCATCATGTCTCGAACTGCGTCGTATCGCATGGTTCGCTGTTCAAATGTCCGCTTTTCAAGGGCGCCGAGAAACCGTCCTTCAAACTCGCGAAAATACGACCCGTAAATGTGGTAGCTGTCGGCCATGTGACAGTATCGTCCGATTCGCACGGGCCGACGGATGAGTTCACTCACACGGGCGGCGATGCGCTGCTGCAACTGGACGAGCGCGAAGATGTTCATAAACGCTGCTTTGTAGGCGTCGTTGGACCTGAACCGCACGTTCATGCTCAAAACCGGCTGCCCGTTCTCTTCGATGATTCTGCACCAGACGCTTTGGAGACACGCAGGGTCGTAGCATTCGGTGTCTTCCCAGACTTTCCATGTGATGGCCTGCGCGCGGCGCGTATGCGGGGCGCGCGCGAGTCTCTGGCACAATGTTTCGATCTGATTGATCGGCGCCAGTGTCGGGACCGAATACGCGAACAACCGCTGGTGATACGTGTACTCCCACCGCGTGTCGTTCGGGTCTGCCGGATCGCGCACAAGATGATCCTTGATTCCCTCGCAAACCTCCATCACGTATTCTTGGAGCTCGATCGGGCCGCCGGGGAAATCCTTGTGGATCATCGGCTCGCTGAGCGGGTCGGTAATTGTGATTATCATTGTCGCGTCTTTGCTGGGCGGATCGTCTGGCTTGTCGTACTCGGTCTTGATGCAGCACCCGTGCCGATTCAACTCGATCAACGACAGTTCCCATGCGCGCGCAATGCAATCAGCCTCGACATGCAGTACAGGTATGCCATTCATGCAAACAGGTTTGCCAACCCCGGCGAAAATGGCAACACCAATGCCACGATCTTTTGTTGACCTGTTGAACACTTTTCCTGTAAACGCTCCCCACAAGTTATCTGCCATGGGCAAAAACATCGGACACAAAGCACCGGGCCGCTTGGCGGTGTCGATTCTCGCCGGCGCAATGCTAACCACGCTCGCCTGCGCCCAACCACTCACATGGCAATGGTCAAATCCACTGCCCCACGGCAACAACTGCTACGATCTCGCCATCAACAACTGGATCGCGTTCATGGCGGGCGACCGCGGTCGGTTTTATACTTCCCCGGATTACGAATTCTGGATTCCACGCGAGACCGGCACCGTACGCGCCTTGCGCGGGATCGCTTTCCTCTCTGACAAAGTGGTTATCACAGGGGAAAACGGCACAGTTGTGCATGCGCCGCTTGACGCACTGGACAACTTGAGCGTTGTCAACCTTGGCACCGAAGACTGGCTCGAGTCTGTTGCAGTTGGCAATGGCGTTGCTGTCGCTGTAGGCGACAATGGCGCAGTCTATACCAGCAGTGACGCCCTGCAATGGAAACGCCGGCCCCAAACATTCAACACGTGGCTGCGCAGCGTCGCATTCGGCGCAGGCACGTTCGTCACCGTCGGCGAAGGCGGTTTTGTCGCCACCAGCGCAAACGGTGTTAGTTGGACAAAAAGAAGTTCGGGAACAACGCTCGATCTGAATCGAGTGGCATGGCTTACAAACCGCTTCGTCGCGGTCGGCAACAAAGGGCTGGTGCTCGTGTCAACCACAGGAACAACGTGGTCATCACTCACCGGGTCGGGCATTACAAACGACCTCTACCTTGTCGCTGGCTACTATCCTGCTTCGGGCATTCTCTCACCGACAATTCTTGTCGGAGGGGACAGCGAACTCAGGTTGTTCGAAAAAGGGGCATGGTCGGATCAAACAGCAACGAACAAAGTTTTCCCGGCACCCAAATGGGAGTTCTACAGCGCTTTCTGGGACGGCAACAGTTTCCTCGTCGGCGGTTCGACAGGTCTGCTGCTCGAAGGATTCAAGTACGAAAACACCGATTGGGTCTGGGTCGAGCGATCCGACTCGCTCCGCCCATGGCTTTGGGACATTTGCAGAATCGGGACAACATTCCTCGCAGTGGGTAACCGCGGAACAATTATGACCAGCACCGACGGGGTGCAATGGACGACCGAGCTTGTCCCGAGCGAAGCGCTGGGCAGCGTTCTTCTTGGCGTCGGCGGAAATGAGGACATGTTCGTTGCGGTCGGTTCCTCAGGAACCATCCTCACAAGCACCAATGCGGTCGAATGGTCAATCGTCATTCCGCCACCCGTCACAAATGACCTCCAGGGCATAACGTTTTGGAAAGGCCGTTTCTTTGCCACAGGCGGCGGAGGCAAAGTCTTGACCAGCGCCGATGGCCGCGCATGGGCACTCCACACAACACTCGGAAACAACTTCCTTTCAGGCATCGCCGGCACCACTGACAGATTGGTTGTTGTGGGACAGCAAGGTGCGATATTCACAACCGCCGACGGCAATTCGTGGACCTCGGCACAATCAGGAACAACCAATTGGCTCTATCGCGTGCGAGCGTTTGACGGCTCATGGGTCGCTGTCGGACAAAACGGCACGATTCTGTCCAGCTCCGATGGCGTGCATTGGATCGCCCAGCAGAGCGGCACCAGCCAATGGTTGAATGACATTTGCAGTTTTAACGGCAAACTCTACGCCGTCGGCACTCAGGGTACTGTCCTAGTGAGCACAAACACACAATCATGGCACGAGGAAGGCACGATCACCCAAAAATCTCTTCTCGGCGCTGTCAGTGACGTGCACCAGCTCATAAGCGTCGGGGTCGAAGGCGTCATTCTCCGAGGTCAATCCGGCCCGCTGACCATACTTGACTACAGGCGGATTGATGGAACCAACGCGTTGGCCGTGTCCGGCCCCCCGGGTCGGTCAGTGACCATCCAAGCCAGCGAAGACACGCGCGCATGGTCGAATCTAGCGACGGTTGAAATCCTTGCCAACAACGGGCTGTTGCTGTTCATGGACAGCCCAACCAACCCACCACCGCACCAAATCTTTCGGGCTGCAACACCTTAGCCCGCCAAATTACTATATTAAGAAATCGATCATTTTTGCGAAGATTTTCAGACTGCGAGTTTGCTCAATTTGTCGCCAGAGTGCGGCCTTGGGAGCCGAGTATAATATTGGATAATCTGCGCCGAAATTGCAGATCAGCGCGTGCTTCGAGACTTCTTGCCTTCGAACTTTTCGGCCACTGATCCCGCTCGCATTTCCCCATTTGGCGACGAAGTCGCCCCTTTCAGCGCGGCGCGACAGAGCGCCTACCTTGGAACGAACGCCTTTACCTCGCCCAGATCATTCGGTTGCGGCTGCGCCGCGCTGAGGTTGGTTGGTCGGTCGGACTTGCAGGCTGGTACAACGTACAGCTCCAATTCGCCATGGCCCTTGATCAAGAACCGCCCTTTGCAGTAGCCATCGAAGTGCTCGGCAAGCTCAGGCCACAGAGCTGCGCTCACGCACACAGCACCAGGCTCACCCGCTTGTTCAAGTCGCGCAGCAAGATTAACAGTGTCACCCCACACGTCGTATTGATATTTCTTGCGGCCCACAACGCCTGCTACAACCGGTCCAACATTGACCCCCACCCTGACCTGCCACCCGGCGGGATGAGCGCGCACAGCTCCGATCATCTCCAGCCCGCATCGCACAGCATCAATGGCCGGATTACTAGAAGGACTGCACAGGCCAGCCACAGCCATGAAACAATCGCCAATGGTCTTGATCTTCTCGAGGCCGTGTCGTTCGGCGATGTTCTCGAAGGACTCGACAAGGGTCTGCAGATGCACGACGATTTCCTCGGGGGTTTTCCCGCAAGAGTAGGCTGCGAACCCGACGATGTCACAAAACAGAACGGCAACTTTTGAGAATCTTTTCGGTCGCACCGTGCTTGTGGAACGCAGTTCCTCCGCGACTTCATGCGGCAGAATAACATGAAGCAGCTCATCGGTCTTGCGTTTCTCCTCCTGAATTCGACGGAGAAACGAAGTTTCCTGTTCACGAAGGCGTTTCTGTTCGAGACAGGCCTTGATCCTGGCGCGGAGAAAGACCGGGTTAAACGGCTTGGCGATGTAATCTTCTGCGCCCATCTCGACGCACCGTGCGATTCGGTCTTCTTGATCGAGCGCAGAGATCATGATCACCGGAATGGGTACCAATGCCGGATCGCTTTTCAGTCTTGCCAACACTTCATCGCCGTCCATGCCCGGCATCACCATGTCCAGCAGTATCAGGTCGTAACTGCTTTGGCGGGCTTTTTCAAGGGCGGCTTCGCCGCTGGATGCGACCGACACTGTAAGGCCCTGGCGCCTCAACCGCCTCGCAAGCATCTGTCGGTTCGCAGGGTCATCATCAACAACCAATACCCGCCCGGTGAGCCGTTTCTCTGATGGTTTCTCGAAGCCCACAGCGCCAGCGGAAGAATCCTCGGTCGTCCCTTGTTCGCCTTCCCGAGAATACCGGCATTGGTCTTTGAGGCTGAGCAGGTGTCTTTCCATTAACGCCAGCCACTGGCGCGCTTCGTTTGCAATTCTGCGCAAATTCGGAACCACCCCGGGGCACCCGATATTCTCGGCTTCCTCGACCAGCATTTCGGCATATCCGACGATGTGATTGACGGGAGTGCGAAGGTCGTGCCCGATCTGGCGGAAATCGGGCTTTTGAAGTGCAATGCTCTCCTCATCAAAGTGCTCTGCAATCAGCCCAAGCAACCGTCGTGCGGCAGCATGGATTCGTCTAAGCTCGTCCCTGCACGCGCCGGGAGTGGACACGTCCTCCTGCAAACTCTCGCAGTAGCTGAGAATGTGATCTATGGGCACGCGAAGTTCATGGCGCACAAGCGCAAGTCCTGGCTGTTCAGCAGCCTGTTTGGGGCGCGAGCCGTTGCGATCGTTCTCACGTTTTGAGTCTGAATTCATCAGTCCGACTTTTTCCCAAGCAGAACCCCGATCTTTCCCAGCAACCGCTCGAGGTCAACGGGCTTGGTATCGAAATCGTCGCACCCAGCCTCACGCGCCTGATGTTCATCAGAGGCCATTGCATGAGCGGTGAGCGCAACAACCGGAATGTGGCGAGTTGCGGCGTCGGCTTTCAACCGGCGGGTCGCTTCCCATCCATCCAGCACAGGCAAGCTCATGTCCATCAAGATTATGTCCGGGACAGTTTCTCGAGCCTTGGCCACGCCTTCGGCGCCATCGACAGCGCAGGTGACTTTGAAGCCCCTGCGTTCGAGCCGGCGACTGAGCATGTCGCGGTTCATTTCGTTGTCTTCGACAAGAAGAATGTGTGCCATCTCAACGCTTCGATCGTCGGACTTTTCCCGGGCTCCTGCAAGCCTTTCTAACGGAAGTGGAAGAAAAGGGACGCGCCTGATCTTTCGGCCGGCAGCTCCGGTCGCACTTCACCACGTCTGGTCCGAAGCCTCGAAAAACGCCACAATGTTCTCCCACGGCACCTCAGGCCCGAGCCTGTGCGCAGGCGAAAGTATCAGACCGCCCGACACCCCGATTGTGCGAATGCGCGCTGAAACCTCGGCTTTCACTTCTTCGGGCGAGGCGAATGGCATTGTGCGCTGCACACTGACAGTCCCCCAAAAACAGATTTCCCGGCCGTACTTCTTGTGCAGCGCCGCCACATCCAAACATTCCGGTTGCACCGGATTCAGAATATCCACGCCCACCTCGATCAGATCAGCCACTGCCGGCTCGATGTTCCCATCCGAATGATAGCATACGAAGACGTCCGAATTGGCTGATTTCACCGCCGCCACCGCCGCCTTCAAATGCGGCTTGAGATGCTTGCGCCATGTCGAAAGGCTCATCAACAAACCGCGTTGGCCGGCAATGTCATCCCCAAACAACACAATGTCCACACCAGCCTTTGCAAACCGGACTGCCACCTGCCGCTGGAGCGATGCCGTCCGCTCGAACAAGGTGTCTGCAATCGATGCGTTCGCAGCAAGGTCAACAAACATCTGCTCGAACCCTCTCAAGTACCATGCGCGCTCGAATACACTCCCAGCGTACCCGACAACAGCAAACCCACGCCCGTGCAGCGCATCGACTTCCCCCGCGACGGCTTCGAACCGGTACTCCTTGTCAAGGTCCGGCCACGGGTACTTCTCCAGCTCGACGATTCCTTCCAGATGACGCAGCGGGGACTCGATCCGCACCAATCCATGCGCGCCCTCAGGCTTGCGCACCACGCCCCATTCATCCACCAGACCATTTGCAATCATTTCCCGAGCGTTTGGTCCCAGCCACGGTGCAAATCGCTCACGCGGCAGCCTGGTTGGCCCCGGCAAGACACGGGTGAGGTCCATCCGAAAATAATCTCGAGGCAGCTCGGGCGCACAGTGCGCTGCAAGGAGCCTCGCAACAGGCTGTGTGTATCCGACAACTTCCTCGTAAAGAAGTCTCGGAACACGATCGACCCGCTCGCGGTTCAGCTCGCGTTTGACCCGTTCAATCGATGTCATGGCATTGTATTCGGCGATCTGCGCAGAAACCGCGGATTAACCGGGTGTTCCGAATGAAGCGCTTGAAACGTGTGATTCGCGCGCAACAGCGAACATGGCCTCGAGGTTCTCCGCAGGCGTTTCCATCGCGAGGGTACAGCCGGAACTGAGCACGAACCGGTTCTGTCCGCCGGCTCTCACAGCCGCAATCGCGGTCGCAGCCGCATCGCGAACATCTGCTCGAGTCCCATGCGCGAGCACTGCAACTGGATCAATGTTGCCCCAAATTGCGACCTTGGCACCCAGAATCTTGCACGCTTCTGCCATGTCCACTTGATAGTCGAGTTCAAGCACATCAGCGCCTGTGTGCGCCATCTGGCCCAGCAACGGCCCCGCACGACCGCAAATGTGCAACGAAACAGGTTTGCCGGTCCGGGATTTCAGCCCGCTGATCAGTCGCTTCTCGAAAGACCACGGAATCCCGGCATACGCATGCGGTCCAACAAGACCCGCAGGCGAATCGCCGCCGCTGAGCATGTCCGCCCCACAATCAGCCATTGCACGACCGTACGCCAGTCCGTATTCGAGGGCGCGTTCCATGACAGCTTCGACCAACTCCGGCTCTTGATTCAGCTTGATCATGAGGTTCTCGATCCCGAGTAGCGCCGCAGCGAGAGAAAACGGGTATTGATCGAAGCAAGCCACAATGTAGAAATCCCTGCCAATCGCATCAACAACCCTTCCCAGAGCTTCCAACATCAAAGGATACCGCCCATGCCGACCCGGGTCTGGCGGCGGTATTCGGTCAACGTCGGCTCGAGTTCGCACCAGCGGCTCTCCAATCCCCGCCCACGGCTGGTTCTCATCCACCGCCCCAACACGCGCGCCCATTGCCTCGGCGCTCACCCACGTATCCGCCGAAACCCACACTGCGTCCGGCTGAAACCGCTCGGCATACCGGATGACCGACTCGGCCAGCTTGCGCGCCGAGCTGGTGTAATCGCGAACCGAAATTCCTGAAACCTTTGCGCAATAATGCACCGCCAACGGCCCCACCGGCACCCGCGGAACGGACAACCCCGCAATCGCCCGACTTACCAGTTCTTTCGATGACAACACGATCAATTTCTGCTCGATAATCACCAACTTTGCAATCCTTGACATCCAACTCTCGCAGTCGGAGCGAGTGACGGTGAGAATCAAAATGCCGCCCGCGTTGAAGTCTCTTATATGGGGCAAGTTCTTCTGTTGAACTTTCCTGTTGCAGCGGATGCTGAGCATTCCATGGCGCTCTAACCGAACCACGCCCAAAACAATGAGCCTGTCATCGCATGTTCTGCAGATCCGAGGCGACGCCTCGCTGACATTATGATTTGCAATCAAAGCCGACGTTGACATACAGATGGCGGAGAAACATGAGTGCGAATGAAAGTGAAACGGTCAGAATCACCCTTGTGCCGCTGGGCAAAACCTTGTCGGTCAAACGCGGCGAGCCGCTTCAACAGCAGCTTTTTGCCAACGGCGTCGAGTTCCCATGCGGCGGACGTGGGCGATGCAGGCGCTGCAGAGTAAGGGTCCTGAAGGGACATTTGTCTGTTACCCCCACCGACGCACAACGGCTGTCACAGGCAGACATTGACGCTGGTTGGCGACTTGCCTGCCAGGCCCGCGCCGAAACCGACCTCACTCTCGAGCTGGCACAGTGGGAAGCGTCAATACTTGGCGACGACATGAGATTCGAATTCACCCCAAAGGAAGGATTGGGCGTGGCGATTGACCTCGGGACAACCACCATCGTTGCACAGCTCCTCGATCTTCAGACTGGCAATGTTCTCGGGGTCCGCAGTGCACTCAACAGCCAGGCTCAGTACGGGTCGGATATCATGAGCCGCGTCGAATACGCAATCTCGCCCGGCGGGCTCGACACATTGACACAAACTGTGCGCCAGCAAACCGGTCGGCTTGTCACGGACCTTCTTCGCGAGCTCGAAGCGAGAGCGACCGGTTCAGAGTCAACACCGGCCAGTGAAGCGTTGCGCACGGTAATTATTGTGGGCAACACGGTCATGCACCACCTGTTCTGCGGGATAAGCGTCGAACCACTTTCACATCACCCATTCGAGCCGTCCAACGACGGCTTGCAACGTTTCTCGGCATCCGATCTCGGCTGGGATGTGCCCGGGCGTGCCGAGGTTATGTTTCTGCCATGCTTGGGCGGGTTCATTGGCAGCGACATACTTGCCGGCATTCTGGCAACCGGAATCCATACCAGCGACCGGCTGGTTGCTCTTGTCGATTTGGGAACCAACGGTGAAATCGTCATGGGTAACCGCACCCGATTGCTCTGCGCATCGACTGCAGCAGGGCCTGCGTTCGAGGGCGCAAGAATTTCGATGGGTATGCTGGCCGCCACCGGAGCGATTTCTGCGGTCAAAAACGACGGCGGGCGATTTCAATGCACGGTGCTTGGAGACGGTCGGCCCAGAGGCATTTGTGGTAGCGGCCTCGTCGATGCAATCGCAGTCGCGTTGGACCTCGGCTTGATCGATCACACCGGACGGCTGAAAAGCGGCGATAGTTTGGTCCTCGAAGGTCAGGTTACCATAAACCAGAAAGACATTCGCGAGCTGCAGCTTGCCAAAGGCGCAATAGCGGCAGGCATACGGCTTCTTTTGGAACGTTGGAACGCGCAATCAGAAGATTTGGATTGTCTATGGCTGGCCGGTGCGTTTGGCAATTACATAAGCCGCGCGAGCGCGAAGCGGATTGGATTGATCCCGTTTCCTACTGAGAAAGTCAAACCAGCCGGCAACACGGCCTTGCGCGGTGCAAAGCATGTCCTGCTTGGTGCGGTCGAAAATGACCCCGAACACACGATGATCCGACAACGCGTCCTTCATGTTCCGTTGAACGAGGAACCGAGATTCCATGAGGTGTTTGTGTCGGAGATGCAATTCCCTGCGCCTGACTGTCACATGCCTCAGCGCGGCGCAGCCGCAGCCGAATGAATCTGCGGCGAGGTAAAGGCGTTCCTTCCAAGCTGGGCGCTGTGTCGCGCCGCGCTGAAAGGGGCGACTTCGTCGCCCACGCGGGGAGGTGCGAGTGGGATCAGCGGACGAACAGTTCGAAGGTAAAAGTCTCGAACCACACGCTGATCTGCGATTTCCGCGCAGATTATCCAAGACTATAATCCAAAGTCCGCACTGTGTTGAAAGCGCCGCTCGCCGCCGGAGAAACAGACACTGACAAACTGAGCAAACTCGCAGCCCGAAAATCTTCGCAAATATGATCGATTCTTCAGTATAACTATTCAGCGGATCTGAGCCGTTCGAGGTATTCCGCGTTGTCTTTTTGCCAACGCCGATTGATCCGCCATGCATACAACGACAGGCTGGCCGACAAAAACCGGCCCGTGACTATTTTCTTCAACACTTGCGGCAAGGAATAAAGTTTGGCGTGCCCGTTGACCTGGGCATACTGCAATTCGCATGGCGTGAACGTGCCCGGGCGGAAAACAACATGGTGCGCATCGTACAAGTCCCAGTCGTGCGACACGATCCTGCCCTGGGCTGTGAGCTGTTTGTGCAGTTCGGTGCCGGGCAATGGGGTCAATATCAGCAGTTGCGCACTTGTCAGGTGCATTTTCTGGATAAACCTGACTGTTTCCTCGGCGGTGCGCGTGTCGTCGCTTTCGAAACCAAGGACGAACATACCATGGATGTGAATGCCGGCCCTGTGTATCTTGTCGATTGCAGCGCGCATTTCATCCAGTTGTTGGGCCTTTTTCATTTCCTTGAGGCTTTTGGGATTGATTGATTCGAAACCGATGAACAACGTGTGCGCACCGGATTTCTTCATCAGACTCAGCAGCTCAGGGTCGCGCGCGACGTCAGTCCGCACCTGGGTGGACCAGTGGAACCTGAACCCGCGCCTCAGCATGGCTTGCACCAATTCGCGGGCTCTGGTCTTGTTTGCGGCGAAATTGTCATCACAGAAAAAAACAACGTGATTGGGCGTGTTGTATTTCTCGAGCTCTTCCATGACGCTTGCTGTCGAGCGGTGGCGCAGTTTTTTGCCAAACATCGCCGTGACCGAACAGAATGAACAGTCGAACGGGCATCCACGGGATGTTTGGACCACAACGGTCCGTTTCCCACCAATCACGCAGTCGGCAGTCCCATCGGCCAGAGAGAAATCCGGCAGCGGCAGCGTGTCCAAATCCTCGATTTTGGCGCCCATCGCATTGTGCCGAACGACACCCGCATCGTCTTTCCATGAAAGGTTCGGCACCCCAGCATGGTGCAAGTCGGTCCCTTTTATGGGGCCGTCCGACCACAAATCGAGCAAGGCCTGAAAGGCTGTTTCTCCTTCGCCCCGCACCACAAGGTCAGCATGATCCAGAGCTTCTTCGGGCATGAAAGTGGCGTGTGGCCCGCCCATCACTACAGGAATGCCTTTTCTTCGGCATGCATCGGCAATCTGGTAACTGCGGTTCGCAGTTGGCGTTATTGTCGAGATGCACACAACGTCGGGTTGCCCGTGGCGTGAAATCCATTTCTCGAGGTCGAACCATTCGCGCCCCTCGACGAACACCCTCCCCGTCCAATTCGGGTTTCGGTTCGCCAATCCCGCCAACAAGAAACTGCCCAGGCGCGGCAAAGTGAACTGGGAGAAAATGTTCAACTGCCGTGATCCTGGCTCAATTATCAATACCAAACGTCTCCGTGTTGACATCGGGCGATATTTTGCTGTTTCAGCCAGAGACGGCAAGCCCCCTTGGTCTCCGTGATGCAAAGAAATTACAGCTCTATCGGCGTGCCCACGCGCGTTCGATTTCCTCGAGGGTTCTGCCCTTGGTTTCCGGCACGAACAACGCCACGAATGCCAGAGCGCCGGCACACATCAGAGCGTAGCCCCAAAACGTGTTCGAACTGCCGAAGTTCTTGAGAAGCCACGGAAACGTGACAGACACAAGATAACACGAAGCCCACACGGCCGACGTAGCCAGCGCCATGGCACGTCCACGTACCCGAGTCGGGTATATTTCTGAAATCACGACCCAACCAACGACCCCCATCGAAAACGCAAATGACGCCACGTACAGGAGAACGCCCGCAAGCAGCGCCTGTGCGGGGAGTTTGGCATGGAACCCATAACCCACAAGGACAAGTGCAATCCCCATGCAGCTCGAGCCAATCAGCAGCAGCGCTCGCCGCCCCATTTTGTCCACAAAAACCATTGACGCGACCGTGAACACAAGGTTCGTCAGTCCAACAAAAATGCTGTGCCAATAAGCAGCGGAGGTCCCGAATCCTGCTTCCTTGAACACCTTGGGCGCGTAATACATGATCGCATTTATCCCCGTGATCTGCGTGAACACCGCCAGGGTTATTCCCACAAACAAGGCGCGCCGCACACCCGGGCGAATCAGCTCACGAACACCCACGTCTTCCTGGCTGATTGCCTCACGGATTTGCGCAAGCGCAAGCTCGGCTTCGGCAGTGCCGGCAACGCGCGACAGTATTTCTCGTGCTTGCTGATGAAGCCCCTGCTTGCTGAGCCATCGTGGGCTTTCCGGGACAAGGAAAAGCAGCACAAAAAACAACGCCGCAGGCAGCGCAGCAACACCGAACATCAGCCGCCATTTGGCCGGGTCTGTCATGTCCATTATGTTCACCACCGAGTTGCTAAAAAATGCGCCAAGTATTCCCAACACAATCGCTAGCTGCTGCAGCGCAACCAGCCGGCCCCTTGCTCGCGGGGGCGACACTTCAGCGATGTAAAGCGGCGATGCAAGCGACGCTATGCCTATGCCAAGCCCGCCGAGCAACCTGGCGAATACCAATTCGACCTTGCCGCCGGCAACCCAACACCAAATGGCCGATACAAGGAACAAAACAGCCGAAACCAGCAGGGTCTTCTTGCGCCCAAAACGATCGGTCAGAACCCCTGCGCCAAGCGCGCCGAAAAAACACCCAACGATGGCGGAGCTGGTGACAAACCCCTCCATCTTTGGATCAAGCTTGAACTCGTCTGTGAACAGCGGTTCGGCGCCCGAAATGACGGCAGTGTCAAATCCGAACAAAAAACCGCCGACAGCGGCCACTGCGCAGATCAGAACAAGATAGCCATAAAGCCCACCAGCGCTGGTTGGTTTGGTTTCAGCCATTAAATCAATGCCCGCTGCCACTGGCTCTCGAGAGCGTCAATGCACAACGATCGCCAAGACCCATTCCAACACGACTCTTTCAACTCGGCGGCTGCAATCACACATTCGCCCTGTCGCAGGCATCTCCGCGCGAAGCCACAAACGGTTCTTGGGGCAGCAGCAGAACGCCCACCGCAAAAAGCGCCTCGATCTCCGCTACTTTTGTTCGGGTTTGGTCTCGGACTTGCCGGCCTTTGCCTTCTCCGCCTCTGTCTTCTTGTATTTCTCGAGGTCCTCAGCCTTGATCACCTCGATTTTTGCGCCCTTTTCGAGTTCCTCCTTCGACGGCACCTTGATGATATCGCTCGTGATGGGTGCGCTCGAGGAAGTCGTGGTTGTTGGTCTTTGTTCGACTGAGAGCAGTTCCACGTCGAATATCAAGGTCGAGTTTGGCCCGATGGCGAGCCCTGACCCGCGCTCGCCGTAAGCCAGTTCGGGCGGGATGAACAACTGCCATTTCGCGCCCGGCTTCATGAGCTGGAGTGCTTCCGACCAACCCTTGATAACTCCGTTGACACCAAACTTGGCCGGTTGTCCGCGCTTGTACGAACTGTCGAACTCGGTGCCATCGACAAGCGTGCCGCGGTAATTCACAGTCACCATGTCGTCCGGCTTGGGCGAATCACCACTGCCTTCAGCAATGACTTTGTACTGAAGGCCGCTTGGGAGCGTGACAACGCCTTCTTTCTTTTTGTTTTCCTCGAGGAACTTTTCGCCCTCTTTCTTGTTTTTCTCCGCGAGCCTTGTTCGAGCTTCGCGCTGGGTTGACATGATGACATCTCGCGCCTCGCTCTCGGTGAGGCGGGCCTTGCTCAGGTCATATCCCTCTTTCACCCCTTCCATAATGGCGTTTGGATCAATCTCATCGAGGGGTATGCCCGACCTTCGCAAATTGTTGCCAAGGCTCATGCCGAGGGCATAACTGAATTTCTCTTTGTTGTCCTTCAAGGGTGCGCCCTCGGCTCCGTAAACAGAACCAAATCCCAGAGCTAATGCAACCACACTATAGATCAGTGCACTTTTCATAGTAGAACCAATTTCTTTCAATTCAGAATCAGACAAAACGAACCTCGTTTCAATTCAATTCTCTGTCACCATGGGTCAAACAGCGTTTTCCGCCAATGCCCGCCACAAAAACCGCCCGGTAACCTGCCAAAACCCGCTCAAGCTCACGCCACCCCGTAAAACTCCTCGACCGTCCGACGGAACAGGTTTTCGCCGACATCGACAATGCGCATTTCGCGTCTGGCGTTTTCCGGTGAATCGCTCGCATGCGCCGCATTCACCATGATGTTTGCGCCGAACTCGCGCCTGATCGATCCCGGGGGCGCCTTCGACGGGTCCGTCGGGCCGAGCACAGACCTGATCTTTGCCACCGCGTTTACACCCTCATATATCAGGGCAATGCATTTCTCCGTGCCTGGTTCGGTCAGCTTTGACGGGTCACACTCCCTTGGACTGCTCCCCGACATGAACCGCACGATGTTATCGAACTGGCTTTCGGCGTATAATGGACCGAGCATTTCACCCAACTGGCGTTGCTCCACCTCGGGGATTTTGATGTCCAGTTCTCTTTCCAATGCGGCTTTGGCTCTAACAGCGACGCGCTCCTTCACTGCGTTGCGAAGAGTCTCACGCACCGGCGCATAAAACTCCATGGCCTGAGCAACGCTCATCCTGTGCACCTTGATCCCGACGATGAAAAGACCCGTCCGAGAGAAAAAGTCGATCATGTTGCCCGGCCGCCCGGAGGGGAACTTGAAGTTGTCCGGTTTCAACAACACAAGGGTTCTCTCCGGGACTTCGCCCGGCCCGTACTGGATCACATTTTCGAGCACGCCGCCGTCGGTATCAGAGTATTTGGCCCAAAGGAGAAGTTTCGTTCTTGCCTCTGCAGGCGTTGGCGCAGCCAAAACCGCCGGTTCGAAGTAATGCACGTTGTCGTTCTCGTCGATGATGAGGTCGCCGTAAGTGTCGCGGATTGTCTCGCCGCCGCGCCTGTGTGGGCTGAAATTTCCGATAACAGCACGAAGCTTGCGCACGGCGTCCTCTCCTTTGAACAGCAGCATCATGACGCGGCGACGCCGCTGGGACTTCGGTTCAGGACCGATATTGCGAACGACATAATCCCTGATGAGCTCCTGTATGCGTTTCTCTTGCGGGTCATCAGGAGAAACAACCTGCTGAGCATATTCGCTCACCAGTTCGGCGCTGGGCGCAAACATCCGTGCTGCGACCAGTTCAACACCGCTGCGCGAAATCAGCCGTGCGATTATTCCCCCGGTCCGGGATTTATGTAACGAATAAGGTGTGATAATGGCGTATGCTAGTTCTTCAGACATAATCAGCGATTACATTAGGCTCGATTGCACTCAACAGCAACGCAACCGCCCCGAGATTTTAATTTGAGCTTGGTTGGTTCCAATTCCAGAAATATCCGCGACCTCATTTCAGATGTAATTGTACCCATCACTGGTGCCCTTCCGGGCTCTCCGGCAATGCAGGCGCAGGAGGGGTGTCAGGCACGGCAGCAGGAGGCGGCGTGCCAGCCCCCGAAACAGAAGAAGCCTTGACGCCCAAAATCTTGAACATCACGACACCGCAAGTAGGGCATCTGCCCTTTATCGCTCTACGGCCATTCTTCATGACCTCTTCAACGGCGTCAGCGATTTCCTTTTTAGCTTTGCATTTGACGCAGTAACCTTCCGCCATAAGCGTATCAGCGAAGACGGCATCATCAAAAAATGCGACCTTCGCAATGCAGCAAGTTTACGGGTGGGCCAAGCCGAGCGTCAACTGGTAAAGCGCCCTCAAATCCGGGCCCGTAAGCTGCTAACGTGCCACAACCCGGTTCGAGCGCAAACTATTCGACAGTGCGAGGATCAAGACAATCCAAGGATCAGGCGAACCAACCCGGATACTCTGTTTATCCATGTCACTCTGCCGCAGACACTTAATTACAGAACATCCCCCCTGACGTGTTCATGCACCGAAAAATTCAGCAGCGCCCCCTCCACCCCACCAGCCATGGGGTCGGAAACTGCCAAACAGGCTGTCGGGGGTCTCGGTGCCTTGCCCACCTTGCTATCCGGCTGGTCCTGCGCACGAACCTGTGGGCTCATGAGCAGGCCAGGAACCCGCTGCCACGGAAATCTCGCCGGAATGACATTTTGGGCGTGCAATACGTCGGCGCCTCGGTATTTTCCGTTCATGCTTGGCGAGGGGAGCAATTGGCACGAATCTGCCGCAAAACACTGCGCGTTCAACTTCGCAACAACTGCCCTTCCCCAACCTGCGCGACAACCACTTCGCGGCCATGCGCGCGCAGAGCTTCAATCATCTCCAAAGGCGCATTCGAGTCGGTCACTATCGTGTGCACCGCTTCGAGCCCGCAAAGAAAAGAAAGTGACCTGCGCCCGAACTTGGTGTGATCAAGGCAAAACACAACCCGCTGCGCCGCTCGCATCATCGCACGCTGAATGTCAATCAAAAGACCATGCGAGTTTGTTATGCCTTCAAGAGTAATTCCACCAGCACCCATCACCGCAACATCAGCATGCATGCGTGAAAATGACTCGACCGCCAACGGCCCAACCAAGACTCCAACGCGCGGATAAATCACCCCGCCAGATATAACAACTTCAACGAGATTTGACGACGCATACAGATTCGCAACCGGCAGCGAGTTGGTTATGATCTGCGGGCGCTTCGGTTCCAAATACCTCGCCACGTGGTACACAGTGGTACCCGCATCCACAATCACGCTCTGCCGTGGCGCCACCAGTTCCGCACAAGCTTTCCCGATCGCTTCTTTCTCGGCCAGTTGATGTGTTTCGCGCGCATTGAAAACAAACTCGTCGGTGCGCGGATTGGCAATTCGCGCGCCACCGTGAGTCCTCCGCACCGTGCCGGCAACCTCGAGGGTGTCCAAATCGCGCCTCACTGTCGAAACGGAGACACCCACCTCCTCGGCGAGCTCGTCAAGTGAGGCAAATTCAACGCGTTGCAAATACTCTTCGATCCGCTGCCGACGCTCTTCCGGCTGCATTTGAAACGGATTGTGCAAGATTGTGATCGAATTTGCAACAAATTTCTTGACTTTTTGGCCTGTTTCTGACGAGACTTTGGAAAGTTCATGGCACCGTTTCAATCAGCTTTGCCACGGGCTGTCGTCGAACATGTCGTTCGACAGGTGGTCTATCAGCGTTTGGGTCGGCCTTTGCCGAAGGTTGCTGCAGCGCCGAGTCCATTGGTTGTCAATGTCAGTGCGAGACATTGCCATTTGACTCAGGAAGCCGTTGATCAGCTTTTCGGCAAAGGTTATCAGCTCCAAGTCCACAAATGGCTTTATCAAAAAGGCTCGTTCGCTGCGAAGGAAACAGTGACATTAATCGGGCCGCGGAGCCGGGTGATTTCGAACCTGCGCATTCTGGGGCCGTGCCGGAAACTGAATCAGGTCGAGCTGGCTTACACGGATGCGATTTCGCTCGGATTTGACGTGCCACTGCGGCTGTCAGGCAAGATCGAAGGCACACCCGGGTGCATGCTGATGGGGCCCGCCGGTTTTTTCGAGATGAAGTCGGGCGTGATCAGGGCGTTGCGCCATGTGCACATGAGCCCCGCAGACGCCGAATTCTACGGAGTAAAAGGCGGTGACGAGATGAAACTCAAAGTGGGCGGGCCGTGCGGAGTCATATTTGACCATGTACTTGTGCGGGTCGAGGCCGACCTCAAACTCGAGGTGCATATTGACACTGACGAAGGCAACGCCTGTAACCTGCAACCTGACACACCGTGCGAACTCGTCAAATGACGTGCGAACGCGGTGGCTGCAAAGGTCATCGAGGATAGTAAAGAGCACGAACCAGTTTTAGAACGAACAGCCGAAACAGATAACCTTAATAAATCGTATGAGCGAAGCATTGGGCATGATCGAAACCAAAGGCTATGTCGGCGCCGTCGAAGCCAGTGACGCCATGGTGAAGGCCGCCAACGTCAGCCTCGTCAAAACCATTCCGATTGGCGGCGGGATGATCACAGTGATTGCCAGGGGCGACGTTGGCAGCGTCAAAGCTGCCGTTGACGCAGGAGCCAAAGCGGCAAGCAAAGTTGGCGAACTCATCAGTTCCCATATCATAGCAAGACCGCACGATGATCTCCTGAAGTCATTCCTGGGCGAAACCGCAGCGCCCAAGAAGTAAACGCAGGGCGGCTTTCACAGGTTTAAGCGAGAACCTCAACTTTTTGGATTGTTATGGTGCAACAAGCGATTGGGATGATTGAGACGAAGGGCCTTTGTGCGTTGCTCGAGGCAAGCGACGCTGCATTGAAGGCCGCGAACGTCCAGCTTGTCGGCTGGGAAAAAATCGGCAGCGGATATGTCACGGCGTTCTTCCGTGGCGACGTCGCCGCAGTAAAAGCTGCGACCGACGCAGGCGCTGCCGCGGCGTCCCAGGTCGGCCAGGTGGTCAGCGTGCAAGTGATCCCCCGCCCTCACGAGGGTTTGGCAACGTTGGGGCGCTGGCTTCAGTAGGTTCGTTCCCGGCCCGATCTCGCGCCCTCCGCAATAATCAGGCGGCGAGTTTACAAGATCGGATTGACGGACAACTTCTGAAACCGGCACGCGAACCGGCCACATGGCCATGAATTCCTGCCCGACCGAGTGAATGAAAATACTGGTTGCAAATCTGGGATCGACGTCTCTGAAGTGGCGTTTGTTCGAGTTCGCCGGCAACGAGGAACGAATGCTGCATCGGGGAGGTTACGAGCGCGTTACTGATTACGCTGCTGCCATTGGCGATTGTCTCGCTGCTCTCGAAAAGAGCGGTACCCTGCGCAGTGAGAAAGACCTCGATGCCGTCGCTTTCAAAACCGTCCTTGCCAAAGGAGTAACCGGATGCGTGCGGCTGGATGACCGTGTGTTGGACGCAATGGAAGCCTTCAGTCAACTGGCTCCGGCGCACAACCCGCCATACGTGGATGGCATACGCCAGTTCGCACGCCGAATGCCCGGTGTGCCGTTGATCGGGCTGTTCGAAACAGCGTTTTACCAGTGGGCGCCCGAAGCCGCCATGCGCTATGCCGTGCCCGAATCGTGGGTTGAAGCCGGTGTGCGGCGGTGGGGATTCCATGGTGCGAGTCACAAATACATTGCCGAACGCAGCGCTGAATTGCTGGGAAGAACCGATGTCGCCGACCGCGCCCGAAACCTGTACGTGGACGGCGGCAAGACGAAAATCACCGGACCTGATCTGCGTGTGATCTCGTGTCATTTGGGAGGCAGTTCGAGCGTCACGGGCATACTCAACGGGATTGCAGTGGGCAACAGCCTCGGGTTGAGCCCGCAATCCGGAATCCCGCACAACAATCGCGTTGGCGATCTCGATTCGATGGCGGTCCCGTTCATAATGCGGGCATTGGGGATCGGCATCGAAGAAATCGAAAAACTGCTTTGCCGCGAGTCCGGTTTGAAAGGCGTTAGCGGCCTTTCAGGTGACATCCGCGACATTCAAGCTGCAGCCGAAAAAGGCGATCGCCGCGCAAAGCTGGCGGTGGATCTGTTCGTTCACGAGGTACGGCGATGGATCGGCTGTTACCTCGTTCAGTTCAATGGCGCTGATGCGCTCGTTTTTACGGCTGGAATCGGCGAGAACCGGGCCGAGCTGCGCGCTGCGATTTGCGAGAACCTTGACCAGCTTGGAATCGTCCTTGATCGCGACAAGAACGCGGCAGTGCGCGGAGTTGAAGCAACAATCAGCGCTCCGGCTTCTCGCACAAGAGTGATGGTCATTCCGACGAACGAGGAACTTGTCGTCGCGCGCGAGGCGCGGCGGCTGCTCGAGCAATCTTGAAAATCAGATAAACATTCAGAACCAAAAACAACAACATATGCCACAAGCAATTGGACTACTTGAAACGCGCGGGTTGGTTGCGCTGGTTGAAGGAACCGACGCAATGCTCAAGGCCGCAAACGTTGAGCTGGCCGGACCTGTGACACAGGTTGGCAACGCCCTTGTAACTGCAGTGGTGGTGGGAGACGTAGCCGCGGTGAAAGCCGCTGTTGACGCCGGGGCCCAGGCCGTCAAAGCCATCCAGGGCGAATTGATAAGCGTTCATGTCATCCCACGCCCGCACCCTGAGGTGGACGCAGTTCTGCCGAAGAAGAAATGAAGTTGGAAATGCGACGTCTGATTCCACAGTGCCGCCGCAATGCGTGTTCGCACTGCCGTCCATGACGCCGGTTTCACCAGTGTTAACATGTACCTTGCCAAAGTAGAAGGCGCCGTCGTAGCCACCAAAAAGGACGCCAATATGAGCGGCAGAAAGCTCTTGTTGGTGCGGCCCATGCTGGTGGATGACAAAGACCCCACAAAATTCAGGCCGGGCGTCAACACCATCGTCGCTGTTGACAGCGTCGGCGCCGGCGAAGGCGAACTGGTGATGTTCACACAGGGAAGCTCGGCGCGACTGGCTCCGGGATTGAGAGACGCCCCCGTGGACGCAGTCGTGATCGGCATCGTAGATTCTGTGGACGTGTTGGGAAAACAGATTTACAGCGCCAAACAGCAATGAACCCCATATTGCCACGGCACACGATAACCGCTTCTTCTGAAGCCAAGTGTTGCGGCACCAGACCGTTAGCCAAAGCCTGATAGTTAAGTCCTACCGATGAACAGGAACAGCGAAATGAGTAACACAGCACACGAGACTCGCAGCTCAGCCGACCGATTGGGCCAAAACAAGACCGGTTCGCCACTACCGAAAGCCCTGTTTTTGGCGGCTGCTGCACTGGCTATTGTCGGAACCGCGCCCGAGCTTCGGGCCTCGGAGAACGTTCCCCGGAAACCTTTTGCCGAATGGGCCCAATTGCCCGCCCCGCATCAATTGACAGTGCGGCTGTGGTATCAGGAAGGCGAGGCTTATCATATCTGGGATGGCGACAGGGTCCATAACGTGACGGTTGATCGCGGCTCGGATGAATACGGGATCGACCACATGCAGGGAATCGTGGCGCTTGAATATGGCATTGCCGAGCGGTGGGCAGCCGATTTGAACCTCGGCTACGGCACCGTTGGAACCCGGTCGTTCAATCCCTCAGGCAGCTCTGAATCAACAAGCGGCCTGCTCGACACCAGCCTTGGCGTCCGCTACCAAATCTTCACCGAAGGCCAATCCGGTCGTTCATGTCTGCCCACCTTGACATTCCGCGCTGGCGCTGTGTTGCCCGGCTCATTTGACAAGCATTTTCCTTTTGCCCCGGGCCACAAATCCGCAGCTATCGAACCCGGTTTGCTCATGAGAAAACATCTTGGATGGACAGGTTTCGGCGTTTACGCGGATGCCTTCTATCGCTGGATGAAAACAACAGGCGATGACCAGTACGCAGTCGCCGCCGGATTCTTCCAGGAAATCAAAGGGTGGACACTCAACGCCGGCTATCGCCATTTCCAGCAAATCTCGGGCTACAACCTTGACTACCAAGGCTTGGGCGAAGAACTGGAATACTCCCCCGAAGTGCGAGAGATCAGCGACGCAATCGAAGCCGGTTTCAGCTACACAACCCCAAAACGACACATCAAGTACGGATTCTACACCAGAAAAACCATCGACGGCAGCAACACCGATTCAACGTTCTGGATCAGTGGTTATGTCGAAATCCCAATCTCATTGACGCGTTGGTAAACAATTCATCCGGCGCAGCCTGATGCAACCATGATTTGAGTTAACCGTGCCATGACACCGCCAATCAACGAGAACCTGATTCGAGACATCATACAAGAGGTCCTGGAACGCCTTGGCCCAGCAGGCGCGTCAACCCCGGAAACCCAATCCCAAAAACCAACTACGGCTCAGCTCGCCCCTGCCCAATCCTGTCCCTGCTCCCAGGAATCCCCGGACTCGCCAAGGAAAAGCCCGGGCCGCATGGGTTTGCGCGGCAAGTTCGGCATCTTCCAAGACGCCAACGAAGCTTGCGAAGCCGCCCAGGAAGCTTACCTGCAGTTGTCCGAAAAAGGCGTTGCCGGGCGAAACACAGTCGTCCGGATCGTAAAAGACATCTGCAGCGCAAAAGCCGTCGAATGGGGAAAACTCGAGCTCGACGAAACCAAAATTGGTCGGCTGGACCACAAGATCGAGAAGTTGCAGGGGCTCCGGGCTGTTCCCGGCGTCGAGTTCTTAAACCCTTACGGGCTTAGCGGTGACCACGGCATCACACTCGAAGAATACGCGCCATTCGGCGTCATCGGAGCTGTTACCCCGAGCACACACTCGATCCCCACCATGGCTTGCAACATCATAAGCATGGCTGCGGCGGGCAATGCCGCCGTGTTCAATGCGCATCCAGCCGCCTACCGATGCGCGGTGACGGCTGCCAGGGTGTTCAACGAAGCAATCTACCGCGAGTTGGGAATCGAGAACCTCGCCTGCATCATCGAGCCACCCACACTCGAATCGTTCGCTGCCATCGCAAAACATCCCAACGTGAAGATTCTGTGCGTCACCGGCGGCCCGGGCGTTGTCAAAGCCGCAATGTCCAGCGGTAAACGCGCCATCTGTGCCGGCCCCGGCAACCCGCCAGTACTCGTCGATGGAACAAGCAATCTGGATACCGCCGCAAGATGCGTTCTGACCGGCGCAGCCTACGACAACAACCTGCTGTGCATCGGTGAAAAAGAGGTGTTTGTGCTCGAACCGTTTTTCGACAAGTTCATGGCGGCGCTCGAAAAACAGGGCGCAGTCAGACTTACAGATGCACAAGTCGAGCGCCTCGCAAAAGAAGCCTTCCAAATCCCTCAAAACAAAAGCGGTGGACCATCACACCCGGTCCTGAACAGAGAACTCGTCGGGCGCGATGCAGTCGTGCTCGCCCGGATCGCCGGTCTCGAAGTGCCCGCCAGCACGCCTTTGTTGTTCGCAGAAACCGGCCCGGACCATTTGTTCGTGCTCGAGGAACAAATGATGCCGTTCATCCCGGTCGTCAGAGTGAAGAGCGTCGAAGATGGCATCGCAAAGGCCAGGATCGCCGAGCGCGGCTACAAGCATTCAGCTATGATCCACAGCTACGACGTGGCGAACATGACCGCAATGGCCAAAGCACTCGAGACAACCCTGTTCGTCAAGAACGGATCCTGCCTTGCCGGGCTTGGCAACGGCGGCGAAGGTTACCCGAACTTCAGCATCGCAACCACAACCGGTGAAGGCATTTGCAATCCACGCACTTTCACCCGGATACGGCGATGCGTAATGGTGGATAAACTGAGGATTTTCTGAGCATGTTGCTTGCACGCGTCGATGGCAGCGTCATCGCAACTCGGAAACACCCGAGCCTCGAGGGGTGGCGTCTCCTCATATGTCAGCCAATCAACGGTGCAGGACAGCCTGAAGGTTCGCCACAGATTGCAATCGACCCGCACGGCGCCGCACTCCATCAGCAGGTGGTAATATCGTCCGACGGAATGGCAGCTCGCAAAGCTGTCGGAGACGACCACAGCCCCGCCCGCTGGATGATCATAGCAATCGTGGACGAAACCGGCACTTCCAAGAGCAAATCATGAGACTCGGAGCTGTCATAGGACGCGTCACCCTGAGCAAAACAATCCCCGCTTTCACAGGCGGGCGATGGCTGATCGTCACTCCGTTTACCCGCGATCACTTCCAACACCGCCGCGATCAACCAAAAGGACTCAGCCGCGATTTTTCACTGGTCGTTTACGACAATCTCGGCGCGGGAATTGGCGATACCGTGGGATATGTCGAAGGCAGAGAAGCCGCCATGCCCTTCCCGCAACCAACCCCGGTCGATGCTATCAACGTCGCAATCATAGACGACGTCTTCTACACACCGGCAACATAACCAGTAAATGCCAGCCTTTCTTCAGCCATGAAAAGGGTTCTAACTCAAAAAGACATCGAGGAAATGATACGCAAAGGCGACAGCCTCGCCGATATTCCTCAGGACGTCATTCTCACCCCGTCCGCGCGCGACCTTGTCCGCGAACACCTCGAGCAGCCACGCCGTACATCATCAACCGGCCTCCCGGGCGCGACCGTTTCCACTCCGGCCTCACGGCCGGTCCCAAAGGTCACATCGAAAAGCTCAAAGGCGGATTTGGATGCGTTCTTCAACTCGTCCCAATGCGAAGAATTAAAAGCGCAAATGGTCGATATCGGGCGCCGACTCTGGCAACGCGCGTATGTCGATGGCAACGGCGGCAACCTCGCCATCCGAGTCGGCGAAGACCTTGCCCTGTGCACCCCGACCCTTGTCAGCAAAGGATTCATGAAACCCGCCGACATGTGCCTTGTCGATTTCGAAGGCAATCAGCTCTGCGGAACCAAAAAGCGGACCAGCGAAATCCTGATGCACCTCCAGATCATGCAGCGGCAGCCCCGCGCCATTGCAACCGTCCATTGCCACCCCCCATACGCAACCGGATTCGCCGTGGCGGGCGTCGAACCTCCAACATGCATGATCCCTGAATTCGAAGTTTTCTGCGCAGTCGCAGTCGCACCCTATCGCACCCCCGGCACACCGGAAATGGGCAAGCTCGTCGCGGACCTCGTCGATCAGCACAACACAATCCTCATGGCCAACCACGGCGTGGTTTCATGGAGCCACCTCAGCCTCGAAGACGCATACTTCAAAATGGAAATCCTCGAGGCCTATTGCAGAACTGTTCTCGTAGCTTCCCAATTGGGCCGCCAGCCAAACACAATGACACCGGCACAGCTCCGTGAGTTGCTCAAAATCAAAGAAAGTCTCAACCTGCCGGACCCGCGCTACGGCCTCAAAGAATGCGAGCTGTGCGACAACGCAGACTGGCGACCGGGTGTCACCTGCGCCGTGCCCGCCAAACAGCAGTCCGACGACACCGACAAGGACATCGAACAAGTGGTCCAAACAATCACTGACCAGATCATGGCCAAAGTGAAATAATCACGCCACACACCGCATTGCCACGCAGACAAAAAACCGCACAACAAGTCCAATCCCTACCCTCACCATGGCAGAAAACCAAAAAGCCATGAGCATGATAAAATCGCTCGACCTCAAACTCGCCGAGCTCAAGGCCAACCCGAACTCGAAGGCCTTCATCATCGCTGATGCCAAAGACGCCGACATGGCATTCGGCGTCAGAGCAACCGGACCGCGCGCGTACCTGTCAGCCGTCGGCGCAAAACCCGCCAATTTCTCACCCGAAATCTGGACACGCGAAGAATTCGGCTACCGCAATCTCCCGGAATTCCTCGATATAATTCGCGAAATCGTCCACCAGGCGGTTGTCGATATCATGCTCATGTCCGCCTACGTCAACGACCTCCTGACAATCAAAGAAGGCCTCTTCCGGGAATCGCCTGTCACCCCCGCCGCAAGAGCCAATGACACAACCGACATCTGGGCGGTCCGTCACGGTTCCTACACGCGCGAACCCTCGCAGCCTTTCAGAACAGCCAGCATCGATTACATCCAATGCGGCAAGGCCGAATGCGAACGCAGCACCGAAACATTCCCCGGCGCAAATCTGGGGCTGTATAGCATCACTTTCGTAAACAAACTCGAAGAAGATAAACGCACGCTCGAAGCTTTCAAACAGTTCCGCGAAGAGGCTGAACGTAAACGGTTCCAGTATTTCCTCGAGGTTTTCGACCCAAACATCGACAGCGGTATCCCGCCCGAAAAACTCGGCGAGTTTATCAACGACAACATCATTCGAAGTCTCGCAGGAGTGCCTGAATCGGGCCGACCCCGGTTCCTCAAAATCGTATATCACGGCCCCCGCGCCATGGAAGAGCTCGTCCAATACGACCCAAACCTCGTCGTCGGCATCCTCGGCGGCAGCGCCGGCACAACCTACGACGCTTTCAAACTCATTCACGAAGCCCAAAAACACGGCGCGCGCGTGGCCTTGTTCGGACGAAAAATCAATAACGCCGAACATCAATTGGCGTTCATCCAAATGCTGCGGTTCATCGTCGAAGGCCGTATATCTCCCGAAGAAGCCGTTCGCGCCTATCACGGCGTGCTACAGGCCAAAGGCATTAAACCCCACCGGTCACTCGAAGATGACCTTCGACTCACCGACCAGGCCATGAGCTACGCAGGCTCTCGTTCAACAGTAATCACACCGGGACCGGTCAGCAAAAAGACCGATCGCTCCCCTGCCCCACCATCTGCACCACCCTCTGCACCGCAAGCCGCCCAATCCGCTTCCGCAAAACCACAATGGCCCACGCTACCAAACGGCCAACCAGACTTCGATCATATGACCCCTGCCGAACGCCTCGCGTTCCATCGCAGCCGCCTCGAGAAACGCTTCGGCTGACCATGCCCCAAGCCGCGCAAAGCAAGGTTCCCCAACGCCGATCACAAGCGCAGCCCCAACTGGTTCTCGCAGCACTCGCTCGTGCAGCACTCGTCACGCTGCTCCACACCACCTTGCCCTGCCTTGCTGTAGCGACAGCAATTGCCGCAGATTCCAACGTCTCCCCTGCCCCACTCAGCCTTCGCCCACCGGAATACCTCATGCTCGGTGGCACAGTCCTCGACGTCGGTGATTATGCCGTGCCAACCGTCGCCGACTGGAATCGCGACGGCAGAAAAGACCTTGTCGTTGGATATCGCCCCGCCGACAAAATTGCACTCTTCCTTAACACCGGTACCGCGACCAACCCACAGCTCGCGTACGCAGGAAACTTGCAGGCCGGCGGCTTCGACATCATGGTCGCCGGCGGTTCAGGCTGCGGCGCACCAGCACCGTGGGTCGGCGACTTTGACGGCGATGCCGACCCCGATCTGCTGGTAGGTTACGCACCCGATGGAACCGTTATTCTCTTCCGCAATAACAGCACCAACACCACGCCCGTCCTTGCCAACGGCACCCGACTCGCACTTTGGAACGGCGACCCACTAACAGTCGGCACATACGCAACTCCGTGTTTTTCAGACTGGGACGGCGATGCAATCCCGGACCTGATCTGCGGCGCCGGCGACGGTACCGTCTTCTTTTTCAAAAACATCGGCTCAGCCAAATCGCCACTGTTCTCCGCCGGCCTCAGATTGTTGGCAGACGGAAAACAGCTCAGCCTCGGGTCCCGGGCTGTTCCCCGCCTTTGTGATTGGGATAATGATGGTCTTATCGACCTCATCGCAAGTTCCAGTACGGGGGTTTACTGGTGTCGCAATTACGGCACAACAACTTCGCCCACCCTCGCCAAACCCGTACCGCTCACCGCGCCAATCAGTTCCGGCCAAATCGTTCCCGTCAACACAAGCAACCGAATGCGCATGGACCTTGCCGATTGGGACGGCGACAGCCTGCCGGATTTGATCCTTGGCAATACTGAAGGAACCATTTGCTGGTTCCAGAGTTATCGATTTGCAATCACCATGCTGACCCGATCCGCCGATGGCCAAACCGTCGTCCGGTGGAACAGTTCGCCTTACCTTTTCTACAGCGTTGTTACGGGTCCCTCCGTCACCACATGCAAAGATGTCGTCGCCACAGGCATCACTTCAGGTGGAACCATGACTTCATGGACAAATCGCTTCATTCGACTTCAGCAGTTCTTTCGAATCCGCACACCTTAACCGGAAAATCTCTCAGCGCGGCGCAGCCGCAGCCGAACGATCGCGGTGAGATAAATGCGTTCGTTACAAGCTCGGCGCTGTGTCGCGGCGCGCTGAAATGGGCGACTCCGTCGCCTTTGGGGAGATGCGAGCGGGATCAGCGGCCGAAAAGTTCGAAGGCAAAAGCCTCGAACAACGCGCTGATCTGCAGTTTCAGCGCAGATTATTCAATATTATACTCCACTCCAAAGGCCGCACCTGGTGACAACTTGAGCAAACTCGCAGTCTGAAAATCTTCGCAAATATGATCGATTTCTCACTGTAATTATTCAGCGCGGCGCAGCCGCAACCGCACGATCCACCACTCAGCGATTTCCGCGAAGATTCTTCAATGCGGTACTACACACATCATTCCCAACCCCATTTTTCTGCCAAGCATTTTTCTGCCAACGATCTTTCTGCCATCCATATTTCTGCCATCGATGTCTCCACCACTGATGTTTCTGCCATTCATGTTTCTGCCATCGATGTCCCCACCACTGATGTTTCTGCCACCCATTTTTCTCCCACAAATCTCAGCACGGGCATGAGCCGCATGGTGTAACATTGACAATATTTAAAAATCAGATTCAATTTTTCTCATGCAAATTGAGAGTCTCAAGGTTTTCTGTGATTTAGCAGAAACGGAGAGTTTCACCAAGGCCGCCCAGATCAATCAGATAACGCAATCTGCCGTCAGCCAGCAAATCAGCACTCTGGAACGACAGTTCAATACTCTCCTGATCGAACGCAGCAAGAAACGTTTCCGTCTCACACAGGAAGGCCAGGTCCTTTATCAGGCAGCCAAAGAGATCATACAAATATTCGAAACGATGCGCTGCCAAATCCAGGACCTGAAAGGCGTCATCACCGGAACCGTCAGGATTTCAACCATCTACAGCATCGGGTTGCACAGTCTTCCGCCGTATGTCAAACGTTACCTCAAGACTTACCCGAGCGTGAACGTGCATGTCGAATACAGACGACCCGAGCAAGTCTATGAAGATGTCCTTGGCAACGCGGTGGATATGGGACTGGTCGCCTGTCCCGCTCGCGACTCCAAAATCGACATCATTCCATGGAATCGTGAGCCAATGGTGATCATATGTCATCCCCAACATCCGCTTGCGCAACACCAAAAGGTGAAACTCAGCGCCGTCAACGGCCAGAAGTTCATCGCTTTTGAAGCCGGTGTTCCCACCCGGAAAGCAATTGATCGCGTCCTTCGTGACCACGATGTCGAGGTCAAAGTCGTCATGGAACTGGACAACGTCGAAACCGTAAAACGCGCTGTCGAGATCGACGCCGGCATAGCAATCGTCCCGCTGAACACTGTCAGCCAGGAAGTCGCCAGACAAACAATCACTGCCGTGAATGTCGAAGACGTTGAACTCGAACGCCCACAGGCGATCATAGTCAAAAGACACAAGGTCCTGTCCAACGCGGCGCGCCTGTTTATTTCGATGTTGAAAGAAAGTTAACCTGCACTCGCACCATGCATTCCCGCTGACAGAAAGTCTTATGCGATCAAGAGTCCTTGCCATTCTGCTGGTGCTGTCTCTGGGAATAAACGCCTTTCTCACGTGGGAACGATTGCAATCGAAACCGTCTCAAACTGTTCTGCGCCGCGAGCTGCCTCCAACTCGCACTCTCACAACAAACATCCTGCGCCCGATCCGGACCAACATAATCGTCCGCCCGCAATTCTTGACATGGCGCGACATCGAATCAGATGACTACACCACCTACGTACGGAACCTCAGAGCAATCGGATGCCCGGAACAAACCATTCGAGACATAATCGTCGCCGACGTAAACGAGCTGTTCGCCCACCGCAGAGCCACGGAGCTGTTCAATCCAACTCACGAATGGTGGCGGTCTCAGCCCGATCCCAAGCGCATCGCAGAAGCCGCAGCTCAACGTCACGCCCTCGAAACGGAACGGCGCGCTCTCCTGACCCGCCTGCTCGGCCCCGGATGGGAACTCTCTGGCAGTCTCTTGACCGAATACCCGGACAGCCAGACCACCCTTGACGGTCCACTTTTGGGCGACCTCCCGCTCGAAACAAAACACGCCGTGCGCCAAATCGAACTGGACGCCAAAAACCGCGAACAGGCATACCTCGAAGAAGCAACTGAACAAGGCGTTCCCCCGGACCCCGCAAAGCTCGCGCAGCTCCGCAAGGAAACTCGCGATGAACTCGCGCGCATCCTGTCCCCGCAGCAGCTCGAGGAATATCTGCTACGTTACTCAGACACCGCCGGGAAATTGCGCGGCGCACTCAAAGACTTCGACCCGTCTCCTGACGAGTTTCGGCAACTGTTCCGCGCCGCAGATGCCATCGACCAGGAACTCGCCAGCATTGCAAGCGCGACAGACCCCGTCAATATCCGCCGACGTCAGGAACTCGAAAACCTCCGGGAAGCCAAAATAGCCGAAACCCTCGGACCAGACCGCTACCGCCTTTACAAGCTGAATCAAGACCCCCTGTTCCAACGCGCAAAAGAAACCGCACTCAAACTCGGCGCCCCGCCAGAAGCCGCTGTCACACTCTATAACATCGACCGCGAAACCGAGCTGGAAAGACGCCGCATCCTCGCAGATAACTCGCTCACCCCGGACGAACAAGCACTCCACCTCACACAGACCGACAAGGAACGACTCAACTCGATCCGCAAGGTTCTCGGCGAGGAAGCATTCCGCAAACTCCAAACCGAAGGCCCCCCATAACGAGGGAATTCTTCAGCGCGGTGCGGCGGCAACCAAACACATCCACCGCCCACCTGGATCTTCAATGCCACCCGCTGCATCTGTATTCAGGCGAAGTAGCACTCGTTGACTCGACACATAATAAGGCCTACTTTCTGCCATGAGAAAGAAACTGCTTCGGTACAATGCAAACGCTTTCAAATAGCAGCAGCGTCAAAACAGATCCGAACCGCGTTCACGCGCTCTCGGACGAAATACGCGCGCTGAAGAACAGGCTTAACGCGGTCATCCTCGCCCACAATTACCAGGTCCCCGAAATCCAGGACCTCGCCGATTTCGTCGGCGATTCTCTAGGTCTGTCCCAGCAAGCAGCCAAAACCTCGGCCGATGTCATCGTGTTCTGCGGCGTCCATTTCATGGCCGAAACAGCAAAGATTCTCAACCCAACCAAGATTGTCGTGTTGCCCGACAAGGACGCAGGTTGTTCCCTCGAAGAAAGCTGTCCCCCGGACAAGTTGCGCGCACTTCAAGAAACAAACCCGAATTTCTACACCATTGCCTACATCAACTGCAGCGCCGCCGTCAAAGCAATCAGCGACGTGATCTGTACGAGCGGAAACGCAGTTCAAATTGTGAATGCCGCTCCGCCCGATCGCGATATATTGTTCGTGCCGGACGAAAACCTCGGCGCGTGGGTTTCAGAAATCACCGGTCGCAAAATGACCCTGTGGAAAGGCAATTGCTACGCCCATGTCGAGTTCCAGCGAGACAGCATCATGGCACTCCGCGAGCGTTTTCCAGATGCCAAAGTTGTTGTTCACCCCGAATGCCTGCGCGAAGTGCGCGATATCGCCGATGAAGTGTGTTCAACCGAGAAAATGATCAAATACTGCGGCACCAATCCCGCGCGCAGGTTCATCATTGTTACCGAGTCCGGCATCCTGCACCGCCTCAAAAAAGAATGTCCCGGCAAGGAATTCATCGCGCCCCCGATCTACAATCCAATGCGGATGCCAACTGACGGATGCCGCTGCAGCGAGTGCAAATACATGAAACTTAACACGCTCGAGAAACTGCGCGACTGCATGCTGCATCTCAGCCCGCGTGTCGAACTTTCCCCGGAAATCATCGAGCGCGCCAGAATCCCCATCCAACGAATGCTCGAGATCACCGCCAAAAGCAGCGCACACTGACAACTTCCATTTCGGCTCCAGCGCGATTGCTTCCTCCAGCGCCTTGCAGCAGCGCAACCATTCTTTGCCGCCACCCGACCGGTAAACGTTTGGCCGCCGAATTAGCGTTATGGAAACGGGTGTAGCATCGATTGTCGGATTGATGCGCCCGAGGACGGGCGCGCTCCCGGCGCGATTGATCTTCCAACGCGCTGGCACGAGCGCGGCCGTTCCTGACCTCCCACGACCGATAAACATTCGGCCACCGGATTTACTTTATGCAAAACGGTGTAACATCGGTCGTCGGATTGATGCGCCCGAGGACGGGCGCGCTCCCGACCGCAATTGCTTCTCCAACGCGCTCGGACAACCGCCGCAATCTCTCACCACCCCATCTTTCTGCCCCCCATTTTTCTGCCTCTCATTTTTCTGCCATTCCTATTTTCATTTCCTTTCGCCTATTTCTGCTATCACCAAAAAATCATTTGTCGGCTCTTTCGGTTAGCCTAAAAAAGGAAAAGAAAACGAAAGAACGCGATGGCCGTATTCCTGCTTTTTGCGGCTCCGATCTTGACCGCCCGAGGACGGATATGCTGCCGGCAAAAGCGGAAATTGTAATTGCGAGCCGTTCTGCGCGAAAATGGACACTCGTACTGCGATCTCAAATCTGGATCGGTCGCACGCGCCGCCCCTCACGCACACGATCGCCCGGATAGACAATCACAGTCTCACCCTCCTTGAGTCCATCGATGATTTCTGTCTCAGCCCCGCTCGAATGACCAACTTTGACCCCGCGAAGCTCCGCCCGCCCATTGGCCAAAACAAACACATGCCATTCCTGCCCTCTCCGGAATAGCGCGCCTGCGGGAACTTTCAAAACGTTCTCCCCTTCCCACATTACAATCCGCGCCTCGACACGAAAACCGTCTCCGAGCCCACGCCTCTGCTCCGGGGGCGTCACAATGTCCCCAATCACATTAACACGCTGTTCTTCAACACCCAGAGCCGAAATCTTGGTGAACGCCGCGGGCTCAACAATTCGAACACGCGCCTCCAACGGCGCACTTCCTCCCCATTGCTCAAGAAAAACGCGTGTTCCGGGAGAAATCGCCGCACCGTCGCGCGACAAAACCTCGATTACGACCTCGAGATCCGCAGGATCGCCAACCTCGAGCAGCGGCGTTCCGGCGGTCACAACTCGCGCGCTTTTCTCGAACACCCGCAATACACAGCCGCTGGCAGGCGCCGTGATTTCCACCGGAACTCTCGGTTCGACGCTCGCCGGAACTGTTTGATCGGTCCCAAACTCGGTCAGCTCAGCTTCGACCTGTCTGAGATGGCCCTCAGCCGACCTCAACTCCCGCGTCGCCTGTTCAGCGCGCAGTTTCGCCGCATCAAGGTCCTGAATTGCTATCGCGCCGTCCCTGAAAAGCTTTTCAAACCTTGCCAGCTCTGTTTGTGCGAAGTCATGCGCAGCCCGTGCCTTTTCCACTCCTGCCACTGCAGAAGCTCGTCGCGCCTCGGCAGCAGCGCGACTTCGCGCGTCCAACGGACCGGGCAACACAGAATCCAATACCGCAACAACGGTCTTGCCGGCCACGACAGGATCGCCCGGATCCAATGTTATCCTGCGCAGTTGCCCTGTGACCGGCGAGGCAACCATGTACCTGTTCCGCACCCGGGTTCGGCCCTCTTCATTCACCGTTGCGCGCAGGCGACCCCGGATTGCAACTGCCGTCTCGACAGGCACCGGCTTGGGCCACAGCCCGAAGATAATCGCGCCAACCACCGCCACCCCCATCGCGACGGGCAACCAACGCCGTCCACGTCTCGAGGCAGAGTTGGCCCGCACCATGTTCCCCGCCGCTGAATCAGCCGGTTTCATCGGCACAACATCACTCCGGAGCCCTCAGCACCGCAATCAGGTCAAGGTGTTTCAGTTTCTGCAAAACCACCATCGCCGACACCAACGATCCCGCCGCCACTACCAGAGCAGCAAAAGCATAGTTGTGGCTTGTCAGTATCAAAGGCAGACGAACCGTCTCGGTGTTCACCATGCCAATGATCACGCTCGAAAACAGCGTGCCCAACAACAGGCCAAGCGGCACCGACGGCAGCGCAAGCAATACAAGCTCAGTCAGCAGGATCGATCCTACTTCCCCGCGCGAAAAACCAACAACACGCAGTGTCGCCAACTCCCGCGCGCGCTCAGCCAGTGAAATACGCGCGTTGTTGTAAACCACCCCGAACGCCACGACAATCGCAAATGTCATGTAGATTCGCTGGATCAAATCGATGCTCCGCGCCGTGGTCCGGCGAAAACTCTCACGCAATGAGTTTTTGATCGCCACCCAGCTCACCCGCGGCACCTGCTTCAGCGAGCCCAAAAACTCCGACCAGTGCGCCTTGTCTATGCTGAAAGTCGCGCCGCTGACAATATCGCCCTCAAGCAAAATCCGGTTCAGCGATTCCATGTCCATGTACGCCGCCACTCCTGAAAAATCCTCTGCAAGAGCGACAAGCGGTACAAACGCGACCGTCCGCTTTCCTTCCAATGACTCGACCATAATCTGATCGCCAACACGCGCTCCCAGCACGTCTGCAAGTTTTGCCGAAAACACAAGCCCGCCTTTCGGCAAAACGATCTGCCGATAGCGCGCATCAATTACCCGATCATGCAACGTGCCGGCAGGTATCCCCCGAATCGCCAGTTGGCGATGCCTGTTCCCATTGCGCAATCGAACAAAAACCGCACGAAAAGGCTCGACATGCAGCACCCCAGGGAGTTGCGCAAACACATCGCACACACGCTTGTCCCCGGGCTCGACCAATCCCACACTCAGGTCCTGCCGCTGCACCACGTCCCACTGGAATTCCATAACATGATCCACACCGTCCCTGAAACAGCTCGGAATGATCAATATACCCGTCGCCAGCGCAAGCCCCGCCACCGTGAACACAGCCTGCATCGGACGTCGCTCGATGTTGCGCACGGCAATCCGAAACGTGTGCGACAACCAACGCCCAATGCCCGTTCGCTCCACCAACGCAGGCCGGTATTCGGTCGGTGGCTCCGGTCGCATTGCCTCCGCCGGCGGCAAACACGCCGCACGCCGTACCGCCCCAAACACCCCGGCCACCGCAGCTCCCGCACTGACAATAACTGCCAGGACCAGCGCACCCACGTCCAACTCGAACTCGAGTGACGGAAACCGAAAGAAAAAGTGATACAACACCACAAGCCAACGCCCCAAAATCATCCCGCCGACAGTGCCCACCGCTATCCCCGCCACCGTAATCACCAGCGCAAACTTGAAGTAATGCCACGCAATCTCGATGTCACCAAACCCAAACGCCTTCAGAATTGCAATCTGCTCCCGTTGCAGATTCACCAGCCGCAGCAACACCGCATGGCTCATCAAAGCCGACACTGTCAAAAACACCGCCGGAAATCCGATCGACAGCGCCGTCAACACCCTGATCTCGTCCGAAACACGAACATGCGAAGGATGATCACCCCGCCCGAACGCCCCCCGCCCACCGTACACCGCCAACAACCTGTCAACCTCCGCAATCACCGGTCGTTCATTGCTCCCTGGCGAAAGCGCCAATGCCACAAAGTTGAACGCCCCATCCATGTCAAATGCCGAAGCCAGTTCCGTGTACCGCATCCAGAATATCCCGTAAGTCCGATTGTCCGGCAGCGCCGTCCCCGGCCGCGACTCGAAAATGAACTCCGGCGACAACACGATTCCAACAATCTTCAGGGCCTGTCTTTTGCCGTTCAGAAGAATCGTGATCTCGTCTCCGGGTTCCAATTGATTTGCTTCGGCAAACGCTTCACCCACCAGAACCTCGTGCCGCCCGCTCGCGCTCAACCAACGCCCCTTTCTCAGATAAAGCCTGTTGAGCCCCGGTTCGCCCATGTCCGGAACAGACCGCGCCTGTCCGCTCGCAGGTTCATCAACACCTTCAAGGTCAATGGTAACCTGAAATACCAACCCGGCTTCGACCGCCGCCACCCCGGGTATCTCGATCAACCGCTCCCGAAGTTGCACTGGCGCCCGTTTGAGCTGTGCAAAAACGTCTGCAAAATGGTGCGTTTGGTAATACTCGAGCCTTGTTGTCTCCAACGAATTGATAAGGCTCCTAGCCATCACAAGCATCGCCACACCGCACGCCATCACAAGTGCGACCGCGCCCGCCTGACCCTTGATCCTTACAAGGTCGCGCCACACTTTGATGTCAAGCAGAGAAACCATGCACAACTACCAGTTCAAACTCGAAACCGGCGCGCGCGTTGAATTCACGTGGATGTGGTGAACACGCCCGTCTGATAAATGAATCACCCTGTCCGCCATTTCAGCCATTACCGCGTTGTGCGTGATTATCACTGTCAATGTTCCAAGTTCACGGTTGATACGCTCTATCGCCTCGAGCACAGCAATGCCGGTCCGCACGTCAAGCGCGCCAGTCGGTTCGTCACACAAGAGCACTTCCGGTCGCTTGGCTATCGCACGCGCAATCGCCACACGCTGTTGCTCGCCCCCGGACATCTGTGCAGGAAAATGATCAAGCCGCCCGCCGAGATTGACCATCTCGAGTGCTTCCTCGGGCGGCATTGGATCACGCGCAATCTCCGTGATCAAAGCCACGTTCTCACGCGCAGTCAGGCTCGGAATCAGATTGTAAAACTGAAAAACAAACCCGACTCTGTCCCGCCTGTAGCGCGTCAATTCCTCCTCTGTGGCACTCGTCAGATCAAGGTCGTGAAACCAAAGCTCACCCGACGTCGGCACGTCCAACCCGCCGAGATTGTTCAACAGAGTTGTTTTGCCGCTGCCAGACGGCCCGAGCAATACCACCAGTTCCCCCGCGTAAAGGTCCAAATCAATCCCGCTTAATGCTCTCACGGCTGTTTCCCCGTGCCCGTAAACCTTCGTAAGCCCGCGAACACGAAAAACCTGCGTGCCCGCCTCCGTGCGTTTCACAACGCTACCTCTGCCGCCGTCATTGAAACTTTCCACAGGCGTCACAAATAACCGTCACAAATACTTCGATCGCACACAACCTCTTGCTTTCGACTTCTTCTTTCGATTGGTTCAGCCATTGATCCCGGGTTCCACTCTCTGCGCTCGGCCATGCCGCCAGCACAACGCAGCTAGACGGGGCGGCTTACACCAAATCAACTCGGTTCCCTCACCGTGGCGCAACCGCAACCGAATGATCGCGGCGAGATAAATGCGTTCCCTCCACGCTTGGCACTCCGTCGCGCCGCGCTGAACAATATGAATCCGTCGCCCCCCGGGGAGACGCGAGTCGGATCAGCGCACGAACAGTTCGAAGGCAAAAGTCTCGAACCACCCGCCAATCTGCGATTTCCGCGCAGATTATCCAACATAATACCCCGAAGGCCGCGCTGTGGTGACCGCACTGGTCCCAGCCAGAGAAGCAGATAATGATAAATTGAGAAAACTCGTGGTCTGTGAATCTTCGCAAATACCATCAATTTCTCAATGTAGGTATTCAGCGGCGCCTTTCAGTTGCAGAGCAAAACCCAGCCACTCTCGCCAACAAAAGAAACACCGGAAAGGAATCCCACTCCTGCTCCTGCTTCTAATATTCCCGATCCCTCACCACTCCCGGTTGCGGCACGGGGTACTTGCCGTCCGGACCCGCTCGAAGCGGCGCAGGCGAGTCATCCGTGAACTTGTCAACGTCCGGCGCAAACTCATGTTTGCATTCCAACATCTGCTCGTAGGTTATCTCCTGTCCGGTATGCGCAGCCATTCGTCCCATCGACGTCACGAGGCTGGCGATCGCGCCGCGCTCGACCTCGTTGTACGGTTCGTTGTTCCTGATGGCGCTCACAAGATCGTCCCACTCGAGTTGATACGGATTCGGTTCCGGTTGAGGAAAAGCCCAGACCTGATTCTCTCGCGCGAAGTCTTGTCCCTTGAACAGCCGAACGCGTCCGGGCGTGTGCGCTGAAGTCGAGATGATCGCTGTCCCGGTCGTCCCATGCGCGTAACTGGCGAATTCTTCCTTGCACCCGGACTGGCTCCGTCCCATGAAAAACAACTTTGTCCCGTCAGGATACGTGTACTCGACAGAATACACGTCGAAGTTTTGATCCACGCTGTTGCCCCGGAAATGTCGTCCGCCCACAGCGTGCGCTTTTACCGGCCACGCACCTTTCATCCAACAGCATTCGTCAATCTGATGAATGTTAAAGTCGCTGAACAATCCGCCGCTGGCCCACAGAAAAGCGTGAAACCGCTGCACTTGATATTTCAATTCCGACATGTCTTTTGGACACGGCCCTGCGGTGCCCGCCACGCCACCCATCCGATACGCGCGCAGCATGATCAGGTCTCCCATCTGCCCCGACTTGATCCGATCGTACAATTCGCGGCGGCCCCGACAATGGCGCACCATCAGTCCAACTCCCACCTTCAGGTTCTTCTTGTCGGCTTCCTTGGCCAGCTCCAGCATCCGGCGTGTTGTCGGACCATCAACCGTCACCGGCTTTTCCATGAACACGTTCAAGCCCTTCTGTATCGCATATGTAAAGTGAACCCACCGAAACGCCGGCGGAGTCGCAAAGATTGCAACATCGCCCGCTTTCAAACAGTCCATCGCCTTCCGATATCCATCGAACCCAACAAAACGCCGCTCAGCCGGCACATCACAGCGTTCTCCAAAACGGCGTTTCAGGCTCTCATAGCTACGCACCAGCTTTTGCTCGAACACATCCGCCATCGCCACAAGACGTATTGGACCGCCTTTTGTTGACAGTGCGTTCTCTGCAGCGCCCGTGCCGCGCCCGCCGCACCCGATCAACGCCACCTGGATTGTGTCGTCTCCGGCGGCGTGCACGGCCGGCAATGCAATCCCCGCAAGCGCAGATGTCGCAGCAACTTGACCCGTTCTTTTGATGAATTCACGACGTGAAGTTTGACTCGAGTTCCGTATGTTCATGGGTCGGATGGTTTGTAAGCCGGCCCCACATGTCAACTGCAGAGTTTCCACTCATCCGACAAGTCTCTGTCCCGAGTCGTCGGCCGCATAGAGTTTGAAACGCAAAACCGAAAACTGGCAGAAAAATCAAGGAAGAGCTCATGCCTTTTTCGTTTTCTTTTCCTTTTTTCGGCTAACAGAAAGAAACGACGATTTTTTCGGTGGTAGCCGAAAGAAATGAAAGAAGGCGAAAGAGGGAATGGCAGAAAAATGGAGGGCAGAAAAATTAGGTGGTGAACGATGGCGACGCTCCTGCGGCACGTTGAAAACAACGAGCCTGTCCCCACCATTCGCACCTGTACTGACCCCAACAATTCCCGAGATTGAGCGTTGAGCGTTGAACGTTGTGCGTTGAACGTTGTGCGTTGAACGTTGAGCGTTGAACGTTGAGCGTTGAACGTTGAGCGTTGAACGTTGTGCGTTGAACGTTGAGCGTTGTACGTTGAGCGTTGTGCATTACTATATTAAGAAATCGATCATTTTTGCGAAGATTTTCAGACTGCGAGTTTGCTCAATTTGTCACCAGAGTGCGGCCTTTGGAGCCGAGTATAATATTGGATAATCTGCGCCGAAATTGCACATCAGGGCGTGGTTCGAGACTTCTGCCTTCGAACTGTTCGTCCGCTGATCCCACTCTCATCTCCTCACGTGGGCGACGAAGTCGCCCCTTTCAGCGCGGCGCGACCTGCGGTGAAGAGCGGCGGGCAAGGTTCTCCTGCAGAACTTGAGTGCATTCTTTCACACCTATGCGGCTCCATCCCAATGAGCCGTCCGCTGTCTCGAGCGCCAGTAACGCGTCCTCGATCGCCGCTTGCGCCGCGAACAAACAGGGCGTGCTGTATATGACCAGCCGCACGCCAGCCTGCTGGAGTTGGGTCAACGTGCATGCCGGCGACTTTCCGCCCGCAATCTGGTTGAAACAAAATGGCATGCCCACCTTCCTGCTCAGTTGCCCCAGGGTGTCAAGGCTTACGAGGCCGTCCACCAAGACCGCATCAGCGCCCGCTTCGGCAAACGCCAGTACACGGCGCTCGATGTCGGCGACATCTGAGCTGTCCGTACGCGCAACTACAAACAAATCTCGGTGCGTGGCGAGCACCTGTCTGAGCTTTGCCAGATACTCGTCCATGTCCATGATCTGTTTACCATCGAAATGCCCGCAACGCCGGGGTCGTTTTTGGTCTTCCATGACAACTCCCGACGCGCCTGATGCTTCGAGGATGGAAACTACATGGCAGGCGACTTCCGGATCGCAATACCCGTCGTCGATGTCCACCAAAATGTGGTGTTGCGGGAGGACAGTACGGACGCGTTGGACGTAACCGACGAGGTCCGGCCAGCTAATGAACCCGATATCCGGCAATCCATAGTGGCTGGCGGCAAAACCGAAACCGCTAATGAACAGCGCGTCGAAGTGCCGTCCCGCCAACGTCGCCGAGAAAACGTCGTATGTGCCTATGAAAGGCAGAATATCGCGCTCGAGCACGGCGGCGCGCAGGCGGCTGCCGTGAGTCTGAATGTCGGTCGAACCTGCTGTCATTTCTTTTCCTGTTCAATCAAGTCGAGAATGCCGCCTATGGAACCAAGCTCTTCAGGCGAGACACCCCGAACCGAAAAATCCATGTCGTATGTGGTTTCCAAGTAAGCCACGATCTGCAGAATGGCCAACGAATCGATCAGGCCTGACGCAACCAGCCGATCGTCGTCGCCCAGGCTCTCGACCGGTGCCCCGGCTTTTTGGATTGTGCGGAGGAATTGCAGCAGCGCCTGTCGGCGTTGTTCGCGGGTCTCGTTCATGCGCCGGGTCTCCTTGCGAGTATGGACGAAAGATCCAGAGCAGGCTTTTGTGCACAGGCAGCTCTGACAGCGGCGCGATTGATTTTGCCGCGTGAGGTGCGAGGGATGGCATCGGTAACCCACCAGCGCGACGGCATCTTATGCTCAGCAAGGTGCGTCTTCATCCATCTGTAGAGACCGGAGACGGTGTCGTCTTTGGTGTCGTTCAACACCACCGCCATGCCAACCGCTTGGCCATAGATTTGGTCCTCGAGCGCGAACGCGCAAACATCGTTGGTCGCTGGATAACGCTCGACCACGGCCTCGATGTCTGACGGGTATATCTTCATGCCGCCCTTGTTGATCTCGTCCCGCTCACGTCCGCGCAGCAATAGCCGGCCATGGTCGTCCAGGAACCCAATATCGCCGGTCATGAACCAACCGGCCACAACCGCCTTCGCAGTAAGGTCATCGCGGCGAAAGTACCCTTTCATCAGTGCTGGCGTGTTAACCCAGACATACCCCTCCTCGCCAGTCTTGCATTGGTTGTCAGGACCCAGCGGATGTGCGGTTTCATCGGTGTTCAGCACTTTCACTACCGCACCCCAACCATGACCGATCAACCCGTCCTCTGCAGGCACGTCGGCCTTGTCGAGGCCGGCCACCCAACTGCCCGTTTCGGTGATTCCGTATGCGTTGCATACGTTTTGTGTGCCTGTCCATTTCCGGATGTCGTTCCACAAAGCGGCTGATAGCGGAGCCGATCCCACGTGCACGCCTCCGTCACCATCGAAACGCCCCATGCGAGAAAGCGAGCAAAAAAACAGAGCACGCCGATGATGAAGACGCCAAATGCCCCGGCTGCGGCGAGCTTCAATGTCCGTTTTGGACCCGACGAAAAGCGGCTGATCCAGAAGGCAACAATCCGATAAACAGGCTCCCAGAAGCATCACAGCGAGGCGCAGCCGCAACCGAACGCTCATCCCGTAACAACTGCGCTGGTTGCAGAAATACCGCTGTGTCGCGCCACGCTGAAAGGGGCGACTTCGTCGCCCAGGGGGAGATGGAAGTGGGATCAGTGGCCGGAAAGTTCGAAGGCAAAAGCCTCGAGCGACGCGCTGATCTGCAATTTCCGCGCAGATTATCGAATATTATACTCCAAAGGCCCCACTCTGGTGACAGGTTGAGCCTGCAGCAAAATGGTAACCGGTTTTCCACAGACCATTACTTCACAGAAACGCGACTTACCACGTATCGGTCGTCTCGTTCCTCCGCATCGATGGCCAGCCTGAAAGGGCGACGGTGACCCACAGGGTCAACCAATGCCAACGCAAGTGTGTAGTCACCCGCTTTTATTGTGGCCGGCACAGGCAGCGATACAGCCATTTCATGTTCGCCCGGAAGCCATGCGCGCGGGTCAGCTTCTGCATCCGCACTCACAACCGGTTGACCTTTTGTATCCAGGAGAAACATGCGCAAGACAAATGGCCGCGACATTCTTCCCACGCCCACATTTGCACATTTCATCTGAAGCTTCATCGTGGTTCCCAGCGTGATTTGGCGCGGGTGGATCAACTCCCGCAGAACGAGACGTGCCCCCGCGAGCCGCGCCAGTCGTTCCAGTTGTGGCATGGCTTCCGGAGGGACACGCCCGATGTTGTCGTTGATGAGTGTGACATGGTTTGCGAGCATGAACTCGACGGCGGCATCGAAAGACCAGTTACGCGATTTGAGGTAGTCGTAATCACCGAACCACTCGAATACAATTGGCGCCCGTTTCCATGTGTCAGCCATGCCTTCAACGGCGGCGTATTTCTTGGACCCGATCCAGTTTTGTTCGTGCCACGGTGAACCGACGCCGTCACGCCGAAAGCCCGTGCCGTGTGCCAGTGCGTATGGCAGAACCTCCGCATCGTCCGACATGAACACAAGCGGCGTCTTGCGAAAGGCGCTGAGGTAAAGGTCAACAATCTGCTTGCGCACTTCAATTGGCGCAGGGTTTGGGGTGTGCCACTCACCCCAGATACCGTAAGACCCGATGTCGAGGAACTCGATGTCCGGATGACCGTCGTAGCGCTCGCCAAGAGCCGCGATGAAAGCGCCGTGCTTCTCGAGATAAATTGGATCAGCGTAATCCGGTTCGATACGCGTAATACGCTTGCCGCCACTGGTCGGATCGTCTCCGCCGCGGACATATTCACGGCCCTTGCAACCGGCGTCGAACAGCCACTTGGGCGATGAGTAATAGCCGGTGCTGTGGGCATTGCAGGTCATAACGCGCATTCCGACGGCTGCGCCGCGCGGTTTCCACGCCGCAATTGTATCGTCGATAAGGTTCCAGTTGTACCGGCCTTCCTCCGGCTCGATGTCGGCCCAGTTGAAACGGATATACACCACCGAACACGGAAATCGCGGTTCACCGCGCGGGATGCGTTGCTGGCTCATCCAGCCCTGACCCGGGTTCGCAAACAAGGTGTCAACCTGCCGGAACTGGACGCGAACAAGATCGGGCGCGGCCGCGGCAGCCGGGAAACACCAAGCGAACAACAGGATCGCGCAAGTCGCTGTGAAACGGGTCATGGAATTGTGACGTTGCATGCGGCCATACTATTATCCTGGCGAATCTGCGCAGCAATCGCAAACTGGCAGTCTATTCGAGACTATTGCCGGCAGGCTTGCAGCCGACCTCCCTTGGCCGGCACGTGCTTGATCTGATGGTTGTATCTCGAAGATTGACCAGTGAGATTTCCGGAGTAGAAGAGAGGCCATGAACCGACGTGAATTCCTCACCGGGACCGCAGCCGCTTTGGCATGCGCGACCTTCCAATTCCATGCCACAGCCGCCGATACCACCGCGCATCCAATCGGCCGACGCCGTTTCTCAACGTCGTCCATCCATTTCAAAGACCTGCCAATCGAGCAGGCTTGCCAGCGTATCGCCGAACTCGGATTCGAAGCCGTTGATATCTGGTCCGCCTATGACAACTGTCCGCACCTTGACGACGCACTGAATCGGCTCGGCCCAGACGGTCTCAAGGACGTGCTGAGCAGGACAGGACTCAAGCTCTACGCCTTTTCCACCTACGTGGGAGGTTATGCCAGGTACGCCGAACTGCTCGGCAAGGCCGGCGGAGGTGTGGCCATCCAGGGCAGCGCAGCCCCCTGTGCCCCCGAGAATCTCACAGCCGCAATGAAAACCTTCCTCGACGGATTGAAACCGCTGGCCGACCTTGCGGAAAAGTACAACTCGTATCTGGCCATCGAAAACCACGGTCAGGCACTGCTGGATTCCATCGACTCTTTCAAAGCGTTTGTTGACCTGAATCGGTCACCGCGGATCGGCATCGCTCTTGCCCCGTACCATCTTCAGGCCATTGGCGCGTCGGTTGAAGAAGCTATTCGCATCTGTGGCTCGCAACTGTTCTTCTTTTACGCATGGCAAAAACAAGATGGCATCGCCCAGTTGCCGGGTCATGGCACGACGGATTTCAAGCCATGGCTTCAGGCGTTGGACAAAATCAACTACAGGTGGTACGTGAACCCGTTCATGCACGGCCACGTCGAACCGGACAATATGGCCGCTGCCCTTAAAAAATCGCTCAACTACCTGCGTGGACTGAGCTGAATTATTGGACGCTCAGATTTCGGCGCGGACCACAGATTGTAGAATCAGATCGCCGGAGGTGATTTGGGCCTGCGCCCCAGCGCCAACACCTGGTCAAGTAGATCTCAACTCGCATGGCAAAAACATTCCGGCTAAAAGAATGTTGGACGGAAAAACGCTCCATCGAACCAGTCGCTGTTTCCCACTACGCCGAACATCCAACCCGAACTCATTTTTCTGCCACGCGCTTTTCCGCCACCCCAGACCACGAATTGAATGAAGACCTGCTGACGTCCGGTCGCGGACCAAAACTACACTTTGACGCTCCTGTTCAATGCCAAAAAGTGCAACCATATCTCGCTCGCAGGACGATTGTACGTGCGCTCGAGCGCGATCCCGTAAGCACGCACCTGCGGACGGTAAGCGTCCACCTTCGACTTCAAGCCGCTTTCATCGATCTGATCCGTCTTGAAGTCGAGAATCCACAGTTGATCTTCCAAAATGACTGCAAGGTCAACAATGCCCTGCACAACAATGAACTCGTCAGGCCCAAGCCCCGCCTGCACCGGCACGCCGAGCGCGCGCAGGTCATCAGGGGAAAACCTCGCAGTGAACTCGAGTTCGCGAACCAAATTCTCCGAGTGCACCAGAAGCCGTTTCCCAAAATCCGATTGCCAAAACGCGCTCACCGCTTCGAAATCAAGTGCGTTGACTTCTTCCGGCGTGAGGAAACCGGCTGTCGCCAATCTGGCCGCTTCACTGCGTGCGCCTTGTGCGGTGGCCAGCTTGGCAAGGTCCGCAAGTTCGATGAATCGATGATGCGCCGTGCCGCGTTCGGCAGGCGAAAGCCCTGCGGTCTCTTGCCCTGCTCTGATCAGTAAACCCGTTGCATCAAACTGGAACAGCGGCGCCGCTTCGGTCTGCGTCTCCTCGATAACACGTCTCCGCAACACACTCACAGAAGCTTTCGCCGCTTCAAATGTCGCAGCAACGTGTGGGTATTGCCAGTTGTGAAGTTTCTCCAGTCTGTCACAGATCGCCTCGAATTCAGCCACCACATCGCAACCGGCCGCCGCAGCAATTGAACCCGGCACATCCTGACCCATAACTGGCAACTCGCTTCTGATTTCGTCTTGTGACCCGGACCCATCTTCACGGTACAACTGCCAGCGAACAAGGCGGCCTGTACCTTCTTCCTTTTCCAACCATTCAGGATTCTCACACAATCGCGGCATGAGCGGCCCGAGCCAATCAAGCCAACAGCGCCCTCCAAGCAACGCCCTCGTTGTCGGTCTCCCGCCCATCGGCGGTTCCCATCGTTCTCGGGCGGTTTTTTCAGACGTTGACCCGCACAGAATCAGCAGGTCAGCAGCCCGCGTCACCGCAACGTAAAGCAGCCGAAGTTCTTCACTGAGCGATTCGCGTTTCTGACGGCGAGCAGCCATCCAATGAGGGAGGCTTGGATAAAACTGTCCTTTCCCACGGGCGCGAACGCGCGCGCAAATGCCAAGTTCTTCATCGAGCACGATGTGGCCACGCGAATCGCTTAGATTGAATCGCCTGCCAATGTCGGCAACAACAACCACAGGAAACTCCAATCCCTTGCTCTGATGAACGCTCATCAATCTGACCGCGTTTTCGCCCCCGATCACCGCTGGTTCAGGATCATACTCCATTTCAACCTGGGCATCCACCTGCTGCAAGAACTGGAACAACCCGCGCCCTTGCGACCGGTCGAACTCTCTTGCAACTTCAAGGAACCTGCGAACATTCGCCACCGCCTGGCCGCTCGGATGCTGGGCCTCGAGCCAGTCCTCGTAATGCGTCTCCTCGAGCACGCACTCAAGGCAACTCGATACCGAGTGACGCCGCGCAATCCGCCTCCACCGGCTGAACCTCTGCAGAAAGGCGTCAATCCGTTTCCACGCTGAGTTGCGGATCTCAATCAAGAGCCTCCTCTGATCATCCAAGTCCAAACCCGCCTCCGCCGGCGATTCCTCGGCCAGGGCGGAGTCAGCCGACACGGCACTCGTCCCTTGAGATGCCTCATTCGAGTGGCCGTTCAAATCATGGAAACGCCGAATTGCAGCCCAATAATCACCGCTTCGTTGATCGATTCTGACAACAGCCAGCTCATCAAGGGTCATCCCCACAATTGGCGACCGCAGAACTGCGATCAACGGTATGTCCTGCACCGGATTGTCGAGAACACGCAGCAGTTGCAGAAGATCGCTGACTTCAATCGTCTCATACAACCCACCCCTCGAAGATACCAGTGGTATTCCGAGCCGATCGAACGCTGTCGCAAACGCCTCTGCCCTGTTGCGCGGCGCGCGCAACAAAACCGCCATGTCCCGCCATTCCACCGGTCGAAACCCGCGTACATCATCATCCCATACTTGAAATTTCTCGGCTTTGAGCCGGGCGAGCCGACGCCCGACAACCAGCGCCTCCTGCTCGGCACTGCCGCCCTGAGAGACTCCCGCAACAGCCTCGCCATCCCCTGAATCCGAAGCGTCTTCGATCCGCCCGGTCAACCTCAGCAACAGCTCGACACAGGGGCTCCGATGGAATTCACCGTCCTTCTGCTGTCCTTTGGAAACATGTGCAAATCTGAGCCGCGCATCGTCGTCATAGTCCACACCGCCCAACTCCGGGCGCATGAGCAGTTCGAACACCGAATTCGCAAAATCGAGAATGGCCGCCCGGCTCCGAAAATTGTCATTCAGCGGTATCACCTGCCCCGCAGCCGGATCATCAGCGAAACGCTCGGCGTACGCCCTGCAAATCCGGGGGTCTGCCAACCGAAACCTGTAAATGCTTTGCTTCAGATCACCAACAAGAAACCGGTTGGCATCCGCACCCTCGCGGGCCAACGCGCGCAAGATCGTGTCCTGCGCCGCATTTATGTCCTGAAACTCATCGACAAAAATGTATTTCAGCTTCGACCGCCATTGCTGAGCAATCGCCGTTGGCCGGTTGAAATCGGCGTCCCACAAAAGACGTAGCGACAGTTGCTCGAGATCATGAAAATCAACAACACCGCGTTCGCGCTTCGCCGAAGCAAACGCCTCCCCGAACTCCTCGATCAACCTCAGCAAAGTCCGCAAATTGGGACGGACCAAATCCCAATCTTCTTTCAGGGGATCCGGCGTCTGATCGCATGGCATCAGACTTTGAAGAAACTCAGCTTCGTCAAAAATGTCCGCCAACGGCTTGCGCAACTCGGTCTTCCTGCCCTTGGGCCAATCATCATCAACGGCTGCAATTGCTGCCAGCATTGCTGCCGTATCATCGATACCCGGTTTTTCCGGCGCATTTTGCAGAATCGCAGCGCATTGCTTCGCGTTCGGGTTCTCCGGCGGCAGCTCGAGCAATCGCTCCATCCATTCACTGCGCCATTCCGACACCGCGTCAAGGAGCCATGCGTTCCAATGCTCCGGCGATTCATGATCAAGCAATGTCTTTTGCCGTTCCAGCCACGCCCGGGGTGAAGGCAACGTTTGAATGTAATCATGGACGCGCAGGACAATCCTCCGCACAGCAACGTCCTGATATCCACCGTAATACATCGCCAGTTGCCGAACGGCATCGTCCTCGGCACTTTGCCCGGCGTAATGCCTTTCAAACACCTCTTCAAGAGTTTCCGTCGCCAGAATCCGGGCGCGTTCCTGCGGCAGCACGCTTAGTTGCGGGTCAAGATTCAGTTCGTGGAAATGATCTCGCACCAGCTCGAGGCAAAAGCTATGCAACGTGCTGATTCGAGCCGTCTCAACCAGCGCCAGTTGTTCCCCCAGCCTGAGGTTGCCGGGATCGTCCTTGATCGCCTGTTCGAGCCGCTCGCGAATTCTTCGCCGCATTTCACCTGCAGCCGCCTCGGTAAACGTGACCATCAGTATCTCGTCAAGCGACACCGGATTTTCGCCATCCAGCAGGCGGCGCACGCAGCACTCAACCAAAGTGTGTGTCTTGCCGGTGCCCGCACCGGCCATCACGAGCACATTTCCTTTTGCCTCGATTGCGCGAGATTGATTGTCTGTCAGGTTTTTCATTGTGCAGAAACCCGTTCAGCAGTCCATCAACCCTCCAGCAGTCACTTTGCCTCGCCGGCTCTCATGGAACCGCTCAACATAGATTCTGTTGTGCAGACGGAACGTTTTGGTGAAACCGGGAATGATCAATCATGCCCTTTCGCTCGTTATCGGGGCAATAATGGTGAATTTGCTGCCCTTGCTCACCTCGGATTCCACTGCCAAGCCGTGCCCCATTTGTCGGGCGAACTGGTACACCATGTACAAGCCCAAACCCGTTCCACGCCGTGCCGAGAAAGCTTTTGTTGTGAAAAACGGTTCAAACACTCTCTGCAACAACTCAGCAGGTATCCCAACGCCGGTGTCTTCGACAGATATCAAGACGTAACCTGGAGCGTCTGCCGGTGCCAGCACCGGCTTTGTCGAGGCCGGATTTGAAACAATTTGGCCCCTAATAACGATTTGGCCGTCGCGTTCAATTGCATCGGCTGCGTTCAGAATCAGATTAAGCAATATCTGCTGCAACAAATCGCGGGAACCGCGAATCCGGGGCAAATCATCGGGAATATCCTGCAGCACGTTCGTCTCGCGCAAGAACCTGTCGCCAAGAAGCTTGATCGTATTCTCAACCACCTCGCGCACATCACAGTCCGAAGTCGGCTGGTCACCTGCACGCCCAAACCCCAACATCGCCTTCACAATGCCACTCGCCTGGTCAACCACGGTCTTTATCCGCTCAACCCGAAGCCGGATTTTGTCAGGATTATTGATATTGGCCTCGATGATTTGAGCTGACCCGCGAATTATCGAGAGCATGTTGTTGAAGTCGTGCGCTATGCCCGCAGCAAGTGTGCCGAGAGCTGTCATCTTTTCGCTGTGCGCAAGAGCTGCCATCGCCCGTTCGAGTTCCTGAGTTCGTTCCGCCACTTTTTTCTCGACCTCGGCATGGCTGCGCATGAGCCGTATATGCCGGTTCACAGCTACCGCTGCAAACACCAAAGCCACGGTCATCCCAACGATCGCGACCGCAACAATCCGCTTTTCCTGGTACCACGGAACAACCACGTCGAACTGGTACGCCGCCGGACGCAGTTCCATGTTCCAGTTCCGATCAAGTGCGCGGACTTCGAACTTGTGCTTGCCCGAAGCGAGGTCGCGGTACACAGCGTTCGTTCCCGGCGTGAATGCCGACCATGAACCCCCGTCAAGGCGGCAAGAGTACAGCAACCGCCGTTCCGGCGTATAACGCCATTTGTCCTGACCACGAAAGCCTATCGCGATCACATTCTCGTTTGCGCCCTGTGTGGTTTGCGTCACTTCCAAAATAGTCGTTCTTGGAGCATCAGGGTCAGCCCGCGGAAAATACTGGCTGACGCCCCGCGATGTCCCAACCCAGAGTTTTCGACTGCGATCCTCGATTAGTGAGTAGCAGGCGCTGCTGGCCAGTCCCTCCTCCTCGCCCACAGAAGCCCACGTTTCCTTGTAATATCGGTACAGCCCGCTGCCTGTCGCCGCCCACACACTCCAATCAACCGACCGCACCATGGCACTGACACGATCCAGTCCGCTCAATACCACCGCCCAGTTTCTTCCGTCGTATTGACTGATCTTGCCGAGTCCGCCGCACCAAATCTGTCCTTCGGGCATCTCCACAAAACAAAGTGCGCCCTCGTCATCGTAACCGTCAGCCGCAGTGAACTTTTGCCACTTGCCCTCGTGCCAGAGCGCGGGCCCGCTGCGCCCTCCAAGCCAAAGGTCACCGTTCTCCGTCGCGGCAAGGAAAAACAGTTCGCTGCCAAGGTCGATCGCCGGCGGCGCCTCCTCCCATCTGACAAACTCGTTTCCGTTGAACAACTCGAAGTCGTACTGTCCCGGCGCCGCGCCTGCTTCTGCAGTCTGCACGCACACGACACCATCGGGCAACTGCCTCAGCACTTTTCGCAACCGCCGGCCACCCGGATGAGCAACCGGTTTGAACTCGTCCTTGTGCGGATCGAACACCCAAACCTGTTCGGAAGCGCTGATCAGCAGACGTCCCTCCTTGAGGTTGAACAATCCATCCCGAGCGCGAAACGAAACGTCAAAGTTCTGCGGCCACGCGTGCCGGCGCCATTGCCGCCGGTCAAATTCCAGCAAACCATCTGCGGTCGCAAACCACAGCCTCCCACTCGAATCTTCGATCACAGAATAGACCACCGAAGAATACCCCGATGCACCCGATGGCGTACGCCACGCAGGCGGCGCATACCGATACAACCCCTCCAAAGTCGCCAGCCAAAACACGCCGCGAGCCTGGACCGCAACGTCATAAAACCTTGCACCCGGATGCTCGACCTGCTCGACCCTGCCGCTGTCTGTGTCAATCCTCAGAAGCGAATTCATGGTCAACCCCCAAAACTTGCCGGGTTCGGTGTCTCTCCACGCGTACCGCAAACCTTCTTTCAATGCAGAATAACTCATCCAGTTGGTTCCATCGAAATGAACCAACACGCGCCTGTTCACTGACGGGTCGTCAGCAACAACCGTGACCCCCCCATCGTCGTCATCGAACGGACGTAGCAGATTCCGCACCGCCAAGTCCGGTGGCAGAACATATTCCCGCCATTGGCTGTCGCGGTTGATCTGCCGAACTCGCCCGGGTACCTTGGCAATCCCCTCAGCACCGGTTATCCATATCCCACCGTCCTGTGCCAGTGTCATGTCGAGAAACGTGCCGAGAGAGGTTTCAGATGCATGCCTCAACACTTTCAGTTCCGAAGTGCGCGCGCGAAACTCCGCAAACCGATCCGGCAAAAGCAGCAGCACCCGGTCTTCTTCAGCGGGCAAAATCGGCGTCGGCCTGATGGCCCGGGTCGGGCTCATACCAACTTCCCACCGCAGTTCCTTGATTGGATACCGTTGCCAACGCGAATCGACGTACTCGAGCAGACCCTCTGCGTAAATCGACCAAATGCGCCCGGCTGCGCTCTGATAAACCCTGTAGTTGGGTTCGGATGGCGCCGGTATGTGGTGCACATTGTAGCCGTCAAGGTAACTCACCGCGTCCACTTCCCCGTGCTTCACCCATACGTTGCCGCGCGGACTGATCGTTACCGCAGTTGTCAGTGACTCAGTCAACCCGTCAGCCGCACGGTAAACCCGCCATTCTGAAACCCTTTGGGCACGGATCAACCAACCGTCTTCAAGCACACCCAACGCCATGAGAAAACACAGCCCGATTGCCCGCAATCTTGCCCGTGGCCGAACGTTTTCCGCATTGCCGGCACACGCCCGCATAATGCACCTCAGCACCGCACAGCCGCAACCGAATGATCGCGGCGAGATAAATGCTTTCGTTCCGGGCATGGCACTCCGCCGCGCCGCGCTGACCGTGGCGACTTCGTCGCCCACGGGGCAGATGAGATTGGGATCAATGGCTGAACAGCTTGAAGACGAAAGTCTCGAACGGTCCGCCAATCTCTGGTCTCTGCGCGGGTTTTCCAACATGGCACTCCAATTCACCCACCTGTTTTGGCTTGGGCAAAATAATCAGCCCGATACGAACTTCTCACCCGCGGCGCGCTGGCAACACAAACAAAACCCATCCCCAACGCTCTCTTCCCCAATTCATCAAACGATTCCGGTCGCACGTACTCGGCCACGGGCAAACAGCCGCCCGTCGGCTGCAAATACTGGCCGATGGTCAATATCTCGCATCCAACTGCACGCAGATCGCGAAATGCCTCGAGCACCTCGTCAACCGATTCACCCAACCCAAGCATCAGTCCCGACTTTGTCCTGCAACCGGCAGGCAATCGTTGTCGTGCCTTTCTCAACACCGAAAGCGACCTCTCGTAGGTCGCGCGCGACCGCACCCCTGGCGTCAGCCGCCGCACAGTCTCGATGTTGTGATTGAAAACGTCCGGGCGCGCAGCGAACACAATGTCGAGAGCCCCGTCGTCATCGTTAAAATCAGGGGTAAGCACCTCGATCGCCACTTCGTGATTAACCGAGCGCACCGCTTTGATCGTTTTCGCAAAATGCTCCGCGCCGCCATCGGCCAGATCATCCCGCGCAACCGAAGTGATAACGGCGTGTTTCAACCGCATCATCCGCACCGCTTCCGCCACGCGCTCAGGCTCGTCCGGATCAAGAGGCAACGGACGCCCCGTTGTCACTGCGCAAAACCGACACGCCCGCGTGCAACGATCGCCGCAAATCATGAACGTTGCAGTTCCCCTGTCCCAACATTCCCAATGGTTCGGGCACCGTGCACTCTCACAAACTGTACACAGCCGCAACGCCCGCAACACCTCCCGTGTCTGCGAAAACACCGGTGTGCGCGGCAGACTCACCCGAAGCCACGCAGGCAACCGCCGGCCTCCTGAGGCGCCGGGGCCGGCTCTTGTATTCTCAACGTCGCTCAATTCAGCTTCCATGCGAAATCATCGTTCGTATCCAACTCAACAGTCAACTCACTTTGGCAAACCCATTCACGCATGGCAACAAATCCGTGATTCATTCCGAGCCGCGATTTTCAACCCGGAATCTCACCACCCAACGCCCAGGAGACACAAATGCGTTCAATCCGGCGAGATTTCCGGGCTGACACACTTTTAATTGACAAGCTGTATCAGACATCGCAGAGTGTTGACGATTAGTCAGGTCGGTTGCCGACCCGGTGGGGAAATCACGGCCTGTCACAGCACACCATGACAACGCACGCCTTCAGCAAAATGTTCATCGCCTGCCACTTGGCGATTTCAACATTGATCGCCGCAGATTTCACATGGAACGGCACAGTGTCTTCCTCGTGGCAGGAACCGGCTAATTGGTCCCCCGCGGGTATCCCCGGACCGGGTGATAACGTCACCGTCCCAAGCGGCAAAAGAGCAATCGAACTCAGCGACAACCGAGAGGTCGCAAGCTTCACCTTCAACGGCGGAGAATTATCCGGCTCCGGCACATTAACCGCCACATCAACATTCACCTGGAACGCAGGAACACTGAGCGGTACCGGACGCCTCTTCATCCCGACCGGCGCAACCTTGATTATCACAGGCGCGAGCAACAAAGGGCTCGTCGGGTGGACAGTGCAGGTCGCCGGCTTGGCACGATGGGAAGGAACAGGCAACATCGGTGGAGGCCAGGGCGCCAGATTCCAGATCGACCCCGCCGGCGAGTGGCAAATCCAAACCGATGCCGACATATATCATAGCTATGTCGGCAACACCCCTGTGATTATCAACCAGGGCACCGTCAGAAAAACTGCCGGCACAGCCGTTTCAGACTTCGGCGTGCCCTTCGAAAATCAGGGCTCGGTCCAGATCGCCAGTGGCACCTTGCGCCTCCAAAGGACAGCCACGCACTCAGGTAGCTTCGATGTACTGTCAGGGTGCTGTCTGGAATTCGCCGGCGGCACGCAAGAGCTTGGCACCACTTCATCGATCACAGGCACCGGCCAATTGCTCGTCAGCGGAGGAACCGTAAATGTCAACGGCCAATTCAACATAACCGGCAAAACCACCCTCAGCAGCGGCACTCTCAACCTTAACACGGATGCAACCTCGGCAGGCGAATTCGAACTCACAGATGGAACCCTGACAGGTACAGGGACATTGACTCACGCAGGCACTTTCACATGGAACGGCGGAACGTTGAGCGGGACAGGCGCTCTGGTCATACCAGCCGGGGCGACGTTGGTCATTGGAAGCGCCTCAGGTAAGACCCTCCTGTCCCGAACCGTGTCCATCGCTGGCAATGCACGCTGGGAAGGCACAGGCAACATCTCCAGCGGCCAGGGCGCAACCGTCAATGTCCAGCCAACCGGCCTGTTCGAGATCAGCTCCGATCAAAACTTCTATTTCAACTGGGGCGGCACCGCTACTGTGTTCAACAATGCCGGCATCGTCCGCAAAACCGCCGCCACCGGCACAACCACATTCTCAGGCGTCGTGTTCAACAACAGCGGTACCTTGGCCGTCCAAACAGGAACCCTGCGCCTGACCGGCGGCGGAACAAGCACCGGCATTTACAACGTGTCCGGCGGCGCAACCCTCGACTTCGGAGGCGGCACACACAACCTCAGCTCGGCAAGCTCGATCACCGGTGACGGCACCGTCACCGTCAGCAGCGGCAATGTCACACACAACGGGATCTATCAGGTGACCGGCACAACCAAGGTCGAATCCGGCGAACTGCAATTGCTTGGAAACGTAACCAGCCTTGGTTCTTCAGTCGCCGTGACCAGCGGCACGCTCGACCTTCGAGCGGATGTAACTGTCCAAGGCAACGGATCACTTTCCAGCGGCACCATCACCGGCACAGGACAATTAGGGTTCACAGGCACTTTCACATGGAACGGCGGAATGTTGAGCGGGACAGGCGCTCTGGTCATACCAGCCGGGGCGACGTTGGTCATTGGAAGTGCCTCAGGTAAGACCCTCCTGTCCCGAACAGTGTCCATCGCCGGCAATGCGCGCTGGGAAGGCACGGGTTACATCTCCAGCGGCCAGGGCGCAACCGTCAATGTCCAGCCAACCGGCCTGTTCGAGATCAGCTCCGATCAAAACTTCTATTTCGACTGGGGCGGCACCGCTACTGTGTTCAACAATGCCGGCATCGTCCGCAAAACCGCCGCCACCGGCACAACCACATTCTCAGGCGTCGTGTTCAACAACAGCGGTACCTTGGCCGTCCAAACAGGAACCCTGCGCCTGACCGGCGGCGGAACTGGAACCGGCATTTACAATGTCTCTGGCGGTGCAACTCTCGATTTCGGAGGCGGCACACACAACCTCAGCTCCGCAAGCTCGATCACCGGTGACGGCACCGTCACCGTCAGCAGCGGCAATGTCACACACAACGGGATCTATCAGGTGACCGGCACAACCAAGGTCGAATTCGGCCAACTGCAATTGCTTGGAAACGTAACCAGCCTTGGTTCTTCAGTCGCTGTGACCGGCGGCACGCTGGACCTTCGAGCAGATGTAACTGTCCAAGGCAACGGATCACTTTCCAGCGGCACCATCACCGGCACAGGACAATTAGGGTTCACAGGCACCTTCACATGGAACGGCGGAACGTTGAGCGGGACAGGTGCTCTGGTCATACCAGCCGGGGCGACGTTGGTCATTGGAAGCGCCTCAGGTAAGGCCCTCCTGTCCCGAACCGTGTCCATCGCTGGCAATGCACGCTGGGAAGGCACAGGCAACAACATCTCCAGCGGCCAGGGCGCAACCGTCAATGTCCAGCCAACCGGCCTGTTCGAGATCAGCTCCGATCAAAACTTCTATTTCAACTGGGGCGGCAGCGCTACTGTGTTCAACAATGCCGGCATCGTCCGCAAAACGGCCGCCACCGGAACGACAACCTTGGGCGTGCAGTTTGATAACAACGGCAGAGTAGAGGTCATAACCGGTGCCTTGGAATTATATGGCGACAGCACAAGCAATGGCTCTTACGAAATCTCAAAAGAGGGAACGCTACAGTTCAGCGGCGGTACACATGATCTCTCACCTTCATCAAGCCTCACCAGCGCCGGCACGGTGGTAGTCGCCGGAACCGTCAACTGCAGCGCTGAGTTGGACGTCAACGGCACGACAACGATCAGCAGTGGAGGCACGCTTAACCTTGTGGTTGACGCCAACCTCGCAGGCGAGCTGAAACTCACAAGCGGCACATTGTCTTCAGCAGGCATCCTGACCCATTCGGGCGTGTTCTCATGGAACATGGGCACGGTGCGCGGAACCGGGCAATTGGTCATTCCACAAGGTGCGACGATGATCTTGAGCGGTGACTCGGGCAAGCTGCTTCTCATCAACAGGCTTTCTATCGCCGGCACAGCAAGGTGGGAAGGCACAGGCAATATTAGTTCCGGCGAAGGAGCAACTGTCCAAATCGAACCGGCTGGTCTTTTCGAAATCTGGAATGACGCCAATTTCTACTACGGCTGGGGCGGGGCAAGGCCTGTCGTTCGCAACGCCGGGACAATTCGAAAAGCCGTCGGGAGAATAGACAGTTATTCCGCCTTCGGCTCTGTCGATCTCGAGAACACCGGAACACTCGAAGTGGACAACGGCAATCTTTCCGTCTCAGGACAATTGACCCAGGAAAACGCTGTGCTGAGGTTCGGGCTGCGAGCCCCGTCCGATTACGGTCAGTTGCGTGTTTTCGACCGAATGCCCTGCAACGGGACACTCGAAGCAAACCTGCAACCCGGCTTCCAGCCGGGCGCCGGCGACAGTTTTGCATTGATCACCTACTCGAAGTTCTCGGGCAGCTTCACAAATTATCTGTTGCCGGTCCTCACAAACGGCCTTGCATGGCGGGTCGAGTACTTGCGTGACCGTTTCCAGATAACTGCGTTTGCACCTTCAGGACTCGATCGCAAAATCAGCGGAACCGTCCGAAGCACGTCCGGCGCGCCCATCCCCGGCGCCGGAGTTTTTGCGTTCAACCTTGAAAGCACCAACGCCATCTCAGTCTCCACCATCACAGACAGCGACGGCAAGTACTCACTTTCCGTCTCGAACGGCACATGGCAGGTTGGCCTCCGAAATCTGGCAGCCCTTGGCTTCCAGGAAGTGCCAAACCAAATGACCGCGGTCAGCGGCGCCGACAAGGTCGTTGACTTCGTCGTCCCGCCGCTTGGAGGCGAAACTTTCATCCTCACCGTCAGTGCCAATCCAGCAGACAGCGGCACAACAACAGGTGGCGGCTCGTATTCGGCTGGCACAGAAGTAACCGTCACAGCCATCCCGAACCGCACTCCCATGCCCTACGTCTTCGTCAACTGGACCGAAAACGGCATCGAGCAGAGCAGAAACACCGCTTATACTTTCACCCTCACCCGCAACCGGGACCTCGTCGCAAATTTCACACTCGAATCCTACCAGGTTGCCGCAATTAACGATCCGACCAAAGGCGGCACAGTGACCGGCGCCGGAACCTATCCGTACGGGTCAACATGCACACTGAAAGCTACGCCGAGCTTTGGCTACCAGTTCACAGAATGGACTGAAAACAGTGCCGTCATTGGCACCAACAGCGAAATTACTTTCACAGTCACAACTAATCGCACCTTGACCGCCAGATACTCCGAGGCGCACCCGTTTCATATTGTCACTACTGCAACGCTGCCGCCCGGCCTCGCTGCCGTCACCGGCGCCGGCACCTACACAAACGGCCAAACTACCACAATCTCCGCCCCCGCCGCTGTAACTAACGCGCCCCCTGACTACTACACGTTCAAGCAGTTCACGCTCAACGGCAACTACTACGGTGCCAGCCCAACATTCCAGAGAACATTCGCAACAACCGACCCAACCAACATGCATTTTGTGGCTGAATACGAATTCCAAGACAGAACTCCGCCTGTTCTGAGCCAAATCAAGGTGGAACCGAATGTCGCGTCAGCCACTATCAGCTTCATCACTGACGAGCCTGCAAGGGCCAAGGTCGAGTATGGCCTTACCACCGCATACGGCAGCACCAATGAAGTCGCAGGTTACCGCACAAGCCATTCCGTTACTCTTACAGGTCTTGCACCTGCCACGCTGTACCATTGCCGCGTCCGCGTCACAGACGTTGCAGGCAATGAAACCATCTCCACCGATCACACTTACACCACGCTTGCTGCGCCCGACCTTGTGCCGGGGTTGGTGACATTGCCGGCATTTGCCCAAGCCGGCGCGCTGGTGCCAATGTCATTTGTCATATCAAACATCGGCCCCGGAACGGCTTTTGGACCATGGGACAACAGCATCCTGGTTTCAGCGAATCCCGACGGGTCAGGTGCCCAATCTCTTGGTGTCGTCACCTTCACACCCGGCCCTGATGGTTTGGCACCCGGGGCCGCAATCACTGTCACCCAGCAGGTTATCGTGCCACGAGCCGGAACTGGACCGCTGTATTTTGGTGTTGCTCTTGACAGCGGTAACCGTCTGTCCGAGGTCAACGAAACAAATAACACCGCGTTTGCCACATCGCCATTGTCGATCGCAGTAGCCGACCTTGCTGTGACGCGATTGACCGCTCCCCCAACAGCGGTTTTCGGCCAAAGCTTCAATGTCCAGTGTGTCGTCACCAACTCCGGCACCGCACCAGCAAACGTGCCATGGGTGGATCGGCTGTACCTCTCAGCCAGCAGCAATTCCATGGACAAATTGCTCGCCACGATTCAAACCCCACTGGTGCCCATGGCGCCGGGCGCCGCCTACACGAACAGCCTCACAGTCCGGATACCTTTGGATGCCAGCTCTGCCTCGGGAACATACTACTTGTTGGTCATGGTTGATGCCCAAAACGCGCTCTCTGAGTTGAACGAAACCAATAACCTCAGTTTTGTCCCAATCACCCTTTCCATGCCACCGTTGCCCGACCTCGCGGTTGGCAACCTGTTGGCACCGGCAAACCTTCTGCCCGGACAGTTGGTGAGCCTTTTCTACACATTGACAAACCTTGGCACGGCCACCGCCGGTCCAACGTGGTCGGAAACAGTGTATGTCGCCACCAACAGAACCGGTGCCGGCGCAGTCGAATTGCTTACCTTGAATTTCACAGACAGTTTGGCCCCAAACCAGACCATCGTTCGAACGCAGACGTTCGTTTTCCCATCCATCAGCCTGACTGGTGAACTCTGGTTTGCGGTCAAAGCTGACAGCCGCGATGTTCTAATCGAACCAAACAAGGCCAACAATTTCAGCGCCGCAAGCACTCCCACATTCGTGCCACGCGCATTGACGTTCGAGCTGTCAGTTGACCGAATCCGCGAAGACGCTTCCCAGCCAATAAAAGCAACCGTTCGCAGAAACGGCGATGCGAGCTCCGCCCTTGTGGTTACACTGAACAACTCGGATCCAACCGAGGTTGCGCTCCCGTCGTCAGTCACAATTCCGGAGCGCCAATCCCACACGACGTTCGATATCAGCCCTGTCGCAGATGGACGTGTTGACGGCCCACAAACGGTCGCCGTAATCGCAACTGCCGATGGATTCGAGCCTGCCGTTGCGCAAATTACCGTACTAGACGTTGACCTGCCACGGTTGACGCTCACTCTGGCAAACAACAGCGCCACCGAGGGCGAAACAGTGATGGGAACAGTCAGCCGCGATTCAGGCACGGAAGCTTTGCAGGTGACACTGAGCTGCTCGAGCTCAGCCCAGGTAATGCTGCCACCATCGGTCGTCATTCCATCCGGCCAGGCCCAAACGATGTTTGAAATAGCGATCGCAGACGATATCTTGATTGAACCTGCACTCACAGTGGGATTGCAGGCAACTGCCAGCGGATATCAACCCGGGTCCGCCAGCCTGACTTTGCAGGACAATGATTGGCCAGATCTGAGGCTCGAAATTGAGCCGTCAGTTTTCAGCGAGGGCGCAGGCCCACAAGCAGCCATGGCCAGACTCATCCGAAACCCGGTAACACCACGGCCTGTCGAGGTTGACCTTGTCAACAGTAACACCAACGCAGTTCAAGTACCGCGAACCGTCACAATCCCGGGCGGCGAAGCCGAAGTCAGGTTCGCCATCGCAGCAGTTGACAACAACATGGTGGACGGAGAAAAGCTCGCATACATAGACCCGTGGTTCAAAGCCCACATTCTCGGTACCCGGCTTGGAAAAGGCACAACTGCCCGTGTAATCGTTCGCGATGACGACGGTCCTACCCTGGCACTGACGGCTAACCGTCGAATTGTGGCTGAAGGTCTGAGCCCCGCAGCCACACTCACCTTGAGCAGAAACACAGGAACAAACACTGCGCTCGTGGTTCACCTTGCCTCTGACAATGCACAGGAACTGGTTCTCCAACCAACCGTCACGCTAGCCGAGGGAGTGTGGTCGGTGAATGTACCAGTTAACTCTGTTAACGACGGCGTCTCGGATGGCAACAAGACCGTCACAGTGACAGCCTCAGCCGAAGGTTTTACCACCGCCAGTGCGCAACTGATCGTTACCGACGTCGATATGCCCGACCTTGTCGTGCGATCAGTCCAAGCGCCGATACAGGCTGAAACCGAATCCAACATCGACATCGGCTACCAGATATACAATCAGGGGCTCGCCAATGCAACGTCCAACAGCGTAATCCAACGTGTGTACCTGTCGCGTGACCCAATCGTCGGTGACGATGTCTTGGTAGGGCAGTTTGCGTTCAACGGTCCATTGCCAACCGGGGCGCATTTCGGCCAAACCATACCCGTGCGCTTACCCCGGGAGTCAGGCAATTACTGGGTGGTGGTCCAGGCCGACAGCACAGACGCAATTGTTGAAACAATCGAGGACAATAACAGTACAGTATCATCCGACCCGATCCGTGTCGTGCCGGCATACACGGCTGTTGTTTCAACGCCTGTTGACAAAGCACTCGCAGGCAGTCCGGTTCCCATGACCGGCAGCGCAATCAAGGCCGGAGGCGGCCCGGCTCAGTTTGCATTGGTCAGCATCCACATACGCGTCCGCGATACGGTTCGCACAATTGCAGCTCTGACAGATGCCAATGGCCAGTTCGCTACAACATGGCAACCATTGCAAGGCGAAGCCGGATACTACGAAATCTGCGCCGCTCACCCCGGCGAACCAATCCCGAATCCGCAGGACAGTTTTTATCTTTTGGGAATGAAAGCTACACCGGCAGAACCCTTCGTGAGCGTTATAGCCGGCGACACTGCAACCGGCAGTGTCAATGTCGCGAACCTCAGCGGCCTGCCGCTCGGCGGATTGGAGGCCACCGTCACGGATCAACCCCCAAACGTGCAAGCAACGGTAACAATCTCTACCAATGTTTTGGCCGGCAACGGCACTGCCAAGCTCGAATACAGGATTGCCGCCAACGATGCCAGTTACACTTCGGGCCTGATCAGGATTGTTGTCACCAGTGCCGAGGGCGCTGCATTGGAAGTGCCGTTGCGCGTTGCAATCACGCCCCGAGTGCCGCGGCTTGTGGCCATGCCAGATCGCCTAGAAGCAGGCGTGCAGCGCGGAACACAGCGGACAATCCCAATCAAGCTCGTCAACACGGGGGGGTTAAATTCAGGGCCGATCACCGTGTCTCTGCCGTCTGTGTCATGGATGGGTCTGGCAACACCAAACCCGATGAATTCACTCGCGCCGGGTGAAACCAACACGATACTGTTGCAGTTGATGCCGGGTCTGGACATTCAGCCCGGCGTGCATTCGGGCAACCTCGCTCTCAATACCCCAAACACGGGACTCGGCGTACCCTTCAGTATCCGAATTCTCTCCGAGGCAACCGGCGCATTGCTCGTGAACACATCCGACGAGTTCACCTACTACGCGACTGGCAGTCCGCCGTTGACAAACGCAACCGTCCGAATCCTGGATGCCATTGATAGCACCATCTTGACCAATGGTGTCACTGACACACAGGGTAGGTTTTTCCTGCAACAACTGCGCGATGGATATTACACCGTCGAGGTCGAAGCCGAAAAACACAACCGCTACGAAAGCACCATCTTGCTCGAACCGGGCGTTACCAACACAATCGACGCTTTTCTCCCCTACCAGGCCGTCCGCTATACATGGACAGTCGAGAAAATCGAGATCGAAGATCGTTACCGAATAACCGTCGAGACCGAGTTCGAGACATTTGTCCCAGTGCCCGTGATCACAGTCGATCCGCCGGTACTGGACTTGAGCGACCTGAAGCTGGTCGGTCAAACACGCCAGGTCAACATGACATTCCGAAACCACGGGTTGATCGCTGCCAATCATTTGCGGCTGGTGATCGACAAGCACGCGTATTATTCAATCGAGCCTTTGATCACCGATCTTGGCACCCTCCCCGCCAAATCGTCCCTCACCATACCAGTAGTTTTACGCCGAATCGGACCTGCACAAGGCTTGCACGCCGCACCAAAGCCCCGTGCATCTGGAGCCGCAGCTTGCACAATCGCAGCAGTAAGTCTCTACGATTATCTGTGCGGTGACAAAAACGTCGGACAACAAACGCCAATCCCGATAACCGGAGTCGATGGCGAATGCGAGCCCTTGGAAGGACTACCGCCAATGTTCACCGACATTGCTCCAAGGACCCCCTCCGGCCCCGGCGACGGCGACAGCTCTGCCCCGTGGACAAGCGTCGTCTTCGCACCCCCATCAATCGACATCCATGTTCCCGATCTCTGCGTGCTTCTGTGTTGGATCAAGGCTATCGCAAGCTGCCCCCCTATCACCTGCCCATTTAACATCGCAGGTTGCCTGGTAAGCAAAAACCTTCTTCAGTGCCTCAAAGCCGCCCGCTGCGTCAGCAAACTTCTCAGCGTTGAATCTTGCATCAAGAACATCGTCAAATGCTCCCGCTCAACCTTCGGAGGCGGGTCCGCCCCGCCGCACTCAAGAGCCGGACTCGCCGGTACTTCACCCTCAGACCCCGGCAAGTTCTACCTCAAAGGCGTCTGGCTCATGGCAGATCTGTTCAACTTGATCACAGGAAGTTCCGACGATGTCTGGCTCGGATCCGACCATGACCCCAACGCCAGCGCATGGTTCGACAGATTCTTCGCCGCCACAGATACCGGCTCCGACAAGGACGATTGGATCACCGACTCCGAACGCGCCAACTTGTTAACCGGAGACCTGCCAACCACCGTTCCAGTCTCCGAACTGGTGCGGATTATCGAACGCTGGAACCGTACCATGGAAAACATCGCCAACGGCATCTACAGCCCCGAAGACGCGCCCCCGGGCGCAAACCTCGATTTCATCGACATCTTATTGGTCGAACAAAAATTGACCGAGTTGCTCGAATACTTCCAGGCAGCTCAGGCTGCAGGTTACGACGATCCAATCCAGGCGCTCATCGAAAACGGCAAAATGGCTCTCGAGGAACCGGGCACTGCCGGTGTTTGCGCAAGAATCAAGCTCAAGCTCGATCAACAAGCCGTCCTCAGCCGCGAAGCTTTCCGCGCCACTCTCGAGATCAACAATGAAACCGCCGATCCATTGGACCACATAGGCGTTGATCTCCAGATCACCGACTCCGCACGCCAGCCTGCAGAGAATTTGTTCGATATACGTCCCCCAGAGTTGTCCAACCTCAACGACGTTTATGGTCTGGGCTTGATCAGCCCGGGCCAAAAATCAACCGCCCGCTGGGTAATCGTTCCAACCGTCGATGCTGCGCCCACCGCGCCCACGCGCTACTACATCGGCGGCGTGTTCAGATACACCCTGAACGGCACCGAGTTCGTCGTTCCCATGGTGCCGGTGCCAATCACCGTCAACCCAACCGCACGCCTCAACCTGCACTACTTCCACCAGCGCGATGTTTTCTCGGACGATCCATTCACTGACATCGTCGAGCCGTCCATCCCGTTCAACCTCGCCGTGATGGTGCATAATTGGGGCGCTGGCACTGCCCGGAACTTCCGCATCACCTCCGCCCAACCCGAAATAGTCGATAACGAAAAAGGCTTGCTCATAGATTTCAAGATCATCGCCACCGAGGTCGCAGGCCAAAACATGACCCCCACCTTGACCGCCGATTTCGGAGATATCCTTCCCGGTCAAATGAAGATTGCACGCTGGCTCATGACATCGACCTTGCAAGGCCTTTTTATCAATTACTCGGCCACATTCGAACACCTCGACGGCAGAGGAAACCCAAGATTGTCCATAATCGACAAGCTCGACATCCACGAGCTCATACACATGGTACAAGCCGGTGGCGCATTCGAAGACGGCAAACCCGATTTCCTCGTCAATGATCGGCCCGACAGCCTCGATTTGCCGGACACACTGTGGTTGAGCGACGGCTCTTCAAATGCAGTCGCAGTTGTCACAAACGCCATCGTCACCGGCACGCTGTCACAAGCCAACCCCCAGGTCCAACTGTCCGCCCCAATGCCCCCTGGTTGGGTTTATCTTCGTGTCCCAGACCCCGCCGACGGTCGTTACCAGTTGGCCGACATCCTGCGTTCCGACGGCGCCCGCATTGCCATCCAGACCAATGCATGGGTCACCGACCGCACCTTCCTCGGCATGGGCAAGCCACCAAAACGCGAGCACGTCCTGCACTTGTTGGACCATGACAGCACCGGCCAATACACTCTCCGCTACGAATCGCTTCCTGCGCCAGACACCGAACCTCCAACCAGCATGGTCGATGCCCTGCCAGCACAAAGCCGGCCCGCTTTCTTGGTGCGCTGGTCCGGCCAGGACAACCCGGGTGGCACCGGCATCAGTAGCTATGACGTCTTCTACAGCGAAAACGGCGGTCCGTTCATCCGATGGCTGTACTCCACGCCAAACACAAGCGCTGTGTTCCAAGGCGCACTCGGCAGCACATACGCGTTCTACAGCGTTGCCGTGGACGTCGCAGGCAACCGCCAGCCAACCCCCGCTGCGCCACAAGCTCAAACAACTGTTGCACTCGAAAACCACCCGCCAGTGTTCACCCCACAACCCAACGTCGCCCTGAACGAAGGCGACACACTTTCGATCATCGCAGCAGCCACAGACCCCGACGGAGATGCTTTGACCTACAAGCTCGGCCCGGGCGTTCCAACCGGCTTGAACCTGAACAGCGTCAGCGGATCGCTGACCTGGGTCACGAGCGAGGCACACGGCCCAAGTACAAACAAGATTACACTCATCGCCCAAGACAGCGGCATCCCCGCCATGACCGCGACGCAGCAGTTCAGTGTGATCGTTCTCGAAGTAAACAGCCCTCCAACACTCCAGCCAATCCCGGACCAGCGAATCTACGAAGGCACTCTGCTCAGCATTAACTGTTCCGCGTCAGATTCCGACCTCCCACAGCAAAAATTGTTCTTTGCCCTTGGCGACGGGGCGCCACCGGGCGCGGCAATTGACGCCAACACAGGCGTTTTCACATGGCGCCCGACAGAGTTCCAAGGCGGCACGAATTATCAGATTCTTGTTGTGGTCCGCGACGATTGGACCCCGCCACTGACTGCCACCCAAGCCTTCAACGTCGTAGTTCTGGATAACATGCCGGATTTCAGGCTCAGCATTGGTACTGCCGCAGTTCTGCCCGGCGAAAACGGAACCGTACCGCTAACCCTCAAGTCCGGCGCCGAACTCAAACGGATCGAACTCCACCTGAGCATCAACGGTGATCGACTCACCCAACTTCAACTCACGAACCTTGCCCCACAAGTTGGCTCAGCAACGCTTCTGCCGCTGCCAACCAATGAGTTCCTCCTTCAATTCATCGCACTTGCCAACTCCGCATTCCAAGGACAGTTCACCCTGGGACACATCGGATTCAACGTCACCTCAAATCCACGCTCTGGTATAGCAGTGTTGCAGGGAGAACGTTTGGAAGGTCTGCGCGTCAACGGCCTGACAATCCGCGGTCGCCCAAGCGCAGGCCGCGTGTATATCGTAGGGGACGAACCCATCTTGGCCGGGGCATTAACAAACTCCCAACAATTGGCTCTGACACTTTACGCTCAGCCAACCCACCATTACATCATCGAGCGAACGCAGACACTCGAAGCGCCTGACTGGCAATTCGATAGCTTGGTTTGGGCCGCCAGCCTCCAGACCGATCTTCCACTTCGCCAAACAGGTCAAACTCCCCAGTTCTTCCGGGCTCAGAAAGCGCAACCCGGTTCGACCCTCAACATCTACCTCGAACCCGGACACGCAGTCATCGAATGGCTTGCCCCGTGCGACAACTGTGTTTTGCAACAATCAGATCGCATAGGTCAGAACGCAAACTGGGCCACGTGCCCAGTCCAACCGGTGCTGCAGTCGGGTCACTACCGCGTCAGTGTGCCAATCACAGGCAACCGTCAATTCTACCGCCTCGTCCAACAGTCACCTTGACCCCAGCGTTGGCCAACAAATCGGCAATCGCTTCGCGATTTACCGCGCGCATGGCAGCCGCGCCAGCGTTTGGAGTGCGGCGGCTTGCTGCCGCTTTGTTAGCAGGTCCACAAGAACGTCCAATTCGAGTGAATCTTTCCTGATGCGGATTGTTTTCCCGGTATGGAGCGCTTCGGCCCAGAAACGCTCCAGCGTAATCGCCGGGTCGATCTGGCACGCAAGCGCGTAGAGCCCGGCAATCCATGGCACCGACCAACTCCAGCCCCCGCTGTCGTAGTGGACGTAATGGTCAATTCCGGTTGGACTTGCGGTCGTGCGTGCGTCCATCGGCACAAGCAATCGTTTCCCGGGCGCAAACCGTTGTTGACCGCCCCAGAACATCGCCGCCCACCATGAACCCGGCTTGAACGAACTGAAGTCGTTCGGGTCCGCCATCGTGTCCCGACCAAGTCCGTGAAACGCAAGTTGGTAGCAGGCTTCAATCGCCGTGGACACGACAAACACGTTCTCTTTCCTGGCCCGTTCTACTGCGGCCATTGCTTCCGCATAACCTTTCTGGTTGGGGCTCCAACCGACCGAAATCGAGATTACTCTGATCTTTCGCCCGGCTGGCAGGCTCGCGTTCACATCGAGAAGACGATGGATCGACTTGGCAAGCCAGGTGAAGTCCCAGTCGAAGTCCTTGCCGGGCTGGAACACGCCGTGCGTTTCGGCGATGTAATACAAGTCAGACTCGGACGCCACACCGACGGTTTTGCCCACGGCTATGGATGCCACGGCTGGGCCGTGCATCTGTGCGGGCGCGCCGGCCAAGCTATGAATCTCCTCGTACAACCGAAGTCGGTCGCGATACTCAACGTGATCAACCAACAATGTCTGATCTATTACACCGACTGCAACACCTTTGCCTGTGATGCCGCGGGCATGTAGCTTGCGGACATTCAAACCCGGGTCTTTGCCAAGTTCCATCACCCGCTGCGGATCGAACCCGGCGGGCAGTTTCTCCGGCCAACGTGTCACACTATCAAAGTCGGCGTGCAAAAGGTCGGCCAACCTGTCGCTCAGGTCTAATTGGCTCAGGTCAGCACCTCGCACATCGACCTGCCAGTGGCCACCTGAGTCCGGATTGTAACGGGGCAACTGGGAGTAACGCCCGCGTTGAAAATCAACGGGTCTTGGCTGGCGAACGATCTCGAGTTTGCCCGGTGCCGACAGCAAAGTGCAATAACCGGGCTCGATGGATTTGCCCTCAGCCAAAGGTTTTGCCGCTTCACCAGCCGGTCGATCAAAAAGATCGTCGCCCAACTTCTCGTTCAGCACAATCCGCTCGACCCGCAACAACGCCTGTGGACCAGGCCGAACAAGAAACGGCATCCGCACGTATTCCACCTGCTTGTAGTCGTCCATCATCACCTCGCCCACACGAACCATCACGCCAGTTGCCTTGTCGAAAAGAAACCGTGGGAACGGGCCGGCGCCATTCTTCGTACCAACAGCCAGAACACTGCGTTCGCCATCCCGGTCCTCTTCACAAACGGTCCCTTCCATGAGCCGGCTCAGAGCCAACTGAGCCGGCAGATGAAACGCCAATGCAAGGTTCATCAGTTCACCTGCGTCCTTGTCTTTCATCTCGAGAACGCCTTCCGGTGTCTTGCGCCAGCAACGAGCGCGGCTGTCGCGGCCCTGGCTGATTTCGATCCCGCGCGCGGTTCGCGCGATCAATCGCACCAACCCGGGCCGTTTCAGGCTGAGCTCGAAATCGAATGACGATTGACCTTCCTGGCCTTTGCCTTTGACGACGATCGATTCGATTTTCTCGATCGCGGCGCGCCCGCCAACAGCCGTGAAATGCTTTTCAAAAACTTCTGAGGCCTTGGCCGCCTCGGTGGCTGGATCGGCCGTGCCCCGCCAGGCAAACGCTGTTGAGATCAAACAGACCAGGATCGGAATGGTGTTTTTCATGGGATGAAGTTTTTCGATGAGAATTTGTGCAGGAGACTGCAGTCGCAATCCCCAAGACGCCTGTTTCAGGCGCGCACGAACGGGCAGCCCGGCGCACACGCGCGACAATGTTCCAATGCTCATGCGTCAAACACGTTTGCGGTCCGGCACAGGCGAGGAACCATTCTCGCCGCTTTCCCGGATGAGAATCACGCACGCTTGGCTGAGGCAGGTATTTCATTGAATCACGGTGCCGCACTGTCCGCTCTTCTAACTCAGACACAACCGGCCGCCGAGTGTCACGTCATGGACCAATCATTTCTCTGGAAATATCACCGGTACAACGGCCAAACACACGGGCTCCTATCATGCTCCGGATAAACTATCCACGACCAGATTTTCAACGTTCGAAGGCAATAGAGACAATGGCGGTCTGGAGTCCTGTATCGAGCCCTTCCGTCCTCGACCGCCTCAACCCGGCGACCGATCGCACGCCGGTTTCACCCACGTAAATCCGACCCTCGAGCGGTCACAGCTCGAGACGGCGAGGAATCGCCGCGCTCATGCCGGGCGTATTGGCATGGAATCAGCCAAAAGCCCATTTGCAGTGTGCTGCAGGGAATTAGCTTGTTGTTCTCCGAATCGGGCTTCAGAATCTGGTGAGTTGAATTTCGTAAGGTCAATGGACCTGTGGCCGGCTCCGACGGTGGCAGCAGAGTACCTGCCACAGCAGCCGCAGGTTCCATTGACAATACGCACGAACAGAACAAACCATATGAAAACAAGTGAGTTCCGACTCGGAATGACCGCTGGCATAGTTGGTCTGGCGGCGTTCTTGACCAGTGTACAAGCGGCAACCAACGCACTGCCAACCGAAGCCGCACTGCCACTGGGATCGTCAACCACGCGCGGTTTCACCGTGCGCTCGGTCCAAGCGCCGTCCGATGCTGTCGTCCCGAACAACTTGATCCGCGCGATCAAACAGCTCAACGGCACCCTGACCGATGCAGGCGGCAACCCAATACCAGACGAAGCCTATCCGGGCCCGAACCCGGATGGCAGCTACGACGTCGATACCGTCAACTTCGAGTTGTACGGCGACGCTGTTACCATCCTGACTCTGGACTCCACGGAGCTTGTAACGTTCCCTTCCCAACCATTCCCCGGATTGCCCGGCGCCGGTGGTCATGACAACAACTCTGCCGTCGAGGTCGTTGGGTACCTCGAATTAACCCCCGGAGTGCACACTTTCGGTGTGAGCGTCTGCGTCGAGCGCACTGACGCCAACGACGATGATGGCTACGCTGTGTTTGTCGGCACCAATCCAAGAGATCGCTTTGCACTGAAGGTGGGCGAATTCGAGCGTAACGCGCCCGGTTTCCCGACCCACTGGCGCAACGAAAATCAGTGGTCCGTGGAAGCTCCGGTCGCCGGATTGTATCCGTTCCGCATTGTCTATTGGCAGACAGGCCTCGGTGCGAACCTGAACTTTTACAGCGTAAATCCGGACACTGGTGAACGCATCCTTGTCAACGACCCAACCAACCCGCAAGCCGTCAAGGCTTACAAGGACACCTCGGTGGCGGCAGCAAAAGGACCGTACGTCGCCGAAATCAATCCCCAACCGGGCTCCGACGGCAACAGCGCGAGCGCGCCAATCGAAGCCTTGATTGTGGATGGCACAGCCACAGTTGGCACTGCCAACGTCAAGTTGTTCCTGAACGGGAACCAGGTCACGCCACAGTCACTTTCCAAGACAGGCAACAAATTGTTCGTTCGCTACAACCCAAACGCTTCCCGACCCGACAAGTCCAATTCGGTCAGACTTGAATTCAAAGATTCAGCAGGCACAACCCACGTTGCCACATGGTCTTTTGGCATCATCGTGGCAGGCGGTAGCAGTACCGTGGTCACAGGCCAGTGGGATTTCGACAAGGGCGACCTCAGCCCAACGGTAGGAAAACCGCTCGAGTACTTGGACGGGCCGAACGGACTTACCAAACAGAAAACACGTTTTGGCACAACAACCGAGTTGGGCGTGCCCGACATAGCCGGTCAGCCCGCCAAAGTAATGGAAGTGCCCGGCGATCTGTCGAACAAGATCGGCTACATCATGGACCATGGCATCGCCCCCAACGGCGGCGGCACCAAGGTCAATCAGTACACGCTCATCATGGATGTCCTTGTAGCCAACACCGGCCCCGGAGCCGCATCCCTCCTCCAGATAAGCTCGACCAACAACACCGATGACGGTGACCTCTTCTGGCAGGGTAACAACTTCGGCCAGGGCGGAGGCGGTTACAACGGTCGCGGCACATTCACCGCCGGCGAATGGCACCGCGTAGTCGCCGCTTACGACATGGCCGCCAATCCGCCAGTCGTCACCAAGTTCGTGGACGGCATCAAACAGGATGATTGGACCGCCAATCAAGGACTCGATAATCCACGTCGCGCGCTGCAGCCCACCGCAATTCTGTTCGGCGACGGTGACCAGGACGAACGCCGCCAGATGTGGGTCAACTCGATCCAGATTCGCTCGGGCAAAATCACCGACGCTGAAGCAGTGCTGTTGGGCGGCCCATCGGCCAATGGCATCCCCAGAGTCATCCCGCAAAGCACAGTCACAGGTCAGTGGGACTTCGAGTTCGGTGATCTCGGCGCCACCATCGGCAAACCACTCCAGTACCTCGACGGTATTGGCGGCATGACCGAGGCCGGAACCCAGTTCGGAACCACTACTGAACTTGGGATTCCAGACATCAACGGCCAACCAGCCCGCGTCATGCGCGTGCCCGGCGATCTTTCCAACCAGATCGGATACATCATGGACCATGGCATCGCCCCCAACGGCGGCGGCACCAAGGTCAATCAGTACACGCTCATCATGGATATCCTTGTAGCCAACACCGGCCCCGGAGCCGCCTCCCTCCTCCAGATAAGCTCGACCAACAACACCGACGACGGCGATCTCTTCTGGCAGGGGAACAACTTCGGCCAGGGCGGAGGCGGTTACAATGGGCTCGGGACCTTCACCGCCGGCGAATGGCACCGCATGATCGCCGCTTACGACATGGCCGCCAATCCGCCGGTCGTCACCAAGTTCGTGGACGGCATCAAACAGGATGATTGGACCGCCAATCAAGGACTCGACAATCCACGGCGCGCTCTGCAACCCACCGCAATTCTGTTTGGCGACGGCGACCAGGACGAGCGCCGTGAAATGTGGGTCAACTCGATCCAGATTCGTGCCGGCAAACTCACTGACGAGGAAATGCTCGCTCTCGGCGGACCGTCCGCTGACGGCATCCCTGTTTACATCCCGGTATCCCAGCCACCCACAATAACCTGCACCGTTACCGGGAAATCCCTTACACTGAGCTGGCCGTCAGTGGCCACTGGCTTTGTTCTGGAAAGCACCCCGAGTCTGACCAACCCTAATTGGACCGAAGTGCCCGGAGTCGTAAACAACGCCGTCACTGTACAAATGACCGGAAGCGCTCAGTTCTTCCGATTGCGAAAGTAACAGCGACCCTTAACGACGCACACTCACAGGGTCGGTGCACCGACGGTTGCTCCGTCTGCCGCACCGACCCTTTATCGTGTCTCACGCACGCGGTCATTCCCCGCCGCCCCCCCCCAAACTGCAACGGGAACCAAACTGCAACGGGGACAGGCACGCAGTCCAGAGCCGGTGCAGACTCGGTCGCCGGAGCAGGTTCTTTTTCTTAGCCGAAAAGTCACTGCTGAGTAGCTCAGGCGCCAGCGGCGCGGCACATACCACGGCGGGGCAACGCCCCACGACAGCGCCGTACATCCTGTTTCAGAAGCGAAGGGCTGAAAGCCCGTGCCATCACTCAGCGCGGCGGGACGGATTGCCAAGCCTGGAACGAACGCATTTATCTCGCCGCGATCCTTGGGCTGCGGCTGCGCCGCGCTGAGCAGATTCTCCAGGATAACAGAATGGTCGGGCTCAAATCCGATGCGATCTTGCGAAATTCGACTTCACCGGCGAGCGGGAAATGAATCGGTGAAACCGTTGTTGCACGCCCACCTTTGACTTGAATCCCTTATTCCAATTCTTGCTCGCATGCCACATAAGCTGTATTATTCTCCCAGCGACATGAGCAAAATAAGCAAACGCCGCCCCTGCTTGGCAACACAGCGTGTGATCCGGGCCGCAGAGTGCGGGGAAAATCGTATTAGCCGTTACAAGTGCCCAGAGGATTGCCCGTTCAATCCGTTTTCACCGGCGCATTACGACTCCTTTGGTGAAATCGAATTCAGGGCAATGCAAAAGGCCACCGAATGGCTTGCCACCGCCTCCCCCAATCGGGCACAGGTAATCTCAGAGCTTGGTCGGCGCTTCGACGAAAGTGACCTTGACGCTTTTGCCTACAAAACCGCCGCGTTTTACTTCGAGCGCGACGCCAACGGCCGCACTTGCGCTGAACGCTGGGCCGCCGCAGGTTTCCCAACGCTTACCAATGACGAACGGATAATTCAAAGCGCCATAATGCAAATGCGCATCCGGCTCGTCGAAGTACACCGCGTACTGGATGACCTGCGCGTCGAAGTGGTGGACTTGCTCGAGCCAACACCAACTGAACGGTTGGTCTGCGACCGCTCAATGGCTTCTGAGGCCTGCCGATTCGCGACTCTGTTGGGATGGTTTTATCCGCTGCCGCATTTCTGGCGCTGCTTTGCCATAGCTATTCCAGTTTCTCCAATCGGCCCGTATGAACCGCTCGAGGTCGCAGAGGAAATCGTGCGGCATCTGGGCGGTCCAGCAGCGCATGATGCTTGGAATGATTGGTTCGCCCACAACCTCGGTAAGTTCGCCGAAGCGTTACAAGCCACCGCTTTGGCGCGTCAGGAACAATTGCTCGCAAACCTTGATACTGAGCTTGGAAAAGCCCGTTACGAATTGCGCGCACCTTTTGAAACCTGCCGCCTAATGCTGGATGGGGTCACATCTGTCGCTCCAGACGAGCTGGCCGACAGCGAACGCGCAGATTTCACTGAAGCACGTGTGTGGTTCGATGACTCGGATCAAGCCATGGTGTTTTCCGAAAGAACCAGGCCCGTGCTCGGGCGGGTTCTCCTTGGCCAAACCCACTGGCAGCTCGAAGCCATGGGCAAAGAACAATTTGCCCGAATTCGGTCGGAATTCGAGCGCGTCCTTGGCGACAATGTCCGTTTCCAAGGAGCAAGCCGGGACGACGTTGCCTCAAGATTAACCACAGAAAAGGCCGAATACGATCCCGATTTGATCCCGCCAAAGCTGCTGACACACCCGGATAAAGTCAGCGTCGCATCCAACCGCGTGGAAGTAACCGGCAAATCCGGAAAACAACTCGATGTGGATGATATCATGGCAGACAACGACCGCCTTTGGCTCGATCAACCAGTGCCTGCATTCGACGGCAAAACTCCACGCCAAGCCGCACTCGACCCGGCCCTGCGACCCAAGTTGATCAGGATTCTCAAAGACCTCGTGCGAACCCGCGACGAAATGAATCTTGAAAATGGTCGTTCAAATGACTTGAACTGGATGCTCGAAGAACTCGGCGCGCATGAAATCATTTTCGACCCGCCCCCGCCCCGGCCAAGGCGACGTCAAACCGATGACGAATTCGACGATGCCCCGGCCCGCCCGCGTCGTAAACTTGAACCGTGGCCCCCGTTGCCACCGCGGCCCTTTACCCAAAAAGAGGCCGCTCAACGGCTAATGGTGGGCCCCGAAACATTCGAAACTGCCCGACAAGCACTCGAAGCCATCCATGCCGCTGGCGGGTTCGTCATCGAAGACATTTACGAATTGCTTGGAAACGTCTTGACCGATACGCAACTGTCGTTCCTTGGAACCTTGCTAGCACATGCGTGGTTTGCCTTCGTGCCACCAGGATGCTACGGACCAAGGATTGATTTCGCGGACATTCAGCGCGCGTTCCTTCAGCAGCTTGAATCAATCGACCGTGCCCGAAAAAGCGGCAAGCAATCACCCGCTCACTATTTGCTGGCAGAGGGACCACAACCGGCCATCGTCAAAGCCCTCGGCGGGTTCGCGCTCAGCAATTGGAAGGATATCTCACCCAACGAAGGCAAGGAAAACGACAACCTTCTGCTGACTCTGATCATCATAAAGACATTTGTAGAATTGCTCGACGCCAAGTGCCGCCGTTCAGGCCCGCACATTTCGCAGCGCGGCCCAGCCCCAACTGAATGACCGGGGCGAGATAAAAACCTTACTCGGACGCACAGCGCTCTGTCACAACCCGCTGACTGCCCCCTGTTTACCTATATTGAGAAATCGATCATTTTTGCAAAGATTTTCAGGCTGCGACTTCGCTCGATTGGTCAATATCTGCTTCTCTGGCCGGGAGCAGTGCGGTCACCACAGTGCGGCCTTTGGAGTGTAATATTCGATAATCTGCCCTGAAATCGCAGATCAGCGTGTGGTTCGAAACTTTTGCCTTCGAACTGTTCGTCCGCTGATTCGACCCGCATCTCCCCCGAAGGCGACGAAGTCGCCCCTTTCAGCGCGGCGCTACACAGCGGTATGCTTGCAACCAGCGCAGTTTTTGCGCCTCGCGCATTTGGTTGCGGCTGCGCCGCGCTGAGACCGGAGCAGTGTCTGGCCGGCTATTTTGACCGGGCTTCGGCCCATGCCAGCGCGCGGTCCAAGCGCGCCAGCACGCGATCGCGCCCCAGTATCTCCATCAGATGATACAAGCTCGGGCCTATCGTTTTGCCCGTGGAGGCAAGGCGGAGTGGATGCACAAGTTCAGCGGGTTTTGCCCCAAATTGTGCGGCGATTGCCTTCAGACAAGACTCGAGATCGGGAGCACTGAAAGAAGCAAGACCAGCAAACGCTTCACGCAATCGGGCAAGCCGCTCGATGTTTTGGGCCGTGAAAAGCCTTGTCGCCGCTTCCGGGTCATACGTGATTTCTTCGGTGAAATAGAACCCTGCGTAACCCGGCAGTTCCGACAAGGTCTTGAGTTTGCCTTTGCAAGTGTCGATTGCGGCCCTCACGTAGGCATCGGGCAAACTCCGGAGGGTTACCCCCGATTTGCTCAAGGTTTCGGTTGCCAGTGCGTAAAACCGATCATTTGACATCAATCTGAAATACTCTCCGCTCATCCATTGCAGCTTTGCCATGTCAAATCTGGCATTGTGCCGCACGATCTGAGGCAGATCGAATTTTGCAATTATTTCGTCCAACGGGATGATCTCACGATTGTCCTTCGGAGACCAACCAAGCAGACAGAGATAGTTCACGACCGCCTCGGGAGCGTATCCCTGTTCCTGGTAAACACTCAGCAAAGCGCCCTTGTCACGCTTGCTCATTTTTGTGCCGTCGGGATTCAGTATCAACGGAATGTGCGCGTACTTTGGGGGCTCGACACCAAAAGCGCGGAACATCACGATGTGCTTGGCAGTGTTCGAGAGGTGATCCTCGCCTCTGATCACGTGGGTGACGCCCATTTCGAGGTCATCGACAACGTTGGTAAAATGAAACACAGGTTGTCCGTCCGAACGCACAATCACAAAGTCCGGGTCCTCGGCTTCGCGATCTGTCAGTTCCCGTTTAACTTCCCCGACTATGAGGTCGTTGATGGTCACCGGCTCGCGTTGCATCTTGAACTTGATGGCGCCCTCGTGCTCGTAAGCGTAACCCTTCGAAAGCAGTTCTTGGACACGTCGGGTATAAATAGAGCTGCGCATTGACTGGAAGTACGGCCCGCGATCCCCTTTGGATGGGCCCGCCGGATCGCTCGTTGCCGGCCCCTCATCCCAATCCAACCCAAGCCAGCGCAACCCGTCCAAAATAACGTCAACGGCTTCCCGCGTGTTCCGCGCGAGGTCTGTGTCCTCGATTCTCAATATGAAACATCCACCCGTATGCCGCGCATACAGCCAATTGAACAGCGCCGTCCTCGCCCCACCAATGTGCAGGAAACCGGTCGGACTGGGCGCAAATCGCACTCGAACTGTCGTATCCATTTTTCTGTCGGACAACTTCACCACATCTTGGGCTTCCACCGCAAGCTTCTCCAACCCGGAAATGTCCCAGGCTCACCAGCCAAACACCCCAAAAGCGTCGTTCTGGTGAAGTTTCCGCGGCTGGAGATTGAGGTGGGCTCGACCATGTAGTGGGCCGGCCTGACAGTACGGGCCAAAGTATGTACCCAGCGCGGCACGGCGGTGTTCCTGCAACCGGCGCAGTTGTCAGGAACGGATCAATCGGTTGCACCTGCGCCGCGGTGAGTCGTGCGCCCGTGGTAAAGATCGTCGAGATTTTTTGGCACAAAAATCGCAGTTGCATTCATCGAGCCTACAGGTATATGATATACGGCTCGATATTTTAATGTCTTAAGGAGACCGAACTTGAACAGCGAATTGTGTAAAAAAGCGCTAGAGAAAGTCGGCAACCCGAACATTTTGGTAAACATTGTATCACGCAGGGTGCGCCAGTTGAATTCCGCGGGACCCGCTGCCCGACCGCTTGTGGCCGGCGCGGAACGCTTGGGTGCCGCAGACATTGCTCTGATGGAGATCATCGAGGGCAAGATCGCATGGGACGTGTTGGATGAACCCAACCCGGGCAAATCGAGTTCAACTGCGCAGCCCCACAACCCTGGCTAACATCGCGACGCCCCGGTGGGCAGCAACCGCCTGGTATTCATCCGTGCTTTGACGATGCCGGAAATCGTTAGTAACCCGAAAGCGCGCAGGGATTACGAGATTTTGGAATCATTCGAGGCCGGTATTGTCCTCCATGGAACGGAGGTCAAGTCGTTGCGCTCCGGCCACGGACAGATCGCTGACGCATTCGCCAGGGTGGAAGGCGACGAAGTGTGGTTGCACAATGCTCACATCGATGAATACACCCACGGCAACATTTCAAATCATCGCCCGAAAGCCCCCCGCAAGCTGCTTCTACACCGCCACGAGATCAGACATCTTGCCGAACGCGCCAGTGTAAAAGGGGTCGCGCTGATACCCCTCGCCATGTATTGGAAAGGCAACAAAGTCAAAGTCCAGCTCGCAGTAGCGCGCGGTAAACGGGAATTCGACAGACGCGAAGATATCAAACGGCGTGAGCTCGATCGCGAATTGCGCCGTTCAACCATGCAGTCGAAACCACGTGGCAAAGACCGCAAGTGAAGCTCCGGTCCGATTTCCGCGCGGATTTTCCAATATGGCCCCTCGGTGATGCCAAACGAGGCGAAAGCCAAAAGGTGCGATTGCAATAATCACAAACGATTGATAGGTTGGGGGGCGGATTCTGAAGATGAAAATCGTCCTGCGAGTCGTGGCGTACGTGGTGCTCACTGTGGGGGCGCTCGTTTTTGGACACAGATTCATCGATGCCTACGCAAAACGAGCAGACGCCGCAGCAAGGCGGTACGACGTGATCGACCAACAGGCTTCACCGCGGGACACGCTTTCAACTCCAACTGCTCCGGGCCAGACGAATGACTCGATCGCAGGTGCCTCAACCAACGAGCCCGGCACCGGCTCGGTCACAAACAGCGCAGCAACTGTCACAAACAACGCAGGCGCGGAAACCGCCGCAACCAATGTTGTAACGACCACTGAAACCCCGAGCCCGAAGCCGGCCATCAGTGCGGCCCCACCGCTCGGACTCAGTGCAGCGATCACTCTGGCCGCCGTGGTCGGTCTCGCCCTGTTACTGGCTCAGGACCTGTCGCGGTTCGTTGCCGAACGCATTCATCAATCTCTGCATGATGATGAAGGCAGGGTCATGGGAAATCCCGAGTACGAACAAGCCGAGCAGGTTTGGGCAAACGGTGACTATCTCGAGGCCATCCGCCTCTTCCGCGAGTTGCTCGCCAAGAACCCGCGCCAGGTCCACGTCGCCCTGCGCATAGCGGAGATTTACGAGAAAGACCTTTCCAACAATCTCGCTGCCGCTCTCGAGTACGAGGAAATACTGAAAAACAAACTTGACCCCGAACGTTGGGGATGGGCGGCTATCCACCTTTGCAATTTGTACAACCGAATCGGCCAGCCGGCCAAAGCCGAAGCATTGTTGCGTCGTATTGTTGACGAATACGGCGAGACCGCCGCCGCTGCCAAAGCTCGTGAACGATTGGCTACAATTGAAAGCGAATCACAGCCTCAACCCACGGCACAACCAGCTCAACCGTCGAGCAGCGCTGCAAGCAGCCCTGAACCTGAAGCCGGCCCCAAACTTCCGCCCGGTTTTCGCCCGAAAAAACGCCGCGGCTGAGACGTCACTCACTTTGCTGCCACGGCTCGGTGTGTGAATCGCCCGATTGCTGCATCTGGCGCGCAGCCGGCTCGAAGGCATGGTCTCAATGCGGCACAGCCGCAACCGGATGCCCACGGCGAGACAAGGGCGTTCTTTGTAAGATCGGCGCTCTGTCGCGGGTTGATTCTCGCAGTCGCCGACGTCGGTCGCAGCAAACTTCCCGCGGATTACAAATTCGGTCGGCGTGGATGTTCCTGAATTGCAGAGGGCGCATATTGTACAAAGGCAGGCTGAATTTGTACTTCACAGAACCGGAGACAGGGTTTACCAAGGCCCCCAACTTATGATATCAACAACAACACCAACCATCGAGGGACACCAAATCGAAGCGTACTTTGGGATTGTCACAGGCGAGGCTGTCGTTGGCGCAAACATCTTTCGAGACCTCTTTGCGTCGATTCGGGACATTGTGGGTGGCCGGAGCAGTTCGTACGAAAAAGTTTTTGCTGATGCTCGCGCCACTGCGATTCGGGAGATGGAAATGGCTGCCATGAACCTCGGTGCAAACGCCGTGGTTGGAGTTGACCTTGATTACGAAGTGCTTGGCGCGAACAACAGCATGTTGATGGTTACCGCAAGCGGCACAGCAGTGCGAATTTCGTGAGATGTTTGTTCCGCGAACGCGGGAGAGCGTGGTGCAGTCTCAACCGGCAATGATCATTTCGCGAGAGCATTGCGCCGGGAAAGTGGTTTTGCTTAGATTGCCGCCATGAAGAAGGTTGCAGTCATTCTATCAGGTTGCGGAGTTTTTGACGGGTCCGAGATTCACGAATCGGTTCTGGTACTGCTGGCACTTGATCGGGCCAATGCAAAGGCCGTTTGCGCGGCGCCGGACGTCGAGCAGTATCAGGTCGTCAACCATCTTACCAGACAACCCGTGCGCAATGAACGCCGCAATGTCCTTGTCGAGTCCGCAAGGATAGCCCGCGGCAACATCATTCCTCTGCACCAGTTGAAGGTATCAGAAGTGGATGCGGTCATCCTGCCGGGCGGACTTGGTGCGGCACAGAACCTCTCGAGTTTTGCCATCAACAAGGATCGGTTCGAGGTGCATCCCGAGGTGGCGAGGGTTCTTCAGGAAGCGCATCTTGCGGGCAAACCGCTCGGATTTGTCTGCATCGCTCCTGCAATTGCCGCCAGGTTGTTCGGCGCCAAAAAGGTCGAGGTAACCATCGGCAATGACGCGTCAACAGCAGCGCGTCTGCAGAGCTTCGGAGCAAGACATGTCAATTGCACCGTGCACAATGTGGTGGTGGACAAAACGCTCAAAATCGCAAGCACCCCGGCTTACATGCTTGCCAATAGAATCAGCGAAGTGGAAGCCGGCGTAACGAAGCTCGTTCAGGCGGTGCTGGAGATGATTTGACGCGCACCGGGTTTTCTGTTAGGAATCGCGCGCATATGCGGCAGCCGCCAGACATACCCGGAAAGCGAACTGTCGCAAACCGGTTTTTCTCCCGCCGAAACTGGGTGCCTGCCTGCAATTCCAGATGAACAACAAACTCGTTCCCAAGTACCGGCGCATCATGCTCAAGCTCAGCGGCCAGGCCCTGGCCGACGAAACTGGCGCAGGGATTTGTCCCGCGAGAGTGAGCGAACTCGCCGAACATATTGGCGAGGTGCAGGCATTGGGCGTACAAATCACGATCGTTGTGGGTGGCGGCAACATAGTCCGAGGCATTGCAGCCAGTGAGAAAGGGATGGAACGCGCCACAGCGGATTATATGGGGATGCTGGCGACAGTGATAAACGCGCTGGCGTTGCAGGACGCGTTGGAACGAGCGGGCATACCCACGCGCGTGCAAAGCGCCATTACAATGCACCAGATAGCCGAACCGTTCATTCGGCGGCGCGCAGTTCGGCATCTTGAAAAAGGCAGAATAGTCATTTTTGGCGCCGGAACGGGCAATCCATACTTTTCAACCGACACCGCAGCAGTGCTTCGCGCTCGAGAAGTGGGCGCCGAAGTTGTTTTGAAGGCGACAAAAGTTGACGGCGTTTATGACAGCGATCCGAAGTCGAACCCAAGCGCCCGCCGCTTCGAACACATAACCTATACCGAAGCGATTGAAAAGCAGTTGCGAGTCATGGATTCAACCGCATTCTCGCTCTGCCGAGAGACGTCCATGCCAATCATCGTGTTCGATTTTTCTCAACCGCACAGCATCTTGCGAGTGGTGCTGGGCGAGAAACTGGGCACACTCGTCACAGCCGGCCCGAATACCGATGCCAACGGCCGGCCAATCGATCAATCAAAACCACACTGAACTATGACACCCGACGAAATTCTGCTGGAAGCAGAGGAAAAGATGGAAAAAACCGAACGTGTTGTGATCAATGAGTTCGCAGGCATTCGCACCGGTAAGGCTTCACCCGCCCTCGTCGAGAACATCATGGTGGAAGCGTATGGCGGCGCCCAGATGCGAATACGCGAGCTGGCTGGAATCACCACTCCTGAACCGCGTGTCCTTGTAATCCAACCATGGGACGCATCAATGATCCATCCGATCGAAAAGGCAATCCAGAAAAGCAATATCGGTCTCAACCCCATGGTGGACAAGAAAGTCATCAGGATCGTGTTCCCAGAATTGAGCAGCGAACGCAGGCAAGAACTCATTCGCGTCGTCAGAAAGATGGCCGAAGACGGTCGCGTCGCAATCCGCCATGTCCGGCGCGACGCAATCGAGCAGCTCAAAAAAGCCGCAAAATCCGGTGGTGTGGCTGAGGACGAGGAAAAGCACGCCGAAAAAGAGGTCCAGAAACTGCACGACTCCTACATTGCAAAAATCGACGCGCACCTCGCACACAAGGAAAAGGAAATAATGACTGTTTAGCGAGGCTCGGCCTCGGGCCGGTCACGCGTGCGATGTCGGAATGCCCGATTGGCCTTCCCCGCTTGCAGTGCGCGGTCCACCTCACATCGGTCGGGCATTTTCTGCGACGGCATCGAGCATTCTCTTTCCTTTCACACAGGCATCGTAAGGGTCAGGGATTTCCCATGCATCGATCATGATCCATCCCCTGAACCCGCCGTCTCTGAGCACCCGCAATGACTCGGCGATGTTCGCGTGCCCGTCGCCACACGGAAGATGCTTTGATGTTCCACCATCTCGGAGTGTGCCGTCGGTATCAGTGAGATGTACATACCCGATATTTCGCACGCCAACGCGCTGGAGAAGCTCGTGCGGTTTGCCGGATGACCCGTTCATTAGATCGAAATGGCTTGGATCATAAATGATTTTCAATGCCGGGTGGTCGGCTTGGGCATGGATTCGCCGCAAATGTTCCTCTGTGTTGAACACGAACGGGGGCTCAATCTCAAATGCCGCAATAAGGCCAAGATCGGCGGCTGTCTTTCCAACTTCACGAAACGACTCGCTCAGCCGGTCAATGGCATGGTCGATCGTTTGCCCGCGAAGCGGTCCGCCCGGCCACAACCCAACGCAACCGCATCCGAGGCGACGCGCAAACAACGCCCGATCTCGAAAATCCTCCAGCCACCGTTGCCTCACGTTCGGGTCGGGATCGAATGCTCCGTCGGCACCCAACTGAATCGAGAAAACCTGAAGTCCAAATCCGTAATACATTCGACGGAGCGCGGCGACCCGCTCGCTTTCGTTGGCTCGGGGATAATCGCCCATCGGCCATCCCTGCACCAACTCGACACCGTCAAAGCCATGGCGGCTCGCAAAATCCAGCACCTCCCAAATCGGGAAGTTCTTTTTATACTTGCGTGATGCTGATTCGAACCCGTTCAAGCCGACTGCCGTTCTCCATCGCGGGTTTGGCCCGGGCTCTGCTGTGAAAGCTTTGATCGTCGAAAACACCCCTCCTCCGAGAATACCCAAAACATTCCGCCGCGTTATACCCGGTGCAAACGAGTCGCCGCCGGGCAATTGCGATGTCGGCGCGGACCTTTCGAGATAACGCTGCAACAGACTCTCCCTCCGGTTGGTAACAACATTATCGCTTTTCATATTGAAAACCTCGCGTGTTTGCGCGACGCCACTATAGTATAATCTTGGACAATCTGCGCGGAAATCACAAATCAGCGCGTAGTTCGACGCTTTTGCCTTCGAACTTTTCGGCCACTGATCCCACTCGCATCTCCCCATTTGGCGACGAAGTCGCAGCACATATTTCCCAGCCCGGCGGCGCAGAGTTTTCTGGTCAACAAGCGGAAGCACCGGGTCTTTGGGCTTCGGGCAACTTTGGTTCCGGCTACGCCGGGCTGGATAACTATATTAAGAAATCGATCATTTCTGCGAAGATTTTCTGGCTGCGAGTTTGTTCAGTTTGTCACCAGCGTGGAGCCTTTGGAGTTAGTATTGGATGATCTGTGCGGAAATCGCAGATCAGCGGGTGGTTCGAGACTCTTACCTTCGAACTGTTCGTCCGCTGATCCGACTCGCATCTCCCCCCGTGGGCGACGAAGTCGCCCCTTTCAGCGCGGCGCGACACAGCGGTATTCCTGCAACCAGGGCCATTGTTACGCCTCGAACATTTGGTTGCGGCTGCGCCGCGCTGAATTACTATATTGAGAAGTCGATCATATTTGCGAAGATTTTCAGACTGCGAGTTTGCTCAACTTGTCACCAGAGTGCGGCCTTTGGAGCATAAAACTGGATGATCTGCGCTGAAACTGCAGATCAGCAGATCCTTTGTGACTTTTGCCTCCGAATTGTTCGGCCGCTGATCCGACTTTTGGATCTCCCCCCTTGAGCGACGAAGTCGCCCCTTTCAGCGCGGCGGGACGGAGTGCCAAGCCTGGAACGAGCGCATTTATCTCGCCGCGATCCTTCGGTTGCGGCTGCGCCGCGCTGAGAAATATGCTGGCTAAGATGGTTAAAACTGCACGGGCAAATCCACCACTTTGGCAAGGCGATCGAGATACTCATCGCGTGAAACATTGATTGCACCGAACAATGCCGTCGTGCGCGTCACCATCTGTATGTCAAAAAGCATGAAACCGCGCTCCCGCAAATGTTCGACCAGATGCACCAGCGCCACTTTAGATGCGCCTGTGATACGATGAAACATCGATTCGCCCGCGAACAGACCCCCAACAGATACACCATAGATGCCCCCCACAAGCACGCCTTCAAGCCAGCACTCGACACTGTGTGCGTGACCTGCCTCATGCAGTTTCGTGTAAGCCTTTATGAACTGACTGGTTATCCACGTTTTTCTCCTGCCGGGAGCAGGTTCAGCACAGCCTTCAATCACGGACTTGAACGCACGGTCAATCGTCACTTCGAATGGTTTCCGGCGCAACAAACGCCTGACGCTCCTTGGGATGTGAAATCCATCAAGTTCTATGATTGCGCGCGGGTTCGGTGACCACCATGTGATCAACGGGCTTGTCCACGGAAAAATTCCGGCCCGGTACGCGCTCAACAACCGTGGCACGGACAGATCGCCTCCGATTGCCACAAGGCCGTCGAATCCGTCCAGTTCCACTGCATTGCGCGGATCCGGAAAAGCCAGCGAGTCGTCAAGTATCGGCGGAAACCCGGTCACGCCACCCTCTCCGATCTCATTTCACGTGCCCGTCAACTGCCTCGAGAAACATGCACTCGAAATGCGCCGCCAGTTCCATTTCGGCCAAAGCGATTTTCTCCTCGCGGCTGGTTGGGACGGGCATGCGAATCTCACAATCAGGACAACCAAGCCGAATCCAGTTCCCGACACGAATATCATTCAACACCTGTAACAGCCATTCGATTTCCTCGCGTGTGAAAGTCGCACGCAGTTGGTTCTGCCCCTGATGGAACCTGCTTTCGCCGTGCATCAACTGGGTCACCCGCTTCTTCAACAGCGACCGGCGCGATGACATTGCTTCCTCGAGCATGGCCTGGTCGTCCTCCTTGTCACTCCCAAGGTTCTTTGACAGCTTGTAGTACGACAGCGGAATCATCGGGTACCGCTCCAGAAGCGCGAGCAGTACTGTCTTTTCGGCTAGACTCATGCCGAATTGATAACGGTCGCCGTCGGCCTTCAGTAATATCATTGCTCGTCTCTCTCCATTGTTGCCTGCAATCCGTATTCCTGGAGCCGGTGCACGTAAAATTCCGCGCGTTCGAGAGTCTCGCGCGTCAGCACGCTTTTGCCATTGTTGTGAACTTCAAGCATGTGATGTTCGGCCTTCTGACGCGACCAACCAAACACCACCTGAAACACGTGCGTGACGTACACCATCAGGTTAACAGGATCGTTCCAGCAAATAACGATGTAGCCGGGATCGAGCGTGTCTTTCGGACGGCTGTCCGTGTCTTTCTCAATGTCAGGTTGAATCGTTACAGGCTCGTTTGCCGCTGCCATAGCACCACAATAAGTAAACCCGCCCCAAATTTCAACCAGCCTTTCGCACTGCGCGGCACAGCCGCAACCGAATGATCGCCACGCCTGAGTTTGTCCACGCGCTCAAATGTTCTTCTGCCCTTGCCACTCGGATGGACCTTGAAGAATTCCAGCCGAACCCTGCCGGCAAAATCCTCTGGACCGACACCGAGAAGCCCGCACATCCCTTCTGCCGGGCGGTCGGCAAGTAAATGCCGACCGGATTTGGGCGCGATACATCAAGCGTTGAACAAAACACTTACAGCCTGCCAGAACCTGTCGTGCGCAAAATGGTTGCCGGTTGCGATTACACTTGCCAATTCATCCCAATCGGCTTTCGGTACGGTACCCAGTTCGGCCAACTCCACCAACCGGCGCTTGCGAAGATCCGCAGAAGTCTGGGGTGAATTCTTCAGAAACGATAACAACCGCTGCACATGCGCACGGAATGCGCCGGTTTGCTCTGTGTGTCCGTGTGCAAAGAAGCAGAACAACACTGTTGCACTTGCAATCCAACGGTCCTCCTCATCCCGGCCCGGCATGCCGCCGTCAGGCTCGATCAGCCCCGCAAGCCGTATCAACAGGTCAGCCTCGGGAATTTTTTCCCACGCCAGCCTCAACGCGAAGGAAGGTTTCTCAAGCGGGGACATCTCTGCCCAACACCCCTCCACAATAAGGGGAGAAGGCGCGGCATGCACGGTTCTGCCGAAAGAATGGGTATATGCCTCAAAAGCAGTATCCTGGGGCATGCCGACCGGCACAACCATTCAGCCGGCTTTGACTCGTCGCTCCTGAACAGATGCCGCACTTCCAAAACTGCACCAACAGGCGACAACCAACCCGTAAGTGTTAAGTCCTGCAAGGCCAGTTTCAGTTCCTCACCGCTCTCCACATCAATCGGAACAAACCCGCATTGGTCAATCGCTATGCTCATGGTGATTATCGTCGCTTCGCGCCAGTCGGTTCGCGACTTCACGCAGGGCGCATTTAATCTGCCTGAGCCGCCACGGGCTTACATCAGCCCGCACTTGCACGATGACATCGGGTTGAATCTGGTATGACCACCACGCCGTCGGCTCACCCAATCCCTGCAACCCCTCTTTACCGGCGAGCTTGTGGGCTATCTCAGCCAGAGTCAACCCTCCGGCCTGCAACCGCCTAATCAGGCAGATCCGCTCGACATGCTCCTGACTGTAGGACGCGCCCCGACCAGTTCTGACCGGCCCTGCCAACAATCCCTTGGCAATGTAAAAACGGATTGTCCGCGCCGTGCACCCGGTCTTCTCGGCCAATTCAGCAAGACTCAACTCGCGGCGGATACCACTTAAGTCCCTTGCCATCGCCGAAATAATACCACATTATGTGACACTGTCAAGTAGTGTCGGGTTGTGCCAACGCGTCTCGCGCCAGCGCCGCGCGCTCGAGCGCCGAGCTCGGGACGAACGCCTTTGCCTCGCGGAGACCATTCGGTTGCGGCTGCGCCGCGCTGAGAGAAAACCGCCAAGAAACATACCCCGCTCGGACATCCACGGCCAGTGCCGCGTTCACAACGAAACATAAACATGCGAAGAATTGTTTGCCGCGCCGTTTGGTTGACTGCAAACTGTGGCTGTTGCGCATGTGAGCACCGAGGTGTTCGAGGCCAGCCCGCCAGCCCCCAACGGGGCGGATGGGCACCGGCCATCGCCCGGTTACCGCAATGTCCGCGGACCTTGAAATTGAATCCGGGCGACGATGAATTCGCTCAGTTCAGTGCTGCACACTATGGATATTCTTAGGTACAACGATCTGGATGTGACCGGCTTGGCGGAAGAAATACAGCGCGTGGAGGGGTTCCTCCGCGAAGGCAATTTCCGCGCAGCCGACGCAAAAAAGTTGGTCGGAACCCGATTTTACCGGGCCCGATTGAACGACAAGGACCGTCTGTTGTTCACCTTCGCGCAGTACAAGGGTGCAAAATACATCCTGTTACTTGAGGTGATCCGTCAGCACGCCTACCACAAGTCACGTTTTCTGAACGGCGCCGTCGTAGATGAAAGCCACATCGAAGACATTCCACCGCTGGATTCTACGCCCAACGAAGCAATGCACACCTTGGCCTATGTAAACCCCAAGAGCCGCCAGTTCCATGTCCTTGACAGGATCCTCTCCTTCGATGACCTGCAAAACGAAATCTTCGCGCTCTGGCCGCCGATGATTGTGATCGGTTGCGCAGGAAGCGGTAAGACAGTGTTGACTCTGGAAAAACTGAAACAATTGACCGGCAAAATCCTCTACGTGACATTGTCGCCGTTCCTCGCCGACAACGCGCGCAATCTGTATTACGCCAATGGGTACGATAACGACCGCCAGGAAATTGATTTTCTGTCTTATCGTGAATTCCTGGAGAGCATTCGGGTGCCGGAAGGGCGGCTCTTAACTTATCGGGACTTTGCCGGGTGGTTTTCACGGCATCGCCATTCGTCCGCGATCAAGGACACCCACAAGGTCTATGAGGAAATCCATGGTGTACTGACCGGCCTGCCATTGGACGCGCCGTGGCTGTCACGCGAACAGTACCTCGCACTGGGTGTCCGCCAGTCAATTTTTCTGAACGAACAACGTCCGCCCCTTTACGACCTGTTCCTGAAGTACCTCGATTTCTTGAAATCCGAGAACTTCTACAATCCAAACCTCGCCGCTTACTTTAATCTACAGCACGTCCGGCCCACTTACGATTTCGTCGTGGTTGATGAGGTCCAGGACATCACCAACGTGCAGCTTTATCTGGTGCTCAAAAGCCTGCGTACCGAGGACAATTTTGTGCTTTGCGGCGACGCCAACCAGATTGTTCATCCGAATTTCTTTTCGTGGGCGCACGTGAAATCGCTGTTCTACGAACAACGAACCGCCGGACGCGCCGAAATCATTCGAGTACTAAATGCAAACTACCGGAATTCGCCCCAGGTCATCGAACTGGCTAACCGTCTGCTGTTGATCAAAAACGCACGCTTCGGGAGCATCGACAAGGAGAGCAACTACCTTGTGCGCTCAGTTCGCGACGAGCCCGGCATCGTCGAGTTTGCCCCGGATGACGACAGAACCAAGCGTGAACTGGACGAAAAAACCAGACAATCAGCCCGCACTGCCGTCATCGTAATGCGCGAGGAAGACAAGGCCGAGGCCCGGCGATATTTTCACACTCCTCTTCTGTTCTCGATTCAAGAGGCCAAGGGACTGGAATACGAAACGATAGTCCTCTACAACATGGTGTCCGGAAGCTCGAAAGAATTCGATGCCGTTGTCGAAGGGGTTACCGAGGATGACGTTCAACGAGATGAGCTTGCCTACGCGCGCGCCAGAGACAAGGGCGACAAATCATTGGAAGCCTACAAGTTTTTCATCAACGCCCTTTACGTGGCGATGACCCGCGCCATCCGCAACCTGTACTTCGTGGAACGCAACTCGGCCCACAAACTTTTCAGTCTCCTCGGGCTCAGCCTCCGCACCGAACCGGTCAAAGTAAAAGCCCATGTGTCATCGCAGGAGGAATGGAAAGCGGAAGCGCGTCGGCTCGAGTTGCAGGGCAAGAACGACCAGGCAGACGACATCCGAAAGCGCATCCTGGCGCAGAAAGAAGTTCCATGGAAAGTCTTGCGCCCCGAAAACCTCAAGGAGCTGAAACGAGAGGCACTCGACCCTGCGCACTATAATCGGCAGGCGAAACTGTTGCTTTTCGAGTACGCCGTGACTCATCATGTGCCCTATCTATTCGATGCACTGGCGGCGTTGAAGTTCAAGGCCGCCGAGAATCCTTTCGAGCACCAACACTCCATCGAACAAAAGTATTACCGGGAATATCTCGCCGGAGATTTGAACGAAATCAAACGCAAGGTCGGCCTCTATGGCGTGGATTTCCGGAACCCGCTCAATCAAACACCATTAATGATTGCTGCACAGTTCGGCATGGAACATGTCGTGAAATGGCTCATACAAAACGGCGCCAATCCGCAACTGACCGACAACTGGGGCCGCACGCCGCTCCAGATAGCCCTTCGCGCAGCCTACCGCTCAAAAGAATTCGCCGCTCGACACATCGGCCGAATTTATGCCGACCTCGCCCCCGCAAGCATCAAAGTCAAGGTGGACGATCGCCTTGTCAAAATCGACAACAAACGCATGGAGTTCTTTCTGGTAAATTCAATGCTCGCAATCCTCCAGGACATCCTGCGCGTCAAGATCGAGTCGGACCTCCCAGCGTTCCAAACCGGTGATTTCGTCCATGCCCTGCAATACTTCCCTGACCACGTGATTCCTGCGCACCGCAAAAGACGCTCCTATCTGACCAACGTGCTCGCCCGGAACGAGGCCAACAGCCTGCAACCGTACAACCGCAAACTGTTCGTCCGCATCAGCCACGGTTACTACATCCTCAATCCCTTGCTGGAAATCGAGGTCCAAGACAACTGGATCAATGTCTATGACCTGATTCATCTGAGCGAAATGGAAAAGGAGAAAAAGAACCACCGCTTGCAGTTCCTCATCAGTTATATCCACGAATGGCGCAAGGAACACGGTGCGATCAAACAGGTTTTCTTCCTGTCTCATGCCCCTGTCCGGACCAATGCCGTGGACATCCCTCCCCACACTCAAGCGACAGAGTCACCGCCTGCACCCCCAACAAACGTCACAGTTGATCAAAAGGGCGGAACACCGCCACCCGTCGCTGGTTCGCAAGACCAGACGATTCCAGACACCTCCAATACCGTAAACAAGCCGGGCGGAACACAAATGGAGTTGCCATTCAACGGCGACGTCAGAAAATAGTCACCCCGTTCAGCGCGGCGCGATGAAGCGGTATTCCTCCAACAAGCGCCGTTGTCACTGGCCGGTTATTCGGTTGCGTCTGCACAACGCCAATTCCTGTGCACCCGCCGGTTTCACCCGCTGCAAAGTCAGCGACAGCCCCGGCGCATCATTGTCCGCAGCTCTGAAACCGACAAATCCGAGATGAGCCGGTTGCAACAGCGACGAGCAGGATCAAAAACAGCCGGGTTCCATGCCAAGGCGTTTCTGCATCTGCTCCAAAGGAACACCCTTGGTTTCGGGAACCATGAACTTCACCCACAAAAGTTGCAAAACCATTATCAAACAGAAGAACAGAAAGATATACCCCGGCGCCATCAACTCAGCCATCTTCGGGAAAAACGACGTCAGCAGCGCGGCAAACATCCAATGCGTGAAACTCCCAAGGGCCTGGCCCTCCGCCCTTTGCCGGTTCGGGAAAATCTCGGAAATGAACACCCAGATGACCGCGCCCTGGCCGACCGCGTGCGACGCTATAAACGCGAAAATGCACACCGGCACAATGCTCAAGTGTTGCGTGAAGAACGACCACGCTGTCAGCCCAAGAGACATTATGTAACCTACGGACCCGATGAACAACAACGTCCGGCGCCCCAGTCTGTCAATCAACCAAAGCCCGACAAAAGTGAAAATCAGGTTCGTCAATCCAATCCCGACCGAATTCAGCAACGCCGCTTGTTTTGCAAGCCCTGTCCACTCGAATATGCGCGGCGCAAAATACAACACCGCATTTATGCCCGAGAGCTGATTGAAAAACGAAATCAAGAACGCCAACAGGATCGGTACCCGCAACCGCCATGTCCAAAACCGCCCACCTTCCTTCCCTTCAAATGAGGCGCGGACTATCTCGTCCGCATGCGCCTCGACGTCCGCAGAGGTCGCCTCCGGTTCGATCAACCGCAACACTTCAATCCCGCGTGCCCTGTCACCTTTTCGCACCAACAACCATCGCGGGCTTTCCGGTATCCCGAAACAAAAAACCGTGTACAACAGCGCCGGAATGGCCTCGACACCAAGCATCCAACGCCATGCGTGCACTCCGCCAACCCGCGCCAACAACGCATTTGATATGAAAGCGACAAGAATGCCGAAAACAATGTTGAACTGGAACATGCCCGCCAGTCTGCCGCGTCGTCCGGGGGGCGAAATCTCAGAAATGTAAAGCGGAGCCGCCACGGTCGATATCCCCACACCCAGCCCCCCAATGAACCGCGCAGCAATGAAGGCATAAACATCCGCGGCCAGAGCCGACCAAACAGCCGAAACAAAATACAGAATCCCGATCCACAACAATGTCGCGCGCCGACCGAACCTGTCGGTTGGCCATCCGCCAACCAAAGAACCGAGCACCGTACCGTAAAGCGCTGCGCCCATGGCGACTCCGTGCATTCCGGATCCAAGCCCCCAAAGACTCTGAATCGTCTGCTCAGCACCCGATATCACCACTGTGTCAAAACCGAACAAAAACCCGGCAAGCGCTGCTGTGAGGGACCAAAAAAAGATGCGAAGGTTCATTTTGCCATCTAATGCCCAAGACGTTGCCCACAACCCTGACGCAAACGGTGCCAAAACGTCAACGCCGAACAACGGTCAATCGCAATGTCCATCCCGGAAGTCTCGCCGGTGGAACAATTTCATCTTCAATGCCGCCATTGCGGATGAAATCGCCCAAAGTAAATTGGCAATAGCCGTAAACAGCGATTGACAATGGACCGGCTTTTGTGAGATATTAGCATCCTGAACGCACGAAAACGTGCCGACTATGGGCGCAAATAATCGCCAGCAAGGTCTGGGGCGGCGAGCCCCGGGGGCAGGGAATGAGTCGCACGTGCCTGAAACCACGCTGAAATCCGATCGCATTCGCATCGAACGAAAGGACTTCCTATTCACGTTGCGCGAGAACGCACGGGGAAAATTCCTGCGAATCACTGAGGACGTAAACGGACGGCGTGACACAATCATAGTTCCAGCGCCGGGCCTCGAGGATTTCGTCCGCGTCGTGCAGGAAATGGCCAAGACGGCTTCCGAACAGCCGGCCGGGCCAGGTTGACAGGCCGTTCCGGGCACTACATTTTTGTTCGAGCTGCCTTTTTCGCAGACGTCACTTGTTCAACGGGAACGGGTATGCGGCGCGTTCGCCTTCGGCGCACTCGAGGCGCGTCTCCCCAAAGAATCTCGAGTCCGTACTTTTCCCTTATCTCCGCGCGCATCAGATGCACAATCACATCGAGATAATCGAGCGCAACCCAGTTCGCCTTCAGAGTGCCGTCAACGGCGCGAGGGCGGATTCCGAACTCGGCCTCGACCCGCTCGGTTAGTTCCTCGATAAGGGCGCGCAAATGCGGCTCACTGGTCCCTGTAGCAATGACGAAGTAGTCGGTAACCGATGTGAGCTTTCGCATGTCGAGAATGACGATATCCTCGGCTTTCTTTTCCTCGGCCAATTCGCGGCAGCGCAATGCCAATTCTCGCGCATTGATCTCTTCAACGGTGCTTTGTTTCTTTGTCACAGGTATAGTCGATTGTTCTTGATGTATTCCGCCACCGCAGGAGGCGTGAGCCAATCAATTCGCCGACCTGTTTTTATTCGATCACGCACCTGCGACGACGACACTGCAAAAGGAAAGCCCTTGATCGCGCGAACTCGGTACGGCGGCGGAAGGCATGGCACCACATCCCCCGGTCGCAGCACAACAACAAACTCGGTCAGCCGGGCCAGCGACTCCGCTTCGCGCCAGCGCGGCAATTGCTCGAGAATGTCAGAGCCTATCAAGTAATATAGTTTCGCTTCAGGAAACCGGTTGACGTAATCGCGGACAGTCAAAATCGTGTATGACGGTTCACCGCGGTTTATCTCCTGTTCGTCTATTTCGAATTGTGGTTCACCTGCAAGAGCAAGCCGCAACATGCAGAGCCGATCTTGTGCCGGCGCCAAAGAGTCCTTGGACTTGAACGGAGACCTTGCTGCAGGAATAAAAAAGACACGGGCAAGATCGAGCTCTTCAAGTGCAGCTCGGGCGACCAGCAGATGCCCAATATGCACCGGATTGAATGATCCCCCAAAAAGACCAAGACGTCGCGTTCGGCGGTTTCTTTGCGCTGTCATTTCAAGCTCTGCGAAGGTTCTGAGGCCGTCCGTATCCGAATGTTCCGGAACCAAACCTCGCCTCCATGATCCTGCAACAACAGATGTCCTTTGAGTTTTGTGCCGAATCCTTTGACGCCTTTGAATTTGCTTTGCCTCACTGCAGCCATCACTGCAGGGCTGCCCAACTCATACTCGAGCACTTTAACGCCATTAAGCCAGTGCTCGACATGCGATCCACACACAAGTATCCGAGACGAATTGAATTCCCCCGGCGGACGTGGCGGCAAGTAAACCGACGGCGGCAAAACATCGTAAAAACTGGCTGTCCGATGTTTGTTCCCGGCCTTGTCAAAACCGTAAGCGGGATCGTCAATGACCTGGTATTCGTGGCCAATGGCTTCCTTGCGCTCCTCGAGAACGAAGTACTTTACTCCGCTGTTTGACCCAGGCGTGAGTTTCCATTCGAACTCGAGGTCGAACTCGTCAAAAGTCTCCCCGGTGACAATGTCCCCGCCACCGCCATTCAGGCAATGTTTGAGGCAGCCATCTTCGACAATCCATCCTTTGCCGGGGAAACCTGTCTGCTTGAAACCCCGCCAACCCCGGGTCGTCTTTCCGTCGAACAGCAGCCGCCACTCTCCAGTACGACCGGCAGAATCGAGTTTCTTGAGGCCATCGCTATCAGCCAGCACCTCCCCGGAGCCGAAATTCAGAAACAATACGATCGAAACCAACCCCAACACTGAAACGGCCGTGTTCCGGCGTGTCATATTCCCTTGTATGCTATTGTTCACAGACTCTGCCGCCGCCGTCGCCCCAAGCAAAATGCCGTGATTGACGGGCGGCTTATCACTGCAGCCTCTCGCCAAAAATCTATATCCCCACGCTCAATCACCGGTCAAGGACAAGCTTGGCCGGAATTCCGCTGACAACATCTTTCGCAGCCGTGCACAGCCGCAACCGAATGATCGCGGCTGGACAAATGCGTTCGTTGCAGGCATGGCAAGCTGCCGCGTTGCACTGCCCGGGGCCATTCCCTCATGTCCGCGGCAACTCGATAACTCGAATGTTGCGGAAATCGAACGATTTGTCCTCCGCTTGAATCCCGATGTAGCCCTTGGTGGCGTCAAAAACGTCCGTTTCCCACGCTCGTTCACCATCAACATCAAGCGACAATTTCTTGCCCCTTGCTTCAATGCGAAACTTGACCCACTTGTTGACCGGCATTTTGGGTGTCTCGGCTGGCACAACAGATTTGAAGCCCTTGACCAGCCCGCCCAACGCATCGTAACGCAAATTCACCTGCCAACCATCTTTCGGCCATGGTTTGCCCTCCAAACCCGCGCGAAGAAAAATGCCGCTGTCGTACTTTTCCTCCAACGCCCGCCATTCGAATTCAAGAATGAAATCTTCGTATTCCTTCTCGGTGCGGAGCCAGCCCATGCCTTTCACAAGGCGCAGGTTGCCATCCTTGACCTCGAAGGTTACGTCGTGAACCGGAACCCATCCCGAGAGGTCCTTGCCGTTGAAAATCAACCGGCCAACGTCGCCCTTCGGCTCGTCAGCATTGGCTGACAACAGCAAAGCAACGGCACCGGCCAACAGGAAACACCGAGTTTTATTGAGCATAACCGAAAAATGTCATGCGCCATTCGCCCCGCTCGAAGCTGGGGATTGCCCCTGCTCACCCGCAATCGGTTCGGCAGGCGGCGCATTTTGTCTGAACACCAGCTTGTCGTTTTCCACGCTCACAATGATGGGACTGCGGTCGTGGAAACTGCCCCGTATGATTTCTTCCGCGAGCGGGTCTTCGAGGTACCGCTCGACAGCGCGGCGCATCGGCCGCGCGCCGTATTGTGGGTCGTATCCCTTTTCCGTGAGAAAATCTTTCGCGGCGGTGTCAAGCTCGAGTCTGATGTTCTTGTGTTTGAGCCGCTCGACAACCTTGGCCACTTCGAGGTCCAAAATCCGAATCAAATCCGGCTTTGTCAGAGACCTGAATACGATGACGTCGTCCAGCCGGTTCATGAACTCCGGTCTGAAGGTCTTTTTGGATTCATCAAGGATTCGCTCCTTCATCTTTTCATACGTGAATTGCTCAGAAGGCGGAGTGAACCCAATTGTCGTCTGCTTCCGGAGAGTCTCCGACCCGACATTTGACGTCATCAAAATTATTGTGTTTCTGAAATCAACGGCGCGACCGAAACTGTCCGTCAGTTTCCCTTCCTCGAGGATCTGGAGAAGCATGTTCATCACGTCCGGGTGCGCTTTTTCGATCTCATCAAAAAGCACCACCGAATATGGTTTACGGCGCACCTGCTCGGTCAACTGGCCGCCCTCTTCGTAGCCCACATAACCCGGCGGAGACCCGACCAGGCGTGAGACATTGAACTTCTCCATGTACTCGCTCATGTCGAGTTGAATGAGCGATTTTGCATCGCCAAACATGTGCTCGGCCAATGTCTTGGCAAGCAACGTCTTGCCAACCCCGGTCGGACCGAGCAAAAGGAACGTCCCAATCGGGCGTTTCGGGTCTTTCAAATCAGCTCGTGACCGGCGCAACGCCTTGCACAGAGCATTCACGGCCTCGTCCTGGCCGATTACAACCTTCGTAAGCTCCTTTTCCATCGCGAGGAGCTTTTGCGCCTCGTCCTGGCCCATGCGTTGAAGCGGAATGCCGGTCCACTTCGAAATCACGTGCATGATGTCTTCCTCATCCACCAGGACGCGTTTTTCTTCGCGCGTGGATTCCCACTGTCTGAGAATGCCTTCCAAACGCTGTTTTGCGCGTTTCTCCTGATCACGCATCGCGGCGGCGCTTTCGAAGTTTTGCTCTTTGATGGCGCGTTCCTTGCGGACACGAATCTCTTCAATTTCAGCCTCGATCTGTTTGACCTCTGGCGGACGTGTCATTGCGCTGATTCGCGCGCGTGCACCAGCCTCATCCATCACATCAATGGCTTTGTCTGGCAAAAACCGCCCGCTGATAAAGCGATCTGAAAGCTTGACTGCAGCCTCGATGGCGCGATCGGTGAGTTCGATCTTGTGATGCTCCTCGTACTTGGGCCGCAATCCCTTGAGAATCAAAATCGCCTCATCGACCGACGGTGGCTCAACCTTGATCGTCTGGAACCGGCGTTCAAGAGCAGCATCTTTCTCGATATACTTTCTGTACTCGGTAAGCGTAGTGGCGCCAATGCACTGCATCTCACCGCGGCTGAGCGCGGGCTTGATGATGTTTGACGCATCCATTGTGCCCTCGGCCGATCCGGCACCGACTATCGTGTGCAGTTCGTCAATGAACACTATGACGTTCTTGGCACGCCGAATCTCATCCATCACAGCCTTGATCCGCTCTTCAAACTGACCGCGGTACTTCGTCCCGGCCACCATCAATGCAAGGTCGAGAGTGATCAACCGCTTGTTGCGCAACAACTCCGGCACGTTGCCGCGGGCGATCTCCTGAGCCAGCCCTTCGACGATGGCGGTCTTGCCCACACCGGCCTCGCCAAGCAAGACAGGGTTGTTCTTGGTCCGCCGACACAGAATCTGTATAACCCGCTCGATTTCATTTTGTCGGCCAATTACCGGGTCCATCTCACCCCGGCGCGCGATCTCCGTCAAATCCCGGCCAAACGCCTTCAGAGCGGGCGTCTTCATTTCACCTTTCTTCTCGCCGGGCTTGGGCTGTTCTTCGGCCTGTCCTTCTTCGCTGTTCGCGAGGTTGGGATCCAGTTCCCTCAGGATTTCCTGTCGCGTTTGCTCGATGTCAACGTCAAGATTCTTCAGCACTCTGGCTGCAACGCCGTCGCCTTCTCTCAGCAACCCCAACAGTATGTGCTCAGTGCCAACGTAGCTGTGATTAAGTGCCCGCGCCTCTTTCGCAGCCAGAGACAGCACCTTCTTGACCCGCGGAGTAAACGGGATATTCCCGATCATCTTCTGGTCCGGGCCGGTGCCGACCTGTTTTTCGACCTCCATCCGAACAGTCTCGAGGTCGAGCCCCATTCTTTGCAGAACGTTGACTGCAACCCCCTGCCCCAGTTTGATAAGGCCGAGAAGCAGATGCTCGGTCCCAACAAAATTGTGGTTGAAGCGATCCGCTTCTTTGCGCGCCAGCGCTATTACCTGCTGCGCACGAGGTGTAAAGTTGGCAAAATTCTCGTCACTCATAAGGCCAGTGTTTGACCCACGTACTGGACAAAAAATGCTACGAGTTTCATGTTTTGTCCAGTGAACTTGTTGGGTCTGACGGCATCGAAGGCCGTTCCACGTTCCGGAAAGCTTCTCTGAGCATGTCGGCCCGGCGGATATCGCGTTCTTCCGCCGAGAGTTTCCCCGCGAACCGGGCCTGCAAATGCGCTGGCTGAGTAACCATGAACAACTCGTCTATGAACGAGCGTTGCACGCCCGGGAAAAAGCCCAGATCAAACCCGAGCCTGAACAACGACAGGAGGTTCATTGTTTCCTTGGAAGAAATGCTGTGCGAGTTGGCCAATATCCCGTAAGCCCGCCCAATGTGGTTATAGACCATCTTGGGGTTGTTCTGGAGCAACAGGCCCCGCGCGTTCTTTTCGTTCTCAATTATGTTGTTCACCACCTTTCCGACCCGCTCGATTATCTCTTCTTCTGTCTGGCCGAGCGTTCTCTGGTTGGACACCTGGAAGAGGTTGCCGAGAGCCTCGGTCCCTTCACCGTAAAGACCGCGCACAGCAAGACCCAGCTCGTTTGCAGCCTGGATCACCCGGTTGATCTGCTCCGCCAGAACAAGCCCCGGCAGATGCAGCATCGCGCTCACCCTAATCCCGGTACCAACATTGGTCGGACACGCCGTCAAATATCCAAATTCATCGCTGAACGCAAAATCCAACGTCTTCGATAATGCGGTGTCCACCTCGTCAATCGCAACCCACGCTTCCTGCAACTGCATCCCCGGCTTCAGCGATTGCATGCGGAGATGGTCCTCCTCATTAATCATCACCGAAAGAGACGTGTCCTTGCTCAACACGAGGGCGCTCCCCGCTCCGCGCATCGCATGCTCACGGCTGATAAGGTGCCGCTCGACCAACGTTTGCTTTTCAACCGCCGATAATGCATCCATTGACTCGGCGAACCCGCTGGCCATTTGCGGCAGAGCTTCCACCTCCTTCCGAATAATGCTGCATACACGAATTCGATCGTTCTTCTTTGCCCGATCGGGGAAAAGGGTGCTGCGCAAGTTCCGGGCAAGCCGCACACGTGTTGACAGAACAACCCAGTCGTTCGGGCCAACACGCCCAACCGCTTGCGACACCGGAGGAAGAAATTCGTGAAGTTTCATCAGAAATCAATTCTACGCACTCAAAACCCGCCCATCCGCACTCTTCAATGCCTTTATCCGGTCGCGAATGCGGGCAGCTTCTTCATAGTTTTCAACTGCGATTGCCTCGGCAAGCTGCTGCTGCAGCAGCGCGAGTTGATCGCTGGCGACGACCGGTGGATGGCCTGCGCCCGGCCTTTTGCCGGTATGACGTGTCCCACGGTGCATCGATTCAAGCAAGCCTGACAGGATATCTTTGAACGTGGCGTAGCAATCCGGGCAACCGAGCCGCCCGCTCTTCTTGAAATCAGTGGCGGTCAACCCGCAGCTCCTGCACGAGGTTGCCGTACTGCTTGAGCGGGTGGTTTCCTGCGGCGCCCCAAGGCCAAGCAGCAAATCAGCCAAAGCATAGCCGGTGGGATCGTCAACGCCCTTTTCCTTGGCGCATTGCTCGCACAGGTCAACCTTCTTGATCTTGCCCTGATCAATCTGTGTGAGGTGGACCCGCGCCTCCCTCTGTTTGCAAATCATGCACATCATAACCTTGATTCACTGGTACGGCAACAAACCGCTTTCGTCAACTGCGCCGCATACTGCCGGCTGCATTTTTGACTGCGCAGACTCGTTTTCCACCCCGCCCGAGATCGCATGCCTAGAACGGTTCTCCGGATGCTCTGGTCAAAGCACGATAGCGCGCTATCAATCCGGTCGTGGTGGGCCCCGGTTTTCCGTTGCCAATCACTCGCCCATCCACCTTCACAACCGGTATCAGCTCCGCTCCGGTTCCGGTCAGGAAACATTCGTCCGCGTTGAATATATCGTACCGCGTCAGATTCGTTTCTGCAACTTCCATGCCGACCTCACGCGCCAACTCCATCACCACACCCCGCGTGATTCCGTACAACGCACCCGCATAAAGAGGCGGCGTAAGCAGGCGCGGCCCCTGAACAACAAACAGGTTGTCACCTGTGCACTCGGCAACATACCCCTCCGCGTTCAACATTATCGCTTCCTCAACGCCTGCGATATTGGCTTCAATCTTGGCCAGGATGTTGTTGAGGTAATTGAGCGATTTGATTGCCGGGTTGACAGCGTTGATCAGGTTTCGCGTTGTAGGCACCGTCACAATCTCCATGCCTTTCTCGTAGAGCTCTCGAGGGTAAAGCTGGATGTCGCCAACAATGATTATGACCGACCCCCGGCGACAATTCTTCGGGTTCAGCCCAAGAGTCCCGATTCCCCGTGTTACAACCAATCTTATGTAACAATCCGGAGACCCGTTCTGCCTGCAGCTTTCCAGCACCGCAGCAGTCATCTGCTCCGGTGTCAATGGAACATCCAGCAGAATCGCTTTCGCCGACCTGTACAACCTGTCGATGTGTTCCTTCAGTTTGAAAACGCGCCCGTTGTAGGCCCGAATGCCTTCGAACACCCCGTCGCCATACAAAAACCCGTGATCCAAAACTGAAACTTTCGCTTCGACCGGATCGTAGAATTTGCCATCAATATAGACCTTCATGTGAGTTCGTGTTAAGGTTAGAGTAGCTCAGTCTTACAATCAATATTTTGTATGAACCTCTATCTGCTCAGACATGGTGCTGCCGCCAAACGCGGTGCGCCCGGGTACGTCAACGATGCCGACCGGCCTCTCACTGACGAAGGCCGCGAAAAGCTGCGTGCTGCCGCGCGTGCCGTGAAGGCAATGAAACTGAAGTTCGACAGAATCTTGTCAAGCCCGTGCCAGCGCGCAAGACAAACAGCCGAAATAATCGCAGACAGCCTCCATCTGGCCGGTCGAATCGAATTCAGCGACCACCTCGCGCCCGATGGCAAGATCGATGCCCTCATTCAGCAGTTGCAGCGGTTTCGACCAAAGCCCGAAAACGTCCTGCTGGTGGGCCATGAACCTTGCCTCAGCGAGCTTGCATCAATACTCATGACAGGAAAGACTGGCCTGCCGATCAAGCTCAAGAAGGCCGGTCTGATCAGGCTCTCGGCAGACAGCTTGCGCCCGGGAGCCTGTGCAGAGTTGGATTGGTTGTTGACACCCGGGCTGATGAAGCTCATGAGATAGCAGATTTGAAATACCATGAACAATCGCACTATAAAATCTGTTTTCGGATCAGGCATTGGACTTGGCCTGCTGCTGTTGGTGGGCTGCAGTTCGTTGTCTTCGCGCACGGTGCAATACGTTGGTGCGCCACGCCCCCCTGCCACGTCCCCGACGCAAATTGAAATCCTGCGCAGTGAACCGGCCAGACCACACGAAAAACTCGGCGAAGTTGTGGTGGACGCCTCGATTGATCCACCGCCCAAGATTGAAAAAATTGAGGAAGTCTTGCGACGAGATGCAGCCAAAATGGGCGCAGACGCCGTGGTTCTGGTGCACGACCAAATCCATCCGGTTGGCGCAGTCGTAACAGGACCGTGGTGGTCGCCGATGGTCAGCACTGTCCGGGGCAGGCTCATAGTGGGGATTGCAATCAAATACCAGTAGCTGGCCGAGGCCCGTCACAGCGCCATCACTGCAGCGATCACAGGTCTCTTGATGGGATCATCAGGTTCCGGCCGCGCCGCGCTGCGCACTGTCTGTCCGGTTCTGATGCCAACACAACAGAACAGGCCAACTACTCAAATTATCATGAATGAGACCATGCTTTCGGTTCGGTTGCACGGACCTCGAGACCTGCGAGTCGAACGCGTGCCAAAACCGCAATCGCCGGGCCCGGGTGAAGTCCTGATCCGCGTCAGTGCAACCGGGATATGCGGAAGCGACCTTCATTCCTACGAAGACGCCCGCATCGGCGATACAGAGGTGAAGTCGCCCCTTGTTCTTGGCCATGAATTCAGCGGCGTTGTTGAAGAAGTCGGCCCGGATGTCCTCGACGGATCGAACCAACCAATCCGGCCCGGCACGCGCGTCGCCATCGACCCCGCACAACCATGTTACCGTTGCGAATTGTGCCAGCGCGGCCATCCAAATCTTTGCACACAACTCAAGTTCTGCGGCAATCACCCCGACGACGGCTGCCTTGTCGAATGGATCAAAATGCCTGGACGATCGTGTCATCCTGTGCCGGATGCGCTCGACGACGAGGAAGCAGCGCTTCTCGAGCCGTTGGGCGTTGCGTTGCATGCGGTTGATCTCGCGCGGCTGCGTGTTGGCCATAGCGTTGCCATTATCGGCGCCGGGCCAATAGGACTTCTGATTCTTCAGGTGGCACAACTCGCAGGCGCAAACCCAATCTACATAATCGATCCACTCGACTGGCGCTTGAAAATGGCTGAAGCATGGGGCGCAATAGCGTTCTCCCCAACAGCCGACGAACCGGTCGGTCGCGTGCTCCGAGAGACGAAAGGCCGCGGCGTTGACGTCGCCATCGAAGCTGCATGGGGCGACAAATCAATCGCCCAGGCAGCCGACATGGCACGATTCGGCGGCAGGCTCGTCCTTGTCGGAATACCGCGTGATGATCGTCTCGAGTTGAAGCATTCCACCGCACGACGTAAAGGCCTGACGATCCTGCTGTGCCGTCGGATGAAACACGCTTATCAGCGGGCGATAAGCCTCGTCTGCAATGGACAGGTGGAACTCAAACCACTGGTGAGTCACCGTTTTCGACTCGAGGACACCCCCGCCGCATTCGAATTGAACGCGCGGTACGCTGACAACGTGGTGAAAGCAATGATTCTCACCCGCAAACCTAACGTGAATGAAGCTTTGGGTGGCTTGCATTCGTGAGCCCGTGAGGTTTCCGAATTCGCGCCGCTCCAGCCCAGACCTCCCAATCACACACGGGCCGCCACGGTTTGATAGAGGTAGGGATGGCGGGGTTAGCGCCACCCCTCCCTCCGAACCGGACTGGCGGATTTCCCGCATCCGGCTCTCCAGTCAGTGGGGTCTCAGTGAGACTAACCATAGGCACAGGAGCC